>Ga0308156_1000173_pt1 | contig 204130 bp, 180 predicted proteins | sample PhyAR2_FD_201041 | JGI IMG/M metagenome (GOLD analysis project Ga0308156, IMG submission 201041) | Phyllosphere microbial communities from UC Gill Tract Community Farm, Albany, California, United States - DLSL A.R2 | ecosystem: Host-associated > Plants > Phyllosphere > Unclassified | place...
ACCCGATATGTCAATGGTGAATGGTCAGTTCGCTGCGCTTGTCAATTTTATCTTTGGTTTAAAAAATTCACTATTGACCATTGACTTTTCACCCGATATGCCAATGGTGAATGGTCAATCCGCTACGCTTGTCAATTTTTGGTTAAAAAATTCACTATTGACCATTGACCATTGACTTCCCCCCAACCATTACATTCAGCAGATGCGCTCTTCATGTTGGGAAATATCCAATCCCATTTCTTCCGATTCTTCCGAAACCCTTAAAGTAATAATACGGTTTGTTATTTTGTACAGAAGAAGCGATCCGAAGAAAGTGAATACAGACACCAAAAGGAGAGCTGCCATGTGATGGGCAAAAACTTCCAGTCCGCCATGCAGAAGACTTGCGTTTTCACCATGGGCAAATATGGCCGTAAGGATCATTCCCATGATTCCTCCTACGCCGTGACAGGCAAAGACATCGAGCGTATCATCAATTTTCTTCAAGGCTTTCCAGTTGACCATCAGATTGGATACGATGGCTGAGATAAACCCGATAAACAGGCTTTCCGAAATGGAAACAAATCCGCATCCGGGCGTAATGGCCACCAGTCCTACGACCGCACCGATACAGGCGCCCATGGCAGATACTTTTCTTTTGTTGATTCTGTCAAAAAAGATCCAGGTCATCATCGCAGAAGCAGAGGCAATGGTGGTTGTTCCGAATGCTGTAGCAGCCGTTGCATTGGCACTGAGAGCAGAGCCTGCATTAAAACCAAACCATCCGAACCAAAGCATCCCGGTTCCCAGCAATACATAAGAAATATTGGAAGGATCGTGATGAGGTTTTTTACGGTTCCCTACCACCATAGCACCGGCAAGGGCCGCAAAACCTGCGCTCATGTGAACAACCGTTCCGCCGGCGAAATCTTTCACTCCGAAATATTTATTTAAAAGCCCGTCCGGATGCCACACCATGTGACAAAGCGGGGTATAAATACATAAGCTGAAAAGTACCATGAACAACAGGTAAGAAATAAAACGCACCCGCTCGGCAAAAGATCCGGTGATCAGGGCCGGCGTGATCACGGCAAATTTCATCTGAAACAAAGCAAAAAGAATAAAAGGAATAGTGGAAGCCATATATTTATGAGGCAACACCCCCACCCTGCTGAAAAAAGGGTAACTCAGGGGATTACCGATAATTCCGTAATGCTCGCCGTTCATCGTAAAGCCAATGGAATCACCGAAAGATAATGAAAAACCGATAACGACCCATAATATGGAGATCACGCCTAATGCGATAAAGCTCTGAAACATGGTAGAGATGACATTTTTTTTACCAACCATTCCTCCGTAGAAAAATGACAGGCCGGGAGTCATCAGCAGTACAAGACCTGCTGCGGCAAGAATCCAGGCGACGTCTGCGCCTACGATTTTATCTTCACCCAGAAATTCCCCGGTATTGGGAAAGTCTGCAATAGGACTCCAGAATAATCCGCCAACGGCGACCAGTGTAATGATACAGAAAGAAACGATCCATTTTAAACCGACTGTCATAAAATTTTAAATTTACCCCTTCAAAAGTAAGAATAAATTTTCAAAATACTATAATTTTACAACAAACCCCTTTAAATTTAATATCAAAATAATATTTAATTATTATTTCACTCGAATACCCCCTTTAAAACACCGGAAACTTCTTTAGATTTTGTTGCGGGAAACAAATGGGTACCGCCTTTGATAATATAATCCGGCCGACAGTTTTTAATGGGAAATACAATATCTTTATCCCCCATGATCTGAATAACCTCCGGATTCTCCTCGAATTTCCAGTCCGATATCTTTTCGATCGACCATTTAAGGTAATAAGGATCCCTGACCTGAAAATACTGAAGAATGCGGGGATTTTTCGGATCGAAGAATTTCCTGAACATCGAATAAATGTTTGTCGTCTTTTCATTGAAAAATTTTACCGGCAGCAGTTTGGGAATCCTGGTGATCTGCCCTGTTTTTATCAGCCTCGATTTCTCACGGTCAGATTTTATACTTCCCATAATCACCACTTTTCTGGCAGGTTTTATCTTATTGATTTCCTGAACCAGAATTCCGCCGAAAGAATACCCCAGAAGATAAAAAGGCTGTGAGTCGTCGATCTTTTCGGCCATCCCGTTTACGTAATGCAGGAAGTCTTCATTCTGCTCCGGAATGAGCCAGTCTATGAAGATGACTTCATGATGTTCCGGAAATTTAATTTTTTCAAGTACTTTGAAATCTGCGCCAAGTCCGCTTACGACATATATTTTCATACTACTAAAATAAAAAAAAGAGACAAAAAAAATGAGCGGCTTCCTAAGAAATCGCTCATTTTTTTATTAAAAGACCCAGGTCTTATTTTTTCTTTTTAACAGGCGTTCTGTTTTCGTTATCCAATTTCTCCGTGGAAAGCTTAAACTGGATATCCATTTCGTTTTTAATGAAATAATCTTTTAAGGAAGACTGATAGAATACTTTGAAATCTCTTCTGTTTAATGAGAATTTTGCAGATTCTATCACTACCGTAAACTGTGTGATGTATACATTGGCAGGGAAAGTAATGGTTTTTCTCACGCCTTTAATCGTCACATCTCCGTACACTGTAGAATTATAATCGCTGTTTGCCAGTGGAATAATCTTCGTCAAATGAAATTTTGCCAACGGAAATTTTTTAACTTCAAAGAAATTGGTACTCTTCAGATCATTGGTCAGTTTTACCATATCTTCATCCTGGCTTGATACGTCACCGGCCATGATCGATTTCATATCGATAACAAACTCTCCGTCTACCAGGACTGTTTTATCAAAAGTGAACTTTCCGCTTTTCAGTTTTACCGTTCCAGAGTGTGTTGTAGGAACTGTTTTCACTACTTTATATCCCCACCATCTGATTTCCGATGATGTTACTTTTACCACCTTATCTCCTTTCTTCTGACCGAAAACAAATGACATGCTTATACACATCATAGCAAACAATAGTAATCTTTTCATTCTTTTTTATTTACAATTCAACAAAAATAAAAAAAAGTGTAGAACTTCTACACTTTTAACAATCTTTTTTTGATTAAATTATTTTGCTGTTACTTTTACCTGCAAATCCATATCATCTTTCACAAGAACGTCCTGCATAGTAGATTTGTAAGCGACATCAAATTTTTGTCTGTCGATAGAGAATTTTTTAGACATTAAGCTTACGGTTCCGTTAGCATAAGTAATTTTTGCAGGGAAAGAAATCGCGTTGGTCTTTCCTTTAACGGTTAAATTACCGCTTACCAAAGAATTGTATACTTTGTCGTTGTTTTTCTTTACCCCCGTAATTTTGAATGTTGCCGTAGGATATTTCTCAACTTCGAAGAAATCGCCGTTTTTAAGGTGTCCGTTCAGTTTTTGCTGATACTCTCCGGTAAGATCTGTTGCGTTGATAGAAGTCATATCTAAAACGAAAGTACCGCCCACCAATTGGTTTCCTTTCATGATCATATCACCTGATTTTACTTTTACCGTTCCGTTGTGAGAACTGGCTTCAGACTTTGCGATTTTATAACCCCACCACTGAACATCGGAGCTTACTACTTTTTTTGCCTGTCCGAATGCTAAACCACTAGCTAAAACTGCTAATAAGAATATTTTTTTCATTTGAATAAAAATTATTTGCTTGTTTATTATTTACTGGTGCAAATGTAGTCAACAGAAGTGATAGATTTCGTTGATGTATATCAATAAATGCAATAATTTTTATAAATAAAAAACTCCGGATAACCGGAGTTTAAAGTTAGTCTTGATAATAAGCGGTGTATAGCGCTGCGCCATTCAAAGCTGTATTTTCATTTTTATTCAGATAAATCGGAATGTTTCTGAGCATTTCTTCCATTTTATCACTGATCTTGAATTTTTCGTAGAATTTATCTTTATCAATATATTCCCTGATGGCCTGAGGAATATCTCCCGAAATCAGCAATCCTCCTGTTGCCTTTAATTTTAATGTAAGGTTATTCGCTTCTCTGGCCAGGAATTCAAGGAAAGTATCCAGTGCTATTTTGCAGATCAGGACATCGTCTTCAACGGCAGCCTTATATAATTCCTGTACAAAATTTCCTTCTGTCAGCCTTTCAGCAAGCCATTCCGGCTCCGGATGTCTTTTCACGTCTCTCAGGAAACGGTAAATATTAAAAAGACCGGTTTTGGACAATACGTTTTCCCAGCTTACAATTCCGTAGATATTGTTCAGAAACTGGTAGAATTCAACTTCCACATTCGTTCGCGGAGAAAATTCAGAATGACCTCCTTCGGTGGCAAAAGGTCTTATAAAACTTCCGTCAAAGAAATACCCTGCTTCTCCCAACCCGTTTCCAGGAGCCAGAATAGCAACATTTCCTTTTTCAAGATGACCACTCGTATAGATGGGATCGAGATCACTGTCTTCCAGAAGACCCATACCGTACGCAGAAGCCTCCTGGTCATTCAGCATATCTACGCTTTCGAAATCAAAATCTCTTTTAAAATCTTCCACATCAAGGTTCCACCCAAGTCTCTCCGGCGTACTTTTCCCATTGATGACAGGTCCCGGAACGGCCATTCCAAGTCTTTTCACATTTTCCAGCTGATTATCCTGAATAAATGCTTTTAAGATATCTGTAAAGGAAGCATACTCTTTAGTAGGATAATTATGTTGGATTTTAATCTCCAGGCCCTGGTTCGCAGAAACAAAATAGCCTAAAGTTGTCATATCTTCACGAAGGTTGGCGCCGATGATAGAAATGTTATCATTGCCATCGTTTTTTACTCCTGGTAAATAAAGCGGAAATTTCGGATTCAAAATCATAACCTCAAATTTTATCAAATATAATAATAGTTTTCGTAAATTTTCGTTAGAAATAAAAAACCTTCTCAAAAATTCGAAAAGGTTTGGCTGATAATTGCTTATATTTAAATCTAACTACTTTCCTAACGGAATATTGTAAGAAAATCCTACTCCAATGTTACCTACATTGTAGTCCTGATTTGGCAAATCACCTTTGCTTCCTACAAATACTTTCTGATACTGTACAAAGAAATTCCAGTCCTGGTTGTGGTACCCGATCTCCGGCTTGATGTAAAAACCTCCGTCAGGTCTGTCAAGAGAAGCGTTGGACGCAACTTTTTCATCGCCCACCAGGAAACCGTATCCTAAGTCGGTCCCGAAATAAAAACCGGTTTGTTTCGGATAAATCCTGATCAATGCACCCACCGGTACAACACCTACGTCATTGTTATTATATCCGTTGTTGTCTTTCCCAAAATAATGAGTATATCCGGTCGCGATACCCAATCCGAATCCCGGCGTGATTAAATTCTGATAAGCTACATCTACGCCAACAGCCATAGAAGTATTATCAGACGGAACTGCTAAACCAACATTAGCGCCTACTTTGATCATATTGTTCATCTGCGCACTCTGTGCACTCAATGCTCCGGCAGTGAAAATCCCTGCAAATAAAATGGCATGCTTTAACACTTTCATAACTTTTATTTTAAAATTTTACTTAGCTCAAAACTGTAAAAATCGTGCCAACCAATTTTGTAAACAGTGCATCAGATCCGATAATTCCTACAAAATCATGATTTTCAGTTTTTTAAAATATGGTAAAATTTAAATAAGTGTTTAATTAAAGTATTCGTTTCTTCCGCTACGCCCATTTAAAATTTTCACATCTCACATCCATATTAACAATTCTTAACCGTTATTAATCTTAACCTTACCATTGGACAGAGATCCAAAATATAAAATACGACTATGGCCGTACCGTCATTAATTAACAACAAGCATCTCCTTTGGCGAGCAGGCTTCGGCCCGGGAATCAACCAATTTGCGAAACTTAAAAACAAGGACCGCACAATGCTTTTGCATGAGTTGTTTAAAGAAGACTCCTTTACCTATATAGACTACCAGGTTCCTGACACAGATTCCCTTGATTATATGAATAATCAGTCACCAGCGGGAAAGAAAAAGGAAATTCAGAAGATCAGCCGGCAGCAAAATGAAGAACTTAATCTTAATTTCCTGAATCAAATGGTCACCGGAAACGACCAGCTCAGAGAGAAAATGGCTTTTTTCTGGCATGGTCATTTTGCATCGAGGGTACAGAATCCCAAATTCAACCGCCAGCTTTTGAATGTGATCCGTAAAAATGCATTGGGAAACTTCAGGGAACTGCTGTTTGAAGTCAGCAAATCTCCGGCTATGCTGAATTTTTTAAATAACCAGCAGAATAAAAAAGACCATCCGAATGAAAATTTTGCAAGGGAAGTTATGGAACTTTTCACCATGGGAAGAGGAAATTATACGGAGAAGGACATCAGGGAAGGCGCAAGGGCGTTCACGGGATGGGGATACGATAAAGAAGGAAGTTTTCAGGAGAGAAAAAAACTTCATGACGAGGGAAGTAAAACCTTTCTCGGCAAAACAGGAAATTTTACAGGAAATGACGTTTTAGATATTATTCTTGAACAAAAAGCTACTTCAAAGTTTATTACCACTAAAATTTATAAGTTTTTCGTGAATGAAAATGCTGATGAATCGATCATCAGCACCCTAAGCGAAAACTTTTATGAATCCGGTTATGATATTAAAAATCTAATGACCGAAATTTTTTCAAGCGAATGGTTTTATGATGAGAAAAATATCGGGAACAGGATTAAATCTCCTATAGAACTGATGGCCGGAATGATGCGCACGCTTCCGATGAATATTCAAAATCCGGAAAATCTTATTGTTTACCAGAAGCTGCTGGGTCAGATGCTTCTATATCCGCCAAATGTTTCCGGCTGGCCCAACGGAAAATCCTGGATCGACAGCTCGACACTCATGCTGAGGCTTCAGATCCCGCAGATATGGTCAGGACTGAGACCTTTGGAGTACAGTCCGAGACCGGATGACGATATTGATATGGGAATGAAATCCAGGGAGAGTGCATTAAACAAAACCTTTAAAAACCCCAACATCACGGTTGACTGGGATCGCGTAGAAAAAGTTTTTAATGGTAAAAACATCGAAGAATACCTGATACAGAACACAAAATCCCTTGATATGAATTCCATAAAAAGCTTTTCGGACCAAAGTGTAAAAATGAACGTCATTAATCTTATGTCTACTCCCGAATACCAGCTGATGTAGTTTACCTTTAACTTAATACCAGACCGTATGTTAATTAAAAGAGGAGAATTCCTCAAAATAAGTTCACTGGCAACCGCCTCACTGCTGATGCCCAATTTCCTCAAAGCCCTGACGATTGATGATGCCCTGGAACCTGAACAGAAGATATTGATCGTTCTGCAGTTTACAGGCGGAAACGACGGATTAAACACCATCATTCCCACCGGAAACGATATTTATTTCAAACAAAGAAACAGCATTGCGATCCAAAACGCTTTACCACTGAGTGACGAAGCCGGAATCAATCCCGCCCTTTCCTACTTTAAGGAACTTTACGATAATGGTGAACTTTCGGTCATGAACAATGTGGGATATCCCAATCCTGATAAATCCCATTTCAGAAGTATGGACATCTGGCAATCTGCCAGCAAAAGCGATGAGTACCTTGATACCGGCTGGCTCGGCAGGTTTCTGGACGAAGAGTGTTATCGCTGCGAACATCCTACGCAGGCCCTGGAAGTGGATGATATGCTCAGTTTAGCTTTAAAAGGTGAAAAAAACAAAGCGTTTGCCTTTAAAGATCCCAAAAGACTCTACCAAACCAGCCAGGAAAAATATTTCAAATCCCTGTATGACCATCATCATGATGACGAAACGGTTTCCTATTTATATCAGACGTTAGGTTCTACCATCAACAATGCCGATTATATCTTTGAAAAAAGCAAGACTAAAAAAAGTACCGAAACCTATCCGAATTCCCAGCTGGGAAAAGATTTTAAAACGGTTGCCTCGCTCATTAAATCTGACATCAACACAAGGGTTTATTATCTTTCCATAGGAAGTTTTGATACACACGTGAACCAGAATGAAAGACAGCAAAAACTTTTCAGTGATATCAATGAAACCGTAAGATCATTTGTAGCCGATATGAAAAGTAATGGTCTTTTCGATCAGATTATGTTGATGACATTTTCAGAGTTTGGACGCCGTGTAGCCCAGAATGCCAGTAACGGTACCGACCACGGCACAGCCAATCAAATGTTTTTTATCAGCGGCGGATTAAAGAAAAAAGGGATTTTAAATGCACTTCCCGACCTTACCAGACTGAACGAAGGCGATCTTATCTACACCGAAGATTTCAGAAAAGTATATGCTACAGTTTTAAAAAATTGGCTGAAAGCAGATTCATCGAAAGTATTGGGCTGGAAAAACGGAGTTTATGACTTTGTATAAAAAAAGAGGCTCTCCTGGTGGATAAAGCCTCTTTTTTTCATACTATTTAAATTAACTATTCCAAGTTTTGTACGGGAACCGTTTTTTTGTCTTCTGCCGGTTTTTCATCAAATTTCTCAGCGATTTTTTTGATGATAAATTCTATCACCAAGGGGGCTACGACCGCTACCACAGCTTTTAGTATTCTTGATTTCATATATTTATTTTTGTTTTTTGGATAATACAATTTCCAAGCCACAACGATTACTGCGGTTCCTTGTTTTCTTCCGCATCAAGATTCTGGTAATTTTTAAAACCTGCCCTGAATTTCTCACGCATCCTTTCCCTGAGTCTCTTTGGCTGATGCACAATCAGGCAATCACCAAAGCCTAACAGCAGCCGTTCCAGTTCATAATTGATCTGTACACAAATTCTGAAAACTGTCGCTTCAGCTGTTTCCGACACTGTTTCCTGGCTTTTATGCAAAGGTTTTGTCCGCACATAAGGAGCATTGGAAGCGTCTACAGAAAAAACGACATATCTGGGGTTGGTTTCAGAAACCGTAACGCCTACAATATTTTTAAAATATTCATCTCCATCCAGATTCCGGTCAATATATTCTGTCTTTTCCTCCTCCTCAATATCCTCCATCCGGTCAAGGGCCAGGTTATACATTTTTCCTTTATGCAGACAGATCAGAAACCAGCGGTTGTTATATTCTTTTAACAGCTGTGGATGAACGGTAAAAATATTTGCTTCTCTTGCCGTGAAGCTTTTGTACTGAATCCTGAGCACTTTCTTATTAATGATGCTTTCATAAAGAATATCAATGTGCTCAAGTCCTTTCAACTGCTCATTTTTATCCAAATGAATGATCGATTTCTGATGGGTAGAATGGATCGAGTCTTCCAGCTTCTGGATCACCCCGTTCATTTCCTTGAACATCGAAAAATCCTTGAACTGCTTCAGGATCTGTACGGCATTGTTCATCGCTTTCAGGTCGCTTTCATTCACCGAAATGTTGTGGATGCTGTAGTCGGGGTCGCTGTAGCGGTAATACTTCCGTTCATACACTTCGATTGGCGCTTCATAGCCGAATTTCTCACTCCTCATATTCTGCAGGTCGAGCTGTACGGTACGTCTGCTGACGAAAGATTCCTTGCCCTCGAATTCAAAAAGGGCTTCGGAACACTCGTCGATAAGATCATCCAGCGTATATTTCCGGTATTTGTTTTTCAGGCATTTATCCAGCGTTTTGTAGCGGATCAAAGCATTTTTATTGGATGACATTTTACTGATTTTAAAATTAATAAGCAGTTAAAATTGAGTTTTCCTAGCTGAATTTACTCCAAATCTTCTCCTGTAATGGTTTTATAAAAATGATCCGTTGAATACATCCTGCCTTCATATTCAAATCTTTTGGAAAACGGATCTACTTCCACTGAATAATACCTGGAACCATCGGGATAAATTCTGAACTTTATCTTTAAAACCTTTTCATCCACCTCCTCAATATGATCAAGATTAAAGTGTGAAATGAAAGGAAGGATTTGTTCGCCCGTCACTGCATTTTCCAATCCGAAACCGTTAATCCATAATGACATTCTAAATTCATTCATTTCTGTAACGAGCCTGAAGTTCCCGTTACAAAATATTTTCTCCTGTCTGTACCGCATTTTAAATTGTGGCTTTTTCAAGGGTTCTTAATTTATTTTCTCTGTAAAGCTTTTCCTTCAAAAGAAATTCCTTCCCAGCCGGTCTGCATGAAGTTTCTGATATTCTGGTGATCGGCTCCATCAGGATTTTTCAGCACATCTTCCCTGTAAAATTCCCCGAAAAGATTCAGGGTTTCCTGCTGGGAAAGATCATTTAGCTGAGCAAAACTGAAAACTTTGCACGAACCGTTATTCTGCCCGGCTTCATTCACAGCATTTCCGTTGGTAAATTTCGTCGGTGTGAAATCGTAATTTTCATCAATAAAAGCAATAACATCTTTGAACTGAATGTCGTCCGCTGATTTTTCTAAGTTTTCAAATAACATTGTCTATAATTTTTTCAAAAATAATTAAAAAAAAAATTTATCTGCGCAAAAACATTGCATACTTGTAGTCTTACTTTGCATCAACAAAACAGCAGAACATGGATTTTAACGGAAACAACTTAATCGAATTAGGATACCGACCGGCAAAATGGTTTAAAGAAGCCATCCAATTCATTAACGAAAATCATTTAGATGAAACTCAGATCAAAATATATTTAGAGCAGTTCAGGCAGCCGGAAATCATTCCGCTTCATGAAACGGCGAAGGATTTTATAATTAATATCAGAGCAGAACATGATAGTGAGAACGACAATGTGGAAAAGGTGATCAGCACGATGAAAGTCCTGATGAAAACGCCCACCCTGATCGGAGGAGCGCTGATGCCGGATGCCTGCCCTACAGGTCCTGCGGGACATATCCCGGTAGGAGGCGTGGTGGTTGCCAAAAATGCCATTCACCCAGGATTCCATAGCGCGGATATCTGCTGTTCGGTGATGCTTACGGACTTCGGGAAAGCCGATCCTAAGGAAGTATTGGATATTGCCCATTCGGTGACGCATTTCGGGTACGGAGGAAGGCCAAGAGGAGAACAGATGCCGATGTCGCAGGAACTGATGGATGCCTTCCGGGAAAACGATTTCCTGAATGACGAGAAACTCATCAGCATTGCCCGTTCGCATATGGGTACGCAGGGCGATGGGAATCATTTCCTGTTTGTCGGAATTTCAAAGAACACAGGAAATACGATGCTGGTAACGCATCACGGATCCAGAGCACCCGGAGCTGCCCTTTACGATAAAGGAATGAAAGTGGCCAACCGGTTCAGAATGGAAATCTCACCAGAAACCTTAAAGGAAAATGCATGGATCCCCTACGGTACCGAAGAAGGAAAATCGTACTGGGAAGCCCTGCAATTAATAAGAGCCTGGACCAAAGAGAACCATACTTTGATTCATGATGCCGTTTTAAATAAAATGGAGATTGAGAAAGAAGACCGTTACTGGAACGAGCATAATTTCGTCTTCAAAGATGGGGATCTGTTCTATCATGCGAAAGGCGCGACTCCGCTCGACGATAAGTTCCTGCCGGATATTACAGGACCGAGGCTGATTCCTTTAAATATGTCGGAACCCGTTCTGATCGTAAAAGGAACCACCAACGAAAGAAACCTTGGTTTTGCCCCTCACGGAGCAGGAAGAAACTTCAGCAGAACCCAGCATAAAAAGTCGTTGGCCCATAAGACGATCGAAGAAGTATTCGCTGAAGAAACCCAAGGTCTGGATGTCCGTTTCTTTACGAATGAAATTGATATCTCCGAGCTTCCGACTGCTTATAAAAGCGCCAAAAACGTAAGAGCGCAGATCGAAGAATACGGATTGTGTGAAGTCCTAGATGAAGTGATGCCGTACGGATGTATCATGGCAGGAGATGTGCAGAAAAATGCGCCGTGGAAGAAAAAGAAGAAATTCAGAAAGGCTTAGTACTTTCTTTATATGAAAACTAAAAGTCGGATATAAGATGATTTAGATTCTAAATAAAAAATTTCCTTCGTAAAAAACTTTTACCCAAGTGCTAAACAATTTTATCCTGGTGTAAATCGACATTATCCTTGAAAAATAGATTTTACCCTAGTGAGTAAGCCTTTATCCTGGTGAAAAACCGTTTTATCCTGGCGCAAACCGATATTATCCTTGAAAAATAGATTTTACCCTAGTGAAGTAAGCCTTTATCCTAGTGAAAAACCGTTTTATCCTGGTGTAAATCGACATTATCCTTGAAAAATAGATTTTACCCTAGTGAAGTAAGCCTTTATCCTGGTGAAAAACCGTTTTATCCTGGCGCAAACCGATATTATCCTTGAAAAATAGATTTTACCCTAGTGAAGTAAGCCTTTATCCTGGTGAAAAACCGTTTTATCCTGGTGTAAATCGACATTATCCTTGAAAAATAGATTTTACCCTAGTGAAGTAAGTCTTTATCCTGGTGCAAATCGATATTATCCTGGTGAAGTAACTTTTGCCCGGATGTGAAAACATTTTAATGAACATAAATTCTTTACTATTTAATTTTCATTCGTTTTTATTAGAAAAAAATACCCCCCAAAGGCATTTACCATTGGGGGATTTTATTTTCATTAAATTATTTATTCCTGTAGTATTATTCTCTGTTTTTAAGCATAATCCAACCGGACTGGCTCATATTTACTTTTGATTTCGGGTACTGGAAGTTGAACTTGTACCAGTAAGTTGCCGTTGGAAGTTTCTTACCGCCTACAGTACCGTCCCACACAGGACTTTGTTTTGAGAATCTGAACATTTCAGAACCGTAACGGTCGTAAATAGATCCCGTAAAGTTATTAAATCCTCCAAGAGCGGTAAGGTCAAGAGTATCATGAATTCCGTCCTGATTTGGAGTGATGACATTTCTTACGTGGAAGGTAAAGAATTCCAAAGCACCTACGCAATGCGTACCCACGGATCTCACCTGGATCTGGTACGTGGTATTGTCCTGAAGACCTGTAAATATATTAGTCGGCTGCCATGAGATTCCTCCGTCGATAGAATACTCTACAGTCTGAGGAATGTTATTGATCATTGGAACTTCCGCCGTAATGGTTAAGGTATTATTACTGTAATCAAGATTAGAAACAAACGGAGAAGCTGCACCCAATACATTTACCGTGAATGTTTTTTCACAATATCCATTGTTGATTTTTACACTATAAATTCCATATTGGTCTACATTGATCGTTTGTGTAACGGCACCTGTACTCCAGAGATAAGTATAGTTCGGTCCTGATCCTGCGTCAAGAACTACCCGGTCTCCCTGGCACATCTCCACGTCTCTCAGCGGAGAAGTAAGTTCCGGAACCACTTCTACCGTAATGCTTGCCGGCTGCAAAGATTTACATCCTTTCGCTCCCAAAGAATATACCGTAAAAGTTGTGGTATTGTAAACGGTTGCCGTCTGCGTATTTCCTGTTCCCTGGAAATTTGCCCATTCGTAAGTAACACCTCCGGTCGCCGTAAGCTGTACCTGAGTACCCGGGCAAACTTTAATCTTGGAAGCCACTACACTTACGGTTGGGGTTGCTTCCTTAAGGAGGGTTAACTCAATCATTTTACTACAGAAGCCTCCGTTAGAAACTACAACATAGAGAATCTGGCCATCGTTACCGTTGTAATGTAAAATATCCTGGATGTAATCGCCATTCTGGGCAATAGCATCGTTCTGGTCTTCATAAAAACGGAATACAGCACCAGCCGTCGTACTGATCGATGGCATCGCATTCGTTAAATCGAACCATGTAACATCCGGAGTGGTACAAAGCAGTAAAGAAGCATCAGCCGCTATAGGCGTTGTTCCTCCGTTGATTTTAATATTAGCCTTTCCAGGACATGGATTCCCCGGGAAACTCACTTGGATTTCATAGTTACCCGGCTGATTTGCCGTGATCGTCGGTGTGGTTGCCCCCTGAATAGCAGTCCCGTTATAGAACCACTGGTACGTAAGGTTCGGGTCGCTTACAGATGCCGTGATTACCTGAGGAACGTTATCACAAACGTTGATCTCTGCCGGTAAAACAGCTCCCGAAGGATCCTGTAATTCTACTCCGATATTGAAAGATCCTCCTTCCAGGAAAACCGCTGAATCATAACGGTAATCAATAGCATCCGCCACAACCATTTTAAAATGATAAGACTGTCCTGGAACAACGGTTGCCGTTGCCTGCAATGGGACTGTTCTACCGTTATAGTTTGTTTCGATAGCTGAGGTGTTATAGCCATCGAAAAAGGATACATTGGGCGCGCCACAACCCATGTCATCTCCAGCAAAACTGTTTTGAGGGTGGATATTGGTAACACTTACAGGTCCGCTACCCGGTGCCGGCAAAACCGCCATATTAACGTAAGGTCCTCCGCTTGTAGGTCTCAGCAACAACGCAAATGCATCAGAGAAACCACAAGGAAAGGTCGATGTATATTCTTCAGAAGCAAATAAGTAATTAAACTTGACCTGGCTTGAAGTTGGTACGAAATCAAATTCTAAAACAACGGCATCATTAAGACTGCCAGAAGGATTTGTGGCGGCTACAAGATCGGGATCACTCCCTGTAGGCAAATCATCTTCTAAAGTTTCACTTATAAATGCATTTCCAGATTTACGAACATAACCGGTGGAAAGAACGATACCGTCTTTAAACGGAAAATTGGTTGTTCCTCTATTAAAATATCCCCAAGACCTTTGCACATTACTGGCCGGTAAATTTGGGCTTACCTGAACGTTAGACACACTAGGTGTAACACATGAGTTTGTACCGGAAGAAATTAAAACATCTTTAACTAATTGTATGGGAGTATAATCTGTTGGTGCATATCCAGCCGCATTGACATCAATAAAAGCACCAGCCTTCATCGTTAAACCTGAAGCTTTTTCCTGTTGCCCCTTTCTGGGAGTAATTTTTTGTGAATAAAAGAGACTCGACGACGAGGCCATGAGTAAAGAAAACAATAGTAAGCATCTCTTCATAAAATAAGTAATTTCAACAAAATTAATTTTTTTTTATCAATACCATATACATATTTGAAATTTTTATAAAAAAAACAAAAAAAACCTCTCAATTTGAGAGGTCTATTGTTTGTCGTATTTAGTTTCTGTTTTTCAGTAAAATCCATCCGCTTCGCTGCTCGAGCTTTTTACTGGCGGGGTTTTCCCATTGTACACGGTACCAATAAGTCGCTGTCGGAAGAATAAGGGTGCCTTTAAGCAAACCGTTCCAGCTGGTTTCGTTTTTGCCGGCTTTGAAAACCTCCTGTCCGTATCTGTCGAAAATAGACGCTGCAAAATTGTTATACTTACTGATTCCTGTAAAATCCACGGTATCATTCTTACCGTCAGAATTTGGTGTAATGGCATTGATAACCACAAAGGTAAAGAAAGACAACGTTGTTCCACATTTGGCATCTTTTGCCCTTACCATTAGATTGTAATTCGCATTATCAAGAATATTGTAGAATATATTTGAAAGTTGCCATGTCACTCCTCCATCTACAGAATACTCCAAAGGCCCACCGGTAGGATTTGTTGTCGACAGGGTAAGTACATGATTGTCGTATGCTACATCGGTAAACTGCGGAAGTGCCGGGTTGATCAGCTGCGCACTGAATACTTTAGAACAGGTTCCGTTACTGATGGTTACGGAATAGGTGCCTGCGGTATTGACTGATATGGTTTGTGTTGTAGCTCCTGTGCTCCACAGATAAGTATAATTTGGTCCTGAGCCCGCATCCAGAATTGCAGAATCTCCGGCACACGCATACACATCCTTCAGCGTAGATTCAATTGCCGGAACAACCTGAATGGTAATTGACGTAGGATCATCTACCTTACAGCCGTTTCCACCTAAAGCATATACGGAGTAAATGGTGTTCTCTGTTGGCGATACTACCTGGGTATTTCCATTGCCCGGTAAACCTACCCATTCGTAGGTAACGCCGCCGGTGGCCGTTAATGTAACAGATTCTCCCACGCAGATTTTAGATTTTGATGCTGCGAGCACAGCAACAGGCGGACCCACTACAATTGTAATCGTTGCCGTATTTGATGATACACAACCATTGGCTCCCGTCGCAGTAACCGTATAAACCGTAGTATTGGCAGGCGATACCGTCTGTGTACTTCCATTCCCCGGAAGCGTCCCCCAGTTGTAGGTAGCACCTCCGGAAGCTGTCAAAGTAACAGATTCTCCCGGACAGATCTGCAACACCGGTGCTGTAAGCGTAACTACGGGAGGCGTAGTATTCTGCACTACCGTTACATTGGCAGTATATGAACAGTTTAAATTACCCGGCTGATTAACATTTGTTACCGTCAAAGTATAAACACCGCCTGTATTTACCACAGGTGTCAGTGTATTAGCCCCGGAGACAATATTTCCTCCGCCTGTTGCAGTCCAGGCAATGGTAGAACCGGTTGGAATTACGGAAGACGAGGCGTTTAATGTGATTTGTGGTGTATTGCATGTGATTTGTTGAGGCTGTGCAATCGTTAAGGTAGTTTCAGGAGTTGACAACAGCTGTAAAGTCACTACATACCGGCAGCCCCCATTTGACACCAAAACGTAAATCGTCTGATTCCCGGCACTGTTGAATGATGTCGTATTGGATATCGTATTGTTATTCCCTGCATTAGCATCTGAAACATTTAAATAATAAGAGAAAGACACCCCAGTGGCAGATGTGATCTGAGACTGAGCCTCCGTTAAATTATAATTAATTCCTCCGGTCTGATAACATTTAAATAAAGTAGCATTCTGAACAGTGATCGGCTGTGAAACCTGTATTGTGATCGTGGCAGGATTCTGTGACACACACCCATTCGCTCCAACAGCGGTTACGGTATAGGTCGTGTTGGTCGTTGGCGAAACCGTTTGTGTATTTCCGTTTCCGGTAAGGCCTACCCAATTATAGGTGGCGCCTCCGGATGCTGTTAAGGTAACAGATTCTCCGGCGCAGATCAAAACTTTTGAGGCTGTGAGACCTGTAGTGGGAGGAGCACTGTCACCGGTTACAGTAACGCTTGCAGTAGTTGTACACGTAAGATTTCCGGGCTGATAAGTATTCGAAATCGTCAACGTGTATAGTCCCGCCGTATTGATGACAGGATTTAATGTATTGGCTCCGGAAACAATATTTCCGTTTGTTGTCGTCCAGGCAAAAGTAGAACCGGCAGGATAAGTGGACGCAGAAGCATCTAATGTAATCTGCGAATTTGCACAGGTTAAGACAGGCGGTGCCGCAATGCTGGCTGTGACCTGTGGCGCTTTGATTAATTGCAACTGGGCAACTTTTGAACAGAATCCGTTTTTAACGAGAACATATACCGTCTGGCCGGCACTCTGGAATATAGTCGGACTGGTGATCGTATTGCCATTACCCGCTAAAGCATCCGACTGATTAATATAATAAGCGAAAGTAGCCCCCGGCGTTGTGCTTATTGAGCTTTGTGCAGAGGTAAGATTAAAGGTTGCGTTTCCTGGGGCATAGCACGCCGTCAGTGTAGCATTCTGTACGGTTGGTGAGGTTCCTCCCACAATCGTTACAGAGGCTGTACCCGGACAATTATTTCCCGGTAAAAATACCTGAACGGTATACAAGCCGGGCTGTGTTGCGGTATAAGAAGCATTGGTTGCTCCCGGAATAGGATTATTCCCTAATAACCACTGATATGTAGCCCCGTTACCCTGAACCGAAGCAGTAAGTACCTGAGGAGCATTGTCACATACATTAATAGATGAAGGAAGCTGAACACCGGCAGGATTGAGAAGCTGTACACCAATATTAAAAGATCCGGCTTCAAGAAAAACCGCAGAATCGAAATTTGAATCTTCATAATCGGCTAAAACCATTTTGAAGTGGTATGTCTGGCCCGGAATTACGGTCGCCGTTGCGGTTAACGGAATCGTACGCCCGTTAAAGTTAGTTTGGATCTGAGGATTGTTCAATCCTGCAAAATACTGGGCATTTTGAGGACCACAAGGTAAATTTGAAGGGATAATATTGGTAACACTTACAGGATCGCCATTGGGTAAAACGGCTAAATTGGTGTAGGTAGGATCTCCTACTTTTTTCAGTAATAATGCAAAACCGTCAGAGATTGTACACGTAAAATTGCCCTGATACTCTTTTGATGCAAATAAATACCGGAATGTAACCGTTGTAGAGACCGGTACGAAATCAAATTCTATATAGGTGGCATCCCTTAAACTTGCATTGCTTACATTCAGGGCTGTCGCGAGGTCGTTGTCTCCACCCGAAGGAAGAGGATCACTTAAGTTTGCCTCAAAAGTATTTCCTGTTTTTCTGGCATATCCAGTGGTAAGGACGATACCTTTAGCAAAAGGGAAGTTGGTTGTGGCTTTGTTAAAATATCCCCAGCTTCTGTCCTGGTCACTTATTGCTAAATTGGGAGAAACAACCACATTGCTCACATTGGCCGAAGCACATCCGGAACCACCACTGATAAGAACATCTTTTACCAATTGTGTGATACTGTAGCTTGATTCGGGATATCCGGCTGCATTTACATCGATAAAAGCTCCTGCTTTCATACTCGCAGCCGTAGGTTTTTGAACAATACCTTTACTTTGTCTGTTCTGAGCAACAAAGCATTGGGTAAAGATTAAAAATAAAGCCAGAAGTAAATTTCTTGTCCTCCTATTTAACATTTTAAATTATTTTAAACAAAAATACTATTTTTTTTGATTGAATATCAATTCAGCATAAATTACATTATCACTAATGCAATAATATGAATTCATTATATCAGCAACGAAAAAAAGACCGACAAATTGTCGGTCTTTCAATAAAATCGGTTTTATCTTATTCTATATTTTTAAGTAAGATCCATCCTGTTTTCAATGCCGGCTTTTTGCTGGCAGGATCTTCAAAACTTACCTGGTACCAGTAGGAAGATGTTGGCAGGCGCTTGCCCTGGAAGTACCCATCCCAATAAGGCTGAAGGCTGCTTGCTTTATATACTTCTTTACCGTAACGGTCGAAGATGGATGCTTTGAAATCCTTATTATGGTTCACCCCTCTGAAATCAATAATATCATTGATGTTGTCACCATTCGGTGTGATTACATTCTGCATGATAAACGTGAAATAATCCAGAGAACCGACACAGCTTGTTTTCTTTACGCGAACTTTTATGGAGACAACCGTATTTCTAGGTACATTGCTGAAAGTATTTGAATTTTGCCATGTAAGACCATTGTTTATAGAGTATTCCAAAGGCCCGTTGCTTGGATTGCTGGCCGTAAGGATCATCGTTCCGTTCTCATTATAATTGACATTGATGATTTCAGGAACAATAGCCTGGATTACTTGTGTGGTGTATACTTTCGAGCAGACTCCGTTACTGATCGTCACGGAATAGGTTCCAGGAGTTCCCACTGAAATAGTCTGTGAAGTATCTCCCGTACTCCAGAGATAAGTATAATTCGGGCCTGCACCGGCATCCAGTGTAATGACATCACCCTGGCAAATCAGTCCTCCTGAAAGATTTGAGGTAATGGCAGGAACAACTTCGATCGTGATTGATGCAGGCTGCAACGATTTACATCCCTGCGCTCCGATGGCATAAACCGAATATGTTGTCGTCTGGGTAGGAGAAACCGTGTATGAAGCGCCTGTACCTGTTACTCCTGTCCATTGGTAAGTCACTCCGTTAGCGGCTGTTAAAGTGGTAGATTCACCCACACATATTTTCATTTTGGTTGCCGTAAGCTGAGCAACAGGAGTCGCTTCTTTTTTCAGCGTTAAAGTCACCATTTTGCTGCAGAAAGCTCCATTGGAAACTACAGCATACAGCACTTGGCCGTCGGTACCGGTGTAACTGCTTGCTGCCGCAGTACTGAGGTAATTATCATTTTGTTCAACAGCATCGGATTGGTTAACATAATAATGGATAATAGCTGTTGTAGAAGTTGTGATCAGAGGATTGGCATCATTCAGATTGAATGAATTAACCGAAGGCGTAGTACAAAGCTTTAAGGTAGCATCCTGAGCCGGCGGAGTCGTTCCTCCCACAATGGTAATAACCGCAGAAGCAGGACACTGATTGCCCGGAACTGCTACTTTTACTTCATAAGCTCCCGGAGAAGTTGCCGTATAGGAAACATTGGTTGCCCCATTGATGGCTACTCCGTCTTTGTACCACTGGAAGGTCATGCCCGGAGCTACGGTAAGCAATGCCGTCAAGACCTGCGGTGTATTATCACACATATTTACGGTATCCGGCAAAACGACTCCGTTCTGATCTACAATTTTAATTCCGATATCGAATGATCCGCCTTCAAGAAAAACGGCAGAATCCAATCGCTGATCGGTATAATCGGATAATACCATTTTAAAATGATAAGCAACCCCAGGCGTTACATCGGCAATGGCTGTTAAAGGCACTACCCTCCCGTTATAATTGGTTTCTATACTTGAAGTATTATATCCTCCGAAGAAGGAAACATTCGGTGCACCACATCCCATATCAGCTCCTGAGAAACTGTTCTGAGGGTGAATATTGGTAACACTTACAGGTCCTCCCGCTCCGGGAAGAACAGCTATATTGGTATAAGGACCACCTGCTACAGGCCTAATAAGTAAGGCAAAAGCATCCGAGAAACTACAAGGGAAAAATCCGGAATATTCTTCCGAAGCAAAGAGATAATTGAATTTTACCTGATTTGAGTTGGGTACGAAATCAAACTCTAAAGAGACAGCATCATGCAGACTATTAATATTGGTATTGGTGGCTGCAGCCAGATCGGCATCTCCGCTCATTGAAATTGTCCCTTCGAGATCTGCGGAAATTGCTGAATTCCCAGCTTGTCTGGCATATCCTGTTGTTAAAACAATTCCGTCTTCAAATGGGAAACTGGTAGTTGCCTTATTAAAATACCCCCAGAATCTGTTGTTTTCGGTGACCGGCTGATTCGGGCTTATCGTTACATTGCTCACACTCGGCGTTGCACAGCTCGACTGTCCGTTGATAAGAACCTGCTGCACCAGCTGTTGAGGCGTATAAGATGATTCCGGATAAGAGGCCGCGTTGACATCAATAAAAGCACCCGCTTTCATACTTTCAGAGGTCAGCTTTACTTTACCGGCCTTCCTGGAAGCCTTTTGAGCAAATGCAGACCCGGAAACCAAAAGCAATACTAAAAATAACAGGTAGTTTTTTAGTCTATAATTTAACATTTTGTTGTTGTTTGTTCAAAAATAATAATTTTATGATTAAAATTTGACAAAAAACAGAAAGATTTTTATTATAAATTTAATCTATTGGTAAATTCTGACTTAACAGATAATATATCTGCCATCATAAAAAAAAGACTAAATTTTTTATTAGTCTTTTTTAGAGTTATCTTTTCCAAGAGCTGAAAGATCATGATGCTATTCAGTTTTCAGTTCATCGATTTTATTCTGGAGTTCCTGAATTTTATCTTTTAGGGCTTTGATCTCATTTTTATTTGAGCTCACGTTACTTTTCAGCATGACATTTTTTGCTCTCTCGCTATGGTCTTCGTCATCTTCATCCTCGTTGATTTCTTCAATATCTTCCTGAATGTCTTCAATATCTTCATTGATTTCTTCAATATCTTCACTGATTTCCTCGATGTCTTCGCTGATCTCTTCGATATCTTCTTGGATATCCTCGATATCTTCCTGAATATCTTCAATTTTTTCATGACTTTTATTCACTGACATCTGGATGAAAATGGCAAGATAAATGGCTTCCAATGAGACGACCGTGGTAAGAATCAGCAGCATTTTATCAAATTCCACAAGTCCCAGAACAGGAAGCAGGAAGGATATGATAAAAAATAGCGTATGGGCGATCAATGAAGGTATTGAGCCTATCCACCAGGTAATACCGTTGGCTATTCTCTCCAGAACCTGGGTTTTTTCTTCGTTATTTTTCATTGGGTTCAGCTTTTATAATAGTTCTTTAGTCACTCCTAATCCGAATAAAGCAAAATCGTATTTCGCAGGATCTTTTTCATCAAATTTCCGGATAACGAGATCGAGTTCTTCTACTGTTTTCCAGTCATTCTGGGTTCTTGCGATCAATCCCAGTTTCCTGGATATATTCCCTGTATGTACATCCAGCGGAATTGAAAGATGTTTCTGATCTGTATTTTCCCAGATTCCAAAATCTACGCCACGCTTATCTTTGCGAACCATCCATCGCAGGAACATGATGATCCTTTTGGCTGACGAATTTTTGTAAGGAGAGCTTACATGTTTGTGGCTTCTGTGCTTATCCATTCCCAGGAAATTACTTCTGAATCTTTCGATGGCGTGGAGAAAGCTCGTTTCCGAATCATTTATCTTAAACAAATTCTCAAGGCTTTCATGTTCAGTATAAATCCTGTTGAATTGCTCTATAAAATAAGTAAAATCCTCTCCGTTGAAAGTCCGGTGGATGCTTTTGTCTTTTATTCCCTGAAGATCTTTTCCCGAATAATTCATCACAAAATCATAAGGAGAGTTTCCCATGATTTCCAGCATTTTCTCTGCTGACTTGATGATGGCTTTGCGGTTTCCCCAGGAAATGGTTGCCGCCAGAAAACCCGCAATTTCTATATCCTGTTTAAGACTGAAGCGATGCGGGATCTGTACCGGATCATTTTCTATAAAATCCGGATGATTGTATTGGTCTGCCTTTTCATTTAAGAAGATTTTTAATTCTTCAGATTTCAGTATCATTTCTTTAAATTTTCACAGGCTCAAGGGCCTTGGGTAAAAAGGTATTGGGGAAAATGGCTCTCGCCTCGTCAGTAAAAACGGTCAGATCTCCGTATCTGTTTGAAAAATGGCCTAAAATAAGTTTTCCGACCTCGGCTTTTTGGGCGATATAGGCCGCTTCAAGTGCTGTCGTATGTCCCGTATAATCTGCCATTTCTTTTAAATCATGCAGAAAAGTAGATTCATGATAAAGCACGGTAACATTTTTTATGATCGGAATCACCGTTTCCAGATATCTTGTGTCGCTGCAGAAGGCATAGGAAACAGGAGGAACCGGATCGGTGGTAAGAATTTCATTTTTGAGGACATATCCGTCACTCAATACAAAATCCTTTCCTGCTTTGATGTTGTGGTAATCACAGGTTTCTATTTCCTTGTACTTTGAAATTTCCTGCATGTTCAGGTGTCGCTCTTTCGGTTTTTCTTTAAACAGATAGCCGTTGCAGTAGATCCTGTGATCTAGAGGAATGGTATAGACCTCTACCCTATTGTCTTCGTATATTTTCTCCGAATATTCTTTATCCAGTTCGTGATAGACAACCTCAAAACCACGGTGGGTTTCGGTAATGGTAAATATGGTTTCCAGCATCTTTTTAATGCCTTTCGGTCCGTAAACATGGAGCGGTGTTTCTCTTCCCAGCAGCCTGAAAGAGGCAATAAGACCGGGCAAGCCGAAACAATGATCCCCGTGAAGATGTGAGATGAAAATATGATTTATCCTTGAAAATTTCGCTTTTGCTTTTCTCAGCTGAACCTGTGTTCCTTCTCCGCAATCGATCAGGAAAGATCTTTCTTCCATTTCCAGAAGCTGTGCCGTAGGGGAAGAATTGATGGTAGGAATCGCTGAGTTAAAACCTAATATCGTTAAATAAGTGCTCAAAACAATCGTTTATTATACAGACAAATGTACGGAATTTAGGTTAAGATAGGATAAAATTGAGGTTGAGGTTGAGATTAACCTTAACGTTCTTTTAAAAAATCCAGGAAGAGATCGAGTGCCTGTTTTCGGTGACTTATTTTATTTTTGTCCTGGGGTTCCATTTCTGCAAACGTCATTTCATAGCCTTCCGGAACAAATATCGGATCGTAGCCGAAGCCTTTGAAGCCTTTGTTTTCATGGAGGATATTGCCGTGTACCCTTCCGTCAAAATATTGGGGTCCGTTTTCGTCGTAGTAGCATAATACGGTAATGAAATAGGCTTTCCGGTTTTCAATGCCTGTCATTTCGCTTAATACTTTTTCAATATTTTTAGCGAAGTCGTGGTCACCGGCATATCGTGCTGAAAAGATTCCCGGTCTTCCGTCGAGAGATTCTACGACGAGGCCGCTGTCGTCTCCAAGGCTGGGAATTCCTGTTTTTTCGTAGCAGTATCTGGCTTTTATCAGGGCGTTGGCGTTGAAAGAATCGCCGTCTTCTACAATTTCTTCATGAATGTCATAATCGGTGAGGCTTTTTACCAGGAAACCTTCTCCGAGAATCTGCTGGATTTCTTCTTTCTTGTGTATGTTGTGCGTGGCTACGAGCAATTCCATGTTTTTATTGATTTAAAATTTATATTTAAAATACTTACGGGTGGCTAATTTTTAACGCTTGCCGGTAATTTTATTAAGGTTGACAGGTTTAAATATCGAGATAACGGATCTTATTTTTCTTTACAAACAGGTAATAGAATACGGAAAACATAACGATTCCGATGGCGAGGATGATCCATTCTGAAATATGGAACGCGTCTGAAAAGCTTTCGTTTTTGGTATAGATGATGAGTATGGTGGAGCATAAGTTATTAAAGCCGTGAAGCAACATCGGCAGTAACAGGGATTTCGTTTTGTAATACACGAGTCCCAGCACGCATCCTAAAAGTACAGCGCCTACCAATTGCCACGGATTTCCATGGACCAGCCCGAAAATAACGGATGCGGTGATGATGGCTTTCCAGGGTTCTAAGCCTTTATTCATTAATCCTTTCTGGATGATCCCCCGGAAAACAATTTCCTCAAATATGGGTGCACAGATAACAGCGGTGATGATCATCACCACAGGATTAAAGGTAAGCTGCTCCATCAGCTGGTTGAAGAATTCGTAATACTTTCCGAAGAAAGGCCCGGTCGTCGGGATCTGGGAGGTGATAAATTCTGAGATGAACATCATCCCGATCATCATCGGGAATATGAGCAGATAGGTATAAACGTTGGTAGGAGAAAAGTTGAAGTTTAGTTTTTTGCCGGTCGTTCTTCTTACGATGAGAAAATCAAAGAAAGCGATGGCGGTAAGAAATCCGGATGCGTTGGTAAGCATGAAGAACCAGTCTTTGTACTGCAGGTTTTCTTTGAAGGTAAACATCCAGAAAACATTAAAGAAAGAAACGGCCATTGTGCCGACCATGAGCCCCGCCAAAAGGACAAGCCCTCCTATCCATGTAAATGTAAACTGCGGATATCTGCTGTTTTGCATGTTTTACGTTAAATTTATTTTAACAAAGATAACGGTTTTTGAGAAGTTTATTTTATGCTTTGGATAATGTGAATGGGAAAGAGGTTATTTGTTGTGCGGTACGGAGCCGTAATTTTGTCTTAATCAGAAGGCTAATGATATTTTGTCTAAATATGACGGATTAATTTAAGGGTGATTATTTTTACCGCAAAGGGAGACTAAGGTTTTTTTTTGATCTGCTTTACTGAACATTTTTAAGATAAACAAAGGCGTAAACTTATTGATGTAAGACAAAGTCGGTGATGTATTTTGAAATATACCTTTTACACAGTGAAGGTTGTTTTATATTTTTTTTTGAGGATGCTTCATACAGTTTGGCGGATGCCTTATCTATTTTGGAGGACGCCTTATTTACTTTAGCGAATGCCTTATCTACTTTGGAGGATGGCTTATTTACTTTAGCGGATGCCTTATCTATTTTGGAGGATGTCTTATTTACTTTGGACAATGCCTTTTTCACTTTAGCCAAAGCTTTATACACTTTGGACGGTGTCTTATTTACTTTGGACGATGCCTTTATACTTTAGCCAAAGCTTTATACACTTTGGACGGTGTCATATTTACTTTGGACAATGCCTTTTTCGTTTTAGCCAAAGCCTTATACACTTTGGACGGTGCCTTTTACACTTTAGCCAAAGCTTTATACATTTTGGACGATGTCATATTTACTTTGGACAATGCCTTTTTCGTTTTAGCCAAAGCCTTATACATTTTGGACGGTGTCATATTTACTTTGGCCAATACCTTTTACACTTTAGCCAAAGCCTTATACATTTTGGACGGTGCCTTATTCATTTTGGAGGATATTTTATACAGTGGGGATGCAGATAGTGTTTTTAAAGTGATAAGGTGTGGGGTGTATGAAATTGATTTTCACATTCCATTAAAAATTACGATTTTTGCAACTTCAAAATACGATATGTCAGACTTAATCAAAGAAATAGAGAAAAGAAAAACTTTCGGGATTATTTCCCACCCGGATGCCGGAAAAACGACGCTTACGGAGAAGCTTCTGCTTTTCGGGGGTGCGATCCAGGAAGCGGGTGCGGTAAAATCCAACAAGATAAAAAAGGGAGCCACCTCCGACTTCATGGAAATTGAGAGACAGAGGGGGATCTCGGTGGCCACTTCGGTATTGGCTTTTGAATACAGGGACCACAAAATCAATATCCTGGATACGCCGGGTCACAAGGATTTTGCAGAGGATACATACAGGACTTTAACGGCTGTGGATTCTGTGATCGTGGTGATCGATGTGGCGAAAGGGGTCGAGGAACAGACGGAAAAGCTGGTACAGGTGTGCAGAATGAGAAATATCCCGATGCTTGTTTTCATTAATAAGCTTGACCGTGAGGGAAAGGATGCTTTTGATCTTCTGGACGAGGTGGAACAGAAACTGGGTCTTACGGTTTGTCCGCTTTCTTTGCCTATTGGTATGGGGGCTGATTTCCAGGGAATCTACAATATCTGGGAAAACAACATCCAGTTGTTTTTGGAAGAAAAGAAACAGAAGGTTGGAGACTCTGTTAAGTTTGATGACATTAATGATACTTCTATTGATGAGGCCATCGGTGAAAAAGCGGCGGCTACTTTAAGGGAGGAACTGGACCTGGTTCAGTCGGTTTATCCTGAGTTTAGCCGTGAGGATTATATGAAGGGGGATCTTCAGCCGGTATTTTTCGGTTCGGCTTTAAATAATTTCGGGGTTCGTGAATTGCTGGATGCTTTTATCGATATTGCGCCGATGCCACAGCCTAAGGAGAGTGAGACGCGTCTTGTAAAGCCGGAGGAAAGTACTTTCACGGGGTTTGTTTTTAAAATCCACGCGAATATGGACCCGAAGCACAGAGACCGTCTGGCGTTCGTAAAAATTGTTTCGGGTACTTTTAAGAGAAATGAGAATTATCTGCTGGTAAGGGAGGGTAAAAAGATGAAGTTTTCTTCGCCGAATGCTTTTTTTGCGGATAAGAAGGAGGTAGTGGACGAGAGTTTCCCGGGAGATATCGTGGGGCTTCATGATACGGGAAGTTTCCGTATCGGGGATACTTTAACGGGCGGTGAAAAGCTTAGTTTCAAAGGGATTCCTAGTTTCTCTCCTGAGCATTTTAGATATATTAACAATACGGATCCGCTTAAGGCGAAACAACTGGCGAAGGGAATCGATCAGCTGATGGATGAGGGTGTTGCGCAGCTGTTTACGCTTGAGATGAACGGAAGAAAGATCATCGGAACGGTGGGAGCGCTTCAGTACGAGGTGATCCAGTACCGTCTGGAGCATGAGTATGGGGCGAAATGTTCTTATGAACCGCTTTCGATGCACAAGGCATGTTGGGTGGAAGCGGATGAGAAGTCGGAAGAGTTTAAGGAGTTTGCAAGGCTGAAGCAACGATTCCTGGCGAGAGACAAATACAACCAACTGGTATTTCTTGCTGATTCTTCTTTTACGATTCACATGACGCAGGAGAAGTTCCCGAATGTGAAGCTGCATTTTATCAGTGAGTTCAGGAATGCTTAAATCTGCATACGACATAAATAAAAACCGTTCATTTTGGTGAACGGTTTTTTTATGTTTAGATGTATGGGATAAAGATATTATTCTTTCATCCACTTTACGGTTTTATTGATGTTTTTAGATTTAATATTAACCATATACTCTCCTTTTACTAATTGAGAAAGATTGAAAGTTCCGGTCTTATTCTGGCTTAAGGTATTATTTGATTTACTGAATACCATTCTGCCGCTTGCGTCATAAATGGTGATATCGTATTTCTCATTTTGATTGATAAATCTGATATTGAGAAGGTCTTTACCCGGGTTCGGGAATACGGCAAACTCATCTTTGGTTCCACCTGTTTCGTTTACCGCCAGCACCTGCGTAATGGTGAAATTCACGGGATTAATATTGAAGAATACATTCCCGACACCTGCTACCATGATTCTGGCCTGGGTGGTACTGACGTTCGGGATGGTAATGGTTTGCGAACCGTCATTGGGTGTTGAAGCGAGGATGGTGGTAGGATATGTAAGTCCGCCATCCGTTGAAAGGAGGATACTTACATTGGCACAGCTTACGGGTGAAGCGGTGGTATTGGCGACATTCCAGGTAATGGTTTGGGTGGAATTGCCTGTCCAGTTTACTGCTGAAGCAGGTGCGGTAACGGTAAACGGTCCTGAGTTTCCGTCGACGGTGATTTTAGCATCATCATTGGACACTCCGGCGCAGCCTGCATTATTGTCTCTAACGGTCAGCCTGAATTCCATGGTTCTTCCGTATGAAGGCAGAATTTCGCCTATTGTTGAGGTATTATTGATGACATTGGTAATCTTCGGAAAATACCGGTAGGGTACGGTGGTGGGTAAAAAGGACCTGAACAGCGCGGCATTTCCTGTAGGGGCATTCCAGTTTCCTGCGGGTCCTGTATCATTTTGTTCCCAGCAGTAGGTTAATGCATTTCCCTGTGCGTCGGTTGCAGAACCTGTTAATTTGAAGGGTGTACTTTTGGGGATGGTGTAATCATTTCCGGCGTTTACAACGGGAGCTGTATTGGAAACCGGGTTTGTCACCTGGCAGGTTGTCGACTGTACTGTTTGGGTAATGGACTGGAATGAGTTGGTATGGAAAATCGGGATACTGTTATTGGCCAGATCGTTTGTACTTCCGCAGATTCCCGCATAAGCCATAATAGTGACCCCACTCCCCGGCTCTACTGCGTGTGATCCGTCACGATTCCCCTGACAGCTGCCTGTGGTTGCGTTAAAGGTATGGGGACCACCAAACTGATGCCCCACTTCATGCGCGACATAATCGATATCATAAGGATCCCCAACCGGATTTGGCGAGCCGGTAATACCGCTTCCTTTCGATGAGTTGTCACAGATCACTCCAAGACCAGCCAATCCGCCGCCGCCGGTACTGAAGGTATGGCCAACGTCATAATTGGCTGTTCCTATGATGGTATCGATCTGATCCTGGCTTTCATCAATGAGGAGGCCTGCATCATCATTTCCGTCGAAAGGATCTGTATTAGGGTCTGTAAAGATCACTGAGGTCTCATTGGCGACCAACACCAGTCTTACGGCGACTTCCTGTTCGTATACTCCGTTTACCCTGTTTACGGAGGTTACAATAGCTGACAGCGTCTGGGCAACGGTAGGAGAAGACAATCCTGTTGCGGCCTGTGCATATTCTCCGGTACAAGCCACTGCAAAACGGAAAATCCTGATCTGATTTCCTACGCCGGGCGTTACTGTTTTCTGTGCATTCTTATGGACTAATTCCGAAGCGTCTTCTTTTACGCCGCAGGTCCTGGGATTTTTATTGATTAAATCAGCTTTTTTATATACGATGTAATGGGTGTTATTATTTTTCGCATACGGATCAATATATACATCGCCGGTCACTATTGATTTGATCTGGGCATGAAATCCCATTTCCGTAAAATCGAGTTTTACCGTTGCGTATCTGTCATCGATTCCCTGGCCGGTAAAAGTAACGATCTGTGGGAATTTCTGCGCTAATTCCGGAGCCATCACGGAGGATTTCCAGATCCTGAATCTGGCTTTTGTTCCATCAGGCATTGGCAGGATCATCACCGGTGCGTTTTCTTTGAAATCCTGATCTCCCAATTCCGGAACGGATTTGAAATAATTTTCGGCTGCATTCACATCCATCTGATAGGTAAGAAATTTTTCGGGCTGTACTGTTCTGCTTCGAACATCTGTTCTGATTGATTTTTCATCAACGGACGAAAAAAAATCCTGGGCCTTGCTTACCGAAAAGCTCAGGACGAATAGTCCTAATAAGAGTGTTTTTTTTGTAATCATAGATTGATCATTTAAAGATTGATAAATTATTCTCTGATGATAAGGACTGCTCATTTATTTAAGTATTGTACATTCTTTTAAATACATGAAAACATCCCTGATCTCCACTGTAAATATAATAAAAATCATGTTCAAAATAATCAATAAGCCTCTAATTACAAGAAACTTACACAAAACAATATTTTATCTATCAATATATTGATTTTAAAGAAAAAAATACATTGTTTTATGATTATAAAAGAAAAATAGTTATGTACAGGAATACTTGTCAGGTTCTTTATTGTAAAATAATGCCTGCGCGAAATTATTTTTTGTAAAACGCTTGTAAAATAATTATAACCAATTCGTTTTTAAAATCTTATCATTTTACGAGTTGAATACATCTCCTTTACAATCTTTACAAGAATGGCAGTCCTAATTTTACCTCAACGAAAAAAATTAATGTTATGAAAAAATTCATCTTACTTGTTGCCGTATCAGGAACATTCATTATGTGTAAAAAGGGAGAATCCACTGTATCAAGGTTTGAAGACAGCGTAAAGTCGGCCGACAGTACTATTTCCGATGCTTCTGAAAAAATAAATAACCTCAATGACGAAGCTAAGGCTTCACTGGATTCCGCTCATTTAAAAATCAGGGATTTTCAGGAGGCAGGAAATGATTTAAAAAAAGACATGGAGAGCACTTCTGAAATCGTGGATTCGCTGTCTGAAAAAATATCATCGGTAAAGCTGGAATCGAAAACCGGAAAGAAAGATTCTGTAAAGAAAGAGGAAAAGATTATCGTAAACGTTCAGGCCCCAAAAGTGATCCGGGAAACAAAAGTGGTTTATAAAAATCAACCGAAAAAGAAGAATGACGAACTGAATGCCCAAACCGACAGACTTATGAAAAAGGGAACCCTTGACCTGACCGTAGATGACGCTGAAACAGCGAAGGAAATCGTAAAGGAAGAGGTGACCAAGTACGATGGATTTATCAGAAGCGAAAATATATCGCTGCAAAATGATGATAAAAAGACCGCTTACCTGAAGGTAAAGGTTCCGATTCAGAAATTTGATTACCTGATGTCTGATCTGAGTTATAATCTGGGTAAAGTTGAGAATAAAAGCATTGAGGTATCAGGAATACATGCGGTTGAAAATACGCTCTGTGAAATTGACATCACTTTGTACGGGCAGGAAGGTGAAGTGGTGACCGATAAAGATCATGAAACTTTCGGCGATAAATCTTTTGCTGCGGTTTCTTCAGGATGGAATGTTATTACTTCTCTTTTTCTCTTTATTCTTCCGCTCTGGCCACTGTTTGTGATCGCAGGTATCGGTTATTATTTTTATAAAAAGAGAAATTCTTCCGACAAACATTCATCATAATGACAATATTTTAATAATATTTTAATGAAATTTCCGTTTTTCCAGCATATGTTATTCTTAATTTTACATTATAAATTTGAATTAACGATTTAACTTTAGTTAAAGAATTTAATCAAACAAGTGTTAAAACAACATATTATTAATATTTTGTGGTTCGTGTGAAAGTAAAAAGGCTCCCATTTCTGAGAGCCTTTTACTATTTCAAATATGATAAGCCATTATTTGGCAATGCTTCTTGAGATCACGATTTTCTGGATTTCGGAAGTTCCTTCATAGATCTGGGTGATTTTTGCATCTCTCATTAATCTTTCCACATGATATTCTTTCACATATCCGTATCCTCCATGAATCTGTACCGCTTCGATCGTCGTATCCATGGCTACCTGAGAGGCGTATAATTTTGCCATAGCGCCGCTTTCGGAGATATCTTTACCGGCATCCTTCTCTACTGCGGCTTTGAAGCAAAGCATTCTTGCTGCCGTGATCTGGGTTGCCATATCAGCCAGTTTGAAGGCGATTGCCTGGTGGTTGATGATTTCTGTTTTGAAAGCCTTTCTGGTTTTTGCGTATTTCAGTGCCATTTCATAAGCACCTGCAGCAATTCCTAAAGCCTGGGAAGCAATACCGATTCTTCCTCCGTTCAATACAGCCATCGCAAAATTGAATCCGAAACCATCTTCACCGATTCTGTTTTCCTTAGGAATTTTTACATTGTTGAAGATCAAAGAATGCGTGTCACTTCCTCTGATTCCCAATTTGTCTTCTTTTGGCCCGATTTCAAATCCTTCCCATCCTCTTTCAACGATGAATGCATTGATTCCTTTATGTTTTTTCTCAGGGTCGGTCTGAGCGATAACAATATAATAAGAAGCTGTACCTCCGTTGGTGATCCAGTTTTTAATTCCGTTCAGCAAATAATAGTCTCCTTTATCTTCTGCTGTTGTTTTCTGTGAAGTGGCATCGGAACCGGCTTCAGGCTCGGAAAGGGCAAATGCCCCGATTACCTGACCGCTGGCAAGAGGGGTAAGATATTTCACTTTCTGCTCTTCGGAAGCGAATTTTTCAAGACCTGCACATACCAGGGAGTTGTTTACAGACATTACCACCGCTGCAGAGGCATCGATTTTTGCAATCTCCTCCATCGCCAAAACATAAGAAACGCTGTCCATCCCTGCGCCGCCGTATTTAGGGTCTACCATCATACCCAGAAGCCCCATTTCACCCATTTTCTTTACCTGTTCCGTAGGGAATTTCTGGTCGCGGTCTCTCTCGATTACTCCAGGTAATAATTCGTTCTGTGCAAAATCCCTGGCTGCCTGCTGAATCATCAGCTGTTCTTCCGATAAATTAAAGTCCATAAAAATTGAATAATTAGATGGTCGCTAATTTACACTTTTTGGGCAAATCTGAAAACAGAATTAAAACTTAGTCGTTATCTTCTGAAAACCAATCTTTAAACACATTTCATCAAACTGTTTTATTTACTAAATTATCATCAGTAAATTCTTATAAACTCCATTACATTTCAATTATATATGCCACACATGCTATTAATTGTTAATTTAAAATTCAAAATTTCGCCAGTTAAAAAAAATGCTTATATTTAAAATCCTTTAACTATTTACTTTTAAATCATGACCATCAAACGATTATTCGATATACCACATTATGCTTTAGCGAACTATCCCAAAACGGATATGTTTGTCACGAAATACCAGGGAGAATGGAAAAAGACCTCCACCCAGGAATTCATCAACGAAGCGAATAAAATTTCGCGCGGACTTTTAAAACTGGGGATCAAGCCCGGCGATAAAATTGCGCTCATCACCACAAATTCACGTACCGAATGGGCTATCATGGATCTTGGCCTTTCCCAGATCGGAGTGGTTTCGGTGCCTGTATATCCGAGTATTTCTCCTGAAGATTATGAATTTATCTTTACCAATGCAGAAATCAAATATTGCTTTTTGTCTGATAAGGATCTTTTGGATAAAGTGGTTAAAGTGAAGCACAATATCCCTTCGTTACAGGGAGTTTTTACTTTCGAAAACATCACCGGGGCCGCCAACTGGAAAGAAGTTTTGGATCTCGGTGAAGACGATTCTACCCAGATAGAAGTAGAAGATCTTTCGAACACCATTAATTCGGAGGACCTGGCGACTATTATTTACACTTCCGGAACTACGGGAAGGCCTAAAGGGGTTATGCTTACCCACCACAATATTGTGTCGAATGTTTTGGGTTCAATTCCAAGAATTCCGAAAAAGAAAAATCTCGATTATAAAGACACAAGGGTTCTGAGTTTCTTACCTATCTGCCATATTTTTGAAAGAATGCTGTTTTACCTTTTCCAGTACAACGGGTTTTCCATTTATTTTGCAGAAAGCATTGATAAAATGGGAGAAAATGTGAAGGATGTAAAACCTCACTATATGAGCGTCGTTCCCAGGCTTGTGGAAAAAGTGTATGATAAAATCTATGCGACGGGATCATCTGCGGGCGGCCTGAAGCAGAAAATATTCTTCTGGGCACTCAACCTTATCTCTAAAAAGAAAACGATCTCCAAACCTTCAGGATTACAGGAAATCATTGCCGACAAGCTTGTTTTCAAGAAATGGCGTGAAGGTCTTGGCGGTGAGATCATCACCTTGGTTTCCGGCTCGGCAGCTTTGTCGACAAGGCTCAACCTAATGTTTCAGAATGCGGGAATTCCTATTCTGGAAGGCTATGGCCTCACGGAAACGTCACCGGTTATTTCAGTAAATGCCTTCGGAAAGATGAAAATCGGAACGGTGGGTCTGCCATTGGACAATGTTCAGGTAAAAATCCAGGAAGACGGAGAAATTACAGTGAAAGGGCCTTCTATTTTTAAGGGTTATTTTAAAAATGACGAAATGACGAAAGAAGTCTTCACAGAAGACGGCTACTTCAAAACCGGTGATATAGGACACATCGACAGCGACGGATTTCTTCAGATCACCGACCGTAAAAAAGAAATGTTCAAAACTTCCGGTGGAAAATACATCGCTCCGCAAACCATTGAAAACCTGGCAAAAGCTTCCAAATTCATTGAACAAATCATGGTGGTCGGCGATGGCGAAAAAATGCCGACTGCACTTGTACAGCCTGATTTTGAGTTTGCCAAAAGCTGGGCCATGAGAAACAACCTGAATATCGGATCCACTCCCCAGGAAATTGCCAAAAGTAAAGAACTGAAGGAAAGAATTGAAAAAGAGATTGAAAATACCAACGAACATTTAGGGAATTGGGAAAAGATCAAGAAAATCGAGCTTACCCCTGAAATCTGGAGTATTGAAACCGGGCTTCTTACCCCAACGCTAAAGCTGAAAAGAAAGGCTATTAAAGAGAAATTTATTGATCTCTACAACAAAATGTATGATCATCATGAATAAAATGGAACCGCCTTTTTTCGAGGCGGTTTTTTATATCTACTGCGATATTTTTCTTTTTTTAATATAAACTTCTAACCCCATCATTACATTAGTATATATTCCAGGTTTTCTTGAGAGACTAAAAGGTCCCCAACCGATTTTCTCATCGTATCGACTGTATGTCAATACTTCTTTATAAGCTGTTAATCTTAAAGATGGGCCTATATCTTTATCATTAATTTCATCATGTAACCATCGTACAGCAACTAAAACTCCTTCCTTAGGAAAAGGAATGTGACTATTTTCAACATTTATTTTGACGTTACCTCTTTTTCGGTTTTTGGATGTATAGACAATGGGCTGCTTATTCAACTTCTCGCCTGGTTTTCCGGTTATAGAATCAATTCTGTAAAAGTTGATTTCTAAGTCTACTAACTTATAATCTGGATCAGTTTTATGTAAAAATAGAACAACATTACTTATTCTACCCTTTTGCCCGAGATCATTTTTAAATTTAAGTCCTATTTCATAAGTAGATGGAGAATTTCCTATTTTCAACCGATTATTAATTTCTTGTTTTAGCCCATATGAAAAATCTAATTTTTCATAATCTTTATCGTTGATTACAACCGTTTCTATCTCAACGGATCTTTCTGTAAAAGTATTAGAGGGCTTTTGAGCACTAACAATAAAACTTATAAAAAATAGGGAAAAATTTAATACAATATTCATTATTAGTAAGTTCTTGTGTTTTCTGGTAGTAAATATATATAGAAATAAAATGCTAAAAACAACAATTCTTCATATTGAGAATTGCATTCCGTATTTTATAACTTTTTAACTTTATTAATTAAGCCAACATTGATTATGAGTTAATAATATCAACTTATAAACACTCGAATACAAAAAAAGCTGCCTCAATTGAAGCAGCTTTCATATTTTTATAAATCGTAACTGGTATTAAAACTTGATTACAGATTTCATTTTTTCGTTCTCTTCCATAACCAATTCGTCGTCTACAAGGATTTTCCCTGAATGCTCATCGATAATGATTTTCTTTCTCTGGGCGATTTCCATCTGCTTCTGAGGCGGAATTGTGAAGAACGATCCTTTCGGAGCTCCTCTTTCCAATCCTACAACAGCAAGACCGTTTGGTGAATTTGTTCTGATTCTGTTATAAGAAGCCAATAATCTTTCATCGATTTTTGCAGCAAATTCTTTAGACTGCTCGATTAAATATTCTTCTTCTTTCTGAGTTTCAGAAACCAGGCCTTCCAATTCTTCTTTTTTGAATTTAAGGTGATTTCTAAGATCATTGATTTTTCCGTTCAGCTCGTCCAGTGTTTCGTTTTTGTGCCCGATCTTGGCCCCGAATTCTTTGATTCTCTTTTCAGCAAGCTGAATTTCAAGCTCCTGATATTCAATCTCTTTCCCTAATGCTTCAAACTCTTTATTGTTTCTTACATTATCCTGCTGAGATCTGTATTTTTCAATTAAAGTTTTTGCATGGTTGATCACTTCATGCTTCGTTTTGATCTGGTCGTCCTGATCTTTGATTTCTGCATGAAATTTTTCAGCTCTTTTTTCAAGACCTTCGATTTCAATTTCAAGATCCTCTACTTCGATTGGCAATTCTCCTCTTGTATTTCGGATTTCGTCCAATCTAGAATCAATGATCTGCAAATCGTATAAAGCTCTTAACTTCTCTTCAACTGAAATATCGTTGGTTTTTGCCATATTTTAAATGAAATAATTTACCGGGTTCGTTTTCTCAATAGATTTTGAGATTGCAAATGTACTAAATTTTTGTGACAAAATTTCAAATAATTGTTGAGTCACAAATTGTTCTGATTCGAAATGCCCTATATCACAGATCATCATTTTGGATTCAGCCAGGAAAAAATCGTGATACTTGACATCGCCGGTGAGATAAGCATCACATTTTTTGGAAATTGCAGATTTTATTCCGCTGGCTCCCGAGCCGCCTAAAACACCTACCCTTTTTATTTTTCTGCCATTAAAATCAGAATGTCTGATGACTTCAAGATTGAATTTTTCTTTTACGAATTTCAGGAAATCTTTTTCATCCATCGGTTCCTCAAAGTCTCCGTACATTCCAAGACCGGCATACTGATTGGCATTGTCCAGGCTGTAGATCTGGTGCGCCACTTCTTCATAAGGATGTGCAGATTTCATAGCGGCTACGACCTGTCCCTGCTTATATCCTTCAAAGATCACAGAAATCATGTCTTCATCTGCGTTTTCGCGGATATTCTGCTGGCCGGAGAAAGGCTCCGAACCTTCTTTAGGCCGGAACGTGCCATTGCCGTTTACCGTGAAACTACATTCGTCATAGAAACCAATACTTCCGGCTCCGGCGGCAAAAAGTGATTCCTTTACTTTCCCGGAATAGTCTTTTGGGACAAATACCGTCAGCTGTTTCAGATCATTCTTTTTAGGCTGAAGAATTTTAAGGTTCTTAAGTCCTAGCTGCTGACAGATTCCGGCATTTACTCCAAAAAAATCATTATCAAAAGCAGTGTGAATCGCGTAAATAGCCACTTTGTTTTCTATAGCTTTTATAACCGCTTTTTCCACGTAATTTTTCCCGGTTAAAGATTTTAAACCTGAAAAGATAATCGGGTGAAAACATACAATCAGATTACAGTTTTTTAAAATCGCTTCATCGACCACTTTTTCAAGGGCATCGTGACAAACCAGTATTCCACTTACATCGCGGTCGTACGATCCGCACAGCAATCCTACATTATCAAAATCTTCCGCCAGTTGCAGCGGAATACGTTTTTCTATCCTTGAAATGACGTCTCTAATTTTCATTTTATTCTGTATGTTTGTCACGAAAATAAGGATAATTTGTTATATTTAAAAAAACATTAGAATGGACAGAGAGCATAATCTTGTTCCGGAAGACGCATGGTGGAAGCGATATCTCTACAGAATCATTTACCGTTCAGATACAAAGCTCGGGAAACTGTTCGACATCACCCTGCTGTCCCTTATCCTTATCAGTACGGCTATTATCATGATGGAAAGCATACCAAGGCTTGACAAGAGGTTTCACTATACTTTTATTATTCTGGAATGGATCATTTCCATATTTTTTTCAGCAGAATATATTTCAAGAATTGCAGTGGTAAAAAACAAACGTCATTATATTTTCAGTTTTTTCGGGATCATTGATTTCCTGGCACTGATTCCGTTTTACCTGAGTTTTTTCTTTCCTGTCACAAAATACTTTTTAATTTTCAGGATGTTGAGAATGCTGAGGGTTTTCAGGGTTTTCAACCTTATGGATTTCATGAACGACGGCACGGTGATTGTGCGGGCATTAAAAAACAGTTCGAGAAAAATTTATATTTTCCTTTTATTTTTAATTATTTTTTCGGTAATCGTTGGCTCGCTGATGTTTATGGTGGAAGGCGGCAGGCCGGGTTTTGAAACGATTCCGCAGTCGATCTACTGGGCTGTGGTAACGGTGACTACCGTTGGTTATGGTGATGTTTCTCCGATTACGCCCATGGGAAAATTTTTCGCTGTTGTTTTAATGCTGGCGGGTTATTCCATCATTGCGGTTCCTACAGGAATCGTAACTGCCGAGATGCGCAACAAGAGGCAAAATCTGGAAAAAATATGTGACCGATGCGGAAATGAAGATATTGATGACGATGCACGATATTGCAAGCAGTGTGGCAAGAAATTGGCTTAGTGTAAATAATAATCATCTATTAACAAATACTCAACATCATGGAACCAAAAAAGAAGAACAAACCCAATAATTTAGTAATCATATTATTTTCTTTAATTGTACTAATGGTTGTCATTTATTTTATTCTTGTTACGTTTTTTCCGGCAGTCTTTGAAAGCCTGAATAGGGGAGATTTACAGCCCGTTCCTGCAGACAAATAGCATTATTACAACTTATTTAACTAAAAAAGGCGATCTTAAAAAGACCGCCTTTCATTTTAGTATTATTTACAATTATTTTTTGATTGTTTTTACGGTTTGTTTTGAACCTTCTTTCATTGTAAGTGTCAATAAATACATTCCCTGTCTCAATTCTCCTAAGTTAATTGAAGCTCCCGGGTTATCAATCACTTTCAGCAGTCTTCCTGAAACATCAGAAACGGAAACCGATTTTACGTTTCCAGCATCGGCTATATTTACTACATCTGTAAAAGGATTCGGATATACTTTAATAGTTTTCTTTTCAGATTTTACATCAGAAGTCCCTAACGTACCTTTTGTAATATCAATTGTGAAAACACCTTCAGGCTGATCATCAAAGCCACTGTAATGACCCACGTTCACATAATAAGTATTTCCGGCTAATGTAGGAACAGAGAGTGTTTCAGTACCACCCGCAAATCCATTATCTACAGTATCTTCGCATGATAAAGCAGAGCATACGCCACTGTACACCCCAATCTGAGGATCAAAATTGCTTCCAGCCGGCATTGTAACCGTAATGTTATAGGTATCGCCATCACCAACGAAAGTAAACCATGTTCCGTCATTCATACCATTACTGCATACATCTACAATACCCGCGTTATTTGTAATTCCCTCAGCATCTGTCTGCTGATAAGTATATGGGAAAACCGTAACAGGAAGAGCTCCTGCGCAGTCATCATTTGCAGGCGGCGGCGGATAAGTACCTACACAGATATCAAAAGCCTGATGAGCATCTTCCCCGCCGTAGCTATACACTCTTACGAGATAAGTTTCACCCGGTGTAAGATCTGTAACCTCATTCGAACTGTCGTATGAACATAAGATACTTGATAAGGCTCCACATCCTCCGCTAAATACCTGAAAATATGTTTCGTTATTACTTGTGTCGGTTCCTATACCCTGAATATTTAAAAGTGATATTTTATGTCTTGTCTGTGTAGCAACAAAGCTGAACCAAACATCATCATCAGGGTTTCCATAACATGGATCCGGATCTGTTCCGGAATCGGTGGCGCCAAGGGTGTAGCCAGCCGTTACCGTACCGCAGTTCAGATCAGGATTTACCGTTAAAGCAACTGCCGTCGCACACTCATCATTGGTCGGTAACGGTGGTGCAGAGGTAAACATAATTTCCGAACATCCGGAAGATTCTCCTCCTGTACCTACAGCTACCACTTTAAGGTAAAGATTGGTGTTAGAAGGAAACGGAGTTGACGGTGTATAACTGTTTGTGGTTACGGAAACTGCATTCGCAATATCAGTACCACCGGAAGTTGTGCCAATATAAACTTTATAACTTGTCGCTCCAGGAGCAGTATTCCAGTTGATGGTACCTGACAAAGGAAAGTAAGCAGAATTATTTCCAGGATAAGTAATAACAGGACAATTAGGAACAGGACTCAATGTCAAACCTTCCAATGTAATTACAGACTTATAATTCTGGAGATTACCATCAGGAGGAGAAGTCGGATCCGGATTGTCATTGTCATTTCTAAAGGTAAGGGTAGAATTTGGCATTCCGGTATATACATACATCGCTTCATCAAAATCATTAAAATCATACCCCGGAGAATTTTCTTCTGCTGCCACCACCAGATTATCCACATTATTGTATGGGAAAGGCGTAGCAAAAGTAATTTCAATGACACCATTAGCATTGGTTACAGTTCCAGAAAACACCTGTGTAAGCTGTGAAGCCGGAATCCAGTCTGAATCTGAAGTAAAGTCTGTTTTTGAAGTCTGTCCCAGATATACAACCCACTCTGCTGAATTTTCAATTGACATTGAAGGATCCAGATAGAATTTCAGTCCTGTAATATTACCGGCTGCATTCGCATTAATTTCCTGTTTGGTGTAAATCTGCTGTGTATACGAATAGCCGTAATAAGTACTGATCGGAGCTATTCCGACATCTGTGCTGCCTTCACCCAAAGTTATTTGTGCGTGAAGCATCATACTTAAAAACAATAAGCATGAGAGTAGAAATTTTGTCATAAATTTATTTTTGCTGATTAATACACTAAATTAGTAATAATTTACATATTACATATTATTTTTTTTAAAAAATCAACAATAACCATTTAAAAACACGTAAAACTTAATATTTACCTACAAACCTTATCGATTTCACTTTTTTATCATTAAGTAGTGAAATAAATATTATATTTCCAGACTTTTATAAATATCACATCTTCTTATATATACCAACTATCTGTAAATCATACGATTTATTTTTTTATTTAAATTTTAAATCACTTACATAGTCATAAAAACATTCAGTGAAGATTCTGTTGAAAAAAAAATAGCGACCAGAAACCTGGCCGCTAAATTTATGATAAGGATTAAAAGTTATTTTTTAATTGCCTTTATGGTTTGTTTTGAACCATCTTTCATTTCTAAGGTCACTAAATACACTCCTTGTTTTAGTTCGCCCAGTTGAAACTGAGATCCAGGATTTGCTATTGTTTTTACTAATCTACCGGCAAGATCCGTCACAAAAACATTTTTAACTTTTGAAACATCAGATATATTTAATACATCGTTAAATGGATTCGGATAAACCACTAAAGCTTTTTTACCACGTGAAGATTCATTTGTCGCCAAGACAGAAGAATCATACGCTGAAATCTGGAAAGCTCCGTCTGTTGCTGTAGAGAACCTCCAAACACTTACCAACAATACAGCACCAGGAGTCTGCCCTGTCAAGACGATTTTAGAGAAGTTACCATTACCCGTATCATCATCACAAGCTACAGAAGTCGTGGTATTACAGTCAGCAAACACAGATAAAACGGTATCAGTTAATGGAGAGCCTGCCACTGCATCAGTTTCAATGGTTAAACTACCAGAAGCAGGAACCGTAACTTTATACCATACGTTGCCACCAACATTTGTGGGTGTAAATAAGCAACTCGCACCGAGTGCCGGCGTATTCGTAGCGCCAACGATAGTTCCGGTCACAGCATTTTGCGCAAAATTACCACCCGGAACTAAATTAACAGCATCTGAACAATTATCATTAGCAGGCGGAGGCGTAATGCTTATAGGCCCTACCCAGGAACTTTGCGTACCACCACAATTTGACCTTACCCAGATGTAGTAAGTAGACATTGTAGAAAATGACAACACCTTGGAAGTCGCCATTACAGCAGATATGGAAGGTGTAGTGGCAGCCGTAGGCGCAGTGTTTGTATTACTGTAGTAAATGTCATATCCATTTGATGGAGCTACCGAAGGTGCTGTCCAGGACACTGTAGCTTGCGTTGTCGTAACCGAAGAAGAAACTAACGCTGTCGGGGTATCACAAGCCAGAATGGTCTCAACAATAAAATTATCCACAAAGAAATCATAATCTTGCGTATCGTCTACTGTACCATCGCTACCGTACATTGCAAAAATCACGTTAGTACCTGTATAGGCACTCAGATTAAGAATATAAGTATTGGTCGTATTAGTAGGAGCATTAGCCGCATTCCAGGTCTGAAGAACATTCCATGTCGTTCCTCCATTGGTTGAAACTAAAAGCTGCACAACATCATCAGATCCCATGGCACTTGGCGTAGTTACAAAAAAACCTGTCAATCCATAATCAAATTTAAGCCTGTATCCTCCCGCTGACAAATTGAATGTTGGCGAAAGCAGCCAGCCGTTTCTTCCTGTTGAAAAAAGATTGATTTTTGCTGCACCAGTGGAGCCTGAATTTAAGAATCCAGCTTCTACCCAGTAATTAGTGGTACCCGTTCCAGGACCTGTAGAAGGTGTTCCTCCATTGAGACGTGACCAGCAAGCTCCCGGGAATGGAGAAAAGTTATTTGTGTAGTTTGGTGTTAAAGTAGTACAAACGGTTGTAAAGTTCCTTACTGTACAGGATGAAGAAGTTGAATTTGGATTATAAGCATTAACCGTATAATAATAAGTAGTAGAAGTATTCAATGCCGTACCTAATGTATAGGTTGTCACGTTTCCTACATCTACGTTATTTAAAATATCCGTTCCTCCAGATGTCGTTCCCATAGAAATCTTATACCCCGTCGCACCCGTAGAGGCAGCCCAGGTAATGGTAGGAGTTGTAGAAACACCCGTAGCAGCCGAAAGAGGAGCACTTACAGAAGGACAGCTGATATTTGCCGTCGTGAAAACCCGCTCGGCGCATCCTGTAGCACTTCCTATGGCATTCTTCGAAATTACAGTAAGATAATATTGTTGATTGAAGTTAAGAGGAGCACCGGCAGGTATTGTGTAAGATGTAACATTACCAACATCAACTCCGTTCATAACGTCTGTACCTCCTGAAGTTGTTCCTAAATTAACAACATAGCTGGTAGCTCCGTTTTGCCCCAGAACGCCAGACCATGTAAAAGTAGGCGTTACTGAAACACCGGTAGCATTAGCCGTCGGTGATGCAATCGTCGTACAAGGAGGAGCAGCAACTGCAGCAGGATAGGTTACATCAAAACCAATTACAGGTCTTCTGTAATTTGAACTGGTAAGTGTTGCCGTAAAAGCACCTGTCGTATTCAGATACTTAGTGGTATTGCTATTTGTGGTAGAAATACAGGTTGTACCATATTCATAATCCCAGGTAATACTTGAAGAAGGAGCAGTAGTCTGGGTATACTCTAAATATACTGCTAAGTTACTCCCCGTCGTATACGCGAAATTGACAGAGTGAGAGAACTGTTTGAATCCGGCAGTAGACCCTACCGCCGTAGCAGGATCCGAATCATAAACCAGTGTCGCTGTTGAAATTTCAGTAGCCCAATCAGGCGAGCCTGAACCAAAATCTGTAGCAGATGTGTTTTTCAGATAAATTTTAAAAGTCGTGCCCGAAGGAAGCGATCCTGAAGTAGCAAGCCTTCTGAAGTAGGTCCCTGTAATGGTACCCCCGCTTAGCGCAGAAACCTGGGAAGCAGGAAGAATAAATGCGGTTCTGTTTTTACTGTTAGCCGTCGAATTACTGTTCATGGGTCCGTACACATTAGACGAAACCCCCGTTGAACAGGTCGTGACCGTAAAATTTTGTCCCTGATATGTTTGACATGCAAATAAGCACATCAAAAACAGAAACAGTAAATTAAGTTTTTTCATACTCAGTTAAATTAAAATTAGGCGATAAAATTATACATAAATTATATAATATTAAAATTTAGCCCAATTTTAATATTTAAAATACAATAAAAAAGAATAAAAAATGAATAAAATTAAATAAATGTTTAATTTTATAATGAAATTCTCAAATTAATTAATTATTTTAAATCCTCATTCTCAAACATTTACAATGAAAAAAAATCCATGACCTAACAAGCAGAATTACCATTTAACATAAAAAAATAATTTCCTTGATATAAAAAAAATAGCGGCTAAAAAAGCCGCTATCAATATTCTAAAATGAATTACAATCTATTTTTTGATTGTTTTAAAGGTTTGCTTAGAACCATCTTTCATTTCCAAAGTCACTAAATACATTCCCTGTTTCAACTCTCCAAGCTGAAGCTGAGATCCCGGGTTTGCAATAGTTTTCACTAAACGACCCGTAAGATCCGAAACATAAACATTCTTAACATTAGACACATCAGAAATACTCAACACATCACTGAACGGATTCGGATACACTTTAATACCGTTTTTAGCCCCTTTGGTTTCATTTGTTGCCAAAACAATTGATGAGTCATAGGCAGAAATCTGGAATGCTCCATCTGTCGCTGTAGAATACTTCCAAACACTCACCAATAGAGTCGCGCCCGGAGTCTGTCCTGTTAATTCAATTTTAGAGAAGTTACCATTACCGGTATCATCATCACATTCGATAGAAGTGGTAGTACCGCAATCAGTAAATACAGACATCACAGTATCCGCAAGAGGAGAACCAGTCACCGCAGCAGTTTCAATGGTCAAGTCACCTGAAGCAGGAACTACTACGGAATACCATACATTACCTCCTACATTGGTAGGCGTAAACAGACAATCAGCAGTCAAAGCATTAGAATTTGAAGAGCTTAACGTTGTTCCTGAAACAGCAAATTGGTCAAATATCGAACCTACAGTCAATGGCACCGCATTTGAACACTCGTCATTTGAAGGTGGCGGAGGAAGAGTTCCTACACAAATATCAAATGTCGCGGTTGTAGTTACCGTAGAAGAGTAAGTCCAAACTCTTACTTTGTACTCCTGGCCAACTGTTAATCCGGTTACATCCACAGACTCAGGATCAGTACATAAGACCTGTACTAAACTTCCGCAATCACCACTATAAACAGCCATTGCCATATCAGTAGATCCTGACACATTAGAAAGTGAGATTCTATGGGAAGTACTGGTAGCCGTAAACTTGAACCAGACATCATCATTCACCCCATTAGGACCACAACTTGGCGCTGTTTCCGCGGACGGACTTGCAGCGATCGTCGTTCCTGAAGATGTAGTACCACACAACAAATCAGGATTTACAGTTAATGTTATCGCACCTGCACAATCATCATTGGAAGGAGCAGCAACTGTTGTAAAAGAGATCTCTGAACATCCCGTAGCGTCACCAACAGCATTATACGGGGTTACGGTCGCATAATAGGTAGTGCCGGCATTTAAATTCCCTGTGATATTATAAGTAAGCACATTTCCGGCGTCGATATTATCTACAACATCATTTCCTCCGGGAGATGTCCCTACCTTTACTTTATATCCGTTTGCCGCCGCAACAAAACTCCAGTTTAAAACCCCGTCCGGATTCACTCCTGTAGCACCGCTTGTCGGCGAGGTAATCGTCGTACACGGTGGAACCGTTGTAGGAGCAGCATCTACAACAAATGTATCTGCATACAATTGCCATTGATCCGTATCCGTTGCATGAACAGCAACATACACCGTTTGACCCGCATAGGCCGCCAAACTAAATGTCTTCTTCGTCCAAGCTGACGGCGCCTTTTCTGTAGCCTGAAGTACCGTTGTGAAAGCAGCAGCAGTCTGATCAGTCGTAGACAGCAAAACCTCATAATTTTCAAGAAAAGAAGAACTTCTTGACTTTACATAAAAAGAAATCCTATCGCTTAAACCAGCTGTGACAGGAATAGCCTTTGTAATCAAATAATCATTATGAGCCGTAGAATTATACGTAATCGACGCGACATTAGCTCCTGATTGCGCAGATCCGACAGCCGGGACTCCAAATACCCATCCATTCGCGCCTCCGCTATTGATAACAGCCCAACCAGAAGGCATCGTGGTATCGGCATCAAAGTTTTCTGTCCATTGCCCAAAACTTAAAGCAGGCAATCCCAGAATAAGGAATAACAGTTTTTTCATTCGTTAGTAAATTAAAATTAGGGGATAAAAGTATTAATAAATTATATAATATGAAAGGTTATGTTAATTTTTTTAATAAAAAATCATAAAAAATATTAAATAAATAACTAATAATAATCAATTACGTTAAAAAACATTATTATTCTAAATTAAATGATATATTTACAAAATTGATTATCAACAACATATCAACTAAAAATCCGAAAATCAATCATTATTTTACCTATTTTTAACAATAATCTATCAACAGTCTATTTTCTTTATATACTTATGTTTCACATCATAAATTAATCGTTTAACAAGTGTTTAGTATTAACGAAACTATCACAAACAAAAAAAAGTGACTTTAAAAGCCACTTTTTCATTACGTTTTAATTGAATTTAATTTAAATAAAATTCATATTTATTCAGCAATTGAATCTCCTTAATAAGTTCACCGCTAAGATTGACCGAATGTTTCATCGACTGTACTTCGAGATGCTCCACCTTTGAATCATCGTCGATATTTTTAATATAAAACTTCAACTTCTGATTCCCCTGATTTCTTTCAAGAACCGTTCTGAAAAAAGTAAGATCCTCGGGCCTGAAATCCATGACATCCATCACAAGAGAAATGCTCTTGGCAAATCTCTCGAATGCTTCCTGAAGCTCGATCACGTCATTTACATTCACAAAAACCCTTCCATCTTTCACTTGGGCAAATTTAATTTTAAAGATCACGAACCGCTGAACTTCGAGTTTTTCCTTCAGTCGCATATAATCACGGTCACCAAGCCTGAAGGAATAAGAACCCGAATAATCCTCCAGAGTTACAAAGGCGACCTTTTCGCCACTTCTGAAACCATCCTGCACACGATATTCGGTAATAAGACCTGCTACGGTATATTCTTTTCCGCCGCCTCCGTTTTCTCTTTCTTTCTGAAGCGTTTTCCAGTCTTTTTTCTTTTCCTCGAAAAGCTCTTCCTGCTTGTTGGCAAAAGCCTGTTCCTTATATGCATCCACCTCATCAAGATTCAGAAAATGAAAGATACCTTTAGGTTCCGCTTTTTTGGTAACTTCCTCAACAATTTCTTCTTCACCGGCCACCAATTCATCGGAAACGATTTCCACAAGATCAGCAACATCCGGTACATCCTGTTCGAGAATAGGAGGTTCGTCAATAACTATTTTAATCTCTTCTTCTTTCTCCAAAACCGCCTTTTTAGACAATTGACCCTGCATGAACTGGTATTGAAACTTAAACTCATCCAGCGGATGCGCAGAAAGATAAAACCCAATGGTTTCCTTTTCTTTATTCAGCTTGTGCATATTCGGCCATTCTGGACACGGCGGCAGTTTCGGCTGCTCGATCTGAACTTCTTCCGCAAAATCTGCAAACAGCGAATTTTCCATTTCATTTTTACTTTCCTGGAAACTCTGCCCGTATCTGATCAGTCTTTCCAGATTTGTTCTTCCCGCCATATCAATATCGAAGTACTGACCTCTGTGAAAGGAATCCAGCTCATCAAAAGCTCCTGCCAGAACCAAACTTTCCGCCACTCTTTTGTTCATCTGAGAAGGAAGAATTCTTTCAAAGAAGTCATAAATATTTTTAAATCTTCCGTTTGCCCGCTCTCTTGTAATGGCTTCACTCGGTCCTTCCCCAATACCTTTGATAGCTCCTAAACCAAAACGGATCTGTCCTTTTTCGTTTACCGAAAACTTATACTGAGATTCATTCACATCGGGACCCAGAACATCCACTCCCATACTTTTACAGTCCTCCATAAACATGGTGATCGAATCTGTATTGTTGATGTTATTACTCATCACACTTGCCATGTATTCTGCCGGGTAATTGGCTTTTAAAAATGCAGTCTGATAAGCAATAAACGCATAACAGGTTGAGTGGGATTTATTGAAAGCATATTCAGCGAATGCTTTCCAGTCGTTCCATATTTTTTCTAATCTTTCTTCATCAAGATTGTTTTTTCTTCCGCCTTCAATAAATTTAGGATACATTTTATTAAGAACATCAATCTGCTTTTTTCCCATTGCTTTTCTTAGCGTATCGGCTTCACCTTTTGTAAAGTTGGCCAATTTCTGGGACAAAAGCATTACCTGCTCCTGGTACACCGTAATTCCGTAAGTTTCTTTTAAATACTCTTCAGTTTCCGGCAAATCATATACAATCTCCTCGATCCCGTGCTTCCGGTTGATAAAGTTCGGAATATATTTAATCGGGCCGGGGCGGTAAAGTGCATTCATCGCAATAAGGTCAGCAAAAACCGTTGGCTTAAGCTCTCTCATATACTTTTGCATTCCGGGACTTTCATACTGGAAAATACCGATCGTCCTCCCTTCTTTAAACAGCTGATAAGTTTTAGTATCATCCAAAGGAATTTCATCAGGATCAATATCGACACCATGTCTTTCTTTAACGAGCTTAAGTGCATCTTTAATGATAGTCAGCGTTCTCAATCCCAGGAAGTCCATCTTCAGAAGGCCCGCACTTTCCGCAACTGAGTTATCAAACTGGGAAACCAGAATATCCGCGTCTTTCGCGGCAATCGTTACCGGAACCAGATTACTGACATCTTCCGGTGTAATGATTACTCCACAGGCGTGAATTCCTGTATTCCTGATACATCCTTCCATTTTTTTCGCACTCGCCAAGACATCATGACGGGGATCCGAAGGACTGTCGAGAACAAATCTCATTTCATCAACAAGCTGCTGTTCTTCCGGTTTTAATTTATCGTATTTCGCCAAAGCTTTCGCAATATTCATCCCGGGTGTGGAAGGAATCAGCTTGGCAATATTATTCGTATCAGGAATCGGAACATCGAGAACCCTTCCGGCATCTTTAATGGCTGATTTACCTCCCAGAACCGAATACGTAATAATCTGTGCCACTTGGTTCTGTCCGTATTTATCGATTACCCATTTGATGATCCGGTCACGTCCTTCATCATCAAAATCAATATCAATATCCGGCATGGAAACCCTTTCCGGGTTAAGGAATCTCTCGAAAAGGAGATCGTATTTAATCGGGTCTACATTCGTAATTCCGATACAGTATGCTACCGCGGAACCTGCTGCCGAACCCCGTCCCGGACCAACCCAAACTCCCATTTTACGGGCTTCATTACAAAAATCCTGTACAATAAGGAAGTATCCCGGATACCCTGTATTTGCAATAACTTCAAGTTCGAAATCAAGACGCTCTTTTATGTCTGCCGTAATGCCGTCAGTTCCATATCTTTTCCTGGCCCCTTCGTACGTTAAATAGGTAAGATAAGCCATCTCACCACGTTTTCCTCCATCCACTTCATCTTCTGCATGAACGAATTCCTGTGGGATATCAAATTTTGGAAGAAGAACATCTCTCTTTAAAGTGTAAGGTTTAAATTTTGCAGTAAACTCTTCATAAGCATCAAAAGCATCGGGATATGCTAAAAAAGCTTCTTTGATTTCATCTGAATTTTTAATATAATACTCTCCTGTTGCAAGACCTCTTCTTTTACCAAAGCCCTTACCTACCGGTGTTGAAAGTTTTTCCCCATCTTTGATACAGCTTACGATATCCTGGATATTGGAGTCGTCTTTATTGGTATAAAACGTTTCGTTCTGCGCTAAAATCTTAACATTATATTTATCTGCAAAGTGAAGGAGAACATCATTCAAATGTTCTTCTTCAGGCAGCTTATGGTTCTGGATCTGAACATAGAAATCATCCCGGAAGGTATCTTTCCACCATTTGAAAAGCTCCTCCCCTTTCTGTTCCCCGGTATTTAAAATCGCATCCGGAATATCACCGTTGATACCCGAAGTCAGAGCAATCACCCCTTCTTTATATTGTGCGATCAATTCCCGGCTTATCCTCGGAACTCCAAAATAAAATCCTTTGAGAAAACCGATACTTGAAAGTTTCGCTAAATTTTTATATCCGTTAAAATCTTTTGCCAGCAAAACAACCTGCGTTCTCCTGTCGGGATCATCCTTAGTAAACTGCTTTTGCTCATACCGGTCGGATATATAAAACTCGCAGCCTACGACAGGAATCAGCGGTTCTGAAACCGGCTCTGTTTCATTAAAAACTTCACCTTTTTCTTCAGCTTCCTGTTTTTTTGCTAAATATTCTTTATATTTTTTCGTCCTGTCGCCATTTACACTTTCTACTGCAGAAACGAATTTAAAAGCTCCCATCATATTCCCTAAATCCACCATTCCGACGGCCGGGAAATTATCATCAGTAGCTTTTTTAATCAGATCATTAATGCTGGAAGTCGCCGAAAGAGTAGAGAAAACACTGTGATTGTTAAAATTGAAATATTTCCCGAGATCAATCTCATCAATACTTCCGAAATCCTGTTGTTTTTTCTTATTGTTAAAATCCGCAACCTGCCTTCTGATAACAATATTGAAAGGTTTTATAGGATCCGGATAAAGTGTCTTGAAATACGTAAGCTGATCTTCGGAAATTTTCAAAACCTCCGAAGGAATCACTCCGATCCTCATCATTTCGAAGAAAACCTGGGCAGTGGCATTTACGTCAGCCGCAGCATTATGGGCTTCGTCGAATTTATGTCCGTAAAGTTTCTCATAAAGCTCCTCAAGTTTTGGAGGTTTAAATCTACCGCCACGACCTCCGCCAAGCTGGCAGAAATCGGTCCCCAGAACCATCGTGTCGGCTCTAGGCTTTTCCTGAAGATTATCCTTAATATTTTTGCGGTAAAATTCTGCCCCGACAATATTATAGTCGAACTCGACATTATGTCCGGAAACAACTCTTACTTTCTCTAAAACTTTAGAAAATTCATTTAAAATTTCAGTAAGATCGCGACCTTCCTCATTGGCTATTTTTGTCGTAATACCGTGAATTCTCGCGGCGTTGAAAGGAATATCGTATCCTTCCGGTTTTATAATATAATCCTGATTTTCAATTAATGTTCCGTCATCATCATGCAACTGCCACGCAATCTGTACCATTCTTGGCCAGTTGTCTGAATCTGAAAGCGGAGCGTTGAAATTCTTCGGTAAACCTGTGGTTTCTGTGTCAAAAACTAAATACATGTATTTTTCTAGCTTTTATTAAAAGAGAATGTAAAGTTACTTCATTTTTTATTGCTGTACTATTTTCAGATTGTTTTTAAAATAAATATCAAATCTGCTTCAAAAAATAGTTTTAAGAATACAGATCGATTTGCTAAAAACATTAAGATTAATTAAAATTTCATTAATATCAATTATCAGATCTATAACTATTTTTTGAAAATTATATATTTTAATTACATTTGTGATGCAAAATATTATAATTACTAACCGGCATGAAGAAAAGTCTAGTCTTTATTAGTACATTACTCATCACTTTAATTGGCGCACAGAACAATGATGCTTTGATGAGAGAGTTTGAGAGACAAAAAATAGAAAACAATAAGAAATTCGACAGCTACGTATCTAAAAAATACGGCGAAAATAAATCCCCGGAAACATTAAAGGAAATCGAAGAGCAGAGAGCTAATCTTGCAGGGTTCGATCCTGACGGCAAACCCTATTTTCTTAAAGCTGAAGATATGGATCAGATCAAAAATTCAAATTCGGATTTTTTACAGAATGGCACTATAGGAGGACTAACAGGTTCATTTAATGGAGAAGATATTAAATTCACTGTTTTTGACGGTGGAAGAGCATTTGCAGGCCACGTTTTTTTCAACAATCTCCCAAACAGGATCACCAACAAAGAAGCCAGCACCATGAATTTCAGTAGTCATGCCACATCTGTGTGCGGGTTTATTGGAGCAAAAACCTTTAGCCAGAACGTAACGTTTTCGGATGGCTCCAGCAGATTAATCAATTTCCAGGGTATCGCAAAAAATTCTTTTATTGATTCCTATGCATTTGCAACAACACAACTCCCGGGTCTTTCAACACAAAGCACGGTTTTTCAAAAGATCCTTATAGCCCAGCCAAAAATATCCAATCACTCATACGGTTCAAATCAAGGATGGGATGTAAAAACAGTCAACGGAACCAATGCATGGGTTTGGAATGGCGCATATGGCAGCCCTAATACATCCTTTGATTTACAGGGAACTTATTTCACAAGTGATCAAAATTACGATCAGATTGTCTATACCAACCCTTCATATATTATTGTTAAATCATCAGGAAATTATTTCGGTTTAGGACCTGACTATCCAGGAACGTCAACATTTCCAAAATATTACCAAGATAATACGGGTACAATGGTTGAGTTTGACTCTACAGACACACTTCCTATAACAAATTGCAGCCCCGGATACGACTGTATTGGTCCTGGTTCTTTAGCAAAAAACATTATCGTCGTTGGAGCGACAGACAGAATTGTTATAAATAATGGAAGATACACTACCGCAAGTGATGTTGTGCATTCTGATTATAGTAGTGCCGGCCCTAGAGATGACGGAGGTATTAAACCGGATATCACAGCAGTAGGCACAAGAGTAGGAAGTGCTTCAACAGCAGAAAATTTAGTAGGAAGCCAATCTATAACAGTTGGAGACGGCACATCATTTTCAGCTCCTGTGGTAACGGGGATTATTGGGCTTTGGACACAAATCAATAAGCAATTGTTCAATAATGAGGAGCTGAATGCAGCTTCTGCAAAAACGTTAATGATTCATTCTGCTGCCGAAGCAGGAAACGTAGGCCCTGATCCATTATTCGGGTGGGGATTTATTGATGCTAAAAAAGGGGCTGAGCTATTAGTTGGAAAATCTAATGGTTCAGTTATTTTTAGTAATGAAACCCTCAATAATGGAGGAAATAATAAAAAATCGATTGTAGCAGCCGGAGACCAGCCGATTAAAGTAACGATCTCATGGATCGACCCTGAGTTTAAAATAACTTCCAATCTTTGGTCAAACCTATATAACAACAGAAACTCAAGACTCGTCAACGATTTAGATCTTAGGGTAATTGATAATGAAACCGGAACAGTTTATTTACCTTGGAAGCTAAATGCAACAAGCCCAAACACCGCAGTTAAAGGTGACAACACAGTAGACAACGTTGAACAGGTTGTTATTGACAACCCGGTTGCTGGCAGAACTTATCGAATTGAAGTAACCCATAAAGGAACTTTGGTAAATAATGCAGCCTCGCCGGTTACAAGTCCTCAGAATTATTCCATCATAGCAACAGGATACGGCTCAATTCTGGGCACGGCAGAAATTACAAATTCAGCCAGCGGAATTATAATATCACCTACCCTTACTAAGGATTTTGTTAAAGTTCTTAAAGCTCCATCGAAGTCTACTTACAATGTTTATGATCTTTCGGGTAAAAAACTTCAAAGTGGAAGAATCAGTAACGGCGAAACTTCTGTAGATTTATCTTCATACATCAAAGGAATCTACATTATAGAGGTAAAAACAGATCGTGACACCATCTCTAAAAAGGTGATTAAAGAATAAAAAAAACAGCTTTTTCAGCGGCATACAAAACAAAACACTAACGATTGTTAGTGTTTTGTTTTTTTGTTTATCTTTGCTTTCTATGGAAAATACACTTCACGAAAAAGTTTCTCAGGAAATTTTGCTTAAAGCCTACAACCATATGATGCTTGCCAAAGCAATGGCAGACATTTACGAGGAAAACAGAAATGTTACCAAATATGTTCACAGCACATCAAGAGGACATGAAGCGATTCAGCTGGCCACTGCTTACCAGTTGAAAAAGGAAGACTGGGTTTCTCCGTATTACAGAGACGAAAGTATCCTGCTGGGAATAGGTTTTGAACCTTACCAGCTCATGCTTCAGCTATTGGCAAAAGCCGATGATCCTTTTTCAGGAGGAAGATCCTATTACGCTCATCCATCAAGCAGGGATGAAAATAAGCCAAAAATCATTCACCAGAGTTCCGCTACCGGAATGCAGACGATTCCTACGGCAGGCGTTGCGCAGGGAATAAAATACATCCAGGACTTTAATCTTCAGCAATTTGAAAATAATCCAGTAGTAGTATGCAGCCTCGGAGACAACTCCGTAACAGAAGGTGAAGTGAGTGAAGCCCTTCAGTTTTCTGCCCTGCATCAGCTTCCCATAATTTTCCTGGTTCAGGATAATGAATGGGGAATTTCCGTAACGAAAGACGAAGCCAGAACCTGTGACGCCTACGATTTCGTAGCAGGATTTACCGGATTGAGCAGAATGAGGGTTGACGGAACAGATTTCATTGAAAGCTTTGAAGTGATGAAAAAGGCGGTCGATTTTGTGCGTAACGAAAGAAAACCTTTGGTAGTCTGCGCAAAAACCGTTCTCATAGGTCACCATACTTCAGGAGTCCGTAGGGAATTCTACAGAGACGAAGAAGATTTAGCAAAACACAGAGCTAAAGATCCGGGAGAAATCCTCAGGAATCAGCTGCTGGACTCAGGAGTTGATGAAGAATTATTAAAACAGATCACCAAGAAAGCGCGTCTGGAAGCAGAAGAAGCCTTTGAAAGAGCTCAAAATGCCGAAGACCCGCAACCTCAAACCGTTATGGACCATGTTTTCGCGCCCACTCCGATTACTGAAGAAGTAGGAACCCGTGAACCGCAGGGTGGTGAAAAAATAGTAATGGTAGATGCTGCCATCCACGCCATTCAGGAACTGATGTGGAAGCATCCGGAGGCTTTGCTGTACGGCCAGGATGTCGGAGAAAGAATCGGGGGTGTTTTCCGGGAAACGGTTACTTTAGGAAAAAAATTCGGCAGTAAAAGAGTATTTAATACTGCCATTCAGGAAGCTTACATCATCGGTTCCACGACCGGGATGAGTGCCGTAGGATTAAAACCGATTGTAGAAGTACAGTTTGCCGATTACATTTATCCGGGAATCAATCAATTGATCACGGAAATTTCAAAATCAAGCTATTTAAGCCAGGGAAAATTCCCGGTAAGCAATATCATCCGTGTGCCGATCGGCGCCTATGGCGGAGGTGGTCCCTACCATAGCGGGAGCGTTGAGAGCATCCTCGCCAACATCAAAGGCATCAAGATCGCTTATCCTAGTAATGCTGCAGATTTTAAAGGACTGCTAAAGGCTGCATATTATGACCCGAACCCTGTTATCATGCTTGAACATAAAGGTCTTTACTGGAGCAAAGTTCCGGGAACAGAAGATGCAAAAACGATAGAGCCTGCCGAAGACTATATTTTGCCCTTCGGTAAAGGAAAAGTGATCATTGAAGCAGATAAGAATGAAACAGAAAAAGGCAGAACTTTACTGGTCGTTACTTACGGCATGGGAGTTTACTGGGCCAGGGAAGCAGCGAAAAACTTCAACGGGAGAGTGGAGGTTATTGATTTAAGAACTTTAATTCCGCTTGATGAAGAACTTGTTTTCGAAAGGGTAAAAGAACACGGAAAATGCCTCGTTCTTACCGAAGAGCAATTAACCAATTCCTTTGCAGAGGCTTTTGCACATAGAATCTCCAAAAACTGTTTCAAATATCTTGACGCACCGGTCGAAACTATGGGATCCCTTGATACACCGGCTGTTCCGATCAATCTTGTGCTGGAAAAAGCGATGCTCCCCAATGCTGAAAAGCTGGGTGTGAAAATCGAAGAAATGCTGAAATATTAATTCAGGAAAATAAATGTAACCTCTAAAACTTTTTAGAGGTTTTTTTGTACGCTTTTTGTTACTTTGAATAATCCTTATAAAAGCGTACTCTATATGATCACTACAAAATATGTCAATTACAAACAGATTCTTAATCTATCAGGATTTCATGTAATCCTTATTTCCATCTGGTGTACATTGATTGCCGTTCTCTTTCATTTTTTTCACTGGAACTGGATGATCATTCCCTGGGTTCCGGTGGCCCTTATCGGTACTGCCGAAGCGTTTTTAGTTGGTTTTAAAAACAACCAGGCTTACGACAGATTATGGGAAGCCCGTAAAATTTGGGGAGGTATCGTCAATTCCAGCCGAATGCTGGGATCTATGGTATACGCTTTTGATGCTGAAAATGAAACCATAGGAAAGTTTGAACTTGAAGACCGGAGAAGAAAAATTGTATGCCGCCACATTGCATGGCTGTACGCCTTCAGGGATCAGCTTCTCATTCCTACCGAATGGGAACATATTAAGGTTGAAGAAGAACTCACCAAAAAAACCGATCACAGACGAAACCGCCTGATCAAGGCAGGATTCCCGGATTACATGAGAACGCCTTTATTTCTTAATAAATATTTATCCGAAGAAGAATCAGAATCAAAATCTCATTATAAAAATTTCGCCACCTATCTTATTGCCCAGCAATCCAGGGACGTCAATGAGTTGAAAAATATGGGAGCTATTTCGGAATTCAACCAAATGCAGCTTCAGGATTGCTTGAACGAATTTTACACTTTGCAGGGACAGGCCGAAAGAATCAAAAAATTCCCATTGCCAAGACAGTTTGCCAGTACGGCATTTGTATTTAATGTTATTTTCATCATGCTCCTCCCGTTAGGATTGGTCAGTGAATTCGCGCAGTTGGGAGACTGGGGAATCTGGGTTTCTATCCCTTTTTGCATCATGATCGGCTGGATGTATATCATCATGGAGCTTGTGGGAGACTATTCCGAAAACCCTTTTGAAGGATTAATGTTCGACATCCCGATGTTATCAATCTGCCGGACCATTGAAATCGACCTTTTAGAGATGACCGGAGAAACAGAATTACCGGAGCCTATTGCCTCTAAAAACGGTGTTCTGGTTTAAAGCTACATTTATAAAACAATGACCGTCGTATTTTTCACCTCAGAGATCATAAAGGAACTGTGGGTGCTTGCAATATGTTTTAAAGTAGTAAGTTTAGACAACATAAAATGACGGTAGTCTTCCATGTCTTTAACGGTGATCTTTAAAATATAATCATAATCCCCGCTTACATGGAAACATTCCGTGACTTCGTGTAAATTCAGGATCTCTTTTTCAAATTGAAGTACATATTCCTTTTTATGCTGGGTCAGTTTTACGTGGCATAATACCGTAAAATTCCTGTCAATTTTCTGACGGTCAAGGAGAGCTACATATTTAGAAATAACTCCTGCGTTTTCTAATTTCCTAACGCGCTCATAAACAGCTGTAACAGACAAACCCAACTTATAGGAGAGTTGTTTGGTGGTTTGTTTCGAATCTTCCTGTAAAAAATGCAGCAGTTTTTTGTCAATATAATCCAAAGCCATAGATAAATTTTTGTTAAAAGTTTACATTAATCAAATATAATAAACTTTATTTCTATCAAATTAACCAAACATAGATTTATATTCTAATAATTCAGTTTTATGTTGTAAAAAACCTGGAATAATTTCATTTTAGCCAAAACTAAAGTATATGAAAGAATTTAATGCAGCAAATGAAATTCAGGACTTACAGTATTTCGGTGAGTTCGGTGGCGTAAATCCGTCGATATCAGACAGCTCTACCTACACTTTTCTTTCCGCAAAAACAATGTTTGACACCTTTGAAGGGAATGCAGACGGTTGCTATTTATACTCAAGACATTCATCTCCTATGAACCTGTATCTTTCACAGGCCCTGGCGAAAATGGAAAACACGGAGGCAGCCAACGTAACGGCTTCAGGAATGGGAGCTATCACTTCCGTATTGCTTCAGCTCTGCAAAAGCGGTGACCATATCATTTCCAGCAGAACCATTTACGGCGGAACGTATGCTTTCATGAAAAATTTTCTGCCCCCATTTCATATTGATACAACTTTCGTCGACATCAACGATTTTGAGTCGGTCGAAAACTCCATACGACCCAACACAAAGATTATATATTGCGAAAGTGTGAGCAACCCGCTTCTTGAGGTTGCTGACCTGAGAAAACTGTCGGAAATATGCAAAAAGCACGATATTAAGCTGATCGTCGACAATACCTTCTCACCGCTTTCCATCTCACCCATTGTATTGGGAGCGGATATCGTGATCCATTCCCTTACAAAATTCATCAATGGAAGCAGCGATACCGTTGGCGGTGTCTACTGCGGAAGCCAGGAGTTCATCAATGACACCAAAAATGTCAATACGGGAGCCTGTATGCTTTTAGGACCGACGATGGACAGCCTCCGTTCTGCAAGCATTCTGAAAAACCTCAGAACACTCCATATCAGGATGAAACAGCATAGCCACAACGCGCTCTATCTCGCTGAAAGATTTGAAGAAGACGGACTGAAAGTTTCCTACCCCGGACTGAAATCCCACAAAAACCACGAACTGATGAAAAGCATGATGCACCATGAGTACGGTTTCGGAGGATTATTAACCCTGGACGCAGGAACCATGGAAAAAGCCAATGAACTGATGGAACTGATGCAGAAAGAAAACCTGGGCTATCTTGCGGTAAGCCTCGGGTTCTACAAAACCTTGTTCTCATGCTCAGGAAGCTCAACATCTTCTGAAATACCTGAAGAAGAACGTGCTGAAATGGGAATCTCCGACGGTCTGATAAGATTTTCCATCGGCCTCGATCACGACATCGAGAGAACTTACGAAAAGATGAGGGAATGTATGTTCAAAACAGGCATTCTCAACCATGAAACCATATCCATATCTTAATTATTATCTTAAAAGCTGTTGTTCATCCGACAGCTTTTTTTATTGTTACATTTTATGGAAGTGTTTTGGGAAAGCGTCTTGGGGTTTCATTTTAAAGATATTCAGTAAAATCCATGATTTTAAGAAACCATAGCCGTAGGAAAACATCTGGATATAAGTAGAAATCACGGCCATGCCGGCAATGCTGATATTTTTAGTCACGAACATCGCGTGGAAAAGGACCATAAAAGTATACAACCCATAAAACGCCAGGATAATCCCTTTCCCCATAATGAAGTACTCAAGGAAGCCCATGATATACCCCAATAAAAATAAAGTCGGAAAAGCGAAAGATATTTTTACGTAATTCGGGTGTCTTTGGTTAAGAATAGGCCTGGCGCAACCAAATTGATATACCTGCTTGGAAAACTTTCCGAAGTCTACCCTTCTCTTATGGTATACGGCAATGTTATCGAAAAATGCCGTTTTAAAACCGTTTTCCCAAAGCGTCATCGAAAGATCCGGATCCTCCCCGATTCTCATCTCCGAAAAACCGCCGACCTTTTCAAATACTTCCTTTTTAACACCCATATTAAAGCTTCTGGGCTGAAATTTGGAAACCGCCTTCTTGCTGCCGCGAATTCCGCCTGTGGTAAACACCGAGGTCATCGAATATGAAATAGCCTTCTGCATCAGGTTGAAACCCTTATGTGCTTTATCAGCTCCTCCGAAAGCATCGCACGGAATGGTTTCAATATCCTTTTTTATATTTTCGATATAATCTTTTTCCACGATCACATCACTGTCCACAAAAACCAGCCAGTCATTTCCCGCTCTTCTCGATCCGAAATTCCTGGACAGGCCCGGCCCTGAATTTTCTTTCCTGAAGTATTTAATATTCAGAAAACTTTCAAAATTTTCGATGGTCGGACGCAGGTCAACGAGTGAGCCATCATCTACAATAATAATTTCAAAATCCTTATCCGTCTGGGCGGTAAGGGAAGTCAGGAGCTCAAAAAGCTCGTCTTTACGGTTAAAAATGGCAACGATAATGGAAATGGTAGGCCTCAAATCTGAAAATTTTTCAAAAATACTTATTCATAGAAGAATGACAAAGCTTTTATGATAATTTATAAGTGAGATCTATTTCAATAATAGCAGCCATCATTTAATTCAAATCTGAAGATTCCTGTCAGAAGATCCCCGAACTAAAATAGCCCCATAAAACAAAGGTTATGCAAAATGATAGAACTGAAAAACTAAAAAACAGCCATTGGAAAACATTTTTAAAATAATACTTATTCAAAAAATATAAGATCACAAAAATAAGGAGAGAAATGACAAGGCCTGATGATGACACCAGCAGGACAGACTGAACGGAATATTCTGAAGAAAGAGGTTTTTTAATCATCAGGAAAACCAAAACTGCCGAAAGAACATATAAGAAAACACTGACTTTCTCAGTAACGTATTTTCTTTTTTTCCTTGTATGAGACGAATTTCCAAAGTCCAGGCTGAGGAGTTCCATACATAGGTTTATTACATCAAAAAAGTCGAAATTCATAGGAGAATTTCGACAAAAATAAAAATTATTCTGTAAAACCGGAACTAAGTTCCGGTATGATTATTTAACCAGTTCGATCTCTACTGCTGAAAAACCTTTTGGAGATTTTTCCTTTTCGTAGGATACCTTATTACCTTTTTTCACAAGGTCTTTACAGTTGTTGCTGTGGAAGAAGATATTTTCCTTGCTCTTATCTTCCGTGATAAACCCGTAGCCTTTCTCACTGAAAAAAGTAACGATACCTGTTTTTCTGATTTCCTCTGCTTCGATAGGAGCTGCCCCCAACTGGATATCATCAATATTGATTTCCGCTTTCTCAGCATGATCAGGTGGAGTTGATGTCAGTTGACCGTTTGCATCTACATACATCAACATGTCATCAAGACTTTTACCTTTGTTGTTGCTCGTTTTACGCTCTTCACGCTTAAGAGCTTTCTCCTTTTGTTTTTGAATTTTCTTTTTGAAATTTTCTTTTTTAGAAAAAGAATCCGCCATATATTATTATAAAATTTAATTGTTACTGAATAAAACCTTTCCGCCGAACGAAAAGAATAAAAAGCTTTGAATAAGATCTCTGATTACGCCAATGCGCTCAGTAAAATAGTATTGAATCTGTCAGCTGTAAAAGCAAAAAACCGATTGGTAAATAGAAATTCTAAACTTATACAGAGAAGGCCATGACCTTTTATTACCTACAAAGATACGAAAAAACACCCAAACTTCCTAGTAATGAATTGTATTTCAATTTGTTTTTTAGCTAATCTGCTGTTTACGGCATAGATCCGGTTCAGAAGTCTCGCGTGATAACCATACGGAATTACTTAAAAACTAAACATAAAATGGCTTTAAAGATCTTAAATTACTTTTGTGACTGAATCTTAAATGCCTCCTTTTTCGTTTTTGCCAAGTTTTTAATGAAAATCTCGAAAATTTTAACATTATTACCTAAAAATTTAGCTTAAAGACTTAAAATTTTAGCCAAGACACTTAAAACTTTAGCTAAAAGACTTAAAACTTTGGCCTAAAGACCTAAACGGAAGGTAGAAACACCTAAACGGAAGATAAAAACACTTAAACCCATCGACGGCCCGTTATGCTGTACACGCGCGGATTTGACTTCCATCGGCGGGTTGCAGGCGCTGTGTCAGTATCAGTAGTAGTATTTTCTTTCTCTACTGATAAAAGCTTTTTAGAATTATCTTTTTTGCATGAGATAATAATACCCCAAAGTACAATTAGTATTATGCTTAAACTATTTTTCATCTTTTCTTAAACTGATTAATATTGAGGTAAATTTGGCACATTATCACTTGTCTTAGCCCAATTTATAAGGTAACCATTTTGAGTTACTTTTAAATCTTGTCGATCAATTTTTATTAGATCACTTTTTATATAAAATTTATTGTCTTTATCTTTGGAAATAATTGCTAAAGGATTTCTTACTTTATTATTACGATCAAATATATACAGGACGTTGTCTTTTACATTAATTTCGACTTTGTAATTAAATTCATTATCACCACTAAAACCAAATTCTTTATTATTCTTAAAAATATTTATGTAATAATTACCTATTTTTTGACTATTAAGATCATAAGGGTATATCCAATAAATGCCTTCCCAATCTAAATATTCTTCTCTATTTAAAGTTTTATTTATGTCACCTAATTCATTTTGTCTCTCATTTTCTTCTTTCAAAAACTTAATAACATAGCTTTTATTTGTGTTAAGATCTTTTAAATTAATAATCATGAATTTATAATCTGGATATGTAATTAGGTCTTTTTCTAAATCGAGATTATAAATATTTTTTTTGTTAATTTTTGATATTTTTTGATACTTATTAAAGTCTGAAATACAACAAGATTTCAATTCATTTTCAGGTATGTTTTTGTAATATCTTAAAAAAGTACTATATGCTTGGTAATATATTTTTTGTCTATTTAACTTTTTGAAAGTTTGAAATTCACTGCTTTTTGATAATTTGTTTAAAGGAGATATTACAAAATTTGGGGTTATTTTTTCCTTTATAATAAAATCTATAGGTAAAAATTGTGTCCTTTTTTCATCTCCAGAGAAATTAAATCCTATATTATATTTAATTGTTATATTAAATTTATGATCACCTTCAATCTTTATATTTTTCCCATCAAAATTGTCAGATTCGAGGAATCTTTTTTTAACTATTATAGTGTCATTTCTATTTATAATTTCAAAATCTTTTTTAATATTTGGGTTAACACTTGTCAATTCGCAAATAAATAAATTTAAATCTTTATCAAGATTAATTTCTAAATAATTATTTAAATTCTCTTTATTATTATTTATTCTTGCTTGTATCTCCTGTTCCTTTTTTTGGCAACTGATAAGAGAAAAAAAACTAATTAATATACACAATTGGTATTTCATTATTCTATAATTTTAACATTAACTGATTTTACTTCTTCTAACTTTATATTATTTAATCCAATGTGTCCATGATCATAATGAGCTCCAACATTAGGATTTACACCATATATTCTAAAATCTAACATTCCCGTAGCATAATTTTTTTGGAAACCATACTTATATGCTAATCTAAAAAAGGTCTGGTTCTTATTTTTATCAAAATCATTAGAAGTATTAAGGCCATGAAAGCTTACACCATTTTTATTTAAATATCTAAAGTCAATATTTCTGCCTGACTGTTTTCTAAGATGCCCATGTCCTGCATGATGATTTGAGCCACTTTGCCATGGATCACTGCCATTAGATGATGACATATCACCAAAATGTACTTCCCAACTCATATCGTTTATTTCATTAATAATTCCAAATAATGCAGCAGCAGTTTCTGGATTAAGATAATGATCACCCTCTCCGACTGTCTCTACATTGGAAACACCCCCCTTATCCACACCACCATATCTATTAAAGCCTTTACCTGAATCGGGGAATTTAACAACACCATGTATATTTTTGTTTAGTGTAGCTATCTTTTTAAAAGTATTTTCACCTTCTTTTATTTGAATATAATAGTTAATAGTTGAGTCTGCATTAATATATTTAATGCTTCCATTCCTATAAATATAATAGCCTGAAACTACAATATTACCAGTCGATTTATTACCTTGACTTTGTTGATTACACGAATATATTTTGATTTTATTCTCTTTTCCTAGCTCTTTCCAATATTTTAGACGTGGACGAAGTTCTTTCTTTGTAATTTCCCCATTTGTTTTATTTGAATCTTTTTTTAATCTATTAATTGCAATTTTTTCTTTTTCATCATAATATTCGTATTCAGCACTTTTATTCTGGTCATAAAATTTATTACCTTGTTTTTTATCTCTTTCGGCACTGTAACAAACAAAATCATCTGATTTTCCTGTTGCAGCAGGACACCAAATTGTCATATACATATCCAAAGAATCATTTATAACTTTATTATATTTTTTCATCCACATTTGGAAATATAATTTTACATAATCAAGTTGCTTAACAGCTGATAAATCTTTAAGATATTCTTTAGATAGAGTTACTCCATTATTGTAACCTGTTTCATTCATTGCCGTAATTGCACCATATTTACCGCTTGTAAATTGTACTAAACCTGTTGCATTAGGATATCCCACATCAGATGTGAATTTATGGTTTGTTTCAAGAGCCATACATACCATTAATTCGTTTGCCATTTCTATTTTCCTGCTTTCTCCCCAAAGATCAGCACAAATCTCCACAACCTTTTTCCTAAACTCGCAACTCACTTTATTCCCCCAAACCAAATCATACTGCTGGCACAAACATTTACCCTCCCGTTTCTTTATCGGCTGACTCTTCACCCCCACAGTCGACCTCCCATGCGTCTTATTCACTGTAACGTCCTTATTCTTCTGCGCTTTTCCCTTTACCTCTGCCCAATCGTGGAGAAGATAGCCATCTGCCTGATGGATCAGAAGATTCTTTTCCTCTCTTTTGGATGGAGGTTTTTGTTCTGCCGGGGAACCTGGTGCTTTCGGATGGGATACCTTCTTTTCCGGAGCTTTGTGGAAAGGATTATGAACATTTACATTCTTAGAATCATGAATTTTGCCTTTGTAATATTCTACCGTTACATAAAACTCAAATTCCTTGGCGTCAGCTTCACCTTTCATGGCTTTTTGCATCAAGCCTTTCGTAAGGGTAAATTCTGCCACGGCCAGTCCGTTATGCTGTACACGTGCGGATTTGATTTCTATCGGCTGGTTGCCGGCGCTGTGTCCGCCACCTTTTGAATCATCCTCCCAGAGTATAAAAACAATTTCTTTCCGCGGCATCCCTGTTGTATGTGCTTTTGCCCGAAGCCGGTCATAGAAGCTGAAAGTATCACTCTTTTTATCATCTACATAATGAAGTTCCACTTTTCCTATCTTGGGAATAGCTGAAGGTTTAGGATTGATGATCAGTCCACCGCCTTCCGGTCTGTAAAGATAGGCCTCAAGACGGTAGGTATTTCGGATTGACATTTCGCCAAAGGTAAAAGTTCCATCTCCGGTTTTTTTAATATTTGTTGAAGTAAACTTCCCATTGCTTCTCTTTTTGAAAAGCTCCCAGGTTATCATCGCAGGATTTCTGTCGCCCTGCGGAGTATCTTCATACCAGCCTGCAATGTGATAGGTATTTTTCTCTCCGACAATAGGAGTAGAGTTCCCCGAAATCATGGAAACACCATGCTTACCTTTATCTGCAAGTTGTTTTTTTACCTCTGCTTCGTGTATTCTTTTTTCTTCTGCTAACTTTAATAGGAGTATCATCGTGAATAAACAATTCTATACGATCAATTTTCTTGTTCTTTCCTGGGAGTACTTTTACTTTCAATCCGGGAGGAGCAGATTTTTCAGGTTCGTACAAGTAAGCTTCTATTAAAATTTCCTTACCTACAAGCTTTTGGTTGTTAATGGTTAGAGGTATTTTATAACCTTTCTTAGGTGGCGTTCCTGGTTTCTGACGCAGCTCACGGAAACTCCCTTTATCGCGTACATATATTTTCCAGTTACCAAAATCTACTTTTTCTTTGTCATTAAGATCATAAATTCTGCCGACTTCATAATAAACAGTTTCTCCCAGATGTATTTCTTCCGGACCTTTGATTTTTGAGATTCCTTTTTTAAAGACTTAATTAAAATGATGTAGCATTTTTATATGGTTTAAGGAATTAATTATTTTTAGTTAATTCAAGCCAATTCATATTTAAAAACCTTTTACCTCTTATAAAGTATTTACCATTTTCTTTTTTTATGTCAAAACTACTGTCTTCAATATTACTGGTACAAATACCTGACTCTCCTGTGTGTACTAGATGTATAAATTTTTTTTTATCAATAACAGAATAGTCGCCTTCACAATATGCCTCAATAGAATTTTTAGTACCTATACCTAAGACTGCTTTACTTTTATTTATATTGATATAATATTCCATATCAATCTGATCCTCACTCTCTATGCTTTCAACTTTGGTTTTTATATAGTAATCACCATCCCAATTTTGCGTAGTATTGTCTGAATTCAATTTATATAATTCTGGAAAAGAATCTTTGAAAAATTTATTATTAGCATAGGGTGGAAGGATTTCTATTTTGACACGTTTTTTTAAATCCCATTTTTTTGAATTGGGATTATACAAAAATAAATTTGCGTGAGCTCCTTTTTTAAGATCAATACTTTCTTCGGTACAACCGTTAGAATTATCTAAATCATTTTTTTCTATTTGCAATAAAAATATATTATAGGTATCTAGTTTTCCATTTAATATTTTTGAAATAGTCTTATTCTCTGTTTGTAGATCGTCATAGTTATATTTGTTTAATTTAAAATATTCATTTTCCCAAAAAAAGAATGATTTTTTTTCTTTAGGAATAAAATGTATTGAAAAATAACCTTCATTACTACAATTTAAATAGCTATAAAAAGGATGATCTGCAGGAGTTGACTCGTCTACAGACATTTTATATCCTGAAAAATATTTTTTATTAAAAAAATCGAAATTATTTTCTGTTTTAGACTCTATTATTTTTTTTTGAGCTTCTCCTTTGCAAGAAATTAAAAAAACGAGGATAAATAGATAGAATATTTTATTTGATTGCATTTCCATTTTTGTCAAATTTTGTTTTCATATAATTTTCTGCTTTTACTCTATATGCACCTAAGTGATAGAAATTGTTGTATCCATCTCCTTTTGTAGCTGCTTCGATGTGCACATGCCAATACTTTTTATTAATTCCATGTGCAGCCTTTCCGTTTGGAAATTCAGAACTGGAAGCATTTCCTGTTGAACCAGATAAAGCTACTTTTTGACCATGCTTAACATTGTCTCCTTTTTTTACATATATTTTATCTAAATGACAATATAAGATGAAGATAATTTTCCCTTCCTTATCTTTAGATTTAATCATTAATGTATTTCCTAAACTATGTTCTTTATACTCATTTGTTTTAAAACTATCTACTATGGATACTACTTTACCACACATCAAAGAATGTACATCTTTATAAGTTGAACCTGAAACAATATCAATACCTTTATGGCCTCTTACTGAATTATAACCAAACCGATTATTATTTTTACCATGATTATCCGAGCTTATTTCTGGGTTTTCCCATACATCAGCATAGTTAAAACATTGTGAATAATCATCGGGGCAATTTCCAATTGATACGTTTTCTTTCTTTACTATTATACCGCAAACAAATTGACTTTCTTTATTTATTAAGCCCTCTGAATAACTTGATCTATACCTAGATAATATCTCAACTCTTTGAATAATACCATCATTATTATTTTCTTGATCAACACTCTTATTAGCGTTATAGTCTCTGGTATTTTCTTTATTTTTACCTTTAGTATAAAGGGGGAAGTCATCTTTTTTTCCAACCCCAATTGGAGCAAATATATGTAAATATATATCCTCAGTAGTTTTAATTCTTTCATTTGCAGAATGTAATTGAAAATATTTTTTAACATAATCTAGTTGCATGATTTCTGTCATTAAGGCAAGTTTTCTTTTTGTTAGACGTAATGAGAACTCTTTGTTCATTTCGTTTATTGATGCAGGGGTAAATTGAATCAGACCTACAGGACCAGAAAAATTTTCATCTAGTTTACTAACTTCATCTTTAGAAAGCCCTACATATTTTTTTTTATTTTTACCATTTGAATTTTTGTATTCTTGTAGAATAATTTTTGAAGCCGAAAATGTATGAGCAGTTTCCACGCTCATAACCGCCATCAATCCATTTGCCATTTCAATTTTCCTGCTTTCTCCCCACAGATCAGCACAAATTTCCACAACCTTTTTCCTAAACTCGCAACTCACTTTATTCCCCCAAACCAAATCATACTGCTGGCACAAACATTTACCCTCCCGTTTCTTTATCGGCTGACTCTTGACCCCCACAGTCGACCTCCCATGCGTCTTATTCACTGTAACGTCCTTATTCTTCTGCGCTTTTCCCTTTACCTCTGCCCAATCGTGGAGAAGATAGCCATCTGCCTGATGGATCAGAAGATTCTTTTCCTCTCTTTTGGATGGAGGTTTTTGTTCTGCTGGAGAACCTGATGCTTTAGGATGGGATACCTTCTTTTCCGGAACTTTATGGAAAGGATTACGAACATTTATATTCTTAGAATCATGAGTCTTGCCTTTGTAATATTCTACCGTTACATAAAACTCAAATTCTTTGGCGTCAGCTTCACCTTTCATGGCTTTCTGCATCAAACCTTTCGTTAGGGTAAATTCTACGACGGCCAGCCCGTTATGCTGTACACGTGCGGATTTGATTTCTATCGGCTGGTTGCCGGCGCTGTGTCCGCCTCCTTTTGAATCATCCTCCCAGAGTATAAAAACAAGTTCTTTCCGCGGCATCCCTGTTGTATGTGCTTTTGCCCGAAGCCGGTCATAGAAGCTGAAAGTATCACTCTTTTTATCATCCACATAATGAAGTTCCACTTTTCCTATCCTGGGAGTAGCTGAAGGTTTAGGATTGATGATCAGTCCACCGCCTTCCGGTCTGTAAAGATAGGCCTCAAGACGGTAGGTATTCCGGATTGACATTTCGCCAAAAGTAAAAGTTCCATCTCCGTTTTTTTTAATATTTGTTGAAGTAAACTTCCCATTGCTTCTCTTTTTGAAAAGCTCCCAGGTTACCATCGCAGGATTTCTTTCAGCCTGCGGAGTGTCTTCATACCAGCCTGCAATGTGATAGGTATTTTTCTCTCCGACAATAGGAGTAGAGTTTCCCGAAACCATGGAAACTCCGTGCTTGCCTTTATTCGCAAGCTGTTTTTTTGCCTCTGCTTCCTGCATTCTTTTTTCTTCTGCCAATTCTCTGTAATATTCCTGCTCATATTTTTCATTTTCATCAGCAAGAAAACTAAATTTTCTTTTCGCCATATTTTTGTGTTTTTTAAATTAATAAGCATCCAGTTCTTCTTCATCCATCCCATCAATAAAACTCCTCAAATCCAACAAAGGATTGATATAGCTGTGGAAATTTCTGTCAGCATTCCTGAAATTCTGCCTGGTGAGTATTTCCCGCTGGCCGTGATCCAGTACTTTTATTTTTCCGCCGATGGAGCATGAGAGCTCTGAGATTTCGGTGATAAGGGAGTTGTCCATAACTTTTACATCCTGATAGAACTTCTGCCATTTGCCAGCGGGAGAAAAAGTGCAGGGCTTTCCGTTTTGAAGCGAACAACTTCCAAATGGTACTGCGGAAGGATCAAACCACACATCATTTTGGGTTACTGCAAGGTAGTCGTCAGACGAACCTTCGTCATTGACATAAAGCTTCTTGTGGCTGATAACCTTAAATTGTGGAAACTTAGCCCCTTTATCACAAATGGCCTTCCCTTTCTGGATGACAAAGAGCTTTCCGTCGTGTTCACTCTCAGATTTCTCTTCAGATTCGTTTTTCTTTTCCTGCTGATCTTCATTGGTTTCTGTCTGATGATTTTCTGAAATTCCCTTTGCATTTAATGCTGCAATCTTCTTTGCTTTATTGCCCTCTATTTCATTGTTGATTTTCTCCACTTCATGAGGTTCCGGGATGGTAAGAATCATTCCTTCACGGATATCATCTCCGATACCTTTCTCTATAGGGCCATTAAAATTGTGGAATCTTTTCAGCGTATAGGCATCAGGTAATCCTATATCATGGGCGATAGACGATAAAGTCTCGCCTTTCTTTACTTTATATTCTCTCATTTGTGCGTTTTTGTGTGTTGAACGTATGTAAAAATTATTTCAAATGTATATGTATTTCCTTTGTCTCATAACCTAATGATTCTACTTTTATTTCGGCCTTTTGCAATATCTTCTTCTTTTTATCCAAAAAGTATTGAGCCGTGATCGTAGATTCGGGTACTTCACCTCCATCTTGTTCCTCCTTTGTACTTTTGATATTCCCAAAGCTTTCGTCCAGGCCGCATTTATCAATAGAGTCAGACTCCTGCTTTATCATAATCAGTTCATCACTGATGTCGATTTCATACGAATTTTCGTATTGTATTTCATCAAAAAAGAAACTACTTACATTTTCAGATTTCCCTTGAGAATACCTTTTAAAATAAACCGAAAGATAAAACTGAAAAAAAATTTCCTTCCTCATATAGAAGGTCAGAAGATCCCTGTTCTCTATAACCGTGTTCATCTCATCAATATATTGTAGAGATAGAGGGTCTTCATAGAGGTTGCAGAGGTTTTGTTTTAGGGTTTTCCATTTGCTGTAAAGCTCTCTGTAGTTATGGATATGAGACAATAAACCATTTTTATCAATCCCTACCTCAACATCAAAAAACACAGAAGTACATTTCGATGCCAGATCATAGACTTTCAGATCCGGGCTTTCACCATTTAACAAGATCTTTCCTTTTCTGAATTTAAAAATATAATGAGAATCATTTCTATCCACATATCGTAACAGAACTTCAAATTGCGTATGATCTGTTTTAGTTTCGGAAATATCTTTTATTTCAACGATATAAGTATGATCAATAGCCCGAAAATCAGGGGCTAAATCTCCATTTTTGATCAGATCCTGATTTTTTATATTATTTAATTCAATATTGAAATTTCTTTTTTCTAAAATAGTACGGATATCCTCCTGATCCGGGATAAAAATTTCCTGTCCGGTAAAAAGAGTGGTCCCCAGATGATTGCTGTTTTTAGGTACATGCTGATAATGGAAATGTTTTAAAACATCTATATCCGGAATCTCATAGAGTTCAGCAATCTGCTCCAAAGTCTCTCCCTTTTTTACAATATGGCATTTTAGATAAAAGCTCATACCGTAAAAAATGTTTTGAAAGTCAGCCCTGAAATTAAAGAAGAAAAAATAGAAGTCTCCTGAAAAGGGAAATTTTGTGAAAGTATATTTTTCATGTATTTGCATTTCTGTTGGCTCAAAAATATAAAAATTAATTTAAATTTTTGCTGCAAACATAAAATCCGGTAAATTCAAGGGTATAGATATTTTTTTTGAATTTAAATAAAAACGGAACTACATATTCGCTTATACACAATTTCAGCAAACATAAAAAAGCTTTTAGCTAGGTTTAAATTGGGAAAAATCTATGAGTTCTTAAGCTAGATTTTGGCAATGCGGTGGAATATTCTTGCATAGAAAAGTAATATTCTTGCGTAGCAAACTTTATTTTTTGTGAAGAAATAATCTCATCGCTATCCCTGCTCATAATTCCGCAGTCTGGATTTGCAACCTCTGCCACCCTTCAATTAAAATAACTATTTCATAATACCCCCCAAACAAAAAACCACCGGAATTCCGGTGGTTTAATATTGTGATTGATAACAATGATCTTATTCTTCAGTAGAAGGATTCTGATCTCCTGCCGGCTGATCACCTTCAGGTCTTCTTTCTCTTTCCTGTCTTCTCTCTCCGTCATTTCTCCTTTCTCCATCATGTCTTCTTTCACGGTCTCCTTCAGGTCTTCTTTGTCCTTCGGGTCTTCTCTGGCCTTCAGGTCTATTCGGTCTGTCAGAACGCTCAGGTCTTCCCTGTCCTTCCGCTTTAGGAGGTCTTGGTAAAAGAACTTTTCTGGAAAGCTTCATTTTCTTACGGTCATCATACCCCATGAACTTCACTTCCACTTCATCGCCTTCGTTGTAAGGAACTTTGTCCAAACGGGACCATTCGATCTCAGAGATGTGAAGAAGCCCTTCAGTACCTTTTGCAATCGCTACGAAAGCTCCGAAGTCCATTACCTTCACTACTTTCCCGTTATACACTTCTCCAACGACCGGTACGAAAGTAATCTCGTTGATTTTCGCAATCGCTTCATTGATCTTCTCTCTGCTAACCCCGGAAATTTCGATTCTTCCGATCTCACCGATTTCTTCAATGGCAATAACGGTATCGGTATCTTTCTGCATCTGCTGAATGATCTTTCCTCCAGGCCCGATTACGGCACCGATGAACTCTTTAGGGATTTCCATCATCACCATTTTCGGAGCGTGTGGCTTCACATCAGCTCTAGGTTCAGCGATGGTTTCCGTGATTTTATCTAAGATGTGCAATCTGCCGTCTTTAGCCTGCATCAACGCTTTCTCCATAATATCCATGGAAAGTCCCTGGATTTTAATGTCCATCTGGCAAGCGGTGATTCCGTCTGCCGTTCCGGTTACTTTAAAGTCCATATCCCCCAGGTGATCTTCATCCCCTAAGATATCTGATAATACGGTGAAATTTCCAGTTTTGGTATCCGTTACCAGTCCCATCGCAATCCCGGAAACCGGCTTTGCAATCTGGATCCCGGCATCCATCAGCGCAAGCGTTCCTGCACAAACGGTAGCCATGGAAGACGAACCGTTGGATTCAAGGATATCGGAAACAATTCTGATCGTGTATGGATTTTCTTCAGGAATCATGTTCGCCAAAGCTCTCTGAGCAAGGTTTCCGTGACCAACCTCTCTTCTGGAAGTTCCTCTTAAAGGTCTTGCTTCCCCTGTTGAGAACGGTGGGAAATTATAATGTAAGAAGAATCTTTCGTCGTAATTTACCATAACGCTGTCTACCATGTTGGCATCTTTAATAGATCCCAGCGTTACAGCGGTAAGAGACTGCGTTTCCCCTCTCGTGAAAACAGCAGATCCGTGAGCTCCCGGTAAATAATCGATCTCACTCCAGATCGGACGGATGGTTTCAGGATCACGACCGTCAAGACGGATTTTTTCATTTAAAATCATCTGACGCATCGCCTCTTTTTCCACATCGTGGTAATATACTTTTACGAAAGGCGTTACTCTTTCCAGCTCTTCAGGATTATCTACGTACTGCGCAAGGAATTCTTCACGTACCGCTTTGAATTTTTCCGCTCTTTCTTCTTTTCCTGAAGGGGTTTTCGCTACTTCGTATACTTTATCGTATGTTTCTTTCCACACTTTTTCACGGATGGCTTCATCGTGGGTTTCGTGGATGTATTCTCTTTTCGGGAAAGATTTACCTACTTTTTCAGCCAGTCTTTCCTGTGCTTCCACCTGCTTTTTGATTTCCGCATGCGCGAAAGTAATGGCTTCCAGCATTTCCTGCTCGGAGATTTCTTTCATTTCCCCTTCTACCATTACGATAGAATCTTTAGTTGCTCCAACCATAATATCCAGGTCGGAATCTTTAAGATCTGCATAATTCGGGTTGATGGAAAGTTCGCCGTTGATCCTTACCACTCTCACTTCAGACATCGGTCCGTTGAAAGGAATATCGGTAATGGCAATCGCTGAAGATGCCGCAAGACCGGCAAGGTCATCAGGAATCGACTGTCCGTCGTAAGAGATCAGGGAAATCATCACCTGAACTTCTGCGTGGAAATCTTCCGGGAATAAAGGTCTTAATACTCTGTCTACAAGACGCATCGTCAGGATTTCCTGGTCGGAAGGACGTGCCTCTCTTCTGAAAAAGTTTCCGGGAATTTTACCGCCCGCATAGAACTTCTCTCTGTAATCTACCGTTAACGGCAGGAAATCCACTCCTGGATTTGCTTCTTTGTTTGCGACAACCGTTGCCAACAGCATGGTTCCGCCCATTTTTACGACAACAGATCCGTCGGCCTGCTTGGCCAGTTTTCCTGTTTCAATAGTGATTTCTCTGCCGTCTGCAAGAGTAATCAGCTCTGTAATTGCTTGAGGTACACTCATAAATTGTTTGTGTTGCACTCCGTATTGAGTGCTTTTAAGATTATATTTCGTCTAAATTTACCTGCAAATTTAAGGTAATTATTTGGATTAAGCCCTTATGTCTTTTAAATATCGTTACGGAATAAGGCTTCCGGCTTGTTTTTACTGAAATGAATTCATGATTTTGGAAAGCTCTGAGGCTGTGATTTGATTTTAACGCTACCGACGCTAAGGAATTTATTTAGCATGATACGAATTTTCCGGTCGCAAGGGCGTTTCACTCAGCAAATGATAGCAGTGGATAGGTTTAAAGCTAAATTAACTTTTTCCAGGCACTATGAAAATATAGCCAAATGGCTTGAATTTCAATAGTATTTAATCCGTTTCAGCAAATTAAAGTAGCCAGGAATTTTTAAATAAAATTGTCCATTATATAGAATACAGATAAAATCATCTGAACATTAAGACTGCCAACAATAATTTTAACAAAAAAACTTCCGGCGTCCTACTTCCCTCTCCCAGCCTTAATCCTGAATTACGTTAAATAAAAAAGCAACTCCTATCGAAGTTGCTTTATTTTTAAATCTCTGTAGATTATTTTCTTAAACCTAATTCAGCGATGATTGCTCTATATCTTGTAATATCTTTTTTCTTAAGATAATCCAATAAGCTTTTTCTTTTACCTACTAATTTCACCAAAGATCTTTCAGTATTGAAATCATGACGATTAGCTTTCAAGTGCTGAGATAAGTGGTTAATTCTGAAAGTGAAAAGAGCAACTTGTCCTTCAGCGCTTCCTGTGTCTTGTGCAGATTTTCCATGTTTTGCGAAAATTTCTGCTTTTTTTTCTGTTGTTAAGTACATTCCAATATTGTTTAATGATTATTATGTAACGGCTGCAAAAGTACAACAATTTTCTGAGACTGCAAACATTATTGATTTCATGAATTGAAATTGATAGAAAAAAATGTTAAAAATTTCTTAAAAACGTTATGCTATACCACTAAAAGGCAGTAATTTTGCATGAGAATTAATAATGTTAAAATCTACTACTTTTACGATATTCGCCATTTTTGTTTTGTCAGGCTTTTCTTTATTGAAAGCACAAAAAAGCTATGATGCAAAAATAAAAAAAGTTCTTTACTTCAATCCTCAGGTCGAGCCAGACATTGAAGAGATAAAAGAACCGACGAATACAGCCTTCTTCAGTGCCGTCTCGGATAATTTAAGCGAAAGAAAAAACAGAATGCTCAAAACGGAAACCCAGATCTCCTTTGATAGTATTGACAAAAAAACCATCGCCGATTACTGCATCAATAATGACGCAGATTTTGCCATTGTTCCTAAAGTAAAATATTTCAAAGTAGGAATCGGAAAATATGTTTTCTCCAATCAGGTGATTGTCAGCATGAAACTTTTTGATGCTGAGGGAAATCTTATTACAGAAACCGATTACGATACGTACCGGAAAAACATGAGACTTCTCGGATCCACGGTCAATTCGGTAAAGATCGGCACAAATGGTGCTATCAAAGGCATACTTAAGCAACTGAAAAAAATAAAACCTTCCGACGATAACGGTTTTTAAAATTCACCAATCTTATCAACAATCAGCATAATATCTTTACAATCAGTACTAATATTATGCACAGCATTGATTTTCATAAATTTACATTCATTAATAGGTGAATAATTTAAATAAATTGATTATTTTAGTATACAATTCATTCAAACTATCTCAATTCAAATTCTTCTTACACTCGCCTTGTTGTGAGTGTTTTTCATTTTACAAGTCACGTAATACGCTAAAAGCAATTTTTATCATCAAAAAGTGAATAATTAAATGTTTTTTATTACCTTTATAATGAACCAATTAAACTAAATCATATGAAAAATTTAAAGAAACTTGACCGCAACCGGCAGAAAGCCATCAACGGCGGTGTGCTGCAGCGATGTAAATATCACTTCGAATGTCCGGGAGGGTCCTGCTGTCAGGATGTCTGTGTATATTACAATTGTCCGGAAGTATAATTTAAAATACAATCAACCATAATCTATTACTATGAAAAATTTAAAAAAATTAACAAGAAAACAGCAAGAAGCAATCAATGGCGGAGCCATTACTAAATGTAGAACTCATTCAGATTGCGTTATAGGCTGGTGCTGCAACATGATGTGTGCACCATACGCCTGTATAGAAGACTAAATATTAACCAAATTTTCTCAAAAACATCTGTTTACAGGTGCTTTTTTTTTATTGATCAGTTTAATAAATTCTTAAATTTATAGCAGCGATGGCTTGTTTTAAAAATTTGGACTATTTTTGCATAATCAAAATCTGAACGTTTTGAATTCTAAAGACGAACTTATCTTCAACCCCGCCGATATTGCCGAAACCCTCAGCGAACTTCACGCTGACGAGAGGCTTTTGGCGTTCCTGAAAGTTCCGAAAGAATACAAAGCAGAAGTTTTTTCGCACCTCGATCCCGATTTCCAGGAAGAAACCATCAGAAGCATCGGCAGCGATGAAGTTTCGGAGATCCTGAACGCCATGACGCCGGATGACCGGACGGCGCTCTTTGAAGATTTCCCGGACGAGCTCATTAAATATTCCATCAACCACCTCAATCCGCAGGAACGGAGAATTGCCCTGAAGCTTCTCGGCTACGATTCCGATTCCATTGCCCGTCTGATGACGCCTTACTACATCCAGATCCGTAAGGAATGGACCATCAAAAGATGTCTTCAGCAGATCAAAAAAGTAGGAAGCAAGGTGGAAACCATGAACTACCTGTATGTGGTGGACGAAAGAAACCGCCTGATCGACGATATTGCCTTGGGAAGTTTGCTGCTGGCAGAAGAAGATACGATGGTTGCTGAAATTACCGACAATCATTTCGTAGCGATTACTACCACCACTACAAAAGAAGACGCCGTACAATATTTTGAGAAGTATGACCGTGCTGCCCTTCCGATTATCACTGAAGCCGGAGTGTTGGTAGGCATCGTAACGATTGACGATATTCTGGACCAGATTGAACAGCAGAATACAGAGGATATCCAGAAGTTCGGGGGATTGGAAGCCCTGGATCTTCCATACACACAGACTTCTCTTATAGAAATGGTTAAAAAAAGAGGCATGTGGCTGATCATCCTTTTCTTTTCCGAAATGCTGACCGCTTCTGCGATGGGATATTTTGAGGATGAAATCCAGAAAGCCGTGGTTTTGGCCTTATTTGTTCCGCTTATTATTTCCAGCGGCGGAAATTCCGGCTCCCAGGCGGCAACCCTTATTATCCGGGCGATGGCCCTTCAAGAGATCGGGCTGAAAGACTGGTGGTACGTGATGCGGAAGGAAATTTTCACCGGTCTGCTTCTTGGAGGAATCCTGGGTATAATCGGCTTCCTGAGAATTATGATCTGGCATAAGGCCGGCTTTTTCAATTACGGAATGCACTGGGCCTATGTAGGACTGAGTGTCGGAGTTTCCCTGGTGATGATCGTCCTTTGGGGTACTCTTTCCGGATCGATGGTACCTTTTATACTTAAAAAATTAAAACTCGATCCCGCTACTTCTTCTGCTCCATTTGTAGCCACTTTGGTGGATGTTACGGGGCTCATTATTTATTTTTCGGTGGCAGGGCTTTTCTTAACAGGCAAACTTTTGTAATTTTAGGCCACCTCTAAAATATCAACATGAAAATAGTTTCTTTGGTTCCTTCCATTACAGAGGCTTTATTTGACTTAGGCTTAACGGAAGATGAAGTCGTCGGAAGGACAAAATTCTGCATCCACCCTGCTGAAAAAGTTAAAAATGTTGCGGTGATCGGCGGAACGAAAAACATCAATATCGATAAGATCAAAGCTTTACATCCCGATCTTATTTTAGCCAACAAGGAAGAAAATGTAAAAGAGCAGGTGGAAGCTTTAATGGATGACTTTAAAGTAACCGTTACCAACGTTGAGAATATCGAAGACAATTATTACCTGTTGAAAAATCTCGGAAAGCTTTTTCATAAAGAAGACAAAGCGCAATTATTCAATCTGAAAATTTACGATGTCCTGAGCCAGGCAAAAACTTATACAAGAATAAAAACGGCCTATCTGATCTGGAACAATCCTTATATGACCGTCGGTTCCGATACCTTTATCCATAAAATACTGGAAGAAATAGGCTTTGAAAACATTTTCAGCCACCGGAAACGTTATCCCGAGATTACTACGGAAGATTTAGCTGAAGCCGATCTCATTATGCTTTCCTCGGAACCCTTTCCTTTCAAAGAAAAACATGTGGAAGAATTGAAGGCCTTCTATCCCGATAAAAAGATCATGATCGTGAATGGAGAAGCTTTCTCCTGGTACGGAACGCATATCGCAAAATGCGAAAATTACTTTAAAGGACTGATCAATGAAGTAAATGCTGAGGTTGTCAAATAACTTTCCTGGAATCTTAAATTATGAAAAATCTGTAAAATTGATGATGAACAGACTGTCATGCAGTCATGCGGCGAAGTATTTATGATATCGCCCCTTCAGGGCTTTTTAAAATTAACCAGATGATGATTAGCAGACTGATTTTAAAGACACGACAAACTAAGCCGAGCGATTCTCTAATATGATGGTTAGATCCCTACGGGATGGACAAACAAGGTGCTGTTACGAAAGTTTAATCTCTATAAATAGGCAAACTTTTTTGAAAATCTGCGTAAATCTGTGGGAGAATAGTAACGTTTTAATTATTACGTTGTTTAATTTCAGGTAATCTATTGATTGACAGAGACCATAAATTCCATTCTTTGGAGGGGTGTTAAAAATTCTTTCAGAATTTTTAACAGGGGTAGTCTGAGAATGACCGATTTCCCAATTTTACCGCAACGCCAAATCTTCCGACAAATGCCCTAGCCCGGATAGAAACGGTTACCCCACAGCAAGCGAAGGCCATCGTGGCGGCGCGAGGAGTAAGAGTGGATAGCCGGAAACAGCTCCTGAAAAGTTTGAGGGTGATGGGTATTATCGTCATAGAAACGAAAACTCCGGCTCGGTGGAGAGTCGGAGTGTTTATTTTTCATTGAAGACGGTTGTTACAAAATTTTGGAAACTTCGTTACAAAGCCATTCCAGCAACTCGCGGTCTTCTGCCGTAAAAGGATCGATGGTGTGGGAATCGATGTCGATCTGGCCGATGTTTTGCCCGTCTTTGAAGATCGGAACGACGATTTCCGCTTTGGTATCGATGGAGCAGCTCAGGTAATTGCTTTCTTCGTGCACATCGGGAACCACAAATGTTTCATTGGAAACTGCGACCTGTCCGCAAATTCCTTTTCCGTAAGGAATGATGGTGTGGTCGGTAGGTGCGCCCACGTAAGGACCCAGCTTCAGCTCGTCTTTGTCCCCGTTTTTAAAATAAAAACCCGTCCAGTTGAAATAGGAAATTTCCTGATCCAGCAGGTGACAGACTTTCTCCAATTTTTCTTCGGTGTTATGTTTCGGACTTTCCAGTATTGACAAAAGTCTTTTCTTTAATTCTGACATTGTATTTTGTTGTTTTTAAGAGAATTGTTTCAGCGAAAGTTCTTCTTTATAGCCGAACATTCCGCGTTCCTTTATCATTTCCGCAACGCCTTCAGGAACCTGTGTCTCCCAGCCTTTGATGTTGCAGCCTATTTTCTTTAAAATATCTCTTGAATAAATCTCCAGGAACTCAGGATTGTAGTTGGTGATGTCTACAATACGCTCGTTATGCTTGAAGTATTTATACAGTTCCTTTAAATTTTCTTCTACTTTTAAGGTATCAGAATTCAGCAATTCATGCGTCTCCGGATCTTTGTAAGGATACAGATATACCCTAAGTCCGTTTCTGAAAAATTTACCGAAAGCCTCCAGGATTCCCCCTGAAAGATTCTTATAATATTTTTCGTCGAATACCATCAACAGGTTGTTCACCCCCATGGCGACCCCGATATTTCCGCTGGTGTACGAAGCGAAATAATCGATCAGCCGGTAATATTCCGAATAATTGGAAATGATCACCGTATACCCTAGTTTGCCCAATACATCGACCCTGTCCAGGAAATCCCTTTCATCAATATCACCGTCTGCACGAAGATTGGAAATGGTAATTTCGATCAGCACTTCTGTATCGTCCGGACTACATGCTGAATCTTTCAGGAACATGTCCATCCCGTTTTTCAGCATATCGATGTTCACCTTGGTCACCGGCCTGAAACTTCCCCGTACCGCGAAAATATTTTTCTTGTATAAGATATCGGCAGGCAGCATATTGTTTCCTTCCGAATTAAAGATCACGGCATCCGTCATTCCATGTTTTACAAGCTGTAAAGACATCAGTCGGTTATCGACGTATTCAAAAGCCGGACCGCTGAAATCGATCATGTCGATCTCCAGGTTGTCCTTCGCTACTTCATCGTAAAGGGATTCTACCAGATTTCTCGGGTTATCATAATAATGAAACGCTCCAAAAATAAGATTGACCCCAAGATTTCCTAAAGTTTCCTGCTGTAGCGTGGCATCATTTTCTTTAAACTTAACGTGAATAACAATTTCATTGTAATCTTCGTTTTCTTTTACCTGAAAACGGATGCCTACCCATCCGTGGCCTTTAACGGTTTTATCAAAATTAATGGTGGTAACGGTGTTGGCGTAGGAAAAGAACTTTCGGTTCGGATTGTTTTCCCTGGAAATTCGCTCTTCAATCAAAGCCACTTCATAACGAAGCATTTTCCGAAGACGGTTTTGGGTAACGTACCTGTTTTTTACTTCTTTTCCGTAGATGGCATCACTAAAATCTTTGTCGTAAGCCGACATGGCCTTAGCGATTGTACCGGAAGCTCCTCCTGCTCTAAAAAAGTGCCGAACAGTCTCCTGCCCTGCTCCAATTTCCGCGAAAGTACCATAAATAGTAGGATCTAGATTAATTGTTAATGCTTTTTGTTTAGGAGTTAGTTTCTGATACATTAGGACATTAAATTTTTCGTAAATTTACCAAAATTAAACCAACCTCAAAAGAAATGAAGTTGAAATTTTTAGGAACGGGAACATCCCAGGGCGTACCCGTGATCGGCTGCACCTGCGAGGTATGCACATCGGAAAATCCGAAAGACAACCGGCTGCGGTCTTCTGTGATGGTGACCACCGATGAAAACAGGAAAATCCTGATCGACTGCGGGCCCGATTTCCGGCAGCAGATGCTTACTCATAAAGAAAACCACGTTGATATTGCGCTGCTTACCCATGAGCACAACGACCATGTGATCGGTCTTGACGATATGCGCCCGCTGATTTTCAAGACGGGACAAGATATGCCTCTGTACTGTTACTCAAGGGTCGGAAATGAAGTAAAAAAACGCTTTCCGTACGCGTTCGCTGACGTACGGTATCCCGGCGCACCCGCTTTTGAGCTGCACGAAATTGAAAATCAGCCTTTCACGGTTCTGGATACGGAAATTACGCCGGTTGAAGTGATTCATTTTAAAATTACGGCTTTCGGATATAAGTTTAAAAACCTGGCTTATATTACCGATGCCGGTTTTATTTCAGATACGGAAAAGGAAAAATTACAGAATCTGGATACCCTTATCATTAATTGTATCCGGAAATTCGATCCGCACCCTGCCCATTTTATTCTTCCGGATGCGATTGCCCTGTTTGAAGAAGTTCAGCCGAAAAAAATGTTTCTTACCCACCTCAGCCATCATTTCGGGCTGCATGATGTTGAAGACAAACTACTTCCGGCCGGAATGCACCTTGCCTATGACGGTCTAGAGATCAATTTTTAAAAAAATCCTTCTGAAAAGCTTTGGCGATTTAAGAAAAGTTTCTATATTTGCACACCGATTCAAACGAAGGTAACACTTGCCCAGGTGGCGGAATTGGTAGACGCGCTGGTCTCAAACACCAGTTCTTAGGAGTACCGGTTCGATCCCGGTCCTGGGTACAAAACCGGAAAAAGTGACTTCCACTTTCTTTCCGGTTTTTTTTATCTCTAAAACTTCAGAAAGAATGATTAGGTTGTAATTTACAGGTAATTATTCGGGCTCATATTTTTTTCAAACGTTGCTGGGTACTCCATTTTTTAGGCTTCATTCCGAAATGTTGCTCAAACAATCTTCCGAAATAGCTCAGATTGGTGAAGCCTAGCTGATATCCGGCCTCAGAAACGGAAAGCTGTTTATCCCGCATCAGTCTCGCTGCTTCCTGCATCCTTAAGTATTGGCAATATTCATAAATGCCCTTTCCAAAAACCTGTGTAAAAAGCTTCCTAAGTTTAAGTATATTCATGCCACTGATTTTTACCAGCCGATCCTGTGTCAAAGGCTGATCGAGCGAAAATGAAACCGCATCCCTGACACGGTAAAGGCCGGCTATTTCATCACTTCTCAGGTTCTGGTGAACAACTTGCTGCCGTTCGGAAAGGTTTTTAAAAAGCAGGTAAAGCAGTTCTAATCCTTTCAATTTATAATGTGCTTCAGAAAGCTTGCCCCATTTCGGAGTTGCGGCAGTCTCATTGACAAGCGCGGCCATCTCCGGAGACATAAATTCTTCAATAAGAAATGTTTTTTCGTCCCTGAAAAGATAGGCGAAAGTCTTGTGATCATTGCCTAAAAAACTTTTAAGAAAATCGAGTTCGATGAGTATTGTGATTTGATTAATCGCAGATCCTTTGGGAAACAGCACCTCAGTTTCCTGATGGAAAGGTGTTATCCGCACATGAGGAGTCTGAATGGATTTGTTATGATCCGGCTTTTCCTGATGATCTGAAGAATGGCTGAAAATATTTTGAAAAGAGAAAAGCAATCCCCTTTTTGCAGCATTTATCGGTCTCCTTTTATAGGTAAACGTCTCTTTTGCAACCACAGAGCGGATCATCAACAGCATTTCCGGAAGCATATCCACAATATGAATCTCATTGAGATGCAAAAGATCCAGGGTATTGCTAAAGTCAGATGCGGGCAGCCCTAATTTCTCTGCGAGCTCACGCATGTGTTTCCTATTCTCATCTAGATTCATTATAGACTATTTTTATTCCGAAACGGACTATTTTATATTTAAATGTAAAACTATTTTTGCAATAAGCATTAAAAATTTATACATGAAAAAGAAGATTTTAATATCAGGTGGAGGCATTGCAGGATTAACTGCCGCCAAATTACTGTCTGCACAAGGACACCAGATCACGGTAATCGACAGAGCTTCATCTTTTACGAATGCAGGATTCCTGATTTCCCTAAAAAGCTTTGGCGTCCGGATCATGGAAGAAATCGGCTTGCTGCAACAACTGCAGGCGGCATCTTCTTCATCCGAAGTCGTGAGCTTTTTAGAAAAAGATGAGCAGGTTATTCAAAGCTTCAGTTATGAAAAAATGAACCACAATATCGAACGCTCGATACTGATTTCACGTGGCGGACTTCATCAGGTTCTATATGAGCATATAAAAGATAACGTCAATATTCTTTTCGATACTACAATTTTAGAGGTCACCTCAAAAGATAGCAGGACAAGCGTAATACTTTCCGACGGGCGCGGTATGGAGGCCGATCTCGTTATTGTTTCCGAAGGCTTACGTTCATCAACGCGGGAACGTTATTTTACCGGTTCACAAATGGAAGACTTCAATACCCTGTATATGGGTGGAAGACTGCAGACAGAACATTCTTATCCTGTAGGTGCTTTTAAAATCTATATTGATGTCAATAAAATGCTCTCCATCTATCCCATTGCGAAGGACGAAATCGCCATCCAGTGTTACATTCACCACAGCGGTGATCTCGCAACGATAAAACAAAGACCGTCAGAACTGCTGCAAAACTCTTTTAGTGATTACAGCATTGAAGTAAAGAACCTTCTGAATGACTTTACTAAAAAAGGCATGATGTTTGTCGACAAAATGGGAATGGTAAAAGCAGACAACCTGGTGAATGGAAATATGGTCCTGCTGGGTGACGCCGGATACTGCCCCACGGCTCTTTCCGGAATGGGAGCTTCCCTTTCAATTTACGGAGCAAAGGCCTTATCGCATTTTATCAGCGAAAATCCGGATGATCTGGGGCCCGCCTGCAGTAATTACAATCAATGGATGCAGCCGGTCATCCGTAAATTTCAGGACAATGCCAGAAATAACGCCTCATCTTTTATCCCGGCAGATGCGCAACGCCTCGATCAGTTTGTCAGCACCTTCAGGGCGGCATCCGACATTGAGCTTCGGAAAATAATGACCGATCCTATCGTACTCACTGAAGACCAGTTGAATTTTAAAATTTTATAATTGATGAGCTTCAAAACAATACTTTCCGTCCCCGTCGGATTTGGAACCATCGGTCTTTTAAGTTCGGCACTTGCTAAAATACAGGGAATTCTGTTTCCGGTTTCATTACAGCTTTTTAACAAATCCGTCCTGACTTCTGATGATATTATCCAGCTGGTGATTAAATTAGTCTGCGTTTATCTCAGTTGTATCGCAGGAGGTTTCGTCACTGCATTATGCGGCGGGGAAAACAGACAGCAATATATCGTAGGGATCAGCATGACCCTGATCGTAATATGGTTATGGATCAGTACCGTTCAACCGTTCTGGTTCTGGATATTACTGCTTCCGGGAATCCTTCCCCTTGTTTTGATCGGAGGTAAAATTAAACAAAAACAGCATTGATTTTTACATGATGGCATCTGACGCGATGCAATGTAAGACAGGGTTGCATGAAATGGTGAAGATCAGTCAAGTGGGAGCAGTTTACAGAAAAAATCCTCCCACTAATTTTACAAATACCTCCCGGTTTCCGATTCTGTAAATGGTTAAAATACTTCCGTCTGATAATTGTTTCATCTTCTGATCAAATGGGCCTCTTGATCCCGTCTGAACCAATTTTTCAAGTTGTTGCAATACTTCCGCTTGAGATAAAACACAAATAGCAGTCTCTTCACTCTTTCCGTCTCCGCTCTTTTCTATGGTTTGGCTGATCAGGTTAGCCTGCCTTTCACATAGATCTGCTTTTTCATTTTGATTTAATGCCCGGTAAATGTTGATCATATCTTTCAGCAGATTTTTGTTAAGGGGATTTTTTGAATATTTAATTTCTGCCTCCGCTACCATTTTCTCGGCTTTACTTTTAGGTATTCTTTTTTGGGCTGGTTTCCAGAATGTTCCCGATTCCCTGTTGTAATCACCGATGGTATACTCCATTTTTATAAACTTACTTCCGTAATACAGTTGGCTCAGTTGTTCCTGCGTAAGATCGGAAGGATGTACCTTGAAAATATCCAAAAGGTTATAAAAATTTTCCTGGGGATCATCAATTACATTTTTCTTTATTAATTCCGTATTGATCTGCCCGGATGAAAAAGTAAAAAACAGATTCAGAAATAGCGTAAAGATTAGTTTTTTCATTTTTAAACGATTTGTAAAGTCACTGTTTTCATAGTCCTTCAAAGATACATATTGGGATCAATAATATGGAGTGTAAAAGTCGGAAATATTTGGCAGAGCTAAAAAATCATGAAGAGTGATCAATGATTGGTTTGATCAGGATAAAAGACGTAAAAGTCAGCGTTTATCCGCGAGATATATTATTTATACTATTTTAAATTTTAACTAAAACAAGACTGTTTGTAATGTTTGTAAATTGCATTTTAATCCAAACAACCGTGTTTCAGATTAATGCAATTTGAATTTTAACTAAAACAAGGCTGTTTGTAATGCTTGTCAATGTTATTTTAATTCAAACAACCCTGTTTTAGCTTAATGCAATCTGATTTTTAATAAAAACCAGAACGTTTGCTTTATTTGTCAAAGACATTTCAATCCTGACCCGGATTTTAATTAATTGATCATTCTGTGATAAAGCGCAAAAAAGTGAGGCTGCCAACAACAGTTCGGCAGCCCCTTTGGTTTTATTGTCTGATGAATTTAAAAGACTGTATTTTCCCTTTTGTCGTAAGCTGCAAAATATAATTTCCCGGAACAAGATTACGGACATCAATCTTATCCTGATTCAGAATGTTCTCATCATAAATCCTGCCGCTGGCATCGAAAATTTTATAATTGGCATTTGAACTTTTCAGGTTCTTTATATAAATAAAGTCCGTAACCGGATTGGGATAGATGTTTAGATCGGCTGAAAAAGGAGTTTCAGCAGTTTTCAACACGCAGCTTCCTACAATATCTTCTAAAAATAGCCAGCCTTTACCGATTAACAGATCTCTTTTGGGAATAACGTTAGCGGCATACTGTAAAGGCTGTATCATCCCCAGGTCGATATTATCCGGGGTATCCGGATGATCTGCCCATCCGGCAAGCGTTTTACTGTAATTCTCACAGCTCATACCGGACATTACGAAGATTTGTTTTGCAAATTCCAGGGAGGAGATATTCCAGTTGCCGAGTGACTGATTGAAAGAAGCCGCATTGGCAAACATGGAAGTCATTTTTTTTACATTGCTGACATCCCACATTTCCAGAGGCTGATTAAAGGCTTGAGCACCGCTGAAAACACCACCCATATTCAACACTTCGGAGGTGTCCCAATTATTCAGTGGCTGATTAAATGCCGATGCCGAAAAAAACATATTATACATGTACTTTAGACTTGAAGTATTCCAGCTGTTAAGGGGCTGGTTAAAACTACTGCAGGAAATAAACATCCATGCGGTCGTAAATACATGAGAGACATCCCATGAACTGATGTCCTGATTAAAAACATCTCTTCCTCCAAACATATAGCTGAGGTTGGTGGCTGAAGACATGTTCCATTTATTTAAGTTGGGCGGATTGAATAGACCGAGATCAGGAGAATAGATCATTCCCGGAATATGCTGCAGCGCAAACATAAAACTGAAATTCTCAATGGTTGAGGTATCCCAGTTCTGCATAAAATCATTTCCGGCAAAACTATTTGCTCTGTAAAACATTAACGATGCATCGGTAACATTGCTGAGGTCCGGTGAGTCTGAGGCCGTCATTTCAACCCTCTGGCAATTGGCAAATGCAGCGTTCATAGAAGTCCATTCAATATTTCCCCACTGCTCGATGTTCAGAAGTTTATCTGCGCTGCCTTTCATCTGTAATGAGGGCACAAGAACTTCAAAATTAAAATTCAGCACCTGGTGGGTGGCAAACTGTATCTTCTGAAAAACACCGTTACCGTTTGAAACCTTCACACGGTAGGTAGGGTTGGAACCGTCCTCTCTTGAAGGTTTGCCGAAGTCGATCAGGACCTGGCCGCTGGAAGTTACATTGTCCATAACCCCGGAATGCTGCGGAAAACCTATTTCTTCCCACCGGATCGTATAATTTTGTCCGGTCCCGGGAAACCAGATCTGGTTGGCATCCGCCTGAAAAGGAGCATTGACAAGTACCGCAGGAGTTGAAACAATTCCGGGCTGCCAGACGGTGATGAACTCATCCTGAGCATTGGCTATCACAGAAAAAACAACAGAAATAAAGAGTAAAATTTTTCTAAACATATCAATATTTTGTGAATTATAAAAGTAAGTAAAATAAAAAAACTCACCAAATCCGGCGAGCATAAATTACTTTATTCCTGCATTATATTTTTGCGGACAAATAGGTAAAGGCTTATTTTTAAACTTTACAGAATGGCGCGATCGATCTTTACATCAAGCCCTGATGCTGAAAATTATCAGGAATTATACTGAATAAAATCTTACTTTCGTTTTGAAGATTTCCGGATGTATAGCTGCGGCGCAAGAACAACCTTCTTCTCAATGGAAATACCCGAGCCGTTTTCTTTTACATTTTCAAGAAATACCTGGCCCGCCATTTTCCCCATCATCACAGGAGTCTGATCAACCGAGCTGATCGGCAGCTCCATAAACTGGGTAAAAGGCTCGTTGGAAAAACCGATCACAGCCACTTCCTGCGGGATTTTAATTTTTTTCTTCTTTAATTCCTGGCAGGCGCCTAACGCGGCAAAATCACTCGCTGAAAAGATGGCATCCGGAACGGATTTCCTGTCCCAAAGCTTTTTAATGGCCTCAATACCGGCTTCGATAGAACTGCCCGTAGCCATGATATTTTCCTCTTTTACCTGAAAGTCATGATCGATCAGTGCTTGCTTATACCCATTCAGACGGTTCTGATAAATTTCAAGATTCAGATCCCCTGAAAAGTGGCAGATATTCTTGTATCCTTCCTTGATCAGATGTTCTGTTGCTAGGTAGCCGCCCCGGTAATCATCAATAGTTACCGTGCTGATGCCCGAAATATCTTTCTTACGGTCAAAAAAAATAATCGGGGTATTGGTGGTATCGAGTATGCTGTGAATATGAGCCGTATCAATCGTGGTTTTGGATACCGACATAAAGATCCCGTCGACCTGCGCATTTAAAAGCGTATTCAGGTGTCTTTTCTCAATATTCACGTCTTCGTGGCTCTGGCAGATGATCACATGATAACCGAAAGGAGAAAGCTCTTCTTCTATCCCGCGGATCACGGAGGAAAAGAAATTGGTATTGACAAAAGGAACGATAATGCCGACATTTTTGGTTTCCCCGCTTTTCAAAGCTTTGGCCAGATTGTTCTGCTTATAATTCATCTCCTTTGCCGTTTTGGTGACCAGGTCTTTGGTGGCCTGGCTTATCCTTGGATGATTATTAAGGGCTCTTGAAACAGTTGCCACACTTACGTTTAGCTTTTTCGAAATATCATAGATGGTGGCATTTTTCTTATTCATACGGGGTTCTGAGTTATGTCTCTAAATGAAGTGCATTATTGACGTAAATTTAATCAAATTATGTCTACCATAAAGGAAATTATGCATTTTATATGACATTTAAAAATAAGCAGCCCAAACCCGGTTAAAAATAAGGATGATGATTTTTTTTGCAATCCTGAATCAAACCCGGATCGATCATAAAGCCGTATTCCTATTCTTCGTTTCCCGACGGAATATTTAATCCTTCCTCCTGCGCTGAAGATCCGTTGATTCTATTAATAATCAGCGTTCTTAAACGGTCCTGATGCTGATCTCCCCACTGGCCCAATGCACTCACGACGGGAATCAGGCTTTTGCCAAATTCGGTAAGGCTATACTCTACTTTCGGGGGAACAACCGGGTAGATGATCTTTGAGATCAGTTCGTGATCTTCCAGTTCCTTCAGCTGTACATTTAAAACCCTGCGGGAAGCGTCCGGTATTTTGCGCTGCAGTTCGCTGGGTCTTTTATGTCCCTCATTGATAAACCACAGCAAACGGATTTTCCATTTGCCGTAAAGCACTTCACCGATCAGATCCAGTCCGCAGTTGAGGTTGGGAATTATTTTTCTCTCGTACATATTGCAAAATTAAACGTATGCTTCAATTTACGCAATAGGGGATCAATTTATCCCTATATGAATCGTAATTCCGTACTTGTGCAAACTGTTTTTATACCTCAATTTTGGCCTATAACAATTCTTAAAAAAATGGAACAATTTAATTTCAACAATGAATTATCGGGCAAGATTGCCTTAGTGACCGGAGGTACCAAAGGAGCTGGACGAGCCATTGCCGAAAGACTTTTACAAGCCGGAGCCACGGTGATTATTACCGCCAGAAACGCTCCGGAAAATGAAAATCCCAACCTTCATTTTATGGCCGCTGATTTAAGTAAACCGGAAGAAGCAAAACACATCATCGACAAAGTCTTGTCGACTTATGGAAGGCTTGATATCCTGGTCAATAATCTTGGTTCTTCCGAAACACCGGCGGGCGGTTTTGCGGTGCTCAGCGATGAAGACTGGGAGTCTACCTTACAGGCGAATCTGCTTGCACCGGTAAGGCTTGACCGGGGATTTTTACCCCAAATGATTGAGCGGAAAAGCGGTGTTATCATTCATATTGCTTCGATCCAGGGTAAACTTCCTTTGTACAATTCTACACTGCCGTACGCAAGTGCAAAAGCAGGATTAATCAATTACAGCAAAAGCCTGTCAAATGAAGTGACACCGAAAGGGGTACGCGTGCTTACGGTTTCCCCGGGATGGATCAACACGACGGCCTCGAAAGCCTGGCTCGGTGAAATCGCCAGAAAGGCAAACAGTACGGTGGAAGAAGCACAGCAAAGCGTAATGGATGCATTGGGCGGAATCCCTTTCGGAAGGCCTGCCGAACCACAGGAAGTGGCAGAATTAGTCGGTTTTCTGGTTTCACCACGGGCTGATTATCTAACGGGTACCAATTTCGTTATCGACGGGGGAACCGTTCCTACTATTTAACAACCTTAAAAATATATCATTATGAACTTACCAAAAGTACTCGCCGATTTGGTTGAAACACAGAACCGTTTCGACAGCGCAGGCTATGCTCAATGTTTTTCAGAAACCGCCGTTGTTTTTGATGAAGGTAAAACCCACACCGGAAGAAAAGAAATCGAACAGTGGATTGAAAAGGCCAACAACGACTACCGAGCCGTCATGAAACCTCTCGAATATTCGGAAAATGAAGAAATCCTGAAAGCCGAAGTTTCCGGAAATTTCCCGGGCAGCCCGATTGTAATGTCTTATGATTTAACCTTAAAAGACGGCTTGATTCAATCATTAAAAATAACGGGATAATAGAAAGGCGAATCAAAATAATCTCTAAAGCATGAGGCTATCCAAAAAGTTTGGAAGCCTCTTTTTTTTACGCCAGAAAATTGAACCGGTAATTTTTTATGTTCCGGAGGATCAAAATCTGTGTAGCAGAAAAAAAACAATGGAATATTGCAAGCAGGCCGTAGTGTGCTATGATAAGATAGAACTCCGACGAGTTCCGGTACAAGATGCTGATATTGATCTACACAGATATTGCTCCTGAGGAGCAAATCCTACGCTGTGCGATAAAAATCATTATTTAAATCAGATAAAATCGTGGCGATTACAAAAAATGACTATCGTGACTTTTAGAACAGCTTCTTGCCTGCTGAACCTGTGGTCAGTCTTACACCTTTTGTAGTCCTCCGGATACGTTATTTATCCCTCGGGCCCCGTCTTTAACCCTTTCGGTAACGTTATTCAGAAGTCCGGAGACGTTATGTATAGCTCCGGAGACGTCTTTCACCCCTTGCAACCCGTTGTTCACCGGTCGGGAGAGGTTGGCAACGTATCGTTTGGCGTCGGTAACCCCAACCGACCCGTTGAGAACCCTGCCAGACCCGTTAAGAACGTATCGCGACACGTCCTGCAACGGGTCGGAAGCGCTGATGAACGTATCGGGAGGTGTGAAGAACGGGTCCGGACACGTTCCGGACGTGTCGGTTGACGTCCGGAACGTGGAATGTGTTGAAAAAGGATATTGCTAAAAAGTATACGACTCATCCGCAGAAAGGAATTGCTCTTTTGTAGAGAGGCATTTAAATTTCAATCTTTTAAAAGGCGGCGAAAATTCAAAAAAATTTCTGACGGCTCCGGTTGTTTTCATCGTTTTATGGATGTATATTTATAAAAACAACCAATGGATACAAACGATTTACCAAAGACCATTCCTGAACTTGAACAATGGATGAAAGATCATTGTTACAATTTCAACAGCTATTCCGTTAACGGAAATCCTATTTATGAAGGCTTTGGAATGGAAAAGTCGGATGGTCATTTTACCTGGTATTATACGGAACGGGGGAAGAAAGAGCCTTTAGACTCCTTCAACACCGAAGCGGAAATCGTGGCGCATGCTTTTCATCAGATCACTTCAGACCGATGGGCGAAGACCCATTGTATCGGTTTTTCCGCTGACATCCGTAAAATCTCCGACCTGAAAAACACATTAGACCGCCTGGACATCGAATATTTTGAAGATAAAATACCCTATTACGGACTGGAAAGACCGGTGTACAGAATATTTGTTTCAGGTTGTGACATTCTGAAAACGGAACATTTAAAGAAAACATACCGGACGGAGAAATAAACGGTGGCGATATCTCGATTAAATCAATCGTTTTCTACAAATATTTTCTTATAACCACCCCGTCTCAATCGTTTCCCGCTTTTATAATGGTCATATTTAGTTTTAATTTTTGAAGGAAAATTCCAGCTTTTGTATCGAAGCTAGTTAAATTCCACTCCTGTGGAATGGTGGCAAAAATTGAAAGAATTTTTGACGGGGTGGTTTATTTACTTTAAATTAAAAGGGCTAGGCTCATTTCAATTAAAAATAAATCAGTAATCTCCTGGCTGTTTACAAAATTCGCTTCATGCCTATTCCAAAACAAAGAAAATGCTCCCCGCCGAAGCCGGAAGCATTTTCAACCCTAATATTTAATATAATTAACCCATTACAGGGAGACCCCACGTCTCCATGGAATGAAATCATTCTGATTCAGTAAGTCGGCTTTGGTTTTTACCTGGCCGCTGGCTACCCGGATGATGTATTCTAACAGCTCATCTGCCGCTTCGGGAATGGTTTTATCTCCGCTGATCACGGTTCCGGCATTAAAATCAATGATGTCCGGCATTTTTTCTGCCAATGCGGTATTAGAAGAAATCTTTACGACCGGGGCAATAGGATTCCCCATCGGTGTTCCGAGGCCTGTGGTAAAAAGGACGACGGTTGCGCCTGATCCTACCAAAGCCGTGGTACATTCGGCGTCGTTTCCGGGCGTACAGAGAAGGTTGAGGCCTGGTTTTGTGGCATACTCTGTAAAATCCAGCACTTCAACGATGGGCGCGGCACCTCCCTTTTTGGCGGCACCCGCAGATTTCATCGCATCGGTAATGAGACCGTCTTTGATGTTTCCGGGAGACGGGTTCATATCGAAGCCTGAGCCAGCTGCTACGACCGATTTTTCAAAATCTTTCATGAGCTGAAGGAATTTCACACCATCTTCATCATTGATGCAGCGGTTGACCAGTTCCTGCTCTACCCCACACAATTCCGGGAATTCGGCAAGCATGGTGGTACCGCCCACAGCAGCCATGATATCGGAAACTTCCCCCAAAACCGGGTTGGCAGAAATTCCTGAAAAACCATCGGAGCCTCCGCATTCCAAACCGATGTTCAGTTTGGTAATGGGTGCCGGTTTTCTTTCTATATGATTGGCCTGTTTAATTCCTTCATAGGAATCTTTGATAACGCCGGTAAGCATCTCATCAATCGTTCCCGATTTCTGCTGTTCGTAAACGACGATCGGTTTTTTGTTATCCGGGGCCAAAGCATGCAGCGCATCCATAAAGATCTGCACCTGAAGATTCTGGCAACCCAGGCTTAGTACGGTAGCACCCGCTACATTCGGGTTGTTGACATATCCTGCAAACAGCCTTCCCAACGCTTCGGCATCCTGACGGATTCCCCCACAACCACCCTGGTGGGTAATGAATCTTACGTCGATATTTTTGAATACTCTTGTATCGTTTTGCTCCTCTTCCACGGAAACATCAGCTTCCGAACCGCCATTTAATAATAATCTTAATAATAACTGATGCTTGCTTGCTTTTTCGTGCAGTAGTTCTTTTTCAAAGATGTCTTTGAGGGTTTCGATATTCTTGTTTTCACAGAATACCAAAGGAAAGAATAACCAGACATTTTCTGTTCCCACCTGCCCGTCCTCACGGTGATAGCCCATGAAAGTACGGTCTTTCCATTTGTCTGCATTGGGTGGGTTCCAGCCCAGGGTTTCGGTTTTGCCTTCCACTTTTGCGCTCTGGTGCTTTACGTTTTCCGTGGTGATCACCTCTCCTTTTCTGATGGTTTGGCTGGCTTTTCCGACGATGACACCATACATGATGATCTGCTCGCCGGCCTCAAAATCTTGGGCAGCGAATTTATGTTTAGCTTTAATATCTTTGACCACCGTATAATCTGCACCGTCAAGATGTACCGATTCTCCGGCAGGTAAATCCACCAACGCTACAATGACGTTGTCTTTGGGGTCTACTTTCAGTACTTTCTTTTGCATGATTTTTAAGAATTAAATTCTACAAAATTGTTATATGCTGTTTCCATATCATGATGATCGATCTCGTACAATGCTTTGGCAACAGATGCTTTTAAACCTTCAACCTGTGTAATATCTGTGTCCCAGAATCGTTTTTCGCTTAATGCCAATTCTGCTACGTTCGCGTAATTTTCGCTTGTCCAGATTTCTTTGAATCTGTTGATGATTGCTTCTTCATCATTCAACGGAAGCGTTTTTTCTCCAAAACTTCCCTGGTAGAACCTGATTAAACATGCCAAAGAGAATGTTAAATTCAAAGGTAGCTTATTGTTGGTTTCAACATATTTTAACAAACTCGGAAGCACTCTTACTTTAAATTTAGATACAAAATATAAAGCGATGCTTGCCAGATGATGTTTAATGAAAGGATTTCTGAATCTGTCGAAAACTTCTTCCGCGAAATTTTTTAATTCTGTTTCATCCAGACCTAAAGTAGGATTGACTTCATTAAAGATAGAATCGCTTAAAAATTTACCGATAAATTCGTTATCAATGGATTCCTTTACGGTTTCTTTTCCTGATAAAATTGCAGGGGCCAGCATCAAAGTATGTCCGCCATTCAGAATTCTGACTTTTCTCAGACGGTAGGGCTGAATATCATCAACCACTAAAATCTGTTCGTTGATCTTCTTGAAAGGAATTCTTTCATTTAAATTTCCGGCATCCTGAATAACCCATAAGAGGAAAGTTTCGGAAACCACCATCATCCGGTCTTCATAATCGAGCTGCTCTTCGTAAGATTCTGCATCGTCTTTCGGATACCCCGGAACGATTCTGTCTACCAAAGTATTGTGGAAATAGTTGTTTTCATTGATCCATTGGGCAAAGCTTTCTTCTAAATTCCAAAGTGTTGCGTATTTTAAAATAATATCTCTTAAGACAAACGCATTGTCTTCGATCAGTTCACACGGAATAATTCTCAATCCTTTATCTTCTGCCCCGTTAAAATGTTTGAATCTTTCATGTAACAGAACTGTTACTTTCGCAGGAAAATTTTTGTGCGGACCTGTATAAGAATTTTCTGATTCGTCGTACGCAATTCCGGTTTCCGTAGTGTTGGAAAAAATAAACTCCAGCGCTTCTTCTTTGGCCAGCGCTAAAAATTCATCGTAGTCTGTATATGGATTCACAGATTTCTGAATGGCAGAAATGATCTGCTTTTCGTCAATAATTTCTCCTTTTTTGATTCCTCTGGTGAAAAGGGTATATACATTATTCTGTTCTTCCAGCTTATGAACCGAACCGTTCGGCGTCGGCTGAACATTTACTATTCCGGCATTGAATCCGGTTTCTTTATTTAACCTGTCAATCACATAATCGGTGAATCCTCTCATGAAATTTCCTCCGCCAAACTGTACAATTTTAATGGGAAGTTTTTCCTGAGCATTTATTAATTCACGATTTAGTTTTTGTTTTATCTGATTTTCCATTTTCTAATTTTTATTGCGGGGTTGGTTTGCGCTGTGCTTTTTTGAACGCAGAGGCCGCAAAGGTTTTTTAACTGCTTACGATTTTATTATTCTTAACTTCTTAAATCACCTTAATGATTGGGGTTGAAAGCAGAGGCCGCTTAGGTTTTTTTAAATTCGCACTGCATATTTTAAGTTCGCAAAGGCGTTTCACTTAGCAGAGAACGCAGAGTTCTTTTATTAACAGTTTGGTTCTTAATTTAAACGTAAGGTTTTTACTTAGCGATGACATCATTGTTTTTTGTACTTCCTCAGATCCAGTTATTTGATTACTTTATATTTCGGGACTAATGTTTTCATCACTGCCCACGCGATGAGGTATGCTACGGCACAGATCGAGAAGATAATCATGTATCCTTTGTCGATTCCGTCCACGACTACGGCTCCGGATTTTTCCAGCTGCTCGAAGAATTTGTCCGGCAATCTTTCGTTGATGTATTCCGGATATTTTTCCAATAAAGGAGTTCCATCCACGGTTGTCCACGCTTTATGGGCATGATCGAATAAAAGACCTGAGGATATATTAATTAAAAAAGATCCGATTCCGCCTGCCATTCCTCCGATTCCGGTGATGGTAGCGATAGCTTTTTTAGGAAACATATCTCCGACGGTCGAGAAAATATTAGCCGACCAGGCCTGATGGGCTGCTCCGGCAACTCCGATGATGAGCACAGGAATCCAGTATGTGATGGAGCCCAAAGGCTGGGCCAATAATGCTAAGAGTGGGAAAAATGCAAAGATCAGCATGGCTTTCATCCTTCCGGAGTAAGCGTTCATTCCTTTCTTTTCCACAAAATATTTCGGAAGCCACCCCCCGATAATTGAGAATAATGTGATCATGTACAGGACAAACAGCGGAAATGAACTTTGGGTGGAGTCCATTTTATATACCGAACTTAAATAAGCCGGTGTCCAGAAGAGAAAGAACCACCACACCCCATCGGTCATAAATTTCCCGAAGGCAAATGCCCACGTCTGTCTGTAGCTGAAACATTCCCGGTAGGTAAATTTTCTTTCTTCCACGGTCTCTCTCTCCGTTTCCACAAGCACTTCTTCCTGATCCTGCTGGATGTAGGTAAGCTCATGCTCATTTACTTTATGGTGGTCGTGCGGTTTCTTATAGTAAAATACCCAAAGTCCCATCCATACAAATCCTAACGCCCCAATAATGATGAAAGCCCATTCCCACCCCATTGATTTTGCAATAAAAGGAATGGTAACAGGGGCTGCCAAAGCACCTACGGTAGCCCCGGCATTCCAGATGCTGGTAGAGAAGGCCCTGTCTTTCTTGGGAAAATATTCGGCCGTTGTTTTAATGGCTGCGGGAAAATTCCCGGCTTCCCCAATAGCCAACACGAAACGCGCAAAAATAAACAGCGAAACACTGGTGCTGATAATGGCAGAAGTATTGGAAACTTTCGCGATCAATTCTTTGGAACCGTGAAAACCGGCCATCCAGTTTCCGGTAAGGATTCCCGATGTTGCGATTCCGCAGAAAGCGTGTAAAATAGCACCTACCGACCAGATTCCGATAGCCCAAAGAAAACCTTTTTTGGTATCCATGAAGTCGACAAATTTTCCTGCGAAAAGCATTCCTATCGCATAGAAAATGGAAAATAAAGCCGTGATATTTCCATAATCGTTGTTGTTCCAGTGAAATTCGGGAGCGATAAAATCTTTCCATGTTAATGATAAAACCTGACGGTCCAGATAATTGATCGTGGTGGCAATAAACAGCAAAACGCAGATCGTCCATCTGAAATTCGTCGGTTTTAGGGATTTAACTGAACTCATATTTATTTTTTTGAATTAGTTGGCTGTTGGTTTAATTTTTACTGTTGGTTGGTTTGAACGCAAAGGTTCGCAAAGTCTTTTTTAAATACCTATGCATATCTTCAAGTTCGCAAAGGCGTTTCACTTAGCAGAGACCGCAGAGTTTTTCATTAATCAATTGTTACTTCTTAACTTCTTAATCAATTAATGGTGGGTTTGAACACAAAGGCCTCAGAGTTTTTTTTAAATGCGCCTGCATATCTTCAAGTTCGCAAAGGCGTTTCACATAGCAGAGACCATAGAGTTTTTCCTTAATCAATTGTTATTTTTCCTAACTTCTTAATCATTAATGGTGGGTTGAATGCAACGTTTTTTATGATCTTAAAGTCTGAATAATGTCCAGTACTTTTCTGGTTTCATTTTCGATGCCTGCATAATTTTTAGCCAACATGATTTCTTTACTTATCAATTTGCTTCCCATCCCCACGGCAGAAACTCCGGCTTTAAACCAGCTTTCAATACTTTCTTGGGTAGCGTCTACTCCACCGGTTGGCATAAATTTCAGATTTGGGAACACCTCTTTGATGGCACTCATAAATGCGGCTCCGAGAACATTTCCCGGGAATAATTTGATGAAGGTGACGCCTGATCTTTCAGCTTCTATGATCTCAGTCGGCGTCATGCATCCCGGACTGTATAAGAGGTCTTTCGGAATTAAAAATTCGGACACTTCTTTTACAAATCCCGGACTGATAAAAAAATCGGCACCTGCGTTGTAATATTCTTCTGCCTGCTTTACATCTTTTATCGTTCCTATTCCTAAAAGCATTTCCGGCATTTCTTCATTGCGGACTTCAATCATTTTGTGAAAATTGCCCAGGGCAGATTCACCGCGGCTCGTATATTCCACCGCACGTATTCCCGCTTTGTATAGGGATTTTAATATTTCTATCGTTACCGTCTCGTCAGCATGATAATACAGCGGTAAAATCCCCTGGCTGATGATAACATTCGTAACAGCTTGAATTTTTGTCATTTTTACTTCATTATTTATTGGAAATAATCTTTTTTTGAACACAGAGTTCGCAAAGGTATTTTTATTGCGGACTGCCATTAGTTTCGCAAAGCCGCTTCGCTTATAAAAGAACAAAGCTTTATCAGTTATAAACATATCATTCTAAACTGATTAATTCAATTGCTAAAAGCTAGCAGCCAAAAGCCATTTACCTTTTTATTCTTCCTCCGGAGTCTCCGTTCATGACTTCGAGAATATCTTCTGCGCTGCTGTAATTGATGTCCCCTACAATGGTGTGTTTGATGGCACAGGCTGCATTGGCAAAGTTCAGGGCTTTCTCATCATCAAAATGAATCAGTCCATAGATAAGTCCGGCAGCAAAGGCATCTCCGGTCCCTATCCTGTCGACCACCGGGCTGACTTCCAGCAAATCCGTTTCGAAATAATTCCCGTTGACCAGGGCTCTCCCCTGTGTTTTCTGGGCACTCGCCGTAACGCCGATTCTTATTTTGTCGAAGATCTTATGGATTGAGGGACAATGCTTCTGCAATGCTTCAGAGGCTTGTATAAAACCTTCTTTACCGGAAGAAAACTGCGTACCCAGGATTTCATTGATTTCGTTGACGCCTCCGATGAAGATCGTGGAATAAGAAACCAGTTCTTTCAGAATTTCCTGCCCGCTTTTGCCGTATTTCCACAGGTTGGAACGGTAGGCAGGATCGGCAGTAATTTCCATTTCCATTTCACGGGCGGTTTTTAAAGCTTCTCTCAGGCTTTCGTAGGCTGCGCGCGAAATTCCGGGGCTGATACCTGTCCAGTGGAAATACCGGTGGCCTTCCAAAACTTCTTCCCAATCAATCTGTTGAGGTTTGATGTTTGCAAAGGAGCCGTTCAGTCTGTTGTAAGCGATTCTGCCTGCGCGAACCGATGCGCCTGTTTCAAGAAAATACAATCCCAAAGGATGCTCATTTTTACTGATAAAAGCGGTATCGATCCCAAAACTTTTGATAAATGACAGCGCAGATTCCCCGACAAAATCATCTGAAACACAACTCACATGCCTTACCCTGCATCCCATGGTAGCGAGTGATGCCGCTACATTCAGCTCTGTTCCGCCGAAAAAAAATTCCATCTCATGGCTTTGCTTCATGGTACGGTTTCCGGTAGGTGAAAGCCTCATGATGACTTCTCCGAATGTGACTATTTTATTGCTCATTGTTTAAATTAATGATCATTTAAATACTTGCTATTTAATGCAAAGGGTCGTTAATATTTTTTACTACTAATTGTTTTTAGTTCTTAAAGCGTTTCACTTAACTAATACCTCTCAAATTTGACAGATTACGCAATTTTTTTTACATAATCATCTGCTGGATTTGCTCAATCTTCGAGAGTTCTTATTTAATTTAAAAATCAAAATAATTTTTAGCATTATGGTAGCAGATATCGGAAATAATTTTCCCGACATGTTCCATATCATCCGGCAGTTCTCCTTTTCTCATTTCTTCACCGAAAAGGTTGCACAGCACTCTTCTGAAATACTCATGTCTCGGGAAAGAAAGGAAACTTCTGGAATCGGTAAGCATACCGACAAAACAGCTGATCAATCCCATATTGGAAAGGGCATTCATCTGCTTGATCATGCCGTCCTTCTGATCCAGGAACCACCATCCCGACCCAAACTGTACTTTTCCTTTAATGCTTCCATCATTGAAATTCCCGATCATGGTGGCAAAAATCTCGTTGTCGGCAGGGTTTAAGTTATAAATAATCGTTTTTGTTAATTTATCTTTTCCGTCTAAGGTGTTTAAAAATTTAGATAAAGTTTCGGCCTGTACAAAATCACCGATAGAGTCCCAACCCGTATCCGGACCGAGAATTCTGTGCATTCTCTCGTTGTTATTCCTTAAAGCACCTAAATGGAACTGCTGTACCCATCCGTATTTGTGATAGGTTTCACTTAAAAACAAAAGAATAGCCGTTTTGAATTGGTTGACCTGCTTTTCAGCGATTACCTTTCCGTTGAGCTTATCGCTGAAGATCGAATTGATTTCAGCTTGCGTAGATTCTTCAAAAGAAATATTGTTTAACCCGTGGTCACAGAGCCTGCAGCCGTTTTCGTGGAAATATTCGATTCTTTTTAGTAAGGCATCACACAGCGTCTGGTAAGAATTAATTTCAATACCTCCAGCTTCAGCCAGCTTTGCAAGATAATCTGCAAAGTTGTGGTTTTCAATTAAAATGGCTTTATCCGGACGAAAAGCTGTGCTTACTTTAATGCTGAAATCGCTCTTCGCCAGATCCTGATGATAATTGAGGGTATCAGTAGGATCTTCGGTGGTACAAAGCGATTCTATGTTCATCATTTTCAGCAGTCCTCTTGTGGATTTTTCCGGGGTCTGCAGCTGCGAAGTGATGTTGTCGTAAATGTCTGAGGCATTATCCTCATTCAACAATTCATCGATTCCGAAATACCTTTTCAGTTCGAGGTGTGTCCAGTGATAAAGCGGGTTTCTCAGGGTAAAGGGCACTGTTTTTGCCCAGGCCTGGAATTTTTCTTTATCGGTAGCATACCCGGTGATGAATTTTTCGCTGACGCCCAGGGTACGCATGGCTCTCCACTTGTAATGGTCGCCTGCGATCCAGACTTTGGAAATATTTTCGAAAACAGTATCTTCGGCAATATCTTTAGGGATCAAATGATTATGATAATCAATGATGGGTTGTTTTTCTGCATATCTGAAGTACAATTCTTCAGCGTATTTATTCTGTAGTAAAAATTGATCTGTTATAAAAGGTTTCATTCTATCTGATTCTGTAGTTATTCATTAGCGGGTTTCCCGATGGTTGCCAGAATTCCGCCGTCAACGTAGATGATCTGTCCGTTGATGAACTTACTGGCTTCGGAGGCCAGGAAAATTGCGGTTCCGGCGAGGTCTTCGGGGTTTCCCCAACGTCCCTCGGGTGTTCTGCTGATGATAAAATCGTTAAAGGGATTTCCATCCACTCTTATCGGCTCTGTCTGCGATGTGGCAAAGTATCCGGGACCGATACCGTTTACCTGGATGTTGTGTTTGGCCCATTCGGTGGCCAGGTTTTTGGTGAGCATCTTAAGCCCGCCTTTTGCAGAGGCGTAGGCCACCACATTATCGCGGCCCAGCTCACTCATCATGGAGCAGATGTTGATGATCTTCCCTGATTTTCTTTTGATCATGTATTTTCCGACAAGCTTCGACATGATAAAAGGACCGGTAAGGTCTACATCGATTACTTTTCTAAAATCTTCGACCTCCATTTCAATGGCCGGAATGCGTTTGATGATGCCTGCATTATTGACCAGGATGTCTATTTTTCCGTGGGTTGCTTCCATTAAAGCGACTTTCTGAGCAGCTTCCAGTTCGTCGGTCACATCAAAGAGATAGCCTGTTGCCTTATATCCTTTATCATGATAATACTGCAAAGCTTCCTCTAATTTCGATGGCGTGGTACTCGTAATGGCCAGTTCAGCACCGGCAGCGGCAAGTCCTTCTGCCATTGCCATTCCCAGGCCGTGCGTGCCTCCGGTAACGACTGCTACTTTTCCGGATAAATCAAATAAATTCATTGGAAATTACTTTAATTCGTTGGTTTTAATTCCGTCCATATCGCCGTAATCCATATTCTCTCCGGCCATTCCCCATATAAAGGTATAATTGGAGGTTCCCACTCCCGAATGGATTGACCATTCCGGAGAAAGTACCGCCTGCCTGTTGGTCATAAAAATGTGGCGTGTTTCGTGAGGCTGGCCCATAAAATGGCTTACCGTCTGGCCTTCCTCAAGGTCAAAATAAAAATAGGCTTCCATTCTTCTGGTATGGGTGTGTGCCGGCATGGTATTCCAGACACTTCCGGGCTGAAGCTCGGTCATTCCCATCTGCAGCTGGCAGGTTTCCAGAACGGAATTCACAATCAGTTTGTTGATGACGCGTTTATTGGCATATTTTTCATCTCCCAGTTCTACGATCTCGGCTTCGTTTTTCGTAATTTTGCGGGTTGGGTACGTATGGTGCGCAGGTGCAGAATTGACGTAAAAATAAGGCTGTTCGTTTCCTGATTTTTCAAAAACAATTTCCTTTGCGCCTTTCCCGATGTACAAAGCCTCTTTGTTGGCCAGCTCGTAGACTTCACCGTCTACCGTAACTTTTCCGCTGCCTCCGACGTTGATGATCCCCAGCTCTCTCCTGTCCAGGAAATGTTCAGCTTTCAGATCGTCCGTCGGTTCCAGAGTCAGGGCTTTTGCGGAAGGCATAATACCGCCGACAATCAGCCTGTCGTACATACAATAGACCAGTTTTATCTTATCTTCATTAAATAAATCATCGATCAGAAACTCCTTTCTGAGATCTTCCGTCGTATATTTTTTTACATCTTCGGGATGATGGGCATAACGAAATTCTGATGGTGCCATACTTCTTTTTATTTTTCTTTTATGGTGGTTTTTATTAAATCTGTTAAACATTGCGTAATCGATTGCATAAAATTACACTAAAATTCACAGAAATACTTGTGGGATAAATATATCATTATTCTTTAATTAGTTAACAAAAATTTAATTTAAATTTATAAAAAGCTCATATTCAACTAAATAAAATTCAAAAACAAGCATTAATACTTTAGTAAAAAAAGAAATTCATTCCCGGATATTAACCAAAACTGATGTTCAGAACGCAGAAAAATATAAAATCATGCCAGAAAATAAGCAGTCTTGGCTTTTAAATATCATCAAAACTGAACTTAAATCGAGCAGTCTTGCGCTTTCATTATCAAATCCGGCTTTCAGCGTCTGAAATATTCGCTTTAATAATCATTCAAAAGATGACAAAAATCAGGAAATGAGATTAAATTTCGATGCTGTCTTTCAATTTTGGTAAATATCAGATCGGCAAAATGAGATGATTTTAATTAAATTTTAAGGTAAATTCTACTACAGCCATCAACTTTTCATTTATTTTTTAAAGAAGCTTCAGTTACTTACAATTAACATATAATAAAATGTATATCAATTATTTATATATAATTTTCAAATTAAATAATACTGTATATAAATCACCTTTTAACACAAATTAATGAAAAAATAATATTTTTTTCTTTGCATATTGGAAAATAATATTAGTTTAGGAGCCAGGATATTTATATGAAAATTTACGCAATCGATTGCACTATGGTAAGCGTCAATTTAAAAGAATATTTCCACTAGAAAAAACAACAGAATACTTGAATCCGCAAAAAAAGAAGATTGAAAAAAAATTTCAACCAAAATTAAAACTATAAGGATACAAAATGGATAAAAAAGTACAATCCGTAAAGTGGTTATATTTAACTGTCTTTCTACTTCCTGTCCTTGCCATGGCTCAAGAGAAAGAGCCCCGAAAGGAAAAAGAATCCAAGATCGACGAAGTGGTTCTGGTAGGTTATACCAAGGTTTCTAAAAAGGATGTTACCAATGCGGTCTCTTCCGTGAAAGGGGAAGCACTAAAAGATATGCCTTCTACCAATGCCGCGGAGGCCATACAGGGACGTCTTGCCGGCGTGCAGGTTTCTTTAAGTGAGGGATCGCCCGGCGCAGACGTAGACATCGTGGTACGAGGAGGAAATTCTATTACCGGAAGCAATGCTCCGTTGTATATCGTCGATGGTATTCAGATGGATAATGCGCTGACGATCCTGTCGCCCAAAGAAATAGAGTCGATTGAAGTTCTTAAAGATGCTTCTTCTACCAGCATTTATGGGGCACGTGGAGCGAACGGCGTGGTTCTTATCACCACTAAAGGCGGCCGCAAAAGAGCCAAAACGTCGATCAACTACAATGGATTTCTGGGTGTGAGATCTATCCAAAAGACCATTGATGTCCTGGATCCTTACCAATATGTGCTTTATCAGTACGAGATTTATAATAAAGGCGGTGTGCAGACTGATATTGATGCTTTTAATACCCGGTACGGAAGTTTCCAGGATATTGCTAAAAATTACGGGAACCTGAAGAAGATTAACTGGCAGGACGAGGTTTTCGGAAGAGAGGCTTTCAATTTCACGCACAATGTATCGGTTACGGGCGGCTCTGACAATTCATCTTTCTCACTGTCACTAAACAATGTTCAGGAAGACGGAATCATGATCGGTTCGGGACTCAAAAGAAACATGGCCAACTTCAAATATGATTACGATCTTTCTAAAAAACTGAGCCTGACGCTGAATGCAAGATACAGCAGGCAGACCATCTTCGGCGCCGGAACTTCCGCTACAGGTTCCCAGAGCACTAACCGTCTTAGAAATGCGGTCAGATATCAGCCGTTCGAGGGAGGGCCTGCTAAAAATATCGATGAATTCGATCCATTGTTTGCCAACGAGACCAACCTGGTAAACCCTATCATCCTGGCAGATAATGAAGTGAAGGAAAACGGCCGTAATGACCTTTTGCTGAACGGAATCATTGAATATAAGATCAATAAAGACTTCACCTTCAGAAGTGTAATAGGCTATGTACAGCGGGATGAATTTGTCAATCAGTTTTCAGGAACGGTGACGAGTCTTGCGCGACAAAATAACGATCAGCCGGTTGTTTTTTTAAGTAAAGCACAATCCAGAAGGATCACCAATACCAATACCTTAAATTTCAGAAAAACATACGGCAATCACAAAGTAGACTTTTTACTGGGCCAGGAAACCGTAAAAACCGATGCAGAATCTTTGATGATGAACATCAAATGGCTTCCGAAATCGATCAGCCCGCAGGAGGCATTCGCCAACATCCAGTCGGCCAACCCGCCTTCCGGACTCGTACAGGAAAATCCGAAGGCTGATGTTTTACCGGACAGGATCGTATCTTTTTTCGGAAGGGCCAACTATATCTTTAAAAATAAGTATGTCGTAACGGCATCCATGAGGATGGACGGATCCAGCGTTTTCGGTCCAGGAAACCGCTGGGGTTATTTCCCGGCTGCTTCCGTGGCGTGGAAGATCAATGAAGAAAATTTCCTGAAAGAAAGCAGGGTCATCAGCGAACTTAAGCTGAGAGCAGGCTACGGTCTCTCCGGAAACAACAGGATCAAAGCCTTTTTATATGATACCTTCTTCACCACCTCGTCGGATTACGGATATGCCTTCGGAACCAATGTTACACCAGGTGCGACGACCGGAAACATCATGTCTAACCAAGCGGTAAAATGGGAATCGGCCTCTTCAAAAAATGCAGGTCTGGATTTCGGTTTGTTTAAAGGGAAAGTATACGGTTCCCTGGATGTTTACCAGACGGATACGAAAGACCTTTTGCTTTTGGCTAAAATTCCGCAGACCACAGGATATGAATACCAGTACCAAAATTCGGGAAGCACAACCAACAAAGGAATAGAGTTCTCCATCGGAAGCGCCATCATCAATAAGGAAAACTTCAGCTGGAAGATCGATGCCAACATTTCTTCCAATCAGAATACGATTAAAAGCCTGGGAAACAGTGCTTCGGCAAGTTCCAACTACTACCTGTTTCCTTCAGGATGGCAGAACAACCTCAATGACTTCCTGGTACAGGTCGGAAAACCGGTGGGGACCTACTGGGGATATGTGACGGCAGGAAGATATGAAGTCAGTGATTTTGACTACAACCCTACTACACAGGCTTACACCCTGAAAGCAGGCATTCCAAGCTCAGCCGCCGCAGCGAACGGCGCAAAACCCGTACAGCCGGGTGATCTGAAACTTCAGGATCTTAACGGCGATGGTGTTATCGATAACAATGATATGACCGACCTGGGAAATGCCCAGCCGAAATTTTACGGTGGTTTTAATCAGACCTTCCGCTACAAAAACTGGGATATGAGCGTTATGTTCAACTTCTCTGTCGGAAATAAAGTATACAACGCGAATAAAATAGAATACTCCACACAATACCTTTACAGAGACAACAATATGCTTGCCGAGGTAGCCGACCGCTGGAGATGGTTTGATGACAACGGAACTAAAGTAAACGATCCTGCCGCTCTTGCCGCCATGAATGCCAATACCACCATGTGGACCCCACCGGCCGGTGCTTATTTCCTGCATTCTTACGCCATTGAAGACGGATCTTTCCTGAGACTCAATAACCTTACCATCGGCTATTCACTCGGAAAAGACTTTACCAGCCAGCTGGGACTTTCAAATTTCAGGCTGTATTTTACGATGAACAATGTATTCACCATTACCGGCTATTCGGGATATGATCCGGAAGCCAATACCAGAAGAAATCCTTTGACACCGGGAGTAGATTATGCTGCCTATCCGAGAAGCAGGTTTATATTATCAGGTGTTGATATCACTTTTTAAATCTAATATTATGAAGAAAAATAAATTTTTAACAATTGTTTTTTCCATTGCAGGGCTTATCTCGATCAATTCCTGTGAAGAGTATCTGGATGTAGAAAGCTTATCCAATACTGCTGAAAAGCAACAGTTTGACTCCGTATCAGATACTTTCTCTGCTCTCGTGGGAGTTTACAACAGTACCATGGGCGACAACACCTACGGACAGAGAATGAACCTTATCCTGTCCCAATCCGGTGATGACCTGAGAACTTCAGGAGATTACAACGCCAATGACAGAAGAGGAGTAAGCTGCTTCGGGGCCATTCCTACCAATACGGAGCTTTTAAGGCCGTTTTTGGATACCTATACCGGAATTGAAAGAGCCAATCTTGTGATTAAAAACATCCCGATCTCGCCTGTTTTCCAGACGGGTTCTGAAGCAGACAAGCAACTGATGAACAGATACCTTGGGGAAGCGCTCACCCTGAGAGCTCATTTTTATCATGATCTCATTAAAAACTGGGGCGATGTGCCTTTCCATGATGTGCCTTCATCCGATCTTCCCAACCTCTATGAAGCTAAAACAGACAGGGATATCATTTACGATAAAATACTTAATGACCTGTTGAAAGCGGAAAGTCTTGTTCCGTGGAGATCGGAAGGAAATACGACCCCACAGAGAATTTCGAAAGCTGCTGTGAAAGGTTTAAGAGCCAGGATAGCTTTAGCAAGAGCAGGATATTCATTACGAAGAAATCCACAGATGATGATGCAGGGTTCCGAACCTCAAAAGTATTATCAGATCGCCTACGATGAGTGCAGGGATATTATTAATTCCGGCCAGCACCAGCTTAATCCAAGCTATGAAGGATTGTTCAGGTCGCTGCATACCAACACCCCGGATGCAACCAATGAGATTATCTATGCCATTGGCGCTTTTGGAGGAAACTCTAGAACAGACAGTAAAATCGGTTACTACAACGGCCTTCGACATGATGATACCGACTGGAAATCTTCCGGAGGAATCAGTGCGATCCCGGTTTACTTTTACGAATTTTCAAAATACGATTTGAGAAGAGATGTCAATATCGCGATCTTCAGGGTAAACACCTCGAAGCAGCAGGAATTGCAGACTTCCATCAACTGGAACGACGGAAAATTCAGAAAATCATGGACTTCCATCACCGGAACTTCCCAGAATTTAGGAATCGACTGGCCTCTTTTGAGATATGCGGACATTCTTCTGATGTTTGCGGAAGCCGACAATGAAATACACAACGGCCCGTCACAGGAAGCCATCAATGCCGTAATGGCCGTAAGACAGAGAGCTTATGCCGGAAATCCCGGAGAGGTAGGAACCATCCCAACGGATAAGCCAGGGTTTTTCAACCATATCGTAAAAGAAAGAATGCTTGAGTTCGGGGGTGAAGGCCTTAGAAAATACGACCTCATCCGATGGAATTTACTGGAAACAAAAATTAACGAAACCAGGCAGAAACTGACCCAGTTTATGAACGGAACAGGGATCTACGCCAACGTACCGGAATATATTTTCTATAAAAAACCGGCTGCCGGAGTGGCCAATTATGCGCCTTCCAAAACGGCACAGCAAAACGTGTTAGACATTGACTTTTACCTCAATGGAATTGCAAAAACGGATATCTTCTACAGTCCTAATCAGAGTGTTGCAACCCCGTCAGGATATACGAAGGTCAACTGGAGACTGGCCATGACACAGCCTTACATCAGCGGTGACCCTATAAAAAGCTATGCTTATTACTTCCAGCCTAACCGGAAGGAGCTACTGCCTATCGCAGCAGATATCATCAACTCCAATTATAATCTTACCCAGGATTACGGATATTAGAACAAAGTTTCACATTCATATCAAAATACAGACTTCTGTCTCAGCGTGGAAGTCTGTATTTTAAAACAAAAAAGAGGTTATGAAAAGCTTCGCAATTTTTAAAAACCTTCTCCTGCTTTCAATGGCTCTGATCGTAATTTTCAGTGTTCTTTCTTTTAAAACCGGCGACCGGCTGATCGTGGTTTCAAAAGACGGAAAAGGTGATTTTATGACCATTCAGGAAGCTGTCGACGCTGTAAGACAAGGTTCTTCCCAAAGAACGAAAATCTTTATCAAAGCCGGACTTTACAAAGAAAAGATCATCATCCCGGAAACCAAAGGCCCCATCCTGCTGGAGGGAGAAAAAGCAGAAAAAACCATCATCACTTTTGATGATTTTGCCTCTAAAAAAAATGCAGACGGAAAAGACATCGGAACAACAGGCTCGGCAACAGTCTTTATTTTTTCCAATGATTTTACCGCAAAGAATATTTCCTTTGAAAACAGTGCCGGAAAAGTAGGCCAGGCTGTAGCGGTTTTAACGACCGGCGACAGGATTGCTTTTGAAAACTGCCGGCTGCTCGGAAATCAGGACACCCTTTACTTGAAAGGGACACAGGATCTTGAAGATAAGACCAAACCTTCCAGAACCTATTTTAAAAACTGCTATATTGAAGGAACAACCGACTATATTTTCGGAGCCGGAACAGCCGTTTTTGAAAACTGTATCATTTATTCCAAAGAAACGGCAAGTTACATTACCGCCGCTTCAACACCGAAAGAAAACAGGTTTGGGTTTGTTTTTATCCACTGTACCCTCACCGGAAATGCTGCAGAAAAATCCGTATATCTCGGAAGACCGTGGAGACCCTTTGCCAAAACGGTATACCTGAACTGCAAACTCGGTTCCATCATAAAACCCGAAGGCTGGCATAATTGGAATAAACCTGATGCCGAAAAAACCACATTTTATGCAGAGTTCCGGTCAAGCGGCGCCGGAGCCGATCCCGCTTCAAGAGTCGGATGGTCCCACCAGCTGGAGCCTGTACAAACCGGGGAATACAATACTGTACTTATTCTGAAAGGACAAGATAACTGGGTTCCCTCAAAAAATTTAAATTAAAATTTTATCTAAATTAAAATAATTGAAACGTATGGCCTTCCACTCCCGGAAAATAATAATGACAGGCTTTTTATGCTTCCTCTCCTATCCGACAGAGGCTCAAAGCGTAATCAGTTTTCCCGGCGCTGAAGGTTTCGGCCGCTACACCACCGGAGGACGCGGCGGAAAAGTATATTTTGTAACAAAATTAACGGATGACGGCTCCGAAGGAACCCTACGGTATGCTTTAGACCAGAAAGGACCGAGATACATTGTCTTCAGGACCGGCGGAACAATCTCCCTCGAATCTCCCCTGAAAATAAAGGAAGGAAATGTAACGATCGCCGGGCAGACCGCTCCAGGAGACGGAATCACGGTGGCCAACTACGAAACTTTCGTAGCAGCCGATAATGTCGTTATCCGGTACATGCGCTTCAGAATGGGCGACCGGAAAAACTACGAAGGAGACGCTTTGGGTGCGAGGTTTATAAAAAATTTAATCGTAGACCACTGTTCCATGAGCTGGTCGACGGACGAAACGGTTTCTGTCTATGCCAATGAAAATACAACCCTTCAATGGTGCGTTATTGCAGAAAGCCTAAGAAACTCCGCACACCGGAAAGGCGCTCACGGATATGGTGGTATCGCGGGGGGAAAATTCTCATCTTTTCACCATAACCTGTATGCCCACCATGACAGCCGGAACCCCCGACTGGGAGAATATGCCGGAAGTAAATTTGCCTTGACCGACCTTACGGATTTCAGAAACAATACCCTATACAACTGGGGTCACAACAGCATCTACGGCGGAGAAGGCATGAACGTAAATATCGTCAGCAACTACTACAAACCCGGACCGGCCACCATCACGACACAGAGAATCGCATCCATCGATAAAAATGAAAACCCAAAAGCAGAAGTTTACCGGATCTGGGGGAAATATTATATCAGCGGAAATGTCGTCGAAGGAAGCCCGGAAGCGACTGCCGATAACTGGTCTGAAGGTGTTTTTAACCAGATGGAACGTTACAACCTCAACGATACGGAAAAAAACCGAATCAGAAAAGACCAACCGCATGATATACAGAATAATGTAAAAACACATTCTGCCGTTGAAGCGTATGAAAAGATTTTAAAAACAGGCGGTGCCAGCCTCAAAAGAGACCTCGTGGAGATGCGGATCATGAAAGACGTACAGAACGGAAGTTTCAGCCATGAAGGATCAAAAGGCAGCCGCAACGGAATCATCGACTCACAGAACGATGTGGGAGGATTTCCCGATCTGAAACCGGGACAGCCGTTGAAAGATTCCGATCACGACGGAATACCGGATGAATGGGAAATCAGGCACAAAGTGAATCCTGGCATTTCCGACTCAAACGGAAGAGATTTAGATAAAAACTATGACAATATTGAAGTATATTTTAATGACATCGTCAAAAATATAACCGACACACAAAACTAATATCCATGAAAGCTTTCTTTAAACAATTTATGTAATGAAAATGTATATGAAACTGAATTTGTTTAAAATGATAATGGCAGGAATCTTTGTCAATACGACATTGACGGCCCAGACTGCTGTGGTTGAAAAAATCAGGAAAAATTCTGATTCACCCTTTTCCTATGCAGAACTTTCTGTTAAAGAAGGCGGAAAATGGGAAGGAAATAAATATATAGGCGGAACTTTCAAAAACATTCAGGAACTGACGCTTCCTGCTTCCCATACCGATCATTCTACCTATATCCGGTATGAGGGAATCGGTCTGGAAAACAACCAGATTGCCTACCGGCTTTACCTCGACTGGAGAAATGCGACCGATATTTTCGGTAAAAAAGTAAAGACACTCGTGCTCCCAGATGTGGGCCAGGACGGCTTTGAATCTTACCATCATGAAGCGGCATGGGGACAGGACATCCTGAAATCCGGACGTACCATCGGTATCGGTTCGTATGGGCGGTATGACGATCAGAATGATTTTGTGGAAACCTTTAAAACCGTTCAGAATACCGTGGCTAAAGTTTTTAACGCAAAAGACCAGTCCTACGCCACGATAGACTACCAGGGCTGGAAAACCTGGGGAGATGCCATTGACCTGAAATCCAGGATTACGATCTTCAGCAGAGATCGATTTGTAAAGGTTGACCTGAATGTCAGCAAACCGGTTTCCGGTTTATGTACAGGCATTGTGGCCTTTAAAAATATACCCGTCAAACAGCAAATAAGCCAAAATAAAAAATGGGCTTATGTAGCCACCTACGGAAATCAGACTGAAACCAAAAAGGACGACGCTCTGGGAATGGCCGTTTTTTACCCTGTCAAAAGCTTTGACTCCTATGTAAAGACAAAATCTACCCATACCATCGTTTTCAAAAAATCTGAAAACGTCTCCTACTATTTTATGGGAGCATGGTCTATGGAACCGGGCGGCCTTAAAACCGAGGAAGATTTTTACAGGGACCTCGACAAGAAACTTGATATCTTAGACCAAAACGATCAACTTTAAAGCTAAACCCGTATGAATTTCATTCAGAATCATATTAAAATATACGCCATAACCGCTTTATGCTCGGGAATATTTTTTTCCTGTGCCCAAAAAGTGACTGCTACGGTTTCCCCTGAAAAACAGGCAGCGACCACCTTAAGAGACAGGATTCCGGCAGATCTTCCATGGTCACAGAGAATGCTGCTCTCCGAAATGAAACGCTTTCCCGAAGCCTGGATGCTCGACTACAATAAAACTCCCAAATGGAGCTACCCCACCGCCATTGTTCTTGAAGGTGCCGAAAGAATCTACGAACTGACCGGAAACAAGGAATATTACCGTTATATTTCCACTTTTGGCGATACGATGGTAAAAGAAGACGGAACGATTGTCTCATACGATCTTTCCAAATACAATATCGATATGCTGAATTGCGGAAATGTTCTCATTTATCTTTATCAGCAGGAGAAAAAATACAAATACCTTAAAGCCCTGAAAACCCTTCGTTCACAGATCGACGGACAGCCGAGAACTTCGGAAGGCGGTTTCTGGCACAAGAAAATATATCCCAACCAGATGTGGCTGGATGGCCTCTACATGTGCGAACCTTTCTATGCGCACTACACAAGCGTTTTCAGCAAGGGGAAAGATGCAGAAAAAGCGTATGATGATATTGTAAACCAGTTTGATTTGATCCAGAAACACCTCCTTGACAAGAAAACAGGACTGCTCTACCACGCCTGGGACGAAAGCAGGGAACAGCAGTGGGCCGACAAAAAAACCGGGCTTTCCCCTAATTTCTGGTCCAGAGCCATGGGATGGTACGGAATGGCCATGGTCGATGTACTCGATTACCTGCCGAAAAATCATCCGGGAAGAGCGAGAATATTATCTTACCTGAAATCATACTGTGACGCCGTGATTAAAGTTCAGGACCAAGAAACCGGATTATGGTACCAGGTTCTTGATAAAGGCCATGAAAAAGGAAATTATCTGGAAGCTACCGGATCATCCATGTTCGTATATACCATAATGAAATCGGTTAACAAAAAATATCTTCCCGATTTCTATAAAACTTTTGCCCAAAAAGGGTATGACGGGATCATTAAACATCTGATCACAGTAGATGAAAACGGAATGGTAAATCTCAACCGCTGCTGCGCCGTTGCAGGCCTCGGCGGAAACCCTTACCGTAGCGGTTCCTACGAATATTACGTCAATGAAGAAATCCGGTCCAACGATCCGAAAGGAACCGGCCCTTTCATCCTGGCGAGCCTTGAATTTGAAAAGCCGCGTTAAGAATTGAATTAAAATCCGTATTCACTTGAGCAAGATTAAAATTAAGGTATGAATTCAAGAATTATTTTAAATATAACAGCAGTTGCACTATTGTCGTCAGGCTCAGCATTCCTTACTGCCCAGGAAAAAAAATATGTTTCTGAGGTCTGGACTGCCGATCTGGGTAAAAGCTATAAAAACCCCGTTCTGTATGCAGATTATTCTGATCCCGATGTGATCCGGGTCGGGAATGACTATTATATGACCGCTTCGAGTTTCAACGAGGCTCCCGGGCTGCCCATCCTGCATTCGAAAGACATGGTGAACTGGAATCTGGTGAATCATGCGGTGGAAGACGTTTTGCCTGCTGATTATTTTTCAGTACCGAAACGCGGTGACGGTATCTGGGCACCCAGCATGCGTTTCCACAACGGAGAATTTTATATCTACTGGGGAGATCCTGATTTCGGGATTTACATGGTAAAAACTAAAGATCCCCTGAAAAAATGGGAAAAACCGGTCTTAATCATGGAAGGCAAAGGTCTGATTGACGCCTGTCCGTTTTGGGATGACGACGGGAAAGCCTATCTGGTTCATGGATGGGCAGGAAGCCGGGCGGGGGTAAAAAGCCTGCTCACTATCAACACCATGAATCCGGAAGGAACAAAAATCCTGGATAAAGGCATACATGTTTTCGACGGTCACGAGGCCCACCCCACCGTTGAAGGCCCGAAAATGTACAAACGAAACGGCTATTATTATATTTTTGCCCCTGCGGGCGGGGTTGCGACCGGCTGGCAGCTGGCGTTAAGATCAAAAAATATTTACGGTCCTTACGAAGAAAAAATTGTCCTTGAGCAGGGTAACTCCAAAATCAACGGACCTCATCAGGGTGCTTGGGTAGATACGCCGTCGGGAGAAGACTGGTTTTATCATTTCCAGGATGTCGACGCCTATGGAAGGATCATTCACCTGCAGCCTATGAAATGGGAAAACGACTGGCCCGTCATCGGAACAGACACCAATAAAAACGGCATTGGCGAGCCGGTTCTCACCTATCGGAAACCGAATGTGGGAAAAACCTACCCTATTATCACCCCTCCCGAAACCGACGAATTTGATGATGAAAAAATCGGGATGCAATGGCAGTGGAGTGCCAATGAAAATATCATCTGGTCATCCAAAATACCGGGGCAGAAGTTTTTAAGGCTTTTCTCCATAAAAGTTCCTGAAGGAGAAAAAAACCTATGGAATGTCCCCAACCTTTTAACCCAGAAATTTCCTGCACCCAACTTTGCAGCTTCCACGAAGGTAAAGCTTGTTCCCGAAGAAGCTAAGGAAGGAAAAACGGCCGGATTACTGGTCATGGGCCTGGACCACGCTTCCCTTGTCGTGACCAACAAACCTGACGGATTTTATGTTCAATTGAGAAAAGCCGAAAAAGCAGATAAAGGCGGCGAAGAAAAAATTTTATTTGAAACCAGATTGAAAGGAAATGAAGCCTACCTCAAAGTACAGGTACAGGAACCAAACGGTCTGTGCCGGTTCAGCTACAGTGAAAACGGCCGGGATTTTACAAAAGCCGGAGAAATTTTTCAGGCCAGACCCGGAAAATGGATCGGTGCGAAAGTCGGGCTGTACAGCATCAGCGCTTCCAAAGCACCGCGAGGCGGATATGCAGACTTCGAATGGTTCAGGATCACCAAAAAATAAATGCCTTTTTAATGCACAAAGATTTTATTTAAAACTCATGACAAAAACATCATATATTTTAGTTTCTTTTTTAATCAGTCTTTTGCTGCTGTCGGGTTGCCAATCACAAAATAAAACTCAGAAGGCAGCAGCAAAACCTGATCAAAAGGTGACGCATATTTACCTCATCGGAGATTCTACCGTGGCAGACTATACCGGAGATTACGAACCCGGCAAGGACTATATGAAGGTCCGTTATCCCATCACCGGCTGGGGCCAGGTATTCCAGCCTTTTTTTACCAAAGACAGCCTGAGATTACTCAGACCCGCTATCAAAAAAGATTCTGTGAAAGTGATCGACCAGGCACATGGCGGCAGAAGTACGCGGACTTTTTTCCAGGAAGGACGGTGGCGGTATGTCTATGAGCATCTTCAGCAGGGAGATTACGTCATGATACAGTTCGGACACAATGACAGCTCCGAGAAGCACCCCGAAAGGTTTGTGAATATCCAAGGTTACAAGGAATTTTTACGTTTATTTGTAGATCAGACCCGTCAGAAAGGCGCAAATCCGGTTATTATCACGCCGGTTGCCCGCAATTATCCATGGAAAGACGGCAAGCTGGAAAATGTTCACGGTGAATACTGGCAGGCCCCGATCGATGTAGCCCGGGAAATGGACGTTCCGCTGATTGATCTCAATAAACTTTCCATGGAATATTTTACACGAAAAGGACAGGATTACACTACGAATCATTACTTTATGAATCTGCCGGAAAACGTATATGAAGCCTATCCCCAGGGACAGAAAGACAACACCCATTTTCAGCCGGAAGGTGCCCAGGCAGTTGCGTCTCTGGTCTATCAGGAATTTAAAAAAATAATGACAACTCAAAAAAAATAATATGAAGAAGTCTCTTAAAGCGATCGTTTTTGCAGCAGCCATGCTGTTTTCTAGACAGATGATACATGCGCAGAACCTGGATATTTACAAAAATATTGAGTTTAAAATGCCCCAGGTGACAGAAACATCTTTTCCGGCAAATACCGCTTCGATCATTGAATTCGGAGGAGTGGCCGGCGGAACGGTGAAAAATACGGAAGCCTTCAGAAAAGCCATCGACGCCCTCAGCAAAAAAGGCGGCGGTAAACTCGTAGTTCCGCGCGGAATGTGGCTTACAGGCCCTATTGTACTCAAAAGCAACATCAACCTGCATGTGGAGGAAGGCGCTTTTATAGTTTTCAGCAAAGACAAAAACGATTATCCGCTCGTAGACGTGAGCTTTGAGGGACTGAATACCATACGCTGCCAGTCTCCTATTTCAGCAAAAAACGCTACCAATATCGCCATTACCGGAAAAGGAGTGATCGACGGAAGCGGTGAAGCATGGAGAGCTATTAAGAAAAGCAAAGTCTCCGAATCCGAATGGAAAGAGATCGTAAAATCCGGCGGTGTTTTATCTTCCGACGGCAAAAACTGGTACCCTTCCGAAAGCTACCGGAAAGGGCTTGAAAGCAGTTCCAATTTTAATGTTCCTGATAAAATATCGAAGGACGAGCTTAAAAATGTTAAAGATTTCCTCCGTCCTGTGATGGTCAGCCTGGTCGGTTGTGACAAAGTACTTCTGGATGGTCCTACTTTCCAGAATTCCCCGGCATGGAACCTCCATCCTTTGATGTGCACCAATGTCATTCTCAGAAACCTTACGGTAAGAAACCCATGGTTTTCCCAAAATGGCGACGGGGTCGACCTGGAATCCTGTAAAAATGTGCTGATCTACGACAATACTTTCGATGTCGGCGATGACGCGATCTGCATCAAATCGGGGAAAAATGAGGATGGCCGGAAAAGAGGAATGCCTACCGAAAACGTCATCATTAAAAACAATGTGGTGTATCACGGTCACGGCGGTTTTGTCGTAGGGAGCGAAATGTCCGGCGGCGCCAGAAACATCCAGGTTTCCGACTGCACGTTTATCGGAACGGATATCGGGCTGCGTTTTAAAACCACACGCGGGAGAGGCGGCATCGTTGAAAATATTTACATCAAAAATATCGACATGATCAATATTCCGACGCAGACGATCGGCTTCAATATGTTTTATGAAGGTGCATCCCCGGTTCTGGAAGACGGGCAGAAGCAGGAAGGCAACAAAACACCCGAAAAAGTATATTCCGTAACGGAAGAAACGCCGATTTTCAGGAATATTTTCTTTAAAAATATCAGTGCGGCAAACTCCTACGAAGCCATTACGCTATTCGGTTTAGCTGAAATGAACCTTAAAAATATCGTCATCGAAGATTCGCAGTTTGACACGAAGAAAGCATTAACCATAGGAGATGCCGACGGGATTCAATTAAAAAATGTTACCCTTAAATATTCCGAAGGGACGGGGGCAACCATTTACAACAGTAAAAACATCAACCTCTCCACGGTAAAATTTGAATCTGACAGGAAACCCTATATCAAAGTTCTCGGCACAAAAACCGGCGCAGTACTTTTACCGAAACAGGCAGCAGCTGATAAAAGCTTTGTTTCCATGGGATCCGATGTTGCTAAAAATGCAGTTAAATAAATTGATCGACACCTTAGAAACATCCAAAAGCATTAAAGCGTAAATAATTAATAGCCAACCATTTTTTAGTGTACGCTGATTTTAGGGGTTAAAAAATTCTGACCGATGATCTTTAAGAGAAAACATACTTATATTTCTATTTTTTTTATGGGGACAATGGCATTCGGACAGGTAAGCCGTCCGAATGCTACTCCTTATACCAACGAAGGCACCTTCGAAAAATTAAAAAAGAAATATCCCTTCATTACCCCGATCGACAGGCCTGTTCCGAAGAATATCCTGGTCGATGAAAATGGCAAATATTCCAATATCGGCGGACTTTCATTAAAAGCCGACATCTACTACCCTTCCGACCGATCGAAAAGCTACCCTGGAATTGCCATGGTACACGGCGGCGGATGGATCTCCGGAAGTAAAGAAAATGAAAAATATATGGCGATGGAACTGGCTTCTCACGGCTATGTCGTGATCGCCATAGGCTACAGGCTTGCAGATGCAGCCAAGTTCCCCGCTGGCATTAACGATATTGAGACCGGCATCCGATGGCTGAAAAAGAACCATAAAAAATATTCCCTCGACCCGAAAACTATATTCGTTTACGGTGAATCGGCCGGTGCCCAGATGGCTACGCTGGTTGGCGTAAAACCCGAAAATAAAATCAAAGCCATCATTAATGTAGACGGAATCGTATCCTTCATTCATCCTGAGGCCGAAGAAAGCACCTATGCCGCGTACTGGCTGAACGGCGACCGGGAATCCAACCTGAAAAACTGGACGGAAGCGTCGCCACTGGAATATGTAACCCGGAAAACACCGCCCACACTCTTCATCAACAGTTCACAACCGAGGTTCCATGCCGGAAGAGACGATATGATGAAAAAGCTGGAAAGCTTCGGCACTTATACAGAATTTCACGAGATCAAAGACACTCCGCACTCTTTCTGGTCGGCGGAACCCTGGTTTTCGGAAACCCTGAAACATACCCTGGACTTTTTAAACAGGATAAAAAATAAAAGAACCCGGACCGAAGATTTTCGTCATTAGATTTTAAATATTCTTAACCAGACTGAAAGTTTCAGATCTTTTAACCGAACTTCGAAGCTAAGAACCTTCGTCCCTTAACTTTAATGAAATTTATTTCAAAATAATATTCAGTTCATGAAAAAATTCTTTTTAATTCTATTTATTTCGATGGCTGGTTTTCTGTCTGCAAAAGATGATCCTTACCTCAAAATTACGGTTGCCAAAGATGGAAGCGGAGATTTCAATTCGATTCAGAAAGCCATTAATTCCATACGGGATTTAGGTCCGGCTGAAGCATTGGTTTTGATAAAATCAGGAACGTATCATGAAAAAGTTGTGATCCCGTCTTCCAAACACAAGATGATCCTGCAGGGTGAAAATAAGGACACTACCATCATCACCAACAATGATTTTTCAGGAAAAACCGATGTTTTTAAGGAGAAGATGACTACGTTCAACTCCTATACCTTACTGGTCATGGGAGATGATATTACAATCACTAATCTGACTATCCGGAATTCATCCTGTAATGAAGGACAGGCGGTGGCACTTCACGTCGAAGGTGACCGGTTTATCATTAAAAATTCCAGGATCTCGGGCTGCCAGGATACGGTGTACAGCGCCACCAGTCACAGTCGGCAATATTTTGAAAACTGCTTCATTGAAGGCACTACCGATTTTATTTTCGGACAGGCTACCGCGGTTTTTAAAGACTGTACAATCAAAAGCCTCGCAGATTCTTACATTACCGCTGCCGCAACAGATCAGAACCGTGCGTACGGTTTTGTTTTCCTCAATTGCAAGCTTATCGCAGAAAAAGACGTCACCAAAGTATTCCTGGGAAGGCCATGGCGGCCGTATGCCAAAACCGTTTTCATCAATACCGAAATGGGAAAACACATCGTGCCTGAAGGCTGGAACCCGTGGAAAGGGGATAAAATGTTCCCGGATAAAGAGAAGACAGCCTACTATGCAGAATACGGAAGCACAGGCGATGGCGGAAATACCTCCGGGCGCATGGACTGGTCTCATCAGCTGAGGTCTAAAGATCTTAAAAAATATACACTCACTGCCATTTTCAACGGCTGGAACCCTGAACAACCTTTAAAATAACATGATGAAAAGAAATCTCATCGCAGTCTTAATTTTCCTGTCCGGGATCGCATTCGCCCAGCAGAAGCCCACTTTATACCTCATCGGAGACTCTACCATGGCCGATAAAGAGAATCCTGACAAAAACCCGGAACATGGCTGGGGACAAATGCTGCCGGCACTGATGACCAAAGACATTGTCATACAAAATCATGCCACCAACGGACGAAGCTCCAAAAGCTTCAGAACGGAAGGCAGATGGAACAAGGTGCTACAGCAACTGAAAAAAGGTGATTTTGTCATCATCCAGTTTGGGCACAACGACCAGAAAATAAATGATTCTTCCCGTTTTACCAATCCTTACACCCAATACAGGGCCAACCTGGAGCGGTACGTGAGAGAAACCAGGGCCAAAGGGGCAACACCGGTTCTGATGACCTCTATTGTGCGGCGTAATTTCAATGAAAACGGTGTTCTCGTAGACACCCATAAAGAATACCCTCTGGTGGTACGACTGGTGGCAGACGACCTTAAGGTTCCTTTTGTCGACCTTCAGTTGCTGACCGAACAGCTTGAAATATCCTACGGTCCGGAAAAATCAAGAAAACTCCATCTGCATTATAAGGAAGGAGAAAATCCCTATTATCCTAAAGGTAAGGATGATGACACCCATCTTTCAGAACTGGGCGCAACCCTGGTGGCTCAAATGGCAGCCAGTAACCTGAAATCCATGAAATCAGGATTGGAGAGATACATTAAATAAATCGTTGATTTATATTTTCATGGCGGAAATTGTTATTCAAAAAACGCTTTTAAATCAGCATATCAGTTCATAATTATTTTGAATTTTATTACACTTAAAAATTTTAAAAATGAATTTTAAAAAAGACCCTTTTTTTGACGGCAATTCGGAATGGGAAGATCTCGGAGACGGGATATCGAGGCAGTTTGTGGGCTATAACTCCCAGATCATGATGGTGATTGTACAATTTGAGAAAGATGCGGTGGGTGCTTTACATCAGCATTTTCATTCACAGATCACGTATGTGGCTTCGGGGAAATTTGAAGTGAGTGTAAACGGGGAAACAAAAATTCTGGCAAAAGGGGACGGATTTTTTGCACAGCCGAATATTCTCCATGGCGTTAAATGCCTTGAACCGGGTCAGCTTATTGATGCTTTTACGCCCTTCAGGGAAGATTTCCTGGAATCATAAGTTTAATCCGTAATCAAACAATAGATATAAAAAGATCGAGCCGTATTTATTCGATAGATAATATTTGGATTCATAGAAAACCTTTGCAATATATTTTTTTTAAATATATAAAATGCAACCGGTTGAACATAAATAATATTTAACATTATAATTATATAAATATTAATTATTTAAAATATAAATTAAATTAATATAAATGATCTAATTTTGAATCCGAAACAACATCAAATAATTTACTGCTATGAAAACAAAAACAAAAGCTGCCATTTTTACGGTAGCTCTGAGCTCACTCTTTGCCTTTACCGGCTGTGGACAGGAAGACATTAAATCGGACATTACCGATAATCCAGGCACTTCTGCGCTTAAAAATGAAATGGTTGCCAACGCCATTATCCCTTTAGCCAACTGTCTGGCACCGGGCTGGGCCTCCCAAAACGGAGGAACGACCGGCGGAGGAACAGCCGCTGAAACCACCGTCACCAATTATGCACAGCTGAAATCCGCAATCGAGAACACCTCGGTGAAAGTCGTTAAAGTAACCGGAACGATTACCATTACCGCCAGGCTTTCACTACAGGATCAGAACGGGAAAACCATCTACGGAACCATCGGTGCCAAGCTCGTTTCCACCAATCAGACCAAGGACGGTTCAGGAATCATCAACATCAAAAGATGTAACAACATCATCGTCAGAAACCTCATTTTTGAAGGTCCCGGAGCCTATGACACCGACGGCTGGGACAATGCAATCCTGGATGACTGCCGCAATGTATGGATCGATCACTGCGAATTCCGTGACGGGGTAGACGGAAATTTCGACATCAAAAACAAATCGGATTATGTGACGGTTTCCTACACCAAATTCCATTACCTGAAAGCCCCGAAACCAGGAGGTTCCGGCGGTACGGACGACCACAGGTTCTCTAATCTTATCGGTTCCAGCGACGGTGCCACCGCAGATGCCGGAAAACTGAATGTTACTTTCGTTCGTTGCTGGTGGGCACCGGGATGCAGGGAGCGCATGCCAAGAGTTCGATACGGCAAAATCCACATCCTTAACAGCTACTTCAACAGCTCGGTGAGCAATAAGTGTATTGCTGCCGGAAAACAGGCCAACATTCTCGTGGAAAGAAATGTTTTTGAGAATGTAAAAGAGCCGATCAACCTGATGAGCGGATTTACAGCCGTAACCCAGACCGGAAACAGCTTTATCAACGTTACCGGAAACACTTCGGGAAGCGGAACGGCATTCAGCACGCCTTATTCCATTAACAAGCTGAATGTTGGTGACGTAAAAGCGGATGTTGTGGCAAAAGCCGGAGCAACCTTAAGCGGAAATGTCTGCGATTCTTTTTAGGAATTTAAATACTAGTTGGATAAAAAAACCCGGACTGAGCGCACTCAGTCCGGGTTTTATCAATTTAAAGATCATTCGGAAAGACTGTTGGCCTTCAGCCATTTGGGATATTCTTTATCCAGAAGCTTTTGGGCAAAATCACCGAACCAGCTGTAGCCGTTCCTTCTTTCTTCGGAAACTTCGTTGTAATTGTACTTTACGCTTCCGTCGCGGTCTCCAAACAAAGGCCTGTTGTCGTAGATATCATAAAACCTGGCCCAGATCACGGCGTTTTTATCTTCGGCCAGCACTCTTACCGTTTTTCCGTTTTGCTTTGCAACATTGTAGCTGTATCCTTCAATATCATTTTCTCTGAACCATTGAATGGCCGATTTTACGGATCTTTCAATCTCCGGGGTTACCGGCTGCATCATCAGGAAGCGGACAATCCCCACAGATTCGGCAGTAGCCAGGGAAATCGGTTCAAAAGCACGGGCTTTATCCGGTTGAAGGGTAATTTCGTTGTACTGATCGGCCCAGATCGTCGGTTTTCCTTTCTGGAGGACCTGCGTTTTAAGAATACACTTAATTCCTTTTTGAACGGCTTCTTCTGCTTTCTCTTTTAATTTTCCGCCTATGGCAGCAAAGTCATTTTTAGCATTTGCCGTGTTATAAAGAACCGTGAGCGCGTTGATCATTGCGTTATCGTTGTAGGTAATCTGCTTTCGGTAAAGGCTTGTATTGGGATAATACTGGGGAAATCCGCCATTGTCATACTGCATGGTGAGAAGATAGCGGATTCCTTTTTCTGCCGCTTTGAGGTAGGCTTCATTTTGTGTTTCCGAATAGGCTTTCATTAAAGCGTTGATTTCCCGTGATGTGGCATTATTATCAATGGTCGCATGATCGTCGCCGGTGGCCCTGATTTTCCTTAACATATTCTTATCGACCGCCAGATTATAATTGACCACGGATTTATCCTCCAGCTGTTTGCCCCAGCCTCCTACAGGAAGCTGATACAGCAGTATTTTTTCAGCCAGGGTATCTTTTTTTACCTGTGCGGAGAAAGGGATGGCAAATAATATGACGGCGAGGGTGCAGATTTTAAATTTCATTTTTAGAATTTTTATTTAACCTTGATGATTAAAGGATAACGAATGATCCGGGACTGCTGTTCAAGCATTTTTTCCCAATCTTCTTTTGTTTTTACGTGGCCGCTTTTCTGCCAGGCAAATCCGGCATAATAGACCAGCGTATCACGAGGCTTAGTTATTACATACAGATTGCTTTCATCAGGAAGATCCGATCTGAAAACCACGGATTTGTCAACGATCTTTGGGTCTACAACGATTCCTTCTCCTACAAAAGCGTCATCAATCTTTTCCCAATGGAGATAATATCCGGCTTTATCGTTTACTTTCGTTTCGCCTTCGTTTTTATGCAATGTAATGCCTATGGCGTAATTGGGAACCGGTTTTTGTGATTTGAAATGCGATTCGAATTTAGAAAAATTTGAGCCCAGATCCAGGGAAATCCTTTTGGTTTCCGTGACCCCAAATTCGCTCCACGGAGCGTAGGTAAGTTCAAAAACCGTACGCAGAGGACCTTCCGCAATGGTTTTAGCAGTTACAAAATTTTGCGATACCTGGATTTTTTCGTCGGTCCGTATTCCGATTCCTCCTGTTCCGCGGCTATTTCCGACGTGGTACGGATCATAGCCTTCTCCTCTTGTGTCTTTGTGATAGTACATCGGGTCCGAAAGATAGCCTTTATACCATCTATTGATTACCGGAAGCGGCGTTCTCTTGAGCCAGATATCCACACCGCTGGAGAGGGTACTGCTTTTTATGCCCTGCAATGCTTCTGCCTGTCCTTTGGGGCCATACATCCTGAAAGCCACGCGGTCGTTTTCCCAGGCATAATCATCCACCCTTTCGGGCACCAGTCTTGAATAGGTGGAAATTTCAGATTCCGGAAGCGACCGGGCAGCATCCGCTGTAATCCTGTATTGTATGGTTTCACCGGCACGGACATCGGCCTGAAACAGCAATTCTTTATCCTTTCCGTTATTTTCTCGTGCGATCCACTGGAGAGGAATTACTTTCCCTTCAGCATCAATGATCCGGAGCGAGGCTTCATCGTTTTTACTTAAAAATGATGTGAGTTCGGAAACTGGTACCGAAACGACTTCCTTTCGTGGAAATCCCAGCGTATTGGTTACCTGAATTATTTTTTGAGCTTTCATCTCTCCGGCAAACGCGCAACCGATTGCACAAATGAAGCCGGAAATGGATTTTTTAGATTTAAACATAATCGAATCAGTTCAGTGAGTCTCAAAAATAAGAAAAAATAAAATACCGGGCATAAAAATAAACGATCTGCTAAATCCAACCGCTGAAGGTATCCTGAGGGCTATATTTAAGTAATGACTGCCCATCTTTTACCAGGATTTTCCTTCCGATTTCATATCTTTAACCTTTAAATATCTTATTCAATGCGTAAAGGCTCTGATCAGGACGCTGAACTTATCGACAGACTGCGGGCAATGCAGTCAGAGCTGGTTCTTGTTTCCAAATTAACGAAGGATTTATCTTCTATTTTAAGTAAAGATCAGTTAACGGCGTTCTTCCAGCGGACTTTAAAGGCTGAATTTACCTATGACGGTCTCAGTTTAATCACGAATAGCGGTGATACATATAACCTCTTTTACAGTTCAGGAAATATTCAGCATTCCGACAGCAGCCATCCTTATTTTCAGAAATGTATAGAATCGGCAGAGCTCCGGTTTTTTGATCTGAAGGACATTTCAGGATCCCAGCAAGATTTATTTAATTCCGCTAAAAACTCAGGGATGCGCACAGCGGTTGGGTTTTGCTTACCTGCTTTTGAGAAAAATATCAACCTGCTTTTTCTTTTTTATAAAAATTTTATCAGCCCAGATGAATTTCCCGAGAGACTTTTAAAAGGTATTTCCACCCAACTTTCCATTACGATCAGGAATATAAATTTTACCGAAAGATTTAAAAACATCCAGGAATCGGCTTTACCTCCTTCATGGGAAACAGAAAACAGGGAAATGCAAAACGCTGACCCTGGATTTTACGGAATTGTCGGTACGAGTGCGGTCATGCAGGAAATTTTCAGTCAGATTTCACAGGTTGCCCCTTCCCAATCTACTGTGATCATTTATGGCGAAACGGGAACGGGAAAAGAATTAATTGCGCAGGCTGTTCATCAGCTTTCGGAATATTCGCATAAAAAAATGATCCGAATCAATTGTGCGGCCATTCCTTCCAACCTTATCGAATCGGAATTGTTCGGGCATGAAAAAGGCAGTTTTACCGGCGCTACAGAACAGCGGAAAGGAAAGTTCGAACAAGCCCATAACAGCACCATATTCCTGGATGAGATCGGTGAACTTCCCATTGAATTACAGGGAAGACTGCTCAGGGTTTTACAGGAAAGGGAAATAGAGAGAATCGGCGGAGACAGGCGCATTAAAGTCAATGCAAGAGTGATTGCAGCGACCAACCGGAATCTTGAAAAGGATGTCGCAGAGGGAAAATTCAGGAGTGACCTTTATTACCGTCTGAATGTTTTTCCCATCCATCTTCCGGCATTGCGTGAAAGAAAAGAAGACATTCCTCTGCTGGCGGAGTATTTTTTGGAGAAATTATATTTGAAGACAGGAAAGAAAATCCATGGTTTTTCCCGCAAAGCACTGCAGTCGATGCTGGAACACAGCTGGCCGGGAAACATCCGTGAGTTGGAAAATACGATTGAAAGGAGCATGCTGACTGCAAAGGATAAAACCATTAAAGAAATGGGTTTTCCGCAATTATCTCAACCATACGATGTACAAGATTTCCAGATTAAAACCCTTCAGGAATTTGAAAAAGAATACATTCTGAAAGTGCTTGAGAAATGCAACGGAAAAATTTTCGGAGAGCATGGAGCTGCAAAATTGTTGGGACTTCCACCGACAACATTAATTTCAAAAATGCAGAAACTGGGGATTGAAAAAAAACATTCTTTTAAAGATCATCCATTATAGTCTAAACATGTTCATTTCAACTGAATTAGATTTTAAAGATTTACTTTTTATTTTCACGATCCATCTCGATTTTACCGGAAGATAAAGCCCAGAAAATCCAAAGTCCCAAAATGATTAATAAAGATACAGCAGGAATCCAAAAGGAAAATGCTAAAGCAATAATATAGATCGGCAGCCCATACAGATAATTATTGTGAATTTTGAGGACGGCAGCGTCGGAAATCCCGGGACGCAGATGTTTTTTATCTTTGCTTGCCAAATACCAAAGTAAATTGAAGGCTAAATTGATTAATACGAAAATCCCGGTATACATTGCAACGACGACCGACGATGCTTCTCCGTCAAAATACTGCGCCAATAACGCCGTAGGATAAGAAACGGCCGAAACCAAAAAGAGAATGAGCCCGTTTGCAAACATAATGCCTGTGGTACGGCTGTAAATCTGCTTAAAGATTTTGTGGTGATTGACCCACATGATGAAAATACTGAAGAATGAAAGGATAAATGCGAGAAAGGTAGGCCATTGGTTTTTAATAAAGATCAGCAGATCATTTCCGTTTTTTATCGAATCTTTTTCCGGGACGTGGAGATCCAACACCAAAAGTGTGATGGCAATGGCAAAAACGCCGTCGCTGAACCCTTCAATTCTGCCTGTTTCTTTTTCCATGATTTTTTGATTTTATGTTAAATTAAAATGCGGGTTTATTTGAATTAATCCATTTTTAAATACAGAGGATATCTTCAAGACGATTGAAGATTGAGTACGAATAAATTTTGTTTAAAACCTTTAGGCGTAGTGTCAGAAAGCGGACTAAAATCCGCTCCCCTTCAATAGCACTTATGATGAATAAATGTTACCTGTAGCCTTTATCAATTCCCAGCTTCTTCATTTTCGAATATAACGTCTGCGGCTGGATTTTCAGTAATTCCGCGGCACCGCCGGTTCCCGAAACTTTTCCGTTGCAGCTTTGGAGGGCATTCATGATGTGATCCCTTTCCATCTCTTCCATAGATTTCAACGGACCTGGATTTACCGTTTGTACTTCGACGGTTTTGGGAAGGTCAAAATTTTCTATCGTGTTGGTTTTGGCCAAAAGAACAGTTCTTTCCATCAGATGTTCCAATTCACGGATATTTCCGGGCCAATGATAATTTAATAATTGTTCGGATGCATGTTCGCTGATGGCCGTAATATTTCGCCTGGAAGCAGCAGCATATTTATTCATGAAAAAAGTGGCGAGCAGTTCGATATCTTCTTTTCTTTCCCTTAAAGGCGGCAATTCGATCGGGAAAACATTCAGCCGGTAATAAAGATCCAGCCTGAACCGACCTTCTGCCACTTCTTTTTCCAGCGAACGGTTGGTTGCGGCCACGATTCTCACATTGACTTTAATCGTTTTATTTCCGCCTAATCTTTCGATTTCTTTTTCCTGTAAAACTCTTAATAATTTAACCTGGGAATCTAAGGGCAGCTCTCCGATTTCATCCAGAAAGATCGTTCCTCCGTCTGCCTGCTCAAATTTTCCGATCCTTTGAGTGTTGGCTCCGGTGAAGCTTCCTTTTTCATGCCCGAACAGTTCCGATTCAATTAAAGAGTGCGGCAGTGCCGCGCAGTTTACCACTACAATGGGCTTCGATTTACGGTCTGAAAGTTCATGAACCGCATGGGCAACTTTTTCTTTTCCCGTGCCGCTTTCCCCGATCACGAGAACGGAAGTATCCGTCGGTGCCACAACTTTCACTTTTTCAATCACCTGCTGAAGGGCTTTGCTCTTTCCGACAATGCCCTCAATAGCTTCATGGCCCGGATTTTTAAGAAAATCATCCCCTTTTTCAACATCAAAACGATATCTGGCAATATCGAGCATCACAATCAGATCGCGCTCACGAAAAGGCTTCACCATAAAACCGTAAGGCTGTGTTTCTTTTACGGCCTCCAGCGTTGTCTGGTTGGTATTGGCGGAAATATAGAGAAAAGGAAGCTTCATCTCACGGAGCTCCCATGCCAGGTCGATCCCTGTAAGATCGCCTTTCAGCATGATATCTAGAAGCACCCAATCCGGACGTTTTTCTGCAATCGATTTCCTTGCCTGCACGACAGAAGATGCGATACCGGTAATGCCGTAGCCCGCTTTTTTAAGCATGATTTTAAGATCGTTGGCTACGATAAATTCATCTTCTACAATTAAAATTTTTTCTTTCATTATGATTAAATCTCCACTTCCTGGTCGGGAGCTGCAATTTTTATATTTTTCCTAAAGGTTACGCTGATCCTCAGACCATTTTTATTTTCAATGGAGAAATTTCCGTCGAGCTGATCGGTGAGACCGCGCATGAGGTTCATTCCCAGCGAGTCGGTTTCATCAATATCAAAATCTGCGGGGAGACCCACACCATCATCGGAAATAATCAATTCATAATTATCATTTCCTGTATTTTTAAAAGATACGAATACCTCACCTCTTCTCCCATCCGGAAAAGCATACTTTGTGGTGTTGATCACGGCTTCGTTAATAATCAGGCCCATTGGGACTGCCTGTGCGACATCTAAAAACACTTTATCAATATCCAAATTAAACTTAATCTTATTATCAGAAGAATAGCATTCTCTGATATACCCGATCAATTCATAAATATACCACGACATGTCGATGGTAGAAAGATTATCGGACTGGTATAGTTTCTGGTGAATCAGCGACATGGCGTGCATCCTGTGCTGGCTGTTCCGGATGGCCATGAGCGCATCTTCATTATCCAGGTACGCCGACTGTGTATTCAGAAGGCTGATCACGATCTGCAGATTGTTTTTTACCCGGTGATGAATTTCTTTTACCAGCCATTCTTTTTCAGCAAGAAGCTTTTTGAGCTGTTCGTTCTGCTCATCGATCTGCTTACGTTTCAGTTCCAGGTTTTTATTCGCATTCGTCTTTAGCCTTGAACGGTTGTACAGCAAAGCAGCGAAAAGAATCAGCACCAACAGGCTTCCGATAAATACATACCTCATGATCGTATCGTTGGCGATCCGTGTTTCCTGCAATTTCCCTTTCTGAGTGAGCAACTGTATATTTTTATCTTTTTTTTCGGTATCAAACTGAATCTGTAAACTGTTGATCTGTTTACTTTTTTCACCGTTGAAAACTGAATCTGAAAATCTCTTATACAACTGATAATGTTTAATGGCATCCAGATATTTTCCCTGCACGGAATCTGCCTTGAACCAGACGAAATAATTTTCCGAACGAAGCATATCGTTACCGCTTTTCCTGGAAAGTGAATCAAAAAGCTTCGCTTTCGGGTAAAAAGCTTTGAAATTTTTAGTCTGGTAATGATAAAATATAAAACTTCTGAGCATCGATAGCCGCTGATTGTTCTTTTCAGCATATTCCCCGTAGTAATTGACCAGTTTTTTATAATACACCTCAGCATTCTTAAACTGCTTCAGAATGGTATAGGTACTAAAGATGATATAATCTTCTCGCTTCTCAAATTCTTTGTCATCAATCGGATAGAGCGCCTTGTATTCCTTTATCATATCAATCGCTTCCTGAAATTTCCTTTGCCTGATCAGCATGGTAGACATATTATTGGCTACCGTCCGTACGTAGCCGTTATCTTTATTTTTTTTGGCCACGTCCAGAGCTTTTTCCCAGTATCTCATGGCATCATCATTCTGCCTGAGGTAATAATAGACCATTCCCAAACTGGTGTAAACAGAGCTTAATTGTACCGACGTATCATTAACACTCAGGGCTGTTTTCTCCGCCAGGAGAGCATATTTCAAAGCTTCTTCATATTCAGCTTTGTCTATATAAGCATCTGCGAGGAGCGTATAAATACCCTGTAATTCTTTATATTTCAAACTATTATAAACAGCCAGCGACTGCTTGAATAATTGTATGGATTTATCGGCATTATCATTAGTCATATAAATTTCTCCCAGATCCTTCAGCAAGGAAGCCTGCTTTAATTTGGCCCCGGATGCCTTAAAAAGCTGCAATGCCTTCTCTTTAAGCTTAATTCTTACCTCAAAATTCTTCGGATCGTTATCGTAGGTAAAAGAGAGCTCTTCATATCCTTCGCCTGCCTGTTGGGTAAATTTATTGTTTTCAAAATAAGAGATCGCTTTCCTGATCTTTGAAACCGCAATGTTTTTATTTGCTCTTTCTCTTTCAATTCTACCATCCAGAAGCATCGACTTTCCCACGTTAAGCTTATTTCCGGCCTTTATATTAATCTGTTCCGCCTGTTGATTAAAAAATGCAGCACTATCGAGATCTTTTTTAAATTCTCCGGGCTTTGTTAAATAATACTCCGCCAACTTCAATAATGTTTCGGCTTTTTCATTATCATTATGTGCTGCAGCAAGCTGTTTTCTCAGAACTCCGGAATTTTCTCTCGTTTGCCCGTTTAAACATACACTTAAAAGCATCAGAATAATTGAAAAACAAAAGCTTTTCAAAAGTTTTTTTAAGATAGAATCAGATGTGAAATTCATTTTTTAAAGATAATTTATTATCTCATATTTTAAGTTTGGTCCTTACTTTTTATTACTACAGATCCTTATCGATCTTATTATGACAAAAAATTACATTTATCTTCAGTCCGTTTTTGTTTTCAAGAGAGAACGTTCCGTCAAGCTGCCCGGCCAATCCCTGCATAAGATTCATTCCAAGTGATTCTGATGCATCAATACGCACGTTTTCGGGAATCCCTACTCCATTATCTGCAATCTCAAGCATGTATCTGTCCTGATCGATCTGCTTAAACTGAACCTTTACTTCACCGTTTCTCTTTTCCGGAAATGCATATTTCATGGTATTGCTCACCCCTTCATTAATGATTAAGCCAATCGGCACTGCCTGGGCAGCATCCAGAAATACCGGCTCAAGATCCAGCACAAACTGTACGTTTTTGTCTGAAGAATAACATTCTCTGATATACGAAACCAACGCATTAATATACCAGAACATATCAATAACTGAAAGATTTTCGGATTGATACAGTTTCTGATGGATCAAAGATATCGTATGCATTCTCTGCTGGCTGTTCCGGATTGCCGTCAACGCATACTCATTTTCCAGGTATGCCGACTGTGTATTCAAAAGGCTGATCACAATCTGTAAGTTGTTCTTTACCCGGTGATGAATTTCTTTGAGGAGCCATTCTTTTTCACCAAGCAGTTTTTTAAGCTGTTCGTTTTGTTCGTCAATCTGCCTGCGTTTTATTTCCAGTTTTATGTTTGCCCTGCTTTTCAATCTAGACCGGTTATACCACAAAACGGCAAAGAGAAACAAGACCACTAAAACTCTGGCAAATACATAGCGCATTACCTGATCATTAGCAATGCGGGTTTCCTGCAACCCGGCTTTCTGCTTCAGTAATTGTATATTTTTATCTTTCTGCTCGGTATCAAACTGAACCCGCAACCCGTTAATCTGCCGGCTTTTTTCACCGTTAAAAACAGAATCCGAATATTTTTTATATAATTGATAATGTCTGATGGCATCTTTGTATTTTCCCAATGTACTGTCTGCCTTAAACCAAATCAGATGATTTTGCGAGCGAAACAAATCGTTTCCGGTTTTAGCAGTGAGGGAATCAAACAATATTGCGCTTTTATAGAAAGATTTGTACTCTTTTTTATGAAAACGGTACATTAAAAAGCCATACAGCACGGAAATACGTTCGTTAGCATTTTCTGCATAATAGCCGTAGTAACTGACCATTTTCCTATAATATACTTCTGCATTTTTCAGCTCTCTCATTATTACGTAGGTCTTAAAAAGAACACCATCCTCATACATTTCAAACTCTTTATTTTCATGCGGATAGAGTTTTTTGTACTGTTTAATCATACTAATACCCTCATGATATTTTTGTTGCTCAATCAATGCTACCGCAATATTGATAGCTGCTGTTCTTATAAATGAAGTATCATTCTTCCTCTTAGCAATACGTAAAGCTTTTTCGTAATAGTCTATCGCTTTATGAAAGTCTGCCAGATAGTAGTAGACAATGCCTACCTGATTATAAATTGCGCTTACATCCGGCGACTGATCGCCAACTTTTTCAGCTGTTTTCTCGGCAAGATGCGCATACCGCAACGCTTCCTTATAATCGCCTTTATCGACTTGCGCCAGAGACAAGAGCTTGTAAACCATCTGTACACTTGCATATTTTGCAGACTGAAAGGTAGCTAAAGACTGCTTCAGTACAGCAACCGCTTTGTCAGGATCTTCCTTAATGCCGTAAATCTCACCCAGATCTTTGAGAACATTTGCTTTCTTTAATACTTTATGAGAGCGTTCAAAATAATGGATGGCTTTTTCCTTCAGCTTAATTTTTTTGATAAGATTTTCATGATCGTTATTAAACATATAAGAAAGTTCGCTGTATACGTCACCTGCCTGCTCATCCATTTTATGAGCCAGAAAATAGTTCAGTGAATTTTTCATTTTTGCCGTCGCAATTTCCCATCGGGCTCTTTCTTTATCAATACGTGCATCCAGAAACATCACCTTTCCCTTGCCTAAAGGATCACCCGTGAGCATACTCAGTTTTGCAGCTTCTTTATTGCACAATTCGGCACTGTCAAGATCTTTTTTATACTCTCCTGCCTTTGTAAGATAATATTCTCCCAGTCTTAAAAATAAATCTGTTTTCTCTTTACTGTTACCTGAAAGTGAAATCTTCCTGAGCAACATGACCGGATTTTCTTTGGTCTGAGCATTGGCCTGCGCACTTAAAAATATAAATGCACCACAAATACAAGCCAGCTCAAACCAAGTTTTCATAAAATCACTGAAAATCAAATATTAATTAAAGATAATTCATTATGGCTGAATTATTTCTTTCTATGCTAAACTTTACGGTGATAAAAATAACAAACCATCATTGCCAAACCCGGAAAAATTAAAGTCCAAAGCCCCAGTTGTTTCCCTGCAAAGGCGCCTAAAAAGCAACCTACCAGAAACCCGAGGATGAGAAAAAGCTGTTTTTTCAGACTCGTCAGTGCTTCAGCATCATTAAACCGGGTTTTCAGAAGAGCCCCGAAATCCAGGGAAGCCTGGGTTACATTTCCGGTCATCATGGTTGTCGGGCCGTATGTTTCTTTTGCATACAATTTACCGAAAGCATTTTGGAGGCCCATGGCAAAAACCGTCACCATAACCACAGAATACATCATGAATTTATCAAATATTCCATAATAACTGAGGACCGCCACGATAATGCCGCCCAGCAGCAGCAGCAAACCTTCCCAAAACAAGATCGTATAATGATTCAGTACTTTTCCGGCAATTCTGCCGCCTACGATTACCGCAAGGATAAAGACCGGAAAGGTGAGTAATTTTATCCACGCATTCATATCTGAACCTTTCACAAACTGGTATGCAAAAACGATAAAGTTACCCGTAACGTGCGCAGAAAATATGGAATCCGCCGCGACAAATGTTACGGTATCGCAATATCCTGCAATTATCGTTAACAGTAAAGTGACAAAGCCAATATTATGTTTGATTTCCATATCTTTATTTTAAATGTGACCGCAGCATCCACGCCATTTTCTCATGCGTTTCCATCAATCCGGTGATATAATCGCTGGTTCCCGCATCTTTGAATTCTACCGCAAAGTTTTCAACATTTTCACGCAAATGAATAATAATACTGTCGTGGTCGGAAAGCAACTCTCTGATATAGCTCAGACTGTCATTAGACTGTACAGGAGATTCAGAAAGATGGGTAAGCTCCAGATATTCTCTCAATGTTGCCGGAGCATAATGCCCCAACGTTCTGATTCTTTCTGCCAGGTTATCAATAATTTCGTCCAATTGCCCATACTGTGCTTCAAAAAAGAGATGTTTGTTGTAAAAATCTGCGCCTTCCACATTCCAGTGTGCTTTTCTGGTTTTGGTGTAGAGTACAAATTCGTCGGCTAAGGTTTTAACCAGTATTTCAGCAACTTTTGCTAAATTTTCATTTTTAATTCCAATTGAAGTTTTCATTTTAAATAAGATTTAATAAATAATAATCGAGTGAATATTTTCCTGCTCCCAAGGCAAGAATTAATAATAAAGACAGCGTGTACATATACGGAACATCGCGTACTTCTAAAGAATCTTTTCTGTGTACAACAAAATAGCCTATCGCCGTAACCCCGATGGTCGGCAACACGGCCAGTCTTGTCCCCAATCCCAAAATAATTAAAAAAGGCACCACCGTGTCGGCAAGCGAAGCAACCAAAGCATTCATTTTATCAGGAAGGCCAAGCGGATTCGGGATCACTTCCTTTTTACCGTTTTCCACTCTGAATTTCTTCAATCCATGAACGCGGAACAGTTCAATTCCCAAAAGTATCCTGAATACTAAAAATGCAGCATCATTAAATGAAGAACCCAGATCTGATGTAAGAATATGTTTTAAAATTTCCATAATTTATCTTTTTAAAAAGCAAAACAAGAGCAGCCCAATGCGCCCCAAAAGGCATGATAATTATTAACCGGAAGCGTACTCATTCTCGCATGGTCGTGATTGTGGTGATGCACATCGCAACTTCCCGCACAGCTGTGAATTTGTGAGTTCAAAGGTGCTTTCAGCTGTGACTTTGCATTTTTCTCTATTTCTTTTTGAAAATGACCGCCGGCAGGATAATAACCGTTGTATAAATTGGTCGGTGACCAGTCCGGGAGAACTGGAATCGATAGTGGCGCAAATGAAGAAAATTCACCTTTTGCATACACTATTTTTCCGTCTACAACCGTCATTTCCGCTTCAATATTTTTGATGTCTTCATCTTCAACCGTGAAATAGTCATGATTCAGAACGGCTAGGTCCGCAAACATTCCCACCTGAATATCCCCTTTCTTCTGCTGTTCCTGAGAAAACCATGCGCTTCCTTTGGTGTATAATTCCAGAGCGGTGGCGCGGTCTAACCTGGTTTCGTGGTACAGCTGAAATCCGCCAACCGTTTTCCCGACCGTCAGCCAATACATGGAAACCCAGGGATTATAGCTGCTGACTCTCGTGGCATCCGAACCACCGCCGACGGGCACTTCCATCTCGAGCATTTTTTTTATGGGCGGTGTGCTTTCCGCTGCGGCAGAACCGTAACGGTCTGTAAAATATTCGCCCTGATAAGCCATTCTGCTCTGAACTGCGATTCCGCCGCCGAGCTTTTTCACCCTTTCGATATTGTTCTCGTCTATCGTTTCGGCGTGATCGAAAATCCACGGTAAACCATTGAACGGAATATCCTGATTCACTTTTTCAAAAACATTTAAAAACCTGGTGATACTTTCGTTATACGTCGCATGAAGCCTGAAAGGCCAGCGGTTTTCCACCAATAAACGGACAACTTTTTCCAGATCGGCTTCCATATTCTCAGGCAGATCGGGTCTTGGCTGAAGGAAATCCTCAAAATCCGCCGCCGAAAACACCAGCATTTCTCCGGCTCCGTTATGTCGGTACATATCATCGCCCTGGTAGAGCTTTACCGTATCGATCCAATCGCTGAAATCTTCGAATTCGTGTTTCGGTTTTTGGGTAAATAAATTGTAAGCGATTCTTACGGTGAGCTGTTTTTTCTCATTCAGTTCATTCACCACCTGGTAATCATCGGGGAAATTCTGGAAACCTCCGCCGGCATCGATCACGCTTGTAATTCCGAAGCGGTTGAGTTCCGTCATAAAATGCCTGGTAGAGTTCAGCTGATGTTCAAAAGAAAGTTTCGGGCCCTTTGCGAGTGTCGAATACAGGATCATGGCATTTGGTGTCGCAATAATTAACCCGGTCGGTTCGCCGTTCGCATCTCTTTCAATATGCCCGCCGGCCGGAGCCGGCGTGTTTTTATTAAATCCTACCGCTTTCAGAGCAGCCCTGTTCATGAGCGCCCGGTCATACAGATGCAGGATAAAAACCGGCGTTTCGGGGGCAATGGCATTGATCTCTTCCAAAGTCGGCATCCTTCTTTCCGCAAACTGGAACTCCGACCATCCGCCAACGACACGAACCCATTGCGGAGAAGGGGTACGGTCTACCTGGTCTTTCAGCATCCTCAATGCATCGGCTAAAGAAGGAACGCCATCCCATCTTAATTCAAGATTGTAATTGAGCCCGCCACGAATGAGGTGAATATGGGAATCATTGATTCCGGGAACGACTCTTCTCTTTTTTAAATCGATTATTTTTGTGGATTCTTCAGAAAACTGATCAACCAACCCGTCGTTTCCAACAGCTATGATTTTTCCGTCTTTAACGGCAACCGCAGAAATATCCGGGGTTTCTCTGTTGAAACTGTGGATTTTTCCGTTAAATAAAATTAAGTCTGCCTTCATACCTTATTTTTTCGCATTTAATTTTGAAATCGCCTCCTGAATTCCTCCTCCTGCTGTGGTAAAAAATGCCGGTCCGGCCAATAAAATCAGCTTCTTCAATTTGAGGTTATCAGAATAATTTTCACCTTTCAGATAAGACTGCGCACGGTACGCGTCAAAAGCTCCCAACACTACATTTTCAGCGACCAAAGCGGTAGGTGAATCGATCCCGGCATCTTTCAGGTCGCTCGCAAAAGAGGCGGTTGTTACCTTTAATCTCAAGGCTTCTCTCATGGCCACGCTCCCTACTTCTTTCATGAGTTCTGCGTCGAAGGAATTTCTGTTTCCCAGTCCGATCAATAAAAGTTTTTTTGAAGCTAAACTTCCTTTTGGCGGAGTGATTAATAAAGTTTCCAAAGCGTGCCCCTGAAATTTCCCGCTTTTTCTGACATCGGTAATAATTCCTTTCAGAGCTTCATCCAGGTGAACCATTCCGTTTAAATCTTTCGGCAGCGCCGGCGGATTGAAAATATCACCCTCGGTATATTCGAAAACACAGGCGATCTGTAGATCGGCTGCTGCTGCTGAAGGCCCCTGAACAAGCCCGATTACGGAAACGCCGTCTACGGTTCCCCAGATTTTCGTGGTTCCGACTGCCGTTTTCACTTCGGTAGCCTGTGCTGAAACAAAGCCCGTTGATGAAATTGCCAGGATCAATGCAGCAATCATTGCCTTGGACAAGTTGAAATATTTTGAAATTGATTTTTTCATAATGAATGATTTGAATGTTAATTAAAATTTAAAACCTAATCGGATGTTATAAAATATCCCGCTCTTTGCATTCGGAATAACATCTTCGATGAATTCGCCTTTCCGGAAATATTGAATTCCGCTCACCAGCGAGATATACCTGCTGAAACTGTAAGTAAAATTCGTTAAATAGGCTGTTCCGATATATCTTTTATCTGAGCTGCTTCCGGGCCGGTTCAAAACGCCGCTTGGACGGTAAACCCCGTCGTTCAGGGAATATCTCCAGTTGAAGACGGCATCCATCTGTATTTTAAGTTTCCGGGTTAAATCCAGTGTAATGTAAGGGTGAATATCGATCAGATTTACCGGGCCCACCTGCGGGCTGAAGCCAAAATAGCCGCCTTTGGGATAGAGAGGATTAAAGGTATTCATTTTACCGTCTCCTTTTGACCGGTCGCCGGAAATGTAATCGTTGCGCAGGTTAATGCTTGGGCTGAACTTCACATTTTCGAACAGATATCCAACGTCTATGGAGCCTGTCCATGCCCTGATATTGTCATTTCCGAAGGTTCCGAACTGATAAGCCGCTTCGAGGTTATAGATAAATCCGCCGCCGTATTTCCAGAGCCTTCCTCCGATGGTATGGCGCTTTTCTCTTGCTGTTCCTGCTTCAAATACCGATTCGTCTCTCCTGATCCCGAGATAATAGAGATCAAGATTTCCGGCCGCCGGAATAATGATTTTAGCATAAGCTCCCCAAAGATTGAGCTGTTTTGAAATTTTGTTGTCAAAAACACCTGTGTTAATGCTGTCCGCCATCATCGCAAATGCATCAACGGAGACATTTCCATGAGTAAACATCACTTTGGCACCGGTAAAGGAAAGCCTTGCATTCGGTCCTTCCCTGACGGAGATCAAACGTCCCGAACCGTAATCCAGTTCCTGCCGCCCTATCCTGAACGTGAGTTTCTGATTGTTTTTGTGAATGACATCCGCATCAATAAACAAATTCTGAATGCTGAGCTGATCTTCATCAATTCCCCGTGAACCGTTTTTCCGGCCGTTTTGTAAGGCACTCCGGACCTGGGAAAATACCCTGATGTTTTTTCCTATATGCAGGTCTGCATGGAAATCGTAACGCTGAAGCAGAAAATTGTTGTGACCGATATTCTGCCTTCCCCAATCTTCGTTGTTGAAATCGACATATTCATACCGCGCTTCACCACCGAAAGACAGATAGATATTTTTCTTTTCATTAAGCGGAAGAAACTTAACCCTGTTATAAAATGTACCTGCCGAATCCTTTAAATATTCGTAATTTTCATCGTAGCGCAAAAGCTTAAAGCTCTGTGCCCGGAAAATTCCGGAAAAACAAAAGAAGGCCAGGATTATAATTTTCAGGAGCGGTATGGAATGCGAAGATTTCAACATTGAATATGGAAATTAAATATTAGTGTTTCACCATTTTATGGGCATAATGAATCCCTAAGCCATAAGAACTACCATATTTTTTCATCAGATCGGTCACCGCAACATACGTTTCCTGGCGCGCCCAGTCTCTCTGAAGCTCAAGAATATACTGAATTGAAGTCATCGGCTTTACTCCCGAATGAATCATTCTCTGTACCGCTCTTTCATGCGCTTCATCGGTCACATCCCCGCAGGCATCAGTGATCACGAATACGTCATACCCCTCTTCCAAGGCCGACAACGCCGGTCCCACGATGCAAACGCCCGTCCATAAACCGGCAAGAACAAGTTTCTTTTTTTGTTTTCCGACGATGGCTTTATAGGCAGCTTCATCCTCCCAGGTATTCATGCTCGTTCTGTCGATATATCCTGAAGTCGCCATAGGAAAAGCTTCTTCGATTTCGGGAAATACGGGACCTGAAAAGCTTTCTTCAGCCACCGTAGTGACTACCGTAGGAACATTGAAAATTTTGGAAGCTCCGCAGATGACCGCAACATTGTTACGCAATTCGTTCATCGAGATGCTTTTTGTGGCAAAGGCCATCTGCCCTTCAAAATCAATTAATACCAATGCATGGTTTTCAGGAGAAAGTAAGTTTGATGATGGTTTCATAAAAGTTTATTTTAGTGGTTATTTGTAATTAATATTTAGAAATAAAGAAATGCCCGTAACCATTTGCCACAGGCATTTTAGGTTAATTATTGTTTTAGGAATTTTATTAATTCTTCATTGAATTTGTCCTTTTCTTCCAGGAACAATGCGTGTCCGCTGTTTTCGAAAGGGATGAGCTTAGAGCCTTTGATGGCTTTATTCATCTGCTCTGCCAGGGCATAGGCCACGATGCGGTCCTGTTTTGCCTGCATAATGAGCGTAGGAATTTTTATTTTCGGTAAATCTCCGCGAAGGTCTTCATCACGTAAGGCGATTAATGCCTGCTCCATGGCATAAGCAGACGATTGCATTTCAATTCCGCCTAACCAGGCTCCGATTCCCGGTGACACTGAAGTTGCGGATAAGACGAAACGTTCACCAATCGTGTTTAATAATCCCGGTCTGTCTACGCTGACAAGGTCTACCCATTTCGTGATCTCTTCTTTGGTAAATAGCGGATAAGGATAATCCGGTTTTTTGGTATGAACAGGTGCTGCAGCTGCAAACAATGCCAGCTTGCTAACGTGTGCGGCGTTATATTTTGCCACGTAATGCAAAGCGATTGCGCCCCCCATTGAATGTCCGCCTAAAGTAGCATCTTTGATATCCAGCTTATCTAATACCGTTTTGATATCAGAAGCAAACTGGTCATAATTATATTTTCCGTAAGGTTTGTCTGACTGCCCGAAGCCTCTCAGAGTGATCCCGATAACACGGTAACCCGCTTTTACCAAAGGAAGATATTGATATTCCCAGGAAACGTCGCTCACCGGATAACCGTGGATCAATACTACCGGTTTACCTTCACCAAGGTCGGTTATGTGAAGTTTTACATTAGGCTCCACTTCGATGTATTCTGCTCTTGCTTTTGTAGATTTTGAGGTATTTTGCGCATTGATATTCGTCAAAAATGCGGCGGCTAATAACATCGCAGTGCCAAGAATTGATTTTAGTTTCATGATAATAATTTTAAAGGTTGATTTGGCAGATTCATTTTTAAATCTGTCGGAATTGATGGACTAATTGATGATGGAATTTGAATCAGCCGGCTTTACATATCAAGACAGCTGATTCAAAGAAATTTTATCTTTTCAGTAAATATTTATGCTGACCTTCCAGCACAAGTTCAGATTTCTGGTTATAAACAGTTACTTTGGTCGTAACGATTCCCTTATCTCCCTGTGGTGTTAAGTCGGTAATAGTCAGTGAAGAATACAGAGTATCTCCTGAATGTACTTCTTTTAAAAAATTACAGGATAATTCTAAAAAAGCAATGAAAACATTTCCGAAATAATGGGGCAAAAGTGTGGCACCGGGTGCCGTAAAGGCCAGCACCTGTAAACCGTGGACCACAGGCGCCGCGTGGCCATATCTCTTTGCATATTCCTGATCGTAGTGAATCGGGTGATTGTCACACGATACCGTCTGGAATGCCGAAGCATGTGCATCGGTAAGTGTCCTGCTTGGTGCCCTGAAAACTTCTCCTACGGAAAGCTCGTCAAATGTCCGGGCGGGAACAATAGAAAAATCTTCCGGGTTGAATCCCGGTTCTTGAATTTTTGAATTTTCCATAAACTTTCTGATTTTAGAATGATACGTTTAGGCCAGGCTGACATTATTCAGTAATGAATTCCAAAAGGTCTTTATTAATGGTCGGATGCTCTGTCGTCGGCATTCCATGAGGGAAACCGGGATACGTGATCAGTTTTCCGTTTTTCAGTAATTTGATGGATTTTAAGGCAGCATTGGCAATCGGAACGATCTGGTCATCCTCGCCGTGCATCACCAATACAGGAATATCAACCGCTTTTAAATCTTCCGTAAGATCCGTTTCAGAAAAAGCTTTGATCCCGTCATAGTGGGCCACGATTCCGCCCATGAGTCCCTGTCTCCACCAGTTTCTCTGAACACCGTCCTTCACATCAGCGCCTTCTCTGTTATATCCGTAGAATGGGAACGTAAGATCATAATAGAACTGGTTCCTGTTGTTCATCGTCTGGTTTCTGATGTCATCGAAAACTTCCATCGGAACACCGTCTGGATTTGTTTCGCTTTTTACCATTACCGGAGGGATCGCACTGATCAATACGGCTTTCTTCGCTCTTCCGTTGGCATATTTGTTTACATAACGGATCACCTCGCCGCCCCCTGTTGAGTGGCCGATGTGCACCACATCTTTCAAATCTAAAAATTCTACCAGTTCGGCCGCATCCGAAGCATATTGCTCAATGGTGTGGTTGTAGATATTCTGGCTTGAACGTCCGTGGCCTCTTCGGTCGTGGGTCACCACACGGTATCCTTTCTGCAGGAAGAAAATCACCTGTGCATCCCAATCATCTGAAGACAACGGCCATCCGTGGTGAAACATCAATACCGGTCCTTCGCCCTGATCTTTGTAAAAAATTTCTGTTCCGTCTTTTAAGATAAGTGTACTCATTTTGTAATACTTTTTTTGGGTTAAATTTTATTTGAGATATGAGTATAATTCCAAAAAACGACCCTAAAATATAAAACACTCACAACCAGTTATTTAATTAAATTCATCATTTAATTCAACTACGATATTCCGTAATTTTATGTAAGCTAAATTATTTATATATACATTTTAATAAAAAACAAATAAGACCGACACTAAAATTTTGAAATAAAAAAGGCCTGGATACATCCAAACCTTGTTATCTGATTATAATATGTTATAAAAATAGTTTACATTCTGTCATTCTTGGCAACAAAAGCTTTCAACTCGGCTAATTTACCATTTTCAAACCTCCATACGTCACAATACTCAAAATCTTCCAATTCTGAATGCTCATTCAATAAACTGATGGTTCCCATCGCCGTAAGATAACTCCCCTCTTCAATCATTAGTTCAACCTTCACTTTCGGTGGCTGCTGATAGGCTTTGGCCATGTATTCCCTAACTTCCTGTATTCCGTTTAAGGTCTGATCACCTACAAAATCCCATCGTGTATCGCCAGTACAATAGGATAAGAATTTCTCATGATCTCCTTCTGCGATCGCTTTGTTAGCTTCCAGTAATATTGATTTATGATCCATAACTTTAAAATTTTGAAAAAATCACATCTAAAAATATGCCGCCTCTCCTATTTAACCTGTATTCATATATGATTAATTCTATATTTAAAATGATGTCTAAGATAAATTCAGCAAAATCCACAAACTATTTAATTTAATTGATAAATTCTACCTCATCAGTTCGGCGATTATTAATGTATATGGCTGCAAAAATTATGTTATCAGGCAGATTGTCGATTAAAAAAACTAATTTTATCCTATCGTTTGAACACCTAATTGTACGTTTGATTTGAAAGAAAACCTTACAGATTTCATAAACCGGAACAGCCATCTTCTTGAAGATGAGCTTAAAATCGTTACTGCAAAATTTCACCTGCAGACCGTTCCAAAAGGGCAGCTTCTTCTGAAAAGAGGACAGGCAGCCAACCGTTACTATTATATCCGGAGCGGCGCCCTTCGTTTTGTTTATGGTGCGGACCGTGAGCTTACCGCCTGGGTGGTGCTGCCAGGTGAATTTTTCACTGAAATTTCAAGTTTTAAACATCGCACGCCGACCCGTTTTAATATCGAAGCCATTGAAGAAACCGAACTGTATTATATCGACCGCCAGGATATGGAACAGCTGTACCGGGAAATTCCGGCGTGGCAGGAATTCGGGCGCGAAATCTGGGAATCGATGGCCATCAGGATGATCGACGAGATTATACGGTTTCAGACCATGACCGTAGAAGAGCGCTATCTGGAATTTTTACAGAAACCCGGATTCATGCAACGCGTGTCCGTAAGACAGCTGGCTTCTTACCTGGGAATTACGCCCAATGCTTTAAGCCGTATCCGTAAAAACTTACGGCAATAAATCATTATCTACCAAATGGTAGTTTTTCAGCCCGTGATCCTTTGTAGTTTTGATCAACAAATACGATCATTATTATGAAAACAATTGTAGTAGCCGGCGCCACCGGAAATCTCGGACAAAAAATATGTTTTGAACTAAAAAGCCTAGGAGCGGAAGTCAGGGCTTTGGTGCGTCCCGGAAGTCATGCGGATACCGTAAAAGCATTGGAAGAAAAGGGCATTATTATCGTGGAAGCAGATTTTAATTCATTGTCAGCACTGGAATCAACCTGTACCGGTTCATCATGTGTGGTTTCAGCTCTTGCCGGACTGAAAGATGTTATGGTCGGCAAACAGACGATGCTTCTTGAAGCCGCGATCAATGCCGGAGTTCCGCGTTTTATTCCTTCCGATTTCTGTACCGATTACACACAACTGCCGGAAGGGTGCAACCGCAATTTTGATTTGCGAAAAAAATTTGCAGAAATTATCGATCAGCACCCCATACAAGCCACTTCTATTTTTAACGGTGCCTTTTCCTATGTTTTACAATATGACATTCCCCTTTTTAATACGAAGCATAAAACCATCGTTTATTTTGAAGGAAAATCCGACTGGAAGATTGATTTTACAGCACTTGAGGAAACTGCCGCCTTTACCGCCTGCGCTGCGCTGGATGATAATGCACCACGATATCTGCGCATTGCCGGGTTCCGGATAAGTCCGGAAGAGCTGATTATTTTGGGGGAGAAAATTTACAATACCGATTTCCAACCGCAAAATCTGGGATCACAGGATGAGTTTCTGGATACCATCAACCATATCCGTCAAGAACATCCCGAAAGCGAAAACGAACTCTATCCAGCCTGGCAGCAAATGCAATATCTCTACAGTATGTTTGCCGCACATCATCAGCATATTGATAATGAAAAATACTCCGTAATTAAATGGACCGGCGCGGAAGAAGCATTGAAACAAATAATTAAAGATTAAAATAAAATGGAAAACCAATATACAGACGAGGCCCTTATTGAAAACTGGGAAGGATTTACCAGCCACATTGCAGAAGTAAACGGCACAAGCATCCATTACGTACAAGGCGGAAAAGGCACTCCTTTAATCTGTCTTCCGGGATGGCCGCAGACTTTTTACTCATTTCATAAGATTGCCCCGGATCTTGCCCGGCATTTTCATGTCATCATCGTCGATATCCGGGGAATGGGCAGCTCGGCCACACCATTATCTGGGTATGATAAAAAAACGATGGCGGGTGATATTTATGCACTTATTCTTCAGCTTTCCCTGGAAAAAGTTTTTGTACTCGGCCATGATATCGGCGGAATGGTGGCTATGAGTCTTGCCTATAATTATCCGGATGCCGTATCACGTCTGATTGTTGCAGACGGCCTGCATCCGAGTAAAGGAATGCTACAGATGCCGTTGATTCCTCCGGCCGGTACATTTGGAGAAAAAATCAATAATGAACAACCGTATACCTGGTGGATGGGTTTCAACCAGATCAGACACCTGCCCGAAAAACTGCTGGAAGGAAGATATTATCATCTGCTGGACTGGCTATTCCGCTATGTAATGGCAGACGAGACTAAAATATCCGAATTTGAGAAACAGGTATATGCGTATGCATACAACCGACCGGATAACATCCGGGCCTCTAATGCCTGGTATCAGTCTTTTCATCAGGATATCGATGATGGGAAAAGCTACAGGAAACTCAGGATGCCTATCCTGGGTATTGCCAGCAATGTTTCGTACGGCTTTTATCAGTATGCACTGCCGGAAACCGCAGAAAACTATGAGCTGATCTACCTGAAAGACACAGGACACTACATGTTCGAGGAAAATCCCGAAGATGTGCTTGAAGCGATTAAGAATTTTTTGATCGTTTAGTTTTAAATTATTAAATAAAAACTCCTTTCACGACAACAGAAGCTCGTCCCGGACTGCTTCTGTTGTTTTCGTCCAAAAAATATCTTGCTTACGTTTAACGAAAGTTTGGAATTTATCTACAGTAAATTAGGGAATAATCAGAATACTTTTTTGTAAAACAAGACCTCAAATCCGAAATATTTTGTGGCGTACCAGGAGAATCCCCTCTTTTCAAAATAAGGAATATTCACTAAGGTTGACGTCTCCAGACACATGGCTTCTTTAGATTTTTTATAATATTCAGTAAGATCCGTTAAAAATACCGATCCTATTCCCTGATGCTGCAACTCCGGTGCTACTGCTAAAAAGCACAAATGAATATAATCCAAATCCTTTGGATGCATTTCACGGATAATCTTTTCTTTAGTGAGAAGTTTTTTAAGTTTCATGAGTCCGAAAACCTGGAATCTCAGATCTATTAAAACGGATTCCAGTTTAAAACCTTTCTTCTCGGGATCAATCAGAATGGCACAGGCGGTATGATCATTTTTAATCCAGACATCTCCAAAAAGAAAGCCTTTGGCGATTGAATAATGAAATAGTTTCGGAAGTGATTTTTTATTCTTCAGAACATAATTTACGGATTTATCATCCTTAAAAGATGCGGTTAGTATTTCTACCAACTTCGGGATATCATTCTTGGTTGCTTTTCTCATTTTATTTTACAAAAGACTATTCGACAGTATATTATAAAACTCTTAGTGTTTTTATTTTCATAATGGCTTTACAAAGCCGATTCGAATTTACAAAAAAATATGATTTCTACTTTCAATAAAATCACGCAGCAAAAGTATTTAAAAAAAATAAGGATTTCTTTTCATATTTATTAAGGTTTATTAACAAATACAAAAAATTCGACAAATACGCTTTAGAGTTCATTGCAAGCCATTTAAACAAAAAAGCTGTCTCAAATTGAGACAGCTGTATCATCATAAAATTGTAACCGTTAATCTTTTAATATTTTCTGAGAAACCGGTTGATTATTTACCATTCCGGTTACAATATAGTTACCTTTCTGAAGGTCGGCAACATTCAATGTTTCATTGTTTCCGCCTTTAAAGGTTCTGACCAATTGCCCAGATAAACTGTACACTTTAACGTCCTTCACGTCTGCTTCGAAAACAATCTCATCATCTTTTACAAATGTATTCTTGATGAATCCCAGTTTTTTTGATGCACCCGACGCATCGGTAACCGCCAAAACTCCTGATGAGGATTGCGGCGTCGGTAATGAGATCGTAAAGTCTACGTTATTATTATTCGTATCTCCGCTGATTCTGCTGATCGAGTTAAGAATTGTCGGAGACGGCGCTGAGGCCGCACCTTCGTACTGATCGGCAAGTCCATATCCTACAAAGTCCAGAACATTAGATGCTGTAGGTCCGGTAACCTGCGTTGCATTGCTGGCGAGAGCTACCTTTCCGGAAGTGAGTGCAAGGCCAACCCCTACGCCTACAGCCGGTGAACCGTCAAAATTCAGAACAACACTTACGATAAGGTTCGGATTGATCAGATTGATCAGACCACCAAGTCCGTCTGAACCCTGCTGAATCAGAAAGGTTTGACCAGGCTGCAAAGTGATTGACGGGATCGGGTAATATTGGTTCAGTCCACCTGTTGAAGAACCAAATTGCAAGGTCGCACCACTAAGGGACTGTGTCGTACTTCCGATGTTTTTCAGCTCAACGAAGTCATTCGTAATTGCTGCGCCAAGTAGACCACCTCCGGTGTAAATTTCATTAATCACAATCTGTGCATGGGATAATGCAGTCATCGAGACAAGCCCGATTAAAGTAAATACTTTTTTCATAATTCAATATTTGTTGATTAATCTCACAAAAAACAAATTCAATACCAAAACTTCTTAAAACGTGGTATATAATTCAATGATTTGCAAATATATATGTATATTTCACTATTAAAAGATGTTTATACAGGAGGTTTGGAAAGATTTATGGAAATCAAAAAAAATATTTACTTCCTAAAAACATACTTTCAATTTTATACATTTATACGGATAAATTTTAGCAGGATGGCTTATCAAATAATATAATCTTAAAAAAACCTGAAAATTAAAACTAATGACAGATTTACAATCAATCCTCGACCATATCACATCTATGGAACACGGCTTCAAACATATCATCGAAGCCGGAGATCAAATTCTTAGCGATCAAAAAGAAGATCATTTTCAACTGGCTATGGAATTTCTGAAATCAAATGATTATCAGGTGAGAATGCTGGCTACCTATATTTTGGGGCAACTTTCTCCAACCCATCCTGAAGCATTGGAATTCATGAAAGAAAAAATATCACCGGATCCCAACTGGCGTGTACAGGAAATGCTGGCCAAATCATTTGATTATTATTGCAGCGCTTCAGGCTATGAGGAAAGTCTGCCAGAAATCAGGAAGTGGCTTTCTGATCCAGATGCCAATATTAAAAGAGCCGTCATCGAAGGACTCAGAATCTGGACAGGAAGACCCTATTTTAAAGATCACCCTGAAGCAGCTATTGATCTTATCAGCAAGCACAGGGCTGACGAAAGTGAATATGTAAGAAAATCAACAGGCAATGCCCTTCGCGATATCGGCAAAAAACACCCCGACCTCATCAACCGGGAATTATCCGGCTGGGATCTTAAGGATAAGAAAACGTTATTCACTTATAAGCTGGCAAAAGGAAAAAAATAATCAGAACAAACGATTTAAAATTGAAGGCCCTTGGCTGATGCATTGGAACGGTTTTTGGGAAGGTTCAAAACAGTTGAAACCCTGTTGAATAAGGTGAACGATAATTAAATATCCCCTACTGTTTTATGAGAAATCTTACTGTTGCTAAACCGCGTTCTTTAAAGGCTTTGAAGGCGCTCAATTTTTTTATGGCAGATATGCAGGCAGGAATTGGCCCTTTCCTGGGAATCTTTCTTTTATCTAAAGGATGGCAAAGCGGGCCGATCGGTACTGTAATGTCGTTAGGAGGTATTGCAGGTATGATCATGACAACTCCCGCAGGAGCACTAATTGATTCCACTACCCGGAAAAGGATTTTTATCATTATTCCCGGAATTTTTACCGTTATCGCCTCAGCGCTTATTTTAATTTCGCAGAATTTCTGGCTGGTTAGCCTTTCCCAGGTTGCCACCGCCATTGCCGGAGCAGCTATAGGTCCCGCAGTGGCCGGCATTACTTTGGGAATCGTAAAACAGCAGGGTTTCAACAGGCAAAACGGTCTCAACCAAGCCTTCAATCATGCTGGTAATGTCGTCGGAGCGGGATTGTCCGGTTATCTTGGTTTGAAATTCGGAATGACCGCGATTGTTCTTCTCGCAGCATTATTCGGAATTCTGAGCATCATAAGCGTTCTCCTGATCCCTGCAGACAGCATTGATCATAAAGCGGCACGAGGCCTTAAATCTGAAAAAGGGGAAACCGAAAAAGCAAGCGGCATTGATGTTCTTCTGAAATGCAAACCCTTGCTTATACTCGCCGCTGCCCTCGCCTGTTTTCATCTTGGCAATGGGGCTCTTCTCCCGCTGTATGGAATGGCCGCCGCTTCTAAAATGCATGAAAATGCTTATATGTTTGTGGCCTTAACCGTTATTATTGCCCAGCTGGTGATGATTGCGGCATCCATCGCAGGAATGAAAATTGCCGAAAAGAAAGGATACTGGATGATCATGCTGGTATCCTTCATCGCCCTTCCGGTAAGAGGCCTGATTGCTTCCCAGATGAACAGTGAAATCGGATTATATCCTGTACAGATTCTCGACGGCATCGGCGCAGGACTCCAGAGTGTTGCGGTTCCCGGACTGGTCGCGCATATTCTTAACGGAACAGGAAGAATCAATATCGGCCAGGGTGCAGTAATGACCGTACAGGGAATCGGAGCCGCATTAAGTCCCGCCATCGGAGGCTGGATTGCCCAACAGATGGGGTATGGTTCCGCTTTCGTTATTTTAGGCTGTTTCGCATTGATTTCCATATTTTTATGGTTTTTTAATTCTAAAATCATGATTAAAGAATGTACACCGGTTCACAATCAAAATAAAGAACAAAGCTTTTAAATTTCATAAAAAGCATGGATACAGATATTTTTATTTACCTGATTGCATTTGTGGCTACTGCCGGTGTCATCATCAGGCCATACAAAATCCAGGAAGCGGTCTGGGCTGTTGGCGGCGCAATCGTTCTGCTGGTTTTCGGATTGATCTCTTTTCGTGATGCGTGGGCGGGTATTGCTAAAGGCCTGGATGTCTATCTCTTTCTGATCGGGATGATGACCCTTGCAGAATCGGCACGCCGGGAAGGCTTATTCGACTGGCTGGCTTCGTATGCGATACGCCTGTCTGCCGGATCTCCCGTAAGACTTTTCGTACTCATTTATTTAATTGGAATTCTTGTCACCACCTTCATGTCAAATGATGCTACGGCAGTGGTTCTCACTCCGGCAGTGGCAGCGGCCGTCACAAGGGCAAAGGTTAAAAAACCTCTCCCATACCTGTTGATATGTGCTTTTATCGCTAATGCAGCATCGTTTGTTTTGCCCATCTCCAATCCGGCCAATCTTGTAATTTATGGTCCTGATATGCCGTCTTTAACATCCTGGCTAAGCACCTATCTTTTACCATCCGTCTTCAGCATCGGTATTACATTCCTGCTTCTGTTACTCACTCAGAAAAAATTCATAAAGGCTAATTTAATTTCCGATCATGAGGAGCAAACTTTAAGCAGAGGCGGAAAAATGGCACTGGCGGGAATTCTGCTGACGACCCTTGTATTGTTAGCCGCTTCTTTTGAGCATTGGGATCTTGGTCTTCCAACCGCTATTGCCGGGGTAAGCACCGCAATAGTTATTTCTTTGGCAGGCAGAAAAAATCCTGTCGCCTTTATGCGTGACATTTCATGGTCTGTCATTCCACTGGTTGCAGGACTTTTTATTTTGGTGGAAGCTGTTCAGCAAACAGGAATCATCGACGTATTATCACGAAAAATTTCTGAAGAAGCTTCTGGTTCGACAGGCACTACAGCCTGGTTAGCCGGAACGATCGTGGCAGTAGGAAGCAACCTCATCAATAATTTACCGGCCGGACTTATTGCAGGAACAGCACTATCGGATATTCATCTACCTGAAATGGTGAGAAGTGCGATCCTCATCGGTGTTGATTTGGGGCCTAATCTTTCGGTCACCGGATCTTTGGCCACCATTCTTTGGCTGAAAGAACTCAGAAGAAACGGATACGATATAAGCGCATGGGATTTTCTGAAACTGGGAATCATGATGATTATACCCGCGCTTCTTGCATCCCTTCTTGCTTTACAAATCTTTGGTTAGAACTGAATTATATTTAATGTCAAAGGTGGCTGAAATTAACAAAAAACTTTACTCGAAATTGTCAAAGTAGGTAAAATCTTTAATAATTTTTCCTTTTTCCAGGGTAAAAACCGTACAGACCGGTAACTCAAATTTTGTGTTGTCGGGTGCCGTACCGGTTGAAACAAATTCAACGATAACATGATGATCTCCTGAAGTGTAGATCTGTATTATTTTATCTTTCACATCAGGAAACATCTGGCCCAGATCGGTATACTTTTCAACAATCTGTTGTCTTGATTGCCTGATAATGCCTTTACCAAGACCTGGATCTTTAAACTCAGCTGTTTCCGAATACATATCGGCCATTCTTTTCCAGTCGTGCCGATTGAAATAATCGAAATATTTCCTGATGAGCTTTTCATTTTCGGTAAGCGCAGATTCTTTCCGGTCACTGCATCCGGCAAATACAAAAGAGAGCAAAATCAGTATCCATAAGTGCTTCATGAGATTTGGTTTTATGTTAATGTAAATAACTTCATCATCAGCATCCACAATGTACCAATTTACAATATTTTATTTATTGTTTATTTAATCTTTCAAAAATTCCAGTATATATGTCTGCATCTCTTTCCTTTGCAAGGCAGTAGCATGATCGTCCATGTCATTATGCTTCACATCTGATAGTTTTACCATAGTGATCCCAAACTTTTCGATCTCCGGATCTGTCGGTAAAACTCCGTCATCAGCGGGCTGATCGCTTGACCGTAACGTATATACTTTAAGACTTTTATCTCTCGGAAGCGCCATTCTGCGATTGTCTAAAGTAATAATTTTATGTACGATATTGGAATACCTCTGAGGAAACAATGCTGTCATATCCGCACCGTTTGAATGGCCTATGAGAGTAATTTTCTTAAAATTAAGCGTGGGATAATCTTTTCTGAGTTGACGGATCACAAATAAAATATTATCCGTACCCCTTTCCCAGAAAGGTTTTCTTACGATCTGAGGAACGCCTTTTGAAGGGATCAATTCATCCGTTGGCAGCTCGTGCTGTATGCTGGCCACAAAGTATCCTTTCGAAGCCAGAAAATTGGTCAGGTACGAATAAGCTAACTAAGTCCCTTTTCTATTTTGCCCGTATCCGTGGCTGAAAATAACGATATCAGGGCTTTCGGATCCGGGATCGTAGAAAGCGACAGGAATTTTTCGGTTTCTGGCCTCGTCTGATAAAGTGACAGTATCGAATTTTACGTCAGCCTTCTCAGTGCTTTCTGCTTTTCTATGGAGGTTACAGCTGCAACAGAATAAAACAATAACGGTAAATAAAACATATTTTTTCATATAATTTTTAATTACTTATTTAAAACAGCTGATTTTTCAGTATCCGACATCCTTTTTGGTTCACAGCCCGCAATTGAAGCACAAAACATGACCGCCAGTAATTTTTTCATCTGTTAAATTTTAAAAGTATTATGATCGATTCTCATTATTTTGTAATCTCTGCAGATGGAAAGAGGACTTATATTTTCTTTTGTAATAGACCATAAAACCAATCCATACCACCAGCAATACGGCGATGAGAATCAGTTCAGTTTCATGAATCCCGTTTCGGAAGAAATTATTTAAAGAGTGAAATCCTGCAACGGCCAGCAATGAATACGTGCTGTTGTAGACCTTTCCGATTCCCCAGGTTCCTAACATCAAAATTACCAGAAAAACCATGTTGGAAGTCGTAAATTCAGAATTCAGATGCCAGACAAACCATAAAACAGCAATTATAGCGATACTCCAAAGTTTAGGCAGGCCTTTCAATTGCTCCTGTAAAAATCCGCGCCACCCGATTTCTTCCAGTAATCCGTAAACCAAAACCGTCACAATGAGGATAACCGGGAAGTTTCCCTGTTGAAGATATGTCACCGTCCCGATCAGAATGACAGGAAAAATCCAGAAAACAACCAACGGCAAAAGCAGGCTACGATAATTCCCTTTAAGAGAAAGCCTGAAAGGAAAATTGAATAAAGCCATAGAAATAAACGCCCCTACCGCCGGACCTATTCCGCGGAGCAGTATGCGTATGAATTCGTTGTCGGTAAAATCGAGTATCCGGGTTTTAACGGCGAGAAAGCGAAATGTTATGGCAATAATATAAAAAACGACGATGCCTGCTATCTGTTTTTTTGTCATGGGTTTTGTTTTTGAATATGAATATCCAAAACTAATGATAAGAAATTGAAATAAAATTGACGATGGGTAAGTTTTACTTCTCGATAACTCTTTTTCTGAGGCGGCTCAGGCTTTCTGCCGTCAGTCCGAGGTAAGAAGCGATTATTTTCAAAGGAGTTCGCTGGAAAATTTCCGGGCGCTGACTGATAAGGTTGAGGTAACGCTCTTTTGGACTAAGCGTCAGTAAATTAATCTGTTCCTGCTGTTTTCGGAGAAACAATATTTCGGAAATGGCTTTTCCGATTCTTAAACCTGTTTCGTTGCGTGAATACAGCTCATTAAGATCTGGATAACTGATCGACCAAAGAGTACAGTCTTCCAGCGCCAGTGTTTTAATCCCGGAAGGCTGTTGTTTCAGAAATGAGAAATAATCACTCATAAAGCTCTGTTCGTACAGCAGATTGATACAGATATCTTTTTTACCGTTCCACACAAATAAGCCCACTGATCCGGCAGCAACGATATTTAAATATTTCTCAACCGACTCATAATCTTTGATGGTCTCATTTTTCTGAAACCGCCGCACCTGAATTTTCTCTGAAAACCTCTCCCAGATATTGTTTTCAGCATGATAAAAAGGTGAAAATATTTGTTGAATTTCTTGTGGAGTCGGCATTATTCTGATTTAAAATTTACTGGTAAGGCTACAGTACCACGAAAATAGCAAAATAATCCAATATCAGGGAAATCAGGCAAACAAAGAAATTTATATTCTTTAAACTAAAAAATATAAGTAAATGAGCTGCCGGCTGACAGCTCATTTATTCTTTATTTAAGAAACACTTACGCCGAAAAGGTGCCCGATCAATGCCGTAACGCCCATGGCCACCGTTCCCCAGAAACAGATGCGCATGACAGCAATCCCTGTTTTTGAACCGCCGGTTCTGGCCGATATTGCTCCCAGGATCATCAGGAAAACAATGGAAAAACCATATTGAAAGTACACCATCTGCTTAATCGGAGCCACAAGTGAAACAATAAACGGCAACAAAGCTCCTAATGCAAAAGAACCGAATGAAGCGATGGCAGCCTGAAAAGGTTTTGCCTGCGTAATTTCATTGATTCCCAGCTCGTCGTGGGCGTGGGCAGCCAAGGCATCATGTTCGGTAAGTTCCGTGGCAACGCGCAAAGCAGTTTCTTTACTCACCCCGCGCTTTTCGTAGATTTTGGCAAGCTCCTGAAGTTCGATCTCCGGCATCTCTTCAAGTTCTCTTTTTTCCCTCAGAAGATCAGCTTTTTCAGTGTCTTCCTGTGAGCTTACGGAAACATATTCTCCGGCTGCCATAGACATGGCTCCTGCTATCATACCGGCAAGAGCAGCAAGAATGATTGTATTTCTGTCCGGTGAAGCTGCAGCCACTCCTATCACAATACTCGTGGTAGAAAGTAAACCGTCGTTTGCGCCTAAAACTGCTGCCCGGAGCCAGCCTACTCTATTCACATAATGTTTTTCTAATTGATGATGCATAATTAAAAGTTTAAAACCAGTCCGGCTCCATAATTTTTAGAATCCAGGACAGGATAGATAAAAGTAAAACTTTTGGAATCTTTCTTATTAAAAAGCCTGTTGATCCATGGGAACATCCAGTAGGCGAGTTCGGTGCTCAAAATCCCGAATCCGGCACCCGCAACCACATCTCCGACCCAGTGCTTATCATTCAGTGTCCTGTAAACTCCTGTAAAAACGGCAATGGGATAACCCGAAATAGCGAGCCACAAATTCTCATCCTTATATTCTCTGAACAGAAAATGAGCTGATGAAAAAGCGGTTGCCGTGTGGCCCGAAGGAAATGACAGATTATTTGAGCCATCGGGACGTTCTTCCTTTATTAGATGTTTAAGAGGAAGTACAAACGCCGCCGAAATGAGTTGTGAAGTTCCGTAAATAATGGTTCTGTCCCTAAAATTATGTTTGCCTTGTATGCCTGCAAGATTGTAGCCATACACCATGGCGGCGGGAAGATACTGGGTGTAATTATCCAGCTTAATCTGCCTGGGCTGATGTTCTCCGATTTCATATTTCGTAGATCTGTTCAGGTCTTTCAACGCATCCGAGGTAAGACTTACCACGCCATATCCGATCAGAACGGTTGGGATGATGATCTTCTTGTAACCCGGCTTATAAGCATGATCCTGATAGTCAAGCTTTTTAAAAGATACGGTAGAATCTGCCCTGATCTGCCCATTCAGAGAACAGGAAAAGATCAGAGCAGTTATGAGTGTGGTTAATATTTTCATCGGTTATTACTTGAACCTTAAATTTAAGGAAATAATATCAGATTTCATACCCACAGATTTTGTATAATGCCCATACCTGATTTCCAGCATATTAAGCCGCTCTACCCCGAATAACCCGTTTTTCGGACTGATCCGTATTCCTGCGCCGTAGAAATGGCTGTCGAATTTGGATAAATCGTAATTGCTGGTATAAAAATCGTCAAAAGCCGTATGCTGCTGATAAGGGGCAAAATACTTCGCGGCCGCCTGAGAATAATACCTGTAAAAAGGACTTACTGAGACAAAAGGCGAAATCTTCACCGGTGTTTCGAGGCTGAATGTATTCGATTTTAAGCCCCAGTCATCGGTATAGTACCGGTAATAAGCACGCAAAATCACTTTGTCGCCAAGAAAATAATTAGCCCTCAATCCCACAGGAATTTTAAACCTTTTGTCCGGCAAAGTTTCCTGGTGCACGGAATTATCATTAAAATAAACCCTGTGAAACGGCAGACTCAGGTAGCCCGTCTGCTGAACGGCATCTCCCAAAAGCTCTATCTGAAAATTCCGGTTAATGATCTGGGAATATGCCAGAGAAAGAGCGAACGTATTTCTGCCACTGGTGCCATAGTCATCATTTGCTCTCAGCTCGATCGGAGCAATCAGTTTTACCTGATCCAGATACGTCTGGAATTTTGCGGTAAATTCTCCCATCCGGTTTGCGGTTTTCTGAGAAAAACCAATGTTTGCGCCGTAAGACTGATAATCAAATTCTGTTGAAAACATCACTCCTCCCGTCAGCGTTGTTCCTTTGCTTTCATTTTCACGGCTCCAGCTCAGTGACGGGTAGATTCTGTTGTCTGCATGAGAGGCTGAAGAATTGGCTTTCAGGTCGATCATATCCGAAGAAGCAGAAGTGTAATGATCAATTCCCACGCTGAAATTGAACTTGTTTTTCCGGTCTTTCTTATCATATTTCACCATGGTCACATCAATCGTATTGGAGATATCCGTAAGTTTTTCCGTTCCGACACCGCCGGTTACGGCAGAATTATTTCCGTCCTGATGGTAATAACTTGAAACAAGATTAGCTTCATCGAGGGTCAGTTTTTTAGATTGTCCGCTGTTTGTATTTTCCTGTGCTTTTGCATTCAGCATTCCGAGTAAGGCAAGAGCACTTATTATTATTTTTTTCATTTAGATCACCGTTAAATTTTACGATACTTTTTAATTACACCCACATCCGCCGCCAACTTTTCCTGCATTGGCGCCTGAAGAACCTTCTCGGTAGGATTGGAAGCTAAGCTCCGTTTTTTCGATCACCCGGTTTCCAAGAACCATCTCTGAATCGTTGAGTTTATTTTTTTCGTATTCTTTTACCGTGGTGCATGATTGCATCGACAATATTGTGATCAACAAGCAAATTGCTGTGATTATTTTTATGAAATTTTTCATTTTTGATTTCTTTTTAGAAAAGCTTCCTGTCTTTAATTTTACCATATCCTGTAATCCGGATGAAGAAGATTCATCCCGCATGAAGATTCAGTATTACCGGAGCATGAAGAGCTTTTTATTTTAAATTAATGTTTTGGGAAGAATAGATCCTGTCTGAATCGTCAATAATAATACACTCGAGATGATTAATCTGATTGACCAGATCAAGCGCTGCCTGAATCCCCATAATACTTACCGGTGTTGCCATTGCGTCGGCAATTTCTGCATTGGGACAGAAAACCGTAACACTTTTAATCCCGGAAACGGGCATGCCGGTTTTGGGATTAATGGTATGGGAATATTTTTTACCGTTGATGATGACAAATTTTTCATAATTCCCTGAGGTGGCGATCGCCATATCCGTTATGTTCATGTAGGAAAACGGCTGCCCGGCATTATCGGGATCAGCAATTCCTACCGTCCAGGGCTTTCCGTCTGCCTGGTGTCCCCAGGTCGTGAGATCACCGGAAGCATTCACAATTCCGGAATGGACGCCTCTTTTCAGGAGAATCCTTTTTGCCATTTCCGCAGCGTATCCTTTCCCGATTCCGCCAAAGCCGATCCGCATTCCTTTTTCTTTAAGGAAGACTGTTTGGCTGTCACGATTAAGGATAATATTCTGAAAATTAACGAGCTTCAGTTGTCTTTTAATAAGTTCAGGATCAGGCAGCGCTTTCATTTCGCGGTCGAAATTCCAGAAGCTTTTATCAATTCCACCATAGGAAATATCAAAATAACCGTCTGTAATACTGCTGATCCTCAAACTCCTTTCAATGAGATCGAAAATTTCCCTGTCTATCTGTACCGGCTTAATCCCTGCATTTCTGTTGATGAGATTGGTCTGACTTTCTTCATTGAATGTGGTAAGGAGCTTTTCAATCCTGCGGATCTCATTTATGGCTGCGTCAATATGATCGTGAGCCACTTTTTCATTATCGCTTACGACGGTAATTTCAAAAGCATTACCCATCAGTTTCTGAGGCCTTTTGAATTCCTTTGCCATATTAATTATTTTGGCTTTCCCTGAACTCCCTGATTTCTTTACTGAATGCCAGAGCATTTTCAGAAGGCAGGCCTTCCCAGCTTTTCAGAACTTTTCCTTCCGCATTTAACAATAAAGTGTATGGAAATAATCCTTTTTCATTGTATTCATCGGCTAAGGAAGCATTTTCTTTTTTAAGTTCCTCAGAAAGCTGATTCTTTTTATTTCTCGGAAAATCTGCATTGATGTAGACAATCACATGATCTGATTCCAGCTTCTTAAATTCATCGGTTTCAATGATATTTTTATGAAGTTTTATGCATGGAATACACCAGTCGGATCCGGAAAAATTAAGGAGAATAAGTTCTTTATTTTCGGCTGCCGTTTTTTTTGCGTTTTCCAGTCTGCTTTGGGCATGGAGAACAAGGGAAAATACAACCATTAATATGGCTGAAAATAGTGTTTTCATTATTTTGAATTTTAATGACTGATAATAATGTTGGTTTTGACTTGTCTTTAAGCCAGATAATTAAATAAAAGAAAACACATTTCTTGGAGGTTCCCAGACCGATCCCGTGAAGCCCTTTAAACAAAAGTCTTCGTCCTTTGAAGGTATTTTATCAGGTTTTAACAGTGTAAAATGAATTCTTGGCGCTTCAAAACTGAATCCCGGATTTACCGTAAAAACCAGAGCCAAAGGCGCCGAATGAATAATGAAAGGAAGTTTCTGATCTTTTCCATAGTCCCCGTCCTTCACCGGATGATCGTAATGCGCTTTGATGAATGCCGAAAAAGGCATATCCGGATTAAGCTTTTTGTGCTCCCAGTAGTGTTCGATCAGTGTCGGCATTTTGAAAAGCTGATACAATTCGGTCGTAGAAACCAAATATAATAACAGGAACAGTATGGAAATCAACTTTTTCACTGTTCAAAATTATGAAATGTTTTATTAAGAATGACTTTAAATTAAACCTTTAATAATTTTTTAATTTTTTGATTATTCGAAAAAAATCGTCCACCTGCACAGAGATATCATCTCTTTCTGAAATTCAACCTTCCCAATCTACAAAGGGGAATTATTTTCATTCGGCTTCCCCGTTGAAACCGGCGGATCAGATTTCGGAATCGAGAAGGTGCTGAGGAAAGTAATATTTGTTCTGTTTCCGTGTTCGTCAATCTTTAAGATGATGGATTTGCAGCATGGAGATGCCTTGAAATAATTTTCGTATCGTGTTCCGCACTGGAAGCACTCGGTGATTACCGTTTTATTTTTTTCCATAGTTATTGTGTTAGTGTCTTTACCGGTTCCGATAAAGCTTGTTATTTTTTTCAATTCATTTTTTAGCAAAGATCATCTTTTTGCAGCTTATTAAAAATTGACAGTTTGTAAAGGGCATCAATGACCTGATCGTCATGTATTTTCCTGTTTTTTACTTTTCTGATGTAGGCCGGATCTTTAGGTTCATTTTTCAGCAGTATATTCACTGAGGCGGTATATTGTACCGGAAGCCACTGCCCGATAAAATGAAATTTTTCATCGGATTTCTCTTTGTAATTGGGATATATTGATTTGCTCATACAAATGAATACATATTCGTTAAACCTTTTTTCGTAATTTTGTGTTTGTCTCAACAGACAATAATAAAAACAAATATACAATTTTAAATTTAAACACAATAATATATTGAAATTTTAACAACTTATTATTGCAAATTTTAACATAAAGAAGCTACTCAAATATGAAAATTTACGAAAAGATCCGTGAGTACAGCAAGAAGCGAGGAGAAACCATGAAACAGGTTGCAACGGGATACGGTGTTACCCCGCAGGCCATTCAACTTTATTTTTCAGGAAAAAATGCAATGCCCCTGAGTTTTCTGGTATGGTATATCGAGACTCATCCGGACATAGACTTATATGCACTGTTCAGCAAAGATCACGACCAGATTGTTTCCGAACCCAGAGCAGATTATCATAAAAAATACAGAAAGCAGAGCGTTATCGACCGTGTCGTGAAGATCCTGGAAGATGAATTGTAGACACCGGGTACAAGATTATTATTTCGTCAAAACCTGTCTGCTAATGTTAAATTTTACCAATTTAAATCTTACATAGCATTATTTATATTTAATGAACTACCTTTATATGGATATAGAATTGAAAATATAATTTATTTGAATATTTACATCTATTGTTTTGTGAATCCAACAGATAATCAAATGATTTTCAATAATTTTCACATTTTGAGCAACATTTCACAAAATACCCTTATAAAAACTTCATGAATGATCACGGAGTTCTACGGGGCGAAGGCTGAACAATTGTTTCGCTGATTTTATTTTATTTAAGGATTAGTATTATTTTTTAGTATGACAAGCAAAATCACAGGTGTAGGAAATTATATACCATCAGAGACCATCAATAATTTATTTTTCGACCAACACGTATTCATGAACCAGGATGGTCATCTTTTACAGGACAGCAACGCCTCCATCACAAAAAAGCTCCAGAAAATTACTGGTATCGAAGAGAGAAGATATGCCGGCAGCACGCAAGTTGCTTCCGATCTGGGTTTCATTGCCGCAAAGGCAGCCATAGAAGATTCAAAGATAGATCCTGAAACGCTGGACTATATCATATTTGCGCATAATTTTGGTGATGTCCGTTTTGGCACGGTACAGTCCGACACAGTACCCAGCCTGGCGTCGAGGGTGAAACATGCATTACAGATCAAAAATAATTTCTGCGTTGCGTACGACGTTCTTTTCGGATGTCCCGGATGGATAGAAGGCGTTATCCAGGCACATTCTTTCATAAAATCGGGAATGGCTAAAAAATGTCTTATCATCGGTGCGGAAACATTATCGAGAGTCGTGGACATTCATGACAGGGACAGTATGATCTATGCAGACGGAGCCGGTGCCGTCATTCTCGAAGCCAACGAAATAGAGGATTCAGGAATAAAATCTCATCTATCGGCTTCTTATACACTTAATGAAAAAGATTTTCTGTATTTCGGGAAATCTTACAACAATGAGAGCTGTCCGGACACGAAATATATTAAAATGGACGGAAGGAAAATTTATGAATTTGCCTTATCAAGAGTTCCTGAAGCCATGAAAAAATGTTTTGACAGCAGCGGTTATGCCATAGATGATCTAAGTAAAATTATTATTCACCAGGCGAATGAGAAAATGGATGAGGCCATCGTAGAAAGATTCTACCATCTTTATGGAAAAGAAGTTCCTTCCGGGATCATGCCCATGGTAATCAGTAAATTGGGAAACAGCAGCGTTGCAACAATACCTACCCTACTTACGATGATCCTGAAAGAGGAACTGGAATCCCACACGATCAATAAAGGAGATATTATCTTGTTTGCATCCGTAGGTGCCGGGATGAATATCAATGCTATGGTTTATCAATTTTAAAAGGGATGAATATTCTGCTTTATAAAATACAAATATATTTTTGACAACCAATTATTTAATACAAATATATTTATTGTATATTTGCTCAATATAACAGGCTACTGCCTTTGCTATTCTGTAAAGTCACTTCATCTTTTCTTTCAGTTTACTTTTTCAGCTGCCACTTTTGGTTATAATTGAGTCATGGCACAAGGCTTTTGACTTACTCTAATTTTTTTAATAATATTACCATGCAAGAAGGCACAGTAAAATTTTTCAATGAAGCAAAAGGCTTCGGTTTCATTACTCCGGCAGACGGAAGTAGAGATGTTTTTGTTCATTCATCAGGATTAGTTTCTAACAGCATCCGTGAGAATGACAAAGTAACTTTCGAGGTACAACAAGGTCAGAAAGGCCTGAATGCAGTGAATGTAAAGCTGGCATAAGCCTGAAAAGACAGAACTTATAGAGATCTCTATATATCTCACAAGCCTCTCACACCATGTGAGAGGCTTATTTTTTGTAAAAAGAACATGATTAAGATTAAAATAGTTTTACAGTTTTAACAATTTATTTATCTTCGTTTTTTGAACTGAAACATTTTATCATTTTGTCTACAGAAACAGCACATATTCCACCCGGTTCCGCTCACAAACTGATCCCAATGACCGATTTTGTCATCGAGTATTATTCCCATGAAGGATATGCAGATCTTCAGACCCTGAAGCTCATGAATAATTATGCCAACTTCCTTAAAAAACCTCTGACCCTGGGAATGTTTGTACCAGTTGATATCAAAGGGAATATCCTCAAAGAACCCAGAAACTACACTTCCTGGAAATCCCTGGAACACAACAGGAAAGCAAATTCAAACAAAATAGAAAATACAATGTTTGAGGAATACAAAACCTACCAGAAGGCAGAAAAAAAATGTCTTTTTGAAGGCTTCAAAATTGCCTACAATGGCTACTCGGTGGTAAGAATTACCGCTGAATATAATGATTCAATAGAGCTTTCGTTTAATAAAAATGAGAAAACCTTTCAGAATTTTCCTGATGTAGAATCCCTGACTTATTTTCCCGAAATTTTCCTGAATTCAAACGCTTTGAAAAAACTGGGACTGCGTAAGTAAAATTTAAATCTAAAAAATCCATCAGCCTTTTACCGCTTTCCCATAAACTTCGAGAGCCCTTTTTCTGGCCAAAGTATGCTCAACCATCGGTTCAGCATTGATTTCCTCTTCGGAAAGCCATTGCTTTACATATTTATGGTCTTTATCAAATTTTTTAGACTGTTCCGAAGGATTAAAAACCCTGAAGTACGGAGCAGCATCGCAGCCGCAACCTGCCGCCCACTGCCAGTTGCCGTTATTAGACGATAGCTCATAATCCAGCAGTTTTTCGGCAAAATAAGCTTCTCCCCACCTCCAGTCGATCAGCAGATGTTTGGTCAGAAAACTTGCAACGACCATTCTTACCCGATTGTGCATGAATCCCGTTTCGTTAAGCTGGCGCATTCCTGCATCAACAATAGGATATCCCGTTTTTCCTTTGCACCACAGCTCAAATTCGTTCTCGTTATTCCGCCACTGTATATTTTCATATTTTTCTTTAAATGCATGATTTACAACTTTTGGAAAATGATAGAGAATCTGCATAAAAAACTCACGCCATATCAACTCATTAAGCCAGGTTTCATTGTGCTCCAGAGCAAACCGGACACATTCCCGTACAGAGATTGTCCCGAAACGTAAAGCAACTCCCAAATGCGTCGTGTGATCCATTCCCGGAAAATCCCTGTATTCGCCGTAATGATCAATAATTGATTTCTTAAGCGAAGGCGCCGTAAATTTTACCTCTGTTTCTTTAAAGCCAATATCAGAAAGTTCGGGAAATTTCTCAGCCTTGTATTGTAAAAAATTCAAAAAACCGGTTTTATATTTTTCAATTTCAGTTTCATTCAGAAGCTCTTTCCATTTCCTTGAATAGGGCGTATAAACCGTATAAGGAGTACCGTCTTTTTTTAAAATTTCATCTTTTTCAAAAATCAACTGATCTTTAAAACTTTTAAAAGCAACATTATTTTTTTTCAGAAATTCCTCCACTTCCTTATCGCGTTTGATGGTGGCCGGCTCATAATCGGAATTACAGAATACGGTATCGATTTCAAAAACACCGATCAATTTTTTGAATGCATCAAGCGGTGTATCATGAAAAACAGTTATTCCGCTTTTGTGTTCTAAAAGTCCCTGATGAATCTCTTTCAGTGCCTGATAAAAATAATCAACTCTTTTATCCGATTTATTTTCAAGTTTTCCTAAAATGTCTTTATCAAAAACAAAAACCGGCAGTACTTTCTTGTCATGTTTTAATGCTTGAAAGAGACCACAGTTATCCTCCAATCGCAAGTCTCTCCGAAACCAGAAAACATTTATTTTATCTTTTATTTCAGGCATTACGGTGTATTTTTATTAAATCGGTTTTCAAGTACTTTAAATCGGTAATCAAAAATATGCTTCAGCTTATTTTTAACGAAAAGCGTGTGGGCAATTTCGCCCAGAAAACCAAAAGGAAGTTTATAATCGACCGTATCTTTCATCAGAACACCATTTTCATTTTCTATAAATTCATGATGGTGATGCCAGAGTTTGTAGGGCCCTTTTTTCTGAAAATCGGTAAAACTCTTTCTGAAATCGACCTGGGTAATCTCCGTTTTCCATTTCATCCTGATACCGAACAATGGTGACACAAAATAATCGATGGTCATCCCTTCATAAATTTCGTCGTTTTCAAATGTGGTCAGAACAGTAAAGTTCATGTCTTCCGGAGTAATTTTGGAAAGATTGTTAGCAGAAGAAAAGAATTTCCATGCCGTATCGATGTCACACTTCAGCTGTTGTTCACGAAAGAGTCTGTGCTTCATTTTTTTTTCCAAATGGCAATGCAATAAAGATACCACAGGCCGGGAAGAAGATTCATCAAATGAAGAACCGCCTCATAAAAGCGGTTCTTACTATTTTTCTCCGTGGCAGTTTTAAACTAATTCCTCTTTAAGTTTAAAAACCTATTAAGTATTTTCGAACTACTTGTAGTGCAGAAAAATTCCATAGTCGGTAGGTGTCCAGAATGCAGCTTTCTGTCCGGCAGCCTTTAAGGCATCATTTGCCCAGGTATTGCAGGTATTCAGAAAACTGTATTTTCCTTTGGCATCATAGAAGGCATCATTATTACCGTATACGGCATCGGTCGGAATCAGTATGAAATTTCCGTTTTTATCTTTATCGAACTTATTTTGCACAAATTCGACGAGTTGTTTATATTGGTTTTTACTGATCATCATCATTTTACAGTCGTCTCCTTCCTTCATTTTCTGATAATATGTACAGTGCATCGCAGATTCACTAAGCCAGAAAGCCGCTTTAAAAGCCGTTGAAAATTTAAGATCTGCCCAGGTAGGCGTATCGAGATAAAAGCCTTTATCACCCCAGCCGATTCCCACATAATTATAGTCTGATCTTTTTGATTTTGTATTGGAAAAAGGGATTTTAGAGCTCCAGTCGTAAATCTCGTTTTTCACAGGCATCACAATATCCGTATGTACTCCGTTGGTATAGATGTAAATCGGAATTTCTTTTTTTTGTCCGTCATCCTTTGCAGAAACTTCTATAAATGGCAGCAAATACCCTAAGGCAACATACAGTACAACAATTCCGATAATAACGCCCAGGGCTTTAAGTATAATAAATAACATTTTTTTCACAGCCATTCTTAAAATAAGGTTAATAAAATTTAATAATAATTTTTTTTCAAAAGTATTTGTTTTAAATGATTTTTTATTTAAATTTAAGTACAAATTGTTCACAAATATGCAGAAAAACACTAAATCAAACAAAAGATTTAAAATCAGAGTAAAAGTTGCCCCAAAAAGAGTGCAAAAAAAACGTTGATTTTTGGCGAGATATCATTCTCCCGAAGATCATTTTTTTTGAGTTATAAAAAACTCTTACCTGTAAAAATCTTCCCTCTTTAAATGTAAAATTTAAGGAATGGCTGTTTACCCTTTTTATTTTGGAACTTAGAAAATTCCAGACGGGAATGTATCCCTAAAATTTCATCGAAATTTATCTGCAGATTTTTCCAGAAACTCGATATTCCGCTTCAGACCTGCAAATTTTGTCCGTTTAACAGGAGATTTTCTGAATATTTCCGAAAACAGTTCCTGAGTAAGCTCTTTCCACTCTCCTTTTTTAAAGTTTTTCAATGCTTCATTCGGTGAGAATTTTCTTTGCTGCGTCGGTGCCGAAAATCTGTTCCAGGGACAGACATCCTGGCAAATATCGCAACCAAACATCCAGTCATTCATTTTATCCTGAAAATAATCGGGAATATCATTTTTAAGTTCGATGGTTGCGTAGGAAATGCATTTGCTTCCATCGATGAGTTTCTCAGACACAATAGCCTCAGTCGGGCAGGCATCAATACATTTCCTGCATGTTCCGCAATGATCTGTGGTCTCATGATCAGGAATTAATTCCAGATCACAGATGATTTCAGCCAGAAAATAAAATGAGCCATTCTGCTTTGTAATAAGATTAGCATTTTTTCCTACCCATCCGATCCCCGACTTGCGGGCCCAGCTTCTTTCGAGAACCGGCGCAGAGTCTACAAAAACCCGAAAACCAAATTCCCCGATTTCTTCCTGTAAGCCGGCCACCATTTCCCGGAGGATATCTTTAATGACTTCATGATAGTCCTCGGCATAAGCATATTTTGAAATCTTAAAATTGTCGAAGGCAGAAATCTTTTCTTCGGGAAAATAGTTATAAGAAAGAGAAATCACTGATTTTGAACCTTCTACAAGCAATCTCGGATCCAACCTCTTATCAAAATGATTTTCCATGTATTTCATTTCGCCATGAAAATTATTCTTCAGCCACTCTTCCAGTGGCCTGGCATCTTCTTCAAGGAAATCGGCTCTGGAAATCCCACAGCTCTGAAAGCCAAAACTTTCTGCTCTGGCTTTGATCAACTGCGAGTATTTTTCAGGGTTTGAATTCATAATAACATTGCAAAACTAGTATTATTTTATAAATTTGCCGCTGAATTTATATAATTTAGAAATTACGTAACCATGAAAAAAATCTTTTTGTTGGCTGTTTTTGGATCAGCAAGTCTTTTCAAAGCACAGATCACATTTGAAAAAGGATACTTTATATCCAATTCCGGTAAAAGAGAGGAAGTTTTAATAAGAAATATCGACTGGAAAAATAATCCGACAGAGTTTGAATATAAAACAGCTGAATCGAGTCCCGTTAAAAAAGAAACCATCAACAATATCAAAGAGTTCGGTGTTGATAACGACAGCAGATTTATAAGAAAAAAAGTATTGATTGACACTTCTTCCGATGAACTGAATGCAATGTCTTATGATAGAAAACCTGAATTCAAAGAAGAAACCGTATTCCTAAAATATGTCGTGGACGGGAAAGCAGATCTTCTGTATTATGAAGACAATGATATCAGAAAATTTTTCTTCAGCGTTGATGATTTAGATCCGAAACAGTTGATCTATAAACCTTATTATATTGACAACAGCCAAATCACTTATAATGAAGATTATAAGAAGCAGCTTACAGAAATTCTTACCTGTGGCGTAGAATCAAAAAAAATCAGAGCAGCCCGATATGACAGAAAAAATCTGGCAGACCTGTTCATGAATTTTAATTCCTGTAGTGAAGGTAATACTGCCGTAAATTACAGCCAAGCCAAAGAAAAGACCGATCTTTTCAACCTGAACATCAGACCGGGAATAAATTTATCTTCGCTTGAAGTTACCAGTCCGACCTATACATCGAGAGAAACTACGAAATTTGGCAATAAAATGTCATTCAGGATCGGTATAGAAGCAGAATTTATTCTTCCTTTCAACAAAAACAAGTGGGCTTTATTTGCAGAACCAACCTACCAGTATTACAAAGACGAAAAGGAATCTATTGCCTTTGCCGGACAATATTTTGAAATGAAATCGACAAGAAGTGTTGATTATAAGTCCCTGGAGGTTCCTATTGGGGTGAGATATTACCTGTTCCTTAATAAAAAATCAAAGATTTTTTTCAATGTTGCTTATCTTATGGATTTCGAATTTAAGTCTAATGTCAAACTTGATTTTTCAGAAATTAAGACTGATTCCGGTTCTAATATTGCATTTGGTGCGGGATATAAGTATAATGATAAATTTTTAATAGAGTTACGAGCAACAACACAAAGAAATCTTTTACAAAACTATGTTACCCTGGATTCTAACTATCATACCTTATCTCTTATCCTAGGCTACACATTATTCTAGAACACAATGATTAATTATCATTATTTTTACGTATTTTCGTTACGTATTAATTAATCACATTACTATGTCTTTAGCAGAAGTTTTAAAATCAGGAAATTACGAATTAATCGACGTTCGCGAGCCTATGGAGCTTGAAATGGACGGACATATAGAAGGAGCTAAAAATATTCCTTTGGGTGAGGTGGAAGACAGACAAGATGAGATTTTGTCTATTGAGAAACCGGTAGTTATTTTCTGCAGAAGCGGAAACCGAAGCGGAAAGGCTCTGGAATATCTGAACACTCAAGGTCTGAAAGAAGGTTACAACGGCGGAGGCTGGGCAGAACTGAAACAGGCTATAGAAGCAAATCAGGGAACTTTTTAAGTTCCCTTTTTCATTTAAAAATCTCATATGGATCTTAAAGAAAGATTTGTAAGTACATGCTCTCTTTTCACCAGTGATTTAAAACTTATTGATAATCTGTGGATCGAATTAGACAAAAAATATACTGAAAAGGGCAGGCATTATCACAACTTCGAGCATCTTGAACATATGTTTTCCGAGCTCGATAATATCAAAGATACAGTTGAAAATTATACAGCAATTTCATTTTCAGTGTTTTATCATGATGTAATTTATAATGCTACTTCCAAATCAAATGAGGAGAAAAGTGCGGAATTAGCCATAAAATGCCTTCACAAAGTAGGCGCTGATTTGAATTTTACAGAAAAAGTTTCAGAACAGATTATGGCGACAAAACTTCATCAACAGTCTGACGATAATGATATCAATTATCTCTTGGACGCAGACCTTTTAATTCTCGGAAGTGAGCCTGGTAAATATTTAGATTATACTCAAAAAATAAGAAAAGAATACTCAATATATCCTGATCTGTTGTATAAACCAGGGAGAAGAAAGGCCCAACTTCATTTCCTTGAAGCGGAAGATATCTTTAAAACCGATTATTTTAAACAAAAGTATGAAACTCAGGCAAGGAATAATATGCTGTCTGAAATTGAATATTTAACATAGATAAACATTTCATTTTTGCAAAACGTTTTGTTTGATTAGTACTGTTTCGGCGATAAACCCGGCTGATTTTTTTAAAACGAATTCCGAAACTTCTTTATGAGGGGTATGTCCAACACCTTCGATAATACATTTCTGAGAGATTCCCCCAACCTGGGAAATTGTCTGGTCAACCTGATCCAAAGTTCCATATTCATCATTTTCACCCTGGATAAATAAGAGCGGAGAGACTATGTCTTTCAGCAGATATTCAATATTCCAGCTCCGGAAGCGGTCGCTTAACCATATTTCAGTCCATGCTTTGATGATCATTTCGACTTTAACACCATGATATTTCTTCAGGCGTTCCGGAAGATCAGTGGTATGATAAGCATAAAGAGCATCCCGAATACCTTTTATGGTAATACTTTCAACGAAAATATGTCCGGCTTCACAGATAGTAGCCGTTACTTTTTCGGGGTATTTTGAGGCCGTGATAAGAGCAATTGTTCCGCCGTCACTATGTCCGAAAAGAATCACGTCCTGAATGTCTAAAATATTTAATAAATCATTCAATACATCGGCTTCGGTTTCCATGTAATTGTTCTCACGTTCATGAGTAGACATAGGAAAAGATTTCCCGTAGCCAAGACGGTCATAAACCAAAACATTACATTGTGCTTCCAAAGATAAATTCTCAGGAAAATCCCTCCAAAGCTGTGTGCAGCCTAAGGAATCGTGTAAGAAAACAATTGTCGGTCTATTTTTAAAAGGTTGATTGTATTCGACATATAGTTTTTTGCCATTTACCTCGATGATATTCCCTTGCATTAAATTCAAACAGGTTAAAAATCAGGATTACCCGCGTTTCTGAATTCCTGTAGTAAGTTACTGAAAACCTTTTCCACCGGCAAAACATCATCAATCAGGGCAGAAACCTGGCCGATTTCAAGCTCACCTTCTTCCATATCGCCTTCGAACATTCCTTTTTTGGCTCTGGCACGCCCCAGCGAAGCGATCAGGGATTCTTTATTTCTTCCGACGTTGTAGATCTCTTCAAGCTCATTGAAAAATTTGTTTTTAACCATTCTTACGGGAGCAAGCTCTTTCAACGTAAGATGGGTATCCCCTTCCTGCAGCTCGGTGATTTTTTTCTTCCAGTTTTCATGGGCACTGGCCTCTGTCGTTGCGGCAAAACGCGAACCTATCTGTACACCGTCTGCTCCAAGGATCATCGCTGCTTTTATCTGTGACCCCAAAGCAATTCCTCCTGCTGCGATGAGAGGTTTTGTGATATGTTTCTTCACATTCGGAATGAGACAGAAAGTTGTGGTTTCATCCCTTCCGTTGTGACCTCCGGCTTCAAAGCCTTCTGCAACAACAGCATCAACGCCGGCTTCTTCGCATTTTACCGCAAATTTCGTGGATGAAACAACATGAGCTACTTTTATTCCTTCCTTTTGAAGAGTTTCAGTGTAAGCTTTCGGGCTTCCGGCAGAAGTGAAAACAATCTTCACTCCTTCTTCCAAAATAATATTAATAATTTCTTCCAAATTAGGGTAAAGCAATGCTACATTAACACCAAAAGGCTTATCCGTAGCTTTCTTACACTTCTGAATATTTTCCCGCAAAATATCAGGGTACATACTTGCGGAACCGATCAGTCCCAATCCGCCGCAGTTGGAAACCGCCGAAGCCAGTCTCCATCCTGAATGCCAGATCATACCGGCCTGGATGATGGGATATTGTATTTTAAATAGTTCTGTAATTTTATTTTGCTGTGATTGCATTTCGTGAAGCTTTTTTGCTGAATTAAAATCTATAAAATTGCTCATGCTGTAAAAATAATAAAAAAGCAGTGTTGACGGAGTTTGATAATAAAAAAACCTTCAGAAATTCTGAAGGTTGGTAATTATTTTTTGACTGCATCTTTTTTCCAGGTTGCTTTAAAAGCGCAGTTCTCGTATCGGCCGTCTATCGAAATGAATGTCGTTGGCAGCTTGGAGTTAACAAACTTTTCCACCATTTCGTTTCTTCTTTTATTAAGCGCCATCTGCTTGATTCTGTCATAATCCGTTTCCAGGGTAATCTGGTGGGCAGGGATCACATCTTCCATTTTGATGATCTTTACGACCTTTCTTTCTCTTTCATCTTTGTCATCAAAAGCATTGGTGATATCTCCTTTATTAAGACCTGCCAGCTCATAACTAATGGTTCCGGGAATACTTTCTCTTTCTATTTTATTAGAACCGTCTGCTCCGGGAATCACCCCGGCATTGAATTTCGTTCTTTTATCATCAGAAAATCGGTATGCGGCATCTTTAAAAGTCATTTTACCATTGATGATCAAACCTCTGATACTATCTAGTTTCGCTTTTGCCATTTTAACTTCGTCATCCGTTGGCGTTGCCATCAAAAGGATGTGTCTGGCGTCGTAGATCTTTCCGGATTTTCTTACCAGCTGTATGATGTGATATCCGAATTCGGATTCTATAGGATCTGAAATTTCACCTTCCTGAAGATTCAGCGCAGCGGCCTCAAATGGCTTTACCATCTGACCTTTGGAAATATTCTTCATCAGACCTCCGTTGGAAGCTGAACCCTGATCTTCCGAATAGATTCTTGCCTGGCTCTCAAAAGTTTCTCCTCCCTGAATATCCTGCTTTATCTTTTTCAATCGGTTAATAAGCTCGTCTTTATGGGCATCCGTAAGTTTAGGATACATCATGATCTGCGAAAGTGAAACCTCATCTTTAATCTCAGGAAGCTGAGTCTTAAATGTATTGTAGAAATCTGTTACTTCATTAGGCGTAACATCTGCTTTCTCCGTAATTCTCTGGTATTTTGCCTGCCCGTAATATTGATCCGTATCGATTTTCTCGATCGCATTTTTCATTTCATACCCATTCCTGAACTTGTAGGCAGCCAGCATGGCTTTCTCGTCAGGAAACTGGGACAGCAACTGCTGATATTTTGCATTAGCCTGCTCTTTAATCACAGCAGAACGGTTTTCAATTAGGGTATCTTTTCTTGCTTCATATACAAGAAGCTTGTTGTTGAGAAGATTTTCCAAAAACTCACACTTATCTATATTAGAAGCTCCCTGCTGCTTGGCATAATTCATCTGCTCATTCACATCAGATTCCAAAACAATTTCATCACCGATCACAGCAGCAATACCATCCACTAAATCTCCTTGTTTGAGCTGAGCATTCATCGTGTTTGTACCAAACATAATGATGAAAATTCCAAAAAGAAAAGTGATTTTAAGTTTATTTATCATTTTACTATTTTAAACAAGTTGCAAATTTAAAATTCTTAACGAATTACACTAAATTTTTTATTATAAATATTTCTTAAAAAAGAAGTATTTACTGTAGTTCTACGTCGAATGTCGTTAATTCTTTAAACTGTTTCAATCTTGCGAACATATCGGCTTCTTTTACTTCCTGAATTCTCTCTGTTCCGAATTTTTCAACGGTGAAAGAAGCCATGGCAGAACCTACGATCAGAGCGGATTTCATGGTTTCGAAATCTGTCTTTTGTTTTTTAGCCAGATACGCCGCAAAACCTCCCGCAAAAGTATCTCCTGCACCGGTAGGATCAAAAACCTCTTCCAGCGGTAATGCCGGGATGGCAAAGACTTCACTATCGTGGAAAAGCAAAGCACCATGCTCTCCTTTTTTAATGATAACATATTCAGGACCCATTTCGTGAATCTTTTTGGCCGCTTTTACCAGAGAATACTCTCCTGAAAGCTGTCTTGCTTCTTCATCATTAATGGTAATCACGTCGGTTTTGGCGATCATATCCATTAAAATATCCCAAGCCGTATCCATCCAGAAATTCATCGTATCGAGTATAACCAGTTTCGGACGGTTATGCATTTTTTCGAGCACTGAAAGCTGTACGCCCGGATGAAGATTCCCCAATAACAAGATCTCCGCATCCTGCATAGAATCAGGGATTTTAGGATCAAAATTTTCGAGGACATTCACTTCTGTGGCCAATGTGTCTCTTGTATTAAGGTCGTTGTGGTATTTACCCGACCAGAAAAAGGTTTTGCCTTCTTTTACGATCTCTATTCCTTCAATGTTTACGCCTCTGTCGGTAAACATATCAAGATGTTCCTGAGGAAAATCGCCCCCCACTACGGAAACGATTCCTGATTTTACCCCCAAAATAGATGAAGTAATCCCAATATATGTTGCTGCACCTCCCAAAATTTTATCTGTTTTACCAAATGGCGTTTCGATTGCATCGAATGCAACACTTCCTACAACTAAAAGTTTCATATTATTTTCAAAGTATATTAAAAGTAAATTAATTTTTCCATTCAAATGTGTCAAGCAGATGTTTCATATCTTTTTTGATATAATCTACTGCAGGAGCCAGGGAATCGGGTTTTGGCCTTGTGTTAAAATATAAATACGCAGTTACAAAATGTCTTGTACTGTCGGTAATATAAAACTGAAGGTTTGATGCGCTCTGCCCTTTAAGCTCATAAAAATTCCCGTAAACTTTCTTTTCCGGATATTCAAATGACTTGGTTTCAATAGCGCTGGCCTTGATCGTATGTTCGTAAACCATTTTTTCCGCTTCCTGGATATGTGCTGCAAAATCGTTTTTTATGGGATAGTACGTCACAAAAACTTTTGCTTTCATTTTCGGATAATTCAGATAGTACCAACAAGGCCTTTTCGCATCCGCTATTTTGGCAAAATCAGAATATTCAAATGTGTAGGCACAGTTGTTTTCAAACTTTTGGTACTTCGGTGCGGGATATTCCAGGCGAAGTTCCCCATAAGGCTTCGGAAGAGGATCCTTTCCGCAGGATACCAGAAGTAAGGCTGCAAAAATAAAAATGGCGTTTTTAAACATTCTGCAAAAGTACAAATTAGATTTTAGATTTGGGAAGACAAATTTCAGGATTTCAAGGTTTTGAATTTAAGGTAAATGCTGCTCGTGAACACAAAGGGTCACAAAGATATTTTTACTGCTAGCTGTTTTAATTTTCACAAAGCCGTTTCACTTGGAAGAGACTGCGAAGATGTATTTTGCGGCATATTACTCCATCGAATCTGCGATTTACATAGAAATCCATATTCGAATCTTTCTGTGCTTCTCTAATACTATCTTGAGATTCTTGCAGAATGACAAACGGAGTGGTAAAATTTCACTCAATATTTCCCGGTATCTGTGTCATTGACTTTGTGGAATCTGCGATTTTAGTAGCACCCCATATCCGAATCTTTCCGGACATCTCTCTATGTTTTAATTCCCTGTTTAAATGCCAAATAGCGTCGTAAATGGCTACAAAAACCGATAAGCCTCCTCGTAATTCCGGATGTATGTTTCCAGCGGCTTCGGAAAAGACTTTTCGTGAGAACCTTCGATGTCAGTTACCATCAAATCATTTTGTGAAATAAATCTCTCCCAGGCTTCTTCAGAATCAACCTCAACATTATAAATCTCTATACTTAAGTTCTTGTGGGTCAGCTTATGGCTCACGGTTTTTACCCCAACGATGAATGGAACCAGTGCATCGGAAATTTCCGGCGGGAATTCAAAAAGCTTTTTCCAGATGAAGTCGTCTTTTCTCTGTTGAACTAAAAAATTTCCATTCCGGTGAACAAAATAATAGGTAAGGCTTAAATCTTCCGCTTTTGTTTTTTTTGTTTTTACGGGAAATTCTGAAACTTTATTCATTGAAAAAGCCAGGCAATCCTGATTCAACGGACATTGGCTGCAGACAGGATTTTTGGGCTTACAGACTTCGGATCCCAGGTCCATCATCGCCTGATTGAAGTCGCCAACATTATCCGGTAAAATTAAATGGGCCAATTCTGAGAAATAACTGAAAGCTCTTGAGTTTGAAATATCAAAATCGTCGGCAAACAAACGGCTTAATACCCGGTAAAAATTTCCGTCAACCGCAGGAATTTTCCCATTGAAACAGATGCTGGAAACTGCTGCCGCAGTATATTTCCCTATTCCTTTCAATTTCAAAATCTCTTCGTATTCATGCGGGAAAATTCCATTATAATCACTCATAATCTGCTTTGCCGCCTTATGGATATTGATAGCCCGGGAATAATATCCCAAACCTTTCCAATACAGCAAGACTTCATTTTCATCGGCTTCTGCCAATGTTTTAACATCCGGAAATCTTTCAATAAAACGATTATAGTGACCCAACCCCTGGCTGATCCTTGTTTGCTGAAAAACAATCTCGCAGATCCATATTTTGTACGGATCTTTTGTCTTACGAAACGGAAGATCCCTTGCATTTGTTTTGTACCAGCCTAAAAGCTTATTACCGAGATGACTGAGATCTGAATTGTTTATTTTTTCCAAAAGTTCTTCTTCATTAATGCTGCAAAGATAGCTCAATTTTCCTGTTTTGCCTGATAGACGGGAGCCGCCTTAAGCCATTGATATCTAAGATGCTTATCTTTGGCGATAAAGCGGTAGCCCTCAAGTTTTTTCAGATAAGTATACATAGGAGATTTCAGTTTCAGCCGTTGGTTTGATACAATCTGCATCGGGAAAGTCACTACGGAATCTCTTGTCGTTTTCAATACTTCTCCTGATTTGATTTGATAAATAAAAACAGCTTTTCCACGTCCTTTGGAACTGTCTGTCGGCTTGATGTCTGATGTGGAAATCACGAGATCACTGGCATCGAAGCATTCCTGTTCGCTCATGACATAAGCTTTACCTTCTTTTCTTTCGTCTGCAAACAGATCGACGACCTGTTCCTTTTGGAAATTTTTCTCTTCACAGCCGACAAACAAAATAAATAACGGCAAAAAATAAGATAATCTGCCTTTCATAATGAAACATTTAATGATTTGATAGAAAAAAACCGATGTAAAAATGCATCGGTTTTTATTTAAAAATATTTTTAATCCTGGGTATATTCAGCATCCCATTCATTACCGTCGTCTCCTTTATGACCGTCAAGTTTTATCACAAAACTTTTTGTCGGGAAATACGGGGTCAGACGGATGTCAAGCCATACCCTGTCTTTATTCACTCTGTCCTGTTCGAAACGTACGATTTTGAACTTCTCGATCAGTTTATCCGGACCTTTGATGTTATCCAGGAACTGAACAATCTGTCTTCTCAGATCATCTTCATTTTTAGCATTCCAGTTTTCGAAAGCTCTTCTGTTGAGGAAATCCAGCAATACCTTTGTGACATAATCGAATACCCTTACAACAGAATACGTCTGAAGACCAATATTATCTCCGGTAAATAAGGTTTTGGCAGAGAATGCCATGATTTTACCGTATTCGTTCACCATCGGAACAAGACCCATTTTTTCAAGCTGCGAAATTTCACTCTTTTTTAATTCAAACTTTACAGCATCCACTTCATTGATATTCCCATGCTTTTTACCTGCTGCCACCTGGGACATCAGTGTTTTATGAATCTTTCCTGCAAGCGAAGTGGATGGCGGAAGCTCTACGTTTTCCTCCTCACCTACTTCTTCAGCTCTTCCACGGCCTACCAGCCAGTTACATGTCATGATAACGTTACTTCTGTGAAGCTCACCCCCTGTAAGATTGGCGGAATGGAAAAGATCTACTACGTCATCCGGTTTGTCGAGATTGGCAAAATCCGTTACCATCATAACTTTGTTTTCATTACAGATCTTCGCCCATTTTTCAATAACTTTATTTGATCCTAAATATCCTGGAATTGCCAGGATCGAATAGTTATCCCTAAGGTCAAGACGGTCGTAATAATTCTTGAATTCTTCTGCAATAGCATCAATAAATAAAGGATTATCGAGATCCGAAACCTGGTCTATGCTTGCATTGACGATACTTACGTTATCGACTTTATCAAGTTCCGTATTTTTATAAAACTGTGCCACTGTTCTGTAGTTGGTTTCAAGCATACGAACAGCGTCAAGTGTATTCTTAAGGTTTGATTTCAGGTTCTGTTCTGCCGCCTGCGCCTTAGATTTGCATGTTTCAGCCATTTTATCTGCCGGGTCGCTTCCTTCCAGAAGGTTTACCCAGAGATTGATTTTCTGAAGAAGCTCTTTTCTTTCTTCTTGTTTATTACTGTCATTAAGGAATATTTCTTTCCTTGCTTTTCTGGTCGGGTTCATATTGGCGATCCCGTCTACAACGGATTCTACAAAACCGAAGCCCCCAATTTTATTGAGTTCGGCAAGCGGGTTACCTTTAGGCTGACCTGCGTGTTGCTGCTGTCCCTGTTGTTGGTTCTCAGCTGCCTGTAATTTACTATCCATGATTAATGTAAAGTCTTTAGATTATTTTTCAAGTTCTTGTGCCACTTCTTTCAGTACTTCGATAAACGCAGCTCTTGTCTGATCGTTTTCGAGCATATTACGCAGAATCTTGTTGGTTTTCAGCTGGCGTACAATTTTGTTGTACTGCTCCTGCTCCATGCTGAGCTGCTGAAGGTACGCTGATTTCTGGGTAAGATTTTTCGGGGTGAAGTCCGCAAGATTTTGAAAACGGAATTCTTCTTCCACTACATTGCCGTCTTCCGTTTCGTGCTGCACGTGTACAGAAGGCTGGAAATGTTTGAAGACGTCATCCACAGTTTTTAGACCGGTTACAATTTCAGGAACATAAGACTCTTCGGTAGTAAGCTGGCTTACAATAAGTGACTTATTTTCCTGTATGTTCTGAATAGCCTCATTAGCGTCTACTTTCACTTCGTTTCCGCCAACGCCATAATTAAACATTGCCATATTATTGTTATTTTGAGATTTTCTATTTTGGTGTGAATCGTATTTACCAGCATCAAATAGCTGACCAATCCAATGTTTAAATTTAAAAAAAAACTGTAACATACAAAATTTTGTTAAGATTTTTCTTGAAATATTTACTTTAAATTACAAATATTAATTAAAAATCAACATTTACGATGTTACTAAGCTAGGAAAAATAAATAAAAAAACGCATCATTTCTGATACGTTTTTCATTTCTAACAATTTTTGGTGTCTTACCAAATTTTTATCCTGTCTTCAGGAGCTTTGTACATTTTGTCGCCCGGTTTGATATCAAACGCTTTAATAAATGCATCCTGATTCACCAATGGTCCGAATGCCCTGAAAATTCCCGGAGAGTGCGGGTCGGTCTTTACCTGATTGGTCATATACTGATCGGTAGACTTTGTTCTCCATACGGTTGCCCAGCTCATAAAGAATCTCTGATCCTGTGTAAAACCGCTGATCAAACCAGGATTTCCGTGATCTTTAAGATACATCTGAAGCGCATCGTATGCAACCGCTACACCACCAAGATCGCCGATGTTTTCACCGCTGGTAAACTTCCCGTTGACAAAACTGCCTTTTACAGGCTCATAAGCGCTGTACTGCGCAGCCAGCTGAGCGACTTTCGCATCAAAGTTTTTACGGTCTTCATCCGTCCACCAGTTATTAAGATTTCCGTCGCCATCGAATCTCGAACCGCTGTCATCAAATCCGTGGGAGATCTCATGGCCGATTACCGCACCGATTCCTCCGAAATTTACGGCTGCATCTGCTTTAGGATTATAGAATGGCGGCTGAAGGATGGCTGCCGGGAATACGATCTCATTATTCGAACCGCTGTAGTAAGCATTTACCGTTTGCGGCGTCATGCCCCATTCTGATTTGTCGACCGGTTTTCCTATTTTGTCCAGGTTTCTCTGGTATTGCCATGCGGAAACATTCTGAAGATTTGAATACAAGGTAGCTCCTTCTTTCGGAGATTCCACTTTAAGCTGGGTATAGTCTTTCCATTTGTCTGGATAAGCTATTTTCACCGTAAATTTAGACAGTTTCTCCTGGGCTTTTACCTTTGTTGCCGGAGACATCCAGTCCATATCGTCGATGTGCGTCTTGAATGATTTTAAAATGTAATCGATATAGGTTTCCATCTGAGCTTTAGCTTCCGGCGTGAAATATTTTTCAACATATAATTTACCAAAGGCCTCACCTAAAACACCGTTCACCAAAGAAAGTCCTCTCTTGTTCATCGGACGCTGTTCTTTCTGGCCCTGAAGGTATTTGGAATAGAAATCGAATCTGATCTGCTCCAGGTTTTCATCCAGGTTGCTTGCATTTCCATTGATGAGATGGTATTTAAGATAATCTTTCAGCAACCGAAGATTTTTCTGGGTAAGGAAAGAATCCATATTCTGATAATATTTCAGCTCGCCGATGATTACCCTGTCCGTATTCACCCCTGCGTCTTTGAGATATTTCTGAAGATTTACATTTTTCACCAATGCCGGCAGCTCAGAGACATTTTTCGGATTGTACCTTAAATTGGCATCCCTGTTCTGTTCAAGGGTCAATAAATAATTGGCCAGCTGCTTTTCAAAATCCACCACATTTTTGGCTGAAGTATCTGCGTTTTTATAACCGAGAACACCAAACAGTTTTCCTACATACGACTGATATTCTGCCAAAGTCTTCGTATTGGCTTCATTGACTTTCTGGTAATAGTCTCTTCCCAAACCAAGATCGGGACCGCCAAGATACACAGCATTCATTTTAGAATTCTTCATATCTGCTCCAACTCTCCATCCGTAGAACGAATTATCGCCTAGTTTTGTAGCTTCAAGCAGGTATTTTTGAAGATCATTAAGGTTTTTAATGGCATCGATTTTGGCTAAATCTCCTTTGATGGGTGCCAGACCTTCTGCATTTCTTTTCCCCGTATCCATAAACGAGGCATACAGGTTCTGGATTTTCTGTCCCTCGGAGCCGGCAGGATATGATTCGGATAAAATTTTATTTAAAATATCCAGGGATGCATCATCTACATTTTCTCTGAGTGCATTGAAAGATCCCCAGCTCGCTTTATCGGATGGAATCTGGGTGGTTTTGACCCAATTTCCGTTTACATAGCTGAAAAAATCATCCTGCGGACGTACCGATTTATCCATATAAGATAAATTGATTCCTTCTTCTTTTACCTCTTCTTTTGCAGGTTCTGCGGCTAACTCTTTCACCGTTTCAGGTTTCTGCGTATCTGCCGTTTTTGCCGTACCACATGAATTTAAAAATACAAGCCCCGAGAAAGCCAGTATTCCGATATTTAACTTTTTCATTAAAAATATTTTTGATTTTACACAAACTTACCAAATATACAAATTTTGATGATAAGTGATTAGCCATAAACCGTAAATGATAAAATCCTGCAAGACAAAGCCAAGGTATACCAATCATCTATTTAATAAGAGATCTAATGATACACAGGAAATAAGTTTTGGCTAAAGCCTATTGGTAGATGTAATCTTTTGTAAACGGACTAAAGCCCGTTCCTATTGATGTGGTAAATCCCCAAAGTTTTTTAAACAAAAAAACCGCTCATTGCTGAACGGTTTTAATTATAATTGAGTATTTATTACCAGATTTTAATTCTGTCTTCCGGTTTTTTGTACAATTTATCTCCTTCTTTCACATCAAAAGCTTTGTAGAAAGCATCAACGTTGATGATCGGTCCGAAGCTTCTGAAATATCCCGGAGAGTGCGGATCGGTTTTCACCTGATTGACCATGTATTTCTCACTGGATAATGTTCTCCAAACGGTAGCCCAGCTCAGGAAGAATCTCTGATCCTGTGTATATCCGCTGATCAACCCAGGGTTTCCTTTGTCTTTCAAATACATCTGAAGGGCATCGTAAGCGATATTAACCCCACCTAAATCGGCGATGTTTTCACCATTGGTAAAGGTTCCGTTTACGAAAGTTCCTTTTACAGGCTCATATTTGTCATATTGTGAAGCAAGCGCTTTGGTTGCTTTTTCAAAATTAGCTTTATCTTCAGGCGTCCACCAGTCTACCAGGTTTCCGTCTGCGTCAAACTGTGCCCCTGAGTCATCAAATCCATGGCTCATTTCATGACCGATTACAGCTCCAATACCTCCGAAGTTCACCGCTGCATCTGCTTTAGGGTTGAAGAAAGGCGGCTGAAGAATTGCTGCCGGGAATACGATTTCGTTGTTTACCGGGTTGTAGTAAGCATTTACCGTTTGCGGTGTCATTCCCCACTCAGATTTATCAACCGGTTTTCCGATTTTCGCTAAATCTTTATTGTACTGCCATTCGGTGATGTTCTGAAGGTTTGAATATAAATTTCCGCCTTTAGATTCAGGAACGATGGTTAATTTAGAATAATCTTTCCATTTGTCAGGATAAGCAACTTTCACAGTGAACTTGTTCAGCTTCTGCATTGCTTTTTCCTTAGTAGTCGAAGACATCCATGCTAAGTTATTAATGTGAACAGCAAAACTTTTCTTTAAGTAATCGATCAGCTCCACCATCTGTGCTTTTGCCTCTGCCGGGAAATATTTTTCTACATATAATTTTCCGAACGCTTCGCCCAAAGTTCCGTTGATCAGCTCATATCCTCTTTTGTTCAATGCTCTCTGCTCCTGCTGGCCTCTAAGATATTTACCGTAAAAAGCAAATCTCATATCACCCAGTTTTTCACTTAAATAAGAAGCACTTCCATTGACAAGGTGGAATTTAAGGTAATCCTTGATCACCGGAAGGTTCTGTGCATTAATGAATTTGTCTAAATTCTTATAATACCCCAATTCCCCGATGATTACTTTATCTGTATTTACCCCAACTTTATTCAGGTAAGCCGGAAGGTCTACATTTTTCACAAGCGTCTTAAGCTCAGCCATGGTTTCAGGGTTGTACTGAAGCGTATTGTCACGGCTCTGCTCGTTGGTAAGATAGGTTTTAGCAATGCTTTTTTCGTAATCAACAATACCTTTTGCGGCCGCGTCGGCATTTTTGTACCCCAGCTCTTTCAGCATGGAAGCTACATATTTCGTATACTCTGCAAGAGCTTCCGTATTTTTGTCGTTTACTTTCTGGTAATAATCTCTTCCTAAACCTAAAGATGCATCTCCTAAATAAACAGCGTTCATTTTAGAATCTTTCAGATCGGCATCCACACCCCATCCGTAGAATGTATTTTCCCCTTCTTTGGTCACGGAGATCAGGTAGTTCTGCAAGTCAGCAACATTCTTGATCGCATCGATCTTGTTCAGATTTGCCTGGATCGGTTTGATTCCGTCGGCATTTCTCTTGCTGATATTCATGTAGGTTGCATACAGATCCTGGATTTTCTTACCTTCGGTTCCATCGGCAAATTTATCTTTCAGAAGAGAGTTCAGAATGGTCATTGAATTGTTGTCCGTATCGTCAGCCAATTTGTTGAAACTTCCCCAGGTCGGTTTATCAGAAGGTATTTTAGCGGTCTTCATCCATGTACCGCTCACATAGTTATAAAAATCATCCTGCGGACGTACCGATTTGTCCATAAGACTAAGGTCCAGCCCCTTATCGGAAGTCTGCGCGTTCACATTCTGTGAACAGATCCCGGCTACTAAAAGCAGAGAAAGCGTAAGTTTTTTCATTATAATTACAATTTATACAATAAGTGTAACTTTATTTTAATTTGTTACTTTTAAGAAAACAAATTTAATCAAATATTAAGAAACTGCGACTCTTTTACATTTCCGGTTCGTTTGAGGAATCCCCAGGATTGCATTTCTCCTTTTAACGCACGTCTCAGACTTCGGAACAAAACGATGTACATCAGCCATCTGTAGCCGAATCGCTGCGGAATGACGTATAATAAATTGACCATTTTTTCTCTTTGCATGACAAAAGCAATCAGGGCTAAGGATGCATCGACCAGAAGAAAAACTAAATAATAACTGAATATTCTTCCGCCGTTCCCTGATAAAATGCCGAAAAACATGATAAGATCAGCCATTGGCGAAAAAAACGGAATGATATACTGAAACAGTAAAATATTCGGCATCGCCCACAATCCCAGTCCTTTATATTTCGGGTTGAGGAAAGTGTGTTTCTGCTTCCAGAACATCTGCATGATGCCATATGTCCATCGGAAACGCTGTTTTAAAAACTGTTTTACGCTCTCAGGAGCTTCCGTAACAGCGACGGCCCGGTTTTCATTGGCAACGGTATATCCTTTTTTGAGGATCTTAACCGTAATATCGCAATCTTCTGCCAGTGTATCGGATGAATATCCTCCGACCTCAACAACTGCAGCTTTTCTGAAAGCGCCTATTGCTCCGGGAATCACCGTAATGGCATTGATGTTAGCATACGCAAGACGGTCAAAATTCTGGCTCGTCGTGTACTCTATCGACTGCCATCTGGTAAGCCAGTTTACTTTGTTTCCTACTTTTACATTTCCGGCGACAGCGGCAATTTTTTCATCCGGATCTGAATTTAAGAACCTGGCAATTAAATATTTTACCGCATTATACTCCAGTTTTGTATCCGCATCTATACACACGACATATTCTGCATCGGAACGGGCAATACCATAGTTGAGAGCGGTGGCTTTTCCGCCGTTGGTTTTTCTTAAAATTTTAAGCTTGGGATGATCGGCAAACTCGGCTTTTGCTCTCTCATAGGTAGAATCTTTACTGCCGTCGTCGACCATAATGATATCGAAATTCGGATACGTCTGTCTCAGCAGGTTATGCAGAGAAGAGACAATATTGACTTCTTCATTATAAGCGGGAACGATAATAGAGACCTTCGGATAAGATTCCATCACAGGAAACTCTCCCAGCTTTTTCTCTTTTTTCCTTTCTTTGAAGGCCCAGTACAGCATAATCATCAAACGCAGTAAGCCTAATCCTATAAAAATGGTAAACAACGCCACAAGGAAATGACTGATTCCGTAGATAACTGCTGCCAGAACAAGGTTGAGCTGCATGATATAATACGATTTGGTCTTTGGAACTTCAGGCATCAGTTCAGCTTTGTTTTTATGAAGTATGGTCGAAAGGTTGGTAAAATGGTATCCCTGTTTCTGTAGTGCAGGGATTAATATTTTCAAAGCTTTCACCGTTTCTTCGCGGGTTTCACCACCGGCATCATGAAGAAGAATGATATTTCCTTTTCTCTGCTTTAGTCCTTCAAAAACACGTTTTACAATTTCGTCAGCTTTTATGCCGGGCTGCCAGTCTTCGGGATCAATATTCTCACCGATATCAAGGTAGTTCTGCTGCCTTGCCAAAGCTACCGGAACGATCTCTTCAGAGGTTGTCGGCTCAGAATCTGCGTTGTAAGGTGCTCTGAAAAGAATGGTGCTGTGCCCTGTAATGCATTCGATCAGGAGCCTTGTAAGCTTCATTTCCAGCAACGCCCTTTCCGGACTTACTTTGGCAACATTTTCATGGGTGAACGTATGGTTTCCTATTTCGTGCCCTTCACGGTATATTCTCTTAACCAGCGGGAGATTTCTTTCAGCATTAAGTCCTACCAAAAAGAAAGCTGCGGGAACATGATATTTTGAAAGAATGTCAAGAATCTGTGGAGTATACGTTTCATCCGGCCCGTCATCGAAAGTGAGAACAAGATCTTTCTGAGGAGCCTCACCGTATTTTTTCACTTCATAAGAGCTTGGATAGGTAATATAATTTTCATCGGTAATGATCTTTTCTTTAGGATCTAATTCAATGTTTATTTTCCCGTCGTGAGGGGTATTCAGAACATCCAGCACTTCTCCGTCACCGATGTAATCGACCATGGTCTGCCCTTTTACATTTTCCAGGGTTTTTAAGTTTAATTTTGATAATCCTGCAAATGTCAGATCTTTATCATAAAAACTCCAGACGCGGCTGTCTTCGCTTCCCAGTCTCCAGAGCGCTGTTCCTGCCAGGGGATATTCCGAAGAAAAACGCATGGTGTTGAAAATAGATGCGGCATCATTGAAGAATACGGTGTGTGTATTATTTTTAGAATCTTTGTAGGAATAATTTAAATTAAAAGTATTATCGTCAAAGTTGATATCCGCTTTGCTGGCACTGGCTTTGGTGATGGCCTGCATATAGGTCAGAGAGCTGTTGTCATCTTTATCCGTACTCCAGTCGTATCCGTAGGCACCCAATCCTAAAATAATTTTGTTGGGCGAGGTTTTCTTTAAAATTTTTCCGGTCTGCGCTTCGATCCATTTTTGGGACGAAACGGGCCCTGCGTCATTGTCTGTCGTATATTCATCATACGCCATCAATACAAAATAATCAACATACGGGTCGAGCTTTTGAATATTGTAGTCGTCATTATCTGTCATGATATCCATCGAAACCAGAAGATTATTCTGTCTGAAAGTACCTGAAAGTTCTTTCATAAAAGCGGTCAGGTATTCATCAGAGTCAAGACTGATATTTTCAAAATCGACGTTAATCCCTTTGAAGTTAAACTTCTGGCATTGCTGTTTCAGCTTCTGAATAAGCTGTGTTCTCTTTTGCGGATCCTTCAGTACTTTCCCCAGGCCTTCCGGATGAAACTCCTGGTCAAAATTATTACTGAGCATCGGCATTGCAGCGACCCCGGTTCTTTTAATAATTTTATAGCCGTCGGCGTCTACATTGGTTTTCAGGGCACCGGTTTTAGGGTCGAGGAAAAACCACTCCGGAAACACCAGATTGATGTGTTTGATATTTCTTTTCAAGGACATAAGCGACTGAGGATCCCACGCCACGTAGAATGCGGACCGGATACCTCCCGGAAACTGCTGCCAGTTATTATTCTGATTTTTAATTCTCTCGGCTCTTGCTTTTTCAATTTTAGCAAGATTAGTGTGCATGGTTTTTTCAGAAATAAAATTCCGGAATCCTTTATACTCCCTGGAAATTCTGTTTTCCTGAAGAAAAGGTTTGCTGGCCGTTATGACGGCCTTATAATCTTCTTTAAAGGGAATTTTGGGACTTTTATCCCATTTCATCATTAAGCCTAATGCGAGAAAAAGCAACAGGGCGACGAAAATAAAGATTCGGCTTCCCCATTGTACATTTCGCCAGCGTTTTTTGCTGTCGGTCTGAAAAATCTGTTTTGAGTTTTCCACAATTTTGATATTTCCTCATCGACGTCAAAAACTGTGAAAAACCACCTCTGAATTAATTAAAAAAAAATTAAAAAATTAACTGATTATGAATTAATTACTTATCAGAATCGCTATCAGATCCTGAATAATTTTCTGTGACACAAAATACATAAAATCCTGCCTCTCAAGATGGGGCATGTACAGTTTAGAGGTGACTTCCTGGTTATGAATCCGGATGGTGTAAAAAACCGTTCCTATATCTTTTCCGTCTTCGCCTTTCCCCGGGCCTGCCACTCCTGTTGTTGACAAAGCAATATCGGTATTAAATAATTTCTGACCGCCTTCCGCCATTTCAGCAGCCACCTGCTCGCTGACCACCGTAAATTCGTCTACGGTCTTTTTATTGACTTTTAAAATTTCAATCTTCTTTTCCGTAGCATACGCCACTATTCCTCCCAAAAAATATTTTGAACTGCCGGGATTCGAGGTGATCATTCTGGCCAGTTCGCCGCCGGTACAGCTTTCTGCCGTTGAAACAGTCATTTTGCGCTCTAACAGGACCTCAGCCAGTATTTTCTCAATTTTATCTTCCGAAGTGGCAATGACATGATCTTTAATCAGTGGCAATAATTTCCGGATTTCTTCTTCCAGCTGCTGCTGCAAAAGTGATTCGCTTTCCCCGGTGGCTGTAAGACGCAGTTTTACACGCGTTCCCACCGGCAGATAAGAAAGCGCAAGATTCGAAGGCAGTGCAAGTTCCCATTCTTCGATCATGTCCGCTAAAATACTTTCCGGAATACCTACGACGGAAACAATTCTTGTCGTAATATAATTCAGGCTGAATCTTTCATGCAGGAAAGGAACAATCTGGTCTTTGATCAGGGGTTTTACCTCGTATGGGACACCAGGAAGACTGAATAAAAGTTTTCCATCCTGCTCCATCATCATACAAGGTGCGGTTCCATAATGATTCTGAAAAACTGTTGATTTTGTAGGAACAAATGCCTGTTCACGGTTTCTTTCCAAAATTTCCAGTCTGCCGCGTCTTTCCATATAGGCTTTAAGATGATTGAATGTCGTTTCGTCCAAAGCAATTTCATCATTAAAAAATTCAGCGATGGCTTTTTTGGTTTTATCATCTCTTGTAGGGCCCAGACCTCCGGTGGTAATAATTAAATCACCTATCTTAAAAGCCGATTCTATAGCATTCTTAATGGTTTCAATCTGATCGGAGATCGTCAGGATCTGTGAAACCTGGATCCCTATATTCTTAAGTTCGGTTGCAATAAAGTTTGAGTTGGTATCTACGGTATTTCCTGAAAGGATTTCATCACCAATGGTAATCAGAACAGCATTTTTCATATTTATCTTTGAAAAAAATTCATCACAAATGACGGAAATTTCCTGATGACCGGCAATATAAATTGATTTTTTCTATTTTTGGCGGGAATATTTATCGCTTAAAATAAAATGTATGTCGAAATATGACGATGCCTCCTGGCATTACGGCGGAGATTTCCCCGAAGGACTGCCGGAAAAAAACGGAGCCACCCATACAGGAATGTTTCTTATGTGGTGTGTAGAAAATGACCTTATCTCTAATGATCTGAAAGAGGATACCGGTGCAGAAATAGAAAAACTGAAGCGCTGCGAAATCACAGGCGCCGAATTTATCATGGATGTAATGGACGGAAAGTTTTCGGAATATGATCTGAATATGATGGGAAACGCTTTTGCTCAGGATTATTATAAGGATGAAACGGATTTTGGAAACCGATTCAGCTCATTTGCTGACGATTATGTCAATCTCTTTGATATGAAAGCCGAAGAAAACGATTATGAATACGAAACCTTCTACCATATCGAAGATACTTTTGAAAATTATGATCTTATGAAACAGGTTATCAATTACCGTTTTGAAGAATGGAAAGAGTATAAGCGTCTCAATTAAACCTTTCAACAGCCAATTAACTTACACTATAACAGAAAAAATAAATCCGGAAAATTAGAATTTCCGGATTCATTTTTCTATGAATTTTGATTAATTATGTTTTACCCATATCAGCTCATCTGTTTTATAGCCAACTTTTCTGGCTTTTTCCAGAAATCTTTGCCTGATGCTTTCCGGGATTTGCTTTTCCCGGGAAAGAATCCAGAGGTATTTCAAATTATTTCCCATCACCAGTGCATACTGATAGTTATCATCAATGTCTACTACATTATAGCCAGCCCAGATGGGTTTAAAAAATGAAACCTTTAATCTTGCTTCTGTTTCTTTATTCACAAATCTGGCCTCACCAATGGATTCTTTCCATTCTTTTTTGACATAATTATAGCCTTTGTTGTCTACTTTAATACTTCCGTCCGGATTTTTGGAATAGGTCGCCGTAACGTTATCCATATTTTTTTCAAATTTGTAATCGAAGCGTGCGATCTCGTACCAAATTCCCAGATAACGGTCTGCCTCAAAATTCTGAACTGCCGTTGCACCTTTCGGAATGCCTACGGAGCATGAATTTAAAACAATAAGTCCTAAAATACCCAATGAGACGGGAATTGCTATTTTCTGTAAAGTTTTCATAATACTCTGTTTATGTGGTATCCTAAAACTTCAAAAATGATGCCTTACGTTCGTGTTAGTACTTTTCCAATAAATTAAACACACCACATACCACATGTTTTACGTTTTGTTAACTGAATATTAATAATGGTTTGTTTTTTGTTATCACCTAAATCCTAAACCACAATAAATATTAAATTATGATAACTATTATTCCAGAAGCTCCGGAAAATGTTGCGGCTTTCAATGCAACGGGAGAAGTAACGAAAGAGGATTTTGACAACCTGGTCATTCCAAGAGTAAAGCAAAAAGTGGATCAGTTTAACGAACTGAACTATCTATTGTATCTGGATACGGATCTTGATAATTTTACGATGGGAGCCTGGTTGCAGGATGCACTTTTAGGATTAAAAAACTTAACAAAGTGGAACAGAACCGCTATTGTTACGGATAAGGAAGGGATACAGAATTTCACTGATATTTTCAGTGTTCTGATGCCGGGAGAATTTAAATCTTTTCCAAAAGGAAATCTTTACAATGCGATGTACTGGTGCAAAAACGGAAACGAAGTCGAAGCATAAGTTAAAGTTAGTTATACTAAAAAGACCATCTTACCCGGATGGTCTTTTTTAATGCCCTATATACCTGTACAACAAGTAAAAACACCTTCAAATTTATACATAATTTAAATTCTAAACACTTAACGTAACATAAAGAACAAGGCTGCCCTCAACCGGAGCAGCCTTATTTTATTGGTCACAGGTAACACATTCGGTTACTGCATTATCTTTTGTTTTCGAAGCGTAAAGATATTTATAGCGGATGCTGATGACAAGGCCAATGATGGTCATTACCACACCAACAAGTGAAGGATAATTGTAATTATAGCCTTTCTCCAGAGGAATTCCACCCAGGAAGGCGCCCATGGCATTCGCGATATTAAAGGCTGCCTGCATAAATGCCGCCGCCATCATTTCACTTTTTGGAGCTGCTTTCATCATCATAATGTTGATCGGAGCCGCAACAGACATGGACAAAGCCCCGCAGATAAAGGTAAGGGCCAGAGAAATATTGCGGTATTCTGAAAGGAAAAAGACGCCTGCCAGTGAAAACATCATGAGAAACAACAGCAGAGAACATGTCTTTTCGGGGCTTAAGCGGTCAGATAAATATCCTCCGGCAAGATTTCCCACGACCATTCCCGCACCGGCAAGAATCATGACATAGGCCATATAACTTTCCTTTATGCCTGAAACAATGGTCATCAGCGGAGTGATGTAGCTAAACCATGTGAACAATCCCCCGAAACCGATCGCGGTGATCATCAAAACCAGCCATGCCTGTCTCTTCTTTAAGAATTTAATCTCTTCCATAAAATGGGTTTCCTCATTTGACTTCAGGACCGGAAGCCAGAGTTTAATGAACATCAGAGCCAGTAACCCGATTACCGAAACAATGGCAAAATACCATCTCCAGTGAAAAGTATGCCCGATATAGGTTACGAGCGGAACCATTGCAAGATTGGCTACCGTAAGGCCCGTAAACATGAGTGAAATATTAAAAGCTTCTTTACCTTTTGTCGCCATTCGTGCCGCTACTACCGTTCCCACTCCGAAAAATGCTCCGTGGGGAAGGCCGGACAGGAAGCGGATGATCATCATCGTGGTATAATCGGGAGCCATCGCAGACAACGCATTGAATAACGTAAAAATCACCATAAGGGTCATCAACACTTTTTTGGGAGGGAATTTCACCGAATAGCCAATAAGAATCGGTGCTCCTACGACAACGCCAAAAGCATAGGCTGAAATCAGGTGCCCCGCTTCAGGAATACTGATCTGCAAAGTCTTTGCAATATCCGGAAGCAGTCCCATGATGGTAAACTCAGTGGTTCCTATTCCCAGTCCGCCGATGGCCAGCGGTATTATTTTTTTATCTATTTTCATTATCTCTCTTTAAAAATGCAAAATTCAGCACAAATAACTTTTTATGCTTTAACCAAAATGCCTGAATCATACACTATATTAACCCGAATAATTTCATTTTAATCAAATATTAATCAAAAAAGAACATAAAATTAATATTCGGGACGTTCTTTCTGAATTCATTACAAACTAGCCGGCAACTGATTTGCCAGACTGAAATTAATGTGGTAAAAAAATCGCTTCTGAGGGAAGCGATTGGGTATAATTAGTGAATATGTTTTTCTGCGTGGTAAGAACTCCGTACTAAAGGCGAGCTCTCTACATGCCTGAATCCGAGGCTTCGGGCAAAATCTCCCAATTCATCAAACTCTTCAGGCGTGATAAACCTCTTCACCGGAAGGTGTTTCTTTGTCGGCTGCAGGTACTGCCCAAGAGTGATCACATCTACATTCGCATTTCTGATATCTTCAATCGTCTGAAAAACCTCGTCCTTGGTTTCACCCAATCCCAGCATCACACCGGTCTTGGTTCTTCTTTGTCCTGCTTCCTTCAAATAGCGCAACACTTCAAGACTGCGCTCATATTTAGCCTGGATTCTCACTTCTCTGGTAAGACGTTTTACCGTTTCCATATTATGAGAGATCACTTCAGGTGCAACATCTACCAACCGGTCGATATGTTTGGTGATTCCCTGGAAATCGGGAATTAAAGTTTCCATGGTGGTTCCCGGAGAAATTCTTCTTACGGCATTTACCGTTTCAGCCCAGAGGATAGATCCCATGTCTTTCAAATCGTCGCGGTCTACAGATGTCAGAACGGCATGTTTGATTTTCATTAATTTAATGGATCTTGCTACTTTCTCGGGTTCATCCCAGTTTACATCAAGCGGTTTTCCTGTTTTTACGCCGCAGAATCCGCAGCTTCTTGTACAGATATTCCCCAGGATCATAAAAGTGGCCGTTCCTTCTCCCCAGCATTCTCCCATATTCGGGCAGCTTCCGCTCTGGCAGATGGTATTTAATTTATATTTGTCAACCAAAGTTCGCAGTTCTCTGTAATTCTTACCGGTAGGCAGTTTTACACGGATCCATTTTGGTTTCTGAACCGTTGTATTTTGAATTAAATCCTCCATGTACATCTCAAATTGAGGGTCAAAGTTAGTGATTTTTTTATCGAAACAATCAAAGACGGAGATTGATGAAACATATAATTTTGTAAATTTAGACCACCAAATTTTAATTATGAAAAATCTGTTCAGTATATCATTCTTCTTATTCAGCATTATCTGTTTTGCGCAAAAAGAATTCCAGCCGAAGGGCTCGACCATTATTCAATCTGTAGATGGAGACCTGGACGGCGACAATATCCCTGAAAAAGTAATTATTTATAACACGAAAGACAGTACCGAGTTTGGAAATATCCGCGAAATACAGATCTTAAAAAAGGTAAACGGAAAATGGTCTATCCTTGAAAAATCAAGAAACGCAGTATTGAAAAGCGGAGAAGGCGGTATGATGGGCGATCCTTACCAGGACACTGAAATTAAAAAAGGCATTCTGATGATTACCCAGGCCGGCGGAAGCAGCTGGAAATGGGGCTATACCGATAAATATAGATTTCAGAACGGTCATTTTGAGATGATCGGCTATTCCTCAGGCAGCGGAAAGCCCGGAGAATACTGGACGGATGTTGATTTTAATCTATCAACAGGACAGTTAAACTTTGAAAAAGAAGTGGAAAACACCGAAGAATACGGCAGTTCCAAGAAAGAAAATTTTATAAAGAAAGGATTGAAATTAAATCTTCAGAACAGAAATCAGAAAGAAAGAATAGAAATCGTTCTTCCCAAAACGAAAGAGAAAGTTTATTTGTAATTGGATGCCTGAATGTTTAATGAATAGATAAGCCTACCGGGTTTTTGACCTTCAATTTTATTATCGCTTTAATGGTCTTCAAACTCATTGTTTTTCAACAATTCAGCCAATACTTTTTTGGCACGCATGACGCGGACTTTTGTATTCGCGACTGAGATTCCCAGCTCTTCGGCGATTTCTTTGATGCTTTTTTCCTCAAAGAACCGTAATCTGATGATGTCCTGATAATTCACATCCAGCGATTCAATGGTCTTAATAATTTTTTTCTGTTCTTCTTCGGAAATCATGAGCTCTTCCGGCGATTTTGCATACTGATTTTTAACCTCTTCAAGATTCTCGGTAGGATCCTGATTTTCCCGGCTTTTCCTTCTCCAGAAGTCGATAATGGTATTCTGGGCAATCGTAAGCACCCAGGTTTTAAACTGGAAGTGAGGATCGTACATATCCAGTTTCGACAATACTTTAGAGAAAACATTCACGGTGATTTCATCGGCATCATTTTCATCATGAACCTTTTTCATCACGAAAGAGAAAACATCCACCCAAAAAATATTGATGAGTTTCGTCTGGGCTTTCTGGTCCTTTTCCTTTGCTTTGCCGATCAGCTGGAATAATTGTTCGTCATTCATTATAAACAAATATAAATGATTTTGGCGGAAAAGCAATGACGTCATCAAAGATACATCTGACTGATAATATTCCGTTTGGGAAAACCATGCTGCAATTCCCCCGCCGCTTTTTACCATCTTTTACCATCGAATTTATTATCTTTGCCTCTTAAATTTTAAAGTTAAAAATAATGAACTCTTTTATTGAAGAATTGAAATGGCGCGGTCTTTTCGCAGACATGATGCCCGGAACGGATGAGCAACTGAATAAGGAAATGACAACTGCCTATATCGGTTTTGATCCTACCGCAGATTCTTTACATATCGGAAGTCTTATTCAGATAAAAATTCTCGCTCATTTTCAACAGCATGGCCATAAGCCGATTGCATTGGTGGGCGGTGCCACGGGAATGATCGGTGATCCTTCGGGAAAATCTGCGGAAAGAAACCTGCTGGACGAAGCGACCCTTCTTCATTATGTTGACTGCTTAAAAAACCAGCTGTCAAGATTTCTTGATTTTTCCGGGAATGAAGCCAATAAAGCAGAACTGGTAAACAATTACGACTGGATGAAAAATATTTCTTTCCTTGATTTCGCAAAAAATGTAGGGAAGAATATTACCGTAAACTATATGATGGCCAAAGATTCTGTGAAAAAACGATTTTCAGGAGAATCCGGAGCAGATGGCATGAGCTTTACCGAATTTACGTATCAGCTGATCCAGGGATATGATTTTTTACATTTATACCAGAATAATAACGTAAAACTTCAGATGGGAGGTTCTGACCAGTGGGGAAATATCACCACCGGAACAGAATTGATCCGCAGAAAGGCACAGGGAGAAGCTTTCGCATTAACCGTTCCTTTGATCACAAAAGCCGACGGATCAAAATTCGGCAAATCGGAAAGCGGAGAAAACTACTGGCTGGATAAAAAGAAAACATCCCCTTACAAATTTTACCAGTTCTGGCTGAATGCAACAGATGATGATGCGGAAAGGTTCATTAAATTCTACACTTTCTTAGGAAAAGAAGAGATCGAATCATTAATTGAAGAGCATAAAACGGCTCCTAACGAAAGAAAGCTTCAGAAAAGACTGGCTGAAGAGGTGACAATCTGGGTTCATGGACAGGAAGAATACGAAAAGGCATTCAAGGCGACGGAAATTCTTTTCGGGCGTTCGACGGCTGAAGCGATGGTGAGCCTGGATGAAGCAACTTTCCTTGAACTTTTTGATGGGGTTCCTCAAAAAGAAATCGCAAAAGCAGATGTCATGGGGATAAACATTATCGATCTCCTCTCCGAAAAATCGGGGTTTCTGAAATCCAAGAGTGAAGCATCAAGAGAAATTAAGGGAAATTCAATTTCCGTAAACAAGCAAAAGGTGAATGAAACTTTTACAGCCAATGAAACCGATCTTATTGACGGTAAGTTTTTACTGCTGCAGAAAGGAAAGAAAAACTATTTCATTGTAAAGGTTATTTAATTTCTCATTTCCTACATAAAAAACAAAGGCGCGGAATCGAAAATCCGCGCCTTTGTTTTTCTCGCTTTAGTTTCACTTCATCAAAAAAGACCGCTGAAGCGATCTTTTCTTATATTTTAAAATTCTTACTTTATTATAATTCCAGGAAGCTGTAGTAAGTAGCCGTATTTTTCTCTCCGGATCCTACTACTTTACTTGTTTTGGCAAGTTCTCCGTCAACATAGATGTTTACAATCAATTCAGAGTCTGAATACGGCAGAACAGCGTTTGCTGCGATATTCAATTGAGACTGGCTGGAGTTTACAAACTGATCTCCTGAACTCCAAACCAATCCTGTCGGATTGAAAGTCGTCTGAGGGCTTGTTCCTATCTGGGTAACAACCGCTTTAAAATTTCCTACCGGTGATCCAGACGGAGGTGACTGAGGCCCTTTTGTAACTATTTTCGCTTCAAGATTTATGACATGATCCGTGAACCCATCTTCATCATCGTCTTTACAAGAATTAAGCACAGAAATTACCGAGAACAACACGGCGAATAAAAAAGAAAGCTTAAGTAAACTTTTTGAATTGTAAAATTGCTTCATTTTTCCAAATAGATTTTTAATGTTTCAAATATAGGTTATTTATCAATATAAAAATACCTTTTATGAAAATTTTCCAACAAAGATTTCCAAAAAATATCAATTTAATAAATAATGATTCTTAAGCCTGTGGAGGTTTCATGATATATACCAGACACATCAGACAGATTGTCATTCTGTTCCGGATGGCCTCATTTTTACATCATCCATCGAATATATTTATTAATTATCTTTGCTTTATGAATTTAGATTACATTGTAAGAGAACCGGAAAATATCACTTCGCAGACCACCATTCTTTTTATGCTTCACGGTTATGGAAGCAATGAGCAGGACCTGTTCAGCTTCAGGGAAACACTTCCTGAAGACTGGATCATCGTAAGCTTCAGGGCTCCGAGGGATACTCAGTTTGAAGGTTATTCTTGGTACGACATAGACTTTAACAATCCTGAGCATTTTATCGACATCGAACAGGCTACGGAATCCCTGAACAGCATTTTGGAAAGTATTCTGAAAATCGTCAACCGGTATGGGATCACGGAAGGCAAAACCCATCTCTGCGGTTTCAGCCAGGGCGGAATTCTTTGCTATGCTCTTGCACTGAAATATCCGGAGATGTTTAATTTAGTGGCCTGCCTGAGCAGTTATCCTGAAGAAAAATTATTGAAGGATATTGTGAAGGACAAGAAAAAACTGGAAAGACTGCGCTTCTTCGTATCGCACGGTACCGATGATGCGGTCATTCCTTTGGAATGGGGAAGAAAAGCGGCGGATCTTCTGTACGACCTGAGCTGTTATTTCACTTTCAGGGAATACATGAGCGGGCACGGCGTAAACCAGAAGAACTACATGGATCTCATGGAGTTCTTTTCCAAATAAAATTCAATATAATTCATCAATTAAGCATAATCATAGAAGCATTCTTAAAATTAAGGATGCTTTTTTATTTCCATTACGATAAAATGAGTAAATTCATTATATGAAACTGAATTGCTTTTTATGGATTTTTTTCTTTGGCATTTTCCTGAATGCACAGAATTCTTTTGAAATCCATGAATCGAAAAAAGCAGTGATTCCCTTTAAATTAATCAACAACCTCATCTTTATTCCTGTCAATATCAACGGTGTCGATCTTACGTTTTTACTGGACACCGGAGTTGCTGAAACATCGATATTCAGCCTGGAAAACCAGGAAATACAGCTCATCAATGTGGAAAAGGTGAAATTTTCCGGCCTTGGCGGAGACCGAAGCATTGACGGATTCCGGTCGGATCATAATCTTGGAAGAATCGGGAAAAGCTATGTAAATGATTCCATGACTGTATTTATTATTACAGACCAGGATTTTAACATTTCTTCCCATGTCGGAATTCCTGTAAATGGCATCATCGGCTATCACTTTTTTAAGAACCATCCTGTTTTAATAGACTATACTTCAAAGAAAATAACCATTTACAAAGACGAGAATGTATTTAAAAAGAAAATAAAAAACTTTACGGAGATCGATATCAGCATTGAAAAATACAAACCCTATGTGATCGCCGATGTAGAAATGACGCATGAAAGAAAAAGTTCAAAGCTGCTGATCGACCTTGGAAACAGCGATGCGATATGGCTTTTCCCGAAGCTTATCAAAGACTTCGTCTATAACCGCCCCAATATCGATGATTTCCTGGGAAGAGGTTTTAATGGGGATGTATACGGCAAGAGGAGCAGAATTCATAACTTTTACCTCGGCAAATTTCAATTTGAAAAGCCACTCACCGCCATGCCCGACGAATACTCCATTCAGCATGTAAATTTAGTGGAAAACAGAAAAGGCTCTGTGGGCGGGGATATTATGAGGCGTTTTACGGTGGCATTTGATTACCGCGGCCAGAAATTATACATAAAGAAAAACAGGAATTTTGACGATCCTTTCCATTTTAATATGAGCGGCCTCGACTTCCAGCAGGACGGCATGGAATGGACCAAAGACCTCGTGAATCTGCCGACGAAGAGCCATAATAACGTCTCGGGAGGAACCGAAGTATTCAGCAGCAGCATGCAGTACAATTTTACCCTGAAACCCATCTTTTCCATTGCCGGCGTGCGTAAAGATTCACCGGGGGCGAAAGCAGGATTACAGAAGGATGACCGGCTGATCAGCATTAATGGCAAGAAAACTGCAGATATGACTCTGCAGAAAATCATGGAACTGATGAAATCTGAGGAAGGAAGAACCATAGAAATGCTTATTGAAAGAAAAAACAAGCCCATGTCTATCCGCTTTACGCTGGAAGACCCTATACCTTATCAAGAATAAAATATGAATACGGAAGAAACCACAATCGATAAAATAAGAACCAGGCCTCGGTTTACGATGTTTACCCATCTTACCAAGGAAGAGTACGCGGAAAACCTGAAGAAATACCTGGCAGAGCACGCCGATGAGTTTTCAGGAAACATCAATAAAGAAGTAGCGACGATCTGTGTAAAAACGAGCGATGAAGGGTACTGGAAACCCAGGCTTTCCCTGCGCGTAGAGATCGAAGAGGATGAAACTTCCATACGCGGGATTTTTGGTCCAAGCTCCGCAGTGTGGACGTTCTTTATGTTTCTTTATTTTTCATTCTCCATTCTGTGGATGGTATTTTTCTCCATGTATTATGTTGAAAAACAAATTAACAGCCACGATTTCCCCTGGGCACTCAACGCTTCCTTCGCCATGCTCTTTTGCATTGCCATCACGTATGCTGCGGCAAGATTCGGGCAGCATAAAGCTAAAGACGAGATGATGAAGCTCAGAAGATTTGCCGAAGAATCTACTTTACAGTTTGAAAAGGTAAAAATGGACTAATAATTATTCATGTCCGGAAGCAAGAAAGCCTTCCGAACACTACTTCAGAAGAATCATGTATAGAGATCAGTTTTTTAGCTCCAGATAAACATCAATCGGTGATAAAAACAAGGATTTCTTTTATTACAGTAAGATCTCAAATTAAATACAATCACGAAGCTCCTGAAACACACCGCTGAGCTTTGTTTAAAAAGCTGCGCAGGTTTTGGGTGAAAGGTGCCTAGGTTTTAATGAAAAGGTGCGCAGGTTTTGGGTAAAACCTGCGCACCTTTTTGGTAACTTCACAGCATCAGTGGATGATGTTAAAATATTTCTTTGAAATTTTTTGATCGAATTCATTACGGCTCTACCGTTTTTGTTGTCTGTGGCATTTGCTCCAGGGTGGCCTTAGCCGCTTTGATGGAGTCTACTACCCTCTCCCTGTTGTCCTGTTCTTTCAGTATTTTCTGAATATTAGGCTCAATCATTTTGGTCATCTCTTCCACCGAAACATTGTTGGAATTCGGATCATTCAGCAGTTTTCTCCATGGCTTACGTTTTCCCCACGGGTAATCGCCGTATACCAAAACAGGCGTTCCCTTTGCTTTTGTCGTAGCCCCTCCCGGGTTCAGCACCCAGGTATCGGCATACCCGTAAAGCCATTTAGCATCGTTCATCAGCAATCGCAGACACGAATGAGAGGCAGGATATCCCGGAAGGTCGTACTGGTGCCATCCGATCCCATCGAGGTTGAAAATATTAAAATTGTAAGGCAATTTCCATTCGCTGCTTACGGTCGAGATGGCGAGCTGTTTTTTCCAGTTGGCAAAGGTAAGTCCGGTCTTTGTTTTTGCAGATTTCTTGCCCATGCTGGTCGGGCCCCATTTCACCAAAGTCCCGTTTGAATACACGCCATACGCCTGGATCGGATATGAAAATACCACGAATTTCTTCACAGGGCTCAGCACATCGATCTGCATGGGAAAAGGGGAATATTCCATCAGCGTCGTATCGATCCTGGCAGGCACTACCAGCGTGTCTGCATTCCATTTGTTTTTGGAATCGAGCCTGTTTAAAGCAAGAATCGCATAGCGTTCTTTTTCAGTAAATTTTTTATTGAATAAGCCAAACAGGGAATCCCTGACCTTTTTATCTTTCGGGAATATATACGCGTTATAGAAACCATACTCCTGAACAGCCGGAGGTAACGAGGGTTTCTGTACCACCGAATCTTTTTTGGCAGTTTGGGAGTCCTTTTTCTCGGAATCCTGTGTTACGGAAGAAATGTCATTGTTATTCTCACTGCTATTTTCAGTTTCCTTCTTACATGAAACCAAAAATAAAGCGATGCATAAAGTGTAGAGAAATGATTTTTTTACAGATATGTTTTTCATAAATAAATACCGGAATAGTTTTCCTGTTCAGTACAAATATCAGACCTAAAAACGAATAATAAAAATCATCCGGTAAAATACCGTAAAAAACCGGAGGCAGCCTTTGGAATGGGAAAGCACGGCAGTTGTAATGTTATTTATGCGGTGTCCTTAGGTAAAGTTTCCAGCATATCTTTGATGCAACGGTCATTTATATTTAAGACCAGACTTTACTTCGTTCAATTGTTTTTTAATATTATAAAGGTTTTTTCTGCATTTCCCCTTTCAAAACCAATGAGAACTTCCTCGCCTATTTCAGGGATAAAATAAGTCCTTTTAAAAACAGAAAGATTTAATTTATTACTTATAGCTCTCTTTGTAACCCCCAGACCATTGATAAATACGGATACTATCCGTTTTCAAAGCCTTTCCGTTCAGTAAAATTTCAACAGAATTATTGTCTTCTGCTATATTTACCTGCATATCGATTCTACTGCCTGCTTTTTCAAAGACTGCATTGGTTTCTTCCCAGTTGAAAAAAACCCGTGCATTTTTCTGCTCTTGTTTTTCTTTACCTGTTTCCCAAGTGAAAACCATCTCTTTTGGTATTGCCTTTTTTTTGTAAGGCATATTAAGAACCCACGGTCTTAAAGCACCCTCTTTTTCACCGTCATAAGTATAAGTAAGAATCTCAAATAATCTAAACTTAGAATTAGCAGAGACTACAATAGGACGCCAATTGTAGCGTGTACGGTAGTTATCCCACTCTCTCGGGCTTGCGTTGGGAATCAGATAATTTGCCCTTACTTCCGATCTTTTCATTGACCATGAAGCAAACAATCTTTCCTCTAATTTCTTATCATCTTTTAAAATCTCAGCCTGATACCTTCCCAATTCTATCTGGGTATTTCCAAAGCGAAGCCACACAACAACCATTCCTTTTGGTGCAAAACCAAATACCAAATCTGAAAAACTATCGTATGCATTTTCCGGGATGCTTTTACTCGCAGTAAAACCTCTTCCTAATCTTTTATATTATTTAGTTTCTCCGTCCAGATCATCCCAGCGGGAATATGCCCGCTCCATATAATCTTTTATAGTATCAATTGGAAAATTGACATTCAAACGATAAAATGTATCTTCGTAATCAGCATAGTAGGTTATATCTGCTCCAATAGGTGTTCCGTATTGCTCTGTCCAGCCCTTACCTGAATCCCCCCAACATCCTGACGAACTTCCATATGGAAGCCCGGCGTGAGTACCTTCTAAAGTTTTTATCTGATCATAAACAGGTGTTACATCATATTCTCCCACAGGATTACAAATCTCCACCTGAAAAGCTAGTTTAGGAGCATTTTCTTTCATTTGTTGACATTGTGTAAGATTAAAGCACAGTGTGAAAAGTATCAGCTGCTTTAATAAATCTTTAATTTTATAAATTATACTATCCATTCTGGATGTTTCTTTTACGTTCTTTTCCATTGGATACCTTTCCAATCTTAGGGCCCAATCCAAATTTGGTAACGCTTGAAGACCAATGCAGATATTTGTTTCTCAAAGTCTTTAAATCATTAGGATTTGTAAAAAATCCTCATAGCATATTTTCTTAATCTTTTCTATGTAATCGCCAGAACTACCTGTCTTATTATATGCTGCAACATAATCATTTCTCAGTGTTCCACACGCTGACATATAGCCTAATAAGTTATTATAAATTCGTCTTAAAAATTCGTCTTTAATCTGATGATCCTTTTCTATTCTACTTTTTTTATATTTAACATTAAACTGAGCAGAATAATATAACATTGTATTCAATGAAACTTTGTCATACGTATTAAAAACATTTTTTCTATGACCTACTAAAATGTAACTTTCATTGGCTTCATGTGCGACTGGAGAAATATAATGAATGCAACGATCATAGCCTTAAGACTGGACTTTACTTTGTTCAATTGTTTTTTAATATCTTCGGGGAACCACTCTAAAACAGGATCTTGTTTAAATTCTTCATACACTTCGTCCGGATTTAAAAACTTTTCCGGAAGGCTGATTCTTTTTAATTCTGCCTTAAATTCATACTCCTTTTCATAATAATCTATGTTTTTTGTTCGAGCATTAATTATAAACCATGTTTGAGGAGATATTATTTCTTTTGTATCAGAGAAGTAATCAATATCCTGAAAACCATACGCATATATATTCATACAACTAAATAGAATTACAGGCTGCAAACCTTTTATCTCTTTACTAATAACAGATGTGTTTACTGACCATTCCTGACTACCTTTCAGCTTTTTCAGCTTAAAAGGCTTTACCAATGGTATTACTTCATAATCTTGACCGCTATCTTCCCAATAAAATCGATCTACATTAGATTGTTTGTAAGTATCTATGATATGTTTCTGGTTTTTTATTTCTTGTATTTTATTACAGTTTAATAAATTGGCTAGTAATCCCAGTAGTAATATTATTTTAAAAGATTTCATTTCTCTATTATTTATTTTTCAAACAATGATGCATTACGATTCCATTCATCAGCTTTATTCCACTCATTACGTAGAGAGTTTTGCTGCTGCTTTACTTCAAACTTGCTTTTACTTCACGTAATTGCTTTTTAACATCTTCAGGAAACCATTCTAAATCCGGATATCTCTCAAACTCCCAATATATATTTTGTGGTTCCAAATATTTTTCAGGCAAATTTAATTTTCTAAGTTCTTCCTCGAATTGCTTTTTCTCTCGCTTATAGTAGTATCTCTTTATTTCATTTGCTTTTGTATTAATTATAAAAAAAAATTCAGTGTTGTTAATTACATTTTTATCATCTCCAAAATAGTCGATATCTGTTGATCCATAAATATATGTATCTTTGATATTTATATCTGCTATGGGAGATATAATAGATGAATTTAATATCCATTCATCATCTCCTTTCCACTTATATAAATAATAAGGTTTGATAAGCGGTATAATGTGTTTATCATCATCCTCAGCTTCCCAATAAAAACGATCAATCCCGGCTTTTTTATAAGGAGAACCCGGATTCATTTTATTCTTGATTTTCTCTAATTTACTACAACCTAGCAAATTAATCAATAGACCCAGTATTATTACTATTTTTAAAAATTTCATTTCGTTTATGTTTTAATTGTCAAATAAAGAAGTATTTCTATTCCATCCATCTGCTTTCTCCCACTAATTATGTAAAGAATATGGTTGATATTATTTCAGTTTACTTTATAATGAATTTCACTAATTCTTATACTCCCACATATTCTCAAAATCTACTTTTTTAATTGGAATTTCAGTCTCTCCCTGTTTAAAGATCAGTGTTCTGTCGCTAAGATCTCCTTTCATCCGTAAAATGATTTCTATTGGTTTATTGGGATCTGCCTGTTTGAACAAGCTCATGATTTCTGCTTCATCAAAAGGTTTGACTTCAAAAACGGTCTGATGTTTTCTGTGGTCTTCAAAAATAAAATTCAATTGTTTAGGTACTGCTCTTAGCTTAAAAGGATTTTCTTTAACCGGTTCGGTAATATTTTTATTGAAAATAGTTTCTTCTTCTCCATTAAACATTTTAAAACCTATGTTCATTAATTGATGTCCAACAATTTCAGTTCTTGCACGCCATTCATACTTTTTTCTGTAAATGTCCCAAATATCATATTGAATTCCATTCCTCTTTAAATTTTCATAAGCTTCAGGAACAGATTCTGATTTGTCGAAATATTTTTCTTGCGTGATAGTTGGATTTCCAGGCACAAACTCCTTCATATCCACATGAGTTTCTTTTGCCTGAAAACGGGCTACTTCTATTTGCTGGTCATCACCATATACCCAAACCACCACAATGCCACCAGGTGCACAGTTAACTACGATTTGGGTATAATTTGAAATGCTGCCGGTTCGCCAGTCTACCGTCCCTTTTTCAAAAAGTTTTTTTAAGGTATTGATAGGCATATCCCAACTGCCTGCATAAAACTTATTCTCCATATAGGATGCCCAGGTAATGTCCATTTTCACAGGCAATGCTTTCAGATCCTCGCCTTGGGTATGGGTAGAGCCGGAATTACCCCAGCCATTATGATTAATAGCAGCTGTAGGAATATAAACGCTACCTCCATCTTCTAGATAAAAATGACCATCATGGATTCTTGTTGGATAAAGTTCCGGAGCATTAGCTGTGGGTAACCATTCGTATTTTTTCATTTCAGGTTTACAGGATAATAGAATGACTAATAGTAAAAATGTTAAAGTCTTCATGAATGAGGTTCTATTTTACGAAATCGAACAATGGTCTTACCTACAATTTTGTAGTTTGGTTCATAAGCACCAACCCCATCTCCAAATTTTGAATTCCAATGAATATACTTGCTTCTTAACTGATTCAACATATTATGATCAGATACTTTTATATTAAACCCCGCTACTTCCTTTGTATTTTTTAAATCAAGTTTTTTCCGCATCTCTTCAATTTGTGATTTTGTATAGTAGGTCATTTTTGGAAGCTCATCATTGATATACTTTTCTAAACGTTGCTTGACTTTGTTCAAATCTAAATCGTTTGGTTTATTTTGTCTTGTAATATTAAAATCATTTTTTAATTCTTTTATATCGACAGTATTAAAATATTCTCTATTAAGTTTTTCAGCCATAAGATGCAAGGTGACATAGCTATAAGTATTTCGTATACCATACCTGGTCATATGAGTCTGGTGATCACTATCGGGCTTTCTGGTTTTTGAAAATCCCCAGCCTTGCGCAGCTAAATCGTTTAGATCATTGTTGAGTATTTCGTCATATTCTATATCCGTACGACCGTCACCCCAATAGTTATCTAAATCCATAATTTGGAAATCAAGTTCATCCATCTTATCCGTATAACAACCGCCAACATCAGAATGGACACCTGGTAAATAAAAATCCTGCCCCCCTGCCCGTTTTGCTGTAGGTGTCAACATAAAATTTTTACGATGCTCATCAGCTGCACAGAAATGAATTATTTTTTTTGCTTTGTATAAATAATTGATCTCCAGATTGAGATCATTTAAATGCAATTCACTCACATCATTATCGAAATTCGGATGACTTATGCTGGTATTTTTAGAATTTGGATCATAAGAAGAAACTGTATCATACAAACCTACAAACCTTATTTGAAGCCGATTATAGCGCACTTTATATTTTACCAGTTTTGAACCCCAAACATCATGGCTTTTATTTTTACTCAATTCATAAATAAAATTTCTCGCCGCTGCCGATCCCCTGCTAAAACCAAATACATCAACAGTTAAAACATCTATTTCATCCTTACCTTTTAATTTTTTTGCCGTTTTAGCGAGTTCATCGCATCCTTTTGCAACCTTGGCGACAATACCCTGATTTCCTGAACCATAAGCAACTCCTAAGTGTCCGACACCAAACAAGGTAGATATATCATCTGTATCTGCAACCAAATCATCTGTACCTATACCTTCTATATAAACGCTATCGATATATGCTCCTTTTGCGTAATGTAATTCCTTTCGGGCTACATTAGAAAGATCATTCATATAACTATCCGTTTTGTGATCGGACATTTTATTGTATGCTTTTTTAGCATCAGTACCTTCTTTTGCCAATCTGGCGTTTGTATTGGTTCTGTTGTTTTGTGTGCCATCAAAGAACACCCCTATTCTTATATCTACATTCCCTTTGGGCGCTGGCGGTGGGGTATAATCTCCAAAATTTGCCATAGTTATTTAGCTTTATCTTTTGAAATTATTTTCTTGTTACTTATTAAAACCAAGTTGCCTTTTGTGGCCTCTAAATTTATCTCATCCGCAATCTTCTCTAATTTCCCTCCAACAATAAGGTTATATTCATTTTGCACTCTTATCGAAATATTCTTAGCATTCTTTCTTATGGCCATATCGTTTAAGTTTAAAAAAGTTTAGATTTTTCTGCGCTGTTGAACTCTTCCATTTTACCACTCTGAATCGTCATATTCTCCTTCTCGCTAAACATGGAAACTTCTCCCGCCACCTCATTGGAGATTTGGGATTGCCTTTTAAAACTTTTTGCTACAGTTTCCATTCTCATATCAGAGATTTCTCTGATTTCTCCAGAGGCGGTCTGTATAATATCAGCCCCAGCCATAGAAGTGATATTATCGTTAGCAGAATTACTGATATTATTTCCCGCACTTACGGAGAAGTCTTTACCTGCTGTCATCGTAATATTTTCTCCTGCATTCACGGTAAAGCTTTTTGGTGCACTCACATTAATATTTCCCTGCCCATCCATCAGATACGTATTCCCACTTGGATCTTCTATAAAAACAGAACCTTCCGCGTCATTCAGAATAATCTTTGTTCCGCTCCGGGTATGAATAACCTTTTTGTCATTCCCTGAAGTATGATAGGAACTGGTTTCGCTTCCGTTATAATGCGTTCCTATTACAAAAGGCTTTTCGGCGTTTTGGCTTTCGTGGCTTACGAGAACTTCTTCACCGATCTCAGGAATAAAATGGAAGCCTTTACCGGCTCCGCCATGCGGCTGTATCAGTCGGATCCAGGGCGTTTTCA
>Ga0308156_1000174_pt1 | contig 203577 bp, 189 predicted proteins | sample PhyAR2_FD_201041 | JGI IMG/M metagenome (GOLD analysis project Ga0308156, IMG submission 201041) | Phyllosphere microbial communities from UC Gill Tract Community Farm, Albany, California, United States - DLSL A.R2 | ecosystem: Host-associated > Plants > Phyllosphere > Unclassified | place...
TTCGTTCCATTGAGCGTCAGACCCCTGTTAGAAGCGGATCTGATGAGTTGAGGATGCAAAAGAAAAGCATACCAGCTATCATGATGTAAGAATAAATCTTACATTGATAACAGGAGGCAACATGGCCCGGACAATGACGGTCGATGTTGGAGATGAGTTGCGTGAGTTTATTGATTCACTGGTTCAGGCTGGTGATTACCGGACACAGAGTGAAGTGATGCGTGATGCGCTGCGTTTACTGCGTGAGAAACAGGCGGAATCCCGTCTGCAGGTGCTTCGTGACCTTCTGGCCGAAGGTATAAGCAGCGGCGACGCAGTGGCATGGGATCAGGATGCCTTCCTAAAGAAGGTCAGGGCTAGGGCAGCACATGAAAGAGATTAAGCTAACCCCAAAAGCCGAAGCGGATTTAGAAGCCATCTGGAACTACAGTTTCCGGCAGTTTGGTCTAGAAAAAGCAGATGCGTATATCGACAGGCTGGCTTCAGTGTTTGGGGTTCTGGCCAGTCATGACGTCGGCACGCGCCGGGCAGATCTGGGAGAGAATATCTACTCGTTGCCGGTGGAGCAGCACATGATCTATTTCGTGCCGACGCATTCTGTTGTCACGGTGATCCGCGTGCTCAGCCAGTCCCAGGATAGCTTCAGACATTTTCCTTGGAGATGAGTGTATTTATGAGACTGGCTCTCTTTGATACTTTCAAATCAAGAGAAAATAGGTTTCATGTTACCGGCTGAACCATTTTACCTTTTGGTTTGCGAAGAACAGGCTGTGGTACTTTGGCTGTTTCATGCCTTTACCAAGGTGATGTGCTGATTGTTTTGCGTATTTAGGGGTCAGTTTGGATATCGAAAATTATTGTACGTTAAGGCTATTTTTTGACCTTTCGACTTTAGCGGGTCTCAACCGACGAAACTTACCGGAAGCCGGTATCCGGTTGCTTTTCCAGATATAATCGCCTGTCAGATTGATGTGCTCCCAGCCTAACGGCGACAAATGCGACAGCAGTTGTTCGTTGATCTTTAGTCCCTTACGCTTCAGGGCATCGATCGCCCTTTCCATATACACAGTATTCCACAGCGAGATCGCAGCCGTCAGAAGCGTCAGTCCACTGGCGCGATAGCTCTGATTTTCCGGTTTCCTGTCCCTGATTTCTCCAAGCCGGTGCATAAATACTGCCCGCGCCAGTGCGTTACGCGCCTCACCTTTATTCAGCCCCGCCTGTACTCGCCGACGCAGTGCAGGATCGCGGAATCAGTCGAGCATAAACAGCATTCGCTCAATGCGGCCAATTTCTCTCAGTGCTTTGGCAATTCCGTTTTGCTTGGGGTAGCTGGCTAGCTTTTTCAGCATCAGAGATGCTGTTACGGTTCCCTGCTTTATCGAGGTCGCCAGACGCAGCACTTCACGCCAGTTAATTTCGATCTCTTTCAGATTCAGGCTGCTCGTTGATATCAGTGACTGAAGCGCCGGGTACTGGTCCGCTTTCCCTTTGATAAACAGCTATCGGGCAAAAGAGATGCCGGAGCAGTTCGTTCAGGAACGAGGGCATAAAATCGCCAGCTATTACTGGGAGAATATCAGCGGGACAAAACTTGACCGCCCGGAATTGGGACGCTTGCTGATAGACAGTCACCACAATGATATTTTGCTGGTTGAGCAGATAGACCGCCTGACCCGTTTGAGTAACAGCGACTGGATAACGCTGAAAAAGCAGATCGAGCAACACGAGCTGCGGATTGTCAGCCTGGATGTGCCCACCTCATGGCAGGCACTGTCAGATAAGGACCTTCACAGGCTGACCCAATCACCCGTGCCGTGATAACCGCCATCAATAAGATGCTCATCGACCTAATGGCCGCGATGTCGCATAAGGACTGGCTGAGCCGCCGCCAGCGCCAGAAGCAGGGAATTGAACGGGCACATACACTGGGGAAATACCGGGGTAAACAGGCCGATCGGGAGCTACATCAGAAAGTCCTGTACTACCGACAGGTAAAGAAACTGAGTATCCAGGAAACGGCTGATGCTACGGGCTACAGTGCGTCACAGGTTTGCCGGATACAAGCGCTTCATAAAACCGAAAAGCTGAAATAACAGTGTTTATTTGCAGTCATGGCGTAATAGTTAGCGCTCTGTGACTAGCAGTCTGACGCATCATCTATGTAAGCAAAGTCCGCTGTATGCCAGAAGCGGACGTTCATATGACCGGGCATACCCGGTCATCTTCCCCCAGTACATTACGGTTATTTTGACGTCAGAAATTCATATTTTTATGCCCAGACTTCTGATATTTCAGATGAGCTGGTAACAAAAGCATGTTGAGGAATGATTTTTTCAAGTAAAAACACATTGGTTTCATCATCTGGATCTGCGCAACAATCCCTCACAACGATAAGGCGGTAATCAAGGTCAAAAGCTTGCCCGACTGTAGAAAGCACCACACCACTGGTCGTCACGCCTGTAAGGATCAGGGTTTCGATGCCTTGTGCACGAAGAATCATGTCAAGTTCGGTAAAAGAAAAAGCGCCGACCCTGCGTTTAACAATGACGGGCTCATTCTCTGCCGGAGCGACATCAGCATGAATAGCCGTGCTCTCGTTATCAGCCATAAAAATTCCATTCTCTTTAATGGACGAGAAAATCGTGTTGTTTTGGCTGACCTCAGGGTAACTTTTGCGGAATCCGACACTAACGTAGATAACCGGTACAGCTGCTGCGCGTGCGGTTGATATCAGCGAGGCCGTGTTGCGAATAACGTCTCCAGCACTCTTATGCGGGAGGAAGTTGTTGAGAATAATCGCCTGAAAGTCCATTACCAGCAGCGCGCTGCTTTTATTGATATTACTGAGTTGATTTGACATAAAATCTCCGAAATTTGCCGGTGAAGGGTAATGCAGCCAGTCAGCGTGTTACTGGCTGGCGTTGTATATTGAGGTTCCACGCCGCTCCGAGTAGCAGGATGCAGCTGGTTGCCAGGAAGACGGCTCGCATCCCGATATGCCCGCCGACAAAACCCCCAATCAGCGGCCCGATGAACTGTCCGGCGAACTGCGCGGCGACGGAATAACCAAGGATGCTGCCCACCATTCCTTCTGGTACGCGATGACGTATCACTGCCGCAATACAAGGCAACAAGCCGCCAAGCGCCAGTCCCATGAGGAAACGCAGGGCAATCAGTTGCCACCCGGACGTGACAAATGCCTGAGGGATCAGCAGTAAACCGGCCGCAGTCAGCGCCAGCGTGATAATGCGTAAATGTCCTATCCTGTCCGCCAGTTTTCCAAGCCATGAGGCGGAAATAATGCTGCCCAGGGCCGCTGCTGCCATCACATATCCCGCCACTTTCGTTATCTGAGAAGCCTCGCTGACGAGGGTACGCACATAGACCGTGATAATGGGCTCTATTGACATGTTAGCCAGCATCAGCAGCAGGCCGGTGCAAAGCATGCAGACAATTACAGAGCGTGCGGGTATCTGCGACCAGCCAACCCGGGATTGAGTGACCACATCCGAAGGCTTTTTCACCTCTTCCCGGATAAAAATAAGTGTCATGAGGAAGGCAAAAAATATCAGCGTGCCGGCACAAAGAAATGTGGTTCGAATTCCAATCATGCCGGGTAGCCATCCCCCGGCAAGCGGACCGGCAAGATTACCTGCCATTACACCGGATGAAACGATCCCAAGCGCCCACGCTGCACGTTCTCTGGGAGCCTGGACCGCAATAAGAATTGTCGCGCCGGATGAATATCCGCCAGCCAGTCCAGCCAACAACCTCAGACCGACAAGTTGCCAGATATTTGTTACCAACCCCATAAGCGAAACCGTAACCGCCATACCCAGACTGGCTCTCACGAGCATCGACTTGCGTCCATATCTGTCACCCAGTCTTCCCCAGACCGGGGCAATCAACCCGGCAGTAATAAACGTTGCGCTAAATGCCACACCAGACCATTGAACAACTGCGGCATGTCCGTGAACACCAAGATCTTCAACATACAAGGGGAGGAATGGCAGCATCAGAGTCATTGCGAAGACGGTTGAGAACGAGCCAATGAAGCAAACGATCAGATTTCGCTGCCAAAAGCTGTTATAGAATTGGGTCATAAAGGCGCTCTTTATTGGTATACCAAATTGGTATACCATATAGATTATGCATTTTACTGTCAATTTGCAGGAGAACATTGCCGTCATGAGCCAGGCATCAGAGGTTGAAAACCAGTTACGAAAACAAATTCTCAGCATGGAGCTAGGGCCGGGAGAACGATTGACAGAGCGCTGGGCTGAAGCGACGTTTAACGCGTCCCGGACACCTGTGCGGGCCGCATTACAAAAGCTGGAGTCAGAAGGGCTGGTATGTCGTGACGGGATACGCTGGTTGGTGGCGCCGATTGATATCGCGGAAGTTGAACAGCTGTGTATTTACCGGGAAGTACTGGAAGTTGCGGCATTGAAACTTTCAGCCAGCCAAATGACGGAAGAACAACTCAGCGGTCTGGAAGCCCTGCTCAAAGAGAAAAATTCTGATGCAACTGAAGAGATTATGGACGATGCCGGAACACGATTCCATCTACAGTTGGCCCGTCTGTGTCAGAATGCGTTTATTATCGAAGGGATAAGCGATGCTCTGCGCCGGCTTTCACGGGCACGATGGCTGGACAATGCGCCGTCGAATCCCGCCTGGGAGGATCATCGCGAAATATTTGCTGCGCTTCGCTCACAGGACACGGAGAAAGCAGCAGAATTACTCGCCATTCATCTTGGTGAAAGCCGCCTCCGCCTTCTCGAAGCTATCAACTCAAGCAGACGTAGCCTAAGGGCGAGAGGTATTGCTATAACCTGACCAAGTGGGCCGTTTTGACTACAAAATAAAAAGGTCCGCTTCGCTCATAGCTGCCTGTCAATGTGGTCAAGTCCCCTTACCGCAGACCAGGGGTATAAAAAATCACCTTAACGTACAATAATTTTCGATATCCAAACTGACCCCAGGGAGGCGGCTTTATGGTAACGGTGTGGACACGTGGCGGCCAGAAACACCGCTATAACGGCAAATATTGTGTTGTGGAATCGTTGCCTTGCCTTGACCCTTGGTCAGAGCAATAGCGTTATGATCATGAATTGCGGCCAATCGTGCAAAAAGCGACGATAAAAAGTTAGCTCAGAATGGGGCCGAAGCCCCATAAGATTACTTTAAAAACCTGTCGAAGAGGCTTTTAAAAAGAGCAGCCAGAATAATTTTACCAACCCACTCTAACGGGACCACCAGGTGTCTGGCAATGCCGTTAACATTTGAAAAGAGTTTTCTCAAACGTATATTTGATCTCCATGCAACCTTTACAGGAAGCTGGACATACCTCTAGAATGACTGTGTGAAAAGCGTCTGTAGGTAGTCCAGCAATGATTGACTGCTTCGCCGATAAGACACCTTCGGGTGTGATGAAGCTGGGAAACATGGCCGTGTTTCTCAGCTTTTTTTATCCATAATTTATCCTTTCAAAATCCAGTAATCATTGTCCTGCTTCAAACGTCATAAAGCATGGCAGGTAATGTAATAAGCATTCTAGTGACCTTCTAAAAGTAAACAAGACAGAAAAATGATGGGCTTGGGGCTTGTAATTTGTGCGGAACAACCTAACCTCGCAACTTATAGGACTCAACAACATGTCAATAGCCAGGGTAAAAAATTCGAGATTTTGATCGGCCGCTGATTTTCAGTCTTATGGCAGAAAAATGAATTGGAATCCGAGAGCTACGACAACATGAGCCCCTTAGATATACCGCATGAGATGAAGTGAGCGAACTTGCAAGCAGGAGCAGGCAGATTAGGAGGCTAATAACAATTCTGGCGGATAATTTTCTTCACCTGCTTCATGCAGAAGATATTACTTAGCATTTCTATGTGTTTTCTCCTTTAAGTAAACATATTTTTAATGACTGGAATTAACCCTATTCGATTTGTCAGAAAACCACATCAGCTGCCCCATACTTGATTCCGGTTTTGTCTATCTCTATGCGTGTAAGCGCATGGAGGCGCCAAAGGAAGCTATCTATTGCACTTCAGTTGAATGGCGCCGGTAGCCCGGCGAAGCCGGTTCCGTTTTGATAGATTTCACCTGTGCCCATCCCGTGCCCTGCTAAGCCATACCCGCTAAAAGCGATGTAAAGCTTCTGTGCGCCGTCGGAGTGGTCCCGACAAGGCCGTCCGCAGTCGGGGCGTATCTCCGCGTAAGCGGGCCGTGAGGGCCGCTTACGGGCGTGTTATCCGGTGCTGAAGCGATGAGACCAACAGCGGCACCTTTTCTAGTTACATCATCCATTTATATAGCAATTCCATCCCGGCCTGCGGCCGGGGCGGCAGCGGCTTGTCAGGAGGGGCAACCCAGGTTCAGGCACAGCGATATACAGGTTTTTCTCAAAACAGGCACATGATTTTTATTACGCTCGACTCAAGGTTAAACAAAACCCATGAAGTATGATGTAACTAATTGCCCTGCAGCTCTCAGTCGCAATATCTGACAGCAGCCCTCCCGCCGACAGCCGTAGCCATCAACAGGGTAAGACTTGACATACTAATGTTGCCAAAGTGGTAGCACATCACCTTGCACGACATTCACCGCTTTGCCACAGGCATATCAACAGGCCTGGCCATTATTTCTTCACACTGGCAGAACTTGCGCCCATTAAACAGAAGCGTCAAACCCCTTCAGGTTATTGCTAATAATTCAGGCACCCTCTTCCACGCTCAGCCAAGCATCTTTTGCAGCAGTCGGATCAGCTCCTGCTGTTCCTGCTCGCTCAGGCGGTTGAGAAACGCGGCGTCTACCTGCCCGGCCGCCGGTTTTGCCTCCTCCAGCACCTTTTTGCCTGTATCGGTGAGATAAATAAAGCGACGACGCCTGTCGTAGGTACCCTGCTCCCGCCGCACTAAGCCTTTTTTCTCCATACGCAGTAGCAGCTCGGCCAGTGTGGCTTTTGTGCTGACCGACACTTCCATCAGATCCATCTGCTCAATACCAGGCTGTTCATCCACCGCGCACAGCACCGCATACTGAGGCTTTGTCAGTTCGCTGAGCGACTGCTGCCATTGTGAAGTGTGCTCCAGAAAAAGCCGGCGCATCAGGTGAAACGGGACATTCGTAAGGTTTTTATTCATTTCGTCTTGCTTCCTGACGGTTAGCCTTGCTGAGTCAGATTTGAGTCGCGCTATTTCAGCAATAAACGGGCGCCAGGACAAATCAATGATCGTGCTCAATGAAAAGTTCGCCTACGAACATTATGGTGGCCGATCGCTTGCGTACCACTCTATCTCGCGCTACGGTTAATTAATGGTTCGTGTACGAACAAGTTATGCGAGGTGATCAATGAGACTGATAGTGGCAATGACGGGCGCGACCGGCGCGCCGCTCGGCGTCGCGCTGCTGCAGGCGCTGCAGCAAATGCCAGATGTGGAAACGCATCTGATCCTTTCAAAATGGGCGAAAACCACCATCGAGTTAGAAACCCCGCTAAGCGTTCGCGACGTCGTCGCGCTTGCCGATGTGGTTTATAACCCGGCCGATCAGGCCGCCGCGATCTCATCAGGCTCTTTCCACACTGACGGCATGATTGTTATTCCCTGCAGTATGAAAACCCTGGCAGGTATTCGCGCCGGCTATGCCGAAGGCCTTACGGGCCGGGCGGCAGACGTGGTGATCAAGGAGGGACGCAAGCTGGTGCTGGTGCCGCGCGAAACCCCGCTCAGCACTATTCATCTGGAAAACATGCTTGCGCTGTCACGAATGGGCGTAGCGATGGTGCCGCCCATGCCCGCTTATTACAACCATCCCGAAGTCATTGAGGATGTTACCCACCACGTCGTCGCTCGCGTGCTGGATCAGTTTTCTCTCAATTACAACAAGGCGCGGCGCTGGGAGGGACTCAGCAGCGCCAAAAACAACCGCTCTATACAGGAGGATTAGGCATGGCTTTTGATGATTTGCGCAGTTTTCTGCGCGCGCTGGACGAAAACGGCCAGCTGCTCAGCATTGATGAAGAGGTCAATGCCGAGCCTGATATTGCCGCAGCGGCTAACGCAACCGGTCGTATCGGAGATGGCGCGCCTGCGCTCTCTTTTACCCGGATTAAAGGGTTTAACCAGGCGCATGTAGTCATGAACACTATTGGATCCTGGCCGAATCACGCTATTTCCCTCGGATTGCCCGCTAATACGCCGGTAAAACAGCAGATCGAAGAATTTATTCGCCGCTGGGATAAATTCCCTGTCGCGCCGGAGCGTCGCGCTAATCCTGGATGGGCAGAAAACAGCGTCGATGGCGACGAGATAAATCTCTTTGACCTGCTTCCGCTGTTTCGACTGAACGACGGCGACGGCGGTTTTTATCTCGATAAAGCCTGCGTGGTGTCGCGCGATCCGCTGGATCCGGATAACTTCGATAAACAAAATGTCGGCATCTACCGCATGGAGGTGAAAGGACGCCGCAAACTCGGTCTGCAGCCTGTTCCGGTGCACGATATCGCGCTGCACCTGCATAAAGCGGAAGAGCGCGGCGAAGATTTGCCGGTTGCGATCGCACTCGGCAACGATCCGATTATCACCCTGATGGGCGCCACGCCGCTCAAATACGATCAGTCTGAATATGAGATGGCTGGCGCGCTGCGTGAGAGCCCCTACCCTATTGCCACGGCGCCACTGACCGGTTTTGACGTGCCCTGGGGCTCCGAGGTGATTCTTGAAGGCGTTATAGAAGGTCGTAAGCGAGAAATAGAGGGGCCGTTCGGCGAATTCACCGGCCACTACTCAGGCGGCCGCAGTATGCCCGTCATACGCATCGATAAAGTCAGCTATCGCACCAAACCTGTTTTTGAATCGCTCTACCTCGGCATGCCCTGGACCGAGGTCGACTATCTGATAGGTCCGGCAACCTGCGTGCCGCTTTATCAGCAGCTGAAGGCGGAGTTCCCCGAAGTGCAGGCGGTTAACGCTATGTATACGCATGGTCTGCTGGCAATTATCTCCACGAAAAAGCGCTACGGCGGTTTTGCCCGGGCGGTAGGTTTGCGCGCCATGACGACGCCTCATGGTCTGGGCTATGTGAAGATGGCGATTATGGTTGATGAGGATGTCGATCCCTTCAACCTTCCTCAGGTGATGTGGGCGTTATCGTCTAAGGTCAATCCAGCGGGAGATCTTATTCAGCTGCCAAATATGTCAGTGGTTGAACTTGATCCCGGATCCAGTCCCGCCGGCATTACCGACAAGCTGATTATCGATGCGACCACCCCTGTCGCGCCGGATACGCGAGGTCATTACGGCCAGCCTGCCAAAGATTTACCGGAAACCTCGCAGTGGATCGAAAAAATTACCGCGCTGCTGGCTAACCGTCAAAAATAAGGAGAACGCTATGATTTGCCCTCGTTGTGCCGATAAACATATCGAAACCATGGCACATTCACCGGTGCCGGACGTCTGGATCGTCTTTCAGTGCCAGCGCTGTTTATACACCTGGCGCGATACCGAACCCGCGCGTCGCACGCAGCGGGAGCACTATCCTGAGGCGTTCTGGATGACGCAGCAGGATATCGATAATGCGCACGAAGTACCGACTATTCCGCCGCTGCTTTAACAAAAAATCGGCTACGCACAGGCTGGTTCCGGCCTGCATTACCGCGTTAAATATTATTTATTCTGCTATCAGAAAATAATATCGCCCGGCGTCGATTTATTTAGCTGGAAAAGCCCATAACCTTACGGTTATGGGCTCTTTATTTCCTGTTATTGTTATTTTGCTGCTTTCCCCGGATATTGGCTATCCACAATATTTCTATGCTATTTTCTTCCTGATCAGCAGGCCCATATAAGGTACGGCATATTTAATGCAGCGTTATTTTTCGGTAGGGTAATTAATCTGTAGGGTCAGACTAATGCAGGATCAGTTAAATGTAAGGACACGTTTATGAAAGAGAGGATATTACCTTCCAGACTTATCCAGATGTTTGAAAGCGATCCCGTAGTCGGCTGGGCGGTAAAGGACAATCACTCCCGCTTTGTCTACGTCAACGACACCTTTAAAATCTGGCAAACCATCTCAACCCGTTATGATTATGAAGGCCGTACCATTAGCGATATCCCGGTGCCGGTGGCGGAATTTGCGTCGGTTTTTACCCTGCAGGAGCGTGACATAGAGCGTACGGGACAGCCGGTAAGGGCCATTACGACGCATATTCAGGGTAAAGAGAAGATAATGCAGCCCGTCTGTAACGTGCAGGAGCCGCTCTATGATGAGAAGCGTAACTGCGTGGGCACGGTGATCAGCGTCCGTCCCGTCAGAATAATGACGCCTGCCTCGCTGCTGGATGGAAAAATAACCCAGCATGCCACCTTTGAGCCCCCTTCTGACCTCTTTACTGAAAAAGAGTGGGAGGTGGTTTATCTGCTGGCGTGCGGTATGAAGATCAAAGAGATAAGCAGCATTCTCTCCATCACCATCGACGCCGTTAACGGCAGACTCCGCAGCTGTTATCGTAAAACCGGCCTGAACGCTGTTTCTGCTCTGATCGGCTAGGATATGATAACTATACGCCCTCTTTCTTTCTGAAAAAGGGCCATATCATAATCAGAGGCTAAGCTGATGGAATCCGATCTGACGTTTGTAGACTGTTACTTTAATCACTCACTGTTTGGCTGGGCGATTAAGGATGCTCATTCTCGTTATCTTTACGGCAATCCATTAGTCTGCCGCTATTTCAACGTTAATCAACATCAGCTGCCCGGTTTGTTCGACACCGATCTGACGCCTGATATGCACAATTATTACGATCTTATACGTCAGGATGACAATAAGATTTTGACTACTCATAACATGAGTATCGCGCTGAAAACGTTCGATTATGGCCAGCTAAACAGGCTGCGATCCTTTCTGGTGGAAAAGCGTTTCTGGCAGCTTCCTGATGGCTCTGACGGCATTATTTGCACCTATATGGAGATCGCTAACGTTTACTTCTCACCCTTCCTTATGCCTTACCACACAAGACCTTTTGTATTTAACCGTCCGGCAGATGTTTTTACCGACAAGGAGTGGGAGGTCATTCTGCTGCTGCAGTGCGGCGTAAAACAAAGCGTTATGCCTGATATTCTCGGCGTTAGCTTTTCCACGCTGCGTAACAGGCTGGCGCGCTGCTGCGATAAAACCGGGGTGACGACCAGCGCCGCGCTGCTGCGGCACTGCAACCAGCAGGGATGGGATAACTACATTCCGCCCTTTTTCCTGAAAAAAGGGCATGTGTCGATCAACTGATTTAGCCCAGTTTTTTCCTGCGCTTTTCGGAATACATTACGCTGTCGCTCTCTTTGATCATCTCCATCAGCGAGCTGAATTTACCGGAGCGGCTGTTAATTACGCCATAAGAGTAATTGATATTGTAGGGCTTACCCGATTGCTGATTCCAGACATTCAGGTTTTCATGCAGCCTGTTCTGAAAAACCAGCGGTTCTTTTCCGCTGGCGAGCAGTACAGCAAACTCGTCACCGCCAAGCCGTCCGATAACATCTTTTGGCCCCATCAGCTGACGCAGCTGAGCCGAAAAGACTCTAAGCACTTCATCGCCCTCGGCATGTCCCCACATATCGTTGATGGGTTTGAACTTATCCAGATCAAAATAGAGAATGCTGAATGCGCTGTCGCTTTGCTGATATTCGCGGAAGCGTTTCTCGCCGCTGTGATAAAAGCCGCGCCGGTTAGGAATGTCGGTGAGGCTGTCAGTCATCGCCATATTAATGACCTGAAATTCATCTTCCACGATACAGGCAAGATCTTTCAGCGAGGCGACATCGTCAGCGGTGAAGTTGCGCGGCTCGCTGTTGACCAGGCATAACGTCCCTACCACTGCGCCGTCCGGCAGATGAACCGGATAGCCTGCATAGAAACGGATAAAGGGTTCGCCCGTCACCAGCGGGTTATCGTGAAAGCGTTCGTCGAGGCGGGCGTCGCTGATAATCAGCGGTTCTTCCTGCAGGATCGCGTGAGCGCAAAAAGAGATATCCCGTTTCATTTCACGTCCGCTGAGCCCCTGACAGGCCAGCGTCCACTGACGATCGCGGTCAATAAGGTTGATTACCGCGACTGGCACCTGAAAGAGCCTTTGGCCAATCCGCGTCAGTCTTTCAAAACGCTCATCATCCCTGGTATCGAGCAGATCAATCATATAGAGCGACTTCAGCCGCTCTTCTTCATTTTGCGGAATACCAGGAAATTTCATTTTTACCTCAATATCATCATTAACAGATGCATCGCTGTGTCGATTGACGCCATTTTGTCAAATTCCACGTGCCCTTAAACACCTGAGCAAGAATAATAAAGCGCCCTTTTCTGTTCAGATTCACTCACAGACACAGGTGCGGGTAACCCTTTCAAACAACATCTTAATTTCTTATCCTCTCATTTTTCTTTCAGGAACGAAATGTCACGCCGGGCAGATCCTTCAGGAGAGACTCAATCAGCTGCACAAGGCGCCTGACCCGCCAGGGAATAAAACGTGCATCAGGAAAGAGCACATACAAAAACCGATCCGGCAGACGCCAGTCTGGCAGCACCCGCACCAGCTCGCCAGACTGCAACGCCTCAGCAGCCAGCGGCAGCTGCATACCACCGACGCCGATGCCAGCCTTTATGGCCTGCAGCAGCCCTTCACTGCTGTTGGCGCGAAAAACAGTATTGACCATCAGCTCAACTGTTTCGTTTTCTGATACCAGTCGAAGCGCCGCGGCTGGCGCGATACCGCTGAAGCGAACGTGTGGCAGACTGGCCAGCGCCGCCAGCGAATTAACCGGCACGAAATCGGGCGCGGCAAACAGTGGTGTTTCAATGCGTGCCAGTACGCGCGCTGCCAGTGACTCTGGCGGTGCGCTGCTGATGCGCAGCGCGACATCCACCCCTTCGCTTACCAGATCTGACAGGCGATTATCCAGCGCCAGCGTCAGATTCAGGCCGGGGTTATCTTTTTGCTGCGCCAGCAGGTGCGGCAAAAAAAGCTGTCCCAGCCCGCCTGGCAGCTGCATATGCACCCTGCCTCGCCACTGCTGCTGCGCAGGTTGCAGTTGGCTTTCCACCTCCTGCATTGCATCCAGCAGCGGCGCGATCTGACGGCGGTAGCGTTCGCCCTGTTCAGTCAGCGCCATCACCCGCGTGGTGCGGTGCAGCAGAACCACGCCGAGTTCCTCTTCGAGCGCGGCAATCTGCTGGCTGACGGCAGACTGCTTTATGCCGCTCTGACGCGCTGCTTCAGAGAAGGATCCCACTTCCGCCACCCGCAGAAACGTGGCTATGGCGTTAAGCTTGTTCTTCATTTAATGGTTTTTCTTATAAGAGACATCTTTTTCAGGGGATAGGTACGGAAAATTATATATATCACACTCGCTCTGTTGCTTACTCAGGAGAAATGAGATGACGCAGAGAGAGACGCCCAGAGTGGCGCTGGTGGCAGGAGCCAGCGGTATTGTCGGCAGCCGGCTGGTTAAAACCCTGCTGGATAATAAATGGCAGGTTATCGGACTGTCGCGCCACACCGCAGCACCTACAGATAACCTGATGACGGTAAAAGTCGATCTACTTAACGCACAGCAAAGCGCCCGTGCGCTGCAACCGCTGTGCAGGGTAACGCATATCTTCTATAGCGCCTGGCTGAACGCTACGAACTGGGCAGAGATGGTTGAACCTAATGTCGCTATGCTGCGCAATCTGGTAAGCGGTGTGGAACGCGTCGCGCCGCTGGAGAGCGTTAGTCTGATGCAGGGCTATAAGGTTTACGGCGCTCATCTCGGCGCATTTAAAACCCCGGCGCGCGAGAGCGACCCGGGTGTGCCTGGCGCTGAATTCAATGCCGCTCAGCTCCACTGGCTGAGCGACTTTCAGCGGCAAAAGAGCTGGCACTGGCGTGCCCTGCGGCCTGGCGTGGTGGGCAGTGCGGCGTCCGGCAATGCGATGAACCTGGCATTGAGCATCGCTCTCTATGCCTCACTGTGCAAGGCAGAAAGACTACCGCTTCGATTTCCGGGATCGGCACAAACCTGGCACAGCATTGTCGATCATACCGATGCGGCACTGCTTGCTGAGGCGACGCTATGGGCGGCAACGGCACCTGCCGCCAGAAACCAGGCTTATAACGTTACTAATGGTGATATCTGGCGCTGGAGCGAACTCTGGCCGCAAATTGCGCGCTGGTTTGAGCTTGAGTGCGCCCCGCCAGTCAATCTTTCGTTTCAGCAGCTGTTCGCAGATTACCGCGCAACCTGGCGCACCCTGGCAGAACGCTATAATCTGCCGCAGGCCGACATTCTGCAGCTCAGTAACGGGCAGTTCGCAGATTTCGTTTTCGGCTGGGACTATGACATGTTCGGGGATGGCAGCAAACTGCGCAGGGCTGGCTTTACCCGTTACTGCGCAACCGATGAGATGTTTTTTCGCTTATTCACTCAATTCAGGGCCGCGCGCATTATTCCCTGACAACACTTCGCTGTTAACTCTGTTATACCAGCGCTGTCACAGCGCTGGTCTCTTCTACGCTTTTATCTATATTGCGCTGTACGCCGGCGCATGTTGTCTCTGTCAGGATGCACGCTTTACCGCTCCCCTTATTCAGGCATTAGGCTGGCCAGCCCCTCTGCACGCATCAACTTAATGCCATAAAACGGCGCTATGTTATGTCGCAGAGTCAGGGCGCAAAAGCGTAAAGGGCCGGTTGAATTTGCGGGGCGGGGAGCTGGCTATCCTTTCAGCGATGGCGTTGTGACTAAATTAATCCTGCCAGCCTTTATCGTTGCAGCTACTCCGATGAATAGAGCGGAACGAAAGATATCCCTAATATCGTCTTTTTGAAGGAAACCGGGTAGGGTAGGGTAAAGCCATTCTGTAGCGGCCAAATGCCTTGTAGTGAGGAATAAGACCAGCATACCCCTGGGAATTTCAATCTGAAATAATTTTTAAATAAACTTAAATATCAACAACTTAAGCATGAAAAGGCCATGGGTAATCTGGACGTTTTTCAATGCATAAATCCCTGCCTTTTGTCACATCGCTGTATAAACAATCATCATAATGTCATTTGATAAACGATATGAGCAAAATATTATGCTCTGTACAATTTTTTGCTGAAAACATAAAAATGTTGCACATAGCATGACACTCTGTACACTGTCCTCAAATATTGCCAACGGAGCGGAGTGATGAAGAGTAATTACGGTGGAGTAGACGAAACGGCGCGCAGGGCAAACGCCATGCTGCGCAGTATGAGTGACGACATTATCGATAAACGTCACGAATTTGGCCTCGATCAGTATTACCAGACCTTCACCCGTAATTCGGTTGCTAACCTGCCCAAACTCAGCCGTCGGGCCGTTGAGCAGGCGATTGAAGAAATGGAGTCCAGAGGGCACGTCTTTGGCAAAAAGGATGCCGGCAATACCCGACACTATGCACTCACGGTGCAGGATGTGGTCGATATCTATGCGCACCGTAAAGTGCCCAAGTATCGCGATATCCATAAAGGAGAAGGGCCGTTTGTCATTTTTGTGGTGAACCTTAAAGGCGGGGTCTCCAAAACGGTCAGCACCGTTACTCTGGCGCACGGTCTGCGCGTCCATCCGGACCTGCTGCAATACGATCTGCGTAACCTGGTCATTGACCTCGACCCTCAGGCGTCCAGCACTATGTTTCTGAACCATGCAAACAGCATCGGTTCAATTATGGAAACTGCCGCGCAGGCCATGCTTAACGATCTGGACGCCGAACAGCTGCATCAGGATATTATCCAGCCGACGATTATCCCTGGCGTGGATATTATTCCGGCTTCGATTGATGATGGCTTTGTCGCCAGTCAGTGGAACGATCTGGTTCGCGAACATCTGCCGGGCGTGCTGCCTTCAGAAGTGTTACGTCGTAACATTATCGATCGCGTCGGCGATGACTATGACTTTATCTTTATCGATACCGGCCCGCATCTTGATGCATTTATGCTCAACGCCATCGCCGCCAGCGATCTGCTGCTGACGCCGACGCCGCCAGCGCAGGTAGATTTTCACTCCACGCTTAAATATCTGACTCGTCTTCCGGAAATGCTGGAGCAGCTGGAAGAGGAGGGCATTAATCCGCGCATCAAAGGCAATATCGGCTTTATGTCGAAAATGACCTCCAAGCGCGATCACGAGATGACGCACGGCCTGGCACGTGATGTATTCACCTCTTACATTCTTGATGCTGCCTTGCCGCGGCTGGATGGCTTTGAACGCTGCGGGGAGACCTTCGACACCATTGTCAGTGCCGATCCTCAGTCTTACCCGGGCAGCACAGAAGCACTGAAAAACGCCAAGCGTGAGGCAGAGCGTTTTACCCAGGCCGTGTTTAAACGGATTGAATTTGTCAGGAGTTCGCAGTCATGAAAGAAATGAAAAAAATGGGCCGCACGCTGGGTAATTCGAGCTTTTCGCGCATGTTGAGCGAAACAGAAAGCACGCGCGTTTTTATCCTGAAGTCTGGCGCAGAAGCGCGTTTCGCCCTGACAAAAATTTTGCACGACGATATTGAAGCGCAGACCTATGTTGATGCCGCCGTAAACGGCCGCGACCAGGCTTTTCTCACGCCGGAGTCGGTCAGCGATATTTCCCGTACCATCAAGCTTCAGCAGTTCTTTCCAGCCATCGGCCGCGAAGTGAACGGACGGATCGAAGTGCTCGACGGCTCGCGCCGCCGCGCCGCCTGTCTCTATAACGGCACGCCATTTGAAGTGCTTGTCACGAAAGATGATCTTTCGCTGTCTGACGCGCGCCAGCTGGCTATCGATATTCAGACGGCGAAAGAGCACACGCTGCGTGAACTGGGAAAACGTCTTATGTTGATGTACCCCGAGAGCATGAATCAGTCAGAGATCGCCCGAGCTGAAGGGCTGTCAGCGGCGAAAATCAGCCGTGCCTTTCAGGCCGCTTCAGTGCCTGACGAACTGATTGGCCTGTTTCCTTCAATGAGCGATCTCTCCATCAATGATTATCAGATGCTGCTTGATGTCGCAGAGAAAGTAGAAGCAAGGCAGGGCAGACTGGACGATCTTGTAGAAAAGGTGCGTGAGCGTATAGAGGGTGACGCATCCATTGACCCGCACGATCCATCGTCTAAATCCAGAATCATCGCCTTTATTCGTTCAGCAAACAGCAGTGCAAAAAGCGCGAAAGCTGATAAAAAAGTGGTGACGGAAAAGATGGCGGAGTTTATGGATAAAAAACAGTTCGCCCGTAAGAAGACAGATGCCGAAAAACGCCTGGTCACCTACGAGTTCTCACGCATTCCCGCGCATTATCAGGCTGAGCTGGATGCCGCGGTCAAAGCGATACTGGAAAAGATGCAGGCTGACAGTAAGGCTTAATAACTTATAAAAAGGCCCTGAGTCTGAGCAATGTTCCGCCAGGGCCTCACCTTCAGCGCCTCGCTCATTGGTACCCGCAAAAATATCTCGCTAACTCGCTGTTTTATTGAAAAAAGGCAGCATTATTTCAGATTGAAATTCCCACACATTCTGGTCATAAGCCAGCCTTGATAGTGCTCGAGATAACCCCGCCTTTATCCAGATAAAACGTGACGTTGTGTCTTTTTACAGGGGGAAATGGCCTGTTTATTCAGCGAGCCAGATCTAAATCCTGGACATAATCCCGCTATTTTCAGTCGTAGCCCAGGCTGTCAAAATGGTGCCAGCCGATAACCCTGTTTCAAAAGGGGTTATTAACCTGCTTTTTCTCTCTGTCTGGTATTACTGCAGCGAAGTCGGGCGTTCCGATGCGCACAACAGGAAGCAACCACACATCAGCTGTAGTGAGTGAATTATTCCAGTAGCTCATTCCAGCTTATCTGTTAAATCTCTCTTCGGTACGTTCCTGAAAACGGGCGCTTTCGGGACGAAATGCCGTAAGCGCCTGCAGGATCGTAATGTCTCAGCGAAAACTTTATCACTGGAACATTCCTCTTTAGTGCGGAGGAAAAGGCAGGGATATAAGCTGTAATGAGTAACTTACTCCCTATAGTTTATCTTACTCACTACAGCTTATATATAAGCTGTAGTGAGTAAGCGCGCTTTTTAAGGGCTTACCTAAGCTGTAGTGAGTAACCCGCTCAGGGTTGCTGGAGAAGAGAAGGGGGTATGCGCGACGGCAACATCGCAGATTCTGGATACGAAGGCGCGTCGCCGAAGAGGGCAGGGTCAATACAGCGGGAGAACGGAAGGTCAGTCAGACAATCCATGCTGTCTGATTTGATGCCTCGTGATAAAACAGGGGGAGAAGTATATAAGCTGTAGTGAGTAACTTACTCACTACAGCTTATATTTGTGACGCACGTTCCAGACTACTTTCATGAAGGCGTCAGAACATCATTATGATTTAAAAGGTAATTTTACGCTTAGTCGTATAGAACCAGCGACGACAGCATCAGGCTTTTACCAGTAAGTCAGCAGCAATAGCGCAATTCACTCATCAGAGACTATATAAGCTGTAGTGAGTAAGCGGGCGTACATTGCGCGCCACCTGGCAGTTACTGACGCATTTTATAACCGGCAATTATTTGTTTTTGAACAGCTTTTCCAGGTCATCCATCGTGATGCCCAGTTTTTCAAGAACCTCGAGCTTTTTGGTCAGTTCCGGGTCCGGGCTGGTCGCAGCCGGTGCTGCTGCCGGGATAACTTCTTCACTCTCATTCTTAGGCGCTTTCAGTTTAGGGCGGCGATAATGCACGTTAAAGAAGACAGCACGGCCTCTCTGGACTTCGGTGTAGTCGAGGTAGCCAATCTCCTTCAGCTGTTCCATCGCGCGCCGTACGGTCTGGTTCTGAGAGAATACCGGGGATTTGAGGTTAAGCCTGGCGCGCAGTCGCGCAAGTGAGATAGGCGCCGGGTTTTTTGGCAGGCTCTCAATAAAGGTATAAATGGCCTGCGCTGATTCGCGGCGTTTAAGTACGTTAATAGCCTTAAGCTGTAAAAGTACTTTACGATCAAACTGATACAGTTCGAATAATCGCGGGTCGGCCTGCAGAATAACGATATCTTTTGCGGTATCGTAGTAGGCGGACTGCACAAGGTGCGTCACGTACTCTTTAGTGTGTTCTTTGGTGTTGGCCGTGAATGAGATCACCGTACCGGCAATACGCTTCAGAGAAGGGCTAATACGCTCTCTGAGCTTCTTCGATGAACGGCTGGACGGTATACCGCAAAGTTTGGCGAACTCAACGAAGGGAAGCTGTACCTTATCGCCAATCACCTTATGTTTAGCGAACGAATGGATAATACCGACCCAGGTTTTGAAATCATTATCCATGTCCAGCCGCGGGCCGACGATCTCGACTTTATCAAAGCCTTCCGCTTTGGCCAGCGACAGTCGGGACAGCTCTTCAGTCGCGTCCGTGACGGACATCGTATTTTTTTTGCTATTTTTTAACGACTTAAGCGTAGGGACAAACACGCCAAGCCGCATTAATGCCACCGGCTGCACCGTATTGTTGGCGTTTGGCGTGAGCGTGACGAGTTCACCAGTCGATTTATCCATCTCCTGGAAAAGGGTATCAAGATCTATGCTTTCGTTATCCAAAACAGGCTCCGGATCCTAATCGTTAAAGACATAACGCGTTAATTTAACGGTTAAAAAGAGTCAAAGGCACAGCAAGCGAGCAGGTCTGCAAAGCACGTTCAGATCCGCTGAGTCTGTGGATCAATCGTGAATGATCCAGACAAAACAAACAGGACAGCAAATAGCAGCATGAAATTAAAGATAAAAATTATCCACAGTTAAACAGAGAAAACCGTGACTGAACTCACTATAGCTTATCTCAGTCGCCAGTTACAGCTTATACTGAACACATCATAGCTTATGATGTACTGACTACAGCTTATTTCCTACTGACTACAGCTTATGCAGACACCCTCTCAGACCAGAGCTGACAAGGGCTACAGCGATCGGGGATCTCTTTAGGATCTAATTAGGATCATATAAGGATCGCATTATTGGGATCTGGTCAGTGGATAACTCGGTTTATCAGAACCCCTTTCATCAGTTCTTACCCGATTTTCTCACAGAAAAGATCCTGCAAAACCATTCCTGACAACACCGGTAACGGCCTGTGACACCGGTAACCCGCCACCAGACAGGTGCACACCTTTATCTCTGGATTGGGCCCGCTACCGCACACTTATGCAGGTTAAGTCTGCCATGCGCAATAACGCAGAAGGTATGGCTGGCTCTCCCCGGCGTTAACCGGGGAGAGTGATCAGGAGTAGATTCGGAAGCTTTTCAGAATCTTATTAAAGCGCTCAGTCTCTTCGTCAGTGAGCGGTGAAGCTTTGGAAAGGGAGAAAATCAGCAGGTCTTCCATATTCAGAGTAAAGATCGCCTGCTTTTGATAAAGCCGCATCCCTTCGCCCCGATTGAAATCGTAGTTTATCAGTACGCCTGACGTCAGGTTATCACCAAGAACAGCCAGCTCGTACGGCCCCTGTTTCCAGTCTTTCATCTGCTTTTTCAGAACAGCAAGCTGGCTCTCGATATACTCTTCCACATTGTTGTGGTGGCCTAACTTATCACGCGAAATAATGATCGGCGGCCGTACAGAGTGAGGATCGGCCAGCGTATTTAAGGTGCGCTCGCAATAGCCCTCAGGCAGTGTGATCATTCCTTCGCTAAAGCGGCAAATGTGCTTATCCATATGTTATCTCCTTGGCTTTAATGTCTTCTCCCCGGCTGAATAGCTGGTCGGCCGTAACCTCGCTGAGCTTACCGCTATGCAGCATGACGATTCTGTCCGCGCTGCGGATGGTTTCCGGGCGGTGGGCGATAATGATGCGGGTGATGTTCATTCGCTTAATCGCGGTGTTGATCTGCGCTTCGTTATAAATATCCAGATGGCTGGTCGCTTCATCGAGCACCAGAATCTGCGGCTCGCGATAAAGGGCACGCGCCAGCAAAATACGCTGCAGCTGACCACCGGAAAGAAAGGATCCCATGTCGCCTACCAGGCTCTGATAGTTCATCGGCATCTTCATGATATCGCCGTGGATCTGCGCCAGCCGCGCAACCCGGGTGATTTTGGCGTGATCGGGTTCGTTAGCGAAAAAGCTGATGTTTTCGCTGATAGAGCCTGAGAACAGAATATCGTCCTGCATTACGCAGCCGATGCGATTACGGTGATGCTGCAGGCCGGTCTGGGTAATATCCATGCCGCCAACGGTGATGGTGCCGCCTTGCGGGTGCAGCAGGCCAAGAATGATCTTCGCCAGCGTGGTTTTACCCTGACCAGAGGGACCAACAATCGCAATACTTTCACCAGCCTTAATGGTCAGGCTTACCCCATCAATAACCCAGGGCTCCGTGGAAGCATAGCGAAAACGAATGTCGTTCAGCGCAATATCCTGCGCCGGCTGCGCTTCATCGGTTTGATGAAACAGCATCGGGTTCGACTCTGAGGCGGGTTCGGTTTCTGACAGCACAATATCCGCCAGACGTTCGCCATGCATGCGCAGCATACGAAAATCGATAAGCGCATTAATCAGGCCCGCACCGCGGCTCATAAACTGATCGGCAAAGCTGATAAATGCCGTCAGCATCCCGGCCGAAAAGTTACCGTCAAGCACCTGAAGTGCCGCCAGCCATACCAGCACCACCCGACCGACGGAGGTCAGCAATCCCTGCGCAGAGCCAAACAGAATGTTGAGCTTTTGCATCACAATGCCTTTGTTGGTGCTGTCCACCAAAAAGTTCATATAGGCGGCAAGACGCGGCATCTGCTTGTTATTGGTTTTCACCGCCTGAATGCCGCGCAGCGTCTCCAGCAGCGATGACTGGGTACGCGCCGAGCTGATAATTTGCTCTTCATTGGCGCGACGCACCGGTTCATACGCCATAAAACGTAGCAGGGCATAAGCCAGGAACAGGACAATAACCAGCCAGGCGAGTTTGGCATTGTAGATAAACAGCATGGCCACGGTAACGATCGACATAACGCCATCCAGCACCGTGCTGATAAAGCGGGTGGTAAGGGTGCTCTGTATGGTATTCAGGGAACCGTAACGGGAGAGGATATCGCCGACGTGGCGCGACTCGAACCATTCAAGCGGCAGCTTTAACATATGGTGGCAAACGTTAGTGGTCCACTGGACGCTCAGCTGGCTGGAGAACCAGCTCATCACCCAGGAGCGCAGCGCGCTAATCATGGTCTGAAACAGCGCAATTATAATAAAGCCGATGCCGAGCAGGGTAAGCAGAGAATAGTCGGCGGAAACCAGCACCATATCCATCACCCACTGCATAAAGAACGGCGAGAGCACGCCGAACAGCTCCAGCGCGACCGACAAAATGAGCACCTGCACAAACGCGGACTTTACGCCGGTTACGCTGCCCACCAGCTTACGCATTGAGATGCGCGCTTTCTCTTCTTTCATTTCAAAGGCAGAGGAGGGGATAAGCTCCAGCGCGACGCCGGTGAAAGCGGTGGAGACTTCCTTCAGGGAGATAACCCGAATGCCGCGGGCGGGATCGTGAAGCGTAATCTTATTGCCCTGTACCTTTTTCAATACCACAAAGTGGTTGAGCTCCCAGTGCAAAATGCAGGGGGTACGCAATCTGGGGAGCTCTTCGAGATCGATGCGCAGCGCGCGCGAGCTCATATTGAGCTGTTGCGCCATGGCGATAACATCGGCCAGCGTGGCGCCTTTTAGCGAGGTGGCAAACCGCCGGCGCAGGGTGATCATATCGATCTCATGCCCGTGATAGTTAGCGATCATGCCCAGACAGGCCAGACCGCATTCGGTCGCCTGAGACTGACGGATCAGCGGCAGGCGGTTAAACCATTTAAAATTGAGTTTCTCTAATAACAGCACAGTACAGCCCTTTCAATCAGAGTGAAATTTTGTGACCAAGCGCGAATAACGGCTCCAGCACCCACTCGTAGAGATGACGCCGATCGACGATAAAGTCGGCATCCAGCGCCATACCCGGCTTGAGCGGCTCCTCTTGCGAATAGGCCTTAATGGTTTGCTTATCCAGCGCCACCAGCACCCGGTACTGCTGCTCCTGGACATTGTTTTTGCCGGTTAAGGTCGTGACTTCCTGCGGCGAAAGGGCGGTACGGGAAACCTCTATCACTTTGCCGTATTGTTGACCGAACTTCTGGTAGGGGAAGGCCTTGTAGCGCAGCACCACGCGCTGACCTGCCTGAATAAAACCGATGGACTGGGTATTCACCATAATGCGCGCCACCAGCTCACTGTCGCTGGGCAATATGGCAATAGCCGACTGACCGGCGTTCACCATCTGGCCGGTTTTAACCATTATCATGCCGACATAACCGCTTTTCGGTGCGCGTAGCTCAATAGAACGACGCGCCTCGTTTTCCGCCATAGACTGACGGTTGTCCGCCAGCTGACGTTCGATATCATTTCGCTTCTTTTCGTTATCCAGCGGCTTTTCATTTAGCTGCTGCTGTGCCTGAACGATTTTCTGCGTGATATCCAGCAGCTGGCGCTGATACTCCTGATAGCGCGCCTGGTTATCGAGCAGTAGAGATTCCTGCTCTTCCAGCTGGCGATTAGACGCGTAGCCCTGGCTTTGCATCGCCTTTAGCTTGTCCCGCTGCAACCGCGCCAGAGCAACCTGCCTGTTGCGATGAGACAGCTGCAGCTTCAGCTGCGCCTGCTGACGTCTGAGGCTGTCGACCGTGGCGCGCAGCCCCTCCATCTCAACCTGATGGAGCTTGCTGAGGTTCAGCAGATCCTGCTGCAGGCGTTCGCGCTGCGCGACGAGGTTTTCAGCGATAACTTGCCGAGTCTGTCCCAGCTGCGTAGAGACTTCTGACGACATCACCATAACGACATCGCCTTTCTCTACATGCTGGCCCTCTTTAACCGGAATATCGATTACGGTTGCACTGACCGGCGGTGGAACGATCAGCATGCCGTTTTTGGGTAGCAGCTCCCCTGTTGAAGATTCATATTTGGTATAGCTGCCAAAAATAAAGAAGAGGGCAGTAGCCGCCGTAATAACGATGACGACGGAAATGACCAGCCAGCGATAGGGCGGGCAATAGAGCGCCACGGTGCCCAGACTGCCGCGGTTGGCCGCATCGAGAGCTTCCTGGCGGAAAAGTGACTGTTCCATTTAGATATTCATCATGAGCAGGAGAATTAACGGCACTGAAAATAATTCAGCATATCGAGTGACAGGGAGCCGGTGCTGTGCGCCAGGCTGACCAGCGCGTTGAGGTAGTTCAGCCGGGCTTCCGCCTGATCTTTCAGGGCGCTGAAATAGTTTTGCTGAGCGTCCAGTTCATCATTAACCGTACGGAAACCCATCTCGCGGCCGTACTGTATGGACACCACTTTTTCCCGTGCCGCCGCGACCGCATTTTTTTGCGCCTCGAGTAGCGCTTTGCCATTGGTCAGGCTGAGCCAGGCGGAACGCGTCTCCTGAACGGCTTTGCGCTGTGCCTCTATCGTGGAGAATTTTGCGGCTTCGCGACGGTAAGCGGCTTCAAACGACTGGGAAATCTGGCTGCCGCCAGCAAACAGCGGTACGGAAACGTTGACGCCGTACTGCAGGTTATTGCTTTTGGCGTTGGTGCCGAAAATCGCGTCATACAGTATGTTGTCTTCGTTATCATTTCGACTCCAGTTCTTACCGTAGCTGGCGTAAAGCGAGACGACCGGCATATGCGCACCAGTGGCCGCCAGCACATCCGCATTCGCCTGCTCACCCTGAAACAGGGCGACCTTGATCTCCGTATTTCGCTGCTGGCTGGCGCTGATCGCCTCTGCTAATGATGAGTAGGGCGCGGATTTCAGACACTGGAAGTTAACGGGTTCAAGGGTATCGGGATGAATCCCCGACAGGCGACGCACGGTTTCGCCCGCCAGCAGAAGCTGGTTGCTCGCTTCAATCACTTTCGCCTGCGCGATAGCAAAGTTTGCGCTCGCTTCATCCACTTCAGTCCGGGTGTTCTGACCATTGCGCAGGCCGACCTGAAGCTTTTCCATTTGCTGTTTAAAATTATGGCTGGCCGCCTGAGCCGCCTGCAGAACCTCTTGCTGATAGAGCACCGAAAAATAGGCATTAGCGATGGCGTTCAGCAGCTTTTCTTCAGCCAGACGCGATTGCGCCTCAGCCGTATTGGCAATGGCAGCGCCCTTACGCCAGCCGGCATATTTGCTGATATCAAAAAGAGGTTGCCTGACCCGCACGTCATAATTATGCGTTGCCACGCCGCTCTGATATTTCCTGTCTGGTTGTTCCTGGCGATCCCAGCTGCCTTCCAGCGTCAGCGTCGGCAATATGCCTGCCATACCTTGCCAGTATTTTTGCCGATCGGCTTCGCTGGTTTTTTTACTGGACTGCAAAGCTGAATCATAGGTTAATGCCGCCTGGGCGACCTGCTGTAAAGTTGTAGCGTAAGTGCTGAGTGGAACGCAACAAAGCGCCATCAGTGCATAACTAATATTATAAGGTTTCATCTTATTCGCTGTTTCAGACAACAAAGGATGCCTGGATTAAATTAATTCCTGGGCAAATACATACTTGATTAAATCAGCATTTGAATGCAGCTGAAGCTTGCGCATCGCATTATATTTCTGTGTCGCGACAGTACTGACGCTGCGCTTACGCAATCTGGCTATCTCCATTAAGTTGTAGCCCATGGCAAAAAGCCGGATAACTTCAAGTTCTGACGGTGACAGCAGGCTTTTAACCGGGCCTGTAAGCGTGTCCCGTGCCAGATACTTCAACTGTTCAGAGTAATAAATATCTGAATTTTCGCAACATATCCAGTGAAAGGCCTGCACCAGTTCTCGTGGGTCGTCACGTTTGCTGACGATGGCGTTAACAGGAATTTGCAGCACCCTTTTTAAAATGGGCTGACTGTTCTGCGCCGTAAAAACAATGATTTTCATGTCAGGCATCTGACTGTGAATTTCTTCGATTTTTTTTACACCGTTTAAATCATTACGTTCAAAGCTAAAGCTAAAATCAGTAATTAAAATGTCAGGCTTTTTCTCCTTCAAACGTATTAATAAATTCTCTGCGTTGACGGGATAGGCACAAATTTCCTGATGGTTAAATTCCGCTGCCAGTATCGACTGGATTGAATAAACAATAAACGGGCTCTCATCAGATACACCAATTCCCAGAGTCCTTTTTTTAAGGGGCATATCGTCTGATAAATCCTTTAATCAGTTGGACAAGATAAAACAGGGCCCCACAGAGCCCTGCAGGTTACTGGTAGCTAAGGGTATAAGTGGCTACCGCATTGGCCGTTCCTGGGGTGACCGTTGATGCGGTCTGGTAATAACGCGCATATAACGGCACAGTCACAAGCGCATTAGAAAGTGGGTATGAGGCCACTGCAAAGGGCGTAGCGAGTGCGATCGGTTGCCGATCGCCATTCAGTATCTGCACGCCGACACCGCTGGCGGTTGAGGCAGAGTTGAGCGCGACAACGCCTGAATCCGACAGGCCGCTGACCGTGTCGCCATTGAACTGCATCATCACATCGAACGTACCGGACAATAAGGCTTCGCAGTTCAGCTGAACAGCAAAAGGAACCGCACTGCTGGTTTGTCCAATTTCCGACCCAAACCCGCTACTTTTGCTGGCGGTGTAACTGCCTAATGGCACCTCCTGATTAGCATTGCCAGCCACTGAGCAGGTTTCATCTTTTACCGTCACATAGGTTCTCAGGTTGGTGGCGACATAGTTCTCATCAATTTTCTCTACCTGAGAACCCACCCTGAACAGGCTCAGTTGGCTACGTGAAACCGGCGTCAGAGAAGAGGAGGTTTTCACAATCCTGAAGGGCACGGTCAGGGTAAAATCGGTCCAGTCATTAAGGATCCCGCCCGTTGGAATCCCTGCATAGGTCTTGATTATCTGTCCTGTAGCGATACTTCCCGCTTCATTTGAATATTCGCCGCCATAGCCTAAATACATCGTTAGCCCGTAGCCTAACGATCCTTCTGCATTCGCCATTCGTTTGAAATAGACTTCTGCAGTCAGGCCCTCTTCATACTGAAGGAAATAGATACCGCATCGCACATCGACCGTCATGGCGCCTTCATACACGATGGTGCCGATGGGAACGGCAGCAGAGAGGTTAATCCCTAGCGTGTTTAAATCAATAGCGGCAGTTGTCTTTGGTGCCTTGCAAACTAACTTAGCATCGGTCGCAGCGCGAGCGCCGGTAGTTATCGTCACGACGATACTGATGGCTGATACGGCCAGAGCAAAAATTCTTGCCACTCTCTTAAGATATTTAAACAAAGTCATAACGGTTCACCTGATTAACCCTGATTTTCGTTATCGGTTACGCTGTTTGAAACATAGCGAGCAGGCTGGCCCCGATCGCCGCTACATGTCGTGGTGAGTCTTGCCAGAGATTTATTTTCACTGGACTGAATATCACCTGACTCAAGGTTAACCAGACATTTTTCCAGCGGCGTGTTGCCCCAGGAAACGTGCAGGCGACTCACATCTTTATTCAGCCTCACATAAATCTGTCCGCCTTGCGAAACGGTGGTGATCTGATTGCCATTTTCATCAGTGACAGAGGCACCAAAGGGCAAAGCATTACCGTTCAGCTGATTAGCACGAATCAATAACGGCTTCCCTTTACTGGTTTTATAGTCCAGTCGGACAACCGCGCCCTCCATGGGAATCACGCGCTGCTGCGTCGCTTCCAGCTCGACGTCAAGGGGAATACCTTTAGGATCGATGGCCAGTTCGTTTATGCGGTAAGGGTTAAGGTTCGGTACAATCGCTCTCCCGCTGCCGTTAAGAACGATATTGGGATAGCCCAGCACCCGCGCGCCCCCAGCATCCTCTGCGTTAACCACCGCGTAGGTCGAAGACTGGTATGCGCTAAACGTCACACTGTCAGGTAAGGCCACCAGAGTGCCGCTGACGCCGCCTGATGCAGAATAATAGTTCTCACCTTTAGTGTAAGAGGCTGTCAACGTATTGTATGGCGAACGGTATTGCCCGCTAACTGAGCCAGACTTATTATTGTCAGCATCGCGCGCAACGCCAACGTTATAATTATATTGGTTATGATCGCCCAGCGTGCCATTAACTGCAGTTTGCGCGCTGACGCCCTCTTTCGTATGCGTGGCGCTTCCGTTTATATAATTTTTATTATCGCTACCTAACGGCACCGAAAAATCAAGCGACAGTTGGGTATCGTGTCCGCCAGTTGAGTATATTAATCGGTTCGCAGAAAATGTATAGGATATCCGGCTTAAAGTATTATTATAGCCAAGCTGGAATTGCGTATTAGTACCGGTGTCTTCCCAGTAATTTTGAATAAAACCAGTAAGATAGATATTCCCAAATGGGGCCCCAAAATTTTGGCTGGCGGTCATGGAAAAACGCTGTTTAGGGCGCGAAAGATAATTTCTTGTTCCATTATTACCATGCTTTTTATAATAATTGTTGATTTGCAAGGCGTTATCAAAACTATAATAGCCGGACGAAGAAAAGCGATAGGCAGCCAGGGTGAAGTTGGTATTGGTCTGAGAGAGTTTCTTACTGTAGGTCGCCCGATAACTGACGCCTTGTTTTTTATTATTGCCATATTTTGTTTCGGCGCCGGTAATATCCAGTGAAATAGCGCCGACTGGCAGGCCAAACGCGCCACCCAGTAATACCGAGGTATAATTTTGCGAACCCAGAATACCGCTGTAGCCGGTCAGGCTGTTAGTAAAGCCATGCTGGATGGTGCCCTGACAGATGGACGGCGTATAAACCATATTATCGCGACGAGACACGCCGCCGGTCAGGGAGTAATAGGTCATACCCGGGCGTTTCAGTCGGGCCATCGCTGCGTAAGGCACGGAGAAACGTGTTTCGCTGCCGTCAGCCTCTTTGATAGTCACGTCGAGATCGCCGCCGTAGCCAGTCGGATAGAGATCGGTAATGTTAAAGGCGCCGGGCGAAACGGTGCTTTCGTAAATCTTGTTACCGTTCTGGCTTACGGTGACCTGAGCGTTTGTTCGCGCAACGCCGCGAATTTCTGGCGCGTATCCGCGCTGAGAATCTGGCCACATCTGATCGACCGTTGAAAGCTGCACGCCGCGGAAGGAGGCGGTGTCGAAAATTTCACCGCTGGTGTTGCCTTCACCCAGCAGCAAGCGTGATTTCAGCTGCGGAATATCGCGCATAACGTAAGTGTTGATATCATCGTAATGATGATATTCACTGCCCTGCTGGCGCTGCCAGCTTAGCGCGCCGTCGTGACGGAACATCCAGCCGCCCACATTGAAGCCCGCCAGCGCGCGGCCATAGAAGGAATCATATTCACGCCCGCCGCTGTAAACGGAACGATAGTAGTTAGTGTTATAGTTGAGCGTAAAAGCGGTTTCACCTTTATCCCAGAACTCAGGGGCAACATAGCCGCGCGCCGATCGCAGCAGATAGATTTGAGGAATCGAGATATCCATCTGCATATCGGCGCTGTTAATGGCGGCGTGACTGTTTTCGACGATCTCCTCAAGGACAAGACACTGCTTCCCGGAGCGTAATGCTTCAGCCTGCTGCGCGTTAAAAACGCTGTCTTTAATTGCGAGGTTTTTTACCAGATCATAAGAAAGACACGCCCTGGTTTCGTTTCCCTCACGGATAACGCGAACATTATTGCGGCTGACCTGACGCCCATTCAGAAATATATCCAGCGCATAGACGCCAGGCTCAACTGGGTTGCCATTTGCATAACGTGAAACATCGATTTTTACCCCTGGCAAATGTCTGACAAAAGATTCATCAAACTCATAACTCGTTTCAGCCCAGGCTGTGGTTATCGCAGTGGTTAGAAAAAGCGCTAAAAAAGATCGATAAAAATGTCTGCCCACTGACTTATCTACAGAGACTGTCCTTGCCATCATATCTACCCCTAAATATCAGCATCAAAATCACTGGCTGATTTGGCTTTCTACTTCTCGCGCTGCGCCAAAGTCATCCAGATACTGGTAATGAAACATCGGTTTTATTTGGTTTACGTTGGTTACTTTCAGCGTAAAATTTTTGGTTTCGCCCGGTGCCAGCATATTGCCTTTTTCACTTATAACTTTTCGTCCCGCCCTGTCCTCGGCGGTAATTTGCGCCACGTTCACGTAATAAGGAGAGTTATTCACTGCCGTTAGCTGATTACTTTTTTCGCCCTTCCGCCAGATCAAACCTGCTGCTGCAGTTTCCGCACCCTGAGCGTTCAGCGCCGCAGGCCGATAAAAAAGTTTAATGCGGCTACGGATGGCCATTTGCAGCTGGTTTTTGTTAATCCGGCTTTTATCTTTTGGCGGAATATCCAGCACGTTGAGCCAGAAGATAGACTCTTTGTCGACAGGGAGATCGCTTCCGGTATAAACGATGCGCAGCGTTTGCCCCTTATTCGCCTCCATCCGGAAAACAGGCGGCAACATAACAAAGGGAACGTTAATTTTATCCACTGGCTGGTTTGGATCGCCGTCATCAATCCATGCCTGAACCAGTGCCGGTTGATCGCCGCGGTTATCCAGCCGTACCGTTATCTCTTTTTCGGCTGCAGGATAAACAACCCGGGTGCCGATAATAGTTACGCTGGCGAAAGCCGACGACGAAAAAACGCATGCGAGCAACATTGAAGTTATGAAGTTAACGCTTTTTTTTTTCATGGTTTTACTGAATTGACAGAGAGAAGGGAGAAGATGGGGGGAGCAACTTACCCCCCACCAGAATCAATTAGAGATAATTGATTGAGTAAGTCACTGAAGAAGCAACGCTACCTGCCGTGGTCGCAGCCGTAGCGTAGTACTGAGCGGCATAGGTCAGCGTCGCCGCACCGCCAGTCAGTTGTGCAGTAAGCGGAGCAGTAGACTGAGCGGTGCTGCCTGCGTTCAGCAGATTACCCGCACCGTCTAACAGCTGCAGCTCAACATTCGTTGCCGTGCCGGTGTTAACAAGACGACCATCAGCGTTGACGTTAGCGCCTTGCTCGAAGTAAGCGTAGATTTCGCCAGAATCAGATGAACACGCGCTCAGATTGATAGTAAAACGGGTGCTGCCTGCAGTCTGCCCGGCGGCTTGCAGGTGGCTGGAAGAAATATTTGGCAGCGGCACGGTGGCACTACTACCACCGCCGTTAACGTCTACAGTACAAGTCTGGCTCTCGATGTTACCTGTGAAGCTGATTGTGCCATCAGATGCTTGCGCAGCAGTCACCTGAGCAGCTGCCAGCAGCAGACCAAGAGAAATAATGGTTACCTTTTTCATATACTTTCCTTTGTATAAATACAGTTATTAACTGCACGAGTAATGAGTAATTACCTTTAACTGTAATTACTCGGACAGGGTATTTTCAGATGAGAGGCTTTCTCTCTGGAAAATTAAAAAGCCAGCAGGCCAAAGGTAATAGCAGCAATTATGCCAATAATCCCCCTTCCGAATGCTTCGCCACTGACTGGATTCGCGGATGGAATACTTTCTGGCCTGGTCCATTCTCTATTCTTTTCTTTAGAGGAAGAGTTAATGCTTTTGAAAAAATCCAGAATTAGCGAGGTCAAAGAGCCGCCGCTAACCTTTTCAATTTCATGAACGTTAAGCTCTCGCATAGCTTTTCCTTACACAGCGACAGGGCCTGCATTCAAATCGAATTGATTTTCGGTTACATGGTTAAACCATGCGACGGTCGTATCCCAGCCGTTAATCGCACCATATAATGCCCCGTCAACCAGGCCTGCCACGGCGCCAATAATGAGGCCCACGCCTGCAGAGATAATGCCTGCGCCAATCACTCCCCCCGTGTTTCCGCCGCTCACCGCCCATTTCAGACCGAAAGCGGTGATACCCGTTATTGCACCAACAAAGACTGAGCCAATGAAGTCAAAAAAACCTGCGCCTGAAACGCACTGCATTTCAAATGACGTTAGCTCTCTCATTTATATCTCTCCATGTTATTTTAATCTTCGCTTCAATCGAGAATCGATATTAAATGGTTTAATTGTGATGAGTTAAATAGTAAAAAATCCATAATTTAGTTTTTGAATATCCTTTTTTGTCCAGGACATGGTTTTTACATGTATTTAACCTTCTTTTCTATATGGGATTATAAGTGTATTTTTTTAATTATCCCCGTGGGTTAACTTTAAGAGAGGATTTCAGCGGCTGGTGTCAAAATATCGCCAGATAACAGAAGAAATAAGGGAAGGGGAGGACGATGAAATAGCGCGAGTCGTTCAAGGATTCAGTAAAAACAGTCGGTTGAAAGTGCTGTTAAGATCCTGCTTCAACTAATGAAAAGTAAAATCACAGGCGCACCGCTACACAATGTGACAATCGATCTACTGGCATTTTCGCTGTTTGTTTTGTAGCGGAAGATGTAAAAAATAGACATGTGAATATTTCATAATTCATTGTCCATTTTGGGGAGGGTGTGTTTTAATTTTTTCAGGCTGCTCAGCCGCGGTTATTAGTGAGGAATAAAGACTTAACATAGATTCCATTATGGGATTTGTTATTACATGTGTGACTATATTTTTAATTAACTGTGTACTTATCTTTTTGTGAGGCATATGAATAACATTAACTCCCAAATGATAATCACTAATCCTTTTTTTCAGAAAAAAGTTATTGCGCAAACAGGATCTCTTTGTTTGCAGATGCAATTATCTAAGAATTTTTGTTTGTTTGGTGTTATGTGTGGTTTATTTATATAAAGACAGTGTTTGAATCTATCCTGAGTCTGTTTGTGGGGTTGAATTTTATAGGGAGCCTTTTATGATAGAAAAAACATCATGCCGGATTTATTTGAATAATTAATTTGGAGGTGCCTGAAAAGATACGTAAAACCTCAGGGGTAAATACACCGCTCAACCTGATTTTTTAATTTTACATTAATCACTGAATACGCAGCATTACTGCGTGGCATCAGTCATATTGAGTAAATCTATATGTATAGAGTGATAGGAAATCATGAGCGAATCATCGATGCGCTGGCAGGTTATACGCAAATTGCTAATCCAGATGAAATTTCGCGAGGAAAGCGCCGTTATCATTTGACAAAAGATAATGTGCGTCGGGTTATGTTCGTTCTTGATGGTGACTTTTTGCTAAAGCTTAAAAATGAACATAAAGTACTTAATGTCCTGTCAGCACCGTTTGTTGTAGGCGTTAATCCTACGCTTGATGACCCTCCCGTTTACCTGGAAAGGATAGACTATGGAAAAGTGAGTTTTATCGACTATGAAAAATTCTGGCGGCTGGTCTTTGAAAAAGATCTCTTTGATGATGCTATGTCTATTCTGTCGGGTCAGTACTCTGACTTAATGAACTATATCCAGTTGCCGAAGAGTAATTCCTTCGAAGAGGTTATTTCCTTGATCGATCGCTGGAAAAAACTTCCGCCGCACCTGAAAAAACGCTTTTCAGCACTTTACCTTATCGAGAACAGTTCACACCTGTCCAAAAGTTCGATTTGTCGGGTTCTTAAAGAACTGAAAGAGAGGGGAGAATTGCAGCTGGTTAACGGAAAATTTGTCTAGCAGCAAACGGGGATGCGGAAATTTTGATGCTGCAGGAAAAAGGGTAAGGTCATAAAGTGATTTGCATGGACCTCCAGACCTCGCAGCGCCGGGGTAACTAAAAAGGCATTTTTTTCCGCATCAGTATTGAGTTTTTGCCGGGATCTGAAAATAAATAGCGCGCCAGCAGAGGTTAGCCCGGTTCCTGTTTCACACGCTACCTGTTTATGTCCCAGCCACCTTATCGCTACCGTAAATCCGGTAGCGTGCTGCTGCTCTTCGTCAATGATAGCGACACTATTCTGGCTAACATTTCCAGGCCCTGAGTTAAGCGCATCTGCGCGCATCACTACAAGGTAAGACGTAAGCTCGTCTGAAAGGAGGCCGGAACTTGTGGCCAATCCGGCATAACCGCGACGGTGGATATTTAAAACGGCAAGATGATCCTGTTGTCCTGTGCGTTACGTTGCTGGTTGCGCGTTGTGGTCGCCTTTTGCCAGAGATAAACGGGGCGGCCGCGCCGCCTGCCGTTTTGCCGATCCGATAGCGACCATCTTTATCAACACCAGGGCGGACAGACCCGCGCCTTACAGAGAGCAGCGATCGGCATCCACCCGCCGAGCGTGCCGGTTATCGCGGCGTACCGATCGTCGTGCATTTTCTCCGCCTCTGCTGCGGTGACTTACTGCCGGTCGAGGCCGAAGAGACACAGAGCAAGACAGGAAACTCCCTGCGTTTTATTCATTACTCTCTCCTTTCGTGAAGAAAAAGTCGGGGTTCGTCAACTCAGAAGCTAAAGCGATAGCCAGCGTTGACCTGACGCTGGTTAAAGCGATTGCCGTCCACCATATCGGCCTCGAGGAAGAGAGTGTGATTGCTCTTCTGCGCACTGACGCCAATGCCGTTATTCCAGCCGTTGCCCTGGAAAGAGAGACGTTCATGCGAACCATTCAGCTTGTAGTTCGCATCGCCGTGATACTCGCGCAGCATGCCCGTTTTAACGTAGGTGTTGAGTTTGTAATCGCTCTGGTTAATCTCATAACCTCCCAGCACGCTGACCCGGCCCAGCAGCGATTTATAGCTGGAGAGGTCGATATTCAGTCCGTTAGAGGCGCGCAGCGACGTGCCGTCCTGATGACCGGCGGTGAGCTGCAGCTGCGGCTCCAGATACCAACCTGCCGACCCGTCAGAGAAGCTGAATTTTTTACCCGCCTCCAGCGACGCGCTGAGCCCCGATGAAACGCCGCTGCCCGTGACCCGACTGTTCTGGGTATCAAAGACGCTGAACTGATTTCTCAGGCGGTTAAACTTCATGACGCCGTCCACGTAGAAACCTGCGTCGTTCAGCCAGGTGCTATAAAAACCAACGCTCTCAGATTTGGTGTTGCCGTCGCCATTTTTATAGTGCGGCGATCCCTCCGTCACGCTCATAAAGAGTCCCAGATAGAGAGGCAGCGTTTCCGATAGGCGCTTATCTACGCCGAACTGATAGCCGGTATAGTTCATGCTGAAGTGGCTCAGCTTGCCGTTGTTAAAGCCGCTAAAGCGACCATCTGTTCCGCGCAGCCAGACATTGCCGCTGGTTCTGCCCTGACGTACATCGCCCATGCGCTGCAGCAGCGCCTGGGTGTCGGCATAGTTCATCAGGTAGCCGATGTTGAGGAAGTTCGCGCCGGCGTTGGCGGTGCTGGTGATCTCAGGCTTGCCGCCCGTACCAGCAGATAAGGAGCCAGAATCAGCGTCGGTGTTGTCGGTGTCGGCGTTGTCGTCGTTGTCTGAGGCGGTCGTTACGCCGCTGTTATCCTCAGGCGCGCCGGTGTCGTCCACAGGCGCGACCGCCGAATTTTCAGCCTGAATCTCGAGTTTCGGTGAGGAAAGCACCCAGTTGTTGCCCTCTTTATTGACGGTATAAACATACCCGCCCAGCTCCACCTCTGAATTGCCCCTGAAGGTGGCGACGCCATCGGTGGTTTCCACCAGGGTCAATACCTCGTTACCGGTGGTCACAGCGCTGCCGCGGTTCTGAATCGTCAGGCCATAGTCGCCGGCGCTACTGTTTGTCACGACGATTTTATCGCCGATGTTATTCACGCCGTCGCCGTCGCCGACCAGGTTGGTGCGAAGGGCAAAGTCGCCGCTGCCGCTCAGGTTAGCGATAGTCAGGGTTGAATAGGTGCTGTTATCCGTGGCTGCGGTAAGATCGACCAGCGAGTTGCGCATGTGCAGATTATCGAGATTAGAGCTTTGAGAAAGGTTCCAGGTGCTATCGGTAAGGCTGACGTTAAGATGTCCGCCGTTGACGTTATCGCTGGTAGCAGCGCCGAACCAGCGGGAACCCGCCGCGAAATTCAGATCGATTAAGCCAGCCGCTGAGGTTACGCTACCGGTAATCGCCATTGTTCCGTCGGCGCTGATAACCCCGGGCGCATAGCCTGCATAATATTGCGTGCTCATGGCCAGTGCGTCGGGCGAACCCATATCGATAGTGAGATCGCCTGTCAGGTTGACCTTGCCATCAGCCATGGCGTAAACGCCGACGGAAGGACTGGACCCGGCGATCGTCAGCGCGTTGCCGTTAATGACCCCACCTAAAAGAGATAATAGCCCCATACCTCGCGTATTGACGCCGTTCATGACGATATCGGTATTTTGCAGATTAATTACCGCGCCTGCAGATTGTGCAGATGCCCCGTATGAGCCCGCTGACTGCAATGTGTTGCGATCCTCTTCGCTGCCGAGGAAATTGATCGTCGCGGTGTCACCCATCGCCGCAATCGCCCCGGTCTGAGCGGAGGAGATCACGCTACCCTCACCGATAGTCGCCACGCCGTTGCCATGCACAGAGACGCCGACGGAGGAGGCACCTGAAGTGCTGACCACCAGATGATCGGCGGTTAACTTGCCCAGGCTCCAGATGCCTGCCGAGGTATCACCTGTCGTGATAATGGCTGAGTTATTGCCCAGGTCGGCCGTGCCGTTGTCCTGAATATTAAGGCCCAGGGAGTTGACGCCCAGAGTATTGATGGTTAAGGCATTCGCCTTCAGGGTGGCTGCGCCGTTATCGGCTGTCCCGCTCAGCGCATCAATCTGAATACCATGACTGTTGGTGCCGTTGGTGTTAATAATGCTGCCGTCGCCGATACTGGCGCTGCTGCCATGGCCGTTAATATGCAGCGCAAGGCCGTTATTGCCCTGGGTGGTGATATTGAGGCGATCGGCCTTGAGCGAAGAGGCGTTTTTCAGCACCAGACCATCGGCAAAACCGTGGCCTTCGACGCTGCCGGTGCCTGCGATGGTAACTGAAGAGCCGGTGCCTAAATCGGCACTGACCATGTTGCCGCTCAGCTCCATGCCGACGGCCGTCTGGCCTGACACGTTGAGGATCAATTGATTGGCGGTAAAGGTGCTGCTGTCGGCCTTTATAAAGATCCCCTTGGCATAATGGCCAGGATCATCAACGCGAACGGTCGAGCCGGTGCCAGCCACAACCGTGCCCGGCGTGCCTGCCGGGACAAGGATGCCGTACAGGCCGTCGTCTAATAACGCGTCGCCCGTCAGTCTGGTGCCATCCTCTAAGGTAATATCGCTGCCTGTCTGACTGCCTGTCAGCACAGCCGCCAGCGCCATTCCCGGGGCGATCCCCATGCCGCTGGCAAGCAGCAACGCTTTTGCAATTCGACTCAGTTCAAATTTGTTATTCATATCCGTACTCTTCCATAAGACTGAAGTGAGGCTTTAATGCTGGCGTTTCGCTTTTATTAAAAAACAAAAGCGGAACGTCAGCCTGATAACAGATACGCGCTGAATTATTTATTTAATAACTCCACTCCTGAAATGGTGACGTTGAAAATAGCGCGATTATGCCGGGGGGGATTCAATTATGTAAAGCTGGTGAAAATGTCTCGCCTTGTATTTGCGGTTAAATGAAGGCTTCCAGGAAATCATTATTTCCATTTAAAATGAAGGCGGTGCGACTATTGTAAAAGGAATGTTTGATGTTAATTTTTATTACATTCGTTCTTTTTTGAATGGATATATTTAAGCGAAGCGTTATCTTCAGTCAGCGTAAGCGCAGACGATAAGATAATTAAAATCTGGCTGATTATCGCTTCACTATAAAGGGTGCAGGCAGGAGGGGAGAAGGTAGCGTCTGAGAAAAGTCTCCGGGTTATTTCATTTCACTCTGGCCTGCAGCCTGTTCCAGGCCTTTTATCCTGCCGGCAGAAAAGATTTAGCCGTTAACCATATGAAAAAAAGCCGTTAAGTTACTCCTGGGGTGGCTGTCTGGCGGCGCTGATGCGCTGGCGAAAACAGGTGATGCTATGCTTCTGCTGACGCGAAGTGTGCCCGACCCCCGAAGAGTGCCTTCGTCATCTGGGCAATAACTATCGGGAAGTTGAGCGTCAGGAGATTTTTTCCATTCCAAAATCATCCTGATAAATTCGGGAATTGCTGACGGAATTCGCGGTTATCTCCTTTTGCTGTGAGGTAGTTGTCGTTATCAACCCTGTTAAGATCCAGACTGAGGCTGGCGAGTTTCTCTCCGTCGTGGTTTTTTAAATGTCCCCTTGAAAAGAGAGTAATTTTAACGACCTGCTCTGATTCATTGAAAAAAAAGATTTCTGTCACGCTGTAAAGGCAGGCCGCTATTTGTTTTAAATATCGAATAACCATGCTGCAGCAATTTGTTAACTATAAGCGTGATAACCGGCGGGTAATCCTGAACAGATTTATTGCCGGATGAAGTAAACAGTGCATAAACGTTAATTTTAATAATCAACCCACAGCGGCCTATCGCACAGTTAAGCGCAGCCAGATTCAACCCTGATGTTTAACGCGCGGTTTTGCCAGGGCGATCTTATGCCAGATTGAACAGCAGCAGCCCAGTCGCCGCCTCGCTTCAGAGAACAGCCTGTGCAGGCTGGGTATCGCTAATCCTTTTTAACACCGACGCGCTGTTCTCCTCCCCGAAAATAACGTCATGTCCTGTTTTCTTAATGCGGGTTAGCCTGTGATTAATCTCTTGCCGCCGTATTCAGGAGGAGCATGCCAGTAATGTTGACAGGGCAGTTTGCGCCAGCTGCATATGAATAATTACTCATCTTTTGTACCCTTCTTGCAGTGCATATGTATGCATTTTGTATGCGGCCATGTTGCATAAATAGATTTTTCATCAATTTTTTCAGATCTTTGAGAAGAGTCAAAAAGTGAATAGAATGAATATGGTGTGTGTTGACTTTGTTACAGCCACTGACCAGTATGAGTTCCACTGAAGCCGATGGAGTGCCTGTTATTAATTAGTATCGAAACGAACCGCGACGCCGATCGCTATTCCACGCCAAAGATGACACGGGGTAAATATATTTACTGCGCGCTTTTGCTGTGCCGGTAAATTACCGGCGCGCCCGCTGCCGGGAAACGTCACGCTATTCTGGCTGGACAGGCGCAATAAACCTGGCGTCGCATAGAGCGAAACTACCCGACTTTTCACGCGCGGCGTACTCTCGCCAGGCGCAGAACGAGCTGACGCAAATGCTGGCGCCGGGAAGTATCTGTGATTTCCAGCACTGCTCTCCTCAACGCTGAAGGAAATGCCATGACTGAAAAAGAACCGCACGCGCCCTCGGCCAGATCTTCCTCATCGCCGCAGCTGGAGCGTGGGCTGAGCGAGCGCCATATCCAGATGATCGCGCTGGGCGGCGCTATCGGCACCGGGTTGTTTATGGGCGCCGGTAAAAATATCGCCGTGGCGGGCACCTCGATTCTCATCATCTACGCGCTGGTGGGCTTCTTTATGTATATGGTGATGCGCGCAATGGGCGAGGTGCTGTTATCCAAACTCGACTATCGCTCCTTCGCTGACTTCGTCGCCGATTACCTTGGGCCCAGGGCCAGCTTTTATCTGGGATGGTCCTACTGGCTGAGCTGGGTGGTGACCTGCATCGCCGATGTGGTGGTATGCGGCGGCTATATGCAGTACTGGTTTCCTGAGATGTCAGCGTGGATACCGGCGCTGGTTACCCTGGGTATTCTCTGCCTGTTCAACCTGCTGTCGGTCAAGATGTTCGGCGAGGCGGAGTTCTGGTTTGCGCTGATCAAGGTGATCACTATCATCGCGCTGATCCTGACCGGCCTGTGGATGGTTGCCACCGGCTGGACGTCGCCGGACGGCGTGCAGGCTTCGCTGCATCATCTCTCCGATCCGGCGGTGTTTCTGCCCCACGGCGTGACTGGCTTCCTCGCGGGCTTTCAGATCGCCATCTTCTCCTACACCGGCATTGAACTGCTCGGCACCATGACCGCCGAAACGCGCGACCCCGAGAAGATTCTGCCGAAGGCGATCAACGCCATTCCGCTGCGCATTATCATTTTCTATATGCTGTCGATGGTGGTGATTATCGCCGTTACCTCCTGGGCGGCCATCTCTCCCGACGTCAGCCCGTTCGTTACCCTGTTTGCCAGGGCGGGCCTGCCTGCCGCCGCCGCGGTTATCAACTTTGTGGCGCTTACCTCCGCCATGTCCTCCGCCAACAGCGGCGTCTATTCCAGCACCCGGATGCTCTACGGTCTGTCGGTGGAAAAGCATGCGCACTGGCAGTTTCGCATCCTCTCAAAAAGTACGCGCATTCCCGTGCGCAGCCTGCTTTTTTCCTGCTTCTGCATGCTGAGCGGAACGCTGCTGCTGTTTCTGGTGCCGAACGTTATGACGCTGTTTACCATCGTCTCCACGCTTGCGGCGATACTGGTTATCTATAGCTGGGGCATGATCCTGGTGGCCTATCTGGCTTACCGCAGGCAGCGTCCGGATCTGCATGCGCAGTCGCGGTTTAAAATGCCGGCGGGTATCGTTATGAGCTGGATCAGCCTGCTGTTTTTCGCCTTTTCAGTGGTGATAATGATTTTCGATCCCGACACGCTGGCCGCGCTTTGCGCCATGCCGTTCTGGTTTGGGCTGCTGTGGGTCATCTGGAGAGTAAAGGCGCGCAAAGCGCAGGCGCTCAAGGCTGTCCGTAGCGCCTGACGAGGCGCGCAGCCAGCCCGGCTTAACGCCAGCCGCGATCCGACCGGAACGGGGCGGATCGCGATGACGCGAAGAGAGAAGAAAGAGAGCGCTCCCTGGAGGAGCGCTGCGAATAAAGGCGCAGGCAAGGAGGGAACGTCCTGAAACATAACGGCCCAGTTAACAGCGGTCGCACGACTGCGCGGTCGATTATTCAGGAGATATCGCGCGCAACCTTATTGCTGGCGGGGGTACGGGTCGACCACCAGCAGAGCAGCGACCCCAGGCTGACCATCGCCGCCCCTTGCCAGAAGGATAACGTCAGGTGCGATTGCAGGAGAAACGCTGCCAGCACCGAGGAGAGGATCGGAATAAAGTAGGAGGCGGCGGCCAGCAGGTTAACGTTGCCGTGCAGGATGCCCGTATTCCAGGCCGCATAGCCCAGTCCCATCGCCATCGCCGCCAGCGCCAGGCTAATCAGCGCCTGCGGCGAAACAGCGAATGGCGGCTGCGGCGACAGCAGGAATTTCACCCACAGGGTCAGCGCGGTGAGTATAAAAAAGAGCGTAATGCCGTTGCTGCCGTTGGCGATTTTTTTCGTCGCGACGCAATAAACCGCCCAGATTGCCGCGCCGCCGAACGCCAGGCCGTAACTGAGCGGGTTGTCCATGATGTTCTTACCGATCTCGCCGGGCGAGAAGGGCTGTTCGCCGCCCAGCACGCGGCAAATTCCCGCCACGGCAAGCAGCACGCCGGGAATAATCAGCGGGCTGGTTTTTTGCCGGTTAACCATCGCCGCCAGCACAATCGTCATGCTCGGCCAGAGATAATTCACCATACCAACCTCAATCGCCTGTCGGCCGCTGTGGGTAAAACCGAGCGACAGCGACAGGCACAGCTCGTAACAGACAAACAAAACGCTGCCCACCAGCAGATAGCGCCGCGGAAAGGTGCGCAGCCCGGGAAAGCCGACGGTGAACATCAGCAGCACGGCGCTACAGCTGTAGATCAGCGCCGCGCCGCCCACCGGCCCGAACCCTTCGCTGACGCGCTTTATCAGGCCGACAATGGTGCTCCAGAGCACAATGGCAAGCAGACCAGTCAGCGTCGCTCTCTTCTGCGGCATCATTCGTTACCTCATTTTCTCTCTTGATCGGCTTAGCACGTCAGAATACGCCACTGCGTCAGGTCTGCCACCCCTTTAGCAATGAACTACCCTTACTGCTTACCAACGGAGGAGTTAACGATGACTGATGCCACCCTGATCGAAACGCTGCAGTTCGGCCCTGATGACGCGCCCGTGCAGAAATATGAAATATATGGCGACGATGAAAAAACGCCGACCTATGCGCTGATCTATCGTCAGCACGACGGCGACTGGGAAAAGCTGGACGAAACGCTCAATTTTGCGGCCAGAGATGAGCAGAAAGAGGTCGCAGTCGCCATGGATTACGGCTCAGGCGACAGTTTGCCGGAGCTGCGCGACCTGCCTGCAGAAGCGCGGGAGCACTGCGAACGCCACTGGCAAAACAGCCAGCAATAAGGTCGGCCGGGGAAGGTTCCCGGCTCTCTTTCCCGCCTCGCACGCCGCTTTCTACCTGCGGTTACGCTCGCAATATTCGATCCCCTGAACTTAACTCAAGCTATGTTCATCGCCTGTTTGTGCCTTACGGGAGGATCCTTTGGCCAAAAAAACACAACCTGAAGACGCTGCTGACGCGCTCACGCTGCGCCGCTGGATAACCGTCGGCCGGCCCGCCGAGGAGCTGTTTGCGCTCTGGCTGGAACCCGACACCTTGCCACGCATCATGAGCCATTTTGCGACCGTCACGCCTGTTAATAAAAGCGACGCGCAGTGGCAGATCGACGGGCCGCTCGGCAAGCACTACGCCTGGGAGAGCCGCATCGTCGAGGCGCAGCCGGGCGATATTATCGCCTGGCAGTCGCTGGAAGGCGCGGATATCCCCAACGAGGGCGAGCTGCGGCTGCGCCCGGCACCCGGCGAGTGGGGCACCGAACTGGCGCTGACGCTGCGTTTCGCCCCCCCGGGCGGCGCGCTGGGCAAAAAGGTCACCACCTTTTTCGACCTGGTGCCGAAGGAGATCCTCAGCAAGGCGCTGCACCGCTTTAAAAGTCTGGCCGAAACCGGCGAAATTCCCACGCTTGACGGCCAGCCCGCTGGCCGCCATGCCGAACGTCAGGATAAGGAGAAATAGATGCGCGCACTCTGCTGGAACGGGGTAAACGACCTTAGCGTTGAAACCGTGGCCGATCCCGGCCTGCTCAATCCTCATGACGCGATTATCCGCGTCATCCTGACCACCACCTGCGGTTCCGATCTCCACGTTATCGACGGCCTGATCCCCAGCATGCGCGAGGGCGATATCCTCGGGCATGAATTTATGGGCGAGGTAGTGGAGGTCGGCAGCGCGGTGAAAAATATCCGCCGCGGCGATCGCGTCGTGGTGCCCTCGTTTATCTCCTGCGTCTCCTGCTGGTACTGTCAGCATCAGCTCCCCTCCTGCTGCGACAACACCAATCCGCAGTGGGAGAAAGGCGAAACGGTGCTGGGCCACGCGACCGGTGGGATTTACGCCTACAGCCATGCCTTCGGCGGCTACGCCGGCTCGCACGCTGAATATGTGCGCGTGCCCTTTGCCGATAACGACTGCTTCGTTGTGCCGGAAGGCGTGAGCGACGAGCAGGCGCTGTTTCTCTCCGATGCGGCGCCGACCGGCTATATGGGGGCGGACTTCTGCAATATTCATCCCGGCGACACGGTGGTGGTGTGGGGCTGCGGCGGCGTGGGCCTGATGGCGCAGCAAAGCGCGTGGCTGATGGGCGCGCATCAGGTTATCGGCATCGACCGCTACCCGGAGCGGCTGGCGATGGCGCGCGATTATGCCGGCAGCATTGCGCTCGATTATACCCAGGTCGATATCAATGAGGCGCTGCTGGAGCTGACCGGCGGCCGCGGCCCGGATAGCTGTATTGATGCCGTTGGCATGGAGGCGCGCGGCGAAGGGCTAAGCCAGGTTTACGATAAAACCAAACAGCTGCTGCATCTGGAAACCGACGTCGGTGCCGCCCTGCGTCAGGCGCTCTACGCCTGCCGCAAAGGCGGCAATATCGCCATTCTCGGCGTCTATGGCGTTATGGATAAATTCCCGCTCGGGCTGATGATCAACAAAAGCCTGACTATCCGCACCGCGCAGCAGCACGGCCAGCGCTATATGCATCGCCTGCTGGAGCACGTGGCTAAAAACGAGCTTAATCCCGCCTTTATGGCGACGCACCGCTTCTCGCTGGAAGATGCCCCGCGCGGCTATGAGATGTTCAAGCATAAAGAGGATGGCTGCGTGCGCGCCATATTCGCGCCCTGAGGCGCGTACGGAGATGGCACCTCGTCGCGCTTTTGTAGTAAAAAAGTGGAAACGTGACGTAACGAAAGGGAAAACGATGATTAAGCTTACCGGCCGGTTGATCTGTCAAAATCCTGAAGAGACGGCGCTGGTGCGCCGCTATCTTCCCGAGCATATCAGGCTGACAACAGCAGAATCAGGATGCCTCCGCTTCGAGGTAAAAGAGACGGCGGATCCGCTTATCTGGTCGGTGGAGGAGCTGTTCACCAGCCAGCAGAGCTTCGACAGCCATCAGGCCAGAACCAAAGCTTCGGCGTGGGGCAGGGAAACCGCGGCGATTGTTCGTGAATACGCCATCGCAGAAATAGCCTGACGCCTGGCGAACGCTATGCCAGCAGGGAACCCGCCGTAACGGCCGGTTCCCTTTTTTACGGCTGCGTCACGCCGTTTCCGCCACCCTTGCATTCGATTCGATAAAGGCCACCACCGCCTGCGCTACCTCAGCACTATTGGCCGTACCGCCGGCCCAGACCGAATCAATGGCCTCTGTCAGCCAATACGCTGGTTACCGCTAAGTGCGCCCCCGCGACAAACAGGCTACAGATTTCCAGAAACAGGCAACCCCGCTTTCGCTTAGCCGTCTAGACTTAACGGAATGCACACCACAACAGACTCCCTCATAACGTGCATAACACCCCATTTTAAAACCCGTTAAATACTGGAAAAGAGCTATGTCTGAAAATCTACAACTACAGCTGGAGATCAACGGGCAACCGCATACTCTGCTGGTGGATCCGCGCGTCACCCTGCTTGACGCGCTGCGCGAGCATCTGACGCTTACCGGCACCAAAAAAGGGTGCGACCAGGGACAGTGCGGCGCCTGTACGGTACATATCGACGGAAAACGGGTGCTGAGCTGCCTGACGCTGGCGGCGCAGGCCAACGGCAAATCGGTCACCACCATCGAAGGGCTGGCGCAGGCCGATGGCTCGCTGCATCCGGTGCAGGCGCGCTTTCTGGAACACGACGCCTTTCAGTGCGGCTACTGCACGCCAGGGCAGATTATGTCGGCCGTGGCCTGCATCGAAGAAGGGCACGCCGGCTCCGCGGACGAAATCCGTGAATATATGAGCGGCAACCTCTGCCGCTGCGGTGCCTATCCCAATATTGTTGAGGCGATCCAGCAGGCGGCCGCCGATCTCAGCAAGGAGGCGACATGAATCCCTTTGACTATGTTGGCGTCGGCGACGCAGACGACGCGCTGCGCCAGAAGCAGCGGGACGGCAGCCGCTTTCTGGCGGGCGGCACCACCCAGATCGACCTGATGAAATGCGATGTTGAGCAGCCCGCCGCGCTGATTGATATCAACTCGCTGGCGGAGATGCGCGAGATCGCCTTTACGGCAGATACGCTGCGCATCGGCGCGCTGGCGCGCATGAGCGAAGTAGAGAATCATCCTGAATGCCGGCTATCCGCGCCCGCGATTTATGACAGCCTGTGGCAGGCGGCATCGCCGCAGCTGCGCAATATGGCGTCGATAGGCGGCAATTTGCTGCAGCGCACCCGCTGCGTCTACTTCCGCGATCCCCATACTTTCTCCGCCTGTAATAAGCGCCAGCCCGGATCCGGCTGCGCCGCGCGCGACGGCATCAACGGCAATCACGCTATCCTGGGCACCAGCGAAAGCTGCATCGCGGTCTACCCCGGCGACCTGGCGGTAGCGCTAACCGCCTTCGAGGCGGTGGTGATCCTGCGCAACGCCGACCAGCGCGAGCGCCGTATTCCCATTGATGAGTTCTACCTGCTGCCGGGCGACACGCCGCATCTGGAGCACGATCTGGCGCCGGACGAGATGATCGTGGCGGTGGAGCTGCCGTTAACGGCGGCGCTGCGCCAGTCCCACTACCTGAAAGTGCGCGATCGCAGCTCGTATGAGTTTGCTGCTGCCAGCGCCGCGGTTGGTATCGATCTCGACGGCGACCGCATCCGCGATCTGCGCATCGCCGTTGGTGGCGTGGCGACCAAACCCTGGCGGGCGCGCCACGTTGAAGGCGCGCTGCGCGGTCAGCCGTTCAACGAGCAGACCCTGCGCCGCGCCGCCGAGCTGGTGGTGCAGGACGCCGAGCTGCTGCCGCAGAACCAGCACAAGAAACTGCTGGCGCCGCGCGCCATCGCTCGCGCGCTGATGAAAGCGGGCGGCATGGCTTAACAGGCCGAACTGAGAGGATTAATAATGGATACGGCAGAAAAGAGTTATCAGGCGCTGGGCGAAAAGCGCGAGCGCGGCGACGGCGTGGTGAAAGTGACCGGCGAGGCGCGCTATGCGGTTGAGTACCAACCGGAAAACGTGGCCTACGGCGTGGTGATCCAGTCCACCATCGCCAGCGGACGCATCACCCGAATGGACACCGAAAAGGCGCGGCAGGCGCCGGGCGTGCTGGCGGTTTACACCCATCTCAATAGCCTGAAAATCAATAAACCTACCGCCATCGCCGACGGCGGGGCGGCACAGTCCACCTATACGCCGATACAGGACGATAAGATCATCCATAACGGCCAGAACATCGGCCTGGTGGTGGCGGAGACCTTTGAGCAGGCGACCTGGGCCGCGACCCTGGTGGAAGTGGAGTATGAGACCGAGGCGGCGCTGATTTACCCGGACGATCCGCGCGCCGCGCGCAAAGAGAGCAGCGGCACCAATATCGACCTCGGCGATGCCCATCAGGCGATGGCGCAGGCGGAGGTGAAAATCAAATCGCGTTACGCGACGCCGCGCGAATACAACATGCCGATGGAGCCGCACGCCTGCGTCGCCTCCTGGCAGGATGAGCGTATGACGGTCTGGGAACCAAGCCAGTGGGTGATGGGCGCCCAGACGGAGATCGCCGAGTGGCTGGGCATTGAGGTCGGTCAGGTGCGCATCATCTCCCCCTACGTGGGCGGCGGTTTCGGCTCCAAGCCGGTGCCATACACCCATGTGGCGCTCGCCTGCGTCGCCTCGCGCGCGCTGGGGCGGCCGGTGAAAGTCGCCTTAACCCGGCCGCAGACCTTTACCGGCCTCGGCGGCCGTCCGGCAACGATTCAGACGCTTGAGATGGGCGCCTCGCGCGACGGCAAAATCCTGGCGATTATCCATGATGGTTTGAGCGACACCTCGCTGATCGATACCTTCGCCGAAGGCACCAACAAAGTGACGGGCCGTCTCTACGCCGTACCGAACGTCTATTCCCGGCACTATGTGGCGGCGATCAATACCGTCACGCCAGGCTGGATGCGCGCGCCGGGCGAAAACCCGAGCGCCTTTGGGCTGGAGGTGGCGATGGATGAGATGGCCTATGCGCTGGGTATCGATCCGCTGGAATTTCGCCTGCGCAACTGGGCCGATCGTGACTATCAGCTCAATGCGCCCTGGAGCACGCGCCGGTTGAAAGAGGCCTACGCTGCCGCCGCAGAGGCGTTTGGCTGGGACAAGCGCAGCATGGCGCCGCGCTCGATGCGGGAAGGGCGCGAGCTGATTGGCTGGGGCATGGCGACCGCAACCTATCCGGTCAGCCGCTCGCCCGCCGAAGCGAAGCTGATTTTCCACAGCGACGGCAGCCTGGTGGTACAGAGCGCCGGGGCGGATATCGGCACCGGCACCTACACCATTCTGGCGCAGACCGCCGCCGAGGTGCTGCAAATCCCTTCGCGGCAGATCCGCGTCGAGCTGGGCGACACCGAACTGCCGCGCGCCGGCGTAGCGGGCGGCTCGCAGCTGGCGGGCAATCTTACCGCGGCGGTACACAAGACGGCGGAAGCGATGCGCGAAAAACTCTTTACGCTGGCCACCGAATCACCCGGTTCGCCGCTGTTCCAGGCGGAGCGCGAGCAGCTGGTGCTGCGCGACGGGACTGTCTGCGTGAAACATCAGCCCGATCGCGCCATCAGCTACGAGAAACTGGTGAAGCTGAACGACTCGCTTACTCTCTCGGTGCTCTCCGGCACCTTCTCTGAAGAGGATAACGAAGAGGAGCGCGATCGGGCGGTACACTCCATGTCAAAGATGACGCGACCGGAAGCCTTTTCCGCCCACAGCTGGGGAGCGCAGTTCGTTGAGGTGCGCGTCGACGAAGATTTCGGCACCGTGCGGGTGAAGCGCATGGTTTCCGCCTTTGACAGCGGCCGGCTCTATAACCCGCAGCTGGCGCGCAGCCAGTGGATCGGCGGTATGGTGATGGGGCTGGGTCAGGCGCTGCTGGAAGGTGGCGTTATCGATCCGCGCAACGCGCGCGTCATCAATAACAACCTGGCGGACTACCTGATTGCCGTTAATGCGGACGTGCCGGAGATCGTCACCATCGACGTCGGCGAGCCGGATCATCACGCCACCCTGATGGGCGGCAAGGCGGTTGGCGAGCTTGGCATTGTCGGTATGGCGGCGGCAATCAGCAATGCGGTTTACCACGCTACCGGCAAGCGCGTGCGCGATTTGCCACTCTCCCTCGATAAGCTGATCGACTAAAGCGCAACGGCGATGCCGAAAGGCATCGCCTTTTCTTGATGTAAGACATATCTGTTCTTAAAAAACATGAATCTTTACACAATAGTACATATACTGTTACTTGCAGTGCCATTTATAACCAGAGTCACATGCCATAAAGGATCGCATTAGCCCTTTCACGGACGAATTTCAATAAGGAGTCTATCGATGACACCGTCCGTTGCAAAAGTCATTGCTGGTCTTGCTTTGACGTTTTTCACGCTGTTTACCCCCACCTTCGCTGCCACTCTGATGTCTGGCAACGCTCTCTCTTTTAGCGGCTCCCTTTTTCAGGATCCCTGCCAGTTAACCTTTGCCGACAGCCAGATCACCTTTATCTGTCCTGACAAGGGCGGCGTAAGTACGCAGCCGCTCAGCATGCAACAGATAACGCGGGGGAATGTGGTGCTTCCCGGCGTGGAAAAGGTGAGCATGGCCTACCTTAATTCCGCTAAGTCTAAAGCGGAGGTTCGGGTCGATTACTTTTAACCTCTTATGCCGCAGCGCCAGAGAGGATCTGCGGCACGACCAGCCAGGTCCAGATATAAGAAAAATTTCACATAAACAGCGTTCCCTGCCAGGTAATCAGGTTGACATCAATTTAATTTGATCCAATATTATCACGGCCTCACAGGATGACGCTGTGCCGTCCTCCCCTGAACAGACAACAAGTAGCCACACTATGAATGAAGAATTACCGGAAACGTGCGGCGGCGCTTCGCAAGGCGGTGCGCCTGTTACCGTCGATCAGTTTCTCTGCTTTGCCCTCTACTCGGCGTCGCTGGCGATGACCAAACTTTATCAGTCGCGTCTGAAGCCGTTAGGACTGACCTATCCTCAGTATCTGGTGCTGCTGGCACTGTGGGAAACCGACAATGTCACCGTGTCCCAGCTGGGCGCGCGCATCCACCTTGATTCGGGCACGCTGAGCCAGCTGCTTAAGCGGCTGGAGCACGCGGGACTGATCAGCAGACGACGGGACGTAGGCCAGGACGAGCGCAGGGTGCTGATCGCGCTGACGCCAGCAGGAACCGCGCTGAAAGCGGAGGCCGCCGGCGTGCCAGCGGATATGATCTCGGTAATGGATACGCCGCTTGAGGAGCTGTCCGATCTGACCGGCCGGGTCGCTGCCCTGCGGCAGAAGCTGATAAAAGCGATCCCCTGACCAACCGACCGTAGAACCCAGGCGCAGCCGTCAGGGAGCAAGACCGATAATGACCAGTATGGACAAAGGCGTTGTGAGCACTGAAAAAGCAGAAGATCTTGACGATATTCATGCGGCTATCGGAGAGGTAGCGGCGCTGCTGTTGAAGGCGGGAAAACCGCTTGAGCCGGCAGGTCTGAGCACGCTGCTCAAACAGCATGCTGAGCAAACCGCAGATGCGCTGCTGCAAAAAGATTATGATGATGCGGCACGCTTTGTCGCTGAAAAAACCAGGTTATAACGGCAGCGGCGATCAGTGAAGGGTGGGGCCGTTCTCCTGCGGGTCGTCGTCGCTGCTGGATGCGCTGTTCTGGCCTGTTGAGCCGATCAGCTCGGCAATAGCGTGCTGGAATGCCCGCTGCCTGACCGGATTGCGCTCAGACGCCGCCATCGCCTGAAGTTGCGCCACGACGTGCTTAGCAAAAACAGGCGACTCCTGCTGCAACAGCACCATTACGGCCTCGCCTATCAAAATATCTACCAGCTTTTCGTCGTCGTTTTTACTCATATTGCCATCATAGTATTAAGTTTGATCTGGACGCAGGCAGAAGCGCTGCCCTGAACGATCGCGCCGCGGGCAGGCGTTGCGCCCGACGCGAAGTGACTGTTTCAGAGACGATTTAACCTGCTGTTTTGTGCCTGATAAGCTTATCAAATTTATAACATTTTGCCTTTCGATTTTCATGTAACAAAATAAATATCTGTTTTTCAACAATAATTTCACGTAAGCGATTCTCATTCCTGTTTTGAAGCGGAGCGGGCCATAGATCCACTCCGCATTACTTTTTTTGCCGCCCCCGGAAGGCGAGGGCGCAACGATCTTCAGGGCGCGCTAAGCGCTTTGCTGCCCGCGTCGGCAATGGCGATTTCCGCCGGATTTGCCGTTCCGCTCACGCCAACCGCGCCCGTCACCTCGCCATTAACCGTTACCGTCGCGCCGCCGCCCAGCGGCACCATATTGGAGAGCGTGGCTATCGCCGGCTCTGCACCGTTGGCTCGCGCCATATATTTGTCGGTGGAGGTGCGGTACAGCGCCGCCGCGCGTCCTTTTTGCAGCGAAGAGTCGATACATCCCGGCGGCGCATTATCCATGCGTTTAAACGCCAGCAGCTGCCCGGCCCGATCCAGCACGGCAATGCAAACCTGCGCCTTCAGCGACTGCGCCTGCTGCTCCGCGCGCGCAATCATGCGCTGCGCATCGTCGGCGGTCAGGATGGTTTGGGTCTGCGTGGCGCTGGCCGTAGTGGTCCACAACGCGGCCAGGGCGCAGAGTGCGCTACAGAGAGGTGCTTTCATGTTGACTCCTTTTGTGAGAACGATAGCGCCACACAGCCAGAAAGATCAGCAGCGCCAGCAGGCCCGCCCCTGCCCAGGGCGCACGCTGCAGCCAGGGAGAATGTCTGGGATGGCGCAGGGTGTGATTAACCTGCTCTTCGCTAATGTGGCGATCGGCGGTGCCGAATTGCGTGGAAACATAGTCCAGCAGGCGCGCCAGCTCGGCGCTGCTCATCTGGCTGGAAAACGCCGGCATAAAGGCGTGGCCGGCGGCGGTGGTGCGGTCTACCCCTTCGGCCACGGTCATGATCAGGTTGGCAGGACTGGCGTTGAGTACGGCTGAGGTGCCGGTCAGCCGGGGAAAGGTCTGCGGCGCGTCGCGGCTGCCTTCGCCCTGCGCGCCGTGGCAGCTGGCGCAGGCGGCGTTGTAGAGCTGCGCGCCGCTCATCCCTTCTCCGCTGATGGCGCCGGCGAGGGTGGCGGACGGCCCGGTTTCAAAGGACGCGATCGCGGGCGGCGACGGCGGCGGCAGCGCCCGGGCGTCGTCTGGCGCATGGCCCAGCGTCAGCAGATAGCGGGCGACAGAGCGTCGATCGCTCTCTGTCAGGCGGGAAAATGAGTTTTCCACCACGGTCGCCATTTCGCCCGCCGCGACGGCTTTGCCCGGCAGCGAGCCGGTTTTGAGGTAGGAGGCGAGTTCAGACTCCGACCAGGCGTAAAGCCGCGCCTGGGTCAGATCGGGCGCCTGCCAGCTGCCGACCTCTCCGCCGCGAAGGAATCCTCCGCTCTTCTCCGCCATCAGCAGGTTACGCGGCGTGTGACAGCTGCCGCAGTGTCCCAGGGTTTTCACCAGATATTCGCCGCGCGCCTCGCCGATCGCTTCAGCGCTGCCGCTGGCGAGGGGCTGCGGCGACAGAAACAGCGCGTTCCAGAACGCCATCATGGTGCGCACCGAGAAAGGAAAAGGGAGCTGCGTGGCGGGCACCTGATGATCTTCGGCGGGCACGCCCGTCATAAACCAGGCGTACAGCGCCGCGATATCCTCATCGGTCAGCGAGGCGAAGGCGGTATAGGGCATCGCGGGATAGAGATAGCTGCCATCCCGCCGCCGTCCTTCGCGCATAACGCGGCGAAAATCGGCCAGAGAGTAGTTTCCAATGCCGTTCACGCGCGACGGCGTGATATTGGTGGCCATAATGTCCCCCAGCGGCGAGGAGATACGATAGCCGCCGGAAAACGGATGGCCGTTATCCGGGTTGCGATGGCAGGCGGAGCAGTCGCCCGCGATGGCCAGATATTCGCCGCGCTTCAGAATGGCGCTATCGGGCTGCGCCAGCGCCAGCACGGGTAACAACAGCAGGAGAAATGCGGTTATTCGCATGTTTACAGCTCCTGAATCAGCGTATCGGCCAGGCGCAGCGCCAGCGCGATGCCCGTCAGGGTGGGATTGACGGTGGCGGAGGTGGGCATGACGCCGGTAGAGGCGATAAACAGGTTGGCATGATCCCAGCTGCGGCAGTGCGCATCCACCACCGAGTCGCGCGGATTGTCACCCATAATCGTGGTGCCCATGATGTGATACTGATTGCGCCAGCCGGTGGGCGCCTCCACCATCTCGCCGTTAAACGCCATCAGAAAATTAGCGAAGTCGTGACAGGCCTGCGGCCGCATGCCGCGGATATAGCTGTCCAGCTGATAGTTCACCAGCAGGGTCGGCAGGCCCGCGCCGTCGCGCCGCGTCGGATGCGGGATCACCCGGTTAGTGGGGCTGGGCAGGGTTTCGCTCATGGTGCTGATATTCATAATGCGCGAGGCGCGGTCGCGTATCGCCGCGTCCAGCTCGCGTCCCGCCAGGCCCTGCTTCAGCAGCGCGGGCGTGACATCGCTATTCGGAACCAGGTTGCGCAGCGCATAGCGGATGGCGGAGTGATGCGCGCGGCTGGGCTCATCGCGCCGGGTGACGATGCTGCCGTGCTGTACCGAGCCGCGTCCGGTCCAGAGCGGTTCATCGGCGAGAAAGGTCATACTCAGCCCGGTGTGATCCATCAGATTGCGGCCGACCTGATCGGAACTGTTCGCCACGTCGGACATCAGCAACAGCTTCGGCGATTCCAGCCCGTGCGCGGCCACCACGAACGCCTTTGCGCTCAGGCGCACGTCGCGGCCGTCAGGTTTGCGGTAGTGCACCGCGACAATGCGGTTTTTCGGCCCCTTTTCCAGCTTCCAGGCCACCGACTCGGTACGCAGATCGACCCCCAGCGCCACCGCTTTATCAACGTGCATATCCCCTGAGTACATCGCCCCGATCGGGCAGACGGGTTCGCAGTTATTGTTGCCGGCGCAGGCGGGGCGGCCGTCCCAGGGGCGGGAAACCCGGGCATGCGGCTCATGGATCACCTGGTAGCCTAACGGGCCGAGCTTCGCCTGCATGCGCTGCACCATGTAGGGCTTCGCCTCCGGCGGTAAGGGATAGGGTGCGGAGCGCGGCGGCCAGGCGTCGCGTCCCTGACCGCTCTGATCTTCCTCGGCGGTGCCCACCACGCCCACCTCGTGCTCCGCGCGCAGATACCAGGGTTCCAGATCCTCATAGGCAATCGGCCAGTCGCGTCCGACGCCGTAAACGCTTTTTAGTTTGAAATCGTTGGGCAGCAGCCGCCAGCAGGCGGAGGCCCAGTGGCGCGTGCTGCCGCCCGCCACTTTGAGGAAGCTGGTGACATAGTGGAAATCATCATCGCCCTGCGCGTCGATATAGCCCTCGCTGTAGCTGTTCGGCGCCCAGGGCAAATTGGGATAGGGCGCGCACCAGTTGCGTTTGCTGGCGCTGTTGCGATAGTTGTCGACCACTTTCCAGCGCGGAATATAGGGGCCCGCTTCCAGCATAATGACCGACTTGCCCGCTTTCGCCAGCTGATATGCCGCGTTTGCGCCTAAGGCACCCGATCCGATAATCACCACGTCGGCGTCATAGTGCGTCACAGGCGGTCTCCGGCGTTGTCGGTCAGGCGCAGGGCCTCTGCATAGGTTCTGGCGCGTCCCTCTACCACTGCCAGCCAGGCGGGCTGCGCCGGCGCGATACGGGATGCCGCGCGCGGCGACGCTTCTCCCCAGGCGTGAATATTCGCCGGCATTGGCGGCGCGCTGACGCCGTCCGGCACCGCCTGCCAGTAGTCGCTGCCGCGCTGCGAGTAGGAGGGGCGCGGGGTAATATCGGCGGTAGGCTCGTACATCAGGGCGGAAAGGAAACTGACAAAATGCGCGTCGTCAGTGGCGCGCGTGGTGGCAGGATTGCCGGTATAGCCAAGATACCAGGGGGTAATAATCGCCAGCGCGGTGTCGACATCCTCATCGGTCAGCGCCGCCAGCCGGGCTTCTGGTGTCATTTCACCGCTGCGGTCAAGGCGCCTGGCCAGCTGGGCCAGACGCTGCGGGAAGAGCGGGTTCTGGCGCGTGAGCAGAGCGTAAAGACGCTGGCCGATCGCCGGATCCAGCTGCTGTCGTCCGGTCAGCGCCTGGCTGATGCGGAGAAAGCTGTGGTGCGGCTCGGAAGCGGCGACGGCCAGCGAGCCTGAAGCGGGCACGCTGATAATGATGCCTGATGCGAGCATCAGGCGCAGAAAGTGACGCCTGTTCATTTTTACTCCGGGTAAGAGGCAGAATAGGGAAATAAAATTATTTTTTTAAACTGAGATGTGCTTATTATTTTTGAAATATATTCTTAGCCGGTTATCCAGGCTCCAGTTGCCTGCGCCATGAATAAATAGCAGTAAAAAACCTGCGCAGCAGGAGATGTTTTTTAACCAGACCATCAGGTGCGCATGCGAATAGCCGGGATAAAAAAGGAAGGCGGACATCAGCGAAAGCGCCACCATAAAAATGCAGGTGAAACGCGTTAAAAATCCAGCGGTTATCGCCATGCTTCCCGCTACCTCCAGTAATATAACCAGCGGGAGGAAATAGCCTGATACATGATGTTCCCGCATCAGAATAATATTCTCGTCGTAGTGCGTTATTTTATCCAGGCCGGAAATAAAAAAGAGTCCGACCGCAAACAGACGCGACAGCGCCCATATGCCGTTTTTAACGTTGCGCATTTTTTATTAATTCGGGTAAGAGGTCTTATTTTTAAAATAGGCTGCGCAATAAATTCTTTTTTTGACTTTTCGTGCGGTGACTGCATTTACCGCACGGGAGAGGGCAATTACCACTGCCAGCGTTTTTCCGCTAAATCCACCAGCAGGCGTGCCGCGGGGGTCAGCTCGCTCAGGGAGCGAAACTGCCAGCCGAAGGTGCGCGGCATCCGCACCAGAGGCAGGGGAATTTCTACCAGCGCATACTGCGTCATCTCCTCGTGCAGCAGACGACGCGAGAGAAAACTCAGCAGCTGGGTCTGCGCCAGCACCTGGCGCAGCGGCGACAGCGTATTGCTCTCCATCTGCACCCGCGGCGGCGCATAGCCGCCGCTGCGCAGGCGCTGTTCGAGCCACTGACGCGTGGCGGCCTGCGGCGACGGCAGCAGCCACTGAAACTGGTCCAGCTGTGCGGGGGTGGGGTGCACGCCCGCCAGCGGATGCAGGCTGCTGGCCGCCACCACCACCGGATCTTCCGTTAGCGGTCGGGTAACGAACTCAGGATTCTCTTCCGGCAAAAATCCCAGAATCAGATCCAGCCTGTTCTCGCGTAGCCGCGACTGCAGCAGATCGTTTAGCCCGATCTGCACCTCGAGCACCACCGTCGGCGCACGCTGCAGCAGCTCGCGCGTCAAATGGGGCAGCAAAAATTCCGCTGCGGTGGCGGCCACGCCCAGGCGAATCACGCCCGCCGCGCCGGATCCCAGCGCGCTCAGATCCTGCCGGGTGGCCTGCATCAGGTGCAGCATTTTTTGAGCCCGTTCACAAAGTAGCAACCCCGCCTCGGTCAGTTTAATGCCGCGTCCCACCCTCAGAATCAGCCGCGTCGCGCACGATTTTTCCAGCCGCTGAATACATTTCGTCAGCGCAGGCTGAGTGATACCAAGGGCTTGCGCGGCATTGCCCAGGTGCGCCGTTTCGCGCACCACCAGCAGGTAACTGAGATCTTTCAGCTCCATTCATTCCTCTCAGGAATCAATTAATAAAAAAACCGGAATACTTTTTATCGGTTCATCCTGTCAGGCTGGAGAAAAATTAACAAGGGAGTAACACATGAGCTGGACCATTCTGATGACCGCGCCTGTTCTTGGTGCCGGAGGAGAACGCGCGCTGGCAGAAGCGGGCTGCGAGGTGCACTACCTGCGCGGCGCCCAGGATGCGGCAGAGGTCGAGGCGCTGATGGCGCAGATTCCGTTCGACGCGGTGATTTCACGCACCGTGACGCTAAGCCGCGCGGCCATTGCCGCCTGTCCGACGCTAAAAGTGATCTGCAAACATGGCGTCGGCGTTACCAATATCGACGTCGATGCGGCGACGGCGTTTGGCATTCCGGTACTCACGACGCCTGGCACCAACGCGCAATCGGTCGCCGAGCTGACGCTGGGGCTGATGCTTGACGCCGCGCGCCGCATCAGCTGGCACCAGCAGGAGATGGCGGAAGGCCGCTGGACGCGCACCGGCAACAGCATGGAGCTGAGCGGTAAAACCCTGGGGCTGGTGGGCATGGGGGAGATTGGCCAGCGCGTCGCCCGCGTCGCCCGGGCCATGGGGATGCAGGTGCGCTTTTACGATCCCGCGCTGCGCGATCCGCAGGCGATTATTCCTGACGAACAGCTGGCGTCGCTCGACGCGCTGCTGGCGCAAAGCGACGTGCTGAGCCTGCACTGTCCCGTCAACGCCGCCACGCGGCAGATGCTCAACAGCCGCACGCTTGCGCTGCTTCCGGCGGGCGCGCTGGTGATCAACACCTCGCGCGGCGAGCTGATTGACGAAGCGGCGCTGGATGAAGCACTGCGCAGCGGTCATCTGTTTGCCGCCGGGCTGGATACGGTGGCGACGGAGCCGCTGCCGGGCGATCACCCGTTTCGCGCGCTGCCAAACCTGACGATCACTCCGCATATCGGCGGCTCCACGCCGGAAGCGCTGGATAAAGTCGCCCGTCTTGCGGCCCGCCAGTGTCTCGATTTTCTCAGGGGTCAGGCGGTAAATCCGCTGACCTGTGTTAACCGCACGGTACTTAAGGAATCCTCATGACCACCTCTGCTACCTGGCCTGCTGGCTACTTTATCGGGCAACGCGATCGCCTGCCTGACGCTGACGCTATCGACGCCTTTCGCCGTTTGCCGGTGCCCAACATCGGCGACTGCATGGGCCGCTCCTGCGGCGCGCTGGGCCTGCTGCCCTGGCATAACGATCCCTCGCTGGTGCTGTGCGGCCCGGCGCTGACGGTAAAAGTGCGTCCCGGCGACAACCTGATGATCCATAAGGCGATAGAGATGGCACAGCCTGGCGACGTGCTGGTGATTGACGGCGCGGGCGATCTGACCCAGGCGCTGATTGGCGGCCTGATGCGCACCTCTGCCCTGACTAAAAAAATCGCCGGCTTTGTGATTGATGGTGCCATCCGCGACGTCAGCGAATGGGCCGGGGGGGGCGTCGCGCTCTGGGCGCGCGGCAATACGCTGCGCGGTCCGAGCAAAGAGGGGCCGGGCGAAATCAACGTCACTATTCAGTGCGCCGGACTGGTGGTCAGCCCGGGCGACCTGATTGTCGCCGACGCCGACGGCGTTATCAGCATTCCGGTGGCGCAGCTGGCTTCGCTGCTGCCTCGCGTGCGTGAACACCAGCAGCGCGAAGCGCGCATCCGTGAAACGAACCGGCAGGGCAGCGCCGATCCCGAACGCTTTAATGCGATTTTGCGCGCGAAGGGGTGTCCGCTGTGACCGGAAAACAAGGAGGAAAAATGAAACGTACCGCAAAAATGTTATCGCTGCTGGTAGCCCTGGCGGCAACGCCGCTCTGGGCGCAGGATCGGCTGCCAGTTGAGCTACCGACCCGGCAGGACAGCCGTCTGCAACAGGTGGAAACCTCGCCACGCGTCTGGAACGGCGTCGCGGTCAGCCCGGAGGGGCGGATCTTCGCTTCGCTGACGCAGTCCGAGGGGGAGGGGCCACAGCTGGTCGAGGTCAAAAACGGCGCGCTGGAGGCCTGGCCGAACGCGGAGTGGAACCGCTGGAAGAGTGAGGATCCGGCCCATCACTTTTTGCACGTTAACGCGCTGCGCTTCGGCCCGGACGGCGATCTCTGGGTCATGGATGCCGGTAATAAAGGCATCGGCACCGGCGATAAAGCGGTCGAGCAGGGGGCGAAGCTGGTGCGCATCGACATTCACAGCCGCAAGGTGGTGGCGAGCTACCTGTTCAGGGCGCCGACCTTAAAAGCGGAAAGCTATCTTGATGACGTGCGCTTCAACGGCGATTTCGCCTATATCACCGATCCCGGCGCGGTGGGGCTGGTGGTGTTGAATCTGAAAAGCGGCCAGAGCTGGCGCGTGCTGGATAATCATCCGCTCTCTGTCGATCACCTGCCTATCTATGCCGACGGGAAAAAGCTCTTTTTGCGCGACGGGCGCGAAAAGCGCGTCGGGCTGGATCAGCTGGAGGTGTCACCAGACGGCAAGTGGCTCTACTATCAGGCGATTCCTGGCCCGATGGCGCGCATCGAAACGCGCTACCTTGACGATGCCTCCCTCTCGCCGGAAGAGGTTGCGCGCCACGCCGAGAAATTTGTCGATACCTGGAGCACGGGCGGCACCGCCATCGACGCCGAGGGCAATATCTATGCCTCGGACATCAATACCCGCGCGGTCAAACGCATAACGCCGCAGGGCGACGTCAGCACGGTGGTGCAGGATCCCCGGCTGGTGTGGATTGATGCGATGTGGATCACCGACGGGCAGCTCTGGATGCCCTCAGCGCAGATCAACCGCACGCCAGCTACCACCGGCGGAAAACCCTCCACCGTTGAGTATCCGGTTAAACTCTATCGCCTGGCCTTGCCGGTGCATCCGTCGCCCCGCGATCACCGTTAATTAACGTGCCACTTAGCCTGCGCGATAAATAAAATCGGGCGTGAAGCGCAATAAGATTTTTTATGTCGAGTTTCACGTCCGATTATTATCACCTGGCGCAATTTTAATTTTATAAAAAATATGAAACAGCGCACGTTAACGATCTTTTTAAAGGTTGTTTTACTTATTGATAATACAGAGAATTATTAAATAAAAATTTATTTTAAATGCCGATGCGTTCTCGCTTGTCGCTGACAGGCGCGCCATAACCCTGCAACAGGATAATACTATGCTGCTGACGATCAGCCTGCTTATGCTGGCCCTTTTTATTGGTCTGTTAATGACCAAAAAACTTTCTGCGCTGACAGCATTAATTGTGGTGCAGATCTTTTTTGCGCTCATAGCCGGTTTTGGCGTCGAGACGGGGGATATGGTGATTAAAGGATTACGTACCGTGGCCCCCACCGGCGTCATGCTGATTTTCGCCATGCTCTATTTTATGAGCGTCACCGACGCCGGCATGTTCGATCCGGTGATTAAGCGTATCGTTTCCGCCGTGGATGGCGATCCCGTTAAAATATTTGCCGGCACCGTGCTGCTGGGATTTATTGTGGCGCTGGATGGCGATGGCGCCACCGTATATATGATCGTACTCTCAGCTTTTCTGCCTGTTTACGAGCGCGTCGGCCTGTCGAAATTAAAAGCCGCCGCTCTGCTGCTGCAGTGTACGGGCCTGGGCAATATGCTTCCCTGGGGCGGGCCGACGGCGCGCGCGGCAACGGCGGTTCATGCCGAAACCAGCACGCTGTTTATTCCTCTGCTGCTGCCGCTGCTCGCCGCTATTATCTGGACCTTTGTGATGGCGTGGATCCTGGGCTGCCAGGAGCGCAAACGTCTTGGCTGGCATCGCGACACCGCTGCCTACCACGATATTCTTTTTAGCGAGAGGCCCTGCGTTGCCTGGCGTTTCTGGACCAACTGGCTGCTGACCATCGCCTTAATCGCCCTGCTGGTGCTCGATATCGTACCGATGGCTTACCTCTTTATGCTGGCCACGGCGATCGTCTTTCTGGTTAACTTTCCGCAGCTCGATCGGCAGCAGGCGCAGCTGGCGCGTCACGCGCCCGCGATTCTGTCGGTTGCCAGCCTGATTTTCGCCGCTGCGGTATTCACCGGCATTTTTTCCGAAACCGGCATGGCGAACGCGCTGGCGCAGGCGATCGTTAATATCATTCCGGCCTCGCTTGGCCCCTGTTTAGCCGTTATCACCGCGCTGATCAGCGTGCCGGTGACCTGGCTGGTATCCAATGACGTCTTCTATTTCGGCATGCTGCCGGTGCTGGTGCAGGCCGCCGGCCACTACGGCATTGCACCGGTTGAAATGGCGCGCGCCGCGCTGGTGGGACAGCCGGTGCATATCCTCAGTCCGCTGGTCGCCTCGACCTATCTGCTGGTGGGGATGCTGAAGCTGGACTATGCGCAGGCGCAGCGAGGTACGTTACGCTGGTCATTTATAACCAGCATGGTGTTTTTCGCCAGCTGCCTGCTCCTCGGCGCCTTCCCGTTTTATCAGCCTGCGCCATAGGGCGCGGCGTAACAGATGGCCGCGCCCTGTGGCGCAGGCTTTCCCGCTATCGGGCGCGGCTGCGCCCGTTTTTTACGGGATCAGCCTGCTGCTGCGCATCGCCTCCAGATGCGCGATGAGCACCTCATCGGAGCGTTTGGTCATCGCGTCGAAGCCGTGCTGGCGCGCTTTGGTCACGTCGAAAATCGCATCTTTCTCGACGTGAAAAATAAAATCGCCAAAGGCACCCTGCGCCAGGCGGTCGATATCGTGCTCCTGCAGCTGCGCCTTATCGGCAATCGAGGCCCAGAGCGGCTTAAGGGCATGGAGACGCTCGCTCAGGGAGATCGGCTGCGCCTCGCCGACAGGCACGCCGAACCATTCGGCCAGTTTCGGCCAGACGTGGCTCCAGCGAAAGACGTCGCCGTTGGTGATATTAAACGCGCCAAAATGTGCATTTTCAGCCGCCCAAATCGCGCTCTGGCCGAGAATGCGGCTGTCGGTGATATTGACCAGCGTATTGCGCCAGGCCGTATCGGGGCCGGGAAAGTGCAGGGCGGTGCCGGTTTCGCGGCACAGCGTGCCGTAAACGCCAAGCAGATTGCCCAGGTTCATCGGCGAGCCGAAGGAGTGGCCGATAACAATATCCGGCCGCAGCGCCGTCCAGCCGATCCCCGTTTCATCACCCGTTTTCCGGGCATAATCCTCGTGGCGAAAATAGAGATTGGGCGGGAAATGACGGCTGTCCTCTTCCCGCGCCGGCGTGCGATAGACGCCCAGGTGCGCACCGTAAACCTTGCCGCCCTGAACGAAGATAATATGTCTTAACGCCGATCCAGCGGCGCGCACCGCCGCAATCAGGTTTTCAAACATCAGCGCGTTGATATCCGCCTCCACGCCCGGATCGGGATCCTGGCGCAGCGCGGCATAGAAAATATGGGTAACGGATTCCAGCGCCTTGCGGTGCTGGTTCAGATCCTGCGCCGAGGTGAGATCCGCGCTGAGGTGTGGAGAGGCGTGGGGGCTGTGCGGCGACCGTCCGAGCGTGGTGATCTGCCAGCCCGCCTGGTGAAAGGCATCGTGAGCGGCAAAGCCGACGACGCCGCTGGCGCCCACCAAAAGTAGATGCTTGTGCTGCATAGGTCTCTCCGTATGGTTGCGAAAAAGGGGAAAGCCTGTGGCTTTCCCCTTCTTAAGCGTAGAAGCTGGCAGCCTCCCCAGCGAAAAAACCGGTCAGGCATCCTCGCTGCTGTCCTCCTCTTACTGGCGCGGCAGAAAGGCTTCGGTTAACCGCACCCAGTAGGTGGCACCCGTTGAAATGCAGGCGTCATTAAACTGATAGAGCGGGTGATGCACCGCGTAGTCATTCTCGCCTGTGCCGGTTCCCAGCCAGAGATAACATCCCGGCCGCGCCTCCAGCATAAAGGCGAAATCTTCGCTGCCCATCACGCTTTTGACCTGTTGCGGGTCGGCCACGCGGTCGGCACCGAACGCGTCACGCGCCACCTGTAGCGCAAATTCCGTCTCCTTCACGTGGTTAACCGTCACCGGATAGCCAAAGTCGGGCTCGATATGCGCGGCGATGCCGAAACTCTCCGCCTGCGCCTGGACCAGCGTCTGGATCCTCGCTTTAACCGACTCGCGTACCTGCTGGCTGAAGGTGCGCATATTGAGCTTCAGCTCCGCCTTATCGGGAATAATGTTATGGGTCGCGCCGCTCTGTAAGCTGCCTACCGTGACCACCGCCGCCTCCTGCGGATCGACATTGCGTGAAACAATGGTCTGCAGCGCCATAACTATCGCCGCGCCCGCGACGATGGGATCGCGGCAGTTCTCCGGCGTTGAACCATGCCCGCCTTTGCCCTGCAGCGTAATGGTCATGCTGTCAGAGGAGGCCATCAGCGCGCCGGGTTTGGTCGCGAAGGTGCCAGCGGGAATCAGCGGCACATTGTGCAGCCCAAAGATGGCATCGCAGGGAAACAGGGTAAAAAGGCCATCCTCAATCATCCGCCGCGCGCCGCCGACCGACTCTTCGGACGGCTGGAAGATCAGATGGAGGGTGCCGGAAAAGGGGCGTTTCTCCGCCAGATAGCGCGCTGCCGATAGCAGGATAGCGCAGTGTCCGTCGTGACCGCAGGCATGCATTTTCCCCGGCACCGTGCTGCGCCACGGCACGTCGGTCAGCTCCTGCATAGGCAGGGCGTCCATATCGGCCCGGAGTCCAAGATGTTTTTCGCCGTTGCCCACCTTCAGGGTGCCCACGACGCCGGTGCCGCCCAGGCCCCGGTGCACCTCGTAGCCCCATTCGGTCAGCAGCTCGGCGATGCGCTGGCTGGTGCGGAACTCCTCGAAGCCTAACTCGGGATGCTGATGAAAATCGCGACGAATGGCGATCATTTCCGCTTCATATTCCAGAATTTCATTGATCAACATACTCTCTCCTTTAGGGTCAGTCGTCGGCCAGCAGGGCCTTTTCACGCCAGGCCAGCAGGGCGGTCAGCGAAACGACCGCGCTAAAAAGCAGATACCAGGCGGGCGCCATCGCCTCGCCGGTGACGTTCAGCAGCCAGGTGACGTTGAACTGGGCGAAGCCCCCGAACAGCGTCACGCCGATGGCATAAACCAGCGCCATGCCCGATGCGCGCACCTGACGCGGAAAGGCTTCAAGAATCAAAAGCAAGAAGGCCACCGCGCTGATATTGGCCAGCACCTGGTCGACCGCGATAAGCAGCAGCACCAGCAGCATCGACGCGCCCTGCTGCAGGGCGGCAAAAATAGGCCAGATCAGCAGCATCGATCCGAGCGCGCAGGCGAGCAGGATCGGTTTGCGCCGCGGCAGCCTGTCCGCGAGCTTGCCGGCGAAAAAAGGCACCATCAGGGTCAGCAGCGCGGCGATAATACTGATCCAGTATGAGGCGGCGGCAGGCTGGTGCAAGGTGTTCACCATATAAGCCGGCATGTAGTAGACGATTAGATAAAATGTTGTCGTGCTTTTCATCACCAGCAGAATGCCCAGCAGCAGTTTGCGGCGATGCGCGCGCCAGATCAGGCGCGCCGGATTCTCCTGCCGCGCCGCCTGGGTGACGGGCGGTTCATGGAGATGGCGACGGATATAGATCCCTACCGGCATTATCGCCAGCCCGAGAATAAACGGAATGCGCCAGCCCCAGGCGTAGAGCGCTTCGCTACTCAGCGTATGCGTCAGCAGCGCGCCAAGCGCCGCGCCAGTCAGCGCCGCGCCGCCCTGACTGGCCATCTGCCAGCTTACGCGCACGCCGCGCTGCGATTTATCCCCCGCCTCCATCAGCCAGCTGGTTGCCGCGCCAACTTCGCCTCCCGCTGAAAACCCCTGCAGCATCCGTCCGGTGACCAGCAGCAGCGGCGCCCAGAGACCAATCTGTGCGTAAACAGGCGTAAAGGCCACCATCATTACGCCCAGCGCCATCAGCCCCATTATCAGGGTAAGCGCCGCCTTGCGGCCGTGCCTGTCGGCATACTGACCCAGAAGCAGGCTGCCGAGCGGACGCATAATAAATCCCACCGCGAAGGTCGCAACGGCCAGCAGCAGCGAGGCGGAATCGCTGCTGCTGGGGAAAAAAAGATGGCCGATGATAACGGAAAAAAAGCTGTAAACGGTGAAATCATAAATCTCCAGGCCATTCCCCAGCGTCACGGCCAGCAGGGACTTCGCCTGCCGGCTGCGCGGCATGGCCAGCGCGACGTCAGGAGCAGGGAGCGAGGCGGAAAGCTCGGTTTCTGCAGAGGCATATCGGACAGTCTGTTTCATACGCTGATCCTTACGAGTGATAAACGCGGAAAAAGCGAAAAACAGCACTATTGTCATAAAATTAATGCATATCAACCATGAGTAATTTTTATGGGTCAGGTTATATTGGCTGTACTTTTATAGCGCGTTTTTTGCACCATCCCGGTACGACGGGGGATAAGGGACCGAGATGAAACTAAAGCTGAACCAGCTTGACGTACTGCTGGAGGTCGCCGCGCAAGGCAGCCTCAGTAAAGCCGCCCGCACGCTGCATCTGACGCAGCCCGCCATCAGCAAAACCATTCAGGAGATAGAGGCTGAGATCGGCATGCCTATTCTGGAGCGCACCTCGCGCGGCGCCACGCTGAATGCGTATGGCCAGGTGCTGCTGCGCCATGCGCGCGACATCGATCACTCGTTGAGCCAGGCGCGTGAGGAGATCGACAGCCTGCTGGGCAAGTCGATGAGTCAGCTGCGTATCGGCTTTACCTCCGCCGCCGCCTGGGGCCCGTTTACCACCACCATGCTGCGCTTTCAGCAGCGCCTGCCGGGGGTAAAACTCATTGCGATGGAGGCCCGCACGCATCAGCTCTACGAGGCGCTGGAAAATAATCGCATCGACCTGGCGGTTATCTCCGCTACGGCCGGCATGGGGACCGCGCCGATGTACCATGAAAACCTGTACGCCTTGAGCAACACCATTATTGCCGCAGAGGATCATCCGGTGACGCACCGCGTCTCTTTGCGTAACCTGCTGGATTACCACTGGCTGGACTGGGACGAGCCTGGGGAGCATTCGATCCTGGCGCAGGTATTTCGCCGCTATTACCTCCCTTTGCCTTCCCGCATTACCCACTGCTCATCGCCCTGGATAATGGCGCGCATGATGGCCGAAGCGCCGATGGTGAGCATGTGGACCTCCGTTCGCCTGCACTTTCCCGGCTATCAAGGTAGCCTGCGTCCGCTGGCGTTGAAAGAGGCACTGCCGGCCACCAGCATCGGTATCCTTTGCCCAAATATCGGTCGCCTCTCCAGCGCGGGGCAGGCCTTTATCGAAATGCTGCGCGTAGAGAGCCGCGACTGGCTGCAGCAAAGCGAAGCGCACGAAATGGTAGTGCGCGACGACGCCGGCGATTAAGCGCGGCGAGGGACAATATCGTCCTGCTTCTTTATACAGGCTGCTCGCCGACGGCAGCGGCTTCGCCAGGTGCGAAGGCGGGGCAGGCAGGCATCAGCGCCGTAATGGCGCTAAGCTGCTCGCGCAGCAGCCGGTGCAGCTCGCGGATCGCCGGGGAGAACTGCTTGCGATGCGGGCAGATCAGGTTGAGCGGCGCCGCCTCGCCGGGCCGATCGGGCAGCAGAATTTCAAGCCGGCCAGCCAGCACGTCGGCGCTGACGTCGATCCAGGATTTATAGGCGATCCCCATGCCCGCCACCGCCCAGCGGCGCGCCACGTCCGCATCATCGCACAGCATGCGACTGCTTACCGTCAGCTGGCGTCTGACGCCGTTTTCAGGAAAGGACCATTTGTCGTAGACCTGCCCGTTGAGGCTATAGAGCAGGCAGTGATGGCGCAGCAAATCCTCCAGCTGCTGCGGCCTGCCGTGCTGTTGCAGGTAGGCGGGGGAGGCAGCCAGCACGCGGCGGTTATCTTCCGCCAGCGGCAGCGCGACATAGCTGCTGTTCTCCAGCACGCCATAGCGAATGGCCACATCCACCGGATCGCGGAAGACGTCGCTGACGTGGTCGGAGAGCGAGATGCGCAGCGACAGTTTAGGGTGTTGTTCGCAAAAGGCGGTGATGACCGGCAGCACAACGTTACGTCCGATGTCGGACGGGACGGCGATCTTCAGCTCGCCCTGCATGTTATCTTCGCTGCTCTGCAGCTGCTCGGCACCCGCCTGCAGCATGGCCAGCATCTCCTGGGCGTAGGGCAGCCAGGCTTCGCCGTCGGCCGTCAGGCGCAGGCTGCGGGTGGATCGTGCAAACAGCCGTCTGTTCAGGTCGCGCTCCAGCCGGTTGACCGCGGCGCTGACCTGACCGGGAAGAATATCGGCTTCGCGGGCCGCACGGGAGAAACTGCCCAGCGCGGCGGCGCGGACAAAGAGGGTGACATCTTCAAGACGTATCATGCAGGCTTCCCGGTTCAAAATTTGCCTGAGTCGCCGCTCGGGCGTTGCGCTAAACCTGTCAGGCGCGCTAACAGAGCCGACCAGGCCCGACGTTTTCAGCAGGCGGGCAGTTTTTGTAACAGAAACGGCGCCGGCGCGCTACAGACGGCAATCGCTGTTAACGGCTGCCTGCTGGCGCAGCGGCGGCGACGCAGGCAGGAGAAAGCCCCGCGGCGTCGCCGTCTGTTTTCTGCTGAACGCTGCGATAAATGGTGTTCTTCAGCCACGCCGTAGAGTTTTTTTTGCCGCTGCGCTTGTGGGAGTAGATTTTTACCGTAAAGCGGGGCACGGCAAAAGGCAGACGGAAAATTTTCACGCTGGCGAGCGTTTCCAGCCTGCGCGCCACGGAAGAGGGGATTGCCATCAGCAGCTCGCTCTCCGCGACGATAAAGGGGGAGCTGAGCATGGACGGCGTTTTCAGCGTGATGCGCCGCGCCAGACCGAGACGCGCCAGGTGTGTATCCAGCAGCCCTCTCTTTTCGTTCCACGGCGTCACCACCAGATGTCCGGCGGCGAGATACGCCTCCAGCGTCAGGCTGGTGCGCGCCGCATGGCTGAGCACCACAAATTCATCGCTAAAGAGATCGATCTCCTCAAGATCCGGATGCCTGACCTCATCCGGCTCGCTGAAGCTCAGCGCCAGATCTACTTCCCCCGCCAGCAGCTCGTTCAGCGCCGGGTTATGAGGCAGATAGCAAAGCTCAAAGTCGATGCCCGGCGCCGTTTGCTGAATGCTGTTCATCAGTCCGGGAAAGACGCTGAACGCCGTATAGTCAGTGACCGCGATACGGAATGTCTCTTTGCTTGAGAGCGGATCGAACGGCTGCACCGGACTGAGATGCTGATTCAGGGCGCACAGGGCGTCGGCAATGTAGGGCGCCAGCTGACAGGCATAAACGCTGGGGCACATCTTATGCCCCTCGCGATAGAAGAGCGGATCCTGCAGGAAGTCGCGCAGTCGGGTCAGGGCGTGACTCAGCGCCGAGGTGCTCATAGCGAGTTCTGCAGCCGCAAGCCTGACGGATCGATGCCGGAAGACCGCATCGAAGATGGGCAACAGGTTCAGGTCGAGCCGCCGCAGCACATGATGCATGAAATTCACCTTTAATTGATTTTATTGCACTTAATTCATTGAACAATACCGATTATCCTTACCCCCATCAAACTGTTTGATTAGGGCTAAATTTATGCGTGTTACGATCCGGCAGGCCAGCCTCGAAGATACTGACGCCATTTATACTATGATCAACGGCTTATCTGTTTACCGTGAAGCACCGGAGGCAGCCGTTCCCGATATCGAAGAGGTGCGAAAATCGCTGTTTTCGTCTGAAACGACGGCGGAAGCCTATATTTGTGAGATTGACGGTATAATTGCTGGCTATTCAGTGATTTCAATGAGCTATTCCGCCTGGCTGGGCCGCTCCAGCCTCAATATGGAAGATCTCTATTTTACGCCTGACTATCGGGGACGCGGCGCGGGTAAGTCGATGCTGCAATATATCGCGCAGCTGGCGGTCAAACGGCAGTGCCACCGTATCGAGTGGAACGTGCTGGACTGGGATAAGTCCGCCAAAGAGTTTTACCACAGCATTGATGCGCTTCCCCTGAGCGAATGGGTGCGCTACCGGCTGGACGGCCCCGCCCTGGAGAAGTTTGCCGCGCGCGATATGCTCTGATTCTTTTCTCGCGCCCAGCGCACCTTAGTGTCTAAGTCCGCCAGCGCGATTGCGTTATTTTTAGCGCTCCTGCGTTGATATCCCGGACTCTGATATGACCGATCTCTTTTCTCTTCTTGCGACTGGCTCCGCACGCGCTATCGGCGCGGCTATTGCGGCGGGCGACATTACCTCTCTTGACGCGACCGAATGGTACCTGAACCGTATTGAGCAGCTTGATGGCGACATCAACTGCGTCAGAAGCCTCTCTCCACTTGCCCGCGAAGAGGCGAGGCGCGCGGACGCCGAGCGCGCAGCCGGACGCGTCAGAGGGCCGCTGCACGGCGTGCCTTATCTGGTGAAAGACAATATTTTCACCCTGGACGGCTGCTTTGCCTCCGCAGGCGCCCGCGCGCTGGCGACATTTCGTCCGCCCTTTGAGGCCAGTCTGGTGACGCGACTGCGTGAGGCGGGCGCCGTGCTGCTCGGCAAAACCAACCTGACGGAGTTTGCCGACTTCGTCTCTGAGATCATGCCCGCTGAATTCAGCGGCGCGGGCGGCGTGGTGCGCAATCCGCTCGGCCTGCAGTATGGACGCGGCCAGGGATCAAGCGTGGGATCGGCGGCGGCGGTGGCCGCCGGCTTTTGCGCCTTTGCCATCGGTTCGGAAACGCAAAACTCCCTGCAGGCTCCCGCCATCCACAGCTCGATCGCCAGCTTTAAGCCCACGCCAGGCCGCGTCAGCCGCTACGGCCTGATCCCGCTGGTTCCCAGCCAGGATTCGCCGGGACCGCTGACGCGCACCCTGGAGGATGCGCTAGTGGTGTATCAGGCGATAGCGGGCGCGGATATGCAGGATACGGCGACGCTGGCCGATTTTACCGAGGCCGCCGGCGACGGCGTATCGCTGCAGGGGCTGCGCATAGGCGTGCCGCGTCGCTTTATTGCCGACAGCGTAATGAGCGAGAGCCGCAGCGTGGTTTTTGATCATCTGCTGGAGAAGCTGGCGCAGGCGGGTGCCGCGATCGTCGATCCCTGCGATCTGCCTGCTGCGCAGCCGCTGCATGAGGTGCGCTCCTGCGTGTTCCGCAGTGAATTCGGTGCCAGCCTTAACGCTCTGCTGGAAAGGCTCGCGCCCTGTGGCATCACCTCGCTGCACCATCTTATCGCGTGGAACCGCGCGCATCCGGAAGCGATACCTTACGGGCAGTCGCTGCTTGAGGCGGCAGAGGCCGCGCCGGATATTCGCTCTGAGCAGTATCGACGCGATCGACGTACGGATATCGCGCTGAGCCGGGATGCCGGCATTGTGGCGGCGCTCAGGGCTGGCGGCGTCGACGTGCTTCTCTCGCCCGGGGCGGCGGCGGCGAAGTGCACCGGCAAAGCGGGCGCGCCCGTCGCCGCCATTCCTGCCGGGCAGGATGCGGACGGATTACCCTTTGGCGTTACCCTCTATTCCGCGCCCGGGCACGATCGCCTGGTGCTGCAGGCCGCCGCAGCGGTTGAGCGCGCCATCGGGAAACGGCTGGTGCCGAGGCTCGGCGGCCGCTGAAGCGCAAAAGAAAAGGGGCCGCCCGCAGGCCGCCCCTTTTATCTCTTTTCAGCACGGTTATTTGGTCAGGCGAGCGGTCATATGCACCTGGTTGCCTGCGTAGGCTTCCGTGATGCTGTAACCGGTGCCAGCCCGTTTAGCCTGAGCGGCGATCTGCGCTTCAGCGCCGTCCAGCGTAGAGGCTGTCGCGGTAACGGTCTGAGCAAAGCTGGCAGATGAAAGCAGGGCGAACAGGGTAACAGCAACGAAAGTTTTGATGGTTTTCATGGTCAATTCCTCAGCGTCTATTTTAAGTTGTAAGGCGTTCTGCCTCGATGGAATCAATAATATAGAGTTGGCTGAGAGGTGAAAATCCCTGTTCACTGCTGAAAGAAATCAAAAAATTTGATGAAAAAAAACGCGGCGGGAGGCCTTGAAAATTTTCTGGATAACTCTATAAATGTCACTGAACAGCGGTTCTCCCTGTTCCCCGATGAGCTTTTGAATGAACGACTAATTCAGGAGGTTATCACTATGGCTTCACGTAATTTTCCCGTCTTTCCTTTACTCAACGACGCGTTTTTTTCCGATCGCTTCAGCCGCATTGACCGACTCTTTAGCCAGCTTACGGGCGATACGCCTGTTGCCGTCACGCCTGCTTATAACCTCAGGCAGCTCGACGATGAGCGCTATGCGCTTACTCTCAGCGTGCCCGGCTGGAAAGAGAGCGAGCTGGAAATCGAGGTGGCGGGCGGCCGTTTGACGGTGACCGGCCGCAAAGAGGAGCGCGCGGAAAATGAGGCGAATGCAGGGAGCGATCGCAGCGATGGCGGCTGGCTACACCGCGGCATCAGCCGCACCGATTTCCGCCTGAGCTACAGCGTGCCGGAGCATATGAAAGTAACCGAGGCGAGACTGCAGGACGGCCTGCTCAGCGTTGGCCTGCATCTGGAGATCCCGGAAAGCGAAAAACCGCGCCGCATACCTATTGCGCACCATACAGCGGACGTGATTGAGCATCAGGCTTAATATCGGCCTGACCGTAACGGGGAGGGCGTCGGTTTCGGCGCCCTCACGCTATGCATCTAACTGGTAAGCAGGAGGTGTATCATGAACCGCATTATCGTACCGGCAGACAGGCAGCTTTACCCGTCAGTTGCGGATGAGAGCGTAATGGCGGTCAGGATGAAACTGGGCAATTCACGGTTACAGGTCAATTATCAGCGCGTGCCGGGCGGCATTATGCCCGTGGTTGCCGTTGATTTTTTCAATGAGAAAGGAAAGCTTTATACCCTGCACTACCATCTGCCGCCCGATACGCCGGAGCGGACCGATCGGCGCATTTCGCTGCTGATGCGGCTGATTGAAAAAGAGGCGGGCCAGGCGTCGGTGGCGGCAGCTTACTGACAGCGGCTCTGCACGTTTTTACCTGACAGCGAACAGGGGGAGAAGATGCTGACTGCCTTGCTGGTAAATGCGTCCTTTACGTCGACGCTTCTGGTCATGACGGCGTTCGCGCTGAAAGATATTGATAAGTGAGCGGGGTTCGGGCGCCGCTACATACCCGCCCTGCTTAACCGCAGGGCGGGTTTTCTCAGCGTGAAGCGCGCGATCAGAGGGCGTTCAGGAACGCCAGCAGATCGTCATTCAGCTGATTTGAGTGGGTGACCGCAAAACCGTGCGGTGCGTTATCGTAGACCTTCAGCTGCGCGCCTTCGATCATCGAAGCCGCCAGCTTGCCGGTGGTTTCAAACGGCACGACCTGGTCGTTGCTGCCGTGGATCACCAGCGCAGGCACGTCGATCTTCGCCATATCGGGACGGAAATCGGTCGCAGAGAATGCCTTAACGCACTCCAGCGTGCCTTTCAGCGACGCCAGCAGCGCGATGTTCAGGGTCTGCGTCAGTACGCCTTCAGAGACGGTCTGCCCGGCGTTGGTGCCATAGAAGGGCACCGCGAAGTCGCTGATAAACTGCGCGCGATCGTTGCGTAATCCAGCCAGAATGCCGTCAAACACCGATGGCTCCACGCCCTGCGGAAAGTCTTCCCTCTGCCCGAAGGCCGGAGTGACCGCGCCCAGCAGCACCAGACCGGCCACGCGCGCAGTGCCGTAGTTGCCGATGTAGCGCGTCACGTCGCCGCCGCCCATCGAGAAGCCCACCAGCGTAACCTCCTGCAGGTCGAGGCTGGTGATCAGGTCGTTGATATCTGACGCGAAGGTATCGTAGTCGTAGCCGGTCCACGGCTGATCGGAGCGGCCAAAGCCGCGGCGATCGAACGCGATAACGCGATAGCCGTTTTCCGCCAGGAAGTTCAGCTGGTTATCCCACATGTCAGCATCCAGCGGCCAGCCGTGGCTGAACAGAACGGGTTTGCCGTTGCCCCAGTCTTTAAAATAGATCTGCGTGCCGTCGGCGGTTTTAATCGTGCTCATGGTCTTTTCCTTGCGATGTTGAATGAAAAAAGGGGTTATTCAGGTGCAACCAGATAGCGTGCGACCGGTACCTGTTCGCCCTGGTGAAATGCATAAACGCGGTTCTCTATTTTCTTGTCGTTCATGGTGTAGCGCTCAAGCTGGCGCAGATGTTCCATCCAGGATCCCACCACAAAGGTTTCGACGAAGATGCCCGGCTGAAGAATATCTTCATAGACCGCCCAGTTAATGGCCCCACCGCGGCGGCGCACGCGCCTCATATCCTGCATGCACACCGTAAAGGCGTGGGCGTCCGACTGGCGGATCTGATACTCGTAGCTCACCCGCACCGGGCCACGATCGTGATGAATCTCCAGCACCGGTATCGGCTCGGCGATCTCGCTGACGTCGAGATTAAGGTCGGGGTCCTGATCGAGCCGCCAGCGCAGTACCGTCAGGCAGGCAAGCGCCATGCCCAGCGTGGCGACGCAGAGCGAGACCGCGATACCGTAGTGCGACGCCAGCTGCCCCCAGATAGCGCTGCCAACGGTCATTGAACCGAAGAAAACGGTGAGGTAGACCGCCAGCGCGCGTGCCTTAACCCAGCGGGCGGCGCTGCGCTGCGCGCCCAGATTGAGGGTAGAAAGCACGGCGATCCACGCGAAGCCGGTGAAGAACTCAAAAGCGTTCAGCAGCCAGATATGCCGGATAAAGGCGAGCGCCAGCATGGTGGCGGCGAACATCAGGCTCGCCAGCACCATCAGCCGATCGGGGTTAAAGCGCTTACGCAGCCGCGGCAGCAGCACCGCGCCGCTAATGGCCCCCACGCCGATAAAGGCGAGCATAATGCCGTAGCCGCCCGGCCCCAGTCCCAGCTCGCGTCGCGCCACCAGCGGCAGCAGCGCCCAGCCGGCGCTGCCGAACAGGAAGAAGGCGACGGTGCGTACCAGCACGTTGCGCAGCACCGGCGCGGCGTGCACGTAGCGCAGGCCGGCGCGCACCGCTGAGAAGAAGTGCTCCGGCGGCAGCCGCTGTACGCTCGGCACCTCTTTCCAGCGATAAAGCACCCATGCCACGCCGAGCACGGAGAGGGCGTTGAGCATAAAGACCACCCACGGCCCCGCGAACGAGAGGATCAGGCCGCCGAGCGCCGGACCGATGGCGCGGCTGATGTTGATGCCAAGCGAGTTCAGCGCGATAGCCGGGCCCAGCTCACTCTTGCTGACCAGATCCGGCACGATCGCCTAGAACGGCGGCGAGCTCATCGCTGCGCCGGTGCTCATCAGGAAAGCGGCAATCAGCAGCACCAGCGGCGTAACCTGTCCGGTGAAGGAGAGCACCGTCAGGCCAGCGGCGGCGATAAACACCCACAGCTGCGAGAAGAGCAGGTATTTTCGGCGATCGATAATATCGGCCAGCACGCCGGAGGGCAGCGCGAACAGGAACATCGGCAGGCTGCTCGCCGCCTGTACCAGCGCCACGCTGAGCGGATCGGCGCTCAGCGTCAGCATGGTCCAGTTCACGCCAACGTCGTTCATCCAGGAGCCGATGTTAGAGACGACCGTGGCGATCCACAGCATGCGGAACAGCGGCTGGCGCAGCGGCTGCCAGGGCGATGCGGCGGCGGGCGGCGTCGCGTCGGTCTGGGCGACGTCATGGATATCGTTAACCTGCGCCATAGCGAACCTCTCTGCGCGCGCCGGCGCCGAGGCGCCACTGGCCCGGGCCGGTAATCGCCAGGGTCGTAAAGATAATCAGCAGCAGCCAGCCAAACTGGCCTTCGGCAATGCTCCAGTCGGGATGAACAAACAGCATCGCCACCAGCAGCACGCCGATAATCGGCAGGCAGGCGATGCGGGTAAACAGGCCGAGCAGAATGAAGAGTGGGCAGATGACCTCGGCGACTATCGCCGGCAGCAGGCTCATCCAGGGACCGAGGCCGAAAGGATCCTCGATGCGCGTCAGTTCTTCGCTGAAGTGAAACACCTTCGGCAGGCCGTGCACGTAGAGCAGCAGCAGGCAGCCGGTGAGGCGCAGGAAGAACAGCCCCGCGTTAATACGGGGCGGCTGAGAGACGATCGTCTTCATGATGATCAGAACGCGAAGCAGCTGCAGCCGAGCGCGCCCCAGAAGGCGTTCTCCTCGGACACCGGCAGGCTGGCACCGCGCGCGATATCATGCGAGTGGCTGTGCACGCCGCACGGGCCGCTGCACTGATGCGGCATCTGCTGCATCCCGACGCGGGTGGCGGCGGTCGGCGGCGCGCTGCGGTAGTGACCCGGCACCTTGACCACCGGCGACCACTCAGGCAGAACCGGAATCGACGGCGGCGCTTCGCTGCTGAAGGATCCGGCAGCATAAACGATATTGCCGTCCACCAGGGTCAGCACCGATTCGATGCCTTTGATCTCCTCTTCCGGCACGCTGAAGTAGTCTTTGCTCAGCACCACCATATCCGCCAGCTGGCCCGCTTTGATCTCTCCCTTTTTGCCCTGTTCGCTGGAGAACCAGGCGCTGCCCTGCGTCCACAGCATCAGCGCGGTGTCGCGATCGAGGCGCGCGTTGACGTCATACATCTGCATGCCGCCGACGGTGCGGCCGGAGACCAGCCAGTAAAGCGCGGTCCAGGGGTTATAGCTGGCGACGCGCGTGGCGTCGGTGCCCAGGCCAACCGGCACGCCGGCCTCCAGCATGCGCGCGACCGGCGGCGTATGGCGCGTCGCTTCGATGCCGTAGCGCTCGGCGAAGTATTCCCCCTGGAACGCCATGCGGTGCTGCACCGCGATGCCGCCGCCCAGCGCTTTGATGCGGTCGATATTGCGCTGGGTCACGGTTTCCGCGTGGTCAAAGAACCAGTGCAGACCGTTAAAGGGGATGTCGCGGTTCACCTTTTCAAATACGTCGAGCATGCGGCCGATCGATTCGTCGTAGGTGGCGTGCAGGCGGAACGGCCAGCGGTGTTCCACCAGGTGACGCACCACGCGCTCCAGCTCATCTTCCATGCCCGGCGCCAGATCGGGACGCGGCTCAAGGAAATCCTCGAAGTCGGCGGCGGAGAAGACCAGCATTTCGCCAGCGCCGTTGTGGCGGAAGTAGTCGCTGCCCTGGCCCGGAGTCAGCATATCGGTCCACTTTTCAAAATCTTCCAGCTCATGTCCCGGACGCTGGGTAAAGAGGTTATAGGCGATGCGGATCGTCATCTGCTTCTTCGCATGCAGCTCGGCGATCACTTCATAATCTTCCGGGTAGTTCTGGAAGCCGCCGCCCGCGTCAATGGCGCTGGTGAGGCCGAGACGGTTCAGCTCGCGCATAAACTGGCGGGTGGAGTTGACCTGCTGCTCCAGCGGTAGCCTGGGGCCTTTCGCCAGCGTGGCGTAGAGGATCATGGCGTTAGGACGCGCGATCAGCATGCCGGTCGGGTTGCCGTTGCTGTCGCGCTGGATCTCACCGCCCGGCGGGTTGGGGGTATCTTTGGTGTAGCCCACAACCTTGAGCGCGGCGCGGTTGAGCAGGGCGCGGTCGTAGAGGTGCAGCACGAATACCGGCGTGTCCGGCGCGGCTTCGTTGATCTCGTCCAGCGTCGGCATACGGCGTTCGGCGAACTGAAACTCGGTCCAGCCGCCTACCACGCGCACCCACTGCGGCGACGGCGTGCGCAGCGCCTGCTCTTTCAGCATGCGCAGCGCGTCGGCGACCGACGGCACGCCTTCCCAGCGCAGCTCCAGGTTGTAGTTCAGGCCGCCGCGGATCAGATGCAGGTGGGAGTCGTTGAGGCCGGGAATGGCGGTATGTCCCTTCAGGTCGATAACTTTGGTGCCTTCGCAGTGGTGCTGCATCACTTCAGCCAGGCTGCCTACTTCCAGAAATTTTCCGTCGCGAATGGCGACGGCATCCGCGATCGGGTTGCCGCGATCGACGGTATGAAATCGGCCATTGGTGAGAATGATGTCGGCTTTACCAAGGGTAACCATAGAATCTCCTGAATTAAGGTGTCCGGCGCGGCGCGGTTGGCCGCAGACAGAGCATTGTCCTGCGGTGAGCGCAGGCTACTGGGATGGCGGGATTATGATCGGGAGGTCTGGAAAGCGTCTAGTTATACAAAGGGATAGGTATACCCTGGTATAGGTATACGTTCGTATAGTTATACCTAAAGATAATAGTTTGATTAAAAAAAGCTTCCTACACTGCGCTCAGACAGTGACCCACCGGTGCAGCGACGCAACGGCATCGGATTAGCAGGGCGGCTGTCCCTTTACGCCGTTACCTTTTCCACGGTACTTAGCAATATAACCTCAATGGGCAAAGACATGACCAATCGCAAACTTGAAGTACTGACGCCGCAAAACTGCCAGATCATCTTTATCGACCAGCAGCCGCAGATGGCGTTTGGCGTTCAGTCAATCGATCGCCAGGTGCTGAAAAACAACGTTGTGGCGCTGGCAAAAGCGGCGAAAGTCTTCAACATTCCGACCGTACTGACCACCGTTGAGACAGAAAGCTTCTCTGGCAACACCTTTCCGGAGCTGCTGGACGTGTTCCCCGGCCAGGACATTCTTGAGCGTACCTCGATGAACTCCTGGGACGATCAGAAGGTGCGTGACGCGCTGGCGGCGAACGGTAAGAAAAAAGTGGTGGTTTCAGGCCTGTGGACCGAAGTGTGCAACAACACCTTCGCGCTGTGCGCCATGCTGGAAGGCGATTACGAGATCTATATGGTGGCCGACGCGTCAGGCGGCACCACCAAAGAAGCGCACGACTATGCGATGCAGCGCATGATTCAGGCGGGCGTGATCCCGGTAACCTGGCAGCAGGTGATGCTGGAGTGGCAGCGCGACTGGGCGCATAAAGAGACCTACAACGCCGTTATGGACATCGCGAAAGAGCATTCAGGCGCCTACGGCATCGGGGTGGATTACGCCTATACCATGGTTCATAAAGCGCCTTCTCGTCAGAAGAGCGAACACCGTACGCTGGCGCCGGTTCCTGCGAACGTTCGTTAATCTGTCCGGCCGGTCGGCTCTTTACCGGGCCGGCCAGCCTCGCGCAAAAGGAGGACCCGTGAGTCCTTTATTGATCTCTCTGGGCGCGGGCGTACTGATCGGTCTGGTTTACGCGCTGCTTAAGGTCCAGTCTCCGGCACCCCCGGCCGTCGCGCTGGTGGGACTGCTCGGCATGATCGTCGGCAGCACGCTGGGCGGTCAGCTGTTTCACCGCGACGCCGCGCAGGTGCAGGTGCCGGGGCAGACGCAGTCGGTCGCCGACCCGCGCCCGGCTTCTCATCCATCCATCGCCAACCACGCAGGCTGACCATGCTAAAAACCTATTCTGTTTCGCTGGCGGTCGGCATTCTGGCCGGCTTGATCTACGCCGCGCTCGGCGTGAATTCACCCGCACCGCCGATTATCGCGCTGCTCGGCCTGTTCGGCATGCAGGTGGGCGAACATCTCATTCCGCTGGTGAAAAGCGTGATTAAGCGTGAGCGGGTAAACCTGCGCTGGTTTCGCCATGAGTATCACCATAAAATCGGTGACACCCCCCCGCCCTCAGGTGACAAAGCCTCCTAAGGAAGCGCCTCTCGCAGGCCTGAGTTTCATTTAAGGAAAACAGCATGCAGCTGTCGCAGCGCATTGTCGTCGTCGATGATGAACGTTCTGTCCGCAGTGGGCTTACCAACCTGCTCCAGTCTGAAGGTTACCTTACCCAGGCTTTCGAGTCGGCAGAATCTCTTCTCTGTGATGAAGCAGCGATGGCGAATGCCGCGCTTTTTATCATTGATGTGCAACTGAAAGGCATGAATGGTTTCGAGCTTTTCATCAATCTTACCCGGCGGCTGATCAACCCGCCGGGCATCATCATTTCCGGCAATGGAGATGACAATATGCTGCGGTATGCCATTAATCTTGGCGCCGTCGCCTTTTTGCCAAAGCCTATCGAAATTGATACGTTGTTCGAACATATCCGTCAGGAATTCTCCTCAAGGGCTGCCCGCCAATGAGCACAAATCCCCAGGCGTTAGAGACAGCAGAAGACGATCGCATCGCGCTGTCAGACGATATCTCGTTTAGTCCCCTGGCGCAGGAGGGCAATATCGACTGGCTTCTCTGCCGACATGGGGTCACCGGCGAAACCTTCGTGCTGGCGACCGCAGGCAATGAAGAGTCGATTTTCCAGGTCACGCAGCTGCTGCAAAATGAGTATGCGCTGCGCGCCCGGCTGGCTGATAGCTGGGCGCTCAGGCCCCTGAGCCATACCCTCTATCAGGGCCGTTACGCCCTGATTTACCGACCCTTTAACTACCGTACGCTGGCGGACATTCTCTGTATGCCGCCCGGCGGCATTCCGGAATTTCTCGCCAGCGCCGCCATGCTTTGCAGCACCCTGAGCATGATGCATCAGCAGGGGCTGGTACACGGCGATATTAAACCGGCGAATTTTGTTTACGCCGATGACGGGCGTATTCTGCTGGGCGGTTTCGGCCTGTCGTCGGTCGACAGCGATCTCCTTCAGCAGCCTCGTCTGCCGGTCGCGGGCGGTACGCTCGCCTATATGTCGCCCGAGCATACCTCCCGTTCGTCGCATCCCGTCAGCCGCGTAAGCGATCTGTACAGCCTGGGCATCGTGCTCTACGAGCTGCTGACCGGCAGGCTGCCCTACGGCAGCGCCGAAGGCGGACAGGCAGAGTGGGTTCACCACCATATCGCGTCAGAAGCGCTGCCGCCGCATCTGATCCGTCAGGAGATCCCGGTTATTCTCTCCTCTGTTATTCTGCGGCTGCTGGCGAAATCGCCCGAATACCGTTACCAGACGGCGGAAGGCGTGCTGGCCGATCTGCGGCGCTGCGCGTCGACCCTGATGCCGGACGGCAGAATTGATGCTTTTGCCCTCGGCATGCAGGATTCGCAGGCCACCAGTTTGTCGGCTGACGCGCTCTGCTCCGATCATCCTCAGGCGACCGACATTCTGGCGGCGTTCGACGAGGTCAGCAAAAGCGGCAGGCACAGTCTGGTGGCGATCGGCGGCGTGCCGGGCGCGGGTAAATCGTCGCTGATCGCCTCGGCGATCAAGCTGCTGCGCAATAAAAAAGCGCTGATGACGGTGGTGAAGGCGGATCGCCATTCTCCCGTGCTGCCCTACGCGGTTTTTACCGCCGCCTTCAGAACGCTGACGCTGCATGTGCTCGGGCTGCCCACCGAAGAGATGGCGCGCTGGAAATCACATATCGCCTGCCTGCTGGGCGAGTATGCCGGCCTGGCCGTCAATCTGGTGCCGGAACTGGGGATCCTGCTCAACCAGAAGGCAGCAGTGCATGCCCAAACGCACTCGCTGGATGCCCGAAATCGCTTTAACCTGGCGGCCTGTAACCTGGTAAAAGCCTTTACCGCGCCCGGCCGTCCGCTGGTTATTCTCATCGACGATGTGCACTGGGCCGATCGCGCCACGCTGCTGCTGCTGCAAAACCTGCTGACGCTGAGCGAAGAGATCCCGCTGCTGCTGGTGATCGCCCATCGCGACAGCGTTTCGCTGCCCTGTCCGACAATTAACGACAGCCTGCAGCGCATCCGCGCCTGCGCCGCCCGCATCACCGATATCACCCCTGAGCCCTTTTCAGAGAAAAAAATTGCGCACTGGCTGGCGGGGCTGTTCCATACCCGCAGCGGTGAAACGGCGGAGCTGGCGCAGGTTATTCACGAAAAAACCGCCGGCAATCCGCTCGCCACCCACGACTTTTTTCGGCAGGCGCTGCGCGACGGTTTGATCAGGCACACCGCGCCCTTCCGCTGGGCCTATGATGCCCAGGCCCTTAAAAGCTGCCACTATGCGGCGAACGTTGCCGCCAGCGTTCTGCAGCATCTGGCCACGCTGCCGCTGCCGACCCGTCATCTGCTGGGCAAGTTCGCCACGCTGGGCAGCGCAGGTGAGCTGGGGGTGATGAGCCACATCCTCGGGAAGCCCGAAGCGGAAATTGAGCGAACGCTGCTGCCGGCGGCGGCGGCGAAGCTGATCGCGCTGAACGGCAGCGAATACGCCTTTATGCATGACAGCATGCATGAGGCGGCGCTCGACCTGCTGGAGCCAGCCGACAAAGATGCCTTCCATTACCGGGCCGCGCTGCACTATATGCATCAGGCGTCCCTTGACGTGACCAATGCCGTGCTGTTCAGGGCCGCTCATCATCTGCTGTCGATCCGCAACGGCGGGCTGCTGGCGCATGACGCGCAAACCTTTTGCCGGCTGATGCTGAAGGCGAGCCGGCGGGCGAAAGATACCGGCGACTATGTGTCGGCGCTGCGTTATCTGCAGACCGCCCGACTCCTGAATAACGGCGTAGAGGACGACGACCAGAGCGAGTTCCTGCTGGAAGAGGCGGAGTGCGAATTCCTCAACGGCAACCTTTCGATGGCGCTGGCGCTGTGCTCGGAGATCGTCGCCTCGCCCGGTGAGGTGACGGAGAAAGCCGAAGCGGCCTGTTTGATCGCCGAAATTCACATGCGTCAGTCAGACAGCAAGCTGGCGCTGGAAACCGCTCTCGCCTGGCTGGCGGTATTCGGCATTCAGCTAAACCGCTACCCGGAGAGCGAGGAGTGCGATGCGGCGCGTAACCTGCTGAAAGAGGCGGTTGGCAAAAATCCCTACGCCCGGTTCCGCGCGCTGCCGCTGCTCAACTGTAAAAAAACTGAATCGATCATGAACCTGATGGCCAGCGCCAGTACCTTCGCCGCCTTCAGTAATCCGCGCCTGCACTTTATGATCCTGTGCAAGCTGCTTCATTTGTCGATGGAGCACGGCCTGAGCGGCGCGTCGACCCTGGCGCTCTCCTGGTATGGCGTGGTATGCGGCGACCAGTATGATGAGTACAGCCGGGGCTTCGCCAGCACGCTGCTGGCGCGCGAGCTGGTTTATAAGCACGACTTTGTCAGCTTTAAGGCGCGTACGCTGCTTCCGCTCGATCAGGTCAGCGTCTGGACGATGCCGCTGACCTATGCCATCGAGCGCGCGAAAGCCACCTTTGACGTGGGCGTTGAAACCGGTGACCGGACCTCGGCCTGTCTGGCGCTGCGCCATATCGTTATGAACTATCTCGCCCGCGGCGATCATCTGGAAGCGGTGCATACCTCTATCACGCGCGGTATGCTGTTTGTGCGCAAGGCGCAGTACCACGATGTCGAGATGATTCTGAGCATGCAGCTGGACTATGTGCTCTTCCTGCGCAAGCCGCGCGGGAGCGAATTCTCAGGCCAGGATTTTCTGCCGCCGGTGCTGGATGCGATCGGGCCAGAACAGGCCGTGGAGCCGATGTATCTGATTCAGTTCTGGTCACGGCTCTATAAAGGGATGGCGCACTTTTTCGCGGCGGAATATAGCTGCGCGACGCACTACTTTGCCGACGCGGCGCCCTTTACCGACCATATCCCCGGCCACGTGCATATGCTGGATTTCCACCTTTACAGCGCGCTGGCGCTTACCGTGCCGCTCACGCCAGGCCCGATCGACGACCAGCTACGGCAGCAGCTGCAGCATCATCTCGACAAGATCGTTACCTGGGCGAACGAAAATACTCAAACCTTCTCCGACAAAGAGGCGCTGCTGCGCGCTGAGCTGCTGCGCCTTGACGGAGAGGCCGCGCTGGCCGCCGAACAGTTTGAACGCGCCATTACCCTGTCGCGCGAAGGGCAGTTCCATCATATTAACGGGCTGGCGTGCGAGCTGGCGGCGCGTATGGCCTATGCGCGCAATATGACGTTCGCGGGGGACGCCTATATCAAGGGCGCGATATCCGCCTGGGATCGCTGGGGGGCGGGCGCGAAGGTGCGCCAGCTGGAAATGCTCTATCCCTCTCTTGCCGGGCATCATACGCAAACGGCCCTGAGCACCGTCTCCTTTGAGCAAAGCGCGCTGATTAGCGATCTGCAGAGCATGGTCACCGTGATGCGCGCGCTCACCGAAGAGATCAATCTGGATCGGCTTATTCATATTCTGATGATGATGCTGGTGGAGCGGGCGGGGGCGCAGCACTGCATGTTGATCCGTCTGACCGACGGCAATATCCCGGAAATCCAGGCGCGCGCCTCTACCACCGTTGAGGGGGTGAAGGTGCGCATCGTGCGCGAGCTGCCAACCGCGACCGATCTGCCGCTTTCGGTCTTATCGGCGGTGATCCGCACCGGGCAGGAGATCCGCACCGGCAAGCCGGAGGTGTTCAGCCCCTTCAGCCAGGATAACTATCTGGTGGCGTCCGGCGCGGCGGTGATGTGCGTGCCGATGTTCCGGCAGGCGCAAATGGTTGGCGTGCTCTATCTGGAAAACCGGCTGATGCCCGACGTCTTTACCGCCGATCATTCGAGGATTGTGTCGATGCTCGGGGCGCAGGCCGCCGTTTCCCTCGAAACCGCGCGCCTCTATGCGGAACTGGTCGACGAGAACAACCAGCGCCGTAAAATTGAAAAGCAGCTGCGCGCCAGCCAGACCTCGCTGATGCTGGGAGAAAAAATAAGCCATACCGGCACCTGGCACTGGCATCTGGAGCCTGACATTCAGTATATCTCCGACGAATATAAGCGCATCATGGGGCTGCCGGAGACCCAGACCACCACCTCGATGGCGGAGTTCCAGAGCCGCGTGCATCCAGACGACATCGTCTCGCTGCGCGAGCTGATTGAAAACAGCGTTGAGAAGGGCGTGGTGATGCAGGCGGAGTTTCGCATTATCCGCGACGACGGCGAATGCCGCTATATCAAGGGCATCGGCGAGCCGAACGATAACTGGCCTGAAGTGAAGGAGTATTTTGGCACCCTGACAGATATTACCACGCAGCGTCAGTCTGAAGATGCGGTCAGGATCGCTCAGGCGGAGCTGGCCCGCGTCGCGCGCGCCACCACGGTTGGCCAGCTGACCTCCTCCATCGCTCATGAGATCAACCAGCCGCTGATGTCGATTGTGGCCAACGCCGGCGCCGGTCTCAGATGGCTGAAGCGTGAACCGGTGCAGCTCGACAACGCCAGCCAGAGTATTGAAGAGATCATCCGCGAAGGCCGCCGTGCGGGAGATATTATTCGCGGTCTGCAGGCGCTGACCCGTAACCGGGTGGCGGAGTTCGCTTCGGCAAAGCTGCATCATATTGCGCGGGATATCTTAAGCCTGTCGCGCCTTGAGCTGGAGCGGCGGTTCGTCTCGCTTGAGCTGGATCTGGCCGCTGAGAATGACGCAGTTTTTTGTGAAAGCGTTCAGATTCAGCAGGTTCTGCTCAACCTGGTTATCAATGCAATCGAAGCGATGGCGGATAATCCCGGTATGCGCATCCTGCGCATTTCCTCTTCTCATCCCCGGCAGAACCTGATTCGTATCGCAGTGGCCGACAATGGATCGGGCCTTTCCGAGGCGGTGATCGGCAAAGTGTTTGAATCCTTTTACACCACCAAAGCCGAGGGCATGGGAATGGGGCTGACCATCAGTAACGAAATCATCAGGCGTCACGGCGGCGAGCTGCAGGCGGAGAACCGCCCGGAAGGGGGATGTCTGTTCTGGTTTACGCTGCCGGTAGAGCAGCCGGCCGCGCCGTGAAATCGCGCCCCCCGTGCCGGGCGGGCGCGACAGGCCGCGTGCCGCTCAGAAAGGCAGGGCGCGGTTAGTTTTCGTTCAGGATCGCCAGCTTTTCCGCCGCCCTGACGAGATCCGATACGGTGCGAACCGCCATTTTTTCCATCACCCTGCGTTTATGCACCTTCGCCGTAATTTCGCTGATGCCCATCTCCGCGGCAATCTGCTTGTTGAGCAGGCCGCGCACAGCGTACTGCATCAGCTCTTTCTCGCGCGGCGTCAGCGACGCGTAGCGCGCGGTGATGGCGCGTTTTTCCTGCGACGCCGCGGCGCTTTTTTCCGACAGCGCCAGCGCTTCCGCTACCACTTTCAGCAATTCGTCCGGCATCACGGGTTTGGTGAGAAACTCAAAAGCGCCCGCCTTCATCGCCCTGACGGTAATCGGGATGGTGCCATAACCGGTGAGAAAGATGGTGGGAATGGAAAAACCGCGCTCTGTCAGGTGAAGGGATACGTCGAAACCGTCAAGCCCCGGCATATTGAGATCGACGATCAGGCAACTGGGCGTCAGGTAATCGGTCTGGTTAAGAAAGTCAGACGGAGAAAGAAACGTTGAAACCCGATACCCTTCGGAACCGAGCAGATTCTGCAGCGCGCCGATGACCGATTCTTCATCATCAACAATATAAATTGTTTTATCCATAAATACTCATTTGTCTTTTACGCGTTCTGATTTTGCAGGCGATTCAATATAGCCCGAAATAAGCGCTATTGAAATCAGCAATTGTTATACGTAAAGCCGTCTGTTTATCGCCGCTCTTTATTTCATTTTGGTACGGTTAGCATAGTCGTCTATATATCAGCCCGTTTAATCCAGACTGCGGCAGCGATATAGCGGCGCCTTTACAGACTTTTCCTGTTGCAGATCGGCTTTGTGAGAACGGGCGATTTATTCCGCCGGTCTGGCGCGTCGCCTCATGGCGATCAAAAACAGCGCAATAAGTGCCAGCACCAGAAAGTTTTTAAGATAATTCACAGGGGCTTCCTCCGTTATCGTTCGCAGTTGCGGGCCACATAGATATGAATGTATTTTTCAGCCTCGCGGTGCGACGCGTCAGAAAAGATATTACCCCTCTTGCGTAGTGGTTAACATCGGCACTTCCTGTTCGATTAAATCAAAAGAATTGAATAAGGGATAAACCGGTTGAGCAATCTTTCTGCTGGCGCGGCGAGTTCACTGTCGCTAAATCGACGTAAAGCAAAGGAAAAATGCTTTTTTTACTGGTCGAGCAGGGGGCCCGCTCAGAGAAAAATGCAGGGATTTTCCTCAGATGCAGGGTTTTATCGAGCTAACCGGGTTCACCGCCCCCTGTTTGTCTTGCAAGCGGGTTTGGCAATTATCTCCTGGTATAACTATCTGTTGGTATACCTATCCCTTTGTATAACTTTCTCTTCCAGGCGCGTCGCCTGATAATTATCACCCTGTGTTGAGGTTGTGAAAGGCCAGTGCTGTTTCGATAAGCGTGCCGGTTTTTTATCCAGGCTAAAGCTTTTGCCAGTAAACGCAGCGACGATAATGACAGCGAGAATAGTTTGCCCGGCAGTTAATCGTTAGCGTTAAGTTTAATCACTTATTCTTTCGCCGGCGCTGTTCAGGAAAGCGTGCAGAGAATTGCCGTTCTCCTTAAGAGGAATAGATGAACAAAAAATATCTGACGCTGGCGATTCCCTGCGTCTTTATGACCGCGCCCCTGTTTGCGGCGGAAATTTATCACCAGGCAGGTAATAAGCTCGATCTCTATGGGCTGGTCTCTGGTCTGCGCTATTTCAGCAACGATCAAAGTCAGGATGGCGATCGGTCTTATATGCGCGTCGGCTTTAAGGGAGAGACGCAAATTTCCGAACGGCTCACCGGCTACGGGCAGTGGCAGAGCCAGTTTAATACCAGCCAGCCGGAGAGCCAGGGCGATACCCTGTTTACCCGTCTTGGCTTTGCCGGCCTCAAGGCAGGTCGCTACGGCTCTTTCGACTATGGCCGCAGCACCGGCGTACTCTATGACGCGCTGAGCCAGACCGATATGGAGCCGGAGTTCGACGCGCAAACCTATAACACCGACCAGTTTATGTTTCGCCGCGGTAACAGCCTGGCGACTTACCGCAACAGCGATTTCTTCGGTCTGGTCGAGGATCTGGATTTTGCGCTGCAGTATCAGGGTAAAAACAGCGGCGGCGGCGAGCCTGGCGCCCGCGACCTGTTACGGCAGAACGGCGAAGGCTACGGCATGTCCGTTTCTTACGCCTTCGGCGACGGCTTTAAGGCGGTGGGCGCTTTCACAGGCTCCGACCGCACCGGCGCGCAAAACAGCCGCAGCGGCATTATGGGACGCGGCGATCGTGCTGAGGCTTACTCCGCGTCGCTTAAATATGATGCGCACAATCTTTACCTGGCCGTAATGGCTACCCGGGGCTACAACGCCTCCCGTTTCGGCAGCCGTACGGGGAGCAGCATCTATGGCTACGCCAACCAGTCGGACATTTTTGAGATGTTCGCGCAGTACACCTTTGATTCTGGCTGGGTGCCTTTCGTCGCCTATAACCAGGCCCGGGCGAAAGCGCTTGGCGCCGCAGGCAACGGCAGAACCTACGGCAGTCAGGACCTGGTGAAATTTATCGACTTCGGCGGCTCTTATCTGCTCAACCGGAACATGCTGGCCTACGTTGATTACAAGCTCAACCTGATTGACCGCAGCGATTTCTCTTCATCGGCGGGGGTGTCGACGGATGACATTCTCGCTACTGGCCTTGTGTATCAGTTCTGACGGCGCGGCCCGCTGTTTATCAGAACCTTAAGGAGACCTATGAGCCCCTCTCTGACATTCGTTACCCTGACCTGCAGCCTGCGCGCGGGTTCCTTTAATGCGGCTATCGCCGCCGCGCTGCCGGCGCTGGCGCCCGCAGGCGTCGTGTTTGAATCACTGGGCTCACCCGGCCTGTTCCCGCATTACAGTCGGGATACAGAGGCTGCAGGCTTTCCCGACGCGGTGCTGGCGATGGCCGACCGCATTCTGCAGGCTGACGGGCTGATTATTATCACCCCGGAATATAACCACTCTATTCCAGGGGTCCTGAAAAACGCGCTGGACTGGCTGTCGCGCGTTTCGCCGCAGCCCATCGCCGGTAAGCCGGTACTTATTCAGTCCGCCTCGCCAGGGCGGCTCGGCGGCGTGCGCGCGCAGATGCATCTGCGCCAGATCCTGGGCTATTTCGACGCCCGAATACTCAATAAACCTGAAGCGATAATTGGCGACGTAAGCGAAAAAGTTGCCGACGGAAAGCTGATCGATGAGGCCACCCGGCGCTTTCTTTCCCGTCAGCTCGCCGCGTTTACGGCATTCGCAAAGCCGTAAAAAAACGCAGCAGGTTCAGCGCTCGCTGGCGGGCAATACCGCAGCGCGGCTTCTGGCGTTCACTCTCTGCATAAGGTCTGACTATGTTACAAACGGCAGCGCTTCATTCTTCAGTGAAACCCCGGGGTTATCGTCAGAGCATTAACGGCGTTCTGCCCCGGTTTCATCTTGCAGTGAGTCAAAATCAGGTGGTGCTGAACCTGCTGATCCCCGCCGCGCGCGCGGAGCGAAAAGAGCGATGGATTATCGGCGGCCCGGGCGCAACATTAGGTTCGCGCGACCGCGCGGTGTTTGCGGTGATTCAGGATATAATCGGGTGGATGGAGATCAATCTGGCAGAGGCGCTCTCTGTAAAACGCATATGCGACAAGAGTGGCTACTCGATCTGGCACTTCCAGCGGAAGTTTGCCCAGCTCACCGGCCTGAATATCTATACCTATGTCCGCGTGCGCCGGGTAATCAACGCCAGCTGGACGCTGATGCATACCAACAGGCCGATTCTGGATATCGCCGTTGAGAATGGCTTTAACTGTCAGGCCTCTTTTACCCGCACGGTGAGAAATCTTACCGGCTATACGCCCGGGCAAATGCGCCGGGCGTTCAGTGAGGATGAGGAGCAGTGGCTGCGGGTGATTAAAAAACTTATTACGCCACTCTCACCCGACGCCTGATAAACGCAGGTCGATGGCGCCATCGACCTTTAACTTCAAATATCGTCTGACTCTCTGAGAGAAACGCTTATCTTTCGCCCACCGCGGCCGGATAGCGCGTCGCGCTCAGCGAACCGCGGCGGTCGAAACGACTCATCCCCAGCCACAGCAGCGCGGTTGCGAACCAGCCGATAATCCATGACACATCATTCCCTGCGAAAATCCAGGTCAGCGAGCCGTGGTGCAGCGGATTATCGATAAAGGGCAGCTGGATCAGCACGCCGGTAAAATAGGTAACGATGCCCAGCCAGTTCCAGCGGCCATAGCGGCCATCTGGCTGCGACAGCGCGGGAATGTCGATATGGCCTTTAGTGATAAGGTAGAAGTCGGTCAGGCTGATGGCGCTCCAGGGCACGAAAAAGGCCAGCAAAAACAGTAAAAAGTGGGTAAAGGATTTCAGAAAAGCGGGCTCGCTCACCAGCGCAATGCCGCAGGAGATCGCCACCATCAGCACCACGAAGCTAATTCGCCCGCGCTGGCTGAGGGAAGTTTGCCGGCTAAAGCCGGAAACAATGGTGGTCAGCGACATAAAGCTGCCGTAGGCGTTAAGCGTGGTAAAGGTAATCTTGCCGAAGCAGATGGCAAAATAGATCACCATCGCCATGGTGGCGCTGCTGCCTAAGCCAACGATATAGCCTACTTCATTGCCGGAAAAGGCGCTGCCCGCGATAGCCGCGACGATAACGCCCAGCATCATCGACGCCTGGGTACCTAAGACGGTGCCGAAAAACACGGCGCTGAATAGCCGTTTCGCCGAGACATCCTGCGGCAGATAGCGTGAATAGTCAGAAACGTAGGGGCAAAAGGCGATCTGCCATGACGAAGAGAGTGAAACGGCGAGTAAAAACGTTGAGAAGGTGAAGTGACGATTCTGCCAGAGCGGTGCTAAATCGTGGGTCGAGAGCAGCGTCACAAACAGATAGAAGAATGCCAGCACGCCGACAACGCTGGCAGCTTTACCCAGCTTGTGAATGACCCGATAACCCAGCACCGCAATCACGATAATAATCAGGCTAAACAGGATCATTCCGGCGGCGTTATTAATGTGCAGCAGCTTCGCCATCGCCTGACCGGCCAGCACCGTGCCGCTGGCGGAGAAGCCGATATACATAATGCACACCAGCACCAGCGGGATCACCGCGCCAAAGACCCCGAACTGAATGCGGCTGGTGATCATCTGCGGCAGACCCATTCGCGGCCCCTGCACGGCGTGCAGCGCCATCACCGCCGCGCCGATAATCTGCCCGACAAACAGGCCGACAATCGACCAGACAACATCGCCGCCCAGCACCACGGCGAGCGCGCCGGTAACGATAGCCGTAATTTGCAGATTGCCGCCGAACCATAATGTGAACTGGCTGAACGGATGTCCGTGACGTTCGCGGTGGGGAATAAAATCGATCGATCGGGTTTCAGAAAGCCGCTGACTCTCGCCGTCTGAACGCGCTGATGCAGGAAGTTCTGCTGACATAGTTTCCTCGCCAGGGTGAAGTGTTAATTAATATCTGCCCTTTATTAACCAATGCGCTGTTACATGTATATACATGTACGGATGTTGTCATGCCGCTGTAAAACTTACAAGGCGACGGGTCATTGGAAATTGTGATGGCACCGGCAAGGCTGGCATGACGAAAGAGAGAAAAGCGCGCGGGAATATGCTACATAAGCGCAGTCTGCCGCCGCGATAAAAACAGCGCGCGGAGAAGAACGGGCTAACCTGCAGGAAGCGCAGGATTTACCCGCAAGATTATTGTATAGTCCGCGCTTTTTGGAGGTTTCCCTTGCTTAACTCATCCACACGCCTGAACAAATACATCAGCGAGAGCGGTATTTGTTCACGCCGCGACGCCGATCGCTACATCGAACAGGGTAACGTGTTTATTAACGGCAAACGCGCCGCCGTCGGCGCGCAGGTCTTTCCGGGTGACAGCGTCAAGGTAAACGGCCAACTGATCGAGCCGCGCAGCGAAGAGGATCTGGTGCTGATCGCGCTGAATAAGCCGGTCGGCATCATCACCACCATGGAAGAGGGCGAGCGCGACAATATTCGCGACTTCGTTAACCACAGCGAGCGCATCTTTCCCATCGGCCGGCTGGATAAAGATTCTCAGGGGCTGATCTTCCTCACCAACAACGGCGATCTGGTTAACAAAATCCTGCGCGCGGGCAATAACCATGAGAAAGAGTATGTGGTGACCGTCGATAAGCCGATTACCGATGAGTTTATCGTCGGTATGGGCGCCGGGGTGCCGATGCTCGGCACGGTGACCAAAAAATGCAAAGTGGTTAAAGAGTCCGCGTTCGTGTTCCGCATAACGCTGGTGCAGGGCCTGAACCGTCAGATCCGCCGCATGTGTAAGCACTTTGGCTTTGAGGTGACGAAGCTGGAGCGCACGCGCATTATGAACGTTAACCTGAAGGGGATTCCGCTGGGCGAATGGCGCGATCTTACCGACGATGAACTGGCAGAGCTGTTTAAACTAATTGAAAACTCCTCTTCGGAAGAGAAGCCCGCGAAGAAAAAGCGTCCCGCGACCAGCAGCGCGGTGAAAAAGCCGGTCATCAGCAGCGCACCGAAGAAAAGCGACAAAGGCGACGATCGCGCGGGCAACCGCAAACGCTTTACCCAGCCGGGACGCAAAAAGAAAGGGCGCTAACGCCTGCATTATAGCGGCGGCCGCAGGAGGGCGAAGCGGGTTTATCCCCGCGCGCTCTGTCCCGGCGCGGGCAGCAGCCAGCTTTTGTCCGCGCTGCCCTGAGCGCGGGTTCAGGCTCTTCTCCTGCGGCTTACGCTGCTCATAACGCTATGCTGTTGATTAAAAAGCTCTTTAACGATTGCTGTTAATACATGATAAAGTAGACGCAAAAAAATCACTCTTACTTCTAGACGACCGGTCTAATAAAGGCTATTTTAAATTCATGAACAGAGTCGCTCACAAACAGCGAGAAGACATTCGCGAACATATCCTGGAGACCGGCCAGCGTATTATGGCCAGCAAAGGATATTCGGCTGTCGGTCTCAATGAAATTCTGATGGAAGCAGGCGTGCCGAAAGGCTCGTTCTATCACTACTTCGGTTCGAAAGACGCCTTTGGCGTCGCGATGCTGGAGCGTTACTTTGATGACTATCTGGCGAATATGGATGAGACGCTGGGGCAGCCCAACCGCACGATGCAGCAAAGGTTGATGCATTACTGGCAGCAGTGGCAGGAGACGCAATCTTTTCAGGACTGTCAGGGCAAATGCCTGGCCGTCAAGCTGGGTGCCGAGGTGGCCGATCTCTCTGAGGCGATGCGCCATACGCTGGAGAAGGGCACGGCCGGGATTGTGGCGCGCCTGACGGACGCCATCGAGGCGGGCGTAGCGGAAGGATCGCTGCGCACGGCAGAGAAGCCGGCCGTGGTGGCGGAAAGTCTTTACCAGCTCTGGCTCGGCGCCAGCGTCATGGTCAAGATCGTCCGCAACAAGCACCCTTTTGAGTCAGCGCTGCTTCTGACGCAGAAAATGCTTAACGCTGCCTCCTGAGGAGGCGGCAAAAAAGGTTGGCGACGACTTTTTTTATCTGCACAATCTAGACGACTGGTCTACTATTTAATTGTCACCTTCACTAAGCGGAGAACGGATATGAAAGTACTTATGGTTTTGACCTCACACGATCGGCTGGGCGATACCGGACGTAAAACCGGTTTCTGGCTGGAAGAGCTGGCCGCGCCTTACTACGCCTTTAAGGATGCCGGCGCCGACATTACGCTCGCCTCGCCGCAAGGTGGCAACCCGCCGCTGGATCCAAAAAGCAATGAGCCTGACTCCCAGACCGAGCTGACCCATCGCTTCGAGGCGGATGCAGAAGCCAAAGCGCAGCTGGCGTCGACGGTACGACTGGATAGCGTTTCTGCATCCGACTTCGACACGGTGTTCTACCCAGGCGGCCACGGCCCGTTATGGGATCTGGCGGAAGATCCGCACTCAATCGCCCTGATTGAAAACTTTATCGCGGCGGGAAAACCGGTTGCGCTGGTCTGTCATGCGCCCGGCGTGCTGCGCCATGTAAAAACCGCAGAGGGACGTCCGCTGGTCGAAGGCAAAAAAGTCACCGGCTTTGCTAACAGCGAAGAAGAGGGCGTCGGCCTGACCAGTATCGTGCCTTTTCTGGTGGAAGATGAGCTGATCGCCAAAGGCGGCCTCTACTCCAAAGGCGAAGACTGGGGCGCTTATGTCGTTCAGGACGGCCTGCTGATCACCGGACAGAACCCGGGGTCGTCAGCGGCTACGGCGGCGCAGCTGCTGAAACAGTTAGCGAAGTAGTTATTACTCGCCTGGGGGTGAAGTGCGCCTACAGCGAGACGACGGAAGGCGCGGGCAGCCGCGCCATTGACGCCTCACCGCAGGAGAGAGTCGAGACGTCATAAACAGAGGGAAGTGAATAACAGATTAGCCGCCGAAGCGAGCGGCGGCTGAGCATAAGGCGTCCGGCTGGCTTTAGTGATGGATGTGCTGCAGATCTTCTTCGGAGAGGCCTGTCACCTGCATTACTGAAGAGAGGTCCATTCCGTTTTCCAGCAAGTTACGGGCAATTTTCAGGCTGGCTTCGCGCTCGCCAAGCTGGCGGCCCTGAGCCAGACCCTGTTCCAGACCTTGTTCCAGTCCTATCTGCTCAAGCTGTTGTGCAAGGGTCATCAGTTTATCCCCACGCTGCGGCTTTAGTGGTGGATTTGCTGCAGATCTTCTTCGGAGAGGCCTGTCACCTGCATTACTGAAGAGACGTCCATTCCGTTTTTCAGCAAGTTACGGGCAATTTTCAGGCTGGCTTCGCGCTCGCCAAGCTGGCGGCCCTGAGCCAGACCCTGTTCCCGTCCCTGTTCCAGACCTTTTTCCAGACCTTGTTCCAGACCTTGTTCCAGTCCTTTTTTCAGGCCTATCTGCTCAAGCTGTTGTGCAAGGGTCATCAGTTTATCCTCATGCTGCGGCACGCGCTGTGCCAGTTCACGAATCATCGCCTTCGCGTCCGGCGTTTCGCCGGCCTGAAGCATATAGTTTACCAGCGCCATCACCTGCTGTCCGGTCATAAATTCCGTTAGCATCAGCGTGGCGAGCTGATCGAGCAGCCCCCTGAGATCGCGCTGGCGGATATGCTTCTGCAGCAGCGTCAGCGCCGCCATACTGCGGTGCTGCATAATTTCTTCATCCGGGATGACGGTAACATCCACCAGCGGAAAGTTTCCGCTGTAGAGCGCCGCGGCCCGCTCAGGCTCGCTAAAAGAATCGAGCCAGCTCATTGAATAAGGATAAGGGCTGCGCTTGCCCTGGTAAAAGAGCACCGGGATCACCAGCGGCAGCGTTTTATGCCCGGCGTCAAGATGACGCTGCATCGCCGCCACGGCATAGCGCATCAGCCGGAACGCCATATGCTTATCCGGCGTACTCTGGTGCTCAATCAGGACGTGTACATAGCCGTCGCCGCCGCTGGTTTTCAGCGAGTAAAGCACGTCGCTGTAGTAAGGGCGCAGATCATCCTCCACGAAACTGCCCGACTCCAGCTTCAGCGTTGAGAGATCGCAGATCGCCAGCAGCGCGGGCGGCAGATGCAGCGCCATAAAGTCGCGCGCCGTTTCGGGGTGGGAGAGAAAGGTTTTGAACACCGCGTCGTGCGGGGTCGGCGTACTGTTTTTGTGCATCCCGATGCGCCTCTTACCGTCTGAAATCTATTCAGCGGATAGTATCACAAGGTTCCCGCGCCTATCAGCAAGGCATGCAGGCGAGCCGGTGCAAAAATGGCCCCGGCGTAAAAATATTTTCTGACAGCGAAACTTTTCTGCAGCGGCTGGCGAACCTTTGATTACATCCTTCAGGCACCTCGCCTGATTGCCAATGGAGAAGAACGACATGCCGATGAAAAACAATCTGAAAACGCTGGCGGCCGCCACGCTGCTCGCCCTGAGCCTGCCCGTTACCTCGGCGTTCGCCGCGCTGCAGGCTGGCGACAAGGCGCCCGATTTTACACTCAACGCGGCGCTGGCCGGTAAGGCGACCACTTTCTCTCTGCAGCAGGCGCTTCAGAAAGGGCCGGTGGTACTCTATTTCTTCCCGGCGGCCTTCAGTGCGGGCTGCACGCTGGAGGCACACGACTTCGCCGAGGCAACCGACGAATTCAACAAGCAGGGCGCGACGGTAATTGGCGTAACCGCCGGCAATACCGATCAGATCGCTAAATTCTCGCAGCTTGAGTGTCGTGACAAATTCACCGTCGCGGCCGATCCCGACGCCAGAGTTGCGGCGGAATACAAAAGCACCATGGAATATAAAGGGAAAACCTTTTCCGATCGCACCTCTTACGTGATCGCGCCGGACGGCAAAATTTTGCTCAGCTATACCGATAAAAATCCGGAAACGCATATTCAGAAAGCGATGGATGCGGTGAAGAAATATCGTCAGGCCAATCCCGCCTGACCTCTATCCAGGTAAAACGATGATGCTGACAGCTATCGCCGCCGCTTTCCTCGGCGGCCTGATACTCAATCTTATGCCGTGCGTATTCCCGGTGATTTCGCTGAAGGCGCTGAGCCTGATCCGCCATCACGACAAACCGGCTCATGCCCGCGCCGAAGGGCTGGCGTTTTTGCTGGGTGTGGTCGTCACCATGCTGGCGCTGGTGGCGGTGCTGCTGCTGGCGCGGGCGGGCGGCGCCTCGGTCGGCTGGGGCTTTCAGCTGCAGTCGCCGCTAGTGATCGCGCTGCTGATTCTGGTGATGCTGGCGTCGGCGCTGAACCTCTTCGGCCTGTTTGAGATCGGCCTTTCGCTACAGAGGGCTGGCGAAATGGGCGGCGATCGCGGCGGCCTGGTGGGATCGGCGCTTACCGGCGCGCTGGCTATTATCGTGGCGACCCCCTGCAGCGCGCCCTTTATGGCGAGCGCCGTCGGCTATGCGCTGACGCAGCCACCTGCGGTTAGCCTGGTGATCTTTATCGCTCTGGCGCTCGGTTTTGCCGCGCCCTTTACCCTTATCTCCTTCTTCCCGGTGCTGGCGCGCGTGTTACCGGCCCCTGGCGCCTGGATGATCACCCTGAAACAGGGGCTGGCTTTTCCTATGCTCGGCGCCGTGGGCTGGCTGATATGGGTGCTGGAGCGTCAGGCGGGCTCAGCTGCGCTGGCGGCGATCCTCGTCTGCTGCCTGCTGCTCAGTTTTGCCGCCTGGTTATATGGCATGGCGCAAAAACGCCGTATGATGGGACGCCGCCACTGGGCGCTGCATCTGGCGACGGCAGTGTTCGTGCTGCTGCTGGTACCGCCGCTGATCAACCTGAGAAGCGCCGCGCCTGAAGAACCGGCAGCGCGCACCGTCGCGGCGGCGGCCGTCGCCTGGTCGCCGCAGAATGTCGATGCGATTAAAGGGCAGGGTAAACCGGTACTGGTGAATTTTACCGCCTCCTGGTGCATTACCTGCCAGGTTAACGATCGCACCTCTTTATCTACCCAGGCGGTGAAAGCGGCGATGGCGCGCACCGATACCATCTATATGGTCGCGGACTCCACGAAATATAATCCGGACGTCGAGCAGGCGCTTAGCGATTTTGGGCGTGGCGGGCTGCCGCTCTATGTGGTCTATCCAGCGAACGGCGGGAAACCGGTGGTGCTGCCGCAGGTGCTGACGCCGGGCATTGTTATTTCGGCGCTTGAACAGGCCGCTGAAAGCGGAAAGAAAACGTGAACGGGTGAATGATTGATTAACCTCTTAACCGGACGGACGGTGCAGCCTTTAAGCATGGGCGATGCCCGATACTGACGCACGCGCCCAGCACTGGCCCGCCTTGATGGCCCGCGCGCAGGCAGGCGACAAAGCCGCCTACAACCAGCTTCTGAAAGCGATGGTGCCTGCCATCCGCGCCATAGTGCGCAAAAAAATCGCCGATGACGTGCTGGTTGAAGATGTGATTCAGGAGACGCTGCTGGCGATACACCGGGTGCGTCACACCTACGATCCGCGCCGTCCCGTGCTGCCCTGGGTGGCGGCCATCGCCTCGGCCAGGGCGATTGACGCCCTGCGTCAGCGCGGCCGCCAGCATGAAGTTCAGGATGATGATGCCCTTCACCGCCAGACGGCGGAAACGAACGAGGCCGAGGCGGGCCAGGATGCGCTGAACGACTGTCTGGGCGCGCTGCCGGTGCGCCAGCGACAGATCGTTGAGTCCGTACATCTGCGCGAGCAGAGTCTGGCGCAGGCGGCGGCTGAGGCCAACCTTTCGCTTTCCGCGGTCAAGTCGCTTTTGCACCGCGCAATGCTCAACCTGCGTAAATATGGAAGGGGTAAGCATGAGAAATCATGACCAACTCATCGAACAGCTCAGCGCGTCGGCGCAGCCGGTCAGACGCGTCTGGCCGACAGCGTGGCGCGTGGCTGGCTGGATCGCGGCGGCGCTGCCCTGCGGCGCGCTTGGCAGCTGGGCGCTGCACAGCCGCTATACCGACTGGTCGCAGCCTGGCGCGCTGCTGGCGATAGCGGCCTTGCTGCTCTCGTTTATGCTGGGCGTCGGCGCTATCGCCAGCGCGTTTACCCTTAGCCTGGCGGGACGGAAGCCGCCGGCGCTGCGCTACCTGGTTTTGCCGGTGCTGGCCTGGCTGATGCTCAACCTGAGCAATATGACCGCCGCGCAGGCGCCGGCAGGGGCAGGGCGGCTGGGCGAAGGGATCCACTGCTATCTCTTTATGCTTGCAGCGGGCCTGCCGATGATAGTGATTTCTGTGTTTAGCCTCTATCGCACCCGCTCGCTTTTCCCGGCGAAAAGCCTGGCGCTGGCGGGATGCGGCATCGCCTTTATGTCGTCGATGCTGCTGTCGCTCTGCCACGAAACGCAGCTGCACAGGATCGATTTTTTAATGCACCTCGCGGCGGGCCTGACGCTCGTCGCGCTCACGGTGGTGACGGGACGCCGCTGGGTCCGTCTGGAGGGCGGCGCTCGCCACTGATGCTGGCCTCTCCCGCTCCCGTCACCGCGCCAGCGCGTAAATCGCGTCCAGGCTTTCCTTGAAGCGAGCCGGGTTATGGTGCGTCTCAATTCGCTGTACGGCGTTTGCCGAACGGGAGAGAAGAGCGTCCCGGTCCTTCAGAATGGCCCGCACGTGCCCTTTCAGCTGGGTCACAATTAAATGCCTCAGCGCCAGTTTCTCCTCGACTGACGTCACGGTGAGTTCAAACATTTCGTTCAGCGGGCAGACGATAGTCCAGCCGGCGGCATCCGGGTTAATTTCCGGCAGCGCGCGCACGTTAGTCGAGATAACAGGACAGCCGCACGCCTGCATCTCCAGCACGGAAAAGCCATAGGTATCCTGCCAGCTTGGCAGCAGCCCGACATGAGCGCGCTTAAATAATGCGATCATTTCGCTATTAGGCCGGGATTTAGCATGAGTAAAGAGAGGATGGCGCGCCAGTAATGCTTCAATTTCTCTGTAAAAGGAGGCGTCGTCCTGAAAGTTTCCGTGCGCGAAATTATACCTATTGTTAAGATCGCCTGTTATATTCACCTCAACGCTTTCAGCGTTAATTAATCCCTCTTCAGCCAGTTCGCTGAACGCGAGCACCACTTCGGCACCGCCTTTTCGATAAAATTCATTACCGACAAAGGTAAAAATCAGCTTTTTATCAGCCATCCTGCGCGGCCCGTCATAGAGTACCGGCTGCGGCGGATGCAGCTTATGCATTTTAGGGATGATGGCCGCCGCCTCAGCAGGAAAGGCTTCCAGCAGTTTTAGCTGAATCTGCCTTGCAGCTTCCGACATCGCCACGATTGCCACACACTGCGGCGCGGCGACCAGCTTAAGCGCTTTCCTGAGTTCGGGGTTGGCAAGCTTGGGTACGCCAGGCACCGGCAGAACGCGCGGCAGCTCAGTTTCAAAGGTGGCGACCCAGCGTTGTCGCGTCTGGGCGACCTCATTAAACAGATGAATAATTTGGGTATCGGCGGGCATAAGAAAACGGAAGGGCCAGAAGATAAACATCTTATTGGCGCGCGCAAGCTTCTGCCTTATTTTGTTGATATAAAGCCAGATATTTTTATAGCGAAAGTCAAGATAGGTATGCTGCTCGTTAACGATAATATTTCTTTTTTCCGGGTAGCCGCGCCCGCTCACTATTATCTTCATAGAACCCCCTGATGAAAAACCAGAAGCGGAGAAAGAGTGTCTGAAAAAGCGCTGAGGATAAATGATTATATAACCACGTCCTCTTTATTGTCGCTATGGCGCTAATTAATATAGGAATATTCTTTACATAATTTAATTTATCTAATATTTATTTCGCTGGCGTGACTTTATTGCTCTTTTTTCATTAATAAAGTCGCCAGCGTAATTTGTATTTTTTTGTTACACCGTGACGTTATTTATTACTTTTTACTTAACGTTAATTGATTAATTTAATGATTAACGCTTTTTATAGGTTGCGTTTGCGGCTCTGGAGAGCCGCCAACAGCTACCTTCGCGGCGCATCACGCTTTTACACACGACCCTGATTTCCGTGCCAGGATTAAACGCAGCGGGGGCTATGCCCGGTGAGCATTAACTTATCAACGAGGATGTTTATGACGCTGCGATCGCTTCAGGCGCTTTGTCTTGTGAACTTTTTTATGGCGGACGTGCGGGACGGATTAGGCCCTTTTTTAGGCATCTTTCTTACCGAACACCACTGGCAGGCGGATAACATCGGCTGGGTGATGTCTGCGGGCGGTCTGGCGGGACTGTTCGCGACTATTCCCGCCGGGCTGATAACGGATGCGACCCACTATAAGCGCCTGTTGCTGATTGCCGGCTCGCTGATTATTACCCTGTCGACGCTCCTGCTCTGGTATTTTCCCGATTCGTGGATGACGCTTTTTTCGCAGATCCTCACCGGACTCGCCGCGGCTTTTATCGCGCCCGTGCTGACCGGTATTACGCTTGGCCTGACCGGGCCGGACGGATTCAGTCGCCAGATGGGGCATAACGAAGCCTTTAACCACGGCGGAAACATGACGGCGGCGATTATCGCCGGGGTGTCCGTCGCCTGGTGGGGAACGGGCGCGGTCTTCGTTCTGATGACCGCCATGGCGTTCTGCGCGGCGCTTTCAGTGTTCGCTATCCGGCCGGGTGATATAGACCATCGCCTTGCCCGCGGGTTAGGCGACGGGGAAAGCCGGCTTGCCCTGCCCAGGCTGTCGGTCATTCTGCGCAATCCCGCCGTTATTATTACTGGCTTAACGCTGCTGCTGTTCCACCTCAGCAACGCCGCGCTGTTACCTATGCTGAGCATGCATGCCGCCGCCACCCATAGCGGGGAGATGCCGGCTGGCGTTTATGCTGCCGCCACCGTGGTGATTTCGCAGTGCGTGATGATCCCCGTCGCCTTATTTGCCGCCAGCCGCGCGCAAAAGTCGGGCTATTCATTCCTGATTACGGCGGCGCTGCTGGTACTGCCGCTGCGCGCCGCTATCGCTTCGGCCTACCCGGGCGTCTGGGGGATGATTCCGGTTCAGATACTGGACGGGCTGGCGGCCGGGCTGCTGGGCGTGGCGGTGCCGGGCTATATTGTCAACGTGCTGGCAGGAAGCGGACATACCAACGCGGGCCAGGGCACGATTATGCTTATGCAGGGCGTGGGCGCCTCGATGAGCCCGGCGCTTGCGGGCACCATTGCCGCGCGTTACTCCTACAGTACGGCGTTTGCCGCGCTGGGCGTTATCGCCCTGATCGCGCTGGCGATCTGGTGGGTGGGCGGCCGGTTCGAGCGAAGAAGCGGCAACGCGCAGCCAGAGAGCGGCAAATAATGCGAGCCTTTAAGGGAAACAAACAGTCACTGCCGGTACGCTACTGCAGGCACTGCAAAAAGCCGATGACCTGGCGTAAAAAATGGGAAAAGTGCTGGGATCAGGTGCAGTACTGCTCCGAGCGCTGTCGCCGGGAAGCAAAGCGCGGCGCGGGGGGGAAACAAGCGTGACATGAAAGATAACAGGGGCACTTTTAGCGCAGCATGCAGCGCTTCCTCAACGGCAGCACAACAGGCGTTGCTTTACCCGCTGCGGGCGTCGCATCACGACTATGCTCATCGGGCTGTTTGTCGGCAATGTGCTGTTAATTCTTATGAGGATAGCGTTCAGATGCATAAACTGTCGTGTTTAACGATCGCCCTGGGGCTGCTGATGTCAGTTGCCTCTCAGGCTGAGGCAAAAGGTTGTCTTGAAGGCGCAGCGGTCGGCGGAGCGGCCGGTCATATCAAGGATCATGCCGTCATCGGGGCGGCGGCGGGCTGCGCCGTAGGTCATCATATGGCCCATAAAAAAGCAAAAAAGGACGCGGAGAAGAAGCAACAGCAGACGCAGTAAGCGGGCTTTCAGGGCGGCGTGCGCGGCCCTGAATTCGGATGCTCAGGCGCGGGGCACTGCCCCGCGCCGTAAGCCATCAGGCGAACTAAATAAGGCGCGTGTTGCACCATGTAAGCCGGGCCACTTACTCTGCAGGTTGCCACATCCCAGCCTTGTACCCGGCGTTGACTCTCCTGCGAACAGCCTGCAATAACCCTAATCCCTCGTGCCGCCGCCAGTGATTTCTCTGGCCGCGTGCGCAAACCGACCGCCGCAGACCGACTACCACACTTCACTCCTCGACTTCAGGCGCTGCACGCGCGTCAACCGTCGAAGGCGGGACGCCCGGCGTTTTAACAAAGCGGATGCCGGGCAGCACGGCGATATCACCGTGCAGCTCGCCAGAGAAGGCAACTAACGCGCAGCAGACGCGGAGAGGCATTTGTTTACTCATCCGCGGATGTGAAAAATCACCCGTTCTGGACCATAAGTTACACAGACCGTCCTCCGAAAGCGGCCCTTATCTCTTACAAATTTTGCAGGAAGTGAAGGTTCAGAAAGCCAGAATCCTGCCTGAGCGCACCAGCATGTTTGAATAGCAGGCGAGCCGATATAAGGGGGTTCAGCTTCCTTGCGCCTGTTTTTTCGATGTAAAAAAACACCAAAAAACGCCTTTTTTCTAAGAAAATTCCACAGCTTTAAGATTTTTCAGAGAGGGGTTTATTTTTAACGTGCTTCCCGTAAATAAGGGTGTGGTGGAAAACTCTTATATTTTTTCTCTTGTATTTACACTGTTGCAACGAGGGATTTAATTCCCGTAGCGGCTAACTAAATTAATTACCCCTATGGGATCAGCATAAAACCAGCGCGTTTCTGTATAAAAATATTGTTTAAAATTTGTTTCATTTAACATTAAGCACACAGAACTACTTTTTTGCCTTTTCAGGGTTTTTTATCTTTAATTTTATGTAAAATTTGGTTGTTTATACCAAAGTCGAGATTATTTTCGATGCTTTATGGATGTGTCTTCTGTTTTTTTATGCTTTCCGTGTTTATAACCACATCCCTGATCAAACAGAGATGCCGTACTGAAATAAATATTATTAAATTCATTAGGTTATGCAGTCTTTTGGTATTTAAATACAAAATTTGACTCCTCCAGGAATTTTCTCTAAAAATGCACGCCGATTCGGATGGTTTATTAGCTAATTAATACGGGCAGGGGAGTGGCCTTATGGATGCTGCTTTCCACCACGTATTTTCACCAGGGAAGTTTAATGGCCGTCCGGGTGGTTACAGGAAAATAGTTTTTCTTCATATCAGGAATTTAAATAATGAAATTTTCAAAAGTTGCACTAGCAATCGGGTTAAGCATGGCTATGGTAAGTGGCTTTGCAAATGCTGGGGTTGATGATCCTACCGATTCTACCGATACAGGTAATACAACCGAAACTACCGCTGCCGCTGGTGGTCAGGGTCACGGTACCGTTCACTTTAAAGGTGAAATCATTGATGCACCGTGCTCCATTTCTCCTGAGACCGCTGACCAGACGGTTGACCTGGGTCAGATTGCATCCGCTCAGCTGGAAAACAAGGGTAAATCTACCCCGGTTCCGTTCACCATTGAACTGCAGAACTGCAAGATTGGTGAAGACCAGACAACGGTGACCGCCACCTGGAGTGGTACCGCTGACAGCCACAACAGCTCAGCGTGGGGTATTACCGGTTCTGCCAGCGGCGCATCCATCATGCTTCGTGATGCGTCTGAAAAAGACATCGTTCTGGGTCAGGAAACCTCTCCTACAACACTGGCTGCCGATAGCACCACTATTGCTATGTCTGCTTACCTGCAGGGCAACGGCGAGACTGTTGTGCCCGGTACCTTTACCGGTGTGGCTGACTTCGTAATGAACTACCAGTAATTCAGGTTTAGTTCTGAGGCAGGGGTGCTTCGCCCGGCGCAAGCCCCCTGTGTTAACGGAGAGGCGATGAAAAAATTCTATGTTCCTGTTTACCTTGCTCTTTTTGGAATGTCTTTTGCCACTTTTGGTGCAGGCCACGGGCACGGACGTGTGCAGATGCAGGGGAAAATTATCGATACAGCCTGTGCCATTTCTACTGGCGATGCTGTTCAGGGCGTTGATCTCCATAACTTCACTATTGATGAGCTTGTCACCAAAGGGCGTGGACCTGAGGTCATCCTCACTATCCATCTCGTGAATTGTGCTCTGAACGGACACGATGAGCAGAAAGCTAACCGCTGGAAAGATGTGCGAATCACATTTGACGGCGACGCTACCGGTTCTTCTTTGTTTGCTCTTCAGGGGGAAGCCCGGGGCGAAGCGCTGGTTATTGAAGATGAGCAAGGCTACAGGGCCAGACCGGGCGAACCTATGCCGCCGGTGTCAGTAGCGCCTGGAAGTATGACCTTACGTTACCGCTTGTGGCTGATGAGAGACCAGCAGGCAATTCGTCCTGGCCCTTTCTATACGACTGTTCGCTTTTTTATGGAGTATGACTGATGTCTGGTCTGAAACAAAAAAATTATAACGATTCAATGCGTTTTGCGCTGAAGCCGCTGACGCGGGCACTCATGCTGGCATTTGCGCTGGGCGGCTGCACTGTCGCTCGTGCGCAAGACAGCGTGCCGGCGTCAGCGGCTTCTGAAACGGCAGATGAGCCCTCAGCAGGGGCTGTTACCGAATTTAATGTCGATGTCATGGATGTTAACGATCGCAATAACATCGATGTGAGTCAGTTTGCGCGCGCGGGCTATGTAATGCCGGGTGACTATCCACTTATGCTCAACGTAAATGGTTCAGACATCCGCGAAGTGACGGTGACTTTCACGCCGCCTCCTGATGATCCGCATGGCAGCATGCCATGTCTGACGCCCGAGATGGTTACGCTCTTTGGTCTCAAACCCGATATCAGTGAAGAGTTGAAATGGAAAACGATCGGTGAGCAACGCTGTCTGGATGAGCGCTCCCTGCCGGGGATGACAGCGACAGGCGATCTTGGTAGCGCCTCGCTGAAAATATCCGTGCCGCAGGCCTACCTCGAATACAGTGCGCCAAACTGGGATCCCCCGTCTCGCTGGGATGAGGGGGTGGCAGGCCTGCTGTTTGATTACAGCTTCAACGCCTTACAGAACCATACGATACACAGAAAAAGCGCTGACAGCACCAGCCTGAGCGGCAGTGGCACAGTGGGCGCTAACCTGGGGCCCTGGCGCTTGCGGGCCGACTGGCAGGCTTCCCGTTATGCCAGTGGAGGCAGCAGTACCCAGGATATGGGCTGGAGCCGTTTCTACCTCTATCGCGCGTTGCCGAAAATGGGGGCGAAACTGACCCTGGGTGAATCCGATCTGGAATCGGGGTTATTCGACTCGTTTCGTTTTCTGGGGGCGAGCCTGATAACAGATGACAGCATGCTGCCGCCGAACCTGCAGGGCTATGCTCCCGAGGTCTCTGGCGTAGCCCGCACTAACGCAAAAGTAACGATTTCTCAGCAAGGCCGTGTGATTTATGAATCCCAGGTTGCGCCGGGCCCGTTCCGCATTCAGGAACTCGACAGCTCGATCAGCGGCACGTTTGACGTAAAGGTTGAAGAGCAAGACGGAAGTGTACAGAGCTTTCAGGTTGATACGGCAAATATCCCCTATCTGACTCGCCCTGGCATGGTGCGCTACAAGCTTGCCGCCGGGCGGCCGACAGACTGGAATCATCATGCAGAGGATGAAACCTTTGCTACAGGCGAGTTTTCCTGGGGTGTTTCAAATGGCTGGTCGCTTTTCGGAGGGCTGGTTGCGGCCAAAAATTATGATGCTCTGGCACTGGGTGTTGGACGAGACCTGTTATCTCTGGGGGCGATATCGTTTGACGCCACCGAGTCTCGTGCAACCTTGCCAGACGGAGAGACAAAAACCGGGGGTTCATACCGCCTGAGCTACTCGAAGCGTTTTGAAGAGATAGACGGCCAGATAACCTTTGCAGGCTATCGTTTTTCGCAGCGCGACTTTATGTCAATGAGCGACTATCTCGAGGCTCGCTATGAGGAGAACTCATGGAGGATGACGCAGGGGCGCCAGAAGGAGCTTTATACCATTACGGTGAGTAAAGCCTTCCGGGATCTGAACATGAATCTGTATGGGAACTATAGCCATCGAACCTACTGGGACAAGCCGGATAACAACAGATATAGCCTGTCGCTATCGAAATATATGGATATTGGCAGCTGGAAAAATATCAGTTTCAGCCTGACAGCCTACCGAAGTGAAGCGTGGGGCGTAAAGGATGACGGGGGTTACATCAGCATCAGCGTGCCGTGGAGTAACGGCGGTTCATTGAGCTACAACGCGCAGACTTCAACCGGTGGCACCACCCGTACCCTTGGCTGGTACGACACGATTGACAGCAATAACGCCTATAGCATTCAGGCCGGTACGGGGCAGGGGAACAAATCGGTGGTCAGTGGCTACCTGACACATAACGGCGATATCGCAAACGGAACACTGAGCGCCAGCTACAACGAGGGCAGCTACCGATCGGTTGGACTCTCTCTTCAGGGCGGCATGACGGCCACGCGTCACGGCGCAGCACTGCACCCGGGCGGGTTTAGTGGCGGCACCCGCCTGATGATTGATACGGGAGACGCAGGAGGTGTACCGCTCAACAGTCATGGAAACCTTCAGCGAACCAACGCATTCGGAATTGGTGTTGTTAGCGGTATTAACAGCTACTGGCGTAACGCCATCGGCGTAGACGTAAATGCGCTGGGCGATGACATGGAAGTGGGTCACCCGTTGACTGAATTAACGCTGACAGAAGGCGCTATAGGTTACCGGAAAATCGACGTGCTGAAGGGACATAAAATGATGGCCGTTGTGAGACTGGCAGACGGCAGCAGTCCGGCATTTGGCGCAACAGTCTGGCGCGGTAAGCATCAGGCGGGCGTGGTCGATGACGAAGGAAGTGTATGGCTGGCGGGTGTTGAGCCTGGGGTATCAATGGAGGTTCGGGAAAATGATGCATCGGTATGCAGGTTCACCGTTCCTGAGCGCCTGCCAGCTGAAGAGAGTGGGATGCCACTTTTTCTGCCCTGTGGCGAATCCTCCTGACAGTCCGAACCTAACCTGAGAGACGGACCAGGAGTGAGAGGCGTGAATGCATAAGGATATATCTGACCAGGGAAGGTTTTTAATGATTTTAAAAGATAACTTTGAAGATGAGAACCGTAATGAAAACCCGTGTACTTCCAGAAACTCAGCACTCTATGCGATTAATGAAAAGATTGGTGTCAATGGTGGTGGTGGCTGCCTGTACGACTCAGGCAGCAAACGCGGCTGTGGCGCTTGACCGGACTCGCGTTATTTTTGACGGCAGTCAAAATAGCATGAGCCTTAATATCCGTAACGATAACACCAAAATGCCCTTCCTGGCTCAGGCATGGGTAGAGAACAAAGACGGTCAAAAAATTAAGTCGCCTTTACTGGCACTTCCTCCTCTGCAACGCCTTGAGCCAGGCGCAAAAAGCCTGGTGAAAATCCAGCTGGCACCGGGTGCGCTTGCAACCCTGCCTAAGGATCGCGAGAGCCTCTTCTACTTTAATCTGCGTGAAATTCCGCCCAAAAGTACCAAAGCGAATGTCCTGCAGATTGCGTTACAGACCCGGGTAAAGATGTTTTATCGGCCGGAGGCGCTGGCTCAGAGCCAGGCGGGTAATACGACGCCGTGGCAGGAAAAACTCACCCTTACGCGTGAAGGGGACCGCTACAAAGTAAACAACCCAACGCCCTACTACGTTACCCTGGTTGGGGAAGGTAAAACGGATATGAAACCGGTAATGGTGGCGCCAAAGTCGACAGCTGACCTGGGCGTACGCGCTGCAACGTTGGGAAGCCAGCCTCGTATAGCCTACATCAATGACTGGGGCGGCCGCCCGGTGCTGACCTTCAGCTGCGCCGGCACCACCTGCAAAGTGTCGTCAAATAAAGCCGGTTGAGCAGAATGAGCCAAGCCGTTCCGGATATCAGTCGTAACAAGGATAAAAAATGAAGAACGCAGAGCTGAGTAACTGGCACCGGATGCTGCGGTCTGCGCTGCTGAGCAGCCTGGCGGGAGGCGGGGCATTGAGTGGACTGGTGTTGCTGGCTGCCGGGGAAGCAAAAGCCGCCTCGCTTAAAGAGGTGGACGGTGAGCACGGTATCCTCACTGTCGTCGGTGAGCTGGTGGACTCTCCGTGTCGGCTGAGTATGGATTCCCACGATCAAACCCTTGATCTCGGCACGCTCGCCTCCGCCGATCTCGCCCGACCGGGAGCCAGGAGTAACCCTGTCCGGCTTAGCGTACGGCTGGAAGGTTGCCTGGTCGCTTATGGCTTTATAAAGGATGAAAGAACGGACGCCGCAACGTGGAGCGCTAATCAGCCAGTAGTGAGTGTTGCTTTTAACGCGCCAGCTGATTTCAGCAATCCATCACTGATACGGCTGACAGGCGTACAGGGTATTGCTCTTCGTCTGACCGATAATAACAACAGGGAAGTCAGGCTGGGAGGCCAGGGCGTTCCGACGATACTGACGCCGGGAGATAATACGCTTAACTGGACCGTGACCGCTGAACGTGTGCCGGGGCCGCTTGTGCCGGGTCCTTTCCGTGCAATAGCCGATTTCAGGCTGAGCTATGAGTGATTCATGAATGTACCGATATCTGTTTATTCTGCTGGCTTTAGTGTTTTTTTTACCTGTAAAAGTTTATGCGATAGTCACAACATCTGACGTCACGGTGTATGTTAACTATTTAGCAGAAAATTGTCGTATAAACGAAAATCAGCCCGTTAAAGCGGAGTTCGGCACGATTCAGACAAATAACTTATCGGCAGCGTCAGCTGATGTGCCCGTCACTATCGCCTGTGATGATGTCCCGTCTGGCACCGTATCCGTCTCCTTAACAGGAACAGTCAGTGATTTTAATGCTGATGCGATCCAGTCAAATGTAGCAGGGCTGGGCATTACAGTGAAAACGGAGCAGGGGCATGTCATTACGCCAAATAAGTTTTACAACGTCTCTGAAGATTTGGGGCTGACCTCTAAAACCGGCTCCTTAACGTTGAAGGCTGGCCTTATATCAGACGGAAAAACCGTTCTGCCAGGCGGAGAATTTAATGCATCCGCGACGCTGGTTTTGACAGTAAGCTAAGGAACCGAAAATGAAAAGTGTAACAATCACGTCGACTCTTTTTTATTTAGCGAGCATATTTTTCCATCCTGCTCATGCTACGTCAACGGTTGAATTTCATGGAACCTTAATGCAGGCACCCAATTGCCGTATAAACGAAGATCAGCCCGTTAAAGCGGAGTTCGGCACGATTCAGACAGACAGTCTGTCGGCAGCGTCAGCTGAGGTGCCCGTCACCATTGCCTGTGACTTCGTGCCATCAGGTACACTCGCCATGTCCATTGACGGGACGGTCAGTGGTTTTAATACGGATGCGCTACAGTCAAATATAGAAGGGCTGGGTATTACTCTGCAAACGGAGCAGGGGGAATTCATTACCCCAAATAAGTTTTACAACGTCTCTGAGGATTTGGGGCTGACCTCTAAAACCGGCTCTTTAACTTTGAAGGCTGGCCTTACATCAGACGGTGAAACAGACCTGCCGGGGGGGGAATTTAATGCATCCGCGACGCTGGTATTGCAGGTGAGTTGAGGAACCGAAAATGAAAACCATGAGAATTATGTCGGCTATATTTTATCTGGCCAGCATCTTTTTTCATCCTGCTCAGGCTGACTCTACGGCACAATTTCATGGAACATTGACGCAGGCGAGTTGCACATTTGAAGCAGCAGACGTAGATTTGGGGAATATTACTTTTAAAGAAGCCAGTAATCTTGCTACAAGAAATTTTACGCTAAACATGACCTGTAAAGGCAGCGCGACCAATCCTGTTTATGTTCAGGCTTTTGGTGATGCGGTGGACTGCAATTTTTTTGATAAATGTTTTGCCACTAATCTTGATGGGCTTACGACTTATATTGCAATTGAAATCGATGGTGAATACGAAAGCTTATTCCCAAATGGCATGAACGAAGAGGCTGAGCTTGTTCCTAAAAGTGCATTAAACTTTATGGCCTATGTTATAGCGGACAAGAAAAAAATATACACGGGGGGTGATTTTTCATCCACCATAACCCTTCGGGTAACTATGTCATAAGAAGGCGTTAAAATATGAGAGTATATTTTGGATGCCTGTGGTTAATTTTTTCTCTGATTAACATAGGTTGTGCGCATGCTGAGATCACCAATAGCTCGCTACTTTATCTTCATGGCCGGTTTATAGTGGCTGAATGTACGGTAAACAGCGATCAGAAGCAGCAGGTCAACTTTGGTGATACCGTAGGTATTAATCGTATCGATGGTAACAATTATGAGCAGTCGGTGCCTTTTACTATCGATTGTTCAAATTTCGTAGCACCATTGACGCTTACCTTAAGCGGAACTCAGACAGATTTCGATGAAGCTGCGGTAGCTACAACAACGGATGGGCTGGGTATTGAGTTGAGAATGGACGGAGAGCCCCTTCCACTTTTCAAGCCGTCGAGTTCAGATATAAACATCCGCCTCAACTTACGGCTGTGCCGGTTGCGGCATCCTCTAAGACATTAAGTGAGGGGCCATTTTCAGGAACGGTAAAACTTATTGTGGAGGTGCCATGAAATTCAAAATGATCTCCACGATAATAACGATTTTAACATCGCTGATATGTATGCCGTCACAGGGAAGTTCGCCTCTCGCAGAGTCAGAAATAGAATTTGGCGGTACGCTCGTTGCTGAACCCTGCATTGTGACCTCTGGTAGCGACGGAGATAACGTTGTGGTGGATTTTGGCACTATTGCGGACAGAACTTTTTATTCGGGTTCCGGACGACGAACATGGCTTCAGCCATTCCATATTTTGTTGACGGAATGTAATACGATGCTGAGCAAGGAAGTAAAAATCATGTTCAGGGGGGCTGAGGATGCAGAACAGCCGGGTTTACTGGCCTCAGGCATAAAACATATAGCTATAGGCCTTCAGACCGAATCAGGTACAGCACTGCCGTTTAACAAACAGACACAGCCGTATACGCTGCAAAATGGTAATACCCAGCTCAATTTTAAGGCTTATGTGCAAGCCAGTGAAGAAGGGGTGAGAAATCAGAGTATCGAGTTAGGTGCTTTCGACGCAGTGTCAACCTTTGAGCTGGAGTATCCTTAAAGTTTTAATATCGACAGTGATCCTGAAATCAACCTCGGGAGGGGGAATACATCTATATTATTGATGTGTCGCCAGGGGGGGCGATTTGATCTTTCGCATAAATTTTCCGTGGGTGATCTGACAGGAGAACAAGTCACTATGGTTAGTAGCATAAGTTACAGTGTATTTTAATCTCTTGTTTAAACAGATTTATTCATCTAAAGGTTAATGGATATGTTTATGATACCATTTCGTTTGATATTGTGTAGTATGTTGTTTATTTTTTTAAGCATAAACTCTTATGAGTGCGCTGCCAAGTGGGGTTTATATCCAGTAAAAGTTGATTATCAGTCTAATTCAAACAATGCAATTATTCGACCGAAGGCAATTAGCACTAGTGTAGTTTCGGGAGAGGAACTTTGTGGAAAGTCACCCATGACGATGTGGATATATTCAAAAGATAAAGGTGCTGACGGCATACAAGCGTATCCAATAGCAATGCCTTGCGATCTGAGTGCTAATATATCTGTAAAAGATTTTATTCAGGCTTATTTAGATGAAGCAAGAAAAACATCAGGTGGCGGAAGCGCTATTACTTTTCCTGAGGGAACATTTCCTGCGGATGCAATTATGCATTCTTTATGTATTGACTCTGATGGTCACTGGGATTTTGGTTGTAGCGAGGCAAGTAATTCGAGCGGTAGCAGTAATTCATCTCTGTCATGCAGCGCAACTAAAAATCTGGTTTTTTATCATGAGGGTGTTCCCGATAAATTGCATGGAGATATGGTACAGCAAACCCTGCCGGTTGAGTGTTCAGGCAGTGTAGATGCAACAATTACGCTATCAGGCTCACCTTCAAATTCATTTGGGCAAGCGGGGGCAATATATATAGATGGCGCGGGGATGTTGGCTAAATTTTATGTGAACACAGTAGCTCAAGAAATCGGAGAAGGTCTGCCAATTCATTTTAAAAAAGGCATAACAGATCTGACTTTTATATCATTACTATTAAATAGAAGTGATGTAGAACATAAGCCGGGATTATATAAAGCTCATGGCGTACTGACTATTACCATAGACTAATTCATGATGCACCTGCCATCCGATCGCCATAATAAACGGCTGTATGTCTGGACCAAAGGAGGTTTTGCCTCTTTCTCGGGCTTATTAATACTGGGCGGCATTTGGCTTTTGCCGCTGAGCAGGCTAGCCTGCCGGGAACGAAGAGGGGGGTTAGTGCCCCTGATCGGGCTCCCGGTCATTTTATCTGTGATGGCAGAGTACCTACTCTACCTCTCCGCATTCCATTTAATGCTCTTATTGTTGCTTTTCCGCCAGGGGATGGCTGATGAGGTGCTTCACGCCGTCAGGCTTTCAGCCGTGATCCGAATTATGGTGGCGGGGCTGGCCATACCTGGCGCCGGTCTCGCCAGGCAACTGGAGCTGACCCGCGCCGAAGTTGATATGAATAACGGGGCTTTCCCCACGTTGCCTTCGCCCGGCTGGAAAAGCCTTACTCAGGCCGAGCGCCTGCAACGCGATCTTTATTTGCTGATGGCAAACACGGCTGGTTTTGGATACGACAATACAAATCTTCAGCATTTTGAAGCCAGGGGTAACCGTTGGCTTAGCATTCATAACGATGCAGATGTAAGCGCCACAATGATCTTTTTCGCCAGATTGAAAGGAGACGCTGAGCAAGCGGAGCTCCTGAGAGTTAATGCGGCAGGGGTATTTGTAAAAGATTCACAGTTCAGTGAGGGGGATAAGTGATGCGCCGTCGTCCCTACCGCAACGTGTTGAAAGCCGCATTGCCTGACTCATCTTTGCCTGACGCATGGCCTGGCGTCTGCGTAACGGAAGGAAGAGGCATTAAAGGGATAAATGACGAAATATTTATATCCGCTGGCTACGTACCTGAATGGGGAGCATGGACCCGGGTCACTGTTATTGGCCATGATTCACTGGCCATCAGCGGCATTCGTCACCTTCTCGCTCAGTACGGCAATATCCGGCTCAAGGTGTATCAGCATCCTCCTCTGCTGCAGGAGGGATTGCCTGAACAACCTGATGTAGTGATATGGGTTCGCACATGGCCCGATGGAATGCCCGAGCTGGCGGGATATGTCATCGCTTTTTGTCGACGATACCCGACACTGAGGCAATTAGTGATAAGCGACTTCCTGCCTTCAGGCTTGTGCTCAGGATTTTCGTCAATTGCGGGGGTGTGGCAAGTCAGTGGGCGAGAAAAGTTAACAACGATTGACAGCTTTTTAAAACTCGCACTGCTTACTCCGCGCCGCGCCGGCCCGCTACTGAAACATCGCCTCAGCAGAATGCAGTGGCAGATACTTCTACTGCGTGCAGCGGGTGCTAATACAGATTCTATTACTCATGCGTGCGGCCTTGAGATGAAAAAAGTATACATGCTTGAAGCGACGGCTCGTCAACGACTGGGGGTAAAGAACAGAGTTGACTATGCATGGCTGCTTCGTAGCGTGGAGCGGATCGCAGAGGCTATTCCGGCACTGAAGCCTAAGTCATTGCATAAGTTAAAGGAAACGTTTCTGTGAATAACCTCATTCTTACAAAAACAGGGTTAGAGGAAGCCATCCGCGATGGAAGCATCATACCAGTCATTCAGTCCTTTATTTGCTGCCAGTCCAGACGAATTATTGGTGCAGAGGTACTGGCGCGCTGGTCTGATTATAATGGGGCGAATATTCCTCCCGATGTCTTTATACCGGAAATTATCCGTAACGGGCTTGAGGTAAAACTCACCCTCAGTCTTATGTCAAACATCCGGGAAAGCGTGTTGCCAAAGCTAAAGCATAAGGGGAGAGAGTTTTTTATCGGCTTCAACACAAGCCCTGAATGTCTGAAGTCGACGACTCTCCATTCAGCCTGTCGTGATTTTTTGTCAAACCTCGACAATAAAAATGTGCGCCTTGCATTAGAAATTACTGAAAACCAGCCCATTACCACGGCCCTGATACCGAGTATCCAAAAACTGAAACAGCTGGGAGTAAAAATAATTCTTGATGATTTTGGTTCGGGTTATGCAACACCTGAAATACTGGGAGTTATACCTCTGGATATAGTGAAAATAGATCGGGGGTTAACCGCTCTGGCAGGCAAGAACGATCCTGACTCCCGGCTGGAAAGGAGTATTTGTAAAATACTCTCTTATAAGGGTATAGAAATACTTGCCGAAGGTGTGGAAAATGAAGCTGAGTACAGATGGATGAAACGCCACGGCGTAAAAGTCTTTCAGGGCTATTTTTTCAGTCGCCCTTTAGCATGCGAGAAGTTTTTAAGTGTCTATAACCAGGGCATAGATGAGTGAAGGGCGGTTTTATTGTCATTATTTTGAATGGCACAGGCGAGGCGTGCCCAACGCCGCAGCTGCATTTACCTTCAGTCTCTACTTTTAGCAGGGGCTGCCATCCGAATATGCGGCCTGCATAATAAAGAGAGCAATCTGAGCGAGACTTGAAGGTGAACGGGGTTAAATATACCTTATAATACCGACAAAAAAACCAGCTGTGAGAATTTATCCTTTACCCCCAGCGCATTAAAAGCCCGGCGTTTTAACTCATAAGCCGATTTGGGCGTTTTGTCTGCATCGAGAACAAGTTTCTCTTTTGCTCTTTTTAAGTTACGAAAGATTCGAGAACGAAATTCAGCTTTTGCTTTATCTCCTTCCAGGTTCCTTTCGGTATGGTTTGAACTGTCAATCAGGCCAGAAATTTTGGCTGCAATAATGCTTTTAGGCTGTTTCAACCCTATAAGGGTGAAGCCGAGCTTCACCGGCTTAAGCATTGCGTGAATCCGGGAAGACTCTTCGCTTATGATAATTAAATGGGTTTCCGGGTGACAAATCTCTGCCTGGTAAATTGCGCTCATAAACAGAGCAGGATTTTCAGTTCCGTCATTAACCATTATCAAAACGGCAGGGGAGGCAGATTTCTTTAGTACCTCTCCAGCCTCTTTGATTTTACCATGAAGAAGACTTATTCTTTCGTAGTCCTCCAGAAGATATCTTATACCCGCAGAGGCATAATTTTCAGATGAGAAAAGGAAGACTGTTTTCCGGCGAAGGTAAACAGGTAAAGTATTCTCTTCAAAGTTTACACATTCTTTTGATGCCGAGCCGCACATCCATGATGCATCATACTTATGGCGGCCCCACGCATCAGGCACGAGTAAACTATTCGCTTCCTCGTTGATATAATTTCGCATTTTCACAGCAAAGTCTCCGAAAAGTAATCTGTGACTTTTGTTTTTTACTGTTTCGAAGGATGCCAAAAAGAGCGGTGTGGTGAAACTATATACTGCCAATTTTGATACTATAGGTTTTTATTTTGTATTATAGTGTTTATATAATATATTTTACTATTTTGTCGTAAGGTGGATTGTTTGCTTATGGTTTCGCTTCAGTAGCCTGACGTATGAGTTATAATCTGAGGAGGAGACCTATCATGATATTTATACTACACGATGATATATGTTTTGACCCGGAAGGGCTGTTTCTTGAAAATATAAATACCAGAGAAAGAATATTACTGCCGGCTACTGCTGCCTATATTTTATCTGTGCTCATAGAAAATGAAAGTAAAGTTACAGAAAGGGATGTTTTCTTTGATGAGATATGGAAGCGATACGGCGTTGAGATTTCAGGCAATACGCTGAATCAGTACATCTCATTACTGAGGAAGAACCTAAAGTTACTTGGCGTTATGGATGACATCATAATAACCATGCCCAGGGTTGGTTTCTGTCTGTCGTGCGACGTTAAGAAAAAAGAAACGCGCGTTAACAGTAGCCCTGCACCAAAAAAAGACAGAAGGAAAGGGATGGTTCTTCTTTTTTGTGCGGCGATTGCTGTTTTTTTTATCTTTGCGGTGGCACTAAAATTTGAAAGCGGGCCTTCTGTTCCCGAATCTGAGTTTGTTTATGCGGGGAGAATAGGGAAGTGCGACGTTTTTATGCCAAAGACGCTGGTTATGCTTGGGGAGAAGCAGTCCATGGATGAGGCTAAACGATTTTTAAAACCGTCGCTGTCATGCGAAGATAATGTCTTTTACATTTTTGATTCTTCAATTACCACCCCCTGGAAAGGTAACAGGCGATATTTTATCTCCAGATGCATAAAGTCGCCGAACAATGAAAGTGTCGTCGCTTGTTCTGAGGTGCTTGAAGATGATTAAGAGAATGTTGGCTGTCGCGGCCTTATTTTTGGTTGGTGGCGCTCTTTTTTTACTTTTCAGGAATACCGATCGCGGTGTGAATATCGATTGTTTTTCTAGCTTCAATAAATATTCCAGGAGTGAGCCCCAGTGGAATGTTGTCGGCTTTTATAATCTAAAGTTAAATGAAAATAATAAAGGTGTTTTCTATATCAATGCTGCTAACTCGAATGCTCCGCATGCTATAGTAAAAAGAACCTACTACTTTAACTATAAGATCAACAGCCGAGGCATGCTGACTACAGGTAGTGCCGAGATAAGTAAAACACCTGTAGATAATGTTGATGACATCACCTTCACTAAATATTTCCAAAATTTCTATATCAAATCGGTTGGTAATCTTTACATCAAGAAGTTTAAGAACATTTATCTGATTGAAACTTCGGAGTTCGTGGTACATACCTGCACTCCGTCGTAAACGTTCCCGCGAATGAACGGTTTATGTCTGCCCTGAGAGAGACGCCGCTGCCAGATACCAGTTTTCGCGCAACCGGTATCTGAAGCAGAGAAAAATCATGGGCCGCCGGAACCGGTTTTTTGCTGACCCTTATAAAATCTGTTCTCCGAACCAGGCCTGTATCCATTAATAACTGAGCCGCAATGTAGGAAACCGGCAGAGTACGCTGTTATAGCGTTATGGCTTGAGCCGCTGCGGATCGGGGCGGGCGGGTATTCAGTTACGCACCGCAGCAGTAAAAAAGCCCGCATCCGGCGGGCTTCTGTTTTGTCGAAAATTACAATATCTACTCTGCTACGGTTGTATTTCGTCCCCTTTATCTTTCGCCATTAAGACCGCTCTTTTATGCAGTATCAGGCGCGCTGTCTATGCAAAAGGGGACAGCCCTGGCTCATTAGCTGAACTGCCCCTCAGGGAGGAGGCATCAGGTGGCGCGCTTGATCTGAGACAGCGAGACCAGAAGAGTATTTTTATCCGCTTTGCTGAGGTTGGGCGCCTTAATTTGCCCCGCCAGCCAGGTCATATCCGCCTCGGTGAAAGCGCCCGCCATCAGGCGCTGGCTGACGGCCGTCATTAGCCGCTTATCAAACTGCTGGATCTGTTGTCGGCTGTCAGCAAGATCGGTAACCGGAGCGCCTGTATCCGGCGTGGCCAGCCAGTCGGCAAGCCAGCGGTACTGAATCGCTTTGCCGGTGTTCATCAGCGCATGGACAAATGGCTCTACAGACTGGGGATCCAGCCCGGCATCCTGCGCATTTTTCAGCATACTGGTCATAACAACCTGCTCACGCGGCAGGTCTTCAACAGGCAGATGGTGTTGCGCTTTATAGCCTGCCACTTTCCTCATTACCTGCATACGATCGTTAAGCGCAGAAGCGAGTTCTCCCAGTGACAGGGAAGTAACAGAACCAGCAAAAACCGAACTACACATAAAAAGTGAAGAGAGAAAAATGGCTACAAAACGCATCATAAGTAAGCTCCACAGGAAGAAAAACTGGCATTAATTTACCCAGATGAAAGTAACGTTGTGTTATTATTATGTTTTCAGAATGTAAGAAAGTTATGGGGATGTTTTTCTGGCAGATGTTCTGCAATACCTCTGTAATTTAAGCTCACTTAAATTACAGCACGGCAGGATTCGCTTGCGATGGGTAAAGAGAAAATCCCGCACAGAGGCGATAAAACAGACACAGCCGTAGATAAGATCCTGATATGGCTATTCTCCCACTGAGGTTTTACTCTGGCTGAGATCCTGGAAGGCAGGCTGTTAGTCAGGGGGATAAAAGAGAGGCTTATGGCCAGCTGGCTCAAAGGACGTCATAAAGAGCGTTGCAGCCCTGTTTTAGAGGCAGTAGGCGAGGCTATCTGTACCAGCACGTAAGCAGGGGGCTTTAGTATAATTGCTAATAATGGCATGCCAGCGTTTGCTGAAGCTATTGCAGGATTTCATTTAAAGTGAATAAAAGGATACTTTTGATTACCTCTGCAAAAATTAAGAAATGGCGGCGAATCAGCGAACGTATTGTCTTTTTAGTTGCTTACTGTTGACAGAAAACAAAAATACAGTCTGAGGGGATTAGGATATTTTATTTAACATAATCTTGATTATGCGAACTGGTCGCTATTATAAACCCCGAAAGCGGCCTTGAGGCTAATTTTTTACGCGTAACCTCAAGGTTGCCGGTAATATCGTTTGCTGGCTGGCGGGTTCTTCGCCGCTAATCATCGCGCTTAACAGAGTAAAACATTCCTGGGCCAGTCGGGGAACATCTTGCTCAATGGTATCAATCGCGACAGAGAGCGAATCATAGAGATAGTGATCGTCAAAGCTGGCCATACGCATATCGCTACCGAGCAGATGATGCTGGCTCATATAGCGCAACACGCCTTCCATCAGTCCACAGGCGGCAGTGAATATCGCTTTAGGCGGACGCCCCAGCCTGGCACAAAGCGCTGCAAACATTTCGTAACCGCTGCTGGGGTGATAAGTACCATGAATAATCCACTCTGGACGCGGCGTAACGCCCGCACGCTCCAGTCCCGTCATAAAGCCAGCAAGACGATCTCTGGTGGGAGAAAGGCGCGGCTGCCCCCCCAGGAAATAGATCTCGTCGGGATTAGCGCGCGCCATCCTTTCCACCAGGTCGGCGGTAGGCGTCACGGAATCGGTGATCACCAGCGGCAGCCTGGTATCGCTCATGTAGCGGTCAAACAGTACCACCGGCAGTTGTTCGCTCAGCTTTACGTAGTCACTGTCGCTGAGCATGCTCGACGCCACAATTATCCCATCGACCTGACGCGCCACCAGATTATCTACGGCCACCCGCTCCTGCCCGGCATTTTCATCGGTACAGGAGATGAGCAGCTGTAGGCCCGCCTCGCGGCAGAGGTTTTCCAGCGCATGAGAGAAAACGGCAAAGCCGTAGTTAGTGATCTCAGGCACCACCAGCCCCAGCGTATGGCTGCGATTTTCACGTAACAGGCGCGCGTGGATACTCGCCTGGTAGTGGTGTTCACGCGCCAGCGTTAGTACCCGCTCGCGCGTCTCTTTCGCCACGCGCAATTCCTTGCCCCGGCCATTCAGCACCAGGCTGGCGGTTGCTTTAGATACGCCTGCCAGGGCGGCGATATCGGCAATGGTAACGCGTCTGGTTTTTTTCACATCATGCGACTTTTCAATGAAACAATGACTTATTCTACCATGAAGTGACGCAACGGCCAGTAGCGGGCATCCACTTCTTCGTCACCTGTCAGCGTGAGTTGCGCGGGATGCGCCGGAAAATAGCGGCTGCTCATTACGCCCTCTCCCCGATTGATAAAAATTTCAACGCTGGAGTGGTCGCATAAGATCTGCAGCTCAGTAACCGTTCCACGCCAGTAGCGATAGTGCCATTCGCCGCTTACCAGACTGCGCCGGGCGAGACGCAATCCTTCTTCGCGCCAGTCCAGATAGAGGGTTTCAGCAAAATTCAGCGTAATGCCGCTCTTCCCCGTCAGCAGCAGTTCCAGCCGCTGAGCCGCTAATACCGGGGCGTCGCTTGCCCGACCGCAATAACGGTGTTCGTCGCCGCGCAGCGCCTGCAATTCATCGACCGGCCGCTGCAGAAGACGGCCATCGCGCGCGACGAGTTCACGCACGCAGGTCATCTGGTGGAGCCAGGATTGCGCAACGGTGGGCTGGCACGCCTCTTCGCCGTCCGGCACGCCCATCCAGCCAATCAACAGCCGCCGCCCGTCGGCGGTAAGCGTGGTTTGCGGCGCGTAGAACTCAAAGCCAGAATCAAGCTCGTGAAACGCCCCATGCGCGAAGTTTGCGGCCTCGTAATCAAAATCCCCGGCGAGCCAGGCGCTGGCGTGCGCGTTGAGAAAGCGATGCTCTTCATGTGCAATGCCCTGCGGGCAGCAGATCAGAAAAGTTGTCTCCCCAAGGGTAAACAGATCGGGACATTCCCACATATAACCCGCATCACCCAGCCCGTTCAGGCCGCTGCCGGCAATTTCGCCTAAAGCGTGCCAGTGATGCAAATCTGCAGAGCGCAGCAGCAGCACTTTGCCCTGCTTATGCTTGTCCTGGGCCCCGAGCACCATGTACCACCGATCGCCATGCCGCCATACTTTGGGATCGCGGACATGTCCGGTATAACCCTCCGGCAGCGCGATAACCGGTCCTAGCTTGTCGAAACCGCCCGCCTCATTTTGTACGGCCAGACACTGCCAGGCGGTGCGCGATCCGTCGTCAAATTTTACGTTGCCGGTGTAGATCAGGGTCAGCACACCGTTATTATCGACGGCGCTGCCAGAGTAACAGCCGCTGCGGTCATACTCCTCATCAGGCATCAGCGCAATCGGCTCATGCTGCCAGTGGAGCAGATCGCTGGAGCTCCAGTGCCCCCAGCACTTATATTTGTGCTCACAGCTCAACGCATTCCACTGATAAAAGAGATGATAACGCCCGGCGAAATCGATAAAGCCATTGGGATCGTTAAGCAGTCCCGTTACCGGCGCGAGGTGCCAGCCCGGATAGTAGGGATCGGCGATCGCCTTGGGCTGACCACGCATCACTGCGTTAAGGATTTGAGGTAACAGTGTGGTCGCACCCATTAGTCTGCATCCGTTTTGTATTTGAGTAGAAAGGAGAGAATAAACGCGGCGCTAAAGGCGATCACCATGCCGATCGCATAATTGAGCAGTGAACTTGCCTGCACGATGGCCATGCCTGGAATACCCGTCAGGCCTACCGCTGTCATGGAAACATGCACTGATACCACCCAGGCCCCGCCCAACGCGCCGCCGACCAGTCCGGCAATAAAGGGCTTCATAAAGCGCAGATTGATACCAAAAATAGCCGCTTCCGTGATGCCGAGCAGCGCGGATAAGCCGGATGGCAGCGAGATCGCCTTAATTTTGACATCTTTGGTTTTAAACCAGACGGCCAGACAGGCTCCGCCCTGCGCCACGTTTGCCATTGCCCAGATCGGCAGCAGGAAATTAACGCCAATCGACGGATTGCCAAGCAGCCCTGCCTCTATAGCATGGAAGCTGTGATGCACGCCGGTAATAACAATCACCGAGTAAAGGCCGCCGAAAAGTAATCCAGCCAGCCAGCCCGCATGAGCAATCAGTGTGCTGAGCACAAATGAAATGCCGTCACCGAGCATACGGCCTGCCGGACCGATAATGAGCAGCGCAATAAAGCCGGAAATGATGACCGTCAGGAACGGCGTCAGGATCAGATCAAGTGCATCCGGGATCACCCGGCGCAGCTGTTTCTCCAGAATGCTCATAAACCACACCGCCAGCAGTACCGGGAATACGGTGCCCTGATAGCCGATCATCGCCACTTCTATGCCGAAAAAGTTCATGGTGTGGAAGCCGGCCGCCACGCCCCAGGCGTTTGTCAGCGCAGGGTGTGTCAGAATGCCGCCCAGCGTAGCGCCGAGGAACGGGTTACCGCCAAATTCTCGCGCGGCGGTGAAGCCGATCAGGACGGGCAGAATAATAAAGGCCGCCGAGCTGCACATATCCAGCATGATATAGAGCGCATTGTCGGGATTTACCCAGCCGTAAGTTTTTACCATTCCCAGCAGGCCCATCAGCAGGCCGGATGCAACGATGGCCGGAATGATTGGGACAAATATATTCGACAGCAGACGCGCGATGCGCTGGAAGGGGTTGAGCTTGCGCGCGGCGATATCAGCCGCTTCTGACTTGCTGGCTTCACTGATGCCGGCTTCGCGAATAAAGGCAGCGTAGACTTTATTAACCACGCCGGTGCCGAAGATCACCTGCAACTGTCCCGCATTGCGAAAACACCCCTTCACTCCCTCTATTTTGCCGATTGCGGCGGTATCCGCTTTGGCATCATCCACCAGCACCAGGCGCAGGCGCGTCGCACAGTGCGCCGCGCTGGCAATATTTTCCCGACCCCCTAGCAGCGGCAACAGCGCGCGCGAGATGTTCACAAAATCCATAATGACCTCAGTTTTTCGTTTTTTATGTCAACAAAAGGGAACAGGGCCCCGCCAGGGGCCGCACTATCAGAACCAGGTTTCCATCTGTACACCGAGGTTCCATTCACCACCGGACTTGAAGCCGCTGCTGCCAAAAGCATCATCTGTGGCGTAGTTATCCAGGCGATGATCCCAGTCCATCCAGCTGGCGAACAGGCGAATTTCCGGGCGTTTCAAAAACTCGCCCACCTCGCTCGCCTTTAGCGTCGGCGCTACGGTTAATTTGTAGAAGTTGCCGCTTACGGCGTTGCGGTTGTTGTAGCCTGCAGGACGCAGATCCATATACTGCCAGGATCCTTCATACTGCATCTCGAAATTCTGGGTAATTTCCTGAATCAGACGCAGGTTAGCGGTAGCCCACTCATAGCTGTCGCCCTTGACGTAACGGTCTTTACTGCTTTGCGCCAGCAGCGCCGGTGCGATATGCCACCCTTCGCCGAGCGGCGTCATGCCATAACTGGCCAGACGCCAGGTGTCCGCTTCCGGCAGCAGTGCGCCATCGGCACCGATGGTTTTCACCTCTGCACCTAAGCCATGGCCATAGAGCAGCGCGGTTTTCGACGAACCTTCACGCAGGCCATAGAAGCTGTCGCTGTGCAGTCCGATTAACGCATGCACACCGTTGTTCGCCGCATCGCTTTTAACGCGATTACCGTCGATATCGGTGCGCTGATTGTTATCTTTAGCGCGCATGCCGTTTACCATGAGCTGCAGCGGGCCGACAAAATTATTCAGGGACAGAATGTAGTTCTGCGCGGTGTTGTCATTATTTTCGATATCACCGAAGGTACGACCGTAAATCGCCAGGTTGCTGCGCGTCTCGTCGCTCCACTTAACGTCATAAACGCCTGCGCCGGTGCCAGCAAGAAACACCACGTCAGAATCAATCCAGTGAATGTCGAAGTTATCGCGATCGAAGCGCTTACCCGCCCAGACGGTAGTGTCGCTGAACGGACCGCTAAAAGTAGGCAGCTGACCAAGTTCCACGAAAGCCTGACGCAGGTTGAGATCGCTGCTGGCGGCGGTCCAGTCATTGTAGGTTCGTTGACCGTCGGCCAGCATCGCCTTGAACCGGGTTGTCGCGCCGTTAGCGAGGATTTGCTTATGTTCGAGATTCAGCTCAACGTAGGTATCGGGCTCGTTGCCGAGCCGGCCAACGTGGCCGCCAGTTTCCCCTGCCGGCGTGACGGTCGGCCCGCCCTGAGTTTTGGCAGCGGAGCTGTTCATCAGCAGCCCTGAACGCGCGTAGCCGTGGAACTCAAATCCATCCGCGTTCTGGCTGCTGCTCTGTTCTGCTTTTGCGGTGCGCGGTTCTGGCTGTTCACTCACGCTCTGGGGCTGCTGTTGCGCGGCAGCCAGCTTCTGCGCCTGATTTTCAGCAGCCTGCGCGCGATATTCCGCTGCGCTGGCCCGCTGTTCGGCCGCAGCCAGACGTTTCTCCATTGCCGCGAGACGCGCCTCGATACTCTCCATAGAGGTAACTGCCCAGGCGGGGCTGGAGCTCAATAATGTGCCGAGGCTAAGCGCTAAAAGACGTTTTTTCACTGTTTTGCATCCCCAGAATAAGGCCATCATCAATAAAAACGTTATTGCTAAACCGATTTAGGTCAGCATCATAGTTGCGCTAATTTTGAAAGCGCAACGCAATTTGCTAAACCGGTTTAGTTGATGTGAGGTATGTCGCAAAACAGGGTGTAAATGCGATTACTGACGGAGATGATTCTGCAGTTGCTGATAATCAGGTAACGCCGTCATTGCCCCTTTGGCTGTTGTCGCAAGCGCGCCGCAGGCCTGGGCGCACTGCAGACGCTCCGCCAGTTGCGCAGCACTATCAGGAAGACCGTTCTGCGCAAGCCCCCACAGCAGCCCTGCGACAAAGGCATCGCCAGCGCCGGTGGTATCAATGCTGGCTACGGGCCTCGCCGGATAGTGAATAAGGCTGTTGTTATACCAGGCCCACACGCCTGCGCTACCCTGGGTAACCAGCAGTAATCTGATGGCAAACTGCTCTGCCAGCTGCTGAATGCCGGCTTCAAATTCCGCGCAATCCGTTATCCATATCAGCTCCTCCTCGGAAAGCTTCACAACATCCGCCAGTTCCAGTGCCTGCCTGACAGAGCGCTGGAGTTCAGCCTCATCTGGCCAGAGATCGAGTCGAATATTGGGGTCAAAACTGACATAGCCGCCCGCAGCACGAACTGAGGCCATTGCGTGCAAGGTGGCAGTTTTTGAGGGGTCCTGAAGCAGGGCAATCGAGCAGCAGTGTAACCAGTCGGAAGGGTGAAACTGCGGAAGATCGTCGATTTCCAGAAATAAGTCTGCACCCGGGCGAACCATAAATGTGAAGGAGCGTTCACCATCGGCGTCTAATGCTACCACCACGGTTGACGTGCGTTGCATCTTATCCATCTGCATGCAGGAGACATCCACATTTTCCTTTTCAAGCACCTGTTGCAAAAAGCGACCAAATGGATCGTCACCTACGCGGCCAATAAAGTGACTTTTTCCCCCAAGCCGTGCGATTCCCACCGCCACATTAGCAGGCGCGCCGCCAGGACATTGCAGGAGACGCCCGTCCTCTTCCGGAAGCAAATCAACCACCGCATCACCTAAACACCAGATTCGATTCATCAGTAAACTCCAGTTAAAGCTAAACCGATTTAGCTATGTGTTAATAGTATGCATCAAGGATTTGGATATTGTCACGGATGTTAATATCACCCGGCTTCGGGTAAAGGCGGCAGCGACTTATCTCTGTTGATCGGAGTCTGCCGCCCGGCCCGCAGGGTTGATGCTGCCGTAGCTGATATAAGGGGGATGTAACGCATATGTCGGTGTCGCTGTAGGTCGTGTCTTCGACCGTTTGCCTTCAATGCACCTGACAGTTCGCTTTAGCAGCAAGGCGGCAGGATTAGTAGGGTGGGCGGCTGCGCCCTGCTGGCGCATTGCAGGTTACCCTGTCACCTGCGCAACCGCTTTACGCACGTCGCCCGTCGCAGCCGCATCAAGCGGCGTCACCAGCGCATAATTATAGTGCTCATCGCTCCAGTACTGCGCCATCACATCCTCGGCTTTGCGCTCCCCGTGCGGCAGTTTTACTGGACTGAGCGGACGGATATACCAGGCGACGCGAGTGCCGTGCGGATCCTGATACATCACCAGCGCCGCCGGCCCCTGCGCGGTTGCCATCAGGCGCGCGCCCAGCGGTTTGAAGCCGTACTGCTCCAGATTAGGCGGCAGATTGCCGTTGATGAAATAGCGTCCGACCCAGCTCGCCAGCTGGGTTTGCTGGCTGGCCACCACGTCCAGCGGCGTCAGCGTCGCGTTGCCGAACAGCTTATACGCCTGCACCGCATCTTCCATCGGCAGATGGCTCGCCATCTGCGAATCTTTCAGCTGCCAGCCAGTGAAGCCGCCGACGCTAAGCGATAAAACGAATACGCAGGCAAGCGCCACTCTTCTTTGCCGCTGCTGCCGCGCGCGGCGGCGAAAATAGTGCGGCTCCGGGGTTTCCAGCGTCTGCTGTTGCTGATGCATCGCCTGCCGCAAAAGCTGCATATCATAACGCATCTCCGCCACGCGTCCGGCAGCCTGAGGATCCTCCGCCAGATAACGCTCGACGCGCCGCGCGGTGGCGTCATCCGCTTCGCCATCTATCCAGGCGTGCAGATCCTCTTCATCGGGTTTCATTTCAGTCTCCTCAGCGGTAACGGCTTTACCTTGCCTTCTAATTTCTCATGCAGCAGCTTGCGCGCCCGTGAGAGACGCGACATTACCGTTCCCAGTGGGATATCCAGCGTCTCGGCCGCCTCTTTATAGCTCAGCCCCTCCACGCTTACCAGCAGCAGTATGGCGCGATAGTCGGTCGGCAGCGTGGCGAACAGCGCCAGCGTATCATCCGCAATCGCCATCGACTCGGTTGAGTGACCCAGCGCCTCCTCGCCGGTGAAAAAAGCCAGAAGGGTTCGATAGCGTTTTCGCCGCCGTTCGCCGTCGATAAACTGCCGGTAAAGAACAGAGAAGAGCCAGGCGCGCAGGCTCTGTTCATCCCGGCTCTGCGGCGTACGCGTTAATGCCTTAATTAAACAGCTTTGCACGAGATCATCCGCGCTGTGCGGGTTGCGGGTCAGCCACAGCGCGAAGCGTTGCAGATGGGGCATCACCTCACGGATCTCTTCATCAGTCAGCTGCGACACAGGCTTTCCTCAGCGTTTGCGGGTTCCCGCCATACTGTTAAACACGCCGTCACGCAGCACCAGCGCGTGCAGTAACGCCGCCGCCAGATGCGCCATAACGGTGAGAAATAACAACAGCGCGACGAGCGAATGCAGCGGACGCAAGATCGCATACCAGTCGTTATTCACCGGCACGATGGGCGGCAACACCAGCCCGCCGCCGAGGGTCACGGGATATCCCGCCGCCGAAAGCATCGCCCAGCCAATCAGCGGCTGAGCCAGCATCATCGCATAGAGCGCCCAGTGCGACAGGTGCGCCAGGGTGCGCTGCCAGGCGGGAATCGAGCCGGGCAGCGGCGGAATAGCGGTATAAAACCGCAGCCATAGCCGCACCACCACCAGCACTAATATCATCAGACCCAGCGGCTTGTGAATCGCCACCAGCATGCCGTGCAGCGAAGAGACGGTCGATACCATCGCCACGCCAATAAATAACATGGTCACTATCGCCAGCGCCATTAACCAGTGCACCAGACGCAGCGCGGGATGAAAATAGGCTACCTGTTTCATAATGGATGACCTGCCTGTTCAGACTGTTCGCGGGTGCGCAGGTTGTAAGATTTGGCATAGGCTGCCGAACGCGCATTCAGAAGAGGATCGTCGGAGGCGGCGATGCCATCGGGTAAAATCAGCGGGTCGTAGTTGATATCGTTACACGGGCCCTGCTGCTGAGGCAGCGCGCGGGTTACTGTCAGCGTCCCGGCATTGATCGTCTGGCGATCGGCGGGCCAGACTTTCGACGCGTCGTTCCCCGCATCGCCTGCCCCCGCCAGGGTCACGACCAGATCCCATTTCAGCGGCCCGTTAGCCAGGCGCTGCTCAAGATCCTTTTGCAGAAAATCTTTGTCGGTTTTCTCTTCCGCGGTTTCAGGCTGACGCGGCGTCTGCGACACCATACTCCAGCGCACCAGATGCGCAGCGTTCGATTTATCGATAAAGCGAAACGCATTCAGGCTATTGAAGCTGTCGCTGCTCCAGCTGGATGAGGGAACATACCCTTTTATCCAGGCGAGAAAGGGTTTGATTTCCGGATGCTGAAGCACAAAGGCCTTCATTTTTGCCGGGTCGGGTTTGCCGGTGGCCGGATCGGGTCGTGAAGCCACCAGCTGATCGTAGAACCCCTGCACGGTGGCGACCGGGAAGAAAGGAATGGCGTTCATACCGGTACGCCACTGCTGCCCGTCTGCCTGCTGAAACTGCAGCGCCATACTGCGCACAGGAACAGCATAGTCTGGTGCAGCGGGATTGCCGCCGGCGATGGCGAAGCGTCCCGTTACCGGCGTCGTCGCGCCCTGCGCGAACAGCGGCGCGCGCGAGTAGGCGCTGGCATTTCCGTTTGCCCTGAACTCGCCGATTACGCATACCCCTTTGGCGTGGTTGCGCCGATAGCCCGGATGCTCGCCGCCAGACTGCTGCAGTGTCGTTACCAGCTTATCGGCGGAGAGGCGCTGCGGCGTCAGCCAGCCGCCGGCCCATAAAAACAAGATCGCCAGCGCCAGCGGAACCGCGCCGACCAGCGCGAGGCGCGCGACTTTCTGGCCGGTAGTGAGTTGAGAGTTTGTCATAAGGAGAGGTTCGCCTGTTTGCAAAGAGCGCATAAGACGAACCAGCGGCGCCTTTATTCCCGAGGAGTGAAATTTTTTTTGCGGCGGCGGGTAAGCCGCTCAGGCAGCGGAGGCAAGCAAGCGGAACAGGAATCTGAAGCTCAGTGGAACGAAAACTCACGTTAAGCAACTTTCGACATAAATCATCCCATGATGAGATGAACAATACAGGAAATTTTGAATTAGCTGATGCCAGGACGCCCGAGTTCTACCGGGCTTTTTCGTTGGAAAGGGGATTGTCAGGGCAATAGCTGGGCGTTGGTCAAGGCTGATTAATGCCGAATCTGCGCCAGGTCATCAGCAGACAGGCCGGTCATTTTCATGACGGTATCGCGATCCAGGCCGTTCTGCAGCATGGTACGGGCAACTTCAAGTTTGCCTTTTTCAATACCACGCTGTTCACCAGGCTCGATACCCTGCTGGATACCCTTCTCGATGCCCTTCTGATCAAGCTGTTGTGCGATGGTCATAAGTGCGTCTCCGTGTTGCGGCACACGCTGTGCCAGTTCGCGAACAAAGGCTTCGTAGTCAGCTGACTCGCCCGCCTGGAGCAGTGAATCAGCTTTGGCGATCTCGTGTATCTGTCACCTTATTCCACATAAATTCTCAAAAGCGCCAGTGATTACCCTGATGTCGGGATTGTTGAAGGCTCGCTTCTTGCCGTTGATCGTGGCCGCGCGCCCAAACATGGAAATGTGGTGGTAGCGAACAGGATAATGAACTTGTTATTCGTCGGCTTCTACTCAAACCCATACCTGCGCTTTATTGCACGACTCTCGCCGCTTTGCCACGGGCATATTAATATGCCCGGCCATTATTCCTTAACACGGGCAGAACTGGTGACAAAAGGGCATCTGCGGCCATTAAAAGAGGCAAGAAAACATCGCTTAACGTGAGTTTTCGTTCCACGGCGCGTCAGACCCCGAATAGCGTTACGCAGAGTCGCGCGCGACCAGCTCGCCGCTGAGTAAGATGCGCTGTTTCGGCAAATCGGGATTTCTGATGTTGCTGACGATCAGCTCTGCCGCCTGCCGTCCGGTTTCCTCACTCGCTGATGAGACGTAGGTCAGGGAGGGCGAGGTGAGATTAACCTGCAGCATATCTTCAAAGCCAATCAGGGCGACCTGCTGCGTCAGAAACAGATCCCTGCCCAGAGTGCGGCCAACCTGCTGAATGCCGTTAAGGCATCCAATTAGCGCCGTTGAGGAGTGACAGAGCAAGGCGGTAATGGTGTTGTTCTTTTCCAGCAGATGGCGCGTCGCCTGGCTCGCCGCGAGCGTATCCTCGCTGCAGGCAGGCGCAAACTCCTCTTTTTGTACGATACCGTTTTGCAGCAGGCTGGCCCGCACGCCCTGCAGACGCTGCGCTCGCAGCAGCGAGTCCGCCTCGCCGCCGATATAGCCAATATTACGATGGCCGCGATCCAGCAGATAGCGCGTCGCCAGCGCCGCCGCCTGGCGATTGTCGCGCATCACCAGGTTGCACGCTTCGCTGATTAACGTCTGAGAAACGACCACGAACGGCAAGGAAGAGCGTTGCAGCCGCTCCGGCACGCTGGGATTAACGGTGTCGGAGGTCAGGTAGATAATGCCCGCGACCCCCTGCTGCGTAAACGAGAGCAGGCAGCGTTCCAGGCCTGCCTCGTTATCGTGCGGCTGCCCGAGAAACAGCATAAAGCCTTTTTTTTCCAGCTCCTTCACCACGCTCGCCATCACCTTAACCGCATAGCTGTCGCTGAAGTCGCAGAGAATAAGCCCTATCAGGTTAGAGGTGCTGGCGCGCAGGTTGGCGGCAGCAACGTTGTGGACGTAACCCAGCCGCTGAATCGCGGCCTGAACCTTCTCGATAGTCGCATCGGAGATCTTGCCTTTCTGCCGCAAAACCAGCGAAACGGTAGAGACTGATACGCCAGCCTCTTTAGCCACATCGATGATGCTGACTTTTTTCAAACCTGCTCCTGAATACAATCTGGTCCATTATCCAAACGCCCTCTCCCGCCGCAGCCGGAGAGAGCCGCTGCCTGCTATCGGGCGATCATGGTCGACATGGTTTGCGCGATAAACTGCGCGCGGGCGCCGAAAATCACCTGAATGCCCGTATCCCCGACAAAGACCACCCCGCGCGCGCCGACGCCGTTAAGCCCGTCCTTATCGACCAGCTCGCTTTTCACCACCTCCAGCCGCAAACGGGTGATGCAGGATCCGACAGTATTGATATTTTGCGCCCCGCCAAGCAAGCCGATAATTTCGGTCGCAATCTCGTTATCTGACTTATCGTTCATACTGGCCGTCACCAGGGCGCGGCCTGGCGTTTTGATATCAAAGCGTCGGATAACATAGCGGAAGGTAAAGTAGTAGATCAGACCCATCGGCACGCCGATGATCACGGCGTTGAGGAAGTTGGTCTGATAGCCGTTAAATGAAGGCAGGATGCCGAATGAGAGGTAATCGATAAATCCAGCGGAAAAGGATTTAGCGATATGCGCATGCATCAGATACATCATCATGTAGGCCAGGCCCGCCATAATGGCGTTAAACACATAGAGGATCGGCGCGACAAAGATAAAGGTAAACTCAACCGGTTCGGTTATCCCCGTCAGGAAGCAGGTGAGCGCGGCGGAGAAGAGGATCCCGGCGGCGATTTTTTTATTGGCCGTTTGCGCTTCGTGGTACATCGCGAGGCAGGCGGCAGGCAAGGCAAACAGCATCAGCGGAAACTCCCCTTGCATGAATTTACCGGCGTTCTGATAGCTGTCGCTACTGAAGGACTTAACGCCCTCTTCCAGCATTTTAAACCAGATCGTCTGATCGCCATGGATCACCTGACCGGCGTGCGTGGTGTAATCGCCGAACGAATACCAGAAAGAGGGATACCAGATATGGTGAAGCCCAAGCGGAATCAAGGCGCGCTCCACTAAACCGAAAATAAAAGTGGAGGCCGCCTGATTATCGCCGTTCACCACCACAGACAGCGCATCGATGCCCGACTGGATGTGCTGCCAGATATAAGGCAGCAGCAGCCCCATCAAAAAGGATAAACAGGCCGTGGCGATGGCGACGAAGCGCTTGCCCGAGAAGAAGCCGAGAAACTCAGGCAGCTGCAGCGTGTGAAAGCGGTTATAGCACCAGGCGGCGAGGATGCCGCAGAGCAGGCCGCCAAACACCCCCATTTGCAGCGTAGGAATGCCAACCACCATGGCATATTTTCCCCCTTGCGACGCCATCTCCGGGGTGATACCCATCACCGTGCCGATGGTGATATTGGTGATAAACACCGAGACGGCGGCCGAGAGCGCCGCAATGCCCGACTCAGAGGCCAGCCCGACGGCGGAGCCGATGGCGAACAGCATCGGCAGGTTATCGAAAATCACGCCGCCTGCGTTCATCATCAGCGGCAGATGGAATTTATCGCCGAACGCCAGCAGCAGGCCGGCGGCGGGCAATAGCGAGATGGGCAGCATCAGCGCGCGACCTATCATCGACAGTTTGGATAACGACTTTATCAATCCTGAGAACAGACTCATGCTGCTTTCCCCGACTTAAGACCCTGGATGTTTTAGGTGCTGTTATTGGAAGTAGAACGTTCTACTAAAACGTTCTACTCATCATTCGAGAAGCGCCTGCAACAGGCAACTGATATTTCGCCGTCAGCCAGAGGATTTACTGATATTTTTGAGGTGGATCGTAAAAGCACTCTGTTGCCTTCTTAGCCACGTCTTATGCAGCGCGCTTTCCTGGTGCATTGCCCTGAAACCACTCCCCGTTATGGTTTCCTCTTAACGCGCGCATCGTCAGATAACTGATAAGTCATATTAATTTTTCTGGCACGCAACTTGCTTCTTCCTGTTTATTAGGCAGCGCAACATACAATCTGAGTCTGAAACAATAGCTGGCTAGGGTTCCGGTTCACCTCGGTGAACGTCTGGTCCGAGAGCTGGCGACCTCTGCGAGGTTACACGGCGGGAAAAAAGCCCGGGAGACAGCAGCACCTTTTGGTGTCGCGCTGCCCCCTGCTTTTTTGTGCCAACCCAGAGGTCAATGATGAAAAAATTTCCGTTGCTCCGCTCGCTCGCGCTGTCGCTGGCGCTGCTGACCACCTTCCCCTCCTTCGCTGCGGTAAAGAAAGAGTTCAGGATCTGCTGGACGATCTATGCCGGCTGGATGCCCTGGGGCGCCATCAGTAACGAAAAAATTATCGACAAGTGGGCCAGCAGGTACGGCATCAAAATTAATATCGTCCAGCTCAACGACTATATCGAATCCATCAATCAGTACACGGCCGGCCAGTTTGACGGCTGCACCATGACCAATATGGATGCGCTGACCATCCCGGCGGCGGGGGGCGTCGACTCCACGGCGCTGATTACCGGCAGCTATTCGGATGGCAATGACGGCATTGTGCTGAAGGGCACCGGCAAAACCCTGGCCGATCTTAAAGGCATGGATGTCTACCTGCCGGAGCTGTCGGTTTCTCACTATCTGCTGGTTCGCGGGCTGGAAAAAGCGGGCCTGCAGGAGAAGGATGTCCGCGTCGTCAACACCTCTGATGCAGATATTGTCTCCGCCTTCGGCACGGACAGCGTGCGCGCGGCGGTGGCCTGGAACCCGCAGCTCTCCGCGATCAAAAGCACGCCGCAGACCAGCGAAGTGTTCAGCTCCTCTCAGGTACCGGGCGAGCTGATCGATATGATGGTCGTCAATACGCAAACCCTGGCGGATAACCCCGCGCTGGGCAAGGCGCTTACCGGCGCCTGGTTTGAGATGATGGGCAAAATGCAGGCAGGCGACGAGGCCGCGCTGAGCGCCATGGCTTCCGACGCCGGCACCGACCTGGCAGGCTACCGGGCCCAGCTCAACACCACCCATCTGTTCTGGACACCCGCCGATACCCTGAAGTTTGTCTCCTCCAGCGATCTGCCGAAAATCATGCAGCGCGTGGCGCAGTTCTCTTTCGATAAAGGCCTGCTGGGCCAGGGCGCGCAGAGCGCTGACGCCATCGGCATTAGCTTTCCCGGCAACGTTACCCAGGGCGATACCAGCAATATCAAACTGCGCTTTGACGACAGCTATCTGAAGATGGCAGCGGCTGGCGAACGCTAGCGGCTGGCGAGGGAGAGATCCATGCGACACATTAACCGCCATCCACGTCAGGGCATGCAGATCGTGCTGATGCTGCTGCCCTTTGTGCTGATCGCCGCCGCCTGGTTTATGGGATCCGCCGTGAGGCTGGAAGCTAATCCGCACGACAAGCTGCTGCCTGGCCTGGGCCAGATGCTGGATGCGGTTCAGCGTATGGCCTTTACGCCGGATAAACGCAGCGGCGACTACCTGCTGTGGACGGACACGGCGTACAGCCTGATACGGCTGCTGACGGGGCTGGGCATCTCGGCGCTGCTGGGGCTGGCGATCGGCATTATGGCGGGCGTGGTTCCCCTGCTTCGCGCCTCGCTATCGCCGCTGATGACCGTCATTTCCATGATCCCGCCGCTGGCGATTTTGCCGATGCTGTTTATCGTTTTCGGTCTGGATGAGCTGTCAAAGGTGATGCTGATCGTTATCGGTATTACGCCGATGCTGGCGCGCGACCTTGAGCAGCGCGCGCGGGAGATCCCGGCAGAGCTGTTTATCAAGGCGCAGACGCTCGGGGCTAACAGCTGGACGCTGGTGCTGCGCGTGGTGCTGCCGCAGCTGCTGTCGCGCCTTATCACCTCGCTGCGTCTGCTGCTCGGCTCGGCATGGCTGTTTCTTATTTCGGCGGAGGCGATCTCCGCCACCGCTGGCCTGGGCTACCGCATCTTCCTGGTGCGTCGCTATATGGCCATGGACGTGATTCTCCCCTATGTCATCTGGATAACGCTGCTCGCCTGGCTGATGGATCTGGCGCTGCGTCAGCTGCACAAAGCCTGCTTTCCCTGGGCGGAAGGAGGCCGGGCATGAGCTTTATCACTATCAAAAATATCTGGCAGGAGTATGGCGACCATACCGTGCTGGAGCGCATCAACTTAGAGGTCAACGCCGGAGAGTTCTGTTCAATGGTCGGCGCGTCCGGCTGCGGCAAATCGACCTTTCTGCGCCTGCTGCTGGGCCAGGAACGTCCCACGCGCGGCGAGATTACGCTGGACGGCCTGCCGCTCACTGCCGAACCGGATCGCCATCGCGGCGTGGTTTTTCAGCGCTACTCGGTTTTTCCGCATCTGAAGGTGCTGGATAACGTGGCCATCGGCCTCGAACTCGCCGCCTCGCCGGTTTTTGGCCGGTTTTTTGGCCGCAAAAAGCGAGCGGCGCGCGAACAGGCCGCGCAGATGCTCGATCGCGTCGGCTTGAGTCAGTCGCTGGACAAGTATCCTGCCCAGCTCTCCGGCGGGATGCAGCAGCGCCTGGCGCTGGCGCAGGCCTTTATGATGCAGCCGCGCATTCTGCTGCTGGATGAACCTTTCGGCGCCCTCGATCCCGGCATCCGTAAGGAGATGCATGCCCTGCTGCTGCAGCTGTGGCACGAAACCCGAATGACGGTGTTTATGGTGACGCACGATCTGGCGGAAGGTTTTAACCTCGGCACCCGGCTGCTGGTCTTCGATAAGGTGCGCCACGATCCCCAGGCGCCCAACGCGTACGGCGCGCGTATTACCTATGACATTCCCCTCAATGAAACGCGGCTGTCGCAGATGCTCTCTGCCAGCCACGACGGCAATGTTTACGCAATAAGGAGTTAGACGATGACGCAACTTTTTCATACTGCCTCTTCGCTGCGCGACGAGCGCGTGCCGGGCGGCGGCCACAGGTCCTTTATTTTACGGCGCGGGCAAATCTTGCGCATGACCGATATCGAGGGCGGCGGCAACGTCAGCATGATGATGCTGAATCCCCATGAAAAAAGCGAAAGGCTTAACCTGCCCGACACGCTGAAGGGACAGCACACCGCGCGCCTGACGGCTGGCCACTGCTTTTACTCCGATATGGGGCGCGTCCTGGCCGGCATCCTGGCCGACAGCTGCGGCTGGCACGACCCGTTCGGCGGCGTGCTGAATGCCCAGGAGACGCAGGAGAAATATGGCACAGGACGCTATCAGGAGCTGCGCAACGACTTTTACCGCAACGGCGTCGATAACCTGCTGGTTGAAATGGGCAAATGGGATCTGCGCCAGGAAGATCTGCTGATGGTGGTCAACTTTTTCAGCAAAGTCACGGTGGACGCGGATGGCCGCTTCTCTTTCTGCGCCCGCCATTCCGCGCCAGGCAGCTTTGTCGAGCTGTTCGCGCCAGCAGACGTGCTGATCGTTTTAACCGCGCTGCCCCATCCGCTCGATCCCAGCCCGGTGTATGCGCCCCGTCCGATACAGCTGAGCTGGTACCAGGCGGAGAGCGAGCAGGCGGCGCTTCAGGCCCTGAATAGCCGCCCGGAAAACCAGCGGGCGCTCACCAATACCGCGCTGTTCGTACACTAAAAGGAGCCAGCCATGAACCTCGTAACCAGTCATCTCAATCCGGCGGAAGCGGTATTTCGCCAGGTTATTCCAGCCGGCGAGCCCTTACTGTTTGAGATCAAAGCGGGACAGACGCTGCGCCTGCTCGATCTTGAAGGCAACCAGGCGATCGATACCCTGTTTTACAACGCCAGGGAGCCGCGCGAGCGTTACGATGCGCAGCGCACCCTGCGCCGCCAGGGCAACGCCTATCTCACCACCGGCAGCGTGCTCTACTCCAGCTTTGGCAATCCCCTGCTTACCATCGTGGCGGACACCTGCGGTCGTCACGATACGCTGGGCGGCGCCTGCTCGCAGGAGAGTAATACCGTGCGCTACCACGCAGACAAAGGCTATATGCACAGCTGCCGCGATAACTTCCTCTGCGCCTGCCTGCACGACGGCCGCCTGCAGAAGCGCGACATCGGCGCCAACGTTAACTTCTTTATGAACGTGCCGGTCACGCCGGAAGGCGGACTGACGTTTGAAGATGGCATTTCGGCCGCGGGCAAATATGTCGAGCTGCGCGCGCACTGCGATGTGATCGTACTGATTTCCAACTGCCCCCAGCTCAATAACCCCTGCAACGGCTGGAACCCGACCCCGGCAGAGGTGCTGGTCTGGAATTAAATCGCCAGCCTTGCGCATCAGGGCGGCCCTGAGGACGACCTCAGGAGCAACGAATTTTTGCGGGACGACCCGCCAAAATGCGAGTGCATTTCATGTTCAGCAAATTGCTTATTGCCAATCGCGGTGCCATCGCCTGCCGTATTCTCCGCACCCTGCGCGCCATGCAGGTTAAAGGCGTCGCCGTCTATTCGGAAGCCGACCTCAGCAGCCTGCACCTCCGCGAGGCGGATGAGGCGCTGAGCCTCGGCGAGGGGCCAGCGGCTCAGACCTATCTGGTAATGGAGAAGATTATCGCCGCCGCGCAGCGCAGCGGCGCCACGGCCATTCATCCCGGCTACGGCTTTTTATCGGAAAACGCGGCGTTTGCCGAAGCGTGCGAAGCGGCAGGCATCGCCTTCGTTGGGCCGACCCCGCAGCAGCTGCGCACCTTTGGCCTGAAGCACACCGCCCGCGCGCTGGCGAAAGCGCACGGTGTGCCGATGCTGGAAGGCACTGACCTGCTGGCCGACAGCCGGGAAGCGTGCCTGGCAGCAGAGGCGATCGGCTATCCGGTTATGCTGAAAAGCACCGCGGGCGGCGGCGGCATCGGTATGCGCGTCTGCGAGAATGCGCAGGAGCTGGCGGACGCGTTTGATGCCGTGCAGCGGCTCGGCCAGAACAACTTCAGCGACGCCGGGGTCTTTCTTGAAAAGTTTATCGCCCGCGCCCGTCACCTCGAGGTGCAGATCTTTGGCGACGGCAGCGGCGAGGTTATCTCTCTGGGGGTGCGTGACTGCTCGATCCAGCGGCGCAATCAGAAGGTTATCGAAGAGACGCCTGCGCCCGGCCTGCCGGACGGCATGGCCGAGGCGCTGTGCGCGGCGGCGGTGGCGTTGGGCCAGGCGGTCAGCTATCGCAGCGCCGGAACGGTCGAGTTTGTCTATGACAGCGCGGCCGAGCGCTTCTATTTCCTGGAGGTGAATACCCGCTTGCAGGTTGAGCATGGGGTGACCGAACAGGTGTGGGGCGTCGATCTGGTGCGCTGGATGATTGAGCTTGCGGCCGGTGAGCTGCCGCCGCTGCGCAGTTTACGGGCCGGGCTGCAGCCGCGCGGCCACGCTATTCAGGCGCGTATCTATGCCGAAGATCCGGGCCGCCAGTTTCAGCCGTCGCCGGGCTTGCTGGCGGAGGTGCTTTTCCCCGCCGCCGACGGCGAAACGCTGCGTATCGACCGCTGGATCGAAGCGGGCTGCGAGGTTCCGCCCTTTTTCGATCCGATGCTGGCGAAGATCATCGCCTGGCGCCCGGACCGCGAAGCCGCTATTGACGCCCTGGCAGCGGCGCTGGCATCGACCCGGCTGTACGGCGTGGAAACCAACCGCCACTACCTGCAGCAGATTCTGGCGTTCGCGCCCTTTCGCGAGGCCAGCCCCTGGACGCGCTGTCTGGAGCAGCTGCATTATCGCGCCGCCACCGTTGAGGTGCTGATGGCGGGCACGCAAACCAGCGTACAGGATTATCCGGGACGGCTCGGCTACTGGGCGGTCGGCGTCCCCCCTTCCGGGCCGATGGACGATCGCGCGCTGCGGCTCGGCAACCGGCTGCTGGGCAATGCGGAAGGCGAGGCGGCGCTGGAAATTACCCTGAACGGTCCCCTCCTGAAGTTTAATACCGCAGCGCTGGCGGTGATCAGCGGCGCGCCGCTGAGCGCAACCCTGGATGGCGAAGCGGTGCCGATGAACGCCGTGTTCGCCATCCCCAGCGGATCCACCCTTAAGATGGGCGATATCAGCGGCGCGGGTGTTAGAAGCTACCTGTGCCTGCGCGGCGGCATTCAGGTGCCTGACTATCTCGGCAGTAAAAGCACCTTTACCCTTGGCCAGTTTGGCGGCCATGCCGGACGGGCGCTGCGCAGCGGCGATGTGCTCCATCTCGCCGAGCCGGAGCACCACGAGGCTGGCGCGGTGTTGCCCGCTGCGCTGCACACCTCGCTGAGCGCGCTGCGCACGCTGCGGGTGATCTATGGCCCGCACGGTGCGCCGGAGTTTTTCACCGACGCGTATATTGCGACCTTTTTCGCCACCGACTGGGAGGTTCACTTCAACTCCAGCCGTACCGGGGTTCGTCTGATTGGCCCGAAACCGCTCTGGGCGCGCACCAGCGGCGGCGAAGCGGGCCTGCACCCCTCAAATATTCATGACAACCCTTACGCTATCGGCGCCGTCGATTTCACCGGGGATATGCCGGTAATCCTGGGGCCGGACGGCCCCAGCCTCGGCGGTTTTGTCTGCCCGGTAACGGTGATTGAGGCGGATCTCTGGCAGCTCGGCCAGCTAAAAGCCGGCGACAGGGTGCGCTTTGTGCCGGTTGACCTCGCCACGGCGCGTCGGCTGGCGCAGGCGCGCCGCGATGAGTGCGAAACCCTGACGGCGGCGGAGATAGCCTGGCAGCCAGCCCCGCTGGCCTCCCCCATTGTGATGAGCTGCGGCGAGCGGGATAAGCGCCTGATCGCCCGCCTCGCCGGCGATACCCATCTGCTGCTGGAAGCGGGCGACGCCGAGCTGGATTTAGTGCTCCGCTTTCGCATTCACGCCCTGATGCAGGCCCTTGAGGGTGACGCCCTCAGCGGCATCATCGACCTGACGCCCGGCATCCGCTCTTTACAGCTGCACTTTCAGCCCGAGCGCCTGCCGCTGACCCGGCTGCTTGAGCAGGTGCGCATCCGCTGGCTGGCGGTCTGCGACAGCGACGATCTCCAGGTTCCGACGCGTACCGTGCATTTGCCGCTTTCATGGGACGATCCCGCCTGCCACAAGGCGATTGAGAAATATATGACCACGGTGCGGCGTGATGCGCCCTGGTGTCCCAGCAACCTGGAATTTATTCGTCGGATTAACGATCTCACCGATGAGCAGGCGGTATGGAATACGGTTTTTGAGGCGAGCTATCTGGTGATGGGGCTGGGGGATGTCTATCTGGGCGCGCCGGTGGCGACGCCGCTCGATCCGCGCCATCGCCTGGTCACCACCAAATACAACCCGGCCCGTACCTGGACCGCCGAGAACTCGGTAGGCATCGGCGGCGCCTATCTTTGCGTTTACGGCATGGAAGGCCCGGGGGGCTATCAGTTCGTGGGGCGCACCCTGCAGATGTGGAATCGCTATCGCGAGGTCGCCGATTTCGACGGCAAGCCCTGGCTGCTGCGCTTCTTCGACCAGCTGCGTTTTTACCCGGTCTCCGCGGAGGAGCTGCTGCAAATCCGCCGCGATTTTCCGCTTGGCCGCTATCCGCTGCGCATTGAGCACGGCACGCTGCGCCTGGCCGAATACCAGCAGTTCCTGGCGCGCGAAGCGGAGAGCATCGCAGCGTTCCGCGACCATCAGCAGCACGCCTTTAACGCGGAGCGCGAGCGCTGGGAGGCCAGCGGCCAGGCGCATTTTGACAGTCAGGAGAGTCAGCCGGAGGAGACGGATGAGCTGCCGCTGAAGGCCGGAGAACAGGGCGTGGAAAGCGCCATATCCGGCAATCTGTGGCAGATTGAGGCAGAGGTGGGTAGCACCGTGCGCGCGGGCGAGGTGATGATGATCCTGGAGTCGATGAAGATGGAAATTCCGCTGATCGCCCCCTGCGACGGCGTTATCCAGCAAATCAGCGTGCAGCCCGGATCGGCGGTGCGTGCCGGCCAGCGCGTCGCGGTGATCCTTGAGGAGAGGCAGTAAAGCGCGCGCCCTGGAGGTGCGTGTGCAGAACGTCAGCTGAAGCGGCAGCCTGTTTGCCGCGCGGCTTCGTTATTAAAACGCCTGGGCCTGTCATTACAGGGCGGGTTCAGGCGCGCGTTTTAGCTGCGGAGAGCGGCGCTGATGCTGGCAAGCTAAGGTCACAATCAGTAACGGATCGGCGCAGGCCACTCGGCGGTTACACATACCCCATCAGCTTCAGCATCGACTGCGCCTGATGCATCGCCTCGGCGCGATGTGAGACGCCCAGCTTCTGATAGAGGTTGCGAATATGGGTTTTAATGGTGGTCGCGGCCACATCCAGCTCGCCGGCGATCTGGTCGTTGCTGTAGCCAGAGTAGATCAGGCCCAGCACCTGCCATTCGCGCTGCGTCAGGGGGCTGGTGCGGATCAGCTCCGGCACATCGGGATGGTTCAGCAGCCGACTGATAAACCCCTCGTCGAAATGGGCGAACTTATGGCGATGATATTTATTGATTTCATTGAGAATACGGCGCGCCCGATGGTTGTCCAGCTCCTCCAGCGCACCGAGCTGAATCAGCTGGCGCAGCTGCTGCGCCATCATCTCCCCTTCAATGACAAAGTGGCTGATAAAGCCGGTGCCGCGCGCCAGCTTTAGCGCCTCGATCAGCGCGCGCTGCGCCTCGGCTTTACGCCCGGTCTGCCAGTAGATCTGGTTAAGCAGCAGCAGATTGCGGTTCAGATCGCTCATCAGACGCAGCGCGCGCGCGTTTTCGTTAAGCTCTTCCAGCACCACTTCCGCCTGGCTGAGATCCCCCTGCAGGATCTGCGCCCGCGCGATATTGCGCCACTGCCCCTGCAGAAAGTGGTTATTGGCGAAGGCGGGCTTCGCGGTGTGGCGCATCCAGTGGCTGGCGCTCTGCACGTCGCCCGTCATCTGCCAGTAGATCACCCTCACCTTGTCGGCGTTGGCGATCCAGTCGCTGTGCAGGCTGCCGTTGTTGAGCAGGTTTTCCAGGCGGTTCAGATAGCTGCGGGCGTTATCCAGATTGCCGCGCGCCAGCGAGCACTGCACCAGCAGGCCCAGACACTGGATCTGCTGCTGCGGCGGATAGCCCTTCAGCACCTTTATGCCTTCGCGCGCCGCCTGCTCCGCCTCATCCAGCCGGCCCCACGCCCACATCAGCTGGGCGCGAATGCGCAGCAGAAACTCATGCAGCGGAAACTGCGCCAGATGCTGCTCGCCCACCAGCACAAATGCTTTTTCCTGAATTTCCCAGGCAGCCTGCAGAAATCCCTGCGCGAAAAGAATTTCGCTTTGCTGGATCAGGCTCCAGAGCGCGTAGTGCCAGGCTTCGTCCCGACGCGCCATCTGCTCGGTCTGACGCATCAGCGTCAGCGAGCTTGCCAGCTCCCCTTTGCAGTGCATCACTTCGCCATGCACCGAGGTGGCAACGATGCGGCTGTAGCGACGGCTTTGCGGCAGGGTTTCCAGCGCCAGGCGGGCAAGCTGCTCCGCCTCTTCGGTATTGCCGTCGTTGATCGCCACCTGCGCGCGCACGGCGTTGAATTCCCCCTGCAGCGCCGCGTCGATCTCGCAGCTGCACGCCTGCTCGAACGTTGCCAGCAGGCGGTTAACCTCGGAAAAGCGGTGCTGGCTCTGCATCAGCCAGGCCTGCAGCAGCACCAGCCGGGGGTTTTCCAGCAGCGTCGTCCAGGGAAGCGCATTCAGCGAACTCTCCAGCAGCGCCAGTTCGCTCTGGTTGAACAGCGTCCAGGCGTGCGCCAGCAGCACGTCGCGCAGCATCTCGACGTCGCCCGAGGCGAGCGCATGGTGGATTGCTTCGCCGGGAAATCCCTGCGCCATCCAGCTTTTCGCCGCCGCACGATGCACCGCAGGCAGCTCGGCGGCCAGCTCCCACTCGCAGCGCTGGCGCAAAAAGGAGCCAAACAGCGGGTGATAGCTGAACCACTGGCCCGAATCATCCATACGCTGCAAAAAGAGCCCCCGCCGCTCAATCTCCTCCAGCCGCATGCGTCCGTTGGCCTCGCCGGTAACGCAGACGACCAGCGCGTCATTCATCGAGCGCAGCAGCGCGGTTTTCAGCAAAAAGTGACGCGTCGCGTCGTCGATATTGTCCAGCACCTCTTCTACCAGATAGTCGGCAAGGTGGCTGGCGTTGATGCCGGAGAGGCGCCGGGCCGAATCCTGCGCCGAGCCTGCGCCCTGCCGCGCGGAGAGGGCGATCAGCTGGAGCGCGGTCGCCCAGCCCGCCACATCGTCGCACAGGCGCCCGCTCTCTTCGGAGGCGAGCGGCGCGCTCAGCCGACAGTCAAAAAACTGCTTCGCCTCCTGGTGGGTAAACGCCAGCTGCTGGCTGCCCAGCTCCAGCAGCTGCTCGCGCACGCGCAGATTGGCGATGCCGAGCTGCGGCAGGTTGCGCGACAGCACCACCAGCGTCAGGTTGTCGGGCTGGTGGCGCAGAAAAAAACGCATCGCCTCATGGATCGCGGGGTTGGCAATATGGTGGTAGTCATCCACGATTAGCCAGAGCGGCTGCCGCCATTCGGCCAGCTCAATAAACAGCTGCGCGAAAAGCGCGTTGAGATTGACGTACTGCCGCTTCTGCGCCAGCGTCTCGCTGCGGCTGCAGCCGCCCTGCGTCGCCTGCTGCAGCGCCGCGATAAGATAATCGGCGAAGCGTTCCGGCTGATTGTCGCCCTCGTCTAATGAATACCAGCCCAGATCTTTTTTATCTGCCGCCCACTGGGAGACCAGCGTGGTTTTGCCGTAGCCCGCCGGACTGGTGACCAGTACCAGCCGGTAATTGCCCGCTGCGCCGAGCTTTTGCAGCAGGCGGTCGCGCGTGACGGTGCTTTCAAGGCGAACGGGACGACTGAGCTTAGAGGGAATCAACATGGGCGCACGCTTCTCCATTAACGTTTAGCGCATCATTTTTTTACGCTTCGTAATTAATCTTCATACACGTTCAGCCATTCGCTAACCGAATGCAAGCGAACCTGTAAGGCAGGCTTAACAAAAGCGAGTGTAATCACACTCCTGCGCCGCTTTCAGATTTACCCTGGCCTCTCCGCCCTCTTTATCCTCCCTGCTGAATTTTATGCAGGAGGAGGAGCGCTCGAGAGGCGGCAGGCACACTGGCAGACAACCCCCTTTTCGTTCTGACAGGAAGCACACGACATGAATTCGCAACCTTTCGACCACGCCCGCTTTACCGCCGCGCTCACCCGCCAGTGGCGCCGCTTTGGCCTGCGCGACGCGCAGGAGATGAATCAACAGCAGTGGTGGCAGGCGCTGAGCGGCGCGCTGGCCGAACTGCTGGCCGAGCTGCCTGCGCAGCCCGCTTCCGGGCCGCAGCGCCACGTTAACTATCTCTCTATGGAGTTCCTCACCGGCCGGCTGACGGGAAATAATCTGCTCAACCTGGGCTGGTATCAGCCGGTTGGCGAGGCGCTCGCCGCCTGGGGCGTCGACCTGAGCGACGTGCTGGAGTGCGAAACCGATCCGGCGCTCGGCAACGGTGGCCTGGGAAGGCTGGCGGCCTGTTTTCTCGACGCGATGGCCACCACCGGCCAACCCGCCATCGGCTACGGCCTCAATTATCAGTACGGCCTGTTTCGCCAGCATTTTGTTGACGGCGCGCAGCATGAAGAGCCGGACGACTGGGGACGCGATCGCTACCCCTGGTTCCAGCACAACGCCGCGCTGACCGTGCAGGTCGGCCTGGGCGGCAAGGTCACGAGCGGCAGCGGCAGCCCGCGCTGGGAGCCTGCGTTTCTGCTGCAGGGAGAGGCCTGGGATCTGCCCGTGGTCGGCTATGGCAACGGTGTGACCCAGCCGCTGCGCCTCTGGCAGGCGAAACACGCGCGCCCGTTTAACCTGCAGCGCTTTAACGACGGCGATTTCCTGCGCGCCGAACAGCAGGGCATCGATGCAGCGAAGCTGACAAAGGTGCTCTACCCCAACGACAACCACCAGGCCGGGAAAAAACTGCGCCTGATGCAGCAATATTTCCAGTGCGCCTGCACGCTGGCCGATATCCTGCGGCGCCACCATCAGGCGGGCCGCGCCATCGAAACGCTGCCCGACTATGAGGTGATCCAGCTTAACGATACCCATCCGACGCTGGCGATCCCGGAGCTGCTGCGCCTGCTGCTCGACGAGCATCAGCTGTCGTGGGATCGGGCGTGGCACATTACCCAGCGCACCTTTGCCTATACCAACCACACCCTGATGCCGGAGGCGCTGGAGTGCTGGGATCTGCGCCTGGTGCGCACGCTGCTGCCGCGCCATATGATGATTATCAACACCCTGAACGCGCAGCTTAAAAAAGCGGTCGAGGCGCGCTGGCCCGGCAACGAGGCGATATGGGCAAAGCTGGCGGTCGTGCACAATCAGCAGCTGCGCATGGCGAACCTCTGCGTGGTCAGCGGCTTTGCGGTTAACGGCGTGGCGGCGCTGCACTCCCGGCTGGTGGTGCAGGATCTCTTCCCGGAATACCACGCGCTGTGGCCGGAAAAGTTTCACAACGTCACCAACGGCATCACGCCGCGTCGCTGGATCCAGCAGTGCAACCCGGCGCTGGCCGCGCTAATCGACAACCGGCTGCGACGCCCCTGGCTGAACGATCTGGATGCGCTCAGCGAGCTGGCACCGCTGGCAGACGACGCGGGATTTCGCGCCGAGTATCGCGCCATCAAGCAGCAGAATAAGGTTGCCCTGACGCGCTGGATCGCTGAGAAAACCGGTATTCGCGTTCAGCCGGACGCCCTGTTCGACGTGCAGATTAAGCGCCTCCACGAATATAAGCGCCAGCATCTGATGCTGCTGCATATCATCGCCCTGTGGCAAACGCTGGTCAGCGATCCGCAGGCGAACCTGACGCCGCGCGTCATGCTGTTTGGCGCTAAAGCGGCGCCGGGCTATGCGCTGGCGAAAAATATTATTTATGCCATCAACAAGGTGGCGGCCGTCGTCAACGCCGATCCGCGCGTCGGCGATCGCCTGAAAATTGTGTTTATTCCCGACTACAACGTCTCGGTGGCGGAGCGGCTGATCCCCGCCGCCGATCTCTCCGAGCAGATCTCGACGGCGGGCAAAGAGGCCTCCGGCACCGGCAATATGAAGCTGGCGCTTAACGGCGCGCTGACGATTGGCACGCTGGACGGCGCGAACGTGGAGATCGCCCAGCAGGTCGGCGAGGAGAATATCTTTATTTTCGGCCATACCGTCGAGCAGGTCAGCGCGCTGAAGCAGGCGGGCTACGCGCCGGCGACCTGGCGCAAAAAAGATGCGCAGCTGGATCGGGCGCTGACCGCGCTGGAGGATGGCACCTTCAGCGACGGCGACACCACGGCCTTTGACGCGCTGGTGCGCAGCCTGGGGCCGACGGGCGGCGATCCCTGGCTGGTGCTGGCCGATTTCCGCCACTATCTTAACGCCCAGCAGCAGGTCGATGCGCTGTGGGCTGACCCGGACGCCTGGACGCGCGCCGCGATCCTGAACACCGCACGCTGCGGCATGTTCAGCGCCGACCGCGCCATCCGCGACTATCAGCAACGTATCTGGCAGGCCGCGCGCTGAGGAACGCCATGAAACCGAAAAACCATCTCGATCGCGCAGCGGACGGCCTGATTGCGCCCGATTACATTGACGCCCACGGACGGCCGCAGCAGGTCTCCTCCCTGACGCGCGAGCGCCTGCTGGGGCTGATGCGGCCGCAGGATACCAGCGCATCGCCGTTGCCGCCGGCGGCCATCTTCCGCCAGGGGGAGCCGCTGACGCTCTCGCCGACGCTTTTTGCTCCGGCCCACTGGCAGCTGACCAGCGAGGCGGGCGAGCGCTGGTCAGGCCGCTGCGCGCCAGGCGAGACGATTGCGCTGCCGGGGTTGCCGGACGGCTATCACCAGCTGACGCTGGATCATGAGGCGCAGCGCGACAGCTGCTGCATTATCGTCGCACCGGCGCGCTGCTATGAGCCGCCCGCGCTGCTGGCGGGCGAGTCGCTGTGGGGCAGCTGCATCCAGCTCTATACGCTGCGCTCGGCGCATAACTGGGGCATCGGCGACTTTGGCGATCTGCAGCGGATGATCGACGAAACCGCGCGGCGCGGCGGCGCGTTTGTCGGGCTCAACCCGCTGCACGCCCTGTTTCCCGCCGAGCCGGAGAGCGCCAGCCCCTATAGCCCCTCTTCGCGCCGCTGGCTCAATATTCTCTATATCGACGTTAACGCAGTGCCGGACTTTCAGCAGAGCGAGGCGGCGCAGGCCTGGTGGCACGGTGAGGCGACGCAGCAGACGCTGCAGGCGGCACGCCGCACGGCGTGGGTGGATTACTCCGCCGTGACGCGCCTGAAGCTGGAGGGACTGCGGCTGGCGTGGCAGGCATTTCGACTGCGCGGCGCGGAAGAGGCGGAGATGGCGGCCTTTGAGGCTTTTGTCGAGGCGGGCGGCGAGAGCCTGCTTTATCAGGGGCTGTTCGACGCGCTGCATGCGGCGCGGCGCGCGCAAAATGAAGCGTGCCACGGCTGGCAAAGCTGGCCGGACGTTTATCAGCATCCTGACAGCGCCGCCGTGCTGGCGTTTCGGGTTGAGCACAGCGATGAGGTGCGCTTCTTTCTCTGGCTGCAGTGGCTGGCGGCACGGCAGTTTGCGGCCTGCTGGCAGCGCTGTCAGCAGCATAAGATGGCCATCGGCCTCTATCGCGATCTGGCAGTAGGGGTGGCGCGCGACGGCGCGGAAACCTGGCGCGAGCGGGAACTTTACTGCCTTGAGGCAAGCGTCGGCGCGCCGCCCGATATTCTCGGTCCGCTGGGACAGAACTGGGGGCTGCCGCCGATGGATCCGCAGGTGATGACGGCGCGCGCGTTCGAGCCCTGGATCGCACTACTGCGCGCCAGCATGCAGGACTGCGGCGCGCTGCGTATCGATCATGTGATGGCACTGCTGCGCCTCTGGTGGATCCCTGAGGGCGAAAGCGCGGCGCAGGGCGCCTACGTGCACTATCCGGTGGACGCGCTGCTGGCCATTCTGGCGCTGGAGAGTCAGCGCCACCGCTGTATGGTGATAGGCGAAGATTTAGGCACCGTACCGGCGGCCATCGTCGACAAGCTGCGCGACGCGGGCGTTTACTCCTACAAGGTGCTCTATTTTGAGCAGGCGTCGAAGCAGGCTTTCCGCGCGCCGGCGCAGTGGCCGCGCCAGGCAATGGCGGTCGCCACCACGCACGACATGCCGACGCTGCGCGGCTGGTGGCGCAGCGCCGATCTGCGTCTGGGCAGCGAGCTGGGCCTCTACCCCGACAAGGGGGTGCTGGCCGGGCTTTACCGCGACAGGCAGGCGGCGAGAAAAGCGCTGTTGCAGACCCTGCTGCGCAGCGGCGCACTGCCGACGCGGCGGCGTTTTCAGCGGGGCGGCGCGCGTATGAACCGCACGCTCAGCCAGGCTATTCTCGGCTATCTGGCCACGACGCAGAGCGCGCTGCTCGGCCTGCAGCCGGAAGAGTGGCTGGATATGGCGACGCCGGTAAACGTGCCCGGCACCGTTGACGCCTGGCCTAACTGGCGGCGCAAGCTCAGCGCGACGCTGGAAGAGATGTTCAGCGATCCGGCAGTCGATGCGCTGCTGGCGGCGGTGGACAGCGGCAGGAAAAGAATGAAATAGCAGCTAAACGTCAGCCCGCCGCATGCGGGCTGACCACTATGCGAGCTGGCTTCCACCCTCGCGCCTTGCCGCAGTGAAGCGCCCCTGTGCTGTAGTAATATCGCCTGAGATTTCAGGGACTCAGCCGATGAAAAAGAAAAATAACCCTACGCCCCATGACGCCACTTTTCGTCAGTTTCTGACGCAGCCGGACGTTGCGCGGGATTTTATGCAGCTGCATCTTCCGGCAGAACTGCGCGCTATTTGCGATCTCACTACCCTGAAGCTGGAGTCTGGCTCGTTTGTTGAGGACGATCTGCGTCAGTTTTACAGCGACGTGCTCTACAGCCTCAAAACCTCAGCCGGCGACGGTTATATCCATGTTCTGATTGAACACCAGTCTACGCCTGACAAACATATGGCCTTTCGCCTGATCCGCTATGCGGTCGCTGCGATGCAGCGTCACCTTGAGGCGGGTCATAAAAAGCTGCCGCTGGTGATACCGGTGCTGTTCTATACCGGCAAACGCAGCCCCTACCCTTATTCAACGCGCTGGCTTGACGCGTTCGACGACCCGGCGCGGGCGGAACGTCTTTACGGCGGTGCCTTTCCGCTGGTGGACGTAACGGTCATTCCGGACGATGAGATCATGACCCACCGCAGCATGGCGGCGCTGACGCTGCTGCAGAAACATATTCACCAGCGCGACATCGCGACCCTTACCGATCGTCTGGCCACGCTACTGATGGCAAACACCCTTTCTTCACCTCAGATAGTGACGCTGATACACTACTTACTGCAGGCGGGCGAGTCAGCTGACTACGAAGCCTTTGTTCGCGAACTGGCACGGCGTGTGCCGCAACACGGAGACGCACTGATGACTATCGCACAGCAGCTTGAGCAGAAAGGTCTTGAGAAAGGTATTCAGCTTGGCGAGCAGCGCGGAAAGCTGGAAGTCGCCCGCACCATGCTGCAGAACGGCCTTGACCGCGATACCGTAATGAAAATGACCGGCCTGTCTGCGGACGACCTGGAGCCGCTTACCCCCGGACTACGATCTTAATTACTTAACTTTTTGCAAACAGGCGAATGCCGCCCAGCTTTCCCCTCGCCAGCTACCTTCCCGCCAGGCTGTCATAGCCTGTTGCAATAGGCCATTACTCCTTCAAACGACCAAAGCACCGCTCAACAGGGTTGCGATTGCGACAGGCATCACGATCGCGCGGTGAACGGCTTTCCGACGCCCTCTTCTTATTTTATTTTGTGAAAATAGCTGTATTTATGGCTCAGGTGATTATGGTCACTGCCTGAAATAAGTTACCTGCAAATAAGAGGTTAGAAGCAGAAGTTCATAAACATTGCTTAGACTGGCCTTGCGTATTAAGCCCCCCTGCCTCGAAGTCGATTTTATTTCCCGTTGAGGCAGGCTCTTATTCCTGAATTGAGGTTAACAGATGGGATCACCGGCCTCTCTGCGGAAGAGCTGGAGCAACGCCCGCCTCCCGTTAGCGAGACCGCCCCCTTTTTTCCCCGATGCAACAAAACCGCCTTTTAGCGAGCGATACGCCCATAAAAAAGGTGCGCCGCAGCGCACCAGGTGGGGCAACTCAGCACTGTCGGGGCAGCTTCACCCCTTGCCTTTAACACTGCTGATAAAGGTTTTGCGCGCCGAGGTCGAACCCACTCTTTCCGCCTCGTCCAGCAGCTTAAGGGCTTTATCGATATTGCCCTGATCCACCGCCTGACGGATGCTCTGATTAAAGTAACTTTCGGTGTCCTCCACCAGCGGCGCCGAGGGCGTTGCGGGCGCGGTGCGTGCCGCCGCCTGCGCAACCGGCTGGGTATTGCCGACCGTGACCGGCGCCGGACCGGAGGAGCCGAACAGCGGGCCAACCAGAATCGAGGAGGCGGAGCTGGTGGAAACCTTCAGCTTAATCTTGCCCTCCACGCCGTGACGCGCGATGGGATCGGGAATATCGGGCACCGCGTGGCCGGTGCCTCGGGCGTAGGCTTTCGCCGGATCCACCAGCGTAGTGGTCTGGCTGAGATCCTGTGCGGTGGTAAAGACCAGCAGATAGATTTTTTGCTGGCCGAGGGCGGGCGTCAGCTTCATTACGCCTTCCAGCCGGTCGGCGCTCATCACGCCCGGCTGTTGATAGGTGAAAAAGCGGCTGGGGAACCAGGCAGCGGGACGCAGGTTCTCATCAAGCACCAGCACGTTGGGGGCAAATACCTGATTGTGCGCCACCTCACTGCTGAGCGTCACCGTGAGTTCGCCCTGATTAGCGGGCAAGCTGTAGGCGGCGACCGGCCCGGTGACGCCAGCGATATTCAGCTGCGTGCCGCCCTGCGCCAGCGAGGTGGTCTGCGCGCGTGAAGTATCAACGGGCTGCCAGCTCAGGCGCTGCAGGCTTTCGGTCGGAATCGTCGGCGCGGCGGAGAGATCCTGCGGCACCAGGTTGATATCAGCGTGCGCGGGCAGAGCGAGGCTCGTCAGCAGCGCGGCGCTCAGGCAGAGCGCAGTTAGCGTTTTCTTTTTCATTTTTATGTTCTCAACAGGCTGTCGGGCAGCCGCTCAGGCCAGGCAATGGCCGCGGCTGTCCAGAAAGCGCCGTACGCTAAACGCACGGCGGCTGTTTGCGTTACAGGGTGCGGCTTACCACCAGATTTCCATCTGCGCGCCGAAGCTCCACTCATCGTTGTCGCCGCGGCTGTTGGTAAAGAGGCCGTTGCCGGTGCTGTCCGCGGAGGCGAGCGAGGTGAGATCGCCTGAAGCGTCTTTGTTGTAGCCCCACTTCTCATCCCATTTGGCGTAGGTAGCGAACAGGCGCAGCGCCGGGCGCGACCAGATGCTGTCGCCCGCCTGCCACTGCTGAGCAAGAGTGATTTTGTACTGGCCGTTGCGCTCGCTGACCTGCTGCGACTTCACGTTGTCATAGCCCACTTCCAGCAGGGTGCTCATAATCGGCGTCCACTTATACATAGGACGTACGCCGACGGTGTACCACTCGGTGCCGCGGTTGTTGTCCAGATCGGTGTTCTGGTACATCGCCACATACATCAGGTCCCAGCGCTCGGCGAGCGAGATGGCGCCGTGATCGAGAACGCGGTACATGCTGCCGTTGTTGTTGATGCTGGTGCCCTGCGGCAGCCCTTTGCCCTGCGAGGTGAGCGCATCGGTGGCGTACTGCAGCACGAACTTGTTGTAGCCTTTGAGCATGCTCTGGGTGTGCTCCGCCGTAAACATCCAGCCATCTTTCGACGCGCCGTCTTCGATACGGTAGCCGTCGCGGGCGTTGGCGCGGCCATAATCGATGCCCAGTTCCAGCACGCCGTCCGGGTTGGTTTCCAGTCCGGCAAGGCGCACGTCGAAGACGTCATTGGCGGTGCTGGTGGCGTAATCGCGGATGCGATCGCTGGAGAAGGTGTAGGATCCGCCCGCCTCTGAGGAGCGCGTCGCCGCGAAGGAGAGCTTGCCGAAGCCAAGATCCACATCTTCCAGACCGGCGCCCGGCCCCGAGATATCCCAGTAGTAGAAGTCGATCATATGCACGTCGTGGCGCTGGTAGAAGCGTTTACCGGCCCAGATAGTGGAGCCGGGCAGCGCGTCGATCAGGTTTTTGCCTTTGACGTTCGCCTCGCGGAAAGCGGGGGATGTCGCCTCCCAGTCATTCTGTTGCGCCACCGAATAGGCGACGTTGGTGTCGAAGTAGAAGCTTTTGTCTCCTTCTTTCCACACTTCCTGGCCCAGCTTCAGCTCGGCGTAGGTTTCGCATTCGTTGCCCAGACGGTATTTGCTTTGCGCCCCGGTGGCCTGGAAGCACTGCTGCTCGCCGCCGCTGCCGGTCCAGCCGATGCCGGAACGGGCGTAGCCGGTAAAGTCGACCGCCATCGTCGGGGCAGAGATCGTGCCCGCCGCGATGGCGATAGCAACGGGAAGTTTGCGCAGAGTTATCATTTTCTATCTCCTGAGGTCATTGCTTTTATTGTTTTGCAGGGCTAAACACCAGGCTCCTGATGCAGCCTGCGACAGGCGCTCCCGTCCTCGCGGAACAGGTGACAGCGCTCCGGCGGCAGGCCAATGCCCATCAGGGCGCCCTCTTCTACCAGCACGACGTCCTCCTGGCGGTAGACCAGGTTTTGACGGATAGCGGGGATCTGGATATGGATTTGCGTTTCGTGTCCGAGCTGCTCCACCACCTGCACCTCGCCCTCAAGCGTAACGTCGGCAATATCGCTGGAGAGCAGGTGTTCGGGGCGAATGCCTAACGACATATTGCTGCCCACCTGGACGCCCGCGCTTTCCACCGGCAGCCAGATGCACTGATCGTTGGGCAGGCGAACCTGCACCTGATCGATGGCGGTGGCGGTGACTTTTACGGGCAGAAAATTCATACGCGGCGAGCCGATAAAACCGGCCACGAAGCGGTTGGCGGGATAGTGATAAAGCTCCAGCGGCCTGCCGACCTGGGCGATGCGCCCGGCGTCCAGCACCACGATTTTGTCCGCCAGGGTCATCGCCTCGATCTGATCGTGGGTGACGTAAATCATGGTGCGCTTCAGACGCTTGTGCAGGCGCGATATTTCAATGCGCATCTGCACGCGCAGCGCGGCATCCAGGTTAGAGAGCGGCTCGTCGAGTAGAAAGACGCGCGGCTCGGCAACCAGGGTACGGCCGATGGCCACGCGCTGGCGCTGGCCGCCAGAGAGCGCTTTAGGCCGGCGATCGAGCAGATGCGCCAGCTGCAGCACTTCCGCCACCTGGTTGACGCGCTGCTGGATCTCGCCGCGCCTGACGCCCGCCAGCTTCAGGCCAAAAGACATGTTCTCCGCCACCGACAGATGCGGATAGAGCGCATAGGACTGAAACACCATGCCGATGCCGCGCTCGGCGGGCGGCACCTCGTTCATCCGCTGGCCGCCGATCAGCAGCTCGCCGCGGGTAATGGTTTCCAGACCGGCGATCATGCGCAGCAGCGTGGATTTGCCGCAGCCCGACGGGCCAACGAACACCACGAACTCTCCTTCGCCGATTTCCAGATTGATGTCTTTCGAGACCAGGGTATCGCCCCAGGCCTTGGTGACATTGCGTAACGCGACGCTCGCCATGATGCTTTCCTCTTCACTTGCCTGTTCTTGCCTGCATCGCCGCAGGCAGACTCCGGCGACCACTATGGGAAAGCTTCCCGCAGCGCGCATCCTCCGCCAGAGGCGGTTTAGCTGGGGGATGAGAGAGGAGGAGGAGATCGCCGCGCGCGTCGCCTCCAGGGCGGTGTTGCGCGGTTTTTTGTGATCGACTGCGCAGAGTCGCGGCGACAGGAGTGTGCGCCAGACCGCGATAACCGCCCGCTTTTGCAACGGGGATCACGGCTTAGCGCGGGCAGGCGTAGAGCGCGGGAGGATGAGAAGCGGTGACGGATGGTCACAATGTGCGGGAAAACGATTTCCGTTTCCGCTAACAGGATGGAGTTATGACAATGAAAACCGGCGCACGCATTTTTGCCCTTTCCGCCCTTACGGCCATGCTGTTTTCGGCCTCGGCAATCGCGAAGATCGAAGAGGGAAAACTGGTTATCTGGATCAACGGCGATAAAGGCTACAACGGGCTGGCTGAGGTCGGTAAAAAGTTCGAGCAGGATACCGGCATTAAGGTGACGGTCGAGCATCCGGATAAAATGGAAGAGAAATATCCGCAGGTCGCCGCCACCGGCGACGGCCCGGACATTATTTTCTGGGCGCACGACCGCTTCGGCGGCTATGCCCAGTCGGGGCTGCTGGCGGAGGTTTCGCCGGATAAAAGCTTCCAGGATAAGCTCTTTCCCTTTACCTGGGATGCGGTGCGCTTCAACGGCAAGCTGATCGGCTACCCGGTGTCGGTCGAGTCGCTGTCGCTGATCTACAACAAAGACCTGCTGCCCAACCCGCCGAAAAGCTGGGAAGAGATGGCGGCGGTCGACAAGCAGCTGCGCGCCAAAGGCAAGAGCGCCATTATGTTCAACCTGCAGGAACCCTACTTCACCTGGCCGCTGCTGGCGGCGGGCGGCGCCTACGCCTTTAAAAAGAGCGACAGCGGCTATGACGTCAAAGATACCGGCGTAGATAACGCTGGCGCGAAAGCGGGCATGCAGTTCCTGGTCGATCAGGTCAAAGCCAAAACCCTTAACGCGGACACTGATTATTCCATCGCCGAAGCGGCATTTAATAAGGGCCAGACCGCGATGACCATCAACGGTCCCTGGGCCTGGAGCAATATCGACAAGAGCGGCATCAACTACGGCGTCACGCTGCTGCCGACCCTGAATGGCAAACCGTCGAAAACCTTCGTCGGCGTGCTGAGCGCGGGCATCAACGCCGCCAGCCCGAATAAAGAGCTGGCGAAAGAGTTCCTGGAGAACTACCTGCTGACCGATGCTGGCCTGGATGCGGTGAACAAAGACAAGCCGCTGGGCGCGGTGACGCTGAAGTCATTCCAGCAGACGCTGGAAAAAGATGAGCGCATTGCCGCCACCATGAACAACGCGCGCAGCGGCGACATCATGCCAAATATCCCGCAGATGGCAGCTTTCTGGTATGCGATGCGCACCGCCACGCTTAACGCCCTGAGTGGACGTCAGAGCGTCGATGCCGCGCTGAAAGACGCGCAGGCGCGCCTGAACAAGTAATACCTCTCCCGAAGCCGGCTCGCGCCGGCTTTTCACTGGTTGTTAAGGAACACCGAATCATGTCAGGAAAACCGAAAACAGGCCGCGCGGGCCAGCTGTTGAAGCGCGTTCTCGTCGGGATCTGCTGTCTGCTGGTCGGCTACCTTCTGGTGCTGATGTATGCGCAGGGCGAATATCTGTTTGCGCTGCTGACGCTGATCGTCAGCGCGGCAGGCATCTGGATTTACGCTAACCGGCGCGCCTACGCCTGGCGCTACGTCTATCCTGGTCTCGCCGGGATGGCGCTGTTTGTGCTCTTTCCCCTCGCCTGTACCGTGGCGATCGCGTTTACCAACTACAGCAGCACCAACCAGCTGACCCAGGCGCGCGCGCAGCAGGTTTTGCTGAGCCGTCAGTATCAGGACGGGGCAGGAATGAACTTCGCGCTCTATCCGGCGGGCGATCGCTGGCGGCTGGTGCTCTCTGACGAGAGTGAGAGTTTTGTCTCGCCGCCGTTCACGTTTGGTGGCGAGCAGCAGCTCAGCATGACGCGCGACGCGCAGCCAGCGGGCCAGCGTGCGACGCTGAAGGTGGTTACCGGCAACCGCCAGGCGCTGAGTCAGATCCGGGCCAGGCTGCCAGACGGCCGCGAGCTGGTGATGAGCTCGCTGCGGCAGTTCTCCGGCACGCGGCCACTCTATCAGCTTACCGCCGACCAGCGGCTGAAAAATCAGCAGAGCGGCGAGATCTATCAGGCGAACAATCAAACCGGCTTCTTCCAGCGCGTCAATGCCGACGGCAGCTGGGGCAGCGAGCAGCTCAGCCCCGGCTTTACGGTTAGCGCAGGCTGGAAGAACTTTGTGCGCGTCTTCACCGACGAGGGCATCCAGAAGCCCTTTCTGGCGATTTTTGGCTGGACGCTGCTCTTTTCGCTGCTGACCGTGGCGCTGACCGTCGCCGTTGGCATGGTACTCGCCTGCCTGGTGCAGTGGGAGGCGCTGAAAGGCAAAGCGATCTATCGCGTGATGCTGATCCTGCCCTATGCCGTGCCGGCCTTTATTTCGATTCTGATTTTCAAAGGGCTGTTTAACCAGAGCTTCGGCGAGATCAACGTGCTGCTTAACGCGCTGTTCGGCCTGCAGCCCGCCTGGTTCAGCGACCCGCTGCTGGCGCGCGCCATGCTGGTAATCGTCAATACCTGGCTGGGCTATCCCTATATGATGATCCTCTGCATGGGGCTGCTGAAGGCGATTCCAGACGATCTCTATGAAGCCTCGGCAATGGATGGCGCCGGGCCGATGCAGAATTTCTTTTTAATTACCCTGCCGCTGCTGTTAAAGCCGCTGATGCCGCTGATGATCGCCAGCTTTGCCTTTAACTTTAACAACTTCGTGCTGGTGCAGCTGCTGACCAACGGCGGTCCCGATCGGCTCGGCACCACTACGCCGGCGGGCTATACCGATCTGCTGGTGAACTATACGTGGCGCATCGCCTTCGAGGGCGGCGGCGGGCAGGACTTTGGTCTGGCGGCGGCAATTGCCACGCTGATCTTCCTGCTGGTGGGCGCGCTGGCGGTGATTAACCTGAAAGCCGTGCGGATGAAGTTCGACTAAGGAGGCGTTATGGCTATGGTACAACCTAAATCGCAGAAGCTGCGTCTGCTGCTGACCCATCTGCTGCTGCTGGCGTTTATCGCCGCGATATTGTTCCCGCTGCTGATGGTGGTGGCGATCTCGCTGCGCGCGGGTAACTTCGCCACCGGCAGCCTGATCCCGGAGCAGATCTCCTGGGAGCACTGGCGGCTGGCGCTGGGCTTCAGCGTGACGCACCCCGACGGCCGCGTTACGCCGCCGCCCTTCCCGGTGCTGCTGTGGCTGTGGAACTCGGTAAAGATCGCTGGCATCAGCGCGCTCGGCATAGTGGCGCTTTCTACCACCTGCGCCTATGCTTTTGCTCGCATGCGCTTCGCCGGTCGCGCCAGCCTGTTGAAAGGAATGCTGATTTTTCAGATGTTCCCGGCTGTGCTTTCGCTGGTGGCGCTTTATGCTTTATTCGATCGGCTGGGGCAGTATCTCCCTTTCCTCGGGCTGAATACGCACGGCGGCGTGATTTTTGCCTACCTGGGCGGCATTGCGCTGCACGTCTGGACGATTAAAGGTTATTTCGAAACCATCGATGGCTCGCTGGAAGAGGCAGCCGCGCTGGATGGCGCGACGCCGTGGCAGGCATTTCGACTGGTGCTGCTGCCGCTTTCGGTGCCGATCCTGGCGGTGGTATTTATTCTGGCGTTTATCGCCGCGGTAACGGAAGTGCCGGTCGCCTCGCTGCTGCTGCGGGACGTTAACAGCTATACCCTGGCGGTGGGGATGCAGCAGTATCTCAACCCGCAGAACTATCTGTGGGGCGACTTCGCTGCCGCCGCCGTGCTCTCCGCCATTCCGATCACGCTGGTATTCCTGCTGGCCCAGCGCTGGCTGGTCAGCGGCCTGACGGCGGGCGGGGTTAAGGGCTAATCTCTTCATCATTGCAGTGCCACTGCTTCCTCAATACTAACCATAATTGAGGGTTTTTGGCGGCCTTCGGGCCGCCGTTTTTATTTTTGCTGAAACAGGTGCTTAGGGCGTAAAGATAAGGGCTGACCACATTGCGCGGCCAGCCTGCGGCTTATTTCTGCGCCTGATCCTGGCGGTCGTCGAGGGTCTGACGGTACTCATCCAGGAAGGGTTGCTCCGCCGGATCGATACGGTCCATGCCGCTGGTGAAGCGGTGCCAGTAGGGATAGCGCGGTGCCGGACGCGTTACGCGTTCAATGCGCTGGCGCTGCTCATCGCTCAGGGTAAGTTCGAAGGCGCTGAGGTTTTCTCGCAGATGCGTTTCGCTGCGGTTGCCGACAATCAGCGCGCTGACGCCGGGACGCTCCGCCAGCCAGGCCAGGCAGACCTGCGCGATAGAGGCGTTTATCTCTTTGCCGACCTGCTCCAGCACCTCGATCACGTTATAGGCGTGCTCCATATCGTGAACGTAGGGTTCTGGCCAGCCGCTGCCCTGCCGCGTGGATTCCGGCGCTTTGCCGTGACGGCTGACCGCGCCGGTCAGCAGGCCTTCGCCCAGCGGTCCCCAGATCAGCGTGCCGATCTGCTGGTCAATGGCCATCGGCAGCAGCTCGAACTCCGCTTCGCGCGACTCCGGCGTGTAGTAGATTTGCTGGCTGACGGGCTTGAGCAGGTGGTGCTCGCTGGCGCAGCCCAGGGTTTTCATCATCTGCCAGGCGGTGTAGTTGGAGGTACCGAAGTAGCGGATTTTGCCGCTTTTCACCAGATCTTCCAGCGCGCGCAGCGTCTCTTCAACCGAGGTGACGCCGTCCCAGTTATGGATCTGATAGAGGTCGATGTGGTCGGTTTTCAGGCGCCGCAGGCTTGCTTCGCACGCTTTGATGAGATGGTATCGGCTGGCGCCGCTTTCGTTCGGGCCGTCGCCAAGCGGACTGCGCGCTTTGCTCGCCAGAATGACGTTGTCACGTTTATCGCCAAGCGCTTCGCCGACCACCTCTTCCGCGCCGCCCATCGAATAGAGATCCGCGGTGTCGATCATATTGACGCCGTGATCCAGCGCGATATCGATAAAGCGGCGAGCTTCGCCGGCGTTGACGTTGCCGGTTTTTTCAAACCCCGCTTTGCCGCCGAACGGCACGGTGCCCAGCACGAATTTTGAAACCAGCAGGCCCGAATGACCAAGTTTACGGTATTGCATTTACTTTCCTCCTTTACTGCTTAAAAAGGCGATCGTAGTCGCAATGGGTTTTGTATGTTCAGGGGGGAAAGCGTAGGAGAGGATTGGGTGGGGTGCAAACCAGTGTGGGGAGCAGTTATTATAAAGGCGCACGCGACATATCCTGACTCATCACGAGCCGTGAGCGGACTTCACCAGTATTGGTGAGCCCGTGCTTAACGGTACATAGCCTTAAAGCTGCAGTGGAAGCATCGCATTCCAGTTAAATTTTTTATGAATTTTCCACGCTCTATACTGCCTCCCGAGAGCGAGCCTGTCAGTCTCCGTTCAATGCTACACGCTCTTAATTACGTCATTCTTTTTGCCCTCGAAAAATAAAGGCTTATTAATCAATAAATTAAATTCATTTTCAATGCGTAAGCGCCACTTGTAGTGAATTTGTGATCTTCCTCGCCCACTGCATTCATCATGTGTTGTTATATTGGTTATGAGTCATCTCGTTATTTAGTTTTTGCTGTTGTCCCAGGGTTCAGGCCGTTCAGAAACAGGCGGCGTTCTGCTCTGGCGTTATTTCGACGAGCTGCTCTTAACCCTACAACCCTGAAAATTAAAAAAGGTAACGATATGGAAGGCCAGGATCTGCAACGCAAGCTCGGCTTCTGGGCCGTGCTGGCAATATCCGTCGGAACCACCGTCGGTTCCGGTATTTTCGTTTCAGTTGGTGAAGTAGCAAAAGCGGCGGGCACACCCTGGCTTACCGTTCTGGCCTTTGTGATTGGCGGGCTTATCGTGATTCCACAGATGTGTGTCTATGCGGAACTCTCTACCGCCTATCCTGAAAACGGCGCGGATTATGTTTACCTGAAAAACGCTGGCAGCCGCCCGCTGGCATTTCTTTCTGGCTGGGCCAGTTTCTGGGCCAATGATGCGCCCTCACTCTCTATCATGGCACTGGCGATAGTCAGTAATCTGGGCTTTCTGATCCCGCTCGATCCGCTGAGCGGCAAACTGGTGGCGACCGGGCTGATACTGGCTTTTATGCTGCTGCATCTGCGTTCAGTAGAAGGCGGGGCCACTTTTCAAACGCTGATCACCATCGCCAAAATTATTCCCTTCGCCATCGTGATCGGCATTGGCGTTTTTTGGCTAAAAGGCGACAACTTTACCGCTGCACAGAGTACGGCGACCCACAGTGCGGCGGCGGGCTTTATGGCCCTGCTGGCAGGGATTTCCGCCACAAGCTGGTCCTATACCGGCATGGCTTCGATCTGTTATATGACAGGCGAAATCAAAAATCCGGGCAAAACGATGCCGCGCGCATTGATTGGCTCCTGCCTGCTGGTGCTGGTACTTTATTCGCTGCTAGCGCTGGTGATTTCAGGGCTAATGCCGTTCGAGAAGCTGGCCGCATCGGAAACGCCCATCTCTGACGCTCTGACTTATATCCCGGCGCTCGGCAGCATAGCAGGCGTTTTTGTCGCCGTGACGGCCATCATTGTGATCCTGGGATCGCTCTCTAGCTGCGTGATGTATCAGCCCCGGCTGGAATATGCGATGGCGAAAGACAAGCTGTTTTTCAAAAGCTTCGCCCACGTTCATCCCAAATATAACACGCCGGATGTCTCGATCATTTTGCAGTGCGCACTCGGCATCTTCTTTATCTTTGTTTCCGATCTCACCAGCTTGCTCGGCTACTTCACGCTGGTGATGTGTTTTAAAAACACCCTCACCTTCAGTTCAATTATCTGGTGTCGCAAACGCGAAGACTACAAACCGCTCTGGCGCACGCCCGCCTTCGGTTTGATGACCTTCGCCGCGATCGCCTCCAGCCTGATTCTTGTGGCGTCAACGTTCGTATGGGCGCCTGTTCCTGGGCTTGTCTGCGCCCTGATTGTCATTGCTACTGGTCTGCCCGCTTACGCCTTCTGGGAAAAGCGTAATCGCCGTCTGGCTCACGTTTCATAACCCTGTCTGGAGAGTTGTTTCATGTTGAATATCGATAAACGCAGTGTGGATTTTCTGGTAACTGAAAATATGGTGTCGGAAGTGGAAAAGATACTGGCGCAGGATGTGCCGCGCGTTCACGCCATCGTCGATGAGATGATGCGGCGCAATATCGACCGCATCTACTTCGTCGCCTGCGGGTCACCGCTCAATGCCGCCCAGACAGCAAAACATCTTGCTGACCGCTTTTCAGGCCTGCAAGTTTATGCGCTTTCTGGTTGGGAATTTTGCGATAACACTCCGTATCGTCTCGATGCGCGTTGCGCAGTGATTGGCGTCTCTGATTACGGTAAGACCGAGGAGGTCATTAAGGCGTTAGAGCTGGGCACGGCCTGCGGTGCGCTGACGGCGGCTTTCACTAAACATCACGATAGCCCGATTACACAGGCGGCTGAACATGTACTGGCTTATGAAGCAGATTGCATCTGGGAGATTCATCTGCTGCTCTGCTACAGCGTAGTGATAGAGATGATAACTCGCCTCTCACCGCATACCGAGATCGGCAAAATTAAAAATGATCTGCGCAAGTTGCCCCAGGCGTTGGGTCATCTGGTGCGCACATGGGAAGACAAAGGTCGCCAGCTTGGCGAACAGGCGAGTCAGTGGCCGATGATCTATACCGTATCGGCCGGTCCGTTGCGTCCGCTTGGTTATAAAGAGGGCATTGTGACCTTGATGGAGTTTACCTGGACGCATGGTTCAGTGATAGAAAGCGGCGAGTTTCGTCACGGGCCGCTGGAAGTCGTCGAGCCCGGCGTGCCTTTCCTCTTTTTACTGGGTAGCGATGAGAGCCGCCATACCACTGAGCGTGCTATTCGCTTCGTGCGGGAACGTACTGACAACGTCATTGTGATTGATTACGCAGAAATTTCTCAGGGACTCCATCCGTGGCTGGCACCTTTCCTGATGTTCGTCCCCATGGAGTGGCTCTGTTACTACCTCTCTATTTATAAAGATCACAACCCAGACGATCGCCGTTACTACGGCGGGTTGGTTGAATATTAATCTTTGTGCCCGGCCTGACCAGGGCTGGGCGTTTTTAGCGGGAGAAACGAGATGAAAAAGGATGCGGCTGCGGATGAGTCAGTGCAACCTGCGGGGATGATGCGCCTGGCGACGGTCGGCGATAACTGCGTCGATATCTATCCTCAACTCGGCAAAGCTTTTTCCGGCGGCAATGCTGTGAATGTTGCGGTCTACAGCAGACGTTATGCCATGCAGTCTGCCTGCGTAAGTTGGGTGGGTGACGATGCGTATGGCGCCCAGTTGAAACGTGACCTGTTGCAGCAGGGTGTCGATATTTCTCATCTGCACACAAAGGCTGGCGTTACCGCGCAAACCCAGGTCGAACTGCGTGATAACGACCGCATTTTGGGCGATTATACCGAAGGCGTAATGGCAGGATTCACAGTCAGTAGTGAAGATATCGCCTGGCTCAACGGATTCGAGATGATTCACTCCGCTGTCTGGGGGCACGCCGAGTCGGCGCTGCCGACGCTAAAAGCAGCGGGCCGGATCGTCTCCTTCGACTTCGCCGATCAATGGGAAAACCCGCTATGGCAGAGCTTGCCGCCGCATCTTGATTATCTCTTTGCGTCGGCGCATGTCGAATCATCCTGGCTGCGTGATCGACTGCAAACGGTGGTAGCGTGTGGCACGGGCGTTGCCGTTGCCACGCTGGGCGAAAATGGCAGTCTCGCCTGGGATGGTCAACAGTTCTGGCGTATGCCGCCCGAACCGGTGAACGTGGTGGATACCATGGGGGCCGGGGATTCCTACATCGCAGGTTTTCTTTGCGCGGTTGCTGCAGGCCTGCCGATTGCGCATGCTATGAAGCAGGGGACCCAATGCGCCGCTCAGACACTGCGTTATCATGGCGCCTGGTAATAATGCGTTGGCGTGACGCTGTGCGCGCCAACCCCTATGACGCAGCCCTAAAGCCTCCTATAATCATCTCTATTGTTTTCAACTGTCAGGGTCGATTCATGCCAGCGACGGCGCGATACTCACATCAACTGCTCTATGCCACGGTACGTCAGCGCTTGCTGGATGATATTGCGCAGGGTGTTTACCTGCCGGGCCAACAAATCCCGACCGAAAGCGAATTATGCACGTTGTATAACGTCAGCCGCATTACGATTCGTAAGGCGATAACCGAGCTGGTAAAAGATAATGTGTTGATCCGCTGGCAGGGGAAAGGAACCTTTGTACAGAGCAAGAAAGTCGAGAACGCGCTACTTACGGTGAGTGGTTTTACCGATTTTGGCGTCTCACAGGGAAAACCGACGCGCGAAGAGGTGATTGAACAGGAACGTGTCAGCAGCGATCCTTTCTGTGAAAGGCTTAATATTCCAGGCAACAACGAGATGTTTCGCTTGTTACGGGTGATGTATCTTGATAACGAACCGCTATTTATAGACTGTTCGTGGATCCCCCTCTCGCGTTATCCCGGTTTTGATGAGGTTTATAGCGTAGGTGCTTCAACCTATAAACTTTTTCAGGAGAGATATGACGTTCGCATAGTCAGCGATAAAAAAACCATCGATATTTTTACCGCGACCAAAGCGGAAGCGAGCAGGCTTCAGTGCGAACTGGGCGAGCCGCTTTTCCGCATCAGTAAAATCGCTTACGACCAGAACGGCATGCCCGTGCATTATTCGGAGCTTTTTTGTCGGGCGAATCGCGTAAGCCTGACGATAGATAATCATCGCCATTAAAGAGGAAAGTTATTAAATGGATTATAATTACGGAAAGGTGTTTTTCTAATTAATTTTTGATTTTTTGCAATCTAATAAATCTTTTTTATTATAATTTAATTCATGGTTATTTTATGGGGGTGGGTATTTATATCTTCTTTTTTAGATGTTTCTCTGGATTAATAAAACGCCTATCTTGCTACAGGAAATCCATTAAAAAAACCTGTTAGAAGCTGAGCGTGATATGTCACATTTCATCTTCCTTAATTAGCAGATAAAACTGACTCTAAAAATTCTTCTCGAATCTGGCTCAGCTTCAACCCTTGACAGAGACACGCTTCAGGCAACCCTGGCAGGAAACGACAATCTTCTCTTTCTTTCCGCGCGCATGGCAGACAGCATTTCGCTAACAATATAACTTCATATAACAAGACTTATACAAACCCAGCGACATCCCTTCCCAAACCCGCTATCATGCGGATCCGGCCCGGATCCATGCTGAAAGCGCTGTTTACCCCGCGCTCTCCGCGCTGAAATAAGATCCCCGGCCATCAAAAAGGGCAATGCGCTACCCTAAAAAATGACAACGCTACGCAAAATCTGCAGAGGTTCTCCCCTGCTTCTTTGTCAGAATTCACGTAGCGCGATCACAGGTACAACTGCGGATAAATTGAACAAATATGGATGGATTAATCACCACGCACGCCCTGCTCCCGCTCTCGCAGTCGGATGATGATCTTGCGCAACGCCTGCGCGAGTTCGTTCAGGATAAGGATGCCTTTGCACCTAACACCTGGCGGCAGCTGATGAGCGTGATGCGCGTCTGCCATCGCTGGGCATCCGCCAACAATCGCGTGCTGCTGCCTATGTCACCAGAAGATCTGCGCGACTACCTGAGCTATTTACAGTCTATCGGGCGCGCCTCATCCACCATCGGAACGCACCAGTCGCTGATTGCGATGTTACACCGTAACGCCGGACTGTTGCCGCCGTCGACTTCGCCGCTGGTATCGCGTGCGGTAAAAAAGATCAATCGCGTGGCGGTGGTCTCCGGCGAGCGTACCGGCCAGGCGGTTCCGTTCCGGCTAAGCGATCTGCAAAAGGTGGAGGCGGCCTGGGCAGATAATCAGAGCCTGCGTAATCTGCGCGATCTCGCCTTTCTTCATGTGGCCTACAGCACGCTGATGCGTATCAGCGAAGTAGCGCGTTTTCGCGTTGGCGACGTGATGCGCGCAGAAGATGGCCGCATTATCCTCGAAGGGTCCTGGACCAAAACCATTCTGGACACCGGCAGCCTGGTGAAAGCGCTGGGCTCGAAGTCGTCAGCGGTGCTGACAAAATGGATTGTTGCATCGGGCCTGATTAATGAACCGGATGCCTATCTCTTTGCGCCGGTACATCGTTCGGGCAAAGTGATGGTTGTGACCGATGAACCGATGAGTACCCCCGCGCTGAAAAGTATATTCACCCGCGCATGGGAGGCCGCCGGACATACCACCACCGCGAAGCCGAACAAGAACCGCTATCGCCGCTGGAGCGGTCACAGCGCCCGCGTTGGCGCAGCGCAGGACCTGGCGCGCAAAGGCTATTCGGTTCCGCAAATCATGCAGGAAGGCACCTGGAAAAAGCCAGAAACGCTGATGCGCTACATCCGCTATGTGGAAGCGCATAAAGGCGCAATGGTCGATCTGATGGAAAACAGTGAAGAGTAAACCGCTAAGTTATCCACAGAAAAAGTGGACAGCCTGTGTGAAACTCCGGGAAAAGATGCGGCGAACGGCACAGTTCGGCAGTAAGTAAGGCGATTTAAGTCATCAATTAACGCGTAAATACATCAGGTTATCCACTCGCCCTTGAGTCATGCATTTATCTCATGCCTGGTGAAGCGCAGCCAGTGAACTTTGACCGTTTTTTTGCAGAATGGTTCAGGTTAATTCGCTTGAAGTTGCTCGCCGTCCTTTTCCCTGGCGTCAGGCTTCTCTGTAACGCAGCGCATTGATCACTTCAGTCAGCGCCGGCATCATTTGACGACGGCTGGCGTAGTAAAGATGGTATCCCGGTAAAAGCGGCCACCACGCCTGCAATACCGGAATTAATTTTCCTGTCTCAATGTGCTGTTGTGCCAGATCCAGCGGAATATAAGCGAACCCCAGCCCGTCCAGCGCTGCCTGCATCATTAGCCCGGTTGTATTAAATACGGTTTGTCCCTGTACGCGCACCGATAACGCTTTGCCCTCTTTTTCAAATTCCCAGGCGTAGATCCCGCCGCGCGTCGGCAGCCGCAGATTGATGCACTGATGTGTCGTCAAATCAGCCGGCGTTTCCGGCGCCGCGTTATCCTGCAGATAATCCGGCGCGGCGACCACTGCCATATAAAAGTCAGGGCCGATCCTGACGGCAATCATATCCTTATCGACCACGTTGCCGACCCGCACGCCGGCATCAAACTGCTGCGCTACGATATCGGTCAGCGCATAGTCCACGCTTAACTCGATGCGAATCTCCGGGTTGCGTTTCAGCAGCGGCCGCAGTCGCTGCCAGAGCACGGATTCGATGGCGTGATCGTGCGCGGTTATGCGCACGGTGCCTGCCGGTTTTTCGCCCAGCGCGCGCAGAGAGGCGAGTTCGTCGTCGAGCTCGCTCAGCATCGGCAGCAGCGTGTTATAGAGCCGCGTGCCGGCTTCGGTAAGAGAGACACTGCGCGTGGTGCGTGTCAGCAGCCTGACGCCAAGCCGCGCCTCGAGCGCCGTAATCGCATGGCTCAATCCAGAGCGTGACATGCCGAGCTGCGCGGCCGCACGGGTGAAGTTTTTCTCACGCGCTACCAGATGAAAAGCGCGCAGGTCGTTGAGATTTTCAGGCATCATTGTTGAATATTTTGCACCTACGCATTCATATTTGACCATCTTATCAAACAATCCTGCCCTGCCTACACTGAACTCACTATCCACCAGCGGAGCCAGCGCCTGACGTTGCTCCCCCTTGTCTGATAACCGGAGCCGTATGAAGACGATTGTCGCTGCTGCGATGTCCCTCGCGCTGGCCTGTTCAGCTGTTCACTCAAAGGAGAAAGCACCTGTGATTACTATTATGCAAAGTGGAGAAAAACCCTCGGTACAAGGATCGCCAGACTATTTCACCGGAACGGTACGCATTGACGCTCCCTTTCAGGGAACCGAGCCGGCACGCGTGGGCGGCGCGACCGTGACGTTTGAGCCTTCAGCCCGGACGGCGTGGCATACCCATCCGCTCGGCCAGACGCTGATTGTCACCGCAGGGCTGGGCCTCGTTCAGGAATGGGGCGGCCCGGCGCGTGAGATCAGGCCCGGAGATATCGTCTGGATCCCGGCAGGCGTAAAGCACTGGCATGGCGCCGCGCCGCAGAACAGCATGTCGCATATCGCCATTGCCGAAGCGCAGGAAGGCAAAGTGGTTGACTGGATGGAACATGTCAGCGACGACCAGTATGCGTCCCGTGATAAGTCGTGACGGCATAACGGCCAGGCGACGCATAACCAGCCTGCTGGTGCTCTGCGCCGCGCTGGTTTGCTCCGGCAGCGCCGCCAATGACACTTCCACTCCCGCTTCGATAAGGAACAGAACCATGCTGACCCAGCAGCAACATCCTCTTACCGCGCCGCAGAAGCAGACAGCGGCGATTGCCGCCAGCGCTGCGACGGGCGACATACCTGCCCTGAACGCTGCGCTGCAGCAGGGGCTGGACGCCGGTCTCACCATCAGCGACTGCCGTGAGATCCTGGTCCAGCTTTACGCCTATGCCGGTTTTCCCCGTAGCCTGAATGCGCTGGCTGAGCTGATGAAAGTCGTTGAGGCGCGTCGTGAGCAGGGCATAAACGATGCGGAAGGCAACCCGCCGGGGCCACTGCCAACGCCTGAAGAGATGCTGGCGGCCGGCACGCAGAACCAGACCACCCTCGCTGGCGGCCCGGTCAAAGGGGCACTTTTCGACTTCGCGCCAGCCATCGATCGCTATCTGAAGGTCCATCTTTTCGGCGATATTTTCAGCCGTGACAACCTCGACTGGAAAAGCCGCGAGCTGGCGACCGTCGGCGCGCTGGCAGCCATGACCGGCGTGGAGTCCCAGCTAAAAGCGCACCTGAATATCAGCCGGAACGTCGGACTGACGGATGCGCAGCTGGCCCAACTGGTGCCGCTGTTTGAGAGCCGGGGCGAGCAAAACACGGCGCAGCGGCTGCAGCATGCGCTTGAGTCGGGCAGCGCGCAATAGCGGCATAAGCCTGCGCCCCGGCGCAGGGTAAACCCGCGGTCAGGTCGTAAACCAGCCGCCGGGATATTGCTCGCAGATAAATGCCACGAAAGCCCTGACCTTAGGACTTTGCAGGCGGCGAGAGGTGTGCAGCACCCACAGCTCTGTTGTACTGCCCGCTTCTCCCCAGGCGGTGAGCGCGCCTTTGTCCAGCAGGCTACTGATAATCGACTGCGGCAGCATCGCCGCACCGGCGCCCGCTATCACGGCGTCGCGTACCGACAGCAGGGATGAAAACTGCGCCACCGGCTGCGGAAGAAAACAGCGCCGCCCATTGTCCAGCGACCAGATCTCGCCTTCCCGGTGCGAAGGCATTACGATCGCAGCGACCGGAAGCGGGCTGCCGCTGTTGCTGAGCTGCATTTCAAACCCAGGAGCGGCGACCAGCATAAGCTTGTCTCTGGCAAAGCATCTGCCCACCAGCGTGCTGTCCGTGGGCGGATTAATGCGGATCGCCACGTCAAAGTGCTCGGCAACCAGATTGCTGAGCCGGTCCTCGGCGACAGCCTCAATCTGAACGTCAGGATAACGCGCGCGGAATCGGGCCGCGAGCTGGCCCAGCGCCACCTGTGAAAAGAGCAGCGGTGCCGCAATACGCAGGCATCCCCTGGGGCTGGTCGCGCCCTCCTGCGTCATAACGACAGCTTCGCTAATGTCGCGCATCGGGCCGACCGTTCTGGCCAGCAGCAGTTTGCCCGCCTCGGTAATCTCAAGCTGACGGCTGCCGCGCTCAATAAGGCGAACACCAAGCGCCTCTTCAAGATCCGCCAGCCGTCGCGACAGCGTCGCTTTCGGCCTGCCACTGGCGCGACTGGCGGCACCGAATCCGCCTGCATCGGCAATAAGATGAAAATCTTTTAGAGCGTTAAGATCCACAGGCTGTCTCATTTATGGAACAAACAGTCTCGAGAATAGCGTCTTATGCCATAAAACAAAACAGCTTAGTCTGTGGGTACACCAACCTGACATTACGGAGTACACATCATGACTATTCTTGTTACCGGAGCCACCGGCCGCGTCGGCCGCCATGTTGTCGCCCAGCTTATCAGCCGCGGCGCTGCTGTTCGCGTGCTGACGCGCAACCCTGAGGCTGCCGGTTTTGGGCCGGGCGTCGAGGCGGTTAAAGGTGAGCTGCTCGATCTCGACGCCCTGCGCGCCGCGTTCTCTGGCGTCACCACGCTCTTTCTGCTGAATGCCGTGACGGCGGATGAGTTTACGCAGGCCATTATCACCCTGAACGTCGCCCGCGAGTGCGGCGTTGAACGGATCGTTTACCTCTCCGTGTTCGAGGCGGATAAGGCGGTGAATGTCCCGCACTTTGCCGTTAAGTACGGCGCGGAGCAGATGCTCACAGCGCTGGATTTCAGTGCGACTATCCTGCGGCCGACCTACTACATCGATAACGACGCGATGGTTAAAGAGGTCATCTTCAACCACGGCATCTACCCGATGCCCATCGGGAGTGTCGGGCTGGCTATGGTGGATGTACGCGATATTGCCGAGGTGGCCGCTGTCGAACTGATACGGCGCGATCGGGCTTCCGGCAAACTGCCGATCGAAACCATCAATATTGTCGGGCCCGATACCCTTACCGGATCTCAGATTGCTGCGGTGTGGGCTGAGACGCTGGGGCGCCCGGTTAACTACGGCGGCGACGATACCGCCGCTTTTGAAGCGAATATGGCGGGATTTATGCCGAAATGGATGGCCTATGAAATGCGTCTGATGGCCGAGCGCTACGTCAGCGACGGCATGATCCCGCAGGCTGGCGATCGCGAGCGGCTGGTGACGCTGCTGGGTCGTCCGCTGCGCTCCTACCGCGACTTTGCCGCCGAGCTGGCAGGCTGAAGGTCAACCGCCGTCGGGCGAAGCGCGCGCGCCCGATGCTTCCTGCTCCGCTTCGTTAATCAGCCTGAGCAGGTGCGATACCGTTCTGGCCGTACTGCTGCGCCGCCAGGCAAAGGCGATATCGGTATAGAGCGTATTGTTCTCGATCTCGCAAAACACAATCTGCGGGTTATTAACGCAGCACATCGAAGCTGGCACCAGCGCGATGCCGCAGTTCGCCCCCACCATGCCGAGAGAGGTGGCAATCTGCGGCGCCTGCTGAAAGCGCGTGGTGGAAAAGCCTGCGCGGAGGCAGGTGCTGACGATAAGTTCATACAGGCTCGGCGAGACGTCGCGCGGAAAGATAATCAAAGTTTCATCCGCCAGCTGCGACAGCGCCACGGTTCGCTGACGGCTCAGGGCATGGCCCGCCGGCAAGGCGACGAGCATTCTCTCTGTGGCGATCACCTTCAGGTTAAACGCTTTACTGCTTTCGCACGGCAGGCGAATAAACGCCGCGTCGAGCAGCCCTTCCTGTAGATCCTGCATCAGCAACGCCATGTTCTCTTCGCGCGTGGTCAGCATGATAGCGGGATAGCGCGCCTTAAACCGGCGAATCAGCTCAAAAACCGGCTGGCCAAACGCCACCGAGCTGGCGAAGCCCAGCGACATCTGCCCGCTGATGCCGCGCGCCACGCCTCGGGCTTTTTCCAGCGCGTTGTCAGCCTGCTGCACAATCTGTATCGCATCGGGCAGAAAGGCGCTGCCCGCCTCGGTCAGCTCTACCCCGCGCGTCAGGCGCTTCAGTAAGGGTGTGCCGATCTCATGCTCCAGACGCTGGATCTGCTGACTAAGCGGCGGCTGAGAAATGCCCAGCATTTCCGCCGCGCGGGTAAAGTGCAGCGTCTCGGCTACAGCAACGAAATAACGTAGATGCCGAAGTTCCATATTAAAAACGTCTCAAAGTTAACAGGTTTCGCTATTGGATTCTGCAAGCCAACTGGCTCACCATGATATTAACACGGCTTAACTATTGGTTTGTGAGGCACACAATGTGTAATTTTGTATCTGATTGTTCATGTGAGGATCAGCTCAAGGACACCCTTGACAAACTTGCGGAAAAATCACCAGAAAAGGTTATCTATCAGACCTCGCTGATGAGCGCGCTGCTGAGCGGGGTCTATGATGGATCGACGACGGTAGCTGACCTGCTGCGCAAAGGGGATTTCGGCCTCGGCACCTTTAATCAGCTCGATGGCGAGCTGATCGCCTTCGACAGCGAGGTCTATCAGCTGCGCTCTGACGGCAGCGCTCGCCCGGCCCGGCCCGAGCAAAAAACGCCTTTTGCGGTAATGACTTTTTTCAAACCTGACTATCAGCATCGCTTTGCGCAAGCCGCAACGCGTGACGATGTGCACCGCGTCATCGACAGCAAAATTACCTCAGATAACCAGTTCTGCGCGCTGCGCATCAGCGGCCGCTTTCGCGCCGTACAGACGCGCACCGTGCCCTGTCAGTGCCGCCCCTACCGCTCCATGCCTGAAGTGCTGGGTAATCAGCCCACCTTCGACTTCCGCGAGGCTGAAGGCGAGCTGATCGGCTTCCGCACGCCGCAGTATATGCAGGGCATTAATGTCGCAGGCTACCACGAGCATTTTATTACCGGCGATCGCCAGGGTGGCGGACACATTCTCGATTATGTGCTGGACGAAGGCCAGCTGACCTTTGGCGCTATTAGCCAACTGGTGATCGATCTGCCACAGGACCGCGATTTTCTGCAGGCGGACCTGAACCCCCAGGATCTGGATAAAGCCATTCGGGCTGTCGAAAGCTAACAACTGAGGTGATGATGAAAATGCTAAAAACCAACGTGCTCTGGAACAGCGGCGCCGATCTTGTGGTGGCGCAGCTTGAAGCGCAGGGCGTCAGGCATGTGTTCGGCATTCCCGGCGCCAAAATCGACAAGGTGTTCGATTCGCTGGTGGACTCCCCCATTCAGCTGATCCCGGTGCGGCACGAGGCGAATGCCGCCTTTATGGCGGCGGCGGTCGGCAGGCTGACCGGCAACGCCGGCGTGGCGCTGGTTACTTCCGGACCGGGCTGCTCGAACCTGGTAACCGGCATGGCCACCGCCACCAGCGAAGGCGATCCGGTGGTGGCGCTCGGCGGCGCGGTAAAGCGTTCGGACAGCGCCAAGCAGGTTCATCAGAGCATGGATACCGTGTCGATGTTTCGTCCTGTGACCAAGTTCGCCGTCGAAGTCACCGATGCCTCAGCGCTGGCCGAGTGCGTATCCAACGCCTTCCGACACGCTGAGAACGGCCGCGGCGGCGGCGCCTTTATCAGCCTGCCGCAGGATATCGTCGATCAGCCGGTATCGGGCACGCCGCTGCAGCCGAAAGGACGCGTCACGCTGGGCGCCGCGCCCGATGCCCTGGTGGAGGCGGTCAGTCGCGAAATCGCCCGGGCAAAAAATCCGGTGATCCTGCTGGGCCTGATGGCGAGCCAGCCGGAGAACAGCGAGGCGATCCATGAGCTGCTGAGCAAAAGCCGCATCCCCGTGACCAGCACCTATCAGGCCGCTGGCGCGGTGCGCCAGGAGCACTTTTCACGCTTCGCCGGGCGTATCGGCCTTTTTAACAACCAGGCGGGCGACCGCCTGCTGCAGCAGGCCGATCTGATTATCACCATTGGCTACAGCCCCGTGGAGTATGAGCCGGCAATGTGGAACAGCGGCAAAGCGATGCTGGTGCATATCGATGTGCTGCCGGCCGAGGCGGACAATCTTTACCTGCCTGACGCTGAGCTGGTGGGCGATATCGCGCAGACCGTGCGTAAGATCGCCGCGCGCGTCAGCTCGCCGCTGCAGCTCAGCGACGCGGCCGCCGCCATTCTGGACGATCGCCGTCAGCAACGTCAGCTGCTGGCAATGCAGGGCGCCAGCCTGGATCAGTTTGCCCTGCATCCGCTGCGCATCGTGCGCGCCATGCAGGACATCATCAATAACGACGTCAGCCTGACGGTGGACATGGGCAGCTTTCATATCTGGATCGCCCGTTATCTTTACAGCTTCCGGGCGCGTCAAATCATGATTTCCAACGGGCAACAGACGATGGGGGTAGCGCTGCCGTGGGCGATCGGCGCCTGGCTGGTGGACCCGTCGCGCAAAGTGGTGTCGGTCTCTGGCGACGGCGGGTTCCTGCAGTCGAGCATGGAGCTGGAAACCGCCGTCAGGCTGAAGGCCAATATTCTGCACATTATCTGGGTCGACAACGCCTACAACATGGTTGCTATCCAGGAGGAGAAAAAGTACCAGCGCCTCTCCGGCGTCAACTTCGGCCCGGTGGACTTTAAGGCCTACGCCGAAGCCTTCGGCGCGGCCGGGTTTGCGGTGACCAGCGCGGCAGAGCTGGAGCCGACGCTACGCAAAGCGATGGATGTGAACGGACCGGCTGTGGTCGCGCTTCCCGTCGACTACAGCGACAACCCGTTGCTGATGGGACAGCTTCATCTCAGCCAGCTGCTCTGATTTAACCCTTAAAAGGATATCGTTATGAAAAATAAAGTGGCTTTTGTTACCGGCGCCGGCCAGGGCATCGGCGCGGCAATCGCATTACGCCTGGCTAAAGATGGCTTTGCGGTGGCGGTCGCCGATTACAATGCAGAGACCGCGCAGCAGGTTGCGGACAAAATCACCCACGCCGGCGGTAAGGCGGTGGCGCTACAGGTTGATGTCGCCCAACGCGATCGCGTTTTTAAGGCGGTCGAGGAGGCGAGACGCACGCTGGGTGGCTTTGACGTGATAGTGAATAATGCCGGCGTCGCGCCATCTACGCCCATTGCCGAGATTACTGAAGAGGTGGTTGATAAGGTTTATAACGTCAACGTGAAGGGCGTTATCTGGGGCATGCAGGCCGCGATCGAAGCGTTCGCCGCCGAAAATCACGGCGGGAAAATTATCAACGCCTGTTCTCAGGCTGGCCACGTCGGCAACCCGGAGCTGGCCGTTTACAGCTCCAGCAAGTTCGCGGTGCGCGGGCTGACGCAGACGGCGGCAAAGGATCTGGCCGCGGCGGGCATCACGGTGAACGCATTTTGTCCCGGCATCGTGAAAACGCCGATGTGGGAGGCGATCGACAAGCAGATATCGGATGCGGCGGGAGAACCGGCCGGGTTCGGCACGCGGGAATTTGCTAAACGCATTACGCTGGGGAGACTTTCTGAGCCGGAAGATGTTGCCGCCTGCGTCTCTTTTCTGGCGGGTCCCGACTCCGACTATATGACCGGGCAGTCATTATTAATCGACGGCGGTATGGTGTTTAATTAACCTCCGCGGCTTGTGTAAGTTCTGAATGAGCGCAAGCAGCCTCGCGCTTCATTCAGAACTTATCAGCAGGGTTATTCAGGCAGCGCGTAGACCACAACCTGGTCGCCGACCTGGTCTTTCAGGATGGTGTTGCCGCCGGCGACAAAGGCAACATACTGGCGTCCTTTGTATTCATACACCGAGGGGTTCGCCACCGCTGGCGCTTCAACCTGATCGGACCAAAGCTCCTCACCGCTCGCCAGCGAGTAGGCGCGAACTTTCGCATCCATCGAGGCACCGATAAAGATGACGCCGCCCGCGGTGACTGCCGGGCCGCCGATAGTCGGCGATCCCCAGCTTTCCGGCATAAAGAAGCCGTACTGCTGAGAAGCGCCAACCGGACGTCGCCATTTCACGTCGCCGGTGTGCATATCCAGCGCCACGATCTCGCCAAACGGCGGCTGCCAGCACGGCATGCCGAGCCAGTTATTCGCCACGTTCAGACGCATCCCGTAAGGCGCGCCCTCCTGCGGTGCGAATCCGCTTTCATTGCCTGCGTTTTTATCCGCTTTATTGTAGTCATCACGGCTGTACAGCTTGACGTACTGCACGATATGCGAGGTGTTGACTACCGCAATCTGATTCTGCGGATCGAAGGCGACGCCGCCCCACTGCACGCCGCCGGCGCTGTCAGGATAGGTCAGTGCGCCCTCGCCTTTGGTGGTTGGTGGCGTATACATGCCCTCATAGGTCAGCTTATCCCAGAGACGCGAGCACTGCCCGGCGCCGACGATATCGGCCAGCTTCCAGATTTCCGGTTTTTTAGACTGATCGAGCAAGGGGGCCGGTTTGGTCGGGAACGGCTGAGTAGGCGAAAGCTTCTCGCCCTGAACAGAGCCGTCGCCCTGCGGAACCGGACGCTCCTCAATCGGCCAGACATCTTCGCCGGTCAGGCGGTTCACGACGAACAGGAAGCCCTGCTTGGTAGCCTGGATAAGGGCCGGGATCTGCTTGCCGTTGACGGTGATGTCCATCAGCGTCGGTGCCGAGTTGATATCGTAATCCCAGACGTCGTGATGCACCCACTGGCGCGACCAGACTACTTTACCGGTATTCACATCAAGCGCCGTCGTTGAGGTGCCGAGCGGAATGGCGTCGACGCGGTTGCCGCCCCAGTAGTTAGGCGAAGGCGACGAAACCGGCAGATAAACTAACCCGTTCGCCTCATCGGCCGACATATGGGTCCAGACGTTGGCGGTGCCGGTGCGCTTTCTGATGTCGGCAGGTATAGCGTCAAAGGTCCACTCGCGCTCTCCCGTTTCGGCATTGATGGAGAAGACCGTGCCCGGCGGCGCTTCGGCATAGGCCCAGTCTTTACCGGCCCAGCCAACAATCAGATGGTTGCCGACCACGGTCGGCGGCTGCAGCAGCGACAGCGGAAATTTTGCATTCAGGGTGTTCCACTGCTCGACGTTCAGCACGCCTTTATCGGCAAATTTCTCGCACGGCTTGCCGGAGTCGGCGTCCAGCGCATAGAGTTTGCCGTCAACGGTGCCCATATAAACGATCTTCTGGCACGCCTGCCCGGCGACCGGATTTTTCGCCTGCCAGTACGAGACGCCGCGGTTCTTCAGCACCGGCTGGGTCAGCGCTTCGCGCGGGGCCTGGGTATCGTAATGCCACTTCTCTTTTCCGGTTGCGGGATCGAGAGCAATCAGCCGGTAAAAGGGCGTGCCGATATAAACCGTATCGTTGGCAAACACCGGCGTGGCAGACCAGACGGTGGCGGGGGTTTTGCCTTTGCCGTCAGAGACGTCGCCGGTATGAAACTCCCACACTTTTTTTAGCTTGCTGACGTTATCGGCAGTGATCTGCTTGAGGGGGCTGTACTTCTGGGCGTTAAGCTGGCCGTGGAAGCTGTCCCAGGTCGCTTTTTCCGGCACCAGCGGCGACGGCGAGCTAGCCGTAGACGCGACCTTCTGGCCTGCCTGCCCGGATGAGGCCTCTTTCGTTGTGTTCGTGGTGCCAGGCGACTGCTGATCGGCGGCATCCACATTAAGCTTCTCCTGGGTTCCCTGAGAAGCTTCGGCGGCCTTATCCTCGGCCTGTAATGTGAGTGGCGCCATTAACAGCGCGAGCGCCGTCAGGCTGACTTTCATCAGCGGCTTTTGTTTATCGTTATGCACGGGCAGTTCCTCAGACTCTGACGGGTGTGGTGTGACGGGCGGGACGGCGGCCGAGAAGGATGAGACCAGCCAGACCGAGAACCATGGCAGCGGTAATGAGCCCCTGATGGAGCAGCAAGGCGGCAAAACCAATACCCACCAGCACGATCAGCGTCACGATGCCCCAGAAAATGCGCGCGCCACGGCCTGACGAGGCGCGCAGAATCAGCGTAAGCAAGGCCAGAACCACACTGGCTATCGCCACGCCAAGGGCGCCAATGGTGCCGGTGACGCCAGTTAAGGGCGTCAGCCAGGCGTAGAGCGCCAGCGCGAAGCCGATCGCCGCCGCCAGCAGGAGCAGCAGCGTGCCCGCGCGTGAAGGTTGAGAATGCAACATAGCAGCAAATCCCCTGTAAGAATAAAAAGGTCAAAATCAGACGGTTTGTGGTGACTGAATGCGTTGCCGCGCAGAAGAGGAACCTAAACGCGGCTTAACATTCCGGTAAACGCGGTGAAGTATAGGTGAGAATGAGTTAGTCGTTTTTCAGCAGAGGAATAATTCACCAGCGCGCGCCTGGAATGCGCGCGGCTAATCATTATGACCTGAGCATAATTAATGTATTATGCGTTATTGACCTCTGCCGCTTGTGCCGATACCTCTCTTAACTATGCGAAAAAAAACTCAACCAGGCGCTTCCGGCGTCGCCCTGTTAAAGACCCCTCTCGGCAAAAGCATGGCTCTGTTTTTGTTGCTCACCAGCCTCTTCGTTATCGCCATTAACGCCTGGTCTTTGTGGAACGACTGGCAACAGACGATAAGTGAAAAAAACGACGACGCCCGCAATATGTCGGTCTCGCTGGCGAAGCAGGCTGAAGATGCCTTTTTGCAGGTGGATATCACCCTGGCGGATGCGGTCCGGCAGCTTCAGCAGCGGGGAAACGAGTACGCTGCGACGCCGGCTTTCCTGCACCAGCTAAAAGAGCAACAGGGTAAACTTCCCCAGCTGCACGGGCTGTTTATTTACGATACCGAGGGGCACTGGATCGCCTCTTCCGGCAATTTCGTTCCAACTAACGCCAGCAATGCCGACCGCGACTATTTCATCTGGCATCGCACCCATAACGACACCAACCTGCTTATCAGCCGGGTGATACGCAGCCGCTCAACCGGCGATCTGGTGATCCCGGTTTCCGTTCGCCTTAACGACAGTCAGGGCAATTTCGCCGGGGTCGCGCTGGCTACCGTGCGGGTTGACTATTTTCGCCAGTATTACAGCTACTTCGCGCTGGGCAATAAAGACACGCTGGGGCTGATCCTGGCAGATTCATCCGTCTTATATATTCGCCCGTTCCCTGACACCTTTATCGGCCGGACGCTCGCTTCCAGTCCGCTGTTCAAAACCGAGCTGAAAGCCGCCTCAAGCGGCAACGCCACCTGGCAATCGACGCTGGACGGCGTGGTGCGCGTATTTGGCTACACCCGACTGGAGCGCTATCCGCTGATCGTGACGGCTGGCTACGACCGCGACAGCATTCGCCGGGAATGGCTGGCCGGGAATCTGGTTAACCTGCTGCTCAACCTGGCGTTACTCTGCGCCATTACCGGCATGGGGATCCTGCTGCTTCGCCAGGTGGGCACCAACGTCAGAAACCAGATTGAATTAACCTACGTGCGCGACGAGTTGACCAACATCAATCATACGCTGCAGTCGCTGGCGCTGGTCGACGGCTTAACCGGCCTGGCTAACCGAAGGCAGTTTGACGCGCTGCTTGAGCAGGGATTACTGAAATCGCTGAAAACGGGCGATCCCGTCGCGCTGGCAATGATCGATATCGACTGCTTTAAGCGTTTTAACGATACCTACGGGCATGTGGCCGGCGACGAATGTTTGCAGGATGTCGCCCACGCGCTGAAAGAGAGCGTTCATTTTCACGGTGACGTGGTGGCGCGCTACGGCGGCGAAGAGTTCGCGATTATTATGCCGAACACCGATCAATCCGAGGCGAAGATTGTGGCTGAACGCGCCGTCAGGAGCGTGATGGAGATGGGGATTGCCCACGAGAGTACGGAAGTGTCGCTGGGTATCGTGACCATCAGCGTCGGCTACAGTTCGCTGGTCTCTGAAGGTAATCCGGCAGAGGCAGAACAGCTTAAAAAAGAGGCCGACCGTGCGCTTTATAAAGCCAAGCGGAACGGCCGGAATCAGGCGAGCGGGCCGGTCTGATTGTCAGGCCTGGCCCCGCCTCGCCGGGGTGCAGTTTACAGCATGCCGTAGATCAGCGCCGAGACGGTCAGTATGCCGCCGACAATAACGATCAGGGACGTGCCGCCTCTCAGCGTCTGCAGCTCTTTTCGGGTATAGACCAGCCAGGCGGGAATGGCGAACAGGAAGATCGCGATCAGCGGCCCGCAGACGGTTTCAATCAGCGCAATCACGTCCGGGTTCCAGTAGGCCACCGCAAATGACACCGCAAACATCAGCGTAAAGGCTACCGCTTTGGCCCGTTTACGGCCCGATTCTTCTTTCAGCCCGGCGGCGTCGCCGAGCAGCGTAGCGAACGTTTCGGCGACCGGCAGGCAAACCCCCAGAAAGGATTTTGTCATCGCCACCATGGCGATAAAGGGCGCAACGATAAACAGCAGGCCAGCGCCGCCGTTCCCCTCCATCACCGAGAGCACGTTCAGGTTCTGCGCCTTTGCCGCGACAAATACCTCACGCGGCATGCTCAGCACACAGCTCAGCACGAAAAAGATGATGCTGAAAAATATGGCGCAGTAAGCCAGACGAATTACGCGTACGGCCTGCCCCTCACCGCCCTTTCCCTTTTCCTGGTACCAGGAGGAGAGCGGCGACATCATCGGTGCCGAGCAGAACGAAAAGGTGATAAGCGGCAGCGCCAGCCAGAGCGCTTTCAGCGACTCGCCGGCGGGCGCGCCTGTGGTTTCGCGCAGCGCCTGAGTCAGATTAGAGACGTGCCATGACGGGATCTGCATCATTGCAATCAGCAGCAAGGAGATGGCAAAGGGGATTGCCAGCGTGCTCATGGTGCTGACCACGCGATCGCGGCCTTTGCTTAACACCAGATAGAGCAGCGACACCGCAATAAAGGAGAGGACGGCGCGGTTCAGCACGGCGAAATGCAGGCGGGTGGTGAAAAAGTTATCCAGCGCGTTGACCAGCGAGACGACGTACACCAGCGTGACGGGGAAGTGGGCCACGCAGAAAAAGATCTTGATGCCCTGACGCCCTTTGGGGCCGAAGAATTTACCGAAGAGCGGAAGAGCGGCGTTCTCCGCCTGATGGTCGCGCATAAAGATGCGACAGATCAGCACGTGCGGTATCAGCGACAGCGGCAGGCCGAGCAGCAGCATCATAAAAAACACCAGCGGCCCGCGCGTTCCAACTTCCACCGGCAGAAATAGCGTGCCGGCACCCACCGTGGTGCCATATACCCCCATCATCCAGATCGTATCTTTCAGCGACCAGGATGGTCTGTTTGCTACTGCGTTTTCCGTACTTACTTGAATAGTCATTTTCACACTTAGAGTTGCTGGTTGTTCAGATGCCGGTACGACAGGTTTTATCACTCTTTGTCTGGCCGGACTGAACAGAGCGAAAGAGACCGGCATCCGCGCCAGACCAGACACATAACAAGGCGGCAGATTGTCTGGTAAAAAGGCGGACAGGCCAAATGATTTCGGTCAAAAAAGCAGGAAGGGTTACGTCAGGAGAAAGCTCATCTCTATAGCGTGGTGCGGTTACCCGCTTTATCCCGCTCAAAGATTTTATGTTTCACCAGTCGGTCGCGCAGCCAGGTTTGCGCTTTGCCAGCGGGCGCCTGTTTTGACCAGAGCAGGTCGATGCCCACAATCCAGTCGGTATGGGGATACTCCTGCTGCCGCAGCTCAATCAGGGTTCCGGCACGCAGTTCGCGCTCGACGAACTCGCGGGGAAGCGAGGCCCATCCCAGACCGGCCAGCGCCGCCTCCAGCATCGCGCTGTAGCTTTCCACCCGCCAGAGCATAGGACTGTCTAAATATTCGGTGGTGGCGATCCTTTTCTCCTGAGAGCCAAAGGTGATATGCCGCCAGCTGTGCAAATCGGCAAAGGAGACGGGGATGCGCTGCGCCAGAGGGTGCGCGGCGCTGACGACATGCACCATCACCACCTTTCCCAGCTGGGTGAACTGAATTTTCTCGCTTTCAACCGGATGAGAGAGGGCGATACCCAGATCGACCTCGCCGTTTTTCACCATCGCCTCTACGTCGCCGCGAAACGGCTCTTTGATATGGATATCGACTTCAGGAAAGGTCATAGAGAATTCATATAGCACGGGCGCAATTGTCACGTAGGGCAGTTCGATGGCGAGGCTGACATGGCTCTCAATCTGCTGGTTGAATGCCGCTACGCGCCGATCGAAAGCCTGACATTGTTCCATGATGGTTTTGACATACTCCCGCAGCACTTCGCCTTCCGGCGTCAGCCGCACCTGACGCGGCGAGCGCTCAAACAGGCTGAGGTTAAGCTCAAGCTCCAGATTGCTCATCGCCATATTCACCGAGGACTGGGATTTTTTCAGCTGACGCGCGGCAGAAGAGAAGGAGCCCGATTTAGCCACCTGCTCAAACACCATAAGTTGTTCCAATGAATATTTCAAAATGCCCCCCGGCTTTCAATTTTCCTGAAAACAGCTCGCTTACTTGTATCACTTTTTTGCTTATAGAGTGAGCTTCCTGCTGTTTATCCGTGCGATGAAGGGTGTATATGGAAACGTCATTAGCTGCAAAAAAAACTGAAGGCGCACTCAGCGTCAGGCGCGTCGCGTCGCTGGGCTTGCAACATGTGCTGGTTATGTACGCGGGGACGGTGACGGTCCCGCTGATCCTGGCGTCGGTGATGGGCCTGACCGGGGCGGAGACGGTGACGCTGGTGAACGCCTGCCTGCTGACCTCCGGGCTCGCCACGCTGCTGCAGTCGATAGGCGTCGGCCGCTTTGGCGGACGGATGCCGTTAATCCAGGGATGCTCGTTTATTGTGCTGGCGCCGATGGCGATGATTGGTCAGCAGTATGGCATCACCACGGTGTTCGGCTCCGCCATCGCCTGCGGCCTGTTTACCGTTGTGGTCGCGCCGCTTTTCAGCCGCTTAATCCGCTTTTTTCCGCCGCTGGTGACTGGTTGCGTTATCACCATTATCGGCCTCTCGCTGATGCCCGCCGCGGCAATCTGGATTGGCGGCGGCAATCCGGATGCGCCCGATTTTGCCAGCCCGTCTAACCTGCTGCTGGGTCTGGCCACGCTGGTGATAACCCTGATTTTTTATTGCAAAACGCGGGGCGTTATCCGCAACTTCAGCGTTCTGGCGGGCATGCTGGCGGGAACCCTTATTGCGTTACTTGCAGGCAAAACCGATTTCTCTGGGGTCAGTCACGCCGCATGGCTCGGCGTCAGCATGCCCTTCTCTTTTGGCCTGCCGGCGTTTGCGCCGGTGCCGGTTTTCGTCTCCTGCCTGGCGATGATCATCGTGATGACCGAGACAACCGGCAATGTCCTGCTGATAGATAAACTGATGGGACGCGCGACGACCCCGCAGCGTCTTGCCGATACGATTCGCGCCGACGGCCTCTCCACGATGGTCGGTGGCTGTCTCAACAGCTTTCCTTACAACGCTTTTTCGCAAAACGCCGGGCTGATTATGCTGACGCGTATCACCAGCCGGTCAGTGCTGGCTGCCGCTGGAGTGATACTGGTACTGCTCGGCCTGTTTCCTAAACTGGGTGCGCTGGTGTCGGCGATTCCGCGTCCGGTGCTGGGCGGCGCTGGCATATTAATGTTTGGCATGACGCTGGCCGCCGGCATTCAGCAACTGAAAGAGGTCAGTTTTAAAAATGACAATAATATGCTCATTGTTGCCGTCTCGATCGGCGTTGGCGTTATTCCCATGGCCTTTCCGGCGCTGTTCAAATCCCTCCCCTCATCGTTAAGGCTAATTTTCGACAGCGGTATTTTTTTGGGCGGCTTTACTGCTGTGGTGCTGAACAGCTTACTCAAGGATAAAAAAGGTGAACGCGATGCATAACGCAACGGATATTAAATTTTTGCGAATGTCGAACGAGGTCGCAGAGCGCGCTATTGCCCTGGGCAATCACCCTTTCGGCGCGGTGCTGGTGGCGCCCGATAACGCAACCATTCTGCTGACGCAGTGCAATATCGACACCGTTAATCATGCCGAGTCGACCCTTGCTCGAATCGCGGCGAGTAATTTTACCCCTGACTACCTCTGGGGCTGCACGCTCTATACCGCCGTCGAGCCGTGCTGCATGTGTGCCGGCACGATCTACTGGGCGAATATCGGCCGGGTGGTGTATGGCATGAGTGAAGCGCGCCTGCTGGAGTGCACCGGCAATCATCATGAAAATCCCACCATGAGTCTGTCAGCCTCGCAGGTTTTTGCCCACGGGCAGAAAAATATCGCGCTGATCGGGCCGGTTAACGAGGTTGAAGCGGAAACGCTGTCGTTACAGCAGGCGTTCTGGCAGGCGAGAAAATAGATCAGGGAGGGGAAAACGTTGCGGCATCCCTACTCTCCTGGAGCGGGTTAAGCATTTACCGGCTGAGTTACCGTTAAGGCTTTAGCCAGCATCACAGGAAGCGCGGTGGTTCCTGGTGTTCCCTTGTTGTCTGCCATGCTGAAGAAGGTCATTAACCGGCGAGCCAAACGTCCGGGCGAGGAGCGGACGTTTGGCTTGTGGCGCTAGAGTATGTCCATTACATAGATCATAACATCCGGGCCACGAAATCTGTCTCTACCGCTCCCGGGCATCCAGCGCCAGTCGTAGATGATGCTCTATAAAGTTCGCTTTGAGCGCGCTATAGCGATGAACATCGTTTTTACTGAGTAATGCCGCCGAGTGTTTTATCTCAGCATACTCTTCAGCAATCACTCTGTTTTTTCGGAGGTAATCGCGAAAAGCGAGATGTCTTAATATCTCTATATCTCCAGCAGCAAATGCATGTACTTGATGACTACGCTTATCACCGCCCTTAATGAAATATCTCCGTCCCGAAATCCCGTTCTCCCCGCGAGCAACATATCCCGCATGGGCCATTGCAGCGTTGTATCTGTCCAGCGCATTGATAGCGGAGACTTCCAGCAATATATCGATTACGGGCTTTGCTGAGAGGCCGGGCACAGAGGTACTGCCAATATGATGGATACTTTTAGCCACGCCACCGAGCAATGTCTTGAACAGTAAACATTCAGCTTCAAACAACTCAGGCCATTGATTATCGTATGGCACAACAACAATAGTCCGCATATACGCATCTTCCTTAATCCTGAGTATTTACCATTAGATTGGCCGTTATAAGCTGTTTTGCCCGGCCAGTTCTGACATATAGGCATCGCCCCACAGGCGACATTCCCGTCTGGAGCTGTCTGCCTCAAGGCAGATATCTACATCCTCGTTGAATCCACGCTGCGTCAGCTCCAGTGCAGATGAGCACTCCCGAAGAAACAGCAAATTTTGCTTCTGGTAATGCTGCCAGGTAGCCACCGCAGCCTGTGCTTCCGGGGAGCAATTTTCACGTCCCATTGCAGCAATAATTCCGCCTGCGGCCACATAATCCTCAATACAGGGACGGAGACTTCCATCGGGCCAGCGTTCTCCGCAGGGAATGATGAGCACACGTCCGAAGGTACGGCAGGCGTTCGCAGTTGCAGATAGATTTCTGAAACAGCCGCTAAAAACCGCTATCCCTGCATCCCTTGCTCTGAACGAAACGGCAGATCCGTTAGGCGACGGGAGTACCAGCTTTTCACCTTTGCTGATGTTTCTGAGCGAAGCTGGCGACAGGCTGTAGCCTTCGCCGCTGAATCGTCTCTCCGGACTCGCTGTACTGGCTCCGATCTTCATACCATATTCAATAGCGGACATATCTTTCCATGGGTATGGATAGACACAGGCACCCTTATCAACAGCCACACTGACGCAGGTTGAGAACGACATAACGTCTACAATGACAGCGCAGTCAACTTCCCCGACAAGATGTTCTACGGCAGACAGGCCCCACTCAAGACGAACCTCAAATCTCCCCTGACTAAACCATTGCACGATGCTTTCTCCGTTACCGGTTGCCGGTAAGACGAAATTAACATAAGAATTCGGCCACGCACCCCGTATAAGTCTTGATATATGCTGCGTAAGTCAAAAAGCGTGAAAAAGTGGCTGACACCAAAGAACCCTACTGGAACCGCATGGTTCCTGAGCTTACCGTGACGGACTTTTCCGCCTCCCTGCATTTCTGTATCGACGTGCTGGGCTCAGCATTATGATCAGGGGTACAGAGCCGGATGTTGCCTGTATCAGTCTCGGTGAGGCGAAGTTGATGCCTGAGCAATATCATCCGGGCGGATAGAATACGGCAGAACTCGCCAGACCGCTGGGGCGTGGCGTAAATGTCCAGCCAGCGGGAATTTCTCGTGCAGGATGCGGATGGCTACCTTCTACGTTTCAGCCAGTATATCGAGTAACGCCACCCTGGTTTTCGCCTGACTCTGTCAGCCACACCTGTGTGCTGTAAGAATTCAATCACCAGGCACACCGCCTTCCACACTATGTTATGTTTGAAACCCTTCCAGAACATAAGGGCAGACAGATGATTGTAAGAACATGGCACGGATGCGTACCGGTCAGGCATGCAGAAGGTTTTGCAGAGCATTTGCAAAAAACCGGTGTTGAACATTCAGAGAGGACACCGGGAAATCTGGGGGCATATGTACGCAGAGAGACGCAGGGTGAATGGGAGCATTTCTTCCTGGCAACTTACTGGAGAGATCTCGAGGCTGTGAAAGCATTCGCAGGCGAACAGTACCAGGTCGCAGTTACCTGGCCGGATGACGAGCAATTTCAGCTGCTGTCCGATCCTTATGTCTTTCAGCATAACGTCCAGACTTTTTCCCCTCTGGAGTAACTGACTGGCTGAAGCCCTGTTATCCCGATAAACAGGAAAAAGTAGTGCAAGGATAGTCTTCAGGCCCTGCAGCCAGATACAGCAGGGCACACATCCCTTCAGCTAAAATAGATATCTCTCACCGGCGTCAGTGCGGCACCGATTGATGCGCTGTCACCCTGAATAGCACTCAGCATAAGCTCTGGCTGCTGAGCCGGGATATTCCATCTTTCATCCACTTTAGGGCGCCGTTTGTCCATGAACATTTTCCCAAGCTTCAGAGGGATTTCGCCTCCAAATACGATTGCTTCTGGATCGATAACCGCTTTAAAAGCGTCTATCGCACGGTCAAGGTAGGGTGTCACTTCATCGACCCACTCCTGAGCAATCGGCCAGTTGGGATCAAAATTGTCCCGCAGCTCCCTGATGTTATGGATCTCGATCCCGCCACGGTTCAGCCTGTCGATTAGCAGCCCCAGCGCGGGTCGCTTAGACGTTTCTTGCGGCGAGTAGATACGGCTGATTTCACCTGCATTTCCAAACGCGCCCGAAAACAGTTTGCCGTCTATTACGACACCACCGCCAAACCCATAATTGAATGACAGGTAGCCAAACGTTTTGTACCTGAGTCCTGCCCCCAAAAATGCTTCAGCATAAGCACCCGTACTCCCGTTATTTTCGACCCAGACTGGCTTGTCAAACAGCGTATGAATCTCCCGGCCGAGATCTATCCCGAGCCAGTTTTTAAGGGGCTCCGGCGGGTTAAAATATCGCCTGTCCGTGTACATAAAGCCGGCCATGCTGTACCCAATGCCGGAGACTTTATCAGGGGGGATGCCGTGCTTTTTAAGGATGTTCAGATAGTGATACTTGATATCAATAAGCGTCCTGGACGGATCCTGCGGAATAATATCCAGCACTTCGCTGTTAACCACTTCGCCACAGAAATTCACAAGGCTTGCGGTGACGCTATCTGAGTTAACTGAAATACCAAAGCCATAAACTGCGGCAGGATTCAGCATTACGGCGGGGCTGGGTTTTCCTCGTCCGTTGGGAACAGACTCCCCTATATTCAAATATCCCTGCTCAGCCAGATGCTCAACAATACGGTGAACTGAAGACTGGTTCAGGCTGGTCTGCATCACCAGTGCCGAACGCGATATCCCCTTCCCCCTGCGTACCAGTTCAAGCACCCGCTTTTCATTGCCGTTTAACTCAATATTTGTTGTTCCTGTTTGTCCATGAACCACTGATTTATCCTCAGATTGAGTGTCATAGGCTGAATCTGGAGTAATTTATCATATTTTAATGCATGAAATGATTAGTGAGCCGCCCTTTCAAACGGCAAACGATTTTAATCTCTATATGCCTGAATTTAATAAAGAATAATGCGGTAATAAAAGCGTCATTCTATTGAAATAATCTGCGCCAGCAATAATTATTATGTGAAGCTCATTATAATGCGTTGCGCCCCTTCGAACAGAACCTCTCTGACAAAGCTTTTGCACCGCTTATTCCCAGTAGCAATCAGTTTATAAAACACCCCTTTCTCAGCGGTCTCGCATGTTAACTGGGTATCCAGATCTGAAAAAATTTTAACAAAGCCTCGCTGCCTGCTATCCACTATTTCCGCGAGCTGAGCAGGCTTGACGTAAGTAAGAAAGTTTCTCAACGGCTCGCCGCCCTGGGGAATATCCGTGTTTACACGGGCGAACCGCTAATCGGCCTTATCTGCCACCCGGTGCTGAACATAATGCTCACTGGCGGTGAAGGCTCGGGCATCTGGTTTAACGGCGAACCTTTTATGCGAACGGCGTCTTGTGCGGCCATAGGGTCTATCGCGACTGGCGATAGTCCCTGCCGGGATCGAGCCGGTCAGCTTCAACCTGAAAACCGACACAGGGAAATGGGCTGAGATATCCTGCGCCCATTGACCTTTCCTTCCGCGCTGCTGGACAAATAGTGAAGCCCAGGAATGAAGGTCGACAGGAACTCAGGCTGACGGCGTTCGTTTGAATGCCCGGTTAGCATGATAAGCAAATATGAAAGGAACGCTGATGCTCAGCCAGCTTAACCTGCGTTTTTACTAAAAGCTGATCGCGGCGCTAAAAGTGCGCGTCGGTCGCGAAACTCGTTCGGTCAACGCCCAGGCCGAACAGATGAAATACTTACCTGATGATATTTATCAGGTCGGAGTTTGAAAGAAGGCCCGTTGCTGCAGCGGCGGACATCATCAGTTGGCTCCTCACGTGTACCTTGAACATCAGGAGTATTTTTTCTCAGCACCAGGCCAGATGGCCAGACTTTTCTGTCAATGACACTGCAGATTCTTCCGGTAAACACACAGAGCAGTTATTTCAACGCAAACAGTTTCCACTATCTGATAAGAGTGGTTCCTCGCACGGCGCTTCTGCTGTCATGGTATTATATTGGCGTCATTTAATGAGCCAGCACGGATGAAGAAGAAAAACAGCACGCCCACGCCTCACGACGCGACTTTCAGGCAGTTTCTCACGCAGCCGGAGATTGCCCGGGACTTTATGGAGCTTCACCTCCCGGCAAAGCTGCGCGCGCTCTGCGACCTCAGCACCCTGAAGCTGGAGCCCGGCTCTTTCGTAGAGGATGACCTGCGGCAGTACTTCAGCGACGTTCTTTACAGTCTGAAGACCACCGCCGGAGACGGCTACGTTCATGTGCTGATTGAGCACCAGTCTTCCCCGGACCGGCATATGGCTTTTCGCCTGATGCGCTATGCGGTAGCCGCCATGCAGCGCCATCTTGAGGCCGGTCACAAGAAGCTGCCGCTGGTGATACCCGTCCTGTTTTATACTGGAAAACGCAGCCCGTATCCCTATTCCACCCGCTGGCTGGATGAGTTCGACGATCCGGCCGTCGCGGAGCAGCTCTATGGCGGCGCCTTTCCCCTGACAGACATTACCGTCATCCCGGATGATGACATCATGAATCATCGCAGTATGGCGGCGCTGACCTTACTGCAGAAGCACATACACCAGCGCGATATGGCCACGCTGACCGACCGGCTGGCCACGTTGCTGATGGCGGATACGCTTTCTTCATCTCAGGTGACAGTGCTGATACACTATTTACTGCAGGCGGGCGAGTCGGCCGACTCCGAAGCCTTCGTTCGCGAACTGGCACAGCGTGTGCCGCAACACGGAGACGCACTCATGACCATCGCACAGCAGCTCGAGCAAAAGGGCATTGAGAAAGGGCGCATGGAGGGACGTCAGGAGGGAATTCAGCTTGGCGAGCAGCGAGGCATAGAAAAGGGTGAGCGCGAAGCAACCCTGAAAATTGCACGAACCATGCTGCAGAATGGCCTTGACCAGAGTATCGTCATGCAGATGACCGGCCTGACAGAAGACGAGCTGGCGCAAATTCACCACTGAGCAGCCCGGCCGTTTTTCTGGGCGCTATTTCAGGCATCCAGATACGCCTTCTGATGCATCCGTCTCCTTCCGAGAGCAGATGTCTCAGACATTTCCTTCGCTGTTTTTTTCTTTCCAGCCTGGCGGGAACGGTGATAACGAGTCCGGCAACAGCAGTATGCTGCTGGCGCTGGACCTGGTACTGAGGGGCAGCCGACATCGGATTGAATCGCTGGGCACAAAGGCATTGCTTTCTCCGCAAGCCGCTCAAGGACAAACCTTTGCCTTCAGCTATCACAGGTAAAGTCGCTTACATAACTAATGTTAAATTAGCCATGCCCAGCCATTAAGGAGCATGATTTCCCCATACATCCTGCTGAAAGCCAGCTTCTTGCTCTTTATGACCTGTCACGCACGCAAAAAGTCCTGCCAGCGCCGCGTCAGATAGTTATGCTCATCCATCACCGAATTCCAGACCGCGATATGGCTCATGCGCGCTTCATAGCTGCCGCCGTCGCGCTGCTCGCCCTGTGGGATCAGCGGTTCGCCCCAGGCGTCATGCAACACCTCTCTGGCTGCTTTACCGCCATACCAGAAATCCCATTCCGCTGCGGAAAGATGACTGCGCGTACGCGCCGGAGTAGAGATATAGTAGCCCTGCCGAGCCATAACGGCGCCCGGCCAGCCAGACAGCCACCAGTTCAGGTAGGCATAAGCAGCGTCCTTGATTTTGCCTGTCGCGCAGCGCGAAAGAGACAAGCCGCCGTACCAGGCACGGTAGCCCTCGCGCGGGCGTGCCATTTTGTATCCGCGCTGATGAAAGTGATGACGAAAATAGATGGGTGCCCACAGGCTCTGTACCTCTACCTGCTGATTATCGATCAGGCCGCACGCCTGCTCCTGCGTCGCCCAGAACGCGGCGAAGTAATCCTGCCGCCGCAGACGCGACAGGTGCTGGGTCAGCGCGTCGATCTCCTCCAGACTGAGGTTGCCGGTATTAGCAAAGCGGGCCAGCCCTGCGGCCTGCATGGCAAGCGCGGCGTCCAGCCCGCCCATTGCGGCATCTTCCTGCAAGGCGACCTGGCCGGTCAGCGCAGGATGCAGCAGCCAGCCCCAGCTCTCCTCCTGCTCTCTTAATTCCGCAGGCAGCCGATCGACGTGATAGGCGAAGCTGTCAGCGTTATGCGTCAGCGGCAACATACTGATTTTATCGCTCGGCTGGCTGCCGAGATGCTGATCGCGCTGCACATAGAGGCGCTGCGACGGCACGCTGCCGTCCGCCAGCGGCATCCCGGCGTTCAGGGTGCCGATTTTTGGCAAACTGTTTATTTCGTCCCAGTATTTGAGGCGTTTTATCTCCAGCGGCTGGATAGCGCGCGCCGGCCAGACAAAATCAATATTGTGAAACCACTGATCATAGAGATCGAAGCTTTCCGGGTGCATCACCGCGATACGCTGCGCATCTTCCACGCTGCGCAGCACATATTCGATCTTAATGCCCAAATCCTGCTCCGCTCTGACGCGCAGCATCTCCAGCAGCGTGACGGATGTGCCGAGCACGCGCAGGGTCAACTGGTTGTTGACGATGGCCGCACTGTTCATCATTTCCTACTCTTCAAAAGCCTGCATATAGCGGATAAAAGCCTGCCGCAGCCGGTCAGCGTCCAGACCGCGCAGAATAAAAACCAGTTTCGAGGTTGTCAGCTCGCCCGGCCAGTCACGCAGATGCACCGGCGGATGCAGCGTATGCTGTACGCCATGGATTACCACCGGCGAAGGGCTGTCGCCCACGCGCAGAATGCCCTTCATGCGCAAAACCGCGCGGCCATGGCTATGTAATAGCATTGATAGCCAGATAGCAAATGCCGCCCAGTTTAATGACTGCTGCAGCGTAATAACGCAGGTTTGCGTAACCGGATGGGCGGCGGAAAGCGGGGCCGCGTTCAGGCTGAACGTATCGGCTCCGCAGGCGCCCAGCCAGCGAAAACGCTGTTCATGGCTGCCTGTGGCTACTGCAGGTTCAAAAAGACACGCCGGCTCGGCAAGCGCCTGCGTGCAGTCGCTTAGCTCCGCCAGCGGATTCAGCTGCCGCAGCCAGCGCTGTAGGGCAGTAAACGCCTGATCGCTGACGCGATCGCGCTTGCTGATCAGCAGTTTATCAGCCGCGCTCACCTGACCAATCCACTCTGGCTGCGTCTCTGCCTGCAGCTGGCAATGCTCGGCGTCGACCAGCGTGACCAGCGTCCCCTGGGCAAAATGGTACTGCAGCTGCCGGTCATGCAGGAGCGTAGAGAGAATCGGCGCCGGATCCGCCAGGCCGGTCGTTTCCAGAATGACCTGCGTAAAGCGGGGTAGCGCACCGCGTGCGCGCCGCTCATAGAGATCGAGCAGCGCGGTTTTCAACTCCCCGCGTATCTGGCAGCACAGGCAGCCGCCGGGCAGCAGCACGATATCTGGCGCGACTTCGTTAAGCAGGTGATGGTCAATGCCTACTTCCCCAAATTCATTGACCAGCAGCGCCACCTCGTTGAGATTTTGCTGCGCCAGCCAGCCTTTCAGCAGCGTGGTTTTGCCGCTGCCCAGAAAGCCGCTGAGGATATGCAGAGGCAGTTTTTCTTCAGGTTGCATCTCGGCTCCTTTTCCACGGCATCACAAAGCTGCCAGCCAGCGTTCATCCAGCGGATCGAGCGAACATCGGGTCATCTTCTCCGCCTCTTTCCAGAGCTGATCGAGTGAGGGCACGATCGCCTGCTGGCCGGTTGGACTGGCCAGCAGCCAGCTGTTATGGAATTCGCTCAGCGTCAGCCGCCATGGCTTTAGCGCTCGGTTCAGCAGCGCCAGCTGGCGCAGACGCAGCTGGCGCTGAGGCAGATCCTGTCGCAGGGAATCGCTCCACTGCGGTCCGTTATCCAGTAACCCGCAAATACCGCACATCATTTTCTCCTTTAGGGCATAACATCGCCGGAGTTTGGCCCCAGCGTCTGGCCGACGAACAGATTACCGCCCGGCTCGCTGGCGAGCATCAGCGCCACCGGCGCCACCTCTTCTGCACGGCCAAAGCGGCCCAGCGGCAACTCCGCCGCTTTGGCCGCTTTCCAGGCGCTGTTGAGGCCGTCAACCAGCGGCGTATCGATCGGGCCGGGGGCAATCGCATTCACCAGCACGTTCTGCGCTGAGACCTCAAGGGCCAGCGATTTGGTAAAGCCGATGACGCCCGCTTTGGCCGCCGCATAGTGGCACAGCTCCGCCCCACCTTTGATGCCCAGCTGCGAGGCAATATTGATCACCCTTCCCCAGCGCTGCGCCAGCATGGCCGGCAGGGCGCGCTGGGTCGACAGAAACACGCTGCGCAGATCGACCGCCATCATCTCTTCCCACATCGCCAGCGTAATATCACCGCAGCGCGCCTGGGTCAGCATGCCGGCATTGTTGACCAGCACGTCAATGCCGTCGTAGCGCGTCAGACACGTCTCTACGCCTGCCGTTGCGCCGGCCACCTCGCCAACGTCGGCGATAACGCCCTCGCATGCCGCGCCGATCTCCCGACAGCGCGCCACCGAGGCGCTAAGCCTGCTGCCGTCGAGGTCGGTCAGAATCAGGCGTGCGCCTTCGGCGGCAAACAGCGCGGCGATAGCGGCACCGATGCCGCTGGCGGCGCCGGAAATCACACAGCGTTTATCTCGTAATTGCATCATCCTTCCTCTTAGTCGGGCCAGCGTACCGTCAGGCCACCATCGACGATCAGACTCTGGCCGGTGAGGTAGCTGCTCTCGTCGCTGGTCAAAAACGCAATGACGCTGGCGACCTCTTCCGGTCTGCCCACACGCGCCAGCGGGATCGCGCCGGCGGCCTTCGCCAGCCCCTCCGGGCCAAGGGAATTTTGTTTATCCAGCGACTGCGGCGTTTCAATCAGTCCGGGAATAACGGCGTTGCAGCGCACGCCTCTCGGTGCCAGCTCTACCGCCAGAGAGCGGCAGATGCCCGGTACCGCCGCCTTTGCCGCGGCATAATGCGTATGGTCCTGCCAGCCGTATACGCCACCCGCGATGGATGAGACCGCCACCAGGCTTGCGCCAGCTGTCAGATGCGGCGCCGCGGCGCGAAAGCAGCGCATGACGCCGGTCAGATCCACGTTCAGCATCGCTTCCCAGTGCGCGTCGCTCATCTCTTCAATAGATGCCCTGCGTAAAATGCCGGCGTTGGCAACCACGTAGTCGAGACGGCCGAACCGGTCGATCCCCTCGGTCATGAAGCGTTCTACCGAGGGCGTCGAGCCGACATCCAGCGGGAGCCAGATCGCCTCGCCGCCGGCCGCTTCCACCTGTGCCGCCGCCCGTGTCGGCTCATGCGGGTCGGCGGGATAGAAGCCCGCTATGACACGGATGCCGCGCCGGGCGTAGAGGGTAGCCAGCGCAAGCCCAATGCCGCTTGCGGCGCCGCTGATTGCCGCTACCGGCTGTGTTGAAGTCATCTTTCGCCTTCCTTAAGCCTGAGGCTGGGTTGAATTTGCTGATGTACTGACAGCCGGGTTTTGCTGCGCGGCCGGGCGCGCAAACAAAATAATGATGCCGGAGACAAAGCAGGGAACCGCGCCGAACCAGAGGGCCGCATCTTGCCAGCTGCCGCCGCCGCTGAGGATGCTGGTGGTGCCCACGCCCGCCACGATCGCGCCTACTGGCCCCATGGCACCAATCAGCGCGCCTGCCGTGGCGCGAATCGCCGTTGGAAAACTTTCACTGATAAAAAACAGCGCGGCTGCATAAGGCCCGATCAGGAAAAACAGACCGATGCTGTAGAGCGCAACGATGGTGGCGAAGTTGTCAGGGCAAAACAGCATGCCGGCAAACGCCAGACCGCCCAGCATCCAGCCCGCAGCAATAGTATTGCGGCGCCCAAAGCGATCGCCGAACCAGCCGTGCGCCAGATAGCCGCAGTAGCCAACGAGGTTGGAGAGGATCAAAATCAGCAGCGAATTATCAAAAGAGACCGCATGCGTTTTGGTGATTACCGTGGTACCGAGCACGCTAAAGATTTGAATAGCAAACCAGTTCAGCAAGACCGCGCCGCCCAGCACCAGCGTCGCGCGCAGCGACGGACCGCGAAACGCTGCGGCCATGCCTGAACGGTGCTGCTCTTCGTAAGCGACCTGATAATCGGCGGCCACCTGACGTGCATCCCGCTCATTACCCTGCTGTCTCAGCTGCTGAATCTTCTTTTGCACCTGAAACTGCGGCGTCTCTTTCAGCCTGAGCGCCACCACGGCGATCAACAGCGAGGGCAAGGCGGCAAAAATAAAACTGCCCTGCCAGCCGATAACCGGCATCAGGATTGCCGTCAGCGCCGAGGCAACCAGCGCGCCGACCGGCCAGCCGCCCTGCACCAGACTGTAGACGAAACCCTTACGCTGGTTCAGCTTAGGGTCGTCCAGCGCACTGTAGAGTTCCGACAGATAGGTGGCATTGACCGTTTGTTCTGCATAGCCCAGACCAGCTACAGAGCGGATCGCGGTGAGTGCGCCTTTGCCCCAGGCGCCGCCGATGGCGGTCAGCAGCGAGCAAATGGCAGCGCCGCCGACGGTCACGACGATGCCCATACGGCGACCGAGGCGATCGACCAGCGGACCGATGGCCAGCGCGATAACGGCCCCGCCGACGGCTACCCAGGTGGCCATCTCCGCCTGCTCCACTTCGCTCCAGCCGAAGTGGCTGCCTATCTCAGGCAGCAGCGTGCCAAACAGGATGAAATCATACACGGCAAAAACCCAGGCAAAAAAAGCAATCCAGGTGGCAAATTTCACATCCTTTATGGTTAACTGCTGCGGCTGCCAGCCGTTTACGGAGGTTCTCTTAAAGATGCTCATGTCGCTATCGCTCTGTCAGGTGGTGAGGAAGTTATGCCGAGCGCGGCTGGCGCTGTTTGAAATCGTCAGCGATCTCATCAAACGTCACGAACCGTACGCCTTCGTGGCTGCGGATGTAGGCAATCAGGCGTTCCAGCATCAGTAACACCTGCGGCCGGCCCGACACATCGGGGTGAATCGTCATGGTAAAAACGGCGTATTCGTTTTCGCGATAGACCCAGTCAAACTGATCGCGCCACATCTCTTCCAGATGACGCGGATTAACGAAGCCGTGGCTGTTCGGCGACTTCTTGATGAACATCATCGGCGGCAGATCGTCGAGGTACCAGTTGGCGGGGATCTCAATCAGATCGGTTTCATGACCACGTTCGAGCGGCTTCATCCAGGCATCCGGATGCTGGCTGTAATCGATTTTGGTCCAGCTGTCACCGACGCGAACGTAGTAAGGGTGAAAGTCGTTATGCATCAGGCTGTGATCGTACTTGATGCCTTTTTTCAGCAGCAGCTCGTTGGTGACGTTACTGAACTCCCACCACGGTGCCACATAGCCGGTCGGCCGTTTACCGGCCAGCTGCGTCACCAGCTCGATGCTGCGATCCAGTACTGCTTCTTCCTGCGCGGGCGTCATGGCGATGGGGTTTTCATGGCTGTAGCCATGAATGCCGATCTCATGCCCCGCCTCAACCACCGCTTTCATCTGTTCCGGGAAGGTTTCGATAGAGTGGCCCGGGATAAACCAGGTGGTACGCAGATTCTGTTCGGCAAACATCTTCAACAGACGAGGCGCGCCAACTTCGCCTGCGAACAGCCCGCGCGAGATATCATCCGGCGAATCTTCACCGCCGTATGAGCCAAGCCAGCCGGCAACGGCATCAACATCCACGCCAAACGCACACAAAATTTCTTTGGCCATTTTTACAGCTCCTTTAGTCAGGTGATCGGGACAGTGGCGACGCGACAGAGGTGCCGGTCGTAAAGATTTCGGCTGCCGTTTTCGCTGCCATCAGCAGCCGACGGTCATCGCCGCACGGCAGAGAGAGCAGCAGGCTGATTGCCAGGCCATTGCGGTCGACGCCGCACGGCAGCGCGACGCCGGGCATATCCAGCAGGCTGCCCGGCATGGTTAAGCGCAACGTAGCGCGGTTAGTTTGCGCAAAAAGCGCGGCGTCAGCGGTGAGCGGTGCAAGCCGGGGCGCGGTATGCGCAACGGTCGGTGCGATCAGAACGGCGCCGTCCAGTTCCGCACGCATAGCGCTTTGCCACCGTTCGCGCTGCGCCAGAAAGATTTCACGCGTTGCCGGGTCGAGCTGCGCTGAGGCCTGTAGCCTGCTGCGAATCATCGGGTCCATCCTGTCCGCTGCCGGACTGGCAAGCAAAGCCGCATGCCGCTGCCAGGCTTCCAGCGCGCCGGGCCAGCCGTGGTCGTCGATCCACGCCAGCGCCTGATGAAAGGCGCGCACCGGTGCGTACTCAACGCGGTAGCCCTGCGCCGCGAGGCGATCCAGCTGTCGGCTGGCCTGCTCGCGCACCTCCGGCTCAGCCTGTGCCAGCAGGTCGGGATCGGCGCGGAAATGGGGTGTTTCCGTCGGGCTGGCGGTATCGCCGGTCAGAATAGCGTCCAGCGCCAGCGCCTCTCTGACGCTGTGGCACAGCGGGCCGAGCGTATCCAGCGACGCAGCCAGCGGGAAAACAGCACTGGCGTCATAGCGATGGCGGCTGGCGCGAAAGCCGGTAATGCCGCTAAATGCGGCCGGGATACGAATGGATCCGGCGGTGTCTGTGCCCAGGGCGATACAGGCCAGCCCTTCCGCCACCGCCCGCGCTGAACCGCTTGACGATCCGCCCGGCGCATGAGGTTCTCCCTGACGGTCTTTGATAACCGGCGTACCGAAGGCGGGGTTCAGGCCTAACCCGGAAAAAGCAAACTCGCTCAGGTTGGTTTTGCCGATGTTCACCATGCCAGCCTGCGTCAGGCGGGCGACAACAGGCGCGTCTTTCTCCGCGACCGGCGCCTGCCGCCGCGTGGCAGAGCCTGCGGTCGTGACGGTGCCGGCGAGATCAAACAGGTCTTTCCAGGCAACGGGGATGCCGTCCAGCGCGCTGAGCGGCGCCCCGCTTTCCCAACGCGCCGTTGAGGCGGCCGCTTCAGCCAGGGCGCGTTGCTCGGTCAGCGTAATGAACACCCCTTCGCTGGTCTGCGCTGCCCGCAGACAGGCCTGCGTCAGCGCCAGCGGTGTCAACTGACGTTCCGCAAACAGCGCAGCAATATCCAGGGCGTCAAGCCGCCCTGAACCAGACAGGCGACGAACAGTATCAGCGTGCATGCAACCCCTTAAATGTATATTTGGTGTTAAAGTACATTTGAAGGTAGCAAGAGTAATGCCAGGAAAGTGAGGGAAACTGGTCTAAAATGTGAGCTTAACGTAAAATTTATTATTTATACAATTAAAAACAATAGGTTGTTAACGCAGGTTTGGATTTGACGTAGTTGAGCAGGATTTCTGTCCGGCTTTTTTAAAGTGTATATTTTAATTTATGATCCATATTTGTGCAGATTGCACCAGCAAAGGGCCACCCGACAGCGTCCTTGTTAGCGCAGAAGATGTGATAATGTACCCGAATGAACAGGGAGCCAGCGAAAGCCAGAATGCGGATGACTATCAGGAGCGCAGAAGCAAAAGAGAAAGGAGCTGCCCGATATGAACTTATCAGGCAGGTTTTGCGACACGCCTTGCTGCAGCAAAGCGTGCCGCAGGGGCTGGTTCTGCTGGAAGGTCCTCTGGCGCAGCTGTTTGGCACCAGCCGCGTGCCGGTGCGGCAGGCGCTTAGCCTGCTGCATGAGGAAGGACTGATCGCCCGTTTCGAAGGCCGAGGGTTTATTGTTGCGCAGGAAGGGGAAGAGGTCGAGCCGTTACGCATTGTGTTGACGCGCGAACTGCTGGGGCTCGATCTGCAACAGGAGCTTGTCGATACGCGCAGCACCGGCGAGAAGGTGCTGGACAGCCTGAATGAAGTCCTCTCCACGGCAATGATTTTCGGCTGTTATCAGGTTAACGAACAGCAGGCCGCTCACCATTATCACACCAGCCGCGCCATTATTCGCGAGAGTCTGCTGCGCCTGCGCGACAAAGGCCTGGTGGAGAAAGAGCCCTATTCGCAGTGGCTGACCGGCCCCTTAACCGCCCGTGAAATAGTCGACCATTTTGAAATCCGCGCCAGCCTCGAGCCCGCCGCGCTCCGCAAGGCCGGGCCACTGCTGGCTGCGGAGTGGCTGACGGCGCGGCTGGAAACGGTGCAGAGCTATCGCGGACGGCAGCTGAAATCGAGCGAGCTGGAACAGCTGGAAGATGCGCTGCATGTGCAGTGTCTTGAGCCCGCCGGCAATAAGCTGATGATGCAGATCCTGCGCCAGAATCAGTCACCTTTTATCGTGACGCGCATCTTCTACGATATGCTTTCCATTCCGGTGGAGATGGCGATGCTGGACGAACACGCGCTGGTGTATGAGATGCTGCTAAAAGGAAACCCAGATCTGGCTGCCGCCTGCCTGCGCGATCACCTGGAACGCGCCCAGGTGCGGACATTGCAGCGCCTTAAGGTTCTGTCGGTTTTACCGGTTCCCGCACTGCCGGACTTTATGACGCGCCAGTAACGCCGCGCGTGCGACATCGCTGCCGTTCGGCAGCGATGTGCGCCACCTACCGACCCCAGATTAAGTTGTTTGCTGATGAAGTTTCTTCCAGGCTGCGCCAGCCGCTGTCCTCTTTTCATCGACGACGGGATTAACCCGAAGCCTCTCATACCTGCTTAGTCGCAAATTTAGCGGCTGTTTCTGATTTCTGGATCCGTCCGCAGTCATCTGGGCTGATGCGTCGTGCAATTGTTAAATATCAAGCAAAAAGCATAATAACATAATGAAACTACCTGGATTTTTCATCTAGACAAAATATATCTTAATGTTTTAAAAATGTTTTTTATTTTTCATAAATTATTAACCAGGATGAAATGGTAAAAGAAGCCTCCATCAAATTAATATGCTTCACGCATGATAATGCAGATGCTAACGGGTTACAGCTAAGGTGAAGACGCGTGAACGCACTCGAAATTCAAAACGCCAGGCTCTCTTTTGGCAGCTATACCGCCCTTAACGGCGTTTCTCTTAAAGCAAAAAAAGGGCAGTTTGTCTGTCTGCTGGGGCCATCCGGATGCGGCAAAACAACGCTGCTGAAATCCATTGCTGGCTTTTACCAGCTGGACAGCGGTAGCGTGATGATTAATCAGGTGAGTATGCATAACGTCAAACCTGAACGTCGTGATACAGCCATGTGCTTCCAGTCTTACGCGCTGTTTCCGCACCTGAGCGTTGAAGAAAACATTGGCTTTGGCCTGAAACAGAAACAGCTCGATCGGGCTGCTATCAGCCAGCGCGTCAAAGCGACGGCTGCACAGGTCTCACTGAACGCTCAACTTTCCAAACTTCCCTCGCAGCTGTCGGGTGGTCAACAGCAGCGAGTGGCGCTGGCACGAGCCCTGGCTGTGCGTCCTGAAATTATCTTGTTTGATGAGCCACTCTCGAACCTTGATGCAAAACTCCGGGATCAGGTCAGACTGGAAATCCGCAGCCTGCAGCGCTCCCATGGCTTTACCGCTGTCTATGTGACGCACGACCGGGCTGAAGCACTGTCGATGGCAGATCTGGTTGTTGTGATGAATGCAGGCAGTATCGAGCAGGCTGGCACGCCGGATGAGATTTACTATTCGCCGATCAATCGCTTCGTTGCAGGTTTCGTCGGGCAGGCAAACGTCATGAAGGCGCGCGTGACTGATAAAGACACAGCCAGTGGTCAATACCGCATTCAGTGCGTGCTGGGAGAAATGCAGGTCAGCAGCAGCACGCCGCCAGTATCCGATAACGTCTACGCATTCTGGCGTCCTGAAGATGCGATCATCAGCCACAGCAACGAAAGCATTAATTCCCGCCCGTTCAGCATTGGTGCGGTGAGTTTTCTGGGCAACATTTCAGAATTACAGGCTCATCCTGTTGGCCATGATGCGACTGAACATCAGTGGTTCATTCAGCTCGTCGGCAAACATGGGATCCATGAGGGCGATAAAGTGAATTTTTCCATCGCCCCAGACAGGATCCGCTTTCTGCAGGAGAGCTTCTGATGAAAAGCAGGCGCAAAACAGTGTTGTGCTGGCTGTTAATTCTTCCTGCTGTCGCGCCCGTTGTCCTTGCAATGGTGCTGGTAATGATTATGGCCGTTTCGCAGTCCGTGGGGGTCTTCAGTTTTGGCGAGCCCGGTCATTTCACGCTGGCGTATTGGGATCAAGTTCTCTCGGATGCTCAGCTATGGCGGGCAACCGGTTATTCATTAAAAATTGGCGTCATCAGCGCCATCCTGTCCGTTGCCATCGCTACGCCACTGGCGCTGTGGCTGCGAAAGCCGTTTACCGGCTCATCTTTAATGAGCGGCCTGTTAAAGGCACCACTGATGGTACACGGCCTGGTCGCTGCACTTCTCTTCATCAACCTGATCGCCTGGCAGGGTTTTATCAACCTGGCGCTGATAAAGATGGGCATTATTTCACGGCCGCTCAGGATGCAGAACGATCAGTGGGGTATCGGCGTCATTATCCTGCAGGTCTGGAAACAGCTGCCATTTGCCCTGCTCATTATTTCAGGCAGCGTCCGCTCTGTTGGTGATGAAATTTTTAACGCTGCCCGCAATCTGGGTGCCGGTGCGATTTCAAGGCTTCGCCAGATAACGCTCCCGCTGTGTATTAAAGCTGTGCAGGTTTCACTGATGCTTATCTTCATCGGTGCGCTGGGAGATTTCTCGTTCCAGGTTGTGGCGGGACCAACCAACATATTTTCAATCTCCCAGTACATGTTGCGTTTGCCTGAAACCGGCGATCATGGCTGGAACCAGGCAGCAGTGGTGGCGGTGATTTTGATGTTAACGGCCTTTGTCGGTGCGCTGGGTATTGCCGTGCTGGCGAAGCTGATACAGGTTGTCTGGGAGGCTCGTTGATGAAAAAGAATGTCGATAGTTCCACGTTAAGGATCTGCGTGATGATCCTTATTGCAGGCTTATTTATGCTGTGGCTGGTTATCCCTTTTATCCTGACTATTTTATGGTCTCTGGTTGATAAATCTCAGCCCTGGGCGTGGCCTGACGCACTGCCTCCGGCGTTATCCTTTGGCCGCTGGGTGGAGGTCTGGACTACGACCGCATTGCCGCAGGCATTACGCAATAGCTATCAGCTGGCCCCTGCAGTTGCCATTATTACGTTGCTCCTTGCGCTGCCCGCTTCCTGGGCTTTCGGCAGGATGGAGTTTACGGGAAAAGCCGTTGTTCAGAATGCCGTGTTGTTGCCGCTGGTTGTGCCGGGATTCGTTATTGCGCTGTTCTTTTCATCGCTTCTGAATTTTATCGGCGTAGCGTCCCGCTACTGGGGTATTTTAATCGGCCACAGCATTATTCTTATGCCTTATGCGGTGCGTATCCTGACCATTTCATTTGCTCAGATTCGACAGGACACCATTGATGCAGCTCGTGATATGGGCGCGTCCCATTTTCAACGATTCTCTGTAGCCTGGCTGCCAACGCTCCAGCCTGGAATATTCGCCGCTTTTATTATTGTATTTACGCTGTCCATAGAAGAGTTTGCGATCAGTTACATTATTGGGTCGCCGGATTTTACTACCGTGCCAACAATCCTTTATTCGTATCTGGGATATAAATTTATACGTCCAAACGCGGCGGTGATATCCATCATGCTTGTCGTTCCAAACGTCATTCTCATGCTGATTGCAGAAAAGCTGATGATCCGTAATCCCGTGTCATCCTTTGCAGCTAAAGGCTGAATCAACACAACAGATTTATTCGGAGAGATTATGAATAAGAATGTCGCTGTCGGTATTTTACTGGCATGGGTCTCTGCGTGCCACGCACAGGATATGACCGCCATGAACTGGCCGCAGATTGTTGCCGATGCAAAGAAAGAAGGACAGCTGACCTGGTACAACTGGTATTCGCAGGATACCCTGAAAGCTCAGGTCAGGGAGTTTGAAAACACCTACGGCATTAAGGTCACTATTCCAGAGGGTTCTGCCTCGGCAAATATCAGCAAGCTGCTTGCCGATAAAGGAAAGAGCGCGGGTGATATTGATGTTATTTCTATTAGCGGTGGCGCATTTAATACTGTTGCTCCTGAAAGTAACTTTATTGGCCCTCTTAATAATATTCTGCCGGAAGGTAAATCGCTCAAATATGCGATAGAGGGCGTCGACAGTAAAGGCTACGGCGTGGCTTTCTGGGGCAATCAGTCCGGTATTGCCTACGACAGCCGCCGTGTGAAAGAGAGCGAGCTACCGCGTACCGTGAAGCAGTTTTCACAGTTTATGGAGCAGCATCCCCAGGCGGTGGGTTTTAACATCGAAAACGGTGGCTCCGGTCCTGCGTTTATTGAAGCTATGACCCGCGCCATCGTTCCGGGCTTTGACGTCAGCCGGGGAGATGCTGACATGCGCAGCCTCGCTTCGCTACAGGCTGCGTGGGAGTGGTTCAGGCAGGAGAAACCAAACTACATCATCACTGCATCTAATGCGGACAGTATTACCCGACTGACGGGGGGTGAGTTCCTGTTGGTCCCGGCATGGGAAGATTACGTTGTGGGATTGCAGAATCGCGGTGAAGTGCCTGAATCCATCAAAATGTATATCCCTGATTTTGGCATGCCGGGTGGCGGCAATATGGTCGCTATTCCCCGTAATGCGCCGCACAGATCTGCTGCGCTGCTGTTTATTCACTGGCTGACTCAGCCATCGACGCAAAAGCTGCTGCAGGAACACTATGGCATTGTTCCCCTGACGGCTGACAACAAGAGTGATACCGGACTTATCAGCAAAAAAGACCGTGCTCACGCGACTGCCTGGATCCCGAAGCCTCTGGGTGAAAGCGTAAAGAAAGCCTTTTCCGATAACGTTGTACTTAAATAACCCGTTAACCCCTGACAAGTCATTAAGGCAGAAAATGTTAATCTCAGATCATACGTTAAATAAAAGAAGTGACCGGGTGGTAAAGTCAAACCATATCGCGCACCGTGGAGCGCCTTATCTCGCCCCGGAAAATACCTTGCCTTCTTTCAGTGCGGCCGTTGAACGCGGCGCGCAGTGGATTGAGGTTGACGTTAAATTAACCCGCGATATGCAACCGGTGATTATTCACGACGACAGCGTTGAGAGAACAACAAATGGTAAAGGGTTTGTGGCAAATCTGAGCTTCGAAGAAATTCGTGCTCTTGATGCAGGGGTGTGCTTTGGCCATATCTTCAAAGGCGTCAAGGTTCCAACGCTTGTTGAGACTATCGAATTTGTTCTGGATAAAGGTGTGGGACTGCAGCTTGAAATTAAACCGACATCGGGTCAGGAGATCGAAACGGCCGAAATTGCGGTAAACCAGCTAAAAACCCTGTGGCCGGAGAACAATAAAAAGCTGTTTATTACCAGCTTCTCAGAGGTGGCGTTGCGCGTTGCTGAGCGCATCATGCCTGACGTACCGCGTGCGCTGGCGGTATGTGTGCCTCCTAAAGACCCGGCCGCCCTGCTTGCCAGAACAGGGTGCCAGATCCTGCACTGCGTGCTGGATTTTGCCACGGATGAGGACATCAGGCGTCTGGCCGACTCTGGAATTGAATTTGCGCTGGCTATCGTGAATGATCCCATCAGCGCACGCAGGTGTATCGACATGGGGGCGCAAACTATTTTAAGTGATATTCCAGATTTGAAATTCTGATTCAGGTTTAATAACCCCCAGCTTTAATTTCAGCAGATGCTGATAAAAATAACAACGAAGGATTAACAGCACGAGGTCAGCCTGTTCAACGGTTAATCTATTTTCTTTGAAGTTGTGCACCTGGCGGAAAGGTAATTATCGTTTTAACTCTTCATCATGCCAGGAGTAGCAGTAAAGCTATTAATTGCCCTCAATTAAGAACGGAGCGTGGCATAACATTGCTGAAAGTGCCATTATGGATTAATACATCAACAAGAAAGAAGTATTGACCAGCAGTGGCCGGTGATTTATTTCACTAGATCACTCTGTTTTAATTTATCCCAACAGATATATCCGCATATGCGGAGGGATAATCACGCTTTCACCTCAACATTACAGGGTATACAAATGCGCTTTAATTTAGCTAAAGTCTCCTTTTTTATAGTTTGTTCAGCGGTCTCATTTTCTGCATTATCAGCAGAGATTTATAACAGAGATGGCAACAAACTGGATTTCACGGGCAAAGTAGAAGCAAAGCATCTTATTTCTGATAATGATGCTGTAAATGGCGATCAGACCATTGCCCGTATCGGTTTTAGAGGCCAGACGCAAATCAACGATAAACTGACGGGCTACGGTCAGTGGGAATACCAGTTTGGCGTCAATAAGAGCGAGGGTGATTCAGATGCACGCAGCGGTGATGCAACCCGTTTAGGTTTTGCCGGCCTGAAGCTTGCAGACGCCGGATCGATTGATTACGGACGCGGCCTGGGGGTTATTTACGACACAAACGCCTTCAGTGATATGGCCCCAGGGTTTGGTGCCAGCACAATGGCTAACAATGATAACTTTATGAGTAAGCGTTCCGGTGGTCTACTGACTTACCGCTCGCCAGTCTGGGAGGGCCTGAAGTTTAACCTGCAGTATCAGGGGAAAAATGATCGTGCGCAGGCAACTAAATCAAACGGTGACGGTTACGGCGCAAGCGTAAACTATGCGGTAACCGATGCCATTTCCCTTTCAGCAGCCGGTTCAAAGGCGAATCGCACGCTTACTCAGCAAGCGGATGGTCTGGGTAATGATGCTTCTGCCTGGATTACTGGCTTCAAATACGATGCTAATCAGATTTACGTCGGGGCTATTTACGGCCAGACCAAAAATATGACGCCTTATGGCCAAAGCCAGATTGCCGGCAAAACCAGGAACGTTGAGGTTATCGCGCAATACCAGTTTCTGAACGGCTGGCGTCCCTCTGTTGGCTTTGTCACTCAGCGCGGGGAAGGCCTGCCAGGCTACGGCAGTTACAGCGGCGGCGATCAGACGCTCCAGAAGTATGCTGAAATCGGTACCTATTACTATTTCAACAAAAATATGCTGGTATGGGTTGATTACAAAATTAACCTGCTGCACGAAAATGAATTCACCAAAGCCACTGGTGTAAACACCGATGATATCTTTGGTGTTGATTTAGTTTATCAGTTCTGAGTTCCTTAACAGGTCGCTGCTTGTCGTGATATGTGGCTTCATCGTAGCAACAACCTGAGATCCTTTGAGATGATCGCCCACTAAAATACGAGAATCCGCTCAGAGAGCGGTTTTCTCACATCTGAGTTGTTAAAAAAGCTTAACGTACAATAATATTCGATATCCAAACTGACCCTACATCAACGCCCCGTTATGAATCTGACATAATCGCGTGGGGAGATCGCACTGAAACGGCCATAATCGTATGCCCTGGCAAGCCGGGTGATGGCTTCACCATTGCCAGTATATTTGCCGACAATTTCAAGATGAACCTGAGCATATTTATTATACTGACCTGTTTCCCTTCCCATCGCGCCTGCTTCACAGGATTTGTAGGAATTGCCGGGAAGCGAATTCTGAGCGGGTGCTGTTTTGCGCTGCTGACTGTATTTCAATAAATCCTTCTCTGCTCGTTCCTTACTGCCATTGGCTTCACAGATCCGTATCAGGGATTCCGGGGTCGCATTTCCCATAGCCAAAAACACCTCACCATTTGCCTGGCTGGCGGTGTAATAGCAACTGTCCCCATCGGGTAGCTGCTCCGTGTATGACCATGCTTCAGGCGCTGCCTGTGCAGCAGAAATAGCCAAATAACTCAATGACATAAAGATTTTTCTCACAAAGTATCCTATTCGCGCAGTAAAAATGAAAACTGTCAGTAATATGAAGCTGGACAGAATGACCAGAGTGTCCAGTGATGATATCGTAAGGGATTGAGTCTGCGCAGACTAAAGCTGATGCTGGTTTATATGATACATTGACGGTAATTTAAAAACAGGAAGAGATTATGTTAAAGGGAAGCGTGCATGTTATTTAAAAAAGCATTTAAATTATCATTTGTTATTGTTTTGTCGAATCTAATAGCAGCATGCTCTAGTGTTACGCATAAAAAAGTTGATTATGATGAAGCCAAATTCATGAGTGGATACGGATACATTATTATGGATTTTAGTCAAACAAACGAAATTGATTATGGCCGGGGATTTATACCTGGTAAAACTAAATACACTATATTTTACACCAATAAAAATGATTTTCTTTTTGTCGATGTGGAAAATGCTATTTTTAAAGGCCGGGTATTGAAAGCTTATATTCCGTATATGAAAGGTTATACCCTCGAAAGCGTTTCGAGAGGTTATTGGTATCCCTATTACCCATGTAAAAAATGTAAAAATGAACCGAGGATGGATTTTTTATATGTAAATATAATAAAATCTGTAGATGATGCATGGTGTGGTCAGACAACTTATAAAAATAATCAGAAATATAACTCTATGGACGGCTGCCCGCAGATGGTGGGTATAGAGAACGCCAGAAAAACTAAAGGAAATGTCTTTATCACCCCTCACTTTTACTCTGGTTTTCAAGGGATGTTTACTCCGTATCTTAAACCAGGGCATTCGTCAGCGGGCTCTTGATTCTGATTTCGTGTGCCTATACAGAATGACTGTAAGGTCCAGCCAGGAGGAATAAATTTAGAGGCCAGTTTGGATATCGAAAATTATTATACGTTAAAGCTATTTTTCGACCTTTCGACTTTAGCGGGTCTCAGCCGACGAAACTTACTGGAAACCGGTATCCGGTTGCTTTTCCAGATATAATCGCCTGTTAGATTGATGTGCTCCCAGCCTAACGGCGACAAATGCGACAGCAGTTGTTCGTTGATCTTTAGTCCCTTACGCTTCAGGGCATCGATCGCCCTTTCCATATACACAGTATTCCACAGCGAGATCGCAG